>Ga0187773_10000002_pt1 | contig 145954 bp, 138 predicted proteins | sample 0216_BV02_MP05_1_FD_133133 | JGI IMG/M metagenome (GOLD analysis project Ga0187773, IMG submission 133133) | Tropical peat soil microbial communities from peatlands in Department of Meta, Colombia - 0216_BV02_MP05_10_MG | ecosystem: Environmental > Terrestrial > Soil > Wetlands > Peat...
CCGCCAGGTGCGCGAATGGCAGCCGGCCTACGCCGCGCTTGCGGATGAGGGCGCAGCGCACGAGCTGACGGGGCTCCTCGGCGGCGACGCGCCGCGCACCCGCGTGCTCGCCGGCCCCGGCGCACTCGAGGAGCTCGCCGCGCTGACCGAGGTGCAGTGCGTGATGGCGGCGATCGTGGGCGCCGCGGGGCTGCGCTCGACCCTCGCCGCGGCGCGTGCCGGCAAGCGCCTGCTGCTCGCCAACAAGGAATCCCTGGTGATGGCGGGGCCGCTGCTGCTCGAGGCGGTGCGGACCGCCGGAGCGACGCTCCTGCCGATCGACAGCGAGCACAACGCGATCTTCCAGTGCCTGCCGGCCGGCGCGCGCCCCGGGGTTGCGCCGCCGGGCCTCAAGCGCGTGCTGCTCACCGCTTCGGGCGGGCCCTTCCGCGACTCACCCAGCGAGGCGCTCGCCTCGGTGACGCCCGAGGCCGCCTGCGCGCATCCCAACTGGGTCATGGGCCGCAAGATCTCGGTGGACTCGGCCACGCTCATGAACAAGGGCCTCGAGCTCATCGAGGCGTGCCTGCTCTTCGGACTCAAGCCGGCGCAGGTGGAGATCCTGGTGCACCCGCAGAGCATCGTGCACTCCCTGGTCGAGTACGTGGACGGCTCGATGCTCGCGCAACTGTCCTCGCCGGACATGCGCACGCCGATCGCGCACGCGCTGGCGTGGCCCGAGCGCATCGATTCCGGCGTGGAATTCCTCGACCTGCTCAAGGCCGGCCGGCTCGACTTTCAGGCTCCCGACTACGACCGTTTCCGCTGCCTGGCGCTCGCCCAGGCCGCGGCGCGCGCCGGGGGGCTGCACCCGGTGCTGCTGAACGCTGCCAACGAAGTCGCCGTGCAGGCTTTCCTCGAGCGCCGATTGAACTTTCCCGGCATCGCCGCGGTCATTGAAGCCGTGGTCGAGCACAGCGCCGCCGGGTCGATCGGCGCCCTGGAGGACGTGCTGGCCGCCGACGCCGAGGGCCGGCAGCGGGCCTGTGAGCGGATCGTCGGCATTACAACAAGTGAGTCGGTGAGGGGCGCTCACGCATGAGCCTGTTCTGGTACGCACTGTGGTTCGTCGTCGCCGTGGGCCTGTTGGTCACGGTGCACGAGTTCGGCCACTTCTACGTCGCGCGCCGCCTCGGCTTCCGAGTGCTGCGCTTCTCGGTCGGCTTCGGCAAGCCGCTGCTCAAGTGGACCGTGGGTGCCGATCGCACCGAGTACGTCGTGGCGGCCATACCCCTCGGCGGTTACGTCAAGCTCCTCGATGAGCGCGAGGGGCCGGTCGAGGAGCAGGACCTCCCCCGCTCGTTCACGCGCCGGCCGCACTGGCAGCGTATCGCTGTGCTGCTGGCGGGCCCCGCGTTCAACATCGTGTTCGCCGTGCTGGTGCTGTGGGGGATGTTCTGGGCGAACGGCGTGAGCGAGATCCGCCCCGTGGTCGGCGACGTCACGACCGGGTCGATCGCGGCCGCCGCGGGCCTGCGCAGCGGCGATGAGATCCGTGCCGTCAACGGCGCCGCGGTGCAGGGGCTGCGCGACGTGGTGTTCGATCTGCTCGATGCCATGAGCGCGCGCGGCGAAGCGGACCTGAGCGTACGCGGGACCGACGGCGGCGCGCGCGAAGTGCGCCTCATGGTCGCCGACCCGGCCGTGCGCCGGCGTCTCACCGAGCCGAGCGAGCTCCTGACGGGTCTGGGCTTTCAGTTCTGGCCACCGGTGCCGGCGGTGCTGGGCCAGGTGGAGGCCGGCGGCCCCGCCGACCGGGCCGGGCTCGCCGCGGGGGACGAGATCGTGAGCGTCGACGGCGCGGCAGTCGCCAACTGGCACGACATCGTCGCCCGCATCAGTGCCCGTCCCGGCGAGCAGGTCACGGTCGAATACCGCCGCGGCGGCGAGACGCGCAGTGCCGCGGTCACGGTGGCGAGCGATGAGGTGGCGGGCCGGCGCGTCGGACGCATCCACGTGATGCAGCGTCCGCCGGCGACCCGCACCTATCCCGCCTCGATGCTGCTGCACGTCGACCTCAGCGCGACGGCCGCGCTCAGCCGCGCCGCCACCGAGGCCTGGAACATGACCACGCTGCAGGCGCGCCTCTTCTGGCGCATGGTCCTCGGGCGCGTGTCGCTGAAGAACCTGAGCGGCCCGCTGTCGATCGCGGAGTTTGCCGGTGACTCGGCCGAGGCGGGCGTGTCGGCGTTCCTCGGCTTCCTGGTGCTGATCTCTCTGTCGCTCGGTTTTCTCAATCTGCTGCCGATCCCGATCCTCGACGGCGGGCAGATCGCCTTTCAGCTCATCGAGTGGCTGAAGGGCAGCCCGCTCTCGGAGCGCGCCCAGGCGTTCGGGCAGCAGGTCGGGATCGCACTGCTCATCGTTCTGATGGGTGTGGCGCTGTACAACGACATTGCGCGCCAATTCGGCTGAGTGGTTCGCGAGGGGCCGCGCCGCGGTCCGACCGTGCTGAAGGCCGCGCGGCCTTCAGTCCTCGAATAATGCAAGACAAGGCGCCCAGGGGGGCGCGAAGGCGAGACGTACTTGGGTGTTGAAGCATGAAGTTGCGCGTTGCCGTGGCCGCGCTCGCGCTGTTGCTGCGCGCCGTGGTGGTGCTCGCGCAAGGGGCTCCCGAAGCTGATTTCACCGTCGGCGACATTCGCGTGGAAGGCCTGCAGCGGGTCTCGGAAGGCACGGTCTACAACTATCTGCCGGTCAACATCGGCGATCACCTCACCGCCCAGCGCGTGCGCGAGGCGATCCGCGCCTTGTACGCGACCGGCTTCTTCCGCGACGTGCAGATGCGCCGCGACGGCACCACGCTGGTGGTAGTGGTGGCGGAGCGCCCCTCGATCGAGAGCTTCGAGATCACCGGTAACAAGGACATCAAGACCGAGGACCTGCAGAAGTCCCTGCGCGGCGTCGGGCTCGCGACCGGCAAGACCTTCGACCGCTCGGTGCTGGAGGACGTCACGCAGTACCTCACCGACCAGTACTTCGCACGCGGCAAGTACGGCGTGCGCATCGATACCAAGGTGGAGGAGGAGGCGGGTAACCGCGTCAAGATCAAGGTCGATATCAAGGAAGGCAACCGCGCCAAGATCCGCCAGATCAACATCGTCGGCAACACGCGCTTCCCGCCCCAGCAGATCCTCGACACGCTCGAGCTGAAGACGCCCAACTGGCTCTCCTGGTACAAGCAGGACGACCGCTACTCGCGCGAGTCGCTGCAGGGCGACCTGGAGAAGGTGCGCAACTTCTACATGGACCGCGGCTACGCCAACTTCCAGCTCGAGTCGACCCAGGTGGCGATCGCACCCGAGAAAGAAGACATCTTCATCACCATCAACGTCGACGAGGGCCAGGTCTACAAGATCTCCTCGATCAAGGTGGCCGGCACCTTCGTCGTGCCGCAGGCGGAGCTCGAGCATCTGGTGCTGGTGCATCCGGGCGAGATCTTCGACCGCAAGCTCATCACCTCCTCCCAGGAGCTGATGCAGAACCGCATGGGCCGCGACGGTTACGCCTTCGCCAAGGTCGAGCCGGTACCGACGGCCGACAACACCAACCACACGGTGGCGCTCACCTTCTTCGTCGATCCCGGCAATCGGGTGTACGTGCGCAACATCAGCTTCTCGGGCGTCAACCGCATCAACGACGAGGTGCTGCGGCGCGAGATGCGCCAGCTCGAGGGCGGCTGGCTGTCGAACGTGGCGCTCGAGCGCTCCAAGCAGCGCATCCAGCGCCTGTCGTACGTGAAGTCGGTGGAGTTCGAGACCACGCCGGTGGCCGGCGTCCCCGACCAGGTGGACGTGAACTACAAGATCGAGGAGGGGCCGGCCTCGCAGCTCTCGGGTGGCATCGGCTATTCCGAGACCTACAAGTTCACGATCAACCTCAACTTCGCCGACGCCGACTTCCTCGGCAGCGGTGAGCGCGTCGCGATCGACTTGAACGGCGGTGAGTTCAGCAAGGTCTACACGCTGTCCTGGACCAACCCCTACACGAACATCGACAACCTGCAGCGCACCCTCTCGGTCAGCTACCGCGACGTGACGCAGTTCGTCTCCTCCTCGTCGAACTTCTCCTCGGAGACCCTCACCCTGGGACCGACCTGGGCGTATCCCATCAGCGAGACCATGTACCTGCGCTTCGGCGCGGTGTTCGAGTCCTCGCAGCTGCTCACCAACTCGCTCTCGAGCGCCGAGCAGGCGCAGCAGTGGGTGCAGGAGAACGGTCATCCCTACAGCCGCCTGGCGCACGATGACGCGAGCAACAACGAGTACGTCTTCTACGGCAGCAACTTCAAGAATTTCCAGGCGGTGGTGGGCTGGGACTGGGACACGCGCAACCGCACGCTGTTCGCCGACCACGGCATGCACCAGGCGATGAGCTTCTCGGCGACCACTCCGGGGAGCGACGTGCGCTACTGGATCGGCAACTACCAGTTCCTCAAGTACGTGCCGCTGGGGCACTCGTTCGTGCTGTCGTTTCTCGAGGGGATCGACTACGGCGCCCCGCTCGGCAGCACCACCGCGATTCCGCCCTACCGCCAGTTCTTCGGCGGCGGGCCGGACAACGTGCGCGGCTTTCGCGAGAGCCTGCTCGGCCCGCGCGACCAGTTCGGCAACCCCTACGGGGGCAACATGCGCATCACCAGCCAGAACGAGCTGATCCTGCCGATGCCGGCCAAATTTGCGCAGACCGCGCGCGTCGCCATGTTCTTCGACATGGGCGGCGTATACGAGACCGGGCACCACCTACAGTTCTACGGGCCGGACAACATCACGCCCTTCGACTGGAGCTTCACCGGCTTCTCGAGCCTGAGGCGCTCGGTGGGCCTCGCGGTCACCTGGCTGGCGCCCATCGGGCTCTTCCGTTTCAGCCTGGGACTGCCGCTGAACGCCAGGAAGGGCGACGGCGTGACCACCTGGGGCGATGAGACTGAGGTCTTCCAGTTCTCCGTGGGCCAGGCCTTTTAGACCTGCGGCCCGGGCGAGTTTAGGCGATACTAGGAATTTGTTCCGGCTCTCCCGGGCCGCGGCGTTGCAATATTTCCAGCATACGAGGTGGGTGTTCCGTGAATTGTTCGATCAGCAGTCGGGTGGCGGGATGGATTGTGGCGGCGGTGGGGCTACTCGCCGTGTTGCCGGCGTGGGCCGATCCCAAGGTCGGGGTCGTCGACCCGCAGCGGCTCATGCTGGAGTCGCCGCAGGGCAAGGCCATGCAGGAGTCGATGCGCGCGGAGTTCGCACCGCGCGAGCGCACCCTGCAGGCGCAGGCACAGGGGATCAAGGCCAAGCAGGACAAGCTGCAGAAGGACGGCGCGACCATGACCGACGAGCAGCGGGTGCGCGCTGAGAAGGAGCTGCGCGACAACGAGCGCGACTTCGAGCGCGCCCGCGGCGAGTATCAGGACGACATCACGGCTCGCCGCAACGAGGAGCTGTCCCGGCTGCAGCGCACTCTCGGCGAGGAGGTGCGCAACTACGCCAAGGCGCAGAACTTCGATGTGGTGCTGAGCGGCGAGGCGGTCGTGTACGCGACCCCGGCTTACGACATCACGCCGGCGGTTCTCACCGCTCTGCAGGCGCGCGCCGCCGCATCGCCCGCGGCCAAGCCCGCCACGACGCCGGCTGCGACTCCGGCGCCGAGCGCGCCGGCGCCCAAGCCGCCGGGCAAGTAGCGTCCGGGGGAAAACACCGGAACCCGGGGCGCGCCATGTCCGTCTCGCTCGGGGAGCTCGCGGTCCGATTCGGCTGCGAGTTGCGGGGTGACCCGGAGGCACGCGTCGAGCACGTCGCGACGCTCTCGAACGCGGACGCGACCGCGCTCACCTTCCTCGCCAACCCGCGTTACCGTACGCAGCTCGCCACCACCCGCGCCGCGGCGGTGGTGCTGCGGCCGGATGCGGCTTCGGGCTGTCCGACGCACGTGCTGCTCGCCGAGAATCCCTACGCGACCTACGCGCGCATCGCCGCCGTGCTGCACCCGAGCCCGGCCGCGCCCGCCGGCGTGCATCCGACGGCCCTGGTGGCCGCGAGCGCCCGCGTCGATCCAAGCGCGCACGTCGGCGCTTTCAGCTCCATAGGCGAGCGCGCCGTGGTCGCCGAGCGCTGTGTCGTGGGCGCGCACTGCGTGCTCGAGGAGGATGTGAAGCTCGCGCCCGACGTGCGCCTGGCGGTGCGCGTCACCGTGCACCGGGGGGTCGAGATCGGGGCGCGCAGCGTGCTGCAATCGGGCGTCGTGGTCGGCGGCGACGGCTTCGGCTACGCGCCGGACCGCGGCACCTGGATCAAGGTGCCGCAGCTCGGGGCGGTGCGCATCGGGCCCGACGTCGAGGTCGGCTGCAACACCACCATCGACCGCGGTGCCATCGAGGACACCGTCATCGAGGAGGGTGTCAAGCTCGACAACCTCATCCAGATCGCTCACAACGTGCGCATCGGCGCACACACCGCCATCGCGGCCTGCACCGGCATCTCCGGCAGCACCACCATCGGCAAGCGCTGCATGATCGGCGGCGGGGCGGGATTCGCCGGCCACATCAGCGTCGCCGACGACGTCGTGATCACCGGCTACTCGGCCGTGAGCCGCTCGATCCCGGGTGCGGGCGTATACTCGAGCACCCTTCCCTTCGAGGAGGCGCGCACCTGGCGCCGCCTGGTCGCGCGCTTCAAGCGCAGCGGCCGCCTCGAGGAGCGCGTGCGCGCCTTGGAGCGCGCGGCGGGACTGAATTCCGGGCAGGAAGAGCCTCATGACTGAAGAAGTCGTCCAACTCGATATGCAGGCGATCCTCGAGCGCTTGCCGCACCGCTATCCGTTCCTGCTGGTCGACCGGGTGCTCGAATGCCGCCCGGGGTCCAGCATCCGTGCCATCAAGAACGTCACCTACAACGAGCCGTTCTTCCCCGGGCACTTTCCCCATCGGCCCGTCATGCCGGGCGTGATGATCATCGAGGCGCTGGCGCAGGCCGCCGGCATCCTCTGCTTCGTGACCGCCGACGTGATCCCGGACGAGAACACGCGCGTCTATTTCGTCGGCATCGACAATGCGCGCTTCCGCAAACCGGTCCTGCCGGGGGACCAGCTGGTGCTCACCGCACAGTTGGAGCGCACGATGCGCGGGATCTGGAAATTCTCGACCGCGGCACTGGTGGACGACAAGGAGGTCGCGCACGCCGACATGCTGGTGACGCCGGAGATCGGGCGGTGATCGATGCGCGCGCGGTGGTGTCGCCCGAGGCGCGTCTCGCGGCGGACGTCAGCGTGGGTCCCTTCGCCGTGATCGGACCGGGAGTGGAGATCGGGCCGCGCACCATCGTGGGTCCGCACGCCCTGATCAACGGACCGACCGTGCTCGGCGCCGACAACCACGTCTTCCAGTTCGCCTCCATCGGCGATGCGCCGCAGGACAAGAAGTACCGCGGCGAGCCCACGCGGCTCGTCGTCGGCGACCGCAACGTGTTCCGCGAGTACTGCACGGTCAACCGCGGCACCACCCACGACAAGGGGGTCACCCGCATCGGCGACGACAACCTGTTCATGGCCTCGGCGCACGTGGCGCACGACTGCGTCGTGGGCAGCAAGACCGTATTCGCCAACGGCGCGGTCCTCGGCGGGCACGTCGAGATCGGCGACTGGGTGATCCTCGGCGGGCTCTCCGCCGTGCACCAGTTCGCCAGGGTCGGCGCGCACGCCTTCCTTGCCGGGGGCGCGATGGCGCGCCAGGACGTCCCGCCCTACGTGATGGTCGCGGGCGACCCGGCCGCGCCCCATGCGGTGAATGCCGAGGGCCTCAAGCGCCGTGGCTTCACCGAGGAGCAGATCCGCGCCATCCGCGAGGCCTACCGGATCCTGTATCGCTCGGAGCTGAAGCTGAGCGAGGCCCTCGAGCGGCTCGAGCCGCTCGCGCGCGATCGCCCCGAGCTGCGTATCTTCGTCGACTTCATCCGCTCCTCCACCCGCAGCATCGTGCGATGAGCGCGGTGCCCGCGCGCACGGCTGCCGCGCCGCTGCGGGTCGGTATCGTCGCGGGCGAGCATTCCGGCGACCAGCTGGGAGCGGCGCTGATCGAAGCGCTGCGCGAGCGCGCACCAGGGCTCGAATGCTTCGGCGTGGCAGGGCCGAAGATGATCGCCGCCGGCTGCCAGGCATGGGTGGGTGCCGACAGGCTCGCCGTCATGGGCCTCGCCGAGGTGCTCAGGCACCTGCCGCGCCTCCTGCGCCTGCGCGCCGAGCTCGCGGCGCGCTTTGCCGCCGCGCGCCCCGACGTCTTCGTCGGCATCGATTCTCCCGAGTTCAATCTGGCGCTCGCGGGGCGCCTCAAGCGCGCCGGCATCCGCTGCGTCCAGTACGTGAGTCCCCAGGTCTGGGCCTGGCGGCGGGGGCGCGTGCGCACCATCGGCCGCGATACCGACCTGGTGCTGTGCCTGCTGCCGTTCGAGAGCGCGTTCTACGCGCAGCACGCCGTGCGCGCCGAGTTCGTCGGGCATCCGCTCGCCGATCAGATCCCGCTCGAGGGGGATGCCGCGGCGGCGCGCGCGGCGCTCGGGCTCGAGGGCGAGGGCCGGGTGATCGCGCTGCTCCCCGGCAGCCGGCTTGCCGAGGTTGCGCGCCTTGCCGCGCCGTTCGCCGCGGCGGCCGGCTGGATCCGCGAGCGGCAACCCGGCACCCGGTTCATCGCGCCGATGGCCTCCGCGGCGGTACGCGAGTGCTTCGAGAGGCAAGTGCCGCAAGCTGCGGAAAAATCTCTGATTCGTCTCGTCGACGGACAGGCGCAGCGCGTGCTGGCGGCGGCGGACGCCGCGCTCGTCGCCTCCGGAACCGCGACGCTGGAGACGCTCCTATCGGGCACGCCGATGGTAGTGGCGTATAAGGTCAGCTGGCTGACGGCCTTTGTGCTGCGTACGCTCGGGCTCGTGAAGGTGCCGTACTTCTCTCAACCGAACCTGCTCGCCGGACGGCGCCTGGTGCCCGAGTTCTTCCAGGGCGCGGCCACGGGGCCGGCGCTCGGCGCGGCGCTGCTCGCGGAGATGGAGGACGCGTCCCATCTTGCCGAGCTGCGCGGCGAGTTTGCGCGTATTCACCGCGAGTTGCGCCGCGGCGGTGCCGCGCGCGCCGCCGCCGCCGTGCTCGAATGCGCAGCGCGCACGCCGGGTGGGTCGGGTTGAGATCGGGATGAGCGGGCACCCCCTCGCTGCTCAAAGCCGGATCGCCGGGGTCGATGAGGCCGGGCGCGGCCCGCTCGCAGGTCCCGTGGTCGCGGCGGCGGTGATTCTCGATCCGCGCCGGCGCATCCGCGGGCTCGCCGATTCCAAGATCCTGCCGCCGCAGGAGCGCACGCGCCTCGCAGGACTCATCCGCGCCCGCGCGCTCGCCTGGTCGGTCGCCTGGGCCGACCGCGACGAGATCGACTCGCTCAACATCCTGGGAGCGACGCTGCTGGCGATGCGCCGTGCGCTGCTGGCGCTCCCGGTGTGCCCGACGCATGTGCAGGTCGACGGCAATCGCTGCCCGTGCCTCGAGGATCTGCGCCTCGGCTGCACCCTCGAGGCGATCGTCGACGGCGATGCCAGCGTCGCCGCGATCAGCGCCGCCTCGATCCTCGCCAAGACCTGCCGCGACGCCATGATGCAATCGCTCGACGCCTGCTATCCCGGGTTCGGGCTCGCGCGCCACAAGGGCTACGCCACGCCGGCGCACCTCAGCAAGCTGCGCCGCCGGGCGCCTTCCCCGCTGCATCGGCGCTCCTTCAGTCCCATGCGGTGAGCACAGTTGCTAGCATCAGCGCCGATGTCCCCCGGCTTCGTTCACCTGCGCCTGCACAGTGAGTATTCGCTCAGCGACAGCGTCGTGCGGGTACCGGAGCTCATTGCCGCAGTCGCCGCTTCCGGCATGCCCGCGGTCGCCGTCACCGATCAAAACAACCTGTTCGCGATGGTCAAGTTCTATCGCGAGGCGCTGCAGGGGGGCGTCAAGCCCATCATCGGCGTCGATCTCGCCGTATGCGAGGAGGGCGAGAGGCGCGAGCCGACCCGCCTGACGCTCCTGTGCCAGAACCAGGACGGTTACCGCAACCTCGCACGGCTCCTCTCCCGGGCGTACCTCGAGGGTCAGGAGCGCGGCGTGCCGCGCCTGGAGCGCTCATGGCTCTCGGCGGCGAACCTCGCCGGCCTGATCGCGCTCTCCGGCGCACTCGAGGGGGACGTGGGGCGTGCGCTGGTGAACGGCCGCGAGGCGGACGCCGAAGGCGCGCTCGAGCGTTGGCGGGCGCTGTTCCCCGGTCGCTACTACCTCGAGCTGCAGCGCCTCGGCCGCCAGTTCGAGGAGACCTATATCACCGCCGCGGTCGCGCTCGCCGCGCGGCATCAGCTGCCGGTCGTCGCCACCAACGACGTGCGCTTCATTCGCGCCGACGAGTTCGAGTCCCACGAAGCGCGCGTCTGCATCCATGACGGGACGCTGCTGGCGGATCCGGCGCGCGTGCGCCGCTATACGCGCCAGCAGTACCTGCGCAGCCCCGCGGAGATGTCGGCGCTGTTCGCGGATCTCCCGGAGGCGCTGGCGAACTCGGTCGAGATCGCGCGCCGCTGCAGCCTGCAGCTCACGCTGGGGGAAGCGCGGCTGCCGCAGTACCCGGTGCCGGCGGGCGTGAGCACCGAGGCGTTCCTGCGCAGTGAGGCCGAGCGCGGACTCGGGTGGCGCTTCCCGGGGGGCGCGGCCGCCGCCTACCACGAGCGGCTCGCGAGCGAGCTGGCCGTCATCTGCCAGATGGGGTTCGCCGGCTACTTTCTCATCGTCGCCGACTTCATCCGCTGGGCGCGCGACAACGGCGTGCCGGTCGGTCCCGGACGCGGCTCGGGCGCGGGGTCGCTGGTTGCGTACAGCCTCGGTGTCACCGACCTGGACCCGCTGCAGCACGACCTGCTGTTCGAGCGCTTCCTGAATCCCGAGCGTGTCTCCATGCCGGACTTCGACATCGATTTCTGCATGGACGGCCGCGACCGTGTCATCGACTACGTCGCCACCAAGTACGGCCGCGAGCGGGTGTCGCAGATCATCACCTACGGCACCATGGCGGCCAAGGCGGTGGTGCGCGACGTCGGGCGCGTGCTCGGCATGACCTATGGCTACGTCGACCGCATCGCCAAGCTGATTCCCTTCGAGCTCGGCATCACCCTCGATGCGGCGCTGGAGAAGGAGCCGGAGCTGAAGCGCCTCTATCAGTCGGAGGATGAGGTGAGGAACCTCATCGATCTGGCGCGCTCGCTCGAGGGCCTGACCCGCAACGCCGGCATGCACGCCGGCGGAGTCGTCATCGCGCCCTCGGTGCTCACCGACTTTACGCCGCTCTATTGCGATGCCGCCGGCGGCAGCGTCGTCACGCAGTTCGACAAGGACGACGTCGAGGCCGCGGGGCTCGTCAAGTTCGACTTCCTGGGACTGCGCACCCTCACGATCATCGACCGCGCCGTGCGACTCATCAACCGCGCCGCTCCCGCCGGGAGCACGCCGCTCGAGATCGGCGCCCTGCCCATGGACGATGCCGCCACCTACGCGCTGCTCAAGTCGTGCCGCACCACCGCGGTGTTTCAGCTCGAGTCGCGCGGCATGAAGGACCTGATCCGGCGTCTGCAGCCGGACCGTTTCGAGGACATCGTGGCGCTGGTGGCACTGTTCCGTCCGGGACCGCTGCAATCCGGCATGGTCGACGACTTCATCAACCGCAAGCACGGCCGCATCGACGCACCCGTCGACTATCTGCATCCGAGCCTCGAGCCGATCCTGAAGCCGACCTACGGCGTCATCCTCTACCAGGAGCAGGTGATGCAGATCGCCCAGACGCTCGCGGGCTACACGCTCGGCGGCGCCGACCTGCTGCGCCGCGCGATGGGCAAGAAGAAGCCCGAGGAGATGGCGCAGCAGCGCTCGGTATTCACCGCCGGCGCGGTGGCGCGCGGCGTGCGCGAGCGCCTGGCGGAGCACATCTTCGACCTGATGGAAAAGTTCGCCGGCTACGGCTTCAACAAGTCGCACTCGGCCGCTTACGCGCTGCTCGCGTACCAGACGGCGTATCTCAAGGCGCATTACCCCGCGGCGTTCATGGCCGCGGTGCTGTCGGCCGACATGGACCACACCGACAAGGTCGTGACCCTCATCAAGGAATGCAACGACATGGGGCTCGAGGTGCTGCCGCCCGACGTCAACACCTCACGCTACGAGTTCGCGGCCGACGGCGAGAGCCGCATCCGCTACGGCCTGGGCGCCGTGCGCGGCGTCGGCGCGGGCGCGGTCGAGAGCCTGAACGAGGAGCGCACCGCGCGCGGTCCATACCTCAGCCTCGAAGACCTCTGCCGGCGGCTCGATCTCACCAGGGTCAACCGGCGGGTACTGGAGGCGCTGCTGCGCTCCGGGAGTCTCGATGGCCTCGGCGCCAACCGCGCCACGCTCATGGATCGCCTCGCGGGCGCCATGCAGCTCGGCGATCAGAACACGCGCGCGCACGCCGCGGGACAGAACGACCTGTTCGGCGGCCTCGCCGCGGTGGAACGGACGCCGCAGCCGCAGCGCGCCGCGCCGCTGCCCGAGTGGAGCGAGGCGGTGCGGCTCGCCGGCGAGCGCGAGACGCTTGGCCTCTACCTCACCGGGCATCCGCTGCGGCGCTTCGAGGCGAGCCTGGCGCGCTTCGTGTCGCATCGCATCGGCGACCTGGTCGGCGATCGGCCGGTCGCGGGACTCGAGGCGGGGCGCTTCGGCGCGGGCCGAGCCGTCACGGTCGCCGGTCTCATCGACGAGGTGAAGAAGCGCGGGCCGCGCGTGATCCTGACGCTCGATGACCGCACCGGGCGGCTCGAGGTGATGCTGTTCGAGGAGACCTGGCAGCGGCACCGTGAGCTCATCGTCAAGGACGCGCTGGTGCTGGTCGAGGGTACTCTGCGCTTCGATGAGTTCAGTGACTCGTGGCGGCTCGCCGCGCGGCGCATCAGCGAGCTCGAGCGGCTGCGCGAACAGGAGGCGCGGCGGATGGTGCTGCGCTGCTCGGCTGCCGAGCTGCCGCGCCTCTCCGAGCGCCTCGCAGAGATCCTCGGCCCGTGGCGTCCGGGGCCCTGTCCGATCACCATCGAGTACACGACGGCGCGGGTGAGCGGCGCGCTCAACCTGAGTGCCGAGTGGAGCGTGCGCGCGAGCCGCGAGCTGCTCGAGCAGCTCGAGGGCCTGGTGGGAAGCGGCGCGATCGAAGTGCTGTACGCGGCGCCGGCGGCGACCCCCGGCGGTGCCCTGTCGGCCGACGGCCGTTGACGGCTTACTTGCGCATGCGTGCGCTCCTTACGTAACCTCCCCGCTCCGCCGCCTGCGGCCTTGAGTTACGCCCAACCGACACGTTCATGGCAGTCTCCTTCCTGGACTTCGAACAACCGATCGCCGAGCTCGAAGCGAAGATCGAGGAGCTCAGGCACGTCACTTCGGAGTCGGAGGTCAACCTGCAGGACGAGATCGGACGGCTGCAGGCCAAGAGCCGCCAGCTCACGCAGAGCATCTTCGCCAACCTGACGCCGTGGCAGATCACGCAGCTCGCGCGTCATCCGCACCGACCCTACACACTCGACTACGTGAGCACCATCTGCAGCGAGTTCCACGAGCTGCACGGCGATCGCATGTACGCCGACGACCTGGCGATCGTGGGCGGGCTCGGGCGCATCGATGAGCGCGCCGTGGTGCTCATCGGACATCAGAAGGGCCGTGATACCAAGGAGCGGGTGCGGCGCAACTACGGCATGCCGAAGCCGGAAGGCTACCGCAAGGCCTTGCGCCTGATGCGGCTCGCCGAGCGCTTCGCCTTGCCGCTGGTGACGCTGATCGACACCCAGGGCGCTTACCCCGGCGTCGGTGCGGAGGAGCGCGGCCAGAGCGAGGCGATCGCCCGCAATCTCTTCGAGATGTCGGTGCTGCGCGTGCCGATCGTCACGGTGGTCACCGGCGAGGGAGGGTCCGGGGGCGCGCTGGCGATCGGTGTGTGCGATCGGCTCATCATGCTCCAGTACAGCACCTACTCGGTGATCTCTCCCGAAGGCTGCGCCTCGATTCTCTGGAAGAGCCAGGACAAGAAGGAAGTCGCGGCCGAGTCGCTCAACCTCACCGCCGACCGGCTGCAGAAGCTGGGTCTGGTCGATGAGGTGATCGAGGAGCCCCTCGGCGGCGCACACCGCGACCCGGCGACGACCGCCGCCCGGCTGAAGGCCGCCGTGATCCGTCAGCTCGACGAGCTCGACGCACTGCCGCGCGATCAGCTGCGGGCGGCGCGCGCCGCGAAGATCGCCTCCTTCGGCGTGTTCTCCGAAAACGCGCCTTGAGAGGCGACGGACGGGCGATGGGCCCCCGAGCGGAGGACTTCGGCGCGCGCTGGCTCGGCCGGCGCCTCAAGCAGCTGCTGCCCGCCTTTCCTGACCTCGCGCTCTGCGTCGCCTTCAGCGGCGGCGCCGATTCCACTGCGCTGCTCGCGGCGCTCGCGCGCGTGAGACCCAGGCCGCGGAGGCTCCGCGCCCTGCACGTCGATCATGGTCTGCACCCGGACTCAGCCGTGTGGGGCGCGCGCGCCAGGGAGCTCGCGCGCTCCCTCGGCGTGCCGTGCGCGGTGCTCGTAGCGAAGCTCGCCCGCGCGCACGGCGAGTCTCCCGAGGGCCGGGCACGTGCGGCGCGCTACCGGCTGCTGGCCGGCGCACTCGAACCCGGCGAGGTGCTCGTGACCGCCCACCACGAGGACGATCAGCTCGAGACGGTGCTGCTGCAGCTGTTGCGCGGCTCGGGTCTCGCCGGGCTGGCCGCGATGCCCGAGGTCGCCCCGTTCGCGCGCGGGTCGCTGGTGCGGCCGCTGCTCACGCGCTCGCGCGCGGAGCTCGTGGCCTGGGTGCGCGCGGCGGGCCTCGAGTACCTCGACGATCCGAGCAACGCCGATCTGCGCCTCGACCGCAACTACCTGCGGCTGCGGGTGCTGCCCGTGATCCGTGAGCGCTGGCCGGGCGCGGCGGCGACCGTCGCCCGTGCCGCCCGCCACGCCGCCGAGGCCCAGGGGCTGCTCGAGAGCCAGGCGCAGGCCGACCTGCGCGCAGCGCGCCACGGGGAGGCGCTCGCGGCGAACGCGCTGCGGTCGCTCCCGCCGGAGCGGCGCCGCAACGCCTTGAGATTCTGGATCACGTCCCGGGGCTATGCGGTTCCCCCCACCGCGCGCCTCAACGAGATCGCCGGCCCCTTGCTGGCGGCCCGCGCCGACGCGCAGCCCTCGGTCGAGTGGCGGGGCGCGCGGCTCGAGCGGCAGAGGGGGCTGCTCACGCTGCGAGCCAGTCCCCGCGTGGCAAAGCCCGCAGCGGAGGGCGGCGCTGCCGCGCACCGCGTGGTCTCCTGGCGCTGGCGCGCGCAGCCCGTGTGCGCCCTGCCGGGCGAGTTCGGGCAGATCGAGCTCCGGGCCGATGCACACGGACCGGTCGATCTGGCGGCGCTCCCCGCAACACTCACGATCCGCTGGCGCCGGGGCGGCGAGCGGCTCGCCGTCGCCTCCGGGCGGCCGCGGCGCCCGCTGAAGAGCCTGCTGCGCGAGTCTCAAGTGCCACCGGCGCAACGCTCCCGCCTGCCGCTCATCTATAGCGGCTCGAAGCTCCTCGCCGTCGCCGACCTGTGGCTCGATGAGTCGGCGCGGGCGGGGCCCCGGGCACGCCGGCGCGCGCGCCTCGTGTGGACCGCTGGCGGCACGAGCGGCTGAGATGTGCTAACCTGCTGGCCCGTCGTCGATCTGCCCCTTCTGCGGCAGCGACCACACGCGACGGGTAATCCTGCGAGCTCTATGACGCGTTTCGTATTCGTCACCGGCGGCGTCGTGTCCTCCCTGGGCAAGGGCATCGCCTCCGCTTCGCTCGGCGCGATCCTCGAGGCCCGAGGTCTCAAGGTCGCCATGGTGAAGCTCGACCCCTACATCAACGTGGATCCGGGCACCATGAGCCCGTTCCAGCACGGCGAGGTGTTCGTCACCAGCGATGGCACGGAGACCGACCTCGATCTCGGGCACTACGAGCGCTTCGTGCGCACCACCACGGGTCGCAACAGCAACTTCACCACCGGCCGCATCTACGAGCGGGTGATCGCCAAGGAGCGGCGCGGCGACTATCTCGGGGCGACCGTGCAGGTCATTCCGCACATCACCGACGAGATCAAGCGCTGCATCAAGCTCGGCGCCGACGGCGCGGATGTCTGCATGGTCGAGATCGGCGGCACGGTGGGCGACATCGAGTCGCTGCCGTTTCTCGAGGCTATCCGCCAGCTCGGGGTGGAGCTTGGCCGCAGCAATTGCGTGTATATGCACCTGACCCTGGTGCCGGTCGTGGGCGGCTCCGGGGAGATCAAGACCAAGCCGACCCAGCACTCGGTCAAGGAGCTGCGCGGCATCGGCATCCAGCCGGACGTGCTGCTGTGCCGCTGCCGGCACCCGCTCCCGGAGGAGCAGCGGCGCAAGATCGCCTTGTTCACCAACGTCGAGGAGCGCGCGGTGATTTCCGCCGTGGACGCCGACGACATCTACCGCATTCCGATCCTGCTGCACGAGCAGGGGCTCGATGACATCGTGGTCGACAAGCTGCGCCTCGCGGTGCCGCCCACCGATCTCGCCGAGTGGCGCCACGTGGTGAGCGCCAGGGCGAATCCCGACGGCCAGGTCGACATCGCCATGGTCGGCAAGTACGTGCAGATCCGCGACTCCTACCTGTCGCTGCACGAGGCGCTGATGCACGGGGGCCTGAAGAGCCGCTCGCGCGTCAACATCCACTACATCGAGTCGACCGACATCGAGCAGCACGGCACCCACGCGCTCAAGGGGATGGATGCGATCCTGGTGCCGGGCGGCTTCGGCGAGCGCGGCATCGAGGGCAAGATCCAGGCGGTGCGTTTCGCGCGCGAGCAGCGGGTGCCGTACCTGGGGATCTGCCTGGGGATGCAGGTGGCGATCGTCGAGTACGGCCGCCACGTGCAGGGCCTCACCGATGCGAACAGCACCGAATTCAACCGCGCCACGCCGCATCCGGTGATCGCCCTCATCTCCGAGTGGCAGGATCAGGCGCGCGGCGCGCAAGTTCGCACCGAGGCCTCCGACAAGGGCGGCACCATGCGCCTCGGGGCTCAGGAGGTGCTGCTCGCCGCCGGCACGCGCGCCCGCGAGCTCTACGGCCGCGATGTCATCCTCGAGCGCCACCGCCACCGCTACGAGTTCAACAACAACTACCTCGAGCGCTACCGCCAGGCGGGCATGCGCTTCTCGGGCTTCTCGCGCGACGGCCTGGTCGAGGTGATCGAGCTGCCGAATCATCCCTGGTTCGTCGCCACGCAGTTTCACCCGGAATTCACCTCGACGCCGCGCGACGGGCACCCGCTCTTTACCGGCTTCATCCGCGCCGCGCGCGCGCAGCGCGCCGCGCAGCTCCCGCAGGCTGCCGGGGCCTGAGCGACGGCCGCTGCCCGTCGCTCCCCACGCCATGCTGCTGGCAGAACACGAAGTCGGAATCGACCGGCCGCTGTTTCTCATCGCCGGCCCGTGCGTCATCGAGGGCCAGGCGCTCACCGAGGAAATCGCCGGGCGCTTGAAGGAGATCACCGGCCGCCTCGGCGTGCCCTTCATCTTCAAGGCTTCCTACGACAAGGCCAACCGCTCCTCGCGCGCTTCCTTCCGCGGACCCGGCATCGACGCGGGACTGAAGGTGCTCGAGCACGTGCGGCAGAAGATCGGGGTGCCGGTGCTCACCGACGTGCACGAGGACACGCCGCTCGAGGAGGTCGCCGCCGTGGTCGACGTGCTGCAGACCCCGGCCTTCCTCTGCCGTCAGACGAACTTCATCATGAGCACCGCCTCCCAGGGCAAGCCCGTCAATATCAAGAAGGGTCAGTTTCTCTCGCCCTGGGAGATGCAGAACGTGGTCGACAAGGCGCGCTCGACCGGTAATGAGGCGATCCTGGTGTGCGAGCGCGGCTACTCCTTCGGCTACAACAACCTCGTGTCCGACATGCGCTCGCTGTCGATTCTGCGCGCGACCGGTTGCCCGGTGGTGTTCGACGCCACGCACTCCGTGCAGCTGCCGGGCGGGCAGGGCGCCTCCTCCGGCGGGCAGCGCGAGTTTATCCCGGTGCTGGCGCGCGCCGCGGTCGCCGCCGGGATCGCGGGGCTCTTCATGGAGACGCACCCCAGGCCCGAGGAGGCGCTGTCCGACGGCCCGAACGCCTGGCCGCTCGCGCGCATGGAGCCGCTGCTCGCGACGCTCATCGAGCTCGATCGGGCGGTCAAGGCGGCGCCCTTCGAGGAGTCACTGTTATGAGCCGGATCACCGATGTCCGCGGCCGCGAGATCCTCGATTCGCGCGGCAACCCCACCGTCGAGGTGGACGTGCTGCTCGATTCGGGCGCGCTGGGGCGCGCGGCCGTGCCCTCGGGCGCCTCCACCGGTACCCGCGAGGCGGTGGAGCTGCGCGACGGCGACCCGCGGCGCTACGGCGGCAAGGGGGTGCTGCAGGCGGTCGAGCACGTGAACACCGTGCTGAAGGCGGCCGTTTCGGGATCGGACCCGCGGGATCAGGCCGCAATCGATGCGCGCATGATCGAGCTCGACGGTACCGAGAACAAGGGCCGGCTCGGCGCGAATGCCATCCTCGGCGTCTCGCTCGCTGCGGCACGCGCGGCGGCGGCCGACGCGCGGCTGCCGCTCTACCGGCACCTCGCGCAGCTCTCGGCTGCTAAGCACGAGCCGGTCATGCCCGTGCCGCAGATGAACATCGTGAACGGCGGTGCGCACGCCAACAACAGCCTCGACATCCAGGAGTTCATGATCCTGCCAGTGGGGGCGCCGAGCTTCCGCGAGGCGCTGCGCTACGGCGCCGAGGTGTTCCACACACTGAAGAAGCTCCTGGCCGAGCGCGGGCTCTCGACCGCGGTCGGCGACGAGGGCGGCTTTGCGCCGAGCCTCGCATCGAACGAGGCGGCCCTCGCCCTCATCATCGAGGCGATCGACAGGGCCGGCTACCGCCCGGGGCGCGACATCTACCTCGGCCTCGATGTGGCGAGCTCGGAGTTCTTCCGCGCCGGCCGCTACGAGCTCGAGTCGGAGAAGCGCAGCTTCACGGCTGCGGAATTCGCGCGCTATCTCGCCGACCTCGCCGCCCGCTATCCCATCGTCACCATCGAGGACGGCATGAGCGAGGCCGATTGGGACGGGTGGACGGAACTCACGCGCGCGCTCGGACAGAAGCTGCAGCTGGTGGGCGACGACGTATTCGTCACCAACAGCAGAATTCTGCGCCAGGCGATCGACCTGTCGATTGCCAATGCGATCCTCATCAAGCCCAACCAGATCGGCACGCTGACCGAGACGCTCGAGTGCATCGAGCTGGCAAGCCAGGCGCGCTACGCGGCGGTCATCTCGCACCGCTCGGGCGAGACCGAGGACAGCACCATCGCCGACATCGCGGTCGCGACCCCCGCCACGCAGATTAAGACCGGATCGCTGTCGCGCTCCGACCGTATCGCCAAGTACAACCAGCTGCTGCGCATCGAGGCGGAACTCGGCAAGGTGCGCTTCGCGGGCCGGGACGCCTTCCCCGCACGGCTGTGACACGCTTCGCGCACCGTGCGCCGTCTGCTACGCTGTGGCTCCCATGAAGTGGCTCGCCGCCGCGCTGGCTGTCGTCCTCATCCTGCTGCAATACCGGATCTGGGTCTCCGACAACGGCATGCGTCAGGTGGAGCGCCTCCGCCAGGCGGTGGCCGCGCAGCAGGCCGAGGATGCCCAGCTCGCCGAGCGTAACCGCCAGCTCGCCGCCGAAGTGCGTGACCTGAAGACCGGAATGGACGCGCTCGAGGAGCGTGCCCGCAGCGATCTCGGCATGATCGCGCGCGGCGAGACCTTCTACCAGGTGGTACCCGCCCGAGCTCCCGGGGCGTCGGCGCCGCCGACACGAACTGCGGCCCGTTGAGGCGGTTTTGGTACTGAGCATGCGGCTTGCCAATGAGGGGCAAACGTCGCGTCTCTTGCCCCGGCGCCAAATGAGCCTCAGGCGCCTTCCGCTGAAAGCGCCACAGGCGACTTACAGCCAATGAAATATTTTCTCGTCATGCCGGCCGCGGGCTCGGGCAGGCGCTTCCAGGGCGACGTTCCCAAGCAGTACGCGCCCCTCATGGGGCGGACTGTCATCGAGTGGGCGCTGGCGCCCTTTCTCGGCGATGCGCGCTGCGCGCACGTCGTGGTGGTGATCGCGGAATCCGACTCCCTGTGGCAGCGGGTCGCCGTGCGCCTCTCGAGCGAGCGGGTGTCGGCGACGAGCGGTGGTGGGGAGCGCAGCGAATCGGTGCGCCGCGGCCTCGCCAGGCTGGCGGACCGCGCCGATGCGCTCGACTGGGTGCTGGTACACGACGCGGCGCGGCCGTGCCTCGACCCGGAGGACCTCGCTGAGCTGGTGAGGCGAGTTGACGATCACGGCAGCGGTGGCCTGCTGGCACTGCGTGCCGCCGATACCCTCAAGCAGGCACGGGAGGACAGCGGCACGGGAGCGGGCCCGGTCGTGGCGCGCACCCTCGACCGGACCGGGCTGTGGCGCGCGCTCACTCCACAGATGTTCCGTTTCGGCGCCCTGTGCGCCGCGCTCGATGAGGCGCACGCGGCCCATCGCCACCCCACCGACGAGGCCCAGGCGCTCGAGTGGCGCGGCGAGAGTCCGCTGCTCGTCGAGGGCGCGGCCACCAATCTCAAGCTCACGACCGGCGAGGACCTGAAGCTCGCCGAGGCCGTGCTGCGCTCGCGGAGGCGCTCATGAGAATCGGATCGGGAGTCGACGTGCATGCCTTCGGCCCCGGCGATCACCTGCTGCTCGGAGGGGTGCGCATTGCGCACAGCCGCGGCGTGGTCGCACATTCCGACGGCGACGTGGTGCTGCACGCCTTGTGCGATGCCCTGCTCGGCGCCGCCGGGCTCGGCGACATCGGCCAGCATTTTCCCGACAGCGACCCGCGCTGGAAGGGCGCCGCCAGTGCGCGTTTCGTCGCGGCGGTGCTCGAGATGCTGCGCGCCCGGCGGCTGTCCGTCGTGAATGCCGACCTCACCGTGATCGCCGAGGCGCCGCGGGTCGCGCCGCATCGTGATGCGATCCGGCGCGAAGTGGCCCGGCTGCTCGAGGTCCCGGCGGAGCGCGTCAATCTCAAGGCGACCACCACCGAGCAGCTGGGTTTTCTCGGGCGCTCGGAGGGCATCGCCGCGCAGGCCGTCGTGCTGCTCGCCGAGGACTGACGCCGTGCGGCTGGCAGCGGCGGACGCGGTGCTCACCGCCGCGCTCAGCCCCCCGCGCGCGTATGGCGCCCCGGCGGCCGACGCCGTGATGCGCGCTGCGCCGGAGGATTTCGTGGTCGATGAGGACCTGGGCTTCGCGCCGGCCGGCGCCGGAGCGCACCTGCTCCTCAAGGTGCGCAAGACGGACGCCAACACGCCCTGGGTGGCACGCGAGCTCGCACGGCTCGCCGGCTGCCGGCCGCACGATGTCGGCTATGCCGGGCTCAAGGACCGCCGTGCGGTCGCCATCCAGTGGTTCTCGGTGCCGCGGCCGCGGCCGCCCCTCGATCTCGAGGCGGCGCGCGGCGCGGGCTTCGAAGTGCTGGAGGCGCATGCCCACAGGCGCAAGCTCCCCCGCGGCGCCCTCGCCGCCAATCGCTTCACCGTGCGGCTGCGGGCTCGCGACGGCGACGGTGCCCGGCTGGCCGGGCGTCTCGGACCCCGGCTCGCCGCGATCGCCTCCCGCGGAGTGCCGAATTACTTCGGGCCGCAACGCTTCGGCCGCGCCGGCGCGAATCTCGCCGCCCCGGCCCACGAGCTGGCGCGCCTCCCGGCCACGGAGCGTGGCCTGAGGCTCTCGGCTGCCCGCAGCGTGGTGTTCAACGCGCTGCTCGCCGCACGCGTCGACGACGGGAGCTGGGAGCGCCTCCTCGAGGGCGACCTCGCCGGCCTCGACGGCCGCGGCAGCATCTTCCCCGTGGACGCTCCCGATGAGACGCTCGCCGCGCGCTGCGCCCGTCTGGAGATCCATCCCACGGGGCCTCTGTGGGGAGCGGGCGAGCCGCGCACCCGTGCGGGCGTGCTCGGGCTCGAGAGGCGTATAGGCGCCGAGTTCGCCGCCCAATGCGCGCTCTGCGCCACCGCCGGCATGATCCAGGAGCGCCGGAGCCTGAGGCTCCGCGTGGCGGAGCTCGCGTGGGAAGCTGAGCCCTCTGCCGTGGTGCTGCGTTTTCGCCTGACCCGCGGCAGCTTCGCGACGGCGGTGCTGCGCGAGCTGGCAGACGCTGCGCCCGACGCTGCGGACGACTGAACTACGGCTGAGCCAGCAGCACGTATAGCGCGCCGGTTCCGCCATCGGCCGGGCGCGCAGACACGTAGGCAAGCACCGCCCCGGTGCGGCGCAGGACGGCGCTCACCGCGGCCTTCAGCACCGGGCCCCGGTGGCCGGAGCGCAGACCCTTGCCGTGCACGATGCGTACGCAGCGCACCCGGCGCTCGAGTGCCTCGATGAGGAACTGCCGCAGGGCGTGCTTGGCCTCGGCGACGGTGAGCCCGTGCAGATCGATCTCGCGCTCGACCCGATATTCGCCGCGCCGCAGCCGGCGCACGACCACGGCCTGCACGCCGGGCCGTTGAAACACCAGCTCCTCACCGCCCGCGAGTGCCGGGTCCGAAGCCTCGGCGGCGAGACTCTCCTTGAGCACCGCCGCGCGGTCGGCCCGCGTGAAGTGGGCACGCGGGTGGGGTTTGGGACGGCGCGGTGCATGGGTGCCTCCGGAGAGCGGCTTGACGCCACGCACTGCGGCGCGAAACAGCCGCGCCGCCTCGTCCGCATCATCGGGGTCGTCGTCACCGCCCGTCTGAGCCACGCTACCTCCGCCGCATGTCTTGAAAAGTATATAGTCACGCGCGTCCGCGAACGGCTCGACGGTCCCGACCCCCTCAAGTGAAGATCCTGGTCAGCAATGATGACGGCTTTCGCGCGGAAGGCATCCGTCGCCTGCGCGAAGCCCTGGCCACCCTCGCCGAGGTGACCGTCGTCGCTCCCGACCGCAACCGGAGCGGCGCCAGCAACTCGCTCACGCTCGATGTGCCGCTGAGGGTTTATGAGTCCGAGCCCGGCGTGTATTTCGTGCCGGGCACCCCCACCGACTGCGTGCACCTGGCAATCTCGGGGCTGTTCGACTTCGAGCACGACATGGTGGTCTCGGGTGTCAACGACGGTCCCAATCTCGGCGACGACGTGCTGTACTCGGGCACCGTGGCCGCGGCGCTCGAGGGGCGCTTCCTCGGACTGCCCACCATCGCAGTGTCGCTCTGCACCGCGGGCGGAGGCGGCGGACACTTCGAGACGGGCGCCGAGGTGGCGCGCCGCCTCGTGGCGCAGCTGCTGAAGAAGCCGCTCGAGCCGGCGCTCATACTCAATGTCAACGTCCCGGACGTACCGCTCGCGGCCCTGCGCGGCTTCCGCCCGAGCCGCCTCGGCTACCGGCACCGCTCCGAGGGTGTGATGCGCGCGCAGGATCCGCGCGGGCGTCCGGTCTACTGGATCGGACCGGCAGGAGCCGAGCAGGACGCCGGCCCCGGCACGGACTTCGATACGGTCGCGCGCGGCTACGTGTCGGTTACGCCCCTGCACGTCGATCTCACGCGTCACGGCGCGCTGCCCGCGGTCGGGAGCTGGCTGGAAGGCCTCGATGACTGACCTGCGCCTCGCGGGCATCGGCATGACCTCGGCGCGCACCCGCGATCGGCTGGTGCAGCGGCTGCGCGAGCAGGGCATCGCCAATCTCGCGGTGCTCGACCGCATCCGCAACGTGCCGCGGCATATCTTCGTCGACGAGGCGCTCGGCAGCCGCGCCTACGAGGACACGGCGCTGCCGATCGGCTTCGGGCAGACCATCTCGCAGCCCTACATCGTGGCGCGTATGACCGAGGCGCTGCTCGAAGGAGGTCCGCTCGACAACGTGCTCGAGGTCGGCACGGGCTGCGGCTACCAGACCGCGGTCCTGGCGCCGCTGGTGACGCACCTCTATACGATCGAGCGCATCGAGCCGCTGCTCGAGCGCGCACGCGCGCGCCTGAAGGAGCTCGGGATCAGAAACGTGCGCTTCCGCCACGGTGACGGATCGCTCGGCTGGAAGGCGCACGCGCCCTTCGACGGCATCCTGGTGGCGGCGGCGCCGCTCACCGTCCCCGATGCCCTGCTGAAGCAGCTCAAGGTCGGTGGCCGGCTGATCGTCCCCCTGGGTCCGGAAGGAGAGCAGGAGCTCGTGCGCTTCACGCGCCGCGAGCCGCGCATCGAGCGCGAATCGCTCGGCGCCGTAGCGTTCGTACCGCTCCTCGGCGGCACCGCCTGAGGTCTAAGGATGGGCAGAAACCTGTAGCTAGAAATCGAGGAAATATAATCTTCTAAGTACCTGTTTATTAGATTATAAATAGTAAAAAATGGCCCCTAGGAAAGCCGCCTGACAGGTGAATTTCCGGGCGAGCCGCTGTCCCCGGCTGGGGCACACGCATCCGCTGTCGGGAAAAGTCCTTGCGCCTCAAGGAGCTTGCGCAGGGATCTGCGACCTGTTTACCATGCACGCCCTGTCTCTCAACGACGACAGGTCACGGGGAGGGCGATCACCAGAAGGCACAGGGAGGAGGGAGTCGCAACAACAGCAATAACATTCCCAAGAACAACAAGAACAGTGCAATTGTTCGAGTCTGTCAGCTTCGAATGATTGTTTGGTTGGTTGAGCCTCCCCCTGTGTCTTCTGCCGATCGTCTTCCCCACCGCGCCCTTCAGCGCAGAAACAGTCCCGCGGCCACGCGCCGCTCCTCCTGCACCAGAACGTTGAACGTCCGGCACGCGGCGCCGAGCTGCATCGCCTCGAGGCCTACGCCGCGCCGCGCGAGCAGCGCCCGAATCTCCGCCGACGGGAACTGTTGAACGGGACCTGTGCCGAGCACCACGAGCTCCGGGCGGAGGGCAAGTATCGCCTCGAGGTGCAGGGCCTCGAGCCCCGCAAAGCTCTGGGGCTCCCATTGCGTGATGAGGGTGTCGGCGCTCACGATGCAGCTGCCGCGCACGCTGTGCTCGCCGATGCGTACCTCGGTCTCCGAGTAGCCGCGGATCAGATTGGCGCGGACGCCTGGTTCGAGGGTGAACCTCACGGGCGGTACGATACTGCCCATGGACGAGGCCGTCATAGTCATCGCAGACCTTTATCTGCACGCCGAGGAGCCGGTCCCCGCCGCGATGGCGACGGATCCCGGGGCGCTGGCCGGGCTCGAGTACGTCGGGCGCTTTGGCGAGCGGGAACGGCTGAGCGAGGGTTGGCGCCGCTGGCTCGCCCACTGGCTCGGTCGTGGCGATCTCGCCCGCGTATCGGTGGCGGCTATTGCCGCGGCGGCCCCGCCGGCTGGCAGGGCCGTCGCCACGCGCTGGATCGCGACGCCGGTCGCGCTCCGCGCGGGACTCACGCGGGCGCATCTCGCTCGTCATGATGGCATCCTGCGTCTGCGTCCGGAGGAGCAGCGCTCGCTCGTGTCGGCCTTCGAACGTACATTCGGCGGCTCCGGCCTCGTACTCGAGCCTTTGAGCGACGGACAATTTCTGCTGATGAGTGACGCCATCGCACCGATACCCACCACTGAGCCGGCACGATGCGCGGGTGGCGAGCTCACGGTGCCGCAAGGGCCGGCCGCAGCGTCGCTGCTGCGTCTCGTGGCGGAGATCGAGATGTGGCTGCACGGGGAGGCGCTGAATGAGTCGCGCACGGCGCGTGGTGCGCCCCCCGTGACCTCGCTCTGGCTGTGGGGTGCCGAGGGCGAGGCGCTCCCCTCGGGGGAGCCGCCGCGCGCGGCCGGACCTGACGGAGCGTCGCGCGGTGCGACGCTCGCCCTCGGCGCGGACGCTTACCTCACAGGTCTCGCACGCCTGGCGGGAGCGGCGCTCGAGGCGCTGCCGGAGGGTCCGGCGGCGCTATGGGCGGAGCGGCGCGCAGCGCGCGCCGTGTTGCTCGCCGAACTTGCGGGCGCCGCGCCCGACGCAGGACCCTGGAGCCTGCCCGCCGCCGCGGCCGCGCTCGATCGGCGCCTCGTTCGTCCGGCGCTCGCGGCGCTCTCGGCCGGCCGGCTCGCTCGGCTTACGCTGATCGCGAACGACACCCGCATCACGCTCGGCAGGCTGAGCGGCCTCCGGCGCTGGCGGCGGCCGCGTCCGGGACTCGGGGCGTTCGCATGAGGCTGACGGTGGTGCGGCGCGAACCGGCCGCGGATGCGCAGCTCGCCGCAGGCCTGCACCCGATACTGGCGCGCGCCTATGCGGCGCGCGGCGTGCGCTCGGCGGCCGACCTCGACACCTCGCTCGCCCGGCTGTTGCCGGTCGGCACGCTCGAGGGCATTCCCGCGGCGGTCGAGCTGCTCAGCGCGCACCGCACCGGCGGCCGCGTGCTCATCGTCGGCGACTTCGATGCCGACGGCGCCACCAGCAGCGCGCTCATGGTGCGCGCGCTGCGCAGCCTCGGGTTCTCGGCCGTTGATTTCCTCGTCCCGAACCGCTTCGAGTTCGGCTACGGGCTTACGCCGGAGATCGTGGCACTGGCGGCGCTGCGCTCGCCCACGCTCATCGTGACGGTCGACAACGGCATCTCGAGCCACGCCGGAGTGAGCGCTGCCCGCACTCGCGGCATCGACGTACTGATCACCGACCATCATCTGCCGGGGGAGATGCTCCCCGACGCCAATGTGATCGTGAATCCCAACCTCGCGGGCAGCCGCTTCGGCAGCCGTGCGCTCGCCGGCGTCGGAGTCGCGTTCTACCTCATGGCGGCCCTCGAGCGGCGCCTCAGGGAGCGGGAGGGCGGCGCAGCGGGGGCACCGGTCGCGGCGCAGCTGCTCGACCTCGTGGCGCTCGGCACCGTGGCCGACGTGGTGCCGCTCGATGCCAACAACCGGGTGCTGGTGGCACAGGGCCTCAGGCGCATCCGCGCCGGACGCTGCGTGGCCGGCATACGGGCGCTGCTCGCGATCGCCGGGCGCGTTGCCGCGGACCTGACCGCCGCAGATCTCGCCTTCGGGGTGGCGCCGCGGCTGAACGCCGCCGGCCGCATCGACGACATGACCATCGGCATCCAATGCCTGCTCGCCGACGATCCGGCCGAGGCGCAGCGCCTCGCCGTCCGGCTCGATGAGCTCAACGAGGAGCGCCGTGCGATCGAGGCGCGGATGCAGACGGCGGCGCTCGCCGCAGTGCGCCGCCTCACCGGGCCCGGCGCCGGCGCGACCGAGCGCAGCGGCGTCTGCCTCTTCGATCCCGACTGGCACCAGGGCGTCGTAGGGCTGGTCGCGAGCCGCGTCAAGGAGCGCGTGCGCCGCCCGGTGATCGCCTTCGCCGCGGCCGATCCTGCCACGCTGCGCGGCTCGGCGCGCTCCATCGCCGGCGTGCACATCCGCGACGTGCTCGAGACAATCGCGACGCGCCATCCCGGACTCATCAGCCGCTTCGGCGGGCACGCCATGGCCGCCGGGCTGCAGCTCGCGCGCGCGCGGCTCGATGAGTTCGCGCGCGCCTTCGATGAGGAGGTGGCGCGCTGGATGGGAGGCCGCACGGCGGCGGATGCCGTGGAAACCGACGGCCCGCTCAGCGTTACGGAAATCGCGCTCGAGACCGCGGAGGCGCTGCGCGCCGGGGGACCCTGGGGACAGGCGTTTCCCGAGCCGTCCTTCGACGGCGTCTTCAGCATCAAAAGCGCGCGCGTCATCGGCGAGCGGCACCTCAAGATGTGGGTCGAGCCGGAGTCGAGCAGCCGCTCCTTCGACGCCGTCGTCTTCAACCACTTCGAGGAAGGCGCTCCGGGGGCGTTGCCGGAGGGGCTGGTGCAGCTGGTCTACCGGCTGGACGTCAACGAATACCAGGGCGAGCGGCGCCTGCAGCTGCTCATCGATCACCTGCTGCCGGTGGCTCGCTGAACCGGCCGCCCGGGTGTTAGCATCTTGCGCTCCAGTTCCGCAGGAAACCCATGGAAGTCAATCAGCTCAAGCGCCATCTGAAGGATCTCGGCGAGCGTCTCGGCTCGCTTCGGGGGTTTCTTTGAGTACGACCGCAAGCTCGAGCGGCTCGAGGAGGTGGCACGCGAGCTGGAGGACCCGGCGGTGTGGTCCGACCCGGCGCGCGCCCAGGAGCTCGGGCGCGAGCGCGCGCGACTGACGAGCGACGTCGGCGAGATCGACCGCACCAGCTTACGGCTCGCCGAGGCAGGGGAGCTGCTCGAGCTCGCCGAGGCCGAGGGGGATGCGAGCGCGGTGCCGGACATCGAGCGCGACGCGGAGCGCCTCGAGGGCGAGGTGCGCCATCTCGAGCTCAAGCGCATGTTCCGCGGCGAGATGGATTCGCACAGCGCGTTTCTCGACATCCAGGCGGGGGCGGGCGGCACCGAAGCGCAGGACTGGGCGCAGATGCTGCTGCGCATGTATCTGCGCTGGGGCGCGGCGCGCGGCTTCCGCTGCGAGGTGATCGACACGAGCCCGGGGGAGGTGGCCGGCATCAAGAGCGCGAGCGTCGAGGTGCAGGGTGAGTACGCCTACGGCTGGCTGCGCACCGAGACAGGGGTGCATCGCCTGGTGCGTAAGTCGCCCTTCGACTCGGGCAACCGCCGCCACACCTCCTTCGCCTCCGTGTTCGTCTCCCCCGAGGTCGACGACGCCATCGAGATCGAGGTGAATCCGGCGGACCTCAAGACCGACGTGTACCGCTCCTCGGGTGCCGGCGGCCAGCACGTCAACAAGACCGAGTCGGCGGTGCGCATCACGCACCTGCCGAGCGGCCTCGTGGTCGCCTGCCAGAACGAGCGCAGCCAGCACAAGAACCGCTCCACCGCCATGAAGATGCTCAAGGCAAAGCTCTACGAGCTGGAAGTCAACAAGCGCAACGCCGCCGCGCGGGTACTCGAGGATTCGAAGTCGGACGTCAGCTGGGGCAACCAGATCCGCTCCTACGTGCTCGATCAGTCGCGCATCAAGGATCTGCGCACCGGGGTCGAGGTGGGCAACACCCAGGCGGTGCTCGACGGGGATCTCGATCAGTTCATGGAGGCCTCTCTCAAGGCGGGCGTGTGAGGGCATGAAGAAGCACGGCAACAACGGCAGCGGCGCCGATGGCGGTGAGGGCGGGGACGAGAACAAGCTGATGGCCGAGCGGCGCGCCAAGCTGGCGGAGCTGCGGCGCGGCGCGCACCCTGGCGGTGCCTTCCCCAACGACTTTCGCCGCGATGCGCTCGCCGGGGAGCTGCAGGCCGCCTACGGCGAGCGCAGCGGTGAGTGGCTCGAGGCCAATCCGACGCGTGTGCAGGTCGGCGGGCGGCTGATGTTCAAGCGCGTCATGGGCAAGGCGAGCTTCGCCAAGATCGCGGACCGCACCGGACAGCTGCAGCTGTACCTGCAGCAGGAGGCGCTCGGCCCCGTCTACGAAGCCTTCAAGGCCTGGGACGTGGGTGACATCATCGGCGGGGCCGGCGTGCTGTTCCGCACCCGCACCGGGGAGCTGTCGGTGCGCGCCGATACGCTGCGCCTGCTCACGAAGTCGCTGCGGCCGCTGCCCGACAAATGGCACGGGCTCGCCGATACCGAGACACGCTACCGGCGCCGCTACGTCGACCTGATCATGAGCGAGGCGAGCCGCGAGGTATTTCGCGCGCGCGCGCGCATCGTGCGCTATCTGCGCGACTTCCTCGACGCGCTCGATTTCCTCGAGGTCGAGACGCCGATGATGCAGCCGATTCCGGGGGGCGCGACGGCGCGCCCCTTCCGCACCCACCACAACGCGCTCGACCTCGACATGTATCTGCGCATCGCGCCGGAGCTGTACCTGAAGCGCCTGATCGTCGGCGGCCTCGATCGGGTCTACGAGATCAACCGCAACTTCCGCAACGAGGGGCTCTCGACCCAGCACAACCCGGAATTCACCATGCTGGAGCTGTACCTCGCCTGGGCCGACTACCGCGACATCATGGACTGGGTCGAGAAGGCGACGCGCGGTCTCGCCGACACGCTCAACGGCAGACTTCAGCTCACCTACCAGGGCCGGCCCTATGATCTGGCACAGCCCTTCCGCCGCGTGACCGTCGAGCAGGCGATCATCGAGAGCAATCCGGGCATAGACCCGCTGTCGCTGCGCGACCTCACCTACCTGCGCAAGCGCTGCGATCAGCTCGGGATCAACTACAGCCGCGACGACGGACCGGGGAAGCTGCAGATCGAGCTGTTCGAGAAGACCGCGGAGAGTCGGCTACTCGATCCCACCTTCGTCTACGCCTACCCGGTGGAGGTCTCGCCGCTGTCACGGCCCAATGACATGGACCCCTTCGTTGCCGACCGCTTCGAGTTCTTCATCGCGGGCCGCGAGATCGCCAACGGCTTCTCCGAGCTCAACGATCCCGAGGAGCAGGCGGCGCGCTTTCGCGCCCAGGCGGCGCGCAAGGAGCGGGGCGACGAGGAAGCGATGTTCTACGACGCCGATTATGTGCGCGCGCTCGAGTACGGCATGCCGCCGACCGCGGGCCTCGGGGTTGGCATCGACCGCCTGGTCATGTTCTTCACCGACTCGCCCTCGATACGCGACGTGATCCTGTTTCCCCACATGCGTCCCGAAGCCTAGTTCGAGGCTCGGGATCGGACATCCCTGTCCGACCCTCGCGGCGGCGGGGCACATCCATGTGCCCGAGGGCCCGACAGGCTCAGTTCTCGGGAATTGGCACGGAAAAGCTCCCGTCGGCCCTTTGCGGAACGCCGTCGCCGATCGAGTAGTAGTCGCCCTTGTCGGCGACATGGATGTGACAGGCGCTGCTCAAGCCGGTCGCGCCGTCGAGCGTTCCGGCGGCGATGCTGATGTAGTCGCGTCCGTGCGCCTGCCAGAAGAGAGTCGAGCCGCAGTGGCTGCAGAAGCCGCGCCGCGCGGCATCCGAGGACTCGTACCAGCGCAGCTCCGGCGCCGCGGTGCAGCGAAAATCGCCATGTCGGGCGGCGGTGGCCGCCATGAAATGACCCGTGCTGCGACGGCACTGCGTGCAATGACACAGCACCACGGGACGCAGCGGGCCCGCGACCGTGTAGCGCACCGCCCCGCACAGGCAGCCGCCGGTGCGGACTCTCATCGTCGAAGCGCTCGGGGTGCTCATGGAGCCTCCTTCAGGGGACGAATGCGCTCACTCGGGCAGCGCGTAGGGGAGGGGCAGCTGCTCGGCGGCGAGGCGCAGCGGACCCGCGGGCGCTGGCTGCTCGTCGGCGCGCAGCTCCGCGGGGCCAAGCGGTGCCACTGCCAGGAACTCGCAGCCGCCGTCGGCGGCGGTCACTGCGTCGACCACGCGGAACGCGCGTGCGTCGGCCAGCTCGCCGGCGTCGCCCGGCTTGAGCGGCAGCGGCTCGCGGGTGCGAAATCGCTGCAGCCGGCGCTTGACCCGCCCGCGGTAGTGGGCGCGCGCGATCACTTCCTGTCCGGTGTAGCAGCCCTTGCCGAAGGCGATCGCCCCGAGCACGTCGAGGTTCAGCATCTGCGCGACGAATTCTCCGGACGTCGCGGCGTAGACCTGCGGCTCGCCGTTCTCGACGCCTAGGCGCCGCCACAGCTCCGGGGCAGCACGCGCGCAGCGCGCGAGCGCCGGCTCACCCTGCGGGCCCGCGGCCGGTGAGACGATCAGCCAGCGCGGCGGTCGCTCGCCGACACGCACAGCGAAGCCATGGCCGATCCGCGCAACGCCGGCGGCCGCTGCCGGCAGCTGCGCCGCAAAGGGCGGCGCGAGCGGCGCGACGCCCGGCGCGGGGGCCGCCGGGGGCTCGGACGCGGCTGCCCCGATCAGCCCCTCGATGCGCCAGGCCGAAGAATCGTCCGCGAGCTCGACCTTGGAGCGCAGGATGAACCCCGAGAGGCGGCTGACCACCGACGGCACGAGCTCGCGCGGCAGGAAGGCGAGCACCTCCCCGGGCGCGGCCTCGATCAGCCGCAGCAGCGCCAAGACGCGGCCCTGCGGGTTGTGGTAGCCCGCGAGCAGTGAGCGCTCGGCGGCGAGCAGCGCCAGGTCGTTGGAGAGCTGTCCCTGCAGGAAGGAAATGACGTCGCGCCCGCGCGCGCGCAGCGCGCCGAGGGACTCGAGCGGCAGCAGATTCCATTGCGAGTACATGGAGTTGAGTGTTGTTTTTCCTTGGCTTTCCATGGCCGTGATCCGTGAATTCTGGCAGACTAAACCAGTATGTCGACGCCGCCACGCAAGGGGCCGGTAAGGTCTCCCACCGACGCTCCCGTTCCTCCCCAGCCCGACCGAGGCGCTCCCCTTCCTTCCGGGGCGGACTCGCGCACCTCGGGCCGCCCGCGCGAGCTCGGTGGTCCAGCCGGGCCCGAGCCGACTCGCTTCGGCGACTGGGAGAGGAACGGCCGCTGCATCGATTTTTAGTCTATGCCGACTCGACCCCTATCGCCTCACCTGTCGGTGTACAAGCTCAAGTACACGATGCTGACCTCGGGCCTCAACCGCATCACCGGGATGGGGCTCTCGACCGGGCTGGTGCTGCTCGTGTACTGGCTGATGGCGGTGGCGGGCGGGGCGCACGCCCAGGCGCGCGCCGAGCGGCTGCTCGCGCTGCCGATGATGAAGCTCGTGTACGCCGGGTACATCGTGGCCGCCTGTTATCACCTGGTCGCCGGCATCCGCCACCTCGTATGGGACACGGGCCGCGGACTCGAGCGCGCGCAGTCGCAGCGCAGCGCCTGGCTGGTGGTGGTCGTCAGCCTCGTGCTCATGCTCCTGGTCGGCTACGGCGCCTGGCTCTCGATGGCGCGCGCGCCATGAGTCTGCGTACCCCGATGCGGCGCATCCTGGGCGCCGGCTCGGCCAAGCAAGGCGTGCATCACTGGTGGGTGCAGCGGCTCACCGCAGTGGCGCTGGTGCCGCTCTCGGTATGGTTCGCGGTGTCGCTGCTCGCGCTCCCTTCGTTCGATCATGCGACGGTCGCCGCCTGGATAGGGCAGAGCTGGACGGCCCTGCTGCTCATTCTTCTGGTGCTGGTGGCCACGTGGCACTCGCGACTCGGGCTGCAGGTCGTGGTGGAGGACTACGTGCCGGGGCCGGGCGCCCGCACCACGACGCTGGTGCTGGTCGACTTCGCCCATGCGCTGCTCGCGGCCGCCGGCGTATTCGCGGTTCTCAAGGTGGCGCTCGGGGGCGCGCCGTGAGCGCCTTCGAGCTCGTCGATCACAGTTACGACGTCGTGGTGGTCGGTGCCGGCGGCGCGGGACTGCGAGCCACGCTGGGACTCGCCGAGAGCGGCCTGTCCACGGCCTGTATCACCAAGCTTTTCCCCACGCGCAGCCACACGGTCGCAGCGCAGGGCGGCATCTCGGCTGCCCTCGGCAACATGGGTGAGGACGACTGGCGCTGGCACATGTACGACACCGTCAAGGGCTCGGACTGGCTGGGCGACCAGGACGCGATCGAGCTCATGTGCAAGGAGGCGTCCGCGGCGGTGATCGAGCTCGAGCACTACGGTGTGCCGTTCTCGCGGACCGAGACCGGGCGCATCTACCAGCGGCCCTTCGGGGGCATGACCACGCACTTCGGCGCTGGGATAGCGCAACGCACCTGCGCCGCCGCCGACCGGACCGGTCATGCGATGCTGCACACGCTCTACCAGCAGTCGATCCGCCATGCGGCCACCTTCTTCGTCGAGTATTTCGCCATCGACCTCATCATGCAGGACGGCGCGTGCCGCGGCGTGCTGGCGCTCGATCTCGCGGACGGAACGCTGCATCGCTTCCGCGCCCACATGACCATCCTCGCGACCGGAGGCTATGGGCGCACTTATTTCTCCTGCACCTCGGCCCACTCGTGCACCGGCGATGGCAACGCCATGGTGTTGCGCGCCGGGCTGCCGCTGCAGGACATGGAGTTCGTGCAGTTCCATCCCACCGGGATCTACGGCGCCGGCTGCCTGATCACCGAGGGCGCGCGCGGCGAGGGCGGCTATCTCACCAACTCCAAGGGCGAGCGCTTCATGGGCCGCTACGCCCCCAACGCCAAGGATCTCGCCTCGCGCGACGTGGTGAGCCGCGCGATGACGCTCGAGATCCGCGAAGGGCGCGGAGCGGGGCCCGAGCACGACTACATCGAGCTGCACCTCGAGCACCTCGGGGCGGACGTGATCTACGAGCGCCTGCCCGGCATCGCGGAGACGGCGCGCATCTTCGCCGGCGTCGACGTGACGCGCGAGCCGATCCCGGTGCAGCCCACGGTGCACTACAACATGGGCGGCATCCCCTGCAACCATCGCGGCGAGGTGGTGTGCCCGAAGGACGGGAATCCCGACAGCGTCGTGCCGGGGCTGATGGCGGTTGGCGAAGCCGCCTGCGTCTCGGTGCACGGTGCCAACCGCTTAGGTTCCAACTCGCTTCTCGACCTCGTGGTGTTCGGCCGCGAGGCGGCACGGCGCTGCGGCGAGCTCATCGAGCCGGGCAGCGCCCACCGCCCGCTGCCCAAGGACGCCGGCGATGCCGCACTGGCGCGCCTCGAGCGGCTGCGCCTGGCCGCCGGCTCACGCGGCACGGCGGCGATCCGCGTCGAGATGCAGAAGACCATGCAGCTCGATGCCGCGGTGTTTCGCACCGGCGAGAGCCTGGCCCAGGGGATCGCGCGGATCGCTCAGACCTTCGAGTCCTTCGCCGACGTGCGCATCAGCGACCGCTCGCTCATCTGGAACACGGATCTCATCGAGACTCTCGAGCTCGAGAACCTGCTGCTGCAGTCGACCGCCACGATCCATTCGGCGGCCAACCGCACCGAGAGCCGCGGCGCGCACGCCCGCGAGGACTTCCCGCAGCGCGACGACCAGAACTGGATGAAGCACACGCTGGTGTGGGTCGACGGGCCGGGGCGCGTGCGCTTCGACTACCGCCCGGTGCATCTCAACACACTCACCGGGGAGGTGGAGTCGATCCCGCCCCGGGCGCGTACCTACTGAGGAGCGTCATGGTCGAATTCCGGCTGCCTGCCAGCTCGCGCCCGGTGCCGGGCGTCACCTACCGGGCCGCGGCGGGCGCGCGCGAGAAGCGCATCTTCCGCATCTACCGCTTCGACCCCGACAGGGGCGGCAATCCCCGCATCGATACCTTCGAGATCGATGCCAAGACTCTCGGACCCATGGTGCTGGATGCCCTGATCCAGATCAAAGCGGCGATCGACTCCTCGCTCACCTTCCGCCGATCATGCCGCGAGGGCATCTGCGGCTCATGCTCCATGAACATCAACGGCCTGAACCGGCTCGCCTGCACTACCTCGATGCAGGACCTGGGCGCCGAGGTGCGCATCTATCCTCTGCCGCACCTGCCGGTGATCAAGGACCTGGTGGGCGACTTGAGCAACTTCTATGCCCAGTACGCTGCGGTGAAACCCTGGCTGCAGGCCCGCACTCCGGCGCCGCCGGATCACGAGCGGCTGCAGAGCAAGGAGGAGCAGGAGCGGATCGACCGGCCGGCCGCGTGCATCCTGTGCGCCTGCTGCTCGACTTCCTGTCCGAGCTACTGGTGGAACGGCGAGCGGTTCCTGGGTCCGGCGGCGCTGCTGGCCGCTTACCGCTGGATCATCGACAGCCGCGACGAGGCGACCGGCGAGCGACTCGATGAGCTCGAGGATCCGTTCCGACTGTACCGGTGCCACACCATCATGAACTGCACCGACGTCTGCCCCAAGGATCTCAATCCTGCCAAGGCGATCGCGGAGCTCAAGAAGATGCTCATCGAGCGCCACGGCTGAAGACGATGGCTGCCATCCCGCAAGGCTCCACTGCCCAGGGTGCGGCGCCGGGTGCCATGCCGGGGCGGCTGCTGTGGCGCTGCCGGCGCGGCATGAAAGAGCTCGACGTGATGCTCGAGCGCTTCGCCCGGCGGGCGCTGCCTGGGGCGGCGTCCACGGAGCTGAGGGCGTTCGAGCGGCTGCTGGCCCTGCCGGACCCCCTGCTCGCAGGCTATCTGCTCGGAGAGGAGCGCCCCAGCGATGCCGAATTGCAGGCGCTGACGGCGCGCATCCGGGATTTATGTCACGGTTCTCCGGTATGCTGAACTTTTACAGAGGGTCACAGTCTATCCAGCGCGTGGCGTGGTGGCCCTCGCTGCCCGGGTAGAGGGCGCCGGTGACCGCCGACGCGACCGATCTGAGCCTGGTGCGCCGCGTGCAACGCGGAGACAAGGGGGCATTCGATGCGCTGGTCCTCAAGTACCAGCACAAGCTCGTCAAGCTGGTCATGCGCTACGTACGCAATCCAGCGGAAGCCGAGGACATCGCCCAGGAGGCCTTCATCAAGGCCTATCGAGCCCTGCCGCAGTTCCGCGGCGACAGCGCCTTTTATACCTGGCTGTACCGAATCGCGATCAACACCGCCAAGAACGCGGTAGTGTCCCGCGACCGCAGCCCGATCGAATACAACATCGACCGCAACGCAGATGAGTCCTACGACATGCAAGGCCGGATGAAGGATTCCGAGACTCCCGAAGCGCTGGTGCTGACCGACGAGATTCGCTCGGTCGTCAACGCCGCCATCGAGGCACTGCCCGAGGACCTGCGCACGGCCATCGTGTTACGCGAGCTCGAGGGCCTTTCGTACGAGGAGATCGCCGCCGCCATGGACTGCCCGGTGGGGACGGTGCGCTCGCGCATCTTTCGCGCGCGCGAGGCGATCGACCGGCGTCTGCGAGAGGTGTTCGAGGGCGGCCTGGGCCGCGCCGAGGAGCTGGGATGAACGAAGAGCTCGATAGCCAGTTGTCCGCCATGTTCGACGACGAGCTGGCGAGCGCCGAGTGCGAGCTGCTCGCGCGCCGCCTGTCGCGCGACGCCGAGCTCAAGGCCCGTTGGGGACGCTATGCGGTGATCGCGGCGACGATCCGCGCCGAGCGCGGCGTGCGGCTCAACGCCCGGGTCGCCCGCCGCGTGAGCGTGCTGGTCGGATCGGAGCCGACCCTGGCCGCACACTCGCTGCCGCGACGTAGCGCGCGGCGCTGGTGGCGGCCGGTGGCAGGAGCCGCGGTGGCGGCCGGCGTCGCCGCGATCTCCATTCTGTGGCTGCGGGCGCAGGCGCCGCCCGGCGGGGCCGAGACCGCCGCGCCGCTCGCAGCGGTGATCCCGAGCCGCGTGGCAAGCCCGAGCGAGACAGCGCGGCCCGCGAGCGCCCCGGCCGGCGCGGACCGTTACGTGGTGCCGCCGCCGGCCCGGGCGGCGATGTCGGTCGTGCCGGCGACCGAGCTCGCCAACTATGTCGTGGCTCATAGCATGTTCAGCCCGCCGGTGGCCCGCGGGAACCTCCTCTCCTCGTTCATGACGAGCGAGTCCGGGGGCACGGTGGCCGTATCCGCGGAAAGTGCCCAGGATCCGCCGCGCGATGCCCAGAGCAATCCGCGCTAGCGAGCGTCTGCGGGCCCTGCTGCTCGCCTGGACGGTGGCGGCGGCCGTCGGCACGTTCGCGGCCGCTGCGGAGCCTGAGCAGAGCGGCACGACCGCATCCGCCGCGGGAGAGAAGACCCCGGCGCCACCGAGTCCGGCGCAATGGCTCGAGCGCATGAATCAGGCGCTCATGACGCGCAGCTACGACGGCACCTTCTCGCACTGGCACGGCGGCACGGTGGAGATGCTGCGCATCATTCACCGCCTGCAGGACGGGCAGGTGGCCGAGCGGCTCGTGTCCCTCGATGGCTCGGGACGCGAGTTCATCCGCACCGGCTCGAGCCTCGCCTGCTACCTGCCCGACCGGCGCACGGTGCTGGTGGAGCAGCGCCCCGGGCAGGAATCGCTCGTGGGCATCCCGGCCGTCAACGCTCAGACAGCGAGCTTCTACGACATCCGCGAAATCGCGCGCATGCGCCTCAACCGCCGCGCGACGCACGTCATCGCCGTCTCACCCCGGGACGAGTTCCGCTACGGCTATCGGCTGTGGATCGACGATTCCACCGCGATGCCGCTCAAGACGCAGCTGTGCGACACCGACGGGCGCATCATCGAGCAGCTGGTGTTCGCGAGTCTGACGATGGCCGCGCGCATTCCCGACTCCGCGTTCCAGCCCGAGGTCTCGACCGAAGGCTTCCGATGGCTGCGCAACGACACGGCGGTGCCGGCGCCCGGGCCCACGACGGTGTGGAGCGCACTCAAGCTTCCGCCCGGATTCAGGATGATGCTGCATGGCGCGCAGACGCTGCCGGGCTCCAACGCTCCGGTAGATCACCTGGTATTCAGCGACGGGCTCGCTTCCGTTTCAGTCTTCGTCGAGCTGCGTCCCACGGGCGGCGCGGCTGCCGGCACCGAGGTGCAGTCGGCGCGCGTCGGCTCTTCCTCGGCGTTCTCTACCACCAGCAACGGTTACAAGATCACCGCCGTGGGCGAGGTTCCGCCGGCCACCGTGCAGCTCATCGCCAGCGAGGTCAGGGCCGAGGAAACGGCAACTCCCGCGGCCACGCGCCGCTGATGCCCATGACATCGCCGCTGGCACCCACCCCGCGCCTGACGGTGGTGCAGCGCCACGACTGCGAGCTGTGCGAGCAGATGCTGGGCGAGCTCGCCGCCCTCGGCCGCCGCTTCGACCTGCCGCCACTCGAGCTCGTGGACGTCGATTCCGATCCGCAGCTCCTGCGCCGCCACGGCCTCGACGTCCCGGTGCTGCTGCTCGACGGCACGGTCGTGTGCCGCCACCGGCTCGAGCCGCAAGAGCTCCTGCGGCTGCTGCGGCCGGCGCCGCGCGCTTGAGCCGCGGCCGGCGGACCCAAGCGGGCCAGATCCGGCAAACTTCCCTATAATCCAGCCCGCCGCTGGACTTGGCCACGGCGTTGGTCCTGACCGGCAGCGGCGTCCCCGATTCATGCGGCACATACGTAACTTCTCCATCATCGCGCACGTAGATCACGGCAAATCGACGCTCGCCGATCGGTTCATCCAGCTGTGCGGGGGACTGGCGGACCGGGAGATGCAGGAGCAGGTGCTCGACTCGATGGATCTCGAGCGCGAGCGCGGTATCACCATCAAGGCCCAGAGCGTCACGCTCTACTACAGCGCCCGCGACGGCGAGCGCTACCAGCTCAACATGATCGACACCCCGGGGCACGTCGATTTCTCCTACGAGGTGTCACGCTCGCTGGCGGCCTGCGACGGCGCGCTGCTGGTCGTGGACGCCTCCCAGGGCGTCGAGGCCCAGAGCGTCGCCAACTGTTACACGGCGATCGAGCAGGGCCTGGAGGTGCTGCCGGTCATCAACAAGATCGACCTGCCGTCGGCGGACCCCGAGCGCGTGACGCGCGAGATCGAGGAGATCATCGGCATCGAGGCCGCGGATGCGGTGCGCGTGAGCGCCAAGACCGGCGACGGCGTGGCCGAGCTCCTCGAGGTGCTCATCCGGCGCATTCCCGCACCGCGCGGCGACGGGGCGGCGCCGCTGCAGGCGCTCATCATCGACTCCTGGTTCGACAACTACGTCGGGGTCGTATCGCTGGTGCGCGTGATGAACGGAAGTCTCAAGAGCGGTGACAAGATCCGCGTGGTCTCGACGGGGCGCAGCCACCATGTCGATCGCCTGGGGCGCTTCACGCCCAAGGCGGTGGTGGAGCAGGAGCTCGCGACCGGCGACGTCGGCTTCGTGGTGGCGGGCATCAAGGAGATCGACGGCGCCCCGGTGGGCGACACCATCACGCTGGAGAACCGTCCGGCGGCGGCGCCGCTTCCGGGCTTCAAGCAGATCAAGCCGCGGGTGTTCGCCGGCCTGTTCCCGGTGAATTCGGAGGACTACGAGAAGTTCCGCGACGCGCTCGCGAAGCTGCGCCTCAACGACTCGGCGCTCCACTACGAGCCGGAGGTCTCGGGCGCGCTCGGCTTCGGCTTCCGCTGTGGCTTCCTCGGCCTGCTGCACATGGACATCGTCCAGGAGCGGCTCGAGCGCGAGTACGAGCTCACGCTGGTGACCTCGGCTCCCACGGTGGTGTACGAGGTGGCGAGCACCGACGGCAGCGTCGAGTACGTCGACAACCCCGCGAAGCTGCCGCCGTCGGACGAGATCGAGGAGCTGCGCGAGCCGATCATCATCGCCAACATCCTGGTGCCCCCCGACCACGTCGGCGCGGTGCTCAAGCTCTGCAACGACAAACGCGGCACGCAGAACAAGATGCTGTACCTCGGCACGCAGGTGTCGCTCCAGTACCAGCTGCCGCTCGCGGAAGTGGTGCTGGATTTCTTCGACCGGCTCAAGTCAGCGAGCCGCGGCTACGCCTCCTTCGACTACGAATTCAGCCATTTCCAGGCCGCGCCCCTCGTCAAGCTGGACATCCTCATCAATGGCGACAAGGTCGACGCGCTGTCGATCATCGTGCACAAGGAGAGCGCCTACCAGCGCGGCCGCGAGCTGGTCGACAAGATGCAGGAGCTCATCCCGCGGCAGATGTTCGAAGTGGCGGTGCAGGCGGCCATCGGCAGCGCGGTGATCGCCCGCGCCACGGTCAAGGCGCTGCGCAAGAACGTGCTCGCCAAGTGCTACGGCGGCGACGTCACCCGCAAGAGAAAGCTCCTGGAGAAACAGAAGGAAGGCAAGAAGCGCATGAAACAGCTCGGACACGTGGAGATCCCGCAGGAGGCGTTCCTCGCGGTGCTGCAGGTTGGCCGAAAGCATTAGCAGGCCGAAAGTCATGACGAACCTGATGCCGCTGATTACGCTGCTCGCCTGGCTCGCCCTGCCGGTGGGTCTCGTCTGCATCGTCGACGACTGGCTGCTGCGGCCGCGGCGCCCGCCGGGTACGGGTGACGCGGCGCTCATGCGCGTCCTGTACAACACGCTGCCGGTGCTGATCGGCGCCGGGGTACTCAAGCTGCTGGTGGCCGAGCGGCTGGATTTCAGCGCCGTGCTGCTCGCCATCACGGTGGTCACGGGACTCGTGTGGGCGTTCGACAGCGCGGTGCTGCGCCCGCAGCGCGCCCATGCGGCGCAGGCCGCCGGCCGTGACCCGGCCACCACGCCCGAACCCGGTACGGTCGACTACGCGCGCAGCTTCTTCCCGGTGGCGCTGGTGGTGCTGGTGCTCCGGGCCTTCGTGTTCGAGCCGTTCCGCATCCCCTCGGACTCGATGATGCCGACGCTGCTCGACGGCGACTTCATCATCGTCAACAAGTACGCCTACGGATTGCGGCTGCCGGTGCTCAATCGCAAGATGGTGGCGACCGGCGAGCCGCAGCGGGGCGATGTGGTGGTGTTTCGCTACCCGCTCGATCCCAGCACCAATTTCATCAAGCGCCTGGTGGGGCTGCCGGGGGATCACGTCGAGGTGCGCGACAACCGCATCGTCATCAACGGCAAGCCGGTGTCCTTCACGCTCGACGGCAGGTATAACGACGGCTGTTACGTCAACATGATGCAGGCCACGGAACAGCTTGGCGATCACGAGCACCAGGCGATATTCTGCCCGGTGGCCATCGATCGCTCGCCGCTGCTGCCTGGGTGCAATCGCAGCGGGCTGCGCGGCTACGTGTGCGGCGACGAGGACGCGCCGGGGTTCCTGCGCACTGCGTCGTGGTCCGGGGAGGTACCTCCGGGGCAGTATCTGATGATGGGAGATAACCGCGACAACAGCGACGACGGCCGCTCGTGGGGCTTCGTGCCCGAGGAGAACCTGGTCGGCAAGGCGACCCGGATCTGGTTCAATTGGGACCCGCACCGCGCCGGCGGGCCCCTCTGGGGCCGCATCGGCTCGGCGATCCACTGACGGGAGTTGCTTCGATGCGCTTTAGACAACGGGGTGTCACGCTGCTGGGCTGGCTGTTCCTGCTGACGCCACTGGTGATCGTCGGCTACGCCGCCGTCCGCCTGGCGCCGGTGTACCTCAACTACATGAAGGTGGTGCGGGCGCTCAACCTGGTGGCGAGCGATGCCGCCGGCAACAACGATCCGCGCGCCATCCGCACGACCATCGACAAGCACTTCGAGATCGACATGGTTGACTACCCCACCTCCAAGGACATCAAAGTCACCAAGTCGGGGAACGGGTGGGACGTCGAAGCCTCGTACGACGACGAGGCGCCGCTCTTTGGCAACATCTCCCTGCATGTGGTCTTCGACAAGACCGTGCACGCCGGCGGCGGGGGCGGGCCGTAGCAGTGCGGGAGTGCGCGCGGGCGACATGATCGCGGCTGGCGGCGAGCAGCATCGCTGGCTGCGCGAGGCGCTCGGCTACGAGCCGCGCGACGCGTCGCTGTTCACTGCGGCGCTCACTCACCGCAGCGCGGCCGGGCCCAATAACGAGCGCCTGGAGTTTCTCGGCGACGCGGTCCTCAATCTCGTCGTGGCCGATCACCTCTATCGGAGCTACCCGCGCGCGACCGAGGGTGACTTGAGCCGCCTGCGCGCCCGCGTGGTGAGCCGCGAGCCGCTGGCGCAGGTGGCCGCGGAGCTCAAGCTCGGCGAAGTGCTGCAGCTCGGCTCGGGGGAGCTGAAGAGCGGCGGCTTTCGGCGCCAGTCGATTCTGGCCGACGCGCTCGAGGCGGTCTGCGGCGCGTTGTTTCTCGACGGCGGCCTGGCCGTGGCCGAAAAGGCCATCGCCCGCCTGCTGGGGCCGCGCATCGCCTCGCTTCCCGATCCCGCGATGCTCAAGGACGCCAAGACGCGCTTGCAGGAGTATCTGCAGGCGCGCAGCCTCACACTGCCGCACTACGAAGTGGAGCACATCGAGGGGGAGCCGCACGCGCAGACCTTTCGCGTGAGCTGCGAGGTGACCGCGCTCGGGCGCCGCGTGCTGGGCGGCGGCTCGAGCCGTCGCCGCGCCGAGCAGGAGGCTGCCGAGCGCATGCTGCGCGAGATCGGCGCGGACGCGGCCGGAGGGCGGCAGCCGTGAGCACACCGGCCTCAGCGCCGTTCCGCAGCGGCTTCGCCGCGCTCGTCGGACGGCCGAATGTCGGCAAGTCGACGCTCCTCAATGCGCTGGTCGGGGAGAAGCTCAGCATCGTCACGCCGCGGCCGCAGACCACGCGCCATCGTATCCTCGGGATCTCGAACCTGCCGGAGGCGCAGATCGCCTTCGTCGACACGCCGGGCCTGCACCGTGAGGGGCGCCGGGCGCTCAACAAGGCGATGAACCGCACGGCTACCACGGCGCTCGCGGACGCAGACCTAGTAGTGCTGGTGGTGGAGGCGCCGAAGTGGCTGGAGGGTGATGAGCTGGCGCTCGCGCGCATCGCGCGCGCGCACCGGCCGGCGATCGTGGCGGTGAACAAGATCGACCGCGTGCGCCCGCGCGAGCGTCTGCTGCCGTACCTGGAGAGGCTTGCCGGCCGCCATGACTTCCTCGCCATCGTGCCGGTATCGGCGCTGAAGGCGGATAACATCGCGGACCTGCGCGCCACGATCGCGGCGCATCTGCCGGTATCCCCGGCGCTCTATCCGGCGGGTGAGGTGACCGATCGCGGCACGTCGTTCCGCATCGCGGAAGCGATCCGCGAGAAGCTCACTCTCGAGCTCAACCAGGAGGTGCCCTACGGCATCGCCGTCGAGGTGGAACGTCTCGTGGCAGAAGACCATCGTACGGTTGTGGACGCGGTGGTGTGGGTCGACCGCGAGGGGCAGAAGCCAATCGTCATCGGCGCCCGCGGCGAGCGCCTGAAGCGGGTCGGCCGCGCCGCACGGCTCGCGCTGAATGAGCTGCTCGGCGCCCGCGTGCACCTCAACCTCTGGGTGAAGGTGCGCGAGAACTGGGCCGACAACGCGCGCGCGCTCAAGCAGCTGGGGGTCGAATGAGCACAGCTGCGCGCCGCGTCGAGCTGACGCCCGGCTACCTCCTGCACCACCGGCCGTGGCGCGATACCAGCCGCATCCTCGAGGTGCTCAGCCGCGAGCATGGCCGGCTCACGCTGTTTGCGCGCGCCGTGCGCGGCCCCGGGGCGCGGCTCGCCCCGGTGCTGCAGCCGTTCTCACCGTTGCTGCTCTCCTGGAGCGGGCGGGGCGAGGCGCCGCAGCTCACCCACGCGGAGCGCGCCGACAGCTGTGCGCCGCTGCCGCCGGCGAGCGTCATGGCCGCCTTCTACGTGAACGAGCTGCTGCTCAGGCTCACGACGCGTCACGACCCGCAGCCGGCGCTGTTCGATCACTATCACGCGACTCTGGGGAGCCTGCGCGCCGCGGCGCCGCTCGAGCCGGCGCTGCGGCTGTTCGAGAAGCGCCTGCTCGAGATCCTGGGCTATGGGCTCGAGCTCGCGACCGAGGCCGGCAGCGGGGCGCTGCTCGAGGCGCGCGGCTACTATCAGTACCGCCCGTCCCAGGGGCTGGTACGCGCGCTGGCGCACGACGCCGGCGCGCTCGCCGGCGAGTCGCTGATAGGCCTGCGGGAGGAGCGCTTCGGCGGAGCGCGCGCGCTCGAGGATGCGCGGCGGCTGCTGCACGCCGCACTCGCCGCCTGCCTCGAAGGACGGCCGCTCGCGACGCGCGCGGTGGCGCGATCAATGATGCGAAAGGTGGCGCAGTCATGAGGAGCTTCATCGCTCTCGGTGTCAACATCGATCACGTGGCGACGCTGCGCCAGGCACGCCGTGCCCGCGCGCCCGATCCGGTGCACGCCGCGCTCGCCGCCGAGCAGGCCGGCGCCGACAGCATCACGCTGCATCTGCGCGAGGACCGGCGCCACATTCAGGACCGCGACCTGCGCGCGCTGCGCCCGCTGCTGCACACGCGCATGAATCTCGAGATGGCGGTGACCGACGAGATGCTGGCCATTGCCGCCGAAGTGCGCCCCGCCGATTGTTGCCTGGTGCCGGAGAAGCGCACCGAGCTCACCACCGAGGGGGGACTCGACGTCGCCGGCCAGGCGGCGCGCGTGGCTGCCGCGGCTGCGCGCCTCGCTGCCGCAGGCATTCGCGTCGCGCTCTTCATCGACCCCGATCCGGCGCAGATCGAGGCTGCGGCGGCGAGCCGTGCGCCGGTGGTCGAGCTACACACCGGGGCGTACGCCGAGGCGAGCGGGGCGGCCCGCGCCACCGAGCTCGAGCGGCTGCACGCCGCCGCGCGGCTCGCCGCGCGGCTCGGGCTCGTGGTGCACGCCGGTCATGGCCTCGACTATCACAACGTGCAACCGGTGGCCGCGACACCTGAGATCGTCGAGCTCAACATCGGCCACGCCATCGTGGCGCGCGCCGTATTCACCGGTCTCGCGGCGGCGGTGCGCGACATGCAGGCGCTGATGCAGGCGGCGCGCACATGATCTTCGGCATCGGAGTCGACGTGCTCGAGGCGGCGCGCGTCAAGCGCACGCTCGAGCGCTTCGGCAACCGCTTCGTCGAGCACCTGCTGATGCCCGAGGAACAGGCGCAGCTCGCGCGCACCCAGCGCCGCGAGCGTTTCCTCGCGATGCGCTTCGCGGCCAAGGAGGCCATCGTCAAGGCCATGGGCACGGGCTTCGCGCACGGCATGTGGATCCGCGACGTGGGCGTGGTGCAGAACGCCTGGGGCAAGCCCGAGGTGCTGTTCTCGACTCGCGGCGAGCAGGTGCGCCGCGCGCTCGGCGTCGGCGAGGCCCACGTCACGCTGACCGACGAAGCGGGGCTGGTGGTGGCGGTCGCGGTGCTGCTCAAGGCCCCATGAACACGCTGGTGTTCGACATCGAGACGGTCCCGGACGTCGCCTTCGGCCGCCGGCTCTACGACCTGAGCGAGCTTCCCGACGCGCAGGTGGCCAAGGCGATGTTCGCGCGCCGCCGGCAGGACAGCGGCGGAGACTTCCTGCCGCTCGAGCAGCACCGGGTGGTGGCGATCTCCTGCGCGCTGCGCAGCGGCGACGGGCTCACTCTCTGGAGCCTCGGCGAGCCGGACACGCCCGAGGGGGAGCTGGTGCAGCGCTTCTTCGACGGCATCGGCAAATACTCCCCCGACCTGGTGTCATGGAACGGCGCGGGCTTCGACCTGCCGGTACTGCACCTGCGGGGACTCCTGTGGGGGGTGCAGGCGGCGCGCTTCTGGGAGACCGGCGAGGGCGACGTCGATTTCCGCTACAACAACTATCTCGGCCGCTATCACTGGCGGCACACCGATCTCATGGACGTGCTGGCGGGTTTCGGCGCAGCGCGCGGCCGGGTGTCGCTCGCCAACATGGCGTGTCTGCTGGGACTGCCCGGCAAGCTGGGCTTCGGCGGCGAGCAGGTGTGGGACGCGTACCAGCGCGGCGACGTGATCGGCATCCGCCGTTACTGCGAGACCGACGTGCTCAACACCTATCTGATCCATCTGCGCTTCGAGCGGCTGCGCGGACGGCTGACGGCCGACGGATATCGCGCCGAGGTCGCCCGTGTGCGCGACTACCTGCGCGCCTCGACCGAGCCGCATCTCGCGCAGTTCCTCGCCGCATGGCCCGAGCCACCGTGAGCGCAGCCATTCCATGAGATCGCCGGCCCCGCCCGCCGAGGAGGTCGCGGTGGTCGGTGGGCTCACCCACGAGGGCGAGGGCGTGGTGCGCGACGGCAAGACGGTGTTCGTGCCGGGCGCGCTGCCTGGGGAGCAGATCCGGCTGCGCCGCACGCGGCGACACCGCCAGCACGACGATGGCGAGCTGCTCGAGGTGCTCACGCCGTCCCCCGAGCGGGTGACGCCGCGCTGTGTGCATTTCGGCGTATGCGGGGGATGCGTCCTGCAGCACCTGTCCCCGGCGGCACAACTCACCGCCAAGGAGAGCGAGCTCAAAGTGGCGCTCGAGCGGGTGGCGCGCGTGACTCCGCGGCGCTGGCTCGGCTCTCTGGCCGGCCCGGCATGGGCCTACCGGCGCCGCGCGCGCCTCGGGGCGAAGTTCGTCTACCGCAAGGACCGGGTGGTCGTCGGCTTTCGCGAGCGCGCCGCACCCTACGTGGCGGATCTCGCGGGCTGCGAGGTACTGGCAGCGCCTGCCGGAACGCTGATCGCGCCGCTCGCATCGCTCCTGACGCGACTCTCGATCCGTGAGCACGTACCGCAGATTGAAGTCGCGGTGGCCGACAATGCCACGGCGCTGGTGCTGCGCGTACTGGCGGAGCCCCCCGCGCCGGACCGGGCGTTGCTGGAGGAATTCGCCGCAGTGCACAACGTGCGGTTGTATCTGCAGCCGGCGGGGCTCGATTCAGTGCACGCCCTCGGCGCTGCCGCTGCGTGCGAGCCGCTGCGCTACGGCCTCACGGCCTTCGGTCTCGGGCTCGAGTTCGCTCCCACCGACTTCATCCAGGTGAACGGTCCGGTCAACGAGGCGCTGGTGACGCGCGCGGTGGAGCTCCTCGAGCTGGCCCCAGGCGCGCAGGTGCTCGATCTGTACTCGGGGATCGGCAATTTCACGCTCGCCCTGGGCCGCCGCTCCGCCCACGCCGTGGGCGTGGAGGGCGAGGCGGCCCTGGTTGAGCGCGCGCGCGCCAACGCGGCGCGCAACGGGCTCTCCAACGTCGAGTTTCATCGGGCCGATCTCGCGGCAGCGCCGGGCCCCGACGCCGCCTGGCTGCGCCGGCAGTACAGCCACGTGCTGCTCGATCCCCCGCGCACCGGAGCACGCGCGCTGCTCGCCATGGTGGCGCGGATCGCGCCGGCGCGGCTGCTGTATATTTCATGCCATCCGGGGAGCCTGGCGCGGGACCTGATGGCACTGGTGCACGAACATGGCTTCACGCTCGAGGCGGCCGGCGTGGTCGACATGTTCCCGCATACCGCGCACGTCGAGTCGTTGGCACTCCTCACCCGCGCATGAGCCTGGGTCCCCTGATGATGGATCTCGAGGGCGGCGCGCTCAGCGCCGAGGAGCGCGAGCTGCTGCGGCACCCCCTGGTCGGCGGGGTGCTGCTGTTCACCCGTAACTACGTCGAGCCCGGGCAGCTTGCGGCGCTGGTGGCCGACATCCACGCAACGCGCTCGCCCGCGCTCATCGTGGCGGTCGACCACGAGGGGGGGCGGGTGCAGCGCTTCCGCAGCGGCTTCTCGCCGCTGCCGCCGGCGCGCCGCATCGGGCACGAGTTCGATGCGGATCCTCGCGCGGGGCTCGCCCTGTCGCGCCAGCTCGGCTGGCTGATGGCCGCGGAGCTGCGCGCCCAGGGGGTCGACATCTCGTTCGCGCCCTGCGTGGACCTGGATCACGGGGTGAGCGAGGTGATCGGCGACCGGGCGTTCCACGCGCAGCCGGAGGCGGTAGGGCAGCTGGCGGTCGCCTACGTGCACGGTATGCGCGATGCCGGGATGGCGGCCACCGCCAAGCACTTCCCCGGGCACGGTGCGGTAGTCGCCGACTCGCACCTGACGCTGCCGGTCGATCGCCGCGGGCTCCCGGACCTCGCCGGCGACCTGTCCCCCTACCGGCGGCTGATCGCCAACGGGCTGCCTGCCGTCATGGTGGGCCATCTGCTCTTTCCGGCGGTGGATCCTGCTCCGGCGAGCCTGTCCGCGCGCTGGATTCGCGACGTGTTGCGCGGTCAGCTGCGGTTCCAGGGCGTAGTGTTCGCCGACGATCTCTCCATGGGAGGGGCTGCCGCCGCCTACGGAGACGTGGTTACGCGGGCCCGGCAGGCCCTGGCGGCGGGATGCGACATGCTTCCGGTTTGCAACAATCGCGCCAGCGTTACTGAGCTCCTGGACCACTTGGGCTTGCGGGTGCAACCCACCTCGAGCCTGCGGCTCGTGCGCCTGCACGGACGTGCGGCGCCGGAGCGCGCGTTGCTGCTCGCCTCGCCGGAATGGGCCGCTGCGCGCGCCGCCCTGGCACGGATCGAGGCGGCCCCGCCCCTGACGCTGGTGGCCGGCAGGAGCCCATGAACAACTGGACAGGCGAGGCGTGGCGCAGCCTGGTCGAGAGCGCCCCGGAGGGCATCGTGATCTGCGATGCGGCAGCGCCCGATTGCCCGGTGGTGTTCGTGAACGCCGCGTTCGCGCAGATGTGCGGCTACCCGGTCGCGGCGCTCCTCGGCAGCAACCTGCGCATGCTCCAGGGTACCGATCGCGATCAGGAAGCCCGCACCCGTCTGCACGAGGCGGTCAGCAGGGGCGAGCCCGCGCGGGTGCTGCTGCGCAACTACCGTCCGGACGGCTCGCTGTTCTGGAACGAGACGGTGATCCAGCCGGTGCGCAACGCCGCCGGACAGCTCTCTCATTTCATCGGCTTCCATCGTGACGCCAGCGAGCGGCTCAAGGCCCCGGAGCGCGCCCCGGCGGGGCTGCCCTCCTGGCTGCGCGAGGACCGGCTCACCGGGCTCTATTCCCGGGCCTACCTCGAGGAGCTGCTGCAGCGGGACTGGCAGCTGGCGCAGCGCGACTCGCATGAGATCGGCCTGACGCTCTTCGACATCGACGACCTCGGCGCGTACAACGAGAAATTCGATCGCGCTGCGGGTGATGCCTGCATCCGCCGCGTCGCGCGCGTCATTGGCGCCTCGTACCGGCGCGGCGGCGACCTGGTAGGACGCTGGGAGGGCGGCACCTTCGTCGTGCTGACGCAGGGCGAGGCAGCCGACAGGGCCGCGGAGTACGCGCGCATCGTGGCGCAGCGTGTGCGGGAGCTGCTCATGCACCATCCGACCGCTGGAGCGGGCCGCTACGTGACGATAAGCGCGGGTATCGCCAGTCTCGTGCCACCGCGCGGGCTGCCCCTCGAGGCGCTCTTCAAGGCATGCCGTGCGGCGATGAAGCGCGCCAAGACCAACGGCAAGGACGGCATCGCCACCGCCGAGGCCGCCGAATTCCAATGACGCCGCGCTAGCGTCCGGGCGCGCGCGGCCCCTGCGCCGGCGTCACCAGCGCGATCACGCCGAAGGCCGGATGGTCGTAGTAGTTGCGCTCGTAGAAACGCACCCGGCGAGTCTCATTGAGCGTGAACGCAGTGCCTGGGCCGGCGCCGAGGCCATCCGGCGGGCTCTCCATCGCCCAGGTGAGCGACAGGCCGAGATGCAGGAACTGACCGTGCTCGAGGTACACGTTGCCGGAGAGCCCCGGCACGTCGACGCCGAGGCGGTTCACGGCAAAGCCGGCGCGTGTGCCCCAGGCGCTCGCGGTCTGCGACCACGCGACGTGCGCCACCGGGAGGTAGGCGCCGCTCGCGCGCAGCCGGTTCTCGAGCTCGTTGAGCTGGTAGGCCGCCGGCGGCAGCAGCGCCACGAAATGGCCCACCTGCAGCGAGCCGCTCGCGGACTCGTCCCCGGCGACGCTGCGCGCCCCGGCTTCCTCGCTCCAGTTCTCCGCACCACCCTCGGCCGCTGCGGCGCGGAACACGATGATCTCGACGTTGTACACCGCAGCCGGGCTCTCCTCGGGGGCGGCGGCTCCCGGGCAGGCGAGTGCGGTGGCCAGCGCGAGCGTGAGCGCGTGCAGCGCGCGAGAGCGGCGGTTCATGCGCGGCATTCTAGCCTTCCGGCGGCGGGCGCGCCGCCGCGCCGAGGTGGCTGAGCAGCTCGCCGGCGTACTCGAAGCGCGCGCTGTCGGCGGGGAGCGAGCGCACGATGCGCAGCTTCCGCGAGCCCTCCAGGCGATACTCGCGCGAGCTGCGCTGGATCAGCCGCACCAGGGTCGCAGGATCGACCGTGGTGCGCTCCTCGAACGTCACCGAGCCTCCCTGGGGACCCAGGTCGACACGCCGCACCCCGAGTGCGCGCGCGGCGAGCTTCAGTTTCGCGATGCGCATCAGGCTCGTGGCCGCAGTCGGCGGCGGCCCGAAGCGGTCGTGGATCTCGGCCATGAGCTCATCGAGCTGAGCCTCGCTGTCGGCAGCGGCGATGCGCTTGTAGAGGGAGAGCCGCACGTGCACGTCCGCGACGTAAGCTTCCGGCAGGAATGCGGGCAGTCGCAGCTCCACCTCGGTGGCCGCGGCGAGCGGCTGGTCGAGCACCGGCTCGCGTCCGGACTTCAGCGCCGTGACCGCATGCTCCAGCATGTCGAGGTAGAGCGACAGGCCGATCTCGGTCATGTTGCCGCTCTGCTGCTCGCCGAGCAGCTCCCCGGCGCCGCGGATCTCGAGGTCGTGCGTCGCGAGCACGAAGCCGGCCCCGAGCTCCTCCATCGACTCGATGGCCTCGAGCCGCTTGGCCGCATCGCGCGGCAGTGCCTGGCGGGGCGGCGCGACGAGATACGCATAGGCGCGGTGGTGGGAGCGGCCGACGCGGCCGCGCAGCTGGTGCAGCTGCGCGAGCCCCATGCGGTCGGCGCGGTTGATGATGATGGTGTTGGCGCTCGGCACGTCGATACCGCTCTCGATGATCGTGGTGCATACCAGCAGGCTGAAGCGCCGGTGATAGAAGTCGACCATCAGCTGCTCGAGCTCGCGCTCGCGCATCTGACCGTGGCCGATGCGCACGCTCGCCTCGGGCACGAGCGCCTGCACCTCCGCAGCGATCTTGGCGATCGAGCGCACCTCGTTGTGCACGAAGTAGATCTGGCCGCCGCGGCGCAGCTCGCGCAGCGCCGCCTCGCGCAGCGTCGGAGCGTGCCACTCGATGAGGAAGGTCTTGATGGCGAGGCGCGCCGCCGGCGCGGTGGTGATGAGCGACAGGTCGCGCAGACCGCCGAGCGCCATGTTGAGGGTACGCGGGATGGGCGTCGCGGTGAGCGTGAGCACGTGGACGTTGGCGCGCAGTGCCTGCAGGCGCTGCTTGTCGCGCACGCCGAAGCGCTGCTCCTCGTCGACGATGAGGAGTCCCAGGTCATGGAAGCGCGCGTGGGCGTGCAGCAGGCGGTGCGTGGCGATGACGATGTCGATCTTGCCCTGCTCGAGCCCGGCGAGCGTCGCCTGCGTCTCCTTGGAGGTGCCGAAGCGCGACAGCGCTTCGATGCGCACCGGCCAGTCTGCGAAGCGGTCGCGGAAGTTGCCGAGGTGCTGCTGCACCAGCAGCGTCGTCGGCGCGAGCACCGCGACCTGCTTGCCGGCCTGGGTGGCCACGAAGGCCGCGCGCATCGCCACCTCGGTCTTGCCGAAGCCGACGTCGCCACAGACGATGCGGTCCATGGGGCGCTCGCTGCCCAGGTCGGCGAGCACCTGGCGGATCGCCTCGGCCTGGTCCGCGGTCTCCTCGAAGGGAAAGCCGTTGACGAAGGCCTGATAGTCGAGCTCCGCCGCCGTCAGCGCGAGTCCGCGCTGTGCCTTGCGCCGCGCGTACAGATCGAGCAGCTCGGCCGCCACGTCGCGGATCTGCTCGGCGGCGCGCCGGCGGGCCTTGGCCCACTGGTCGGTTCCGAGCTTGTGCAGCGGCGCGCTCTCGGGGGCGGCGCCCGTATAGCGGCTCACCAGGTGCAGCGCCTGTACCGGAACGTATACGCGGTCGCCGTCGAGATACTCGAGCACCAGGAACTCTCCCGGCTGCCCGGCGATGTTCATGGCCATCAGGCCGGCGTAGCGGCCGACGCCGTACTCCTCGTGCACCACCGGGGCGCCGGGGTTGAGGTCCTGCAGGTCGCGCAGGATCGCCTCCGGGTCCGAGGCACGCTTGCGCCGACGCTCCTGGCGCGCGCGCGCGCCAAAGAGCTGCGCCTCGGCGATCAATGCGATGGGCGGCTCGGTGAGCGTCAGTCCCTCGATATCGGGCGCGACGGCGAGCGCGAGGCGCGTGCCGCCGGCGACAAAGGCCTCCCAGCCGGACACGGCGGCGACCTCGTGCCCGTGCGCGCGCAGCATCTCGGCGAGCATCTCGCGCCGGCCGGGTGAGTCAGCGGCGATCAGCACCCGTCCGTGGAATTCCCGCACGAAGGCATCGAGGGGCGCGAGCGGCCGCTCGGCGCGCACGTCGAGTCGCAGCTCGCGGGGCGCCGTGGTCGGGAAGTTGCGCCGTGCCGCGCTCTCACCCGCGAGCTCGGTGTCGACCTTGAACGCATCGAGCGTGATCGAGTCGAAGCGCGCGAGCGCCGCGCTGAGCTCCGCGGGCTCGAGGAACAGCTCCTGCGGGCGCAGCACCGGGCGCTCGAGGTCGTGCCTCCGATCCTCGTAGCGCGCCTCGACGTCCTGCCAGGCGCGGCCGACCGCCTGGGGCAGGGCAGCGTCGTGGACCAGGACCGCTTCCGCGGGCAGGTAATCGAGCAGTGTGGACAGCCGCTCGAAGAACAGTGGCTGATAGAACTCGACCCCCGCCGGCGCGAGGCCCTCGCTCACGCCACGGTAGATCACGCTGCGATTGGGATCGCCCTCGAAGCGGGTGCGGTAGCGGCGGCGGAAGTCGCGCACCGCCTGGGCGTCGAGCGGTACTTCCCGCGCCGGCAGCAGCCGCACCTCGTCCAGCGCATCGAGCGAGCGCTGCGTCTCCGGATCGAAGCGCCGGATGGCCTCGATCTGCTCGTCGAACAGGTCGATGCGCAGCGGGGCGGCAGCGCCCATGGGAAAGACGTCGAGCAGCGAGCCGCGCACCGCGAACTCGCCCGGGCTCACGACCTGGCTGACGCTGGCGTAGCCGGCCTCCGCGAGGCGCTGCCGGAAAGGCTCGAGCGCGAGCGACTGTCCCCGGGCGAGCTCGAAGGCGCGCCCCTGGACGTAGTCGCGCGGCGGCAGGCGCTGCATGAGGGTGTCGGCGGCGACGATCAGGCAGCCGCGCTTCACGTAGGGGAGCTCGTAGAGTGTCTTGAGCCGCTCGGAGGTGATATCCGGGTGTGGCGAGAACAGGTCGTAGGGGAGCACCTCCCAGTCCGGCAGGCGCAGCAGCGCGAGTGCCTGGTCGGCAAAGAAGCGCAGCTCGGCGATGGCGCGCTCGAGCTCGCGCGCCGCATCCGCGATCACCACGTAGAGGCGCGCGTCGGCAGCGAGGGCTTCCGCGAGCGCGAGCGAAGCGGCGCTGCCGTAGAGCTGGCGCCACTCGAGGTGCGGCTGGTGCGCGCCGGGCAGCGGGGGACGGAGGAGGGAGCTCATCGGGCGGCAGCTTACCCTGCCGCGGCCGGTTTCAGGCGCCGGCCGGCCCCGCGGCAAGCTGGATGCGCGTCGCGCGCGGTACGCAGAAGATGTCGATCGGGTGCGAGCGGCCGCGCAGCTGCAGCGGCGGCAGCGGCGTCGCGCCGATGTCGAGCCCGCGCTCGTCGAGCGAGCGCTTGAGCGTGCTCGAGAAGAGCATCTCGCCGGCGCGCGCCCGCTGGCAGAGCCGCGCGGCGATGTTCACGGTATCGCCGATGATCGTGTAGTTCATGTAGGCGGAGGAGCCGATGTTACCGGCGACCACGTCGCCCTCGTTGATGCCGATGCCGAGGCCCGCCTCGACCCGGTAGCGCTCCCGCCAGGAATGCGCCAGCTCGGCGAAGCTCGCGAGCATCTCGCGCCCGGCGCTCACCGCGCGTTGCGCGCTGTCGGGCTGCTCGAGCGGCACGCCGAAACCGAGCATCAGGCAGTCGCCCGCCATGTGGAACACCGTGCCGTCGTACTTGAAGGTGATCTCGGTGAGCAGGGAGAAGAACTCGTTGAGCAGCGGCACTACGCGATGCGGGTCGAGCTGTTCGGCGATACCGGTGAAGCCGCGCAGGTCGGCAAACAGCACCACGGCGTGGGCGCGCGCGTCCGCGGGCGCTTCCGCGGGCGACAGCAGCGCACTGCGCAGCTCCGTGTCCTGGAGGATCTTGTCGGCGACGCGCGGCGACACGTAGCGGCGGAAAGTCTGCCGCAGGCGCTCTTCCCGGCGCCGGATCTCCTCCTCGAGCTGTGCTGCCGCCTTCTTGGTGCGCACACCGCGCGCGCGCAACAGAGCCTCTATGCGGGCCCTGAGAGGCTCGTCGATCGACACGTACTTCCCCGAATTATTCTGGTTGGCACGAGCCTACCATTGGCGCGTGGCGGCGTGCCAGCGCGCGGCGAGCGTCGGAGCGGGGCGCTCTACCTCAAGCGGACGGAGTCGGGGCGGGTCCGGCCGCGGGTGCCGGCGCGGCTTCGCCGGTGGCTACCGCGTGGATCACGCGGTCACCTTCGAAGAAGACCGAGAAGGCGTTGTAGTCCCAACGCGTAATCGGCGGCTGGCGAGCACCATTGCCCCCGACCGTCGGGTGACGCGTCACTGGGGCACCGAAGTGCTTCTCCACTTCGCTCATCGTGAGGCCGCGCTTGGGGCGCTCGGTCTGGGATTCGCGCACCTGGACCTGGTCGTTGACCACGATGGTGTCGGCGAGCGCGCTGCCGGCGACTGCGCAACCGCACAGCAGCGCGGCGAGAATTCGTGTCTGCATACGGGTTCCTCCGGTCGGGCCGGACTATAGCACCGCCGGCAATCTGTCAAAGCCGGCGCCGGACTCATGGGCGCCAATCTGTGACGCAGGTCTGAAAAGGAGCCTTTCTGTGGTTAAATCGCGACGATGTTTCATCCACTGCCGCTCTACGTCGGCCTGCGCTACGTGCGTGCGAGGTCGCACAAGTTCTTCGTCTCGTTCATCACCTGGGCGTCGCTGGTCGGCGTGTGCGTCGGGGTTGCGGCGCTCATCGTCATTCTCTCGGTGATGAACGGCTTCGAGAGCGAGCTGCGCGACCGCCTCCTGTCCCTGAGCGCCCAGGTGCGCGTGATCCCGGCCGCGGTGAGCGGCGGCGCCGCGTCCGCGCCGCTTGACTGGCAAGACGCGGCGCGGCGCGCAAGCGCCGTCGCGGGAGTGGCGGAGGTCGCCCCGTACGCGGAGCTGCAGGCGCTGGCACTGCGGGAGCCGCAGATGCTGCCGGTGGTGCTGCGCGGCGTCGATCCGCTCGCGAGCGCCACGGTGAGCGAGGTCGGTGCCGCGATCACCCAGGGGCACCTCGGGGACCTCATCGCGGGCAGCGGACGCGTCATCGTCGGCGAGCTGATCGCCGAGCGCCTCGGTCTCGCGCTCGGTGACCGGCTCACGCTGCTGGTGCCGGCCGTAGATGCGGACGGTACGCCGGAGGCGAAGCTGCGCGAGCTCACCGTCGCGGGCGTGTTCGAGGTGGGGCTGCAGGATCACGACGGCACGCTGGTGTTCGCCCCCCTCGAGGACGTGCGTGCGCTCGCTCCGCAGAGCGCCGGCGCGCAGGGCCTGCGCATCCGCGTCGCCGAGGTGCTCGAGGCGCCGGCGGTGGCGGAGCGCGTGCGCCGCGCGCTGCCGGCGGGCTACGAGGTGCGCGACTGGACTGAGGACAACGCCAACTACTTCCGGGCGATCCGCATCGAGAAGACCATGATGTCGCTGATCCTGCTGCTGATCGTCGCCGTCGCCGCTTTCAACATCGTCGCCATGCTGGTGATGGTCGTGACCGACAAGCGCACCGACATCGCGATCCTGCGCACCTTCGGCGCCGCGCCGCGCCGCGTGATGGGCATCTTCGTCACCCAGGGACTGGTGATCGGCTGGCTGGGAGTCGCGCTCGGGGTGGCGCTGGGACTTGCCCTAGCGCTCAACGTCGACACCATCGTGCCGTTCCTCGAGCACAGCTTCCACTTCCAGATCATGGACGCCGACGTCTACTACGTCACGACCATTCCCTCCGAGGTCCATCCGCTCAACGTAGTGGCGATCGGGGCGGCGGCGCTGGCGCTGACGGCGCTTGCGACGGTCTATCCGGCGGTACGGGCGGCAGGCACCGCGCCCGCCGAAGCGCTGCGCTACGAGTAGCCGCATGAGCGCCTACGAATGGCTGATCGGCACGCGCTACCTGCGCTCGACCCACCGTCGGGGTTTTGTGTCGTTCGTCGCGCTGATGTCGGTGTGCGGCCTGATGCTCGGGGTGGCGACGCTGATCGTGGTGCTGTCGGTCATGAACGGCTTCGAGCGCGAGCTGCGCAGCCGCATCCTCGCGGTGACCTCACACGCCACGCTCACCGGCATGTCCGGGACGCTCGAGGACTGGCAGACCCTCGCGCAGCGCGCCCGGCGCCAGAGCGGGGTGCAGGCGGCGGTTCCCTACGTCGAGAGTCAGGCGATGCTCGCCAACCGCGCCGCCATGGCGGGCGCCACGGTGCGCGGCGTGCTGCCGGACGAGGAGCGCACCGCGACCGGCCTCGCCCAGAGAGTGATCGCCGGCAGCCTCGCGGACTTGAGGCCCGGCGCCTACGGCATCGTGCTCGGCACGGCGCTCGCCCGCGAGCTCGGCGTCGCCGTGGGCGGCACGGTCGTGGTGATCGCGCCCGAGGCCACCGCCACGCCGACCGGGGTCGTGGCGCGCATGCGCCGCTTTCACGTGGTGGGCCTGTTCTCCTCCGGCATGTACGAATTCGACCGCGGACTGGCGCTCACCCACATGACGGACGCGGCGCGGCTCTTCCGCCTCGGGGATCAGGTCACGGGGCTGCGCCTGGCGCTCACCGACCCGCTGCACGCACCCTCGGTCGCCACGCGCGTGGCTCGCGCCCTCGGCGGCCCGGGCTTCTACGTGAGCGACTGGACGCAGAATCATGCCAACTTCTTCCGCTCCATCGAGATCACCAAGTCGATGATGTTCGTGATCCTCCTCATGCTGGTCGCGGTCGCCGCCTTCAACATCGTGGCGACCCTGGTCATGATCGTGAAGGAGAAACAAGCCGACATCGCCATCCTGCGCACCCTGGGTGCGGCCCCGCGCAACGTGCTCGCCACCTTCGCCGTGCAGGGGGTGCTGATCGGGCTCGCCGGCACGCTGCTCGGCGCGGCCCTCGGCACGCTGTTGTCCGACAACCTGGAGACACTGGTGGGCGCTCTCGAGCGTCTCCTCGGTACGCAATTCCTCGATGCGCGTGTCTACTACATGAGCGACCTGCCGGCCTACGTCGAGGGGCTCGACGTGCTCAAGGTGTGCGGCGTGGCCTTCGTGCTGTGCGCGCTCGCGACCATCTATCCGGCGTGGCGCGCGGCGCGCACCGCACCCGCGGAGGCGCTGCGCCATGAATGAAGGCGTTCTCGAGGCGCGCCAGGTCCACAAGAGCTTCCACCAGGGGCCGGTGGTGTTGCCGGTGCTGCAGGGAGTATCGCTCAGCGTGGCCGCGGGGGAGCGCGTGGCGATCGTCGGTGCTTCGGGCTCGGGCAAGACGACGCTGCTGCAGATCCTCGGGGGGCTCGACGCGCCCACCAGCGGCCAGGTGCTCATCGCCGGCCGTGACATTCACGCGCTCGGGGAGAGCGAGCGCGGCATCCTGCGCAACCGCGCGCTCGGCTTCGTCTACCAGTTCCATCACCTGCTGCCGGAGTTCTCGGCCCTGGAGAACGTGGCGATGCCGCTGCTGGTCCGGCGGACGCCCGTGCCCGAGGCGCGCGCGGCAGCCACGCGGCTGCTCGAGCGCGTCGGTCTTGGCGAGCGCCTGACGCACCGCCCCCATCAGCTCTCGGGCGGGGAGCGGCAGCGCGCCGCGGTGGCGCGCGCTCTGGTGACCCAGCCGCAGCTGGTGCTCGCGGATGAGCCCACCGGCAACCTCGACGGGGTGAACGCCGAGAGCGTCTTTGCGCTCATGCTCGAGCTCAACCGCGAGTGCGGCACGAGCCTGGTGGTGGTTACGCACGATCTGAAGCTCGCGCGCCGCATGGAGCGCGTATACGAGCTCGAGGGCGGAACGCTCGTCGCTAGTTGATGGGCCGCAATCGGCAGGAAGCGATTTCGGCGGACATCGCTGACGTCGCTTCAGACGCTCGCCGCGCGCCGCGCGCGGTAGCGGCTCGCCACGTGCCAGCGCCACACGAGCTCGAGCGCGAGCCAGCCGAGCACGCCGGAGACCGCGGCGCATACCAGGCATCCGACCGCGAACGGCTGCCACACCGGTGCGAGCGCGTGCTGGAACCAGCGCCAGTCGGGCACGAAGCGGAAGTGGTGGACCGGCACCCGCAGGACGGCAACGCCCACACGGTAGGCGAAGTAGTAGAGCGGCACCAGGGAGAAGGGGTTCGCGACCAGCCAGGTGGTGCCGTAAATCACCGGCAGGTTGATACGCCACACCAGGGCCACGATCACGGCGAGCAGCAGGTGGATCGGCAGCGGCACGAAGGAGATGGCGAGCCCGGCCCCGAAGGCGGAGGTGACCGCCCGCCGGTGCAGGGTCCACAGTTGCGGGTTCGCGATGCGCTCACCGCAGATCCGCACCGGCCAGCGCGTGCGCAGCTTGTGGGGAGCCGGAACGATTTTTTTCAGTAGCCGGCGCGGCATCGAGGTCAGGAACTCTACCAGAAGGGCCGGGGGCCGGAATGTGCCCTGGTTCCGGGAATGGTCCCCGGTTCCGGTATGATTGCCGGTCTGCGAGAGTCCGCCGTCGCGGTCGTTTGAGGTCGTTCAGAATGTGGGAAATAGTGCGGGCCGGCGGCCCGCTGATGTGGCCGATCATTCTGTGCTCGATCGTCGCGGCGGCCATCATTCTCGAGCGCCTGTGGACGCTGCAGGACAAGCGCGTGCTGCCGCGCGAGCTGCCGCAGCGTGTCTGGCAGCTCATCGAGGCCAACCAGGTCACCGACAAGGTGATCGCCGGGCTCGAGCAGAACTCCCCGCTCGGGAGGCTGCTCGCCACGGGACTGGCCAACCGCCACCGGCCGCGCGAGATCCTCATGGAACGCCTCGAGGATACCGGCCGCCACGTCGTGCACGAGCTCGAGCGCTTCATCAACACCCTCGGCACCATCGCCGGCGTGTCGCCGCTGCTCGGGCTGCTCGGCACCGTGACCGGCATCATCCGCTCCTTCAACGCCATCGAGGCGGGCGGCATGGGCGATCCGCGCGCGCTCTCGGGCGGGATCGCCGAGGCGCTGATCTGCACCGTGGCCGGACTGTGCGTCGCGATTCCGGCGCTCATCTTCTACCGCTATCTGCGCGGCCGGGTGGAGGGCATCGTAGTGGAGATGGAGAAGCAGGCGATCCGCATGGCGGACGCGCTCGAGGCCGCACGGCTGCGCGAACGCTCGCCGGCCGCCGCGGCGTGAGGCGCGCCGCCGCGGGATGTAAGCCGTGAACCTGAGACCGAGCCGCCCGCACGAGGAGCCCGAGATCAACGTCGTCTCGCTGATCGACGTGGTGCTGCTGCTGGTGGTGTTCTTCATCCTCTCGAGCCGCTTCACCGAAGAGGGCCGGCTGCGTGTGCACCTGCCGCACGCCAGCGCCGTGCCCACCGAACGGGTCGGCAGCGAGCCCCTGGTCGTGAGCGTCACCGAGGCGGGTGGCTATCTCGTCAACCAGCGCGAGCTGATCAACTCGAGCCCGGAGACGCTGCGCGCGGCGCTGCTCAAGGAGGCCGGCAGCAATCGCGCCATGCCGGTGACGCTGCGCGCCGATGCCCGCGCCACCCACCAGTCCGTCATCACCGCCATGGACGTGCTCGGACGACTCGGTTTCGCCGAGATCAACGTCGCCACCGTCAAGGAAGAGCCGGCGGGCAAGCCTTGAACGATTCGGTCTCGCGGCCCGGTGCGACTGGCATGCCGCATGCCCTGTCCGGCAGCGGCTGGGTCGCGTACCGGCGGCTGTTCGGCTACGTGCGGCCGCATCGGCTGCAGTTCACCATCGGCCTGCTGGGCGCCATCCTCTATGCAGCGACCCAGAGCAGCTTCGCATTGCTCGCGAAGATCTTCGGTGACGGCACGCTTGCCGCACGCGATCCCCGCACGATCCTGTGGGTGCCGCTGGCGGTGGTCGGGCTGTTCATACTGCGCGGCCTCGGGGACTTCACCCAGACTTACTTCATGGGCTACGTCGGACGGCGAGTGGTGGCGCGGCTGCGCAGCCAGGTGTTCCGGCGCATCCTCGACCTGCCGATCGGGTTCTTCGACCGCAACTCGTCGGCGATGCTGCTGTCTCGTCTCACCTACAACACCGAGCAGATCGGCCAGGCGACCACCGACTCGGTGGTTGTGCTGGTGCGCACCACCCTGACCATCATCGCCAGCATCGCCCTGGTGCTCTGGTACAACGTGCGCCTGGGACTGCTGGCGCTCACCATGGGTCCGCTGGTGGCCTGGCTGGTGTCGGTCATCAATCAGAAATTCCGCCGCTACAGCCGGCGCATCCAGGACTCGATGGGCGATGTCACGCGTGTCGCCAAGGAGAGCTTCGAAGCGCCGCGGCTGATCAAGGTCTACAACGCGCAGGAGCACCTCGAGCGCCAGTTCGACGCGGTGAACGAGCACAACCTGCGCTCCAACATGCGGCTGATCCTCACGAAGGGGCTGTCGAATCCGGTGGTGCAGCTGCTGACCGCGCTCGGGCTCGCGGTGGTGCTGTCCATCGCGATCGCGGACGCGGTTCATGGCCGTACCTCCATCGGCTCGCTGCTGGGCTTCTTCGCGGCGCTCGTCAGCATCGCCCAGCCGTTGCGCGACCTGGTGGGAGTCGCTGGGCCGCTGCAGCAGGGGATCGCGGGCGGCCAGAGTCTGTTCGAACTGCTCGACGAGCCGCCCGAGCCGCAGGGCGGAACTTTCCGCCCGGCGCGCGTGCGCGGCGCCGTGCAGTTCATGCAGGTATCTTTCAGCTATGGGGCGGGCAACGGCGCCGCGGCTGCAGCCGGGCCGCAGCCGGGCCGGCCGGCCGCGCTCAAGGACATCTCGCTCGAGGTCGCCGCCGGTGAGAGTCTGGCGATCGTCGGGCGCTCGGGCAGCGGCAAGTCGACACTCGTCAACCTGCTGCCGCGCTTCTACGACGTGCGTGCGGGCAGCGTGGCTGTCGACGGTCGCGACGTGCGCGAGTACGAGCTGCGATCCTTGCGCGAGCAGATCGCGGTCGTCAGCCAGGACGTGGTGCTGTTCGACGACACCATACGCAACAACATCGCCTTCGGGCGCGACGTGTCGGACGAGGCTATCGAGCGCGCCGCCGAGGCGGCGCATATCCTCGAGTTCGTGCGCAGTCAGCCGGGCGGACTCGACGCGCTGGTGGGCGACCGCGGCATGCTGCTCTCCGGGGGACAGCGCCAGCGCATCGCCATCGCGCGCGCGCTCCTCAAGGACGCGCCGATCCTGATCCTCGACGAGGCCACCTCGGCGCTCGACACCGAGTCCGAGCGCCACATCCAGGCGGCGCTCGCCCAGCTGGTACGCAACCGTACCACCTTCGTGATCGCGCACCGCCTGTCCACGGTCGAGCAGGCCGACCGCATCATCGTGCTCGACGCCGGTGCGATCGCCGAGCAGGGTACGCACGGTGAGCTCATCGCGCGCGGCGGCCTGTACAGCAAGCTGCACCAGCTGCAGTTCAGCGACTGAGGCGGCCCTGCGGTGCGGGAGCGGCTCGAGCGACTGTGGTACGAGGACGGCGCAGGCATCCCGCTCCTGGCGCCGCTTGGCTGGATCTACGGCGCCCTCAGCGGCGCGCGCCGCCGCGCCTACCGCTCAGGCTGGCTGCGGCCGCGCCCGCTGGCGAGTCCCGTCGTAGTGGTCGGCAACCTGACGGTCGGCGGCACCGGTAAGACGCCGCTCACCATCTACCTGGCACGCGAGCTCAGCGCCGCGAACCTCAAGGTTGGGATCGTGTCGCGGGGCTATGGGCGGCGCGGCGCGGGCATGCGCAGCGTGCAGCCGGACTCGGACTGGCGTGACGTGGGCGATGAGCCGGTGATCCTTGCGCGCCGCACCGGCTGCCCAACCATGGTGGCAGCCGATCGGGTCGCGGGCGCCCGCACCCTCATCGCCCGCGGCGCGGACCTGATCCTCGCCGACGACGGGCTGCAGCATCTGCCCCTCAAGCGCGACTGCGAGATCGTGGTGGTCGACGGCAGCCGCGGCTTCGGCAACGGCCGCCTGCTGCCCGCAGGTCCCCTGCGCGAGCCGCCGGACGAGCTCGCGCGTGCCGACCTGGTGGTGGTGAACGGTGAGCCCGCCCACCGCTCGCTCAAGTCCCCTGCCTTGCCCGCGGGCGCGCTGCGCATGCAGCTCGTGGCGCAGGCGGCCGTGCGGCTCGACGGTCGCGGTGCGCCGTGCGAGCTCGCGGCGTTTCGCGGGCGGCGCGTGCACGCGGTGGCCGGGATCGGCAACCCGCAGCGCTTCTTTCAGCAACTCTCCGCTCATGGCATGGAGGTGATCGCCCACCCGTTTCCCGATCATCATCCCTTCACGGAGCGCGAGCTTTCCTTCGGCGACGAGCTGCCGGTCCTCATGACGGAGAAGGATGCCGTAAAATGTGCGCCGTTCGCCAACGCGCGGCTGTGGTACGTGCCGGTCAGCGCCGCCTTCAGCGACGGCGACGCGCAGGCGCTGCGCGCGCGGGTGCTCGGTAAGCTGCGTGCAATGTCCGGAGGTTAGAGCCCCGATGGATGCCCGACTGCTCGAGATCCTTGCCTGCCCGGTCTGCAAGGGGACGCTCAAGTACCAGCGCGAGGCGCAGCTGCTCGTGTGCCGCATGGACCGGCTCGCCTTTCCGATCCGCGACGACGTGCCGGTGATGCTGGAGGAGGAGGCCCGCCAGCTGCCCGCCGACGATCCGCTGCTCGAGCGTTGAGCGGAACGTGTTCCGGGTCGTCATTCCGGCGCGCTACGGCTCGGTGAGGCTGCCCGGCAAGGCGCTGCGGCCGATCGCCGGCAAGCCCATGGTCCAATGGGTGTACGAGCGCGCATGTGCCGCCGGCGCAGCCGAGGTGCTGATCGCCACCGACGATGCGCGGATCCTCGATGCCGCACGCGGTTTCGGCGCCGAGGCCGTCATGACGGCGGCGACCCACGCCTCGGGCACCGACCGGATCGCGGAGGTCGCCCGCGTGCGGCGCTGGCCCGGAAGCGACATCATCGTGAACCTCCAGGGCGACGAGCCTCTGATGCCTGCGGCTCTCATCCGGCAAGTGGCCGCGTTGTTGGACTCGACCCCGGCAGCCGACATCGCCACGCTCGCCACCGCGGTCGCCTCGGTGGCGGAGCTGCTGGATACCAACGCCGTGAAGGTCGTGACCGACGTCGCCGGGCGCGCCCTGTACTTCAGCCGCGCGCCGATCCCCTGGAACCGCGCGGGGGCGCCCGCGGAGCTTGCGAGCCAGCGAGATCCGGGCGGCGCCCGTCGGCATATCGGCATCTACGCCTACCGGGTCGGCTCGCTCGAGCGCCTCGCAATGCTTGCTCCCGGCGCGCTCGAGGTGCGCGAGCGACTCGAGCAGCTGCGCGCGCTCGAGAACGGCTTCCACATCCAGGTTGCGGATGCCTGCGAGGCGCCGGGTCCGGACGTGAATACGCCGCTCGATCTCGAGCGCGTGGCCGCGCTGCTCGGCGGGCGCGCGGGTTGAGCACTGCCACTTTCAATATATATGTAGGCGCCCGGGCAGGCCGATCGTTAACAATAGCTCACAGTCGTCGCCGCGCGCACCCCCGAGCCCGCCCCGCGGCGGTTCCGGAACTTGAGGCCTCACCGGCGCGTCCAACTGGACGCGAGCTTGACTGTCAACCCGATGCCCGCACCTTACGTTTTTGTGAGAAGCGATCCCCGCTTCCGACATGGGAACTTCCCGATGATGAACCGAACCTTCAAGTATCCGCGCGTTGCCTCGTGTGCCGTCGCCGCGGTCTCGGCGGCGCTCCTGGCGGGTTGCTACACGGCCCCGCCGCCGCGCCCCGTGTACGACCCGCCGCCCCCGCCGCAGCAGCCCGTGGTGCAGGTGTATGCCTATCCGCTGCGTGGTCAGACCCCGCAGCAGCAGGATCGGGATCACTATGAGTGCAGCACGTGGGCGACCCAGCAGACCGGTTTCGATCCGAGTGCGCCCGGCATTGCGCCGCACCAGCGCGTGCAAGTGGTGTCGGCGGGACCGCCGCCGGGAACCAACACGGCCATCGGCGCCGTGACCGGCGCCATACTCGGCGCGGCGATCGGCGGTCCGTATAACGGAGGGCCGGCGGCGCTGGCCGGCGCGGTGGTGGGTGGCGCGATCGGCAGCACCGCCGATGCCGCCAATGCCCAGGCGGCACACACGGTGGTGGTCACCGACCAGCGCGCCGCGGCCGCGCAGGAGCAGAGGGCGGCGAGCTACCGGCGGGCTATCGGCGCCTGCCTCGATGCGCGCGGCTACAGCGTGAGGTGAGTGACGTGAGAACTGCCGAGGTGATCCGGAGAGGCGCCGCCGGCGCCGCGATGCTGGCGCTGTTGCTCTGCGCCGCGGGCGCGCAGGCGCAGGAGCACGGGCATTACCATCCGGGCGGGCGTGCTCCCGAGCACCTCGACGCGCGCTACGCGCATGGCCACTACTATCCCAATCGTGGCGTCTACGTCGGCGCGCTGCCGGGGCACGCCGTCGTGATCAACCGGCCCTCGGGACACTATTACTACGCCGGCGGCGTCTGGTATGCGCCCTACGGGCCGCACTTCGTCGTCGTCGCGCCGCCCATCGGCGTGTTCGTCCCCGTGCTGCCGCCGTTCTACACCACGCTCTGGGTCGGCGGCGTTCCTTACTACTACGCCAACGACACCTACTACGCGTGGAGCCAGGCGCAGAGCGCCTACCAGGTCGTCGACCCGCCGAATGACCAGGGCGCGAGCACGGAGGCGCCGCCGCCGCCGCCGCCACAGGGCGACAGTCTCTTCATCTATCCTCAGAACGGACAGAGCGCGGAGCAGCAGGCGAGGGACCAGTACGAGTGTCACGCCTGGTCGTCCTCGCAGACGGGTTTCGATCCGACGCAGCCCAGCGGGGGCGTTCCGCCGGAGCAGCTGGGTCAGAGACGTGCCGACTATCAGCGCGCGATGATCGCCTGCCTGCAGGGACGCGGTTACAGCGCGCGATAAGCCCCGCACTCGGGCGACCACCTCACCTGGCGCCGTACATCAGCGCGATCGTATTGACCACCGTCGTCACGCCGGGGGCTTTCCGCGCAGCCTCTTCAGCCTCTTGCCGCTGGAGGTCGGTCGCGACCTGCCCCGACAGATAGACGGTGCCGTTGTGGGCTTTCACGTAGACGTGATTCGGCGGTGCCAGGGCCGGGTGCTGCTTGAGCTGTGCCTGCACGGCCGCGGTGAGCTGGTCGTCTCCGACACAACCCCCGCTCGCGCATTGCGTAGAGGCACAGCCGGCGGTGACGATCGCGAGCGCAATGCCGAGCGACAGGATCCAACACGGGCTCCACCGACGCATGTCGAACCAGCGCGCGGAGTCTCAGGGCGAGCTCGGTGCCGATACCAGGGGTAAGCTGGTCTGAATCTGCAGGTCGATGACGTTGAGCAGCAAGGCCTCGACCTGCACGAAGCGGGCCGCCGTCCCGGTTCCCAGCGCAGCGCGTATCTTGTCGTAGTAGTTCGCGAGCAATTCGACGCGCTTCCTGTAATAAGAGATCGCCTGATTGACCAGCAGGTCCGCCTTGGCATCGGTCATGCTGCCGTAGTTCGCCGCGTACTCGCGGATATTCGCCACGCGCAGATCGTTGAGCTTGGTGAGCTCCTCATCGTACGCCTTGTAGATCGGCAGGAACTTCTGCGTCTGCTCGGCGCTCAGTTGCAGCGCGTTCAGCATCACGCGTGATTTCTCCGTGCGCACGTCCTGGCGCAGCAGCTTGATGTCCTCGTCGACGCTCTGCGTCTTGGAGGCGGCGGTGGCCGCCTTGCCGGGCGCGGCGGGCGCAGTTGCCTGGGCCATCACGGCCGCGCCACCGAGGAGCATCGTCGCGGCAAACGCGCCGACGAGAAATCTGCGGGACATAGACATTTCTCCCTAAGGCATTCTGGTGATCGGCGCCGGGGGAATGCGATCGCGGCGGCGCTGAATCGTACTGCAAAGCGCGGCGATTACCAACTCGTCGCGAGCCGCAGGCTTCAGGGCGCGTATCATAGCGACCTGAGTGAGAATCCTGTTCGTCTGTCTCGGAAATATCTGTCGCTCGCCGACCGCAGAGGCGGTTGTGCGCGCGCTCGCTACGCGCGAGGCGCCGGACCTCGAGCTCGAGGTGGATTCAGCGGGCACTGCGGCTTACCACGCCGGGGAGGCCCCCGATCCGCGAACGCAGCGGGCCGCAGCGCGCCGCGGTTATGACCTGAGCGCACTGCGGGCGCGCGTGATCGAGGCCGCGGACTTCGAGCGCTTCGATCTCATCCTGGCGATGGACCGCGAGAACCTGCGGGTGCTGCGACGCCGGGCACCGGCCCACGCGCACCCGCGCGTGCGACTGCTGCTCGAGTTCGCTCCCGGCATGGGCCCGGGGGACGTACCGGACCCCTACTACGGCGGGCCGAACGGCTTCGAGGAGGTGCTCGACCTCGTGGAGGCTGCGGCCCGCGGACTGCTCGCGCACCTGCTCGAGAGCTCGCGCGCGGCCTGACGCTCCTCGCGCGGCCTCGAGGGTCGCTATTCCTCCGTACCCCGGCTGCCGACATCCTTGGACGGCGCCGAAGACCACACCACGTAGGGCTTGCCTTGCGGCGCGCCGGTGTCCGGTCTGGGCGAGGGCTCGAAGTGCGCAAGAGGCGCAGCTTCGTGGCCGGCAGAGGGCTCGCGCGGCTCGGCGTGGAATGCGCGCTGGGGCGGTGACTCGGCCGACTCGCGGACGCGCTCGGCCGCCGGCGGCGGAACGGCAAGCGTCGGCGCGGGCGCGTCCTGCTGCTGGGAGCCGTTGGTGGGTGCAGCGACCTCGGCCGCGGCGGAAGCGGCGCCCGGCCCCTGGCTCAGACCTTCGCGCAAGCTGCCCCCGCCGCCGCGCCGACCACGGCGACGGCCACGGCGTCCGCGCCGCTCGCCGCGCTCTGAGCGCTCGCCACGCAGCTCTCCCGCTGCGCCCATCGCTGGCGCCGCCGGCCCGCGGTCGGCGCCCGGGCGGCTGTCTTCGGACGGCGCGGGCTCGCGACTCGGTGCGCTGCGTTCCGCGCTGCGCTCTGCGAAGCGGTCGCGTCCGCCGCGTCCCGGCTCGCGCCCGCGGCCGCGATCCCGGTCGCGGCCCTCGCCACGTCGCCCATCGCCGCGCTCGCGGCGCGCGCCCTCGGCGTAGCGGCCGTGGCGGGCATGCTCGCGACGTCCGTCACGGCGCGGTTCGGCATCGCGGCGCGCGCCGCCGGAGGGCGCCGCGCGGGCGACCGGCTGAAGCTCGGCGGGCGTCGCGGGCTCGCCCACGAGCAGCCGCTTGAAGCGCGTCCAGAAGCCCTCGTGAGCCGGCCGGCGTTCCCCGGCGGCCGCAGGCTCGCGCGCGGCGACCGTGGCGGGCGCCGCCGGAACCATGGGAGCGGGGGTAGTCGGCAGCAGCGTCGCCACCGCCGGTGCCTCCGGCTGCGGCTTCTTGTCCTGGCTGGAGCCCGGCTCGGCGACTTCCGGCGCCGTCGGCATGAGGTAGGTTGCCTGCTTGTTCTCCGGCAGCTCCATCTCGTCGTCGCGCACGCGCTTGATGGCGTACTCGGGCGTCTGAATGTTCTCGTTCGGCACGATGATGAGCTCGGCGCTGCTCTTGTCCTCAAGCGTGCGCAGCCACTCGCGCTTCTCGTTGATGAGATAGGTCGCGACCGCCACCGGAACCTGCGCGATCACGCGCGCCGTGCGGTCCTTGCGCAGCTCCTCGCCGATGAGGCGCAGCACCGCGAGCGTCATGGACTCGACGCTGCGGATGCTGCCGATGCCGACGCAGCGCGGACAGACGATGTGGCTCGATTCCCCGAGCGAGGGCCGCAGGCGCTGGCGCGACATCTCCAGCAGCCCGAAGCGCGACAGCCGCCCGATCTGGATGCGCGCCCGGTCCATTTTCATGGCATCGCGCAGCCGGTCTTCGACGTCGCGCTGGTTCTTGCTCGACTCCATGTCGATGAAGTCGATGACGATCAGGCCGCCGATGTCACGGATGCGCAGCTGGCGGGCGATCTCGTCGGCGGCTTCCAGGTTGGTGTTGGTCGCGGTCGTCTCAATGTCGCTGCCGCGAGTGGCGCGTGCCGAGTTGATGTCGATGGATACCAAGGCCTCGGTGTAGTCGATGACGATGCTCCCGCCGGAAGGGAGCTGCACCTTGTGCGCATAGGCCGACTCGATCTGACTCTCGATCTGGAAACGGGTGAACAGCGGGATGTCGTCGCTGTAGAGCTTCAGGCGCCTCTGAGCCTCGGCCGGCATGAAGCGCTGCATGTACTCCTGGGCCTTCTCGAAGGCGGCAGGGCTATCGACCAATACTTCGCCGACATCGTCGGACAGATAGTCGCGCATGGCGCGGGTGACGGCGTCGCTCTCGCGAAACACCAGGAACGGCGCCGACCGGTCCTTGCCGGCCGCCGCGATCTGTTCCCACTGCACCTTGAGGTTGTCGAGATCCCACTGCAGTTCGGGGGCCGAGCGGCCCACCCCGGCGGTGCGCACGATGGCACCCATGCCCTCCGGAATCTGCAGCTGGCTCATGACCTCGCGCATCTGGTCGCGGTCCTCGCCCTCGATGCGGCGCGACACGCCTCCGGCGCGCGGACTGTTCGGCATCAGCACCAGGAAGCGCCCCGCGAGGCTGATGAAGGTGGTGAGCGCCGCACCCTTGGTGCCGCGCTCCTCCTTCTCGACCTGCACCATGACCTCCTGGCCCTCGGACAGGAGCTCGCGGATGTTCATCCGGCCGCCCTGGGGTTGCTGGCGGAAGTACTCCCTGGAGACTTCCTTCAACGGCAGGAAGCCGTGGCGCTGGGTGCCATAGTCGACGAAGCAGGCCTCGAGCGAGGGCTCGATGCGCGAAATCCTGGCCTTGTAGATGTTGGCTTTTTTCTGCTCGCGGGAAGGTAACTCGATGCTCAGGTCAAACAGCTTCTGTCCATCAACCAGAGCGACGCGCAACTCCTCTTCCTGAGTTGCATTCACTAGCATTCTCTTCATGTGCCCCACTTGTGCGTTGAGGGGCCGGCAAGCAGACGACGGGAGGCCGCAGGACTATCAGTCCGCGGCAGCGAAGATTCCCAGCAACTGACAAAGGAGATTGACTCTCGTTGTTCACGTTAATGGTCCGCCCCTCGCGAGACGGCACGGAAAGGAAACCTTCGGTGAACTCAACCGACGGCCCCGACGGCGGAAGTTCTCAGCTCGAGACTTTCGACGCAGCCGGCGCGATCTTGTCGGCCCAATGCGATGGCCTCAATTTCAGGAGGTCCAACTAAAAGAGGCTTGCGGCTTTTGAGCCAGCCAAGCCAGCTGAAGCGTCCGCTTCGCGGACGACGAGCGGGAGTATACTTCAGAGACCGTTGTAGAAACAATGCCTTACGTCGAGGACCCCTTGCCGGAGCACGACAACCAGGAAATCCGCACTCCGGTACAGCACCTGGAAGTGAAGGCGGAGGAGGTCGGCCAGCGGCTGGATAACTTTGTCCAGAGGCGTCTCGGCGACGTGCCGCGCAGCCGCGTTTACCGCGTGATCCGCAAGGGCGAGGTGCGGGTCAATGGCCGCCGCGCCGGGCCCGAGACGCGTCTCAAGGCGCAGGACATGGTCCGCCTTCCTCCGGTGCGCGTGCTGCCGTCGGCGGAGCCAGGGCGCCCGACGCCCGATCTGCTGATGCGGATTCGGGCTGCGGTGATCCACGAGGACCGGCGGCTCCTGGTGCTCGACAAGCCGGCCGGGGTCGCCGTGCACGGCGGCAGCGGCGTGAGCTCCGGGGTCATCGAGGCGCTGAGAGCTCTGCGTCCGGAGGAATCGCTCGAACTCGCGCACCGCCTGGATCGCGACACGAGCGGCTGCCTGCTGGTGGCTCGCGATGCCGCGACGCTCCGCAGCCTGCACGCGCTCCTGCGCACGGAGGGCTTCGAGAAGCGCTATCTCGCGCTCCTCAGGGGCCGCTGGGAGCTCGGCGACAAGCGCATCGACGTGCCGCTGCGAACGGATACGCGGGTCGGGGGTGAGCGCACGGTGCGCGCCGATGCAGGCGGCAAGCCCTCGACCAGCCACTTTCGACCCGTGCAGTTCTTTGGACGCGCCGCGACGCTCGTCGAGGTCCATCTTGCTACCGGGCGCACCCACCAGATCCGCGTGCACGCCGCGCACGCCGGGCACCCCGTCGCGGGAGATGCCAAGTACGGCGATGCGGCCTTCAACGGCGAGCTGCGCGCGTTCGGACTGACGCGCATGTTTCTGCACGCCTCGAGCGTGAGTTTCACCTGGCCGCAGGGCGGAGTGTTCAGCGTCAACGTACCGCTCCCACCGGAGCTCTCGGCAGTGCTGGAGAAGCTCGCAGCGCAGCCGCGTCTGCCGGTTACGGCAACTGGTAGCCCGCGCCGCGCAGCGCGCCCGCGAGCCAGATGAGCGGCAGCCCGACGAGGGCCGTCGGATCCTGAGTCTCGATGCACTCGAAGAGCGCGATCCCGGAAGCCTCGGCCTTGAATCCGCCCGCGCAGTCGAAGGGCCGCTCACGCTCGACGTAGCGCTCGATCTCAGCGGCGGTCAGGGAGCGAAACACCACTGTCGTCGTATCGACGTGCGCCGCCTGCGCGGCCGGGTGCGCACCGAGCAGCACGCAGGCGGTGTAGAAATGTGCGGTACGCCCGCTGAGTAGCGCGAGCTGTCCGCGGCAGCGCGCGGCATCTCCCGGCTTGTCGAGGACGTCGCCGCCGCAAGCCGCCACCTGGTCGCTGCCGATTACCAGCGCCCCGGCGCGCGTGCGTGCTACGGCCCGAGCTTTCGCGGTCGCGAGGCGCAGCGCCCGGTCGGCGGGGGACTCGCCCTGGACGTGCTCCTCGCCGACCCCGGGCGCCACCACCTCAAAGTCGAGTGGCAGCCGCGCGAGCAGCTCGCGGCGATAGGGGGAGGTCGAGGCGAGGATCAGTGGCGGCACGGCGAGCGGGCGTTGAATCGCCTTCGAGAAACAATGGCTTAGCCCCAACTCCGGCTTTGACTTGGGGGGGCTCGCTACCTATTATACGCGCCCCATGTCGGAGCCCTGGTCGAGGCCGCTCGAAGTGGACCGGCTGGCTGACGGTGGAGCCGAGGTCGACTTTGCCGTTCCGCTCCCGGAGCTCGCCGGCTTGCCTGCCGGGACGGGCGGGAGCGTCGCGGGGTGCGCGCGCTTTGCGCGCGCACGGGGATTTCCGACCGCGGAGCTCACGGTGCACGGGGCGGCGACGCTCGAGTGCCAGCGATGCATGCAGCCGATGAGCGTACCTATCGATACGGTGGTGCAGCTTGCGCTCGTCGCATCCGAGGCCGACGTCGCGCGCGTTCCGCCGGAGCTCGAGCCGGTGCTTGCCCCCGGGGGCCGAATCAGCCTCGGAGAGCTCGTCACGGAGGAGCTGCTGTTGACGCTGCCCATCGTGGCCCTGCACGGTGGGAGCGAGGCGTGTGCGGCGGCGCCGGAAACCGGCGCCGCGGAGCGCGGCACGGAGACGCACAAGCCGTTCGCACGGCTTGCGGACCTGATGAAACGTTAGAGAATCGAGTGAGGAGCTGATCCATGGCTGTTCAAAAGAGCCGCAAGACACCTTCGGCACGCGGCATGCACCGCTCGCACGACGGCCTGGCGAAGCCGGCGCTGTCGACCGACCCGCAGTCGGGCGAGACGCACCTGCGGCATCGCATTACCCCCGATGGCTTCTACCGGGGACGGCGCGTCATCGAGAAGCCGGCCGAGAGCGAAGAGAAGGAATAGTCTCCGTCGACGAACCGCTCCCAGGGGCCCGCGTGCAGCCGATCGCGATCGACGTGATGAGCGGCGATCATGAGCCGCGCGAGTATGTCGCCGGCGCATTGCGCGCGCTCGGCGACGACGCGGAGCTGCGCGTCACGCTGGTGGGCGATCCGCAGGTGATCTCGGCGTCGCTCGGCTCGCAACCGGCGCGCATCCGCGAGCGCATGGCGGTGGCGGCGGCCTCGCAGGTAGTCACGATGGACGAGAAGCCGCGCGAGGCGATCCGCCACAAGAAGGACTCCTCGATGCGGGTCGCCGTCGACCTGGTGCGTGCCGGCAGTGCCTCCGCCTGCGTCAGCGCCGGCAATACCGGCGCGCTGACGGCCATCGCACACTTCGTGCTGAAGACGCTGCCGGGCGTGGAGCGCGCCGCGATCATCTCGGCGATCCCGGCTGCGCACGGCCACACCCACATGCTCGATCTCGGCGCCAACACCAAGGCGACGCCCGAGCAGCTGTGCCAGTTCGCCGCCATGGGCAGCATCATCGCCCGCGACGTATACGCCGTGGCGAACCCGCGCATCGGCCTGCTCAACATCGGCGAGGAGGACATGAAGGGCCACGAGGTCGTGCAGGCGGCGCACGCGCTCCTCGGTGGCAGCGGCCTCAACTACGTGGGCTTCGTCGAGGGCGACGACATCTTCTCAGGCGACGTCGACGTGGTGGTGACCGACGGCTTCACCGGCAATGTGGCGCTGAAGACCATGGAGGGCGTCGCGGGCCTGATCGCCGACCGATTGCGGCAGGAGTTCCAGGCCTCGCTCCTCGACCGCGTCGCCGGAGCGATCGCGCGGCCGGTGCTGCGCCGCGCCGCCGCCGGACTCGATCCGCGCCGTTACAACGGCGCCTGTATGGTCGGGCTCACTGGCATCGTGGTTAAGAGCCACGGCAGCGCCGACCGGGTCGCCTTCTCGCGCGCCATCGGTACGGCGGCGCTGGCAGCGCGCCGCGGGCTCACCGCCCACATCGCTCAGGCGCTCAGCGCGCAGGGGGCGGCAGCTTGATTCACTCGCGCATCACCGGCACCGGCTCGCACCTGCCGGACAAAGTGGTCACCAACTTCGACCTCGAGAAGATGGTCGACACCAGCGACGAGTGGATCCGCACGCGCACCGGCATCGAGCGGCGGCACCTGGCCGCCGACGGCGAGACCACGGTCGATCTGGCGGAGCTCGCCGCGCGGCGCGCGCTCGATGCCGCAGGTGTTGCGGCCCAGGATGTCGACTTCATCGCCTTCGGCACCACCACCCCCGACCTGGTGTTTCCCAACTGCGGCGTGCTGCTGCAGGCACGGCTCGGCTGCCGCAACGTCCCGGCCTTCAGCGTGGAAGCCGCGTGCGCGGGCTTCATGTATGCGCTCTCGATCGCCGACAAGTATGTACGCTGTGGCGAGGCCAAGCGCGCGCTCGTGGTCGGCGCGGAGACGCTCTCGCGGATCACCGACTGGAGCGACCGCTCGACAGCGGTGCTGTTCGCCGACGGCGCAGGCGCGGTGGTGCTCGAGCCGGGCAGCGAGCCGGGAGTGCTCTCGACGCATCTGCACGCTGACGGCCATTACAAGGACCTGCTCTATTGCGGCAGCGGCGTCTCCAGGGGCTTCGCGCCGAAGCTCGCGATCATCATGTCGGGCAACGAGGTCTTCAAGGTTGCGGTGACCAAGCTCGGCCAGGCGGTCGACGAGGCGCTTGCGGCGAACGGCCTCGAGCGCAGCGCGGTCGACTGGCTGGTGCCGCACCAGGCCAACATCCGCATCATCCAGGCGACCGCGCGCAAGCTCCACATGCCGATGGAGCGGGTGATCGTCACGGTGCAGGAGCACGGCAACACCTCCGCAGCCTCGGTCCCGCTGGCGCTCGATGTTGCAATTCGCGACGGCCGGATCAAGCGCGGCGACCTGCTGCTGCTCGAAGCCTTCGGCGGCGGCTTCACCTGGGGTTCGGCGCTGGTGCGGTACTGAGCGACCGATCCAGGAGGCAGGTGGCGGTACCCGTTGATGCTGAGCAGCAAAGAGACAGGGTCACTCGGAGACCCTCGGGCACCCTCAGACACCATCAAGACCGGCCGTGTCATCCGTTTTTAATACTGAAGGTCCTTGGTCCTACTACTAATTTGCGGCAAACTGCGACAGCATATAGGTTGCTGCCGGTCTGTGGCTCTTCCAAAGGGGACTGAACATGAAAATGCGATACGTGCTTCCTGTTGCACTGGCGCTTGCGCTGCCCGTGTCCGTCGGCTGGGCTCAGAAGGCTAAGCCGGTAGATCCGGAAAAGCTGCCCAAGGTCGAGTGCTCGGAGCTGCACTTCAGCAAGGCGTTTCTGGATAAGTATCCGAAGGCGCCGGCGGCTTGCCAGGAAGCCCGCGTTTACAAGGGCGAGAGGTTCGCCAAATTCACGGCCAGGGTGTATCTCACGAGCAAGGACCGCACGACCGTCGAGATGCTCGATAAGAACGACAACATGGTCACGGCCTTCAGCGTCAAGCCCGGCCCCGAGTCCACGGTCAAGATGGGAGACCATGAGGTGAAGTTCTCCGAACTGCAGAAGGGAGAGAAGATCAGCTTCTGGATTTCCGAGAAGCGCCTGGGGGCCCAGGAGTTGCCGGGGGCGACCAAGGACCGTTGGGCAGTGGTCCCGCCGACCGAATAGCAGTCGCGTGCCGGTGCGGGAGCGCGCACCGCGCCCCACACCGGCGTGTGACTGTTGGCTTGCCGATAACCCAAAAAAAACGCCGCGCAGATGCGCGGCGTTTTTCATCACTCTGAATACTTCTTGGCTTACTTCGACACCGACCGCTTGAACATACGGTCGATCTTCTCGTTCGTCGCGTCGCAGCACGACTGACTGGCATGGGCCGCAGCCAGCGCCTGGTTGGCCGTGCTCTGCGCACCGCTCGCCGCCTGTCCGGCCGACGAGGCCGCGCTGCTGGCGGCGTCAGCGGCGCTCTTGGCACCCGCCGCATCACTCTGAACCTTGGCCACCTGAGCCTTCAGATCGTCAATCTGTGCCTGGATGGGCTTCAGATCCGTGCAACCTGCCATTCCCACCACCAGCGCCGCGGCAGCCGCAGCTTTCACAATGCTCGCGCACTTCATACAAGTCCCCTTTGGGTTGTTGATTCGGGATGTCTTGATAACCGATGCGACTCCGGTGGGCAAGTTCCGCCGTCTTCGCCGCGCGTCACTGCATCAAATTTGCCGCGGGAATGCAACTAGGTACATGCCGAACGTCGTCGGCTCGCGACAGCGAGAAGCGCGACTCGCTGAATGGCGACTGAACGATCTTGCGGAGAAATTTCAGCCACCAACGCGTGTGTTGGCGGCAGCGCAGCAGCGTCGGGCTCGCGATGCGCGGCAGTCTGTGGAGGAGGGGCGCGCAGCGCGCTTTGCTTCGGAGGCAACACTCCTGGCGTGAGCGATGACTTGGCCGGAATGAGGAGCTGCGTGCGCACTCCTTACTTTACGCGATCGGGTGGAAATCACGGCGGGACTTGCCGAGGGATGCGATCTGGATATAATCACAGTAACTGTATATATAAACAGGTACTCCAAGATGTCCGACCTCACCCCCCGTCAGACACAGATCCTGCGCCTCGTTCAGCGTTTCATCGCCGAGACCGGCATGCCGCCCACTCGGGCGGAGATCGCCGAGGAGCTCGGCTTTCGTTCCGCCAATGCCGCCGAGGAGCATTTACGGGCGCTCGCCCGCAAGGGCGTCATCGCGCTCGTGCCCGGCACTTCCCGGGGCATCCAGCTGAAGGACACGATCCGTGAGCAGATGGGGTTGCCGCTCATCGGACGGGTTGCCGCCGGCAAGCCGATCTTCGCCGAAGAGAACTTCGAGGCTCGCCTCGCGATCGATCCGGAAGTGTTCCAGCCGCGACCGCATTACCTTCTGAAGGTGACCGGCATGAGCATGAAAGACGCCGGCATTCTCGATGGCGACCTGGTCGCGGTGCATCGTACTTCCGAAGTACGGAGCCGTCAGATCGTGGTGGCGCGCCTGGAGAACGAGGTCACCGTGAAACGCTATCGCCAGGAAGGCTCCATCGTCTGGCTGCTGCCCGAGAACAGCGAGTTCGAGCCGATCAGGGTGGACCTGAAAGAGCAGCCGCTGCTCATCGAGGGCATCGTGGTCGGAGTGGTGCGCCGCGGTCGCGCGAGCGGGTTGATGTGACCTCATGCGCTTATGGATGGCGCTCCGAAGCTCGCTCGACTGCTCGAGCATCCGGCTCTCTGGCGCGGCCGCAGCGCCGCCCGCCTCGAGGTGTTACCCAGTGGCTTTGCCGCGCTCGATGCGCGGCTGCCAGGTTGTGGCTGGCCGCGCACCGGTCTGATCGAGATTCTCGCCGCGCGCTTTGGCAGCGGTGAGCTGTACCTGCTGTTGCCGGCGCTCGCGGCGCTGACGCACGCCACGGCGGCGCGCTGGTGCGTATGGGTCGCGCCGCCGCTGATGCCGTTTGCGCCGGCACTCGTCTCCGCCGGAATCGAACTCGATCGGGTGGCCGTGGTCGGGGGCACGCGTCCGCTCTGGGCCTTCGAGCAGGTGCTCGGCTCGGGTGCCTGTGATGCGGCGCTCGCCTGGGCACGCCAGCCGAAACCGCGTGAGCTGCGCCGCCTGCAGCTCGCCGCCGAGCGAGGTCGGACACTCGGAGTGTTGTTTCGTCCGCTGAGCGCGGCGCGGGAAGCATCGCCGGCGGTGCTGCGCCTCGGCCTCAGGCCGCTCGCGGCGGGTGTGCGCGTCACTCTGCTGAAGGGTCGCGGCGTGGATCGGGGCATGATCGAGCTGGCCTGGCCCGAAGGCGCACCCGGGCGCTTGCAGGGCTGAGAATGTCCCGGCTTCCCTCACCCGGTGCGCCACGGCCGCGGGACGCGGCCGCCGGCATGCAGCCCGAAGAGGCGCAGCCCCATCTGACGCCTGCGCGACGCACGGCGCAGGCGCTGCGCGCGCTCACCCCGGCGCACGTGCCCGGCGCGGCCGCGGGCGAGTTATGGGTCGGCGTGCATCTGCCGGTACCCGTACCGGCCGATGCGCTGCAACGGCTCGCATTGCGCGCCGGGCGGTACACGCCGCGCGTGAGCCTCGAGCCACCCGACGGCCTGCTGCTCGAGGTGAAGGGCAGCCTGCACCTGTTCGCAGGTGCGGCGGGTGTGCGTCGCGCCGTCACGGACGAGTGCCGGCATCTCGAATTGCCGTCCGTGCTGGCGTTCGCGCCCACGCCGCTCGCGGCCCTGGCGCTGGCCCGGGCCGGCAAGCCGCGGGCCGTTCTCGACAGAAGCGCACTCATCGGGCAGCTCGCGCCGCTGCCGCTCGAGACGCTGCGCTGGCCCGGGGAGATTCTCGCACGCCTCGCGCGCTCCGGGGTGCGCACCATCGGCGCGGCCCTGCGCCTGCCGCGCGGCGGTTTCGCGCGCCGTTTCGGACTTGCGCAGCTCGCCGCGCTCGACGCGCTCACCGGACGAACACGGGATCTGCGCCAGGCTTTCCGCGCGCGCGTGCGTTTCCGCCGCCGCCACGCGCTCAGCCGCGAGCTGGAGCAGCATCCGGCGATCCTGACCGCACTCACCCCGCTCCTCGCCGATCTCGGCACGTTCCTCCGGGCGCACCAGTACGGCGTCCTCGAGCTCGAGTGCCTGCTCGAGCACCGGCACTCGCCGCCGACGCGCTGCCTCATGCGGCTCGCGGCCCCGGTGGCCGATGCAGGCCGACTGGGGGAGCTGCTCGGGGAGCGCCTGAGCGTGCTCACACTGCCGGAGCCGGTGCGCGGCTGCGAGCTGCGTAGTGCCGCGCTGGTGCCGCGCCGGCCGGATTGCCCGCATCTCTGGCAGCCCGGCGAGCACGGTGGCGGCCTCTCGAGCGAAGCGTCCGGGCTCCTCGAGCTTCTGCGCGTGCGCCTGGGAGAGGAGGCGATCTATGGCCTGACGCTCCTCGAGGGTCACCGGCCGGAGAAGGCCTGGGGGAAGACCGCTCCGCCGGCGACCGCCGCAGGCTCGCGCGCGACGCCGGGCCGCGACCCGTTGCGCGCAGCACGCCGACCTCTGTGGCTGCTGCCGGCGCCGCAGTCGCTGCCGGTGCGGGACGGCTTGCCGCGGCGGTGCGGCCCGCTGCGTCTCATCGGCGAGCCGGAGCGGATCGAGACCGGCTGGTGGGACGGCGATGAGATCGCGCGCGATTACTACACCGCCGCGGATCCACACGGCGTACTGCTGTGGGTGTTCCGCGACCGCGCGGCGCCACATGGCTGGTACCTGCACGGCGTATTCGGATGAGCGCCATCCGCCAAGGGGCGCGCGCGAGCGCAAAAAAGGATTTTCGGGAGCGTGCGCGGCAGGACGCCGCGCCCGCAGCCTCCAGGGATGGATTCACGGCGTTCCCGAAAATCCTGTTTTTGCGATCGCACGCGCACTGCTGAACGTGGCGCTCCCTCCGAAACACCGCGCCTCCGGCGCAGCGGCGGTGCCGCGCTATGCGGAGCTGCACTGCCTGTCGAATTTCACCTTCCTGCGCGGCGCCTCGCATCCGCACGAGCTGGTGGAGCGGGCGGACGCGCTCGGCTACTCGGCGCTGGCGCTCACCGACGAGTGCTCGGTAGCCGGAGTGGTGCGCGCGCACATGGCGGCCAGAAATAAGCGCCTGAAGCTCATCATCGGTGCCGAGTTCCGGCTCGAGTGCGGACTGAAGCTCGCCGCGCTCGCCGTCGACCGCGGCGGCTACGGGCGGCTCTGCCGGCTCATCACACGCGCGCGGCGCGCAGGCGTGAAGGGGCAATACACGCTCACCCGCGCCGACCTCGAGGCAGCAGCTCCGGAAGGGTGCTTCGTCCTGTGGTTGCCGGGCCCGCGGATCGAGGCCGAGGAGGTCCGCTGGCTCGCCGAGCGCTTCCCGGGGAAGCTGCGCATTGCGGTCGAGCTGCTGCGCGACGGGGAAGACGGCGCGCGCCTCGCGCGGCTTAGTTCGCTCGGCGCCGGGCTCGGCGTCCCGCTGCTCGCGAGCGGCGACGTGCACATGCACGTGCGTGCGCGGCGACGCCTTCAGGACGTGCTCACCGCGATTCGCCTGAACGTACCGATCGCTGAGGTCGGCTGGCGGCTTTATCCGAATGGCGAGCGCTACCTGCGCGAGCCGGAGCGGCTCTTGCGGCTTTATCCGCCGGAGCTCCTCGAGGCAGCGGCCGAGCTCGCCGACGATTGCCACTTCTCGCTCGATGAGCTGCGTTACGAGTATCCGCGCGAGATCGTCCCGCCGGGTGAGACCCCGGCCGGCTACCTGCGCCGCCTGACCTATGAGGGCGCCGGGCGGCGCTGGCCCGGTGGGGTTCCGGAGACCGAGCGCCGCGCCATCGAGCATGAGCTCGCCCTCATCAGTGAGCTCGGCTACGAGCCGTACTTCCTCACCGTTTACGACGTGGTCGCCTTCGCGCGCAGCCGCGGGATCCTGTGCCAGGGCCGGGGATCGGCCGCCAACTCGCGCGTGTGCTATTGCCTGGGCGTCACCTCGGTGGACCCGCAGCGCGGCGCGGCGCTGCTGTTCGAGCGCTTCATCTCGCGCGAGCGCAACGAGCCGCCCGACATCGACATCGACTTCGAGCACGAGCGGCGCGAGGAGGTGCTGCAGTACGTCTACGGGAAGTACGGGCGCGAGCGCGCGGCACTCGCCGCGACCGTCATCATGTACCGGCCGCGCAGCGCGCTGCGCGATCTCGGCAAGGCGTTCGGGCTCACGCTTGAGGAGTGCGCCCGCCTCGCCGGCGTCATGCAATGGTGGGATGGCAGCACCACGATCCCCGAACGGCTGCGCGCCGCCGGCTTCGATGCCGGTGATCCCCCTCTCCAGCGCCTGCTGCCGCTCGCCGCCGAGCTCACCGCGTTCCCGGGCTTCCCCCGCCACCTCTCCCAGCACGTCGGCGGTTTCGTGATCGCCCGGGGACTGCTCGAGGAGCTGGTGCCGATCGAGAACGCAGCCAGCCCCAAGCGCACCGTGGTGCAGTGGGACAAGGACGATCTCAACGACCTCGGGCTCCTCAAGGTGGATCTGCTGGCGCTCGGCATGCTCACCGCGCTCAAGCGCGCTTTCGCGCTGGTGAACGACTACCGCGGGACGCGCCACGCGCTCGGCGAGCTGCCGGCCGAGGATGCACGCGTCTACGACATGATCTGCCGCGCCGACACCATCGGCGTGTTCCAGATCGAATCGCGCGCGCAGATGGCGATGCTGCCGCGCCTGAAGCCCCGCTGCTACTATGACCTCGTCATCGAGGTCGCGATCGTGCGTCCCGGCCCCATCCAGGGCGACATGGTGCATCCCTACCTGCGGCGTCGCTCGGGAGCGGAGCCGGTCGAATACCCGGGCGAGGAGGTGCGGGCGGTGCTGCATCGAACGCTAGGCGTGCCGATCTTCCAGGAGCAGGTGATGCAGATCGCGATCGTCGCCGCGGGATTCACGCCCGGCGAGGCAGATGCGCTGCGCCGCGCGATGGGCGCCTGGAAGAGGACCGGCGGACTCGATCGGTTTCGCGAGCGGCTGCTGCAGGGAATGCGCGCCAACGGCTACCCGGAGGAATTCGCGCAGCGCATCTACCAGCAGATGTTAGGGTTCGGTGAGTATGGATTTCCGGAAGCACACAGCCTGAGTTTCGCGCTGCTGGTGTACGACTCGGCCTGGCTGAAGTGCTACGAGCCCGCGGCCTTCACCTGCGCGCTGCTCAACAGTCAGCCGATGGGCTTCTATGCGCCAGCGCAGCTCATTCGTGATGCGCGTGCCCATGGCGTGGAGGTGCGTCCCGTGGATGTCTGCGCCTCGCTCTGGGACTCGACGCTCGAGCGCCGTGCCGAGGGCGAGCCGGCGCTGCGCCTGGGATTGCGGCTGGTGAAGTCGCTGACGCAGGCCGGCGCGCAGCGCCTGATCGAAGCGCGCGCCCTGCGGCCTTTCGCCAGCGTGCCGGAGCTCGCCGCGCGGGCGGCGCTCGATCGCGGTGACCTGGAAGCGCTGGCTGCCGCCGGGGCGTTTGCTTCTTTGAGCGGCAACCGGCATCTGGCGTTCTGGGAGGTCTCCGGCACCGAGCGCCCCCTGCCGCTTGCCACCGCGGCTGCACGGAGTGCGGACTTCGCCGAAGGGCGGCCGCTGCTCGCGAGGCCCTCCGAGGGCGAGGAGATCTGCGCGGACTATGCCGCGCTCGGGCTCACGCTCGGAAGGCATCCGCTCGCGCTGCTACGCGAGAGACTGCGCGCCGACTCGCTCCTGAGTGCGAGCGAGCTCGGGCGCGCCGCGAACGGCGCCGCGGTGCGTACCGTGGGTCTGGTGCTCATGCGCCAACGCCCCGCCACCGCGAGCGGCGTCACCTTCGTCACGCTCGAGGACGAGAGCGGCCAGGTGAACGTCATCGTGTGGGAGCGCGTAGGACGCGCGCAGCGCCGCGCACTCCTCGAGTCGCGGCTGCTGGAGGTGCACGGCGAGCTGCAGACCCAGGAGGGGGTCATGCACCTCATCGCCCGCCGGCTCATCGACCGAACGGCGCTGCTCGGTCAGCTCACGACCCGCTCGCGGGATTTTCATTGAAGGCGCGCGCGGCCGCGGGGACGGCAGCGCAGCTCAGCCGTTGCGGGGCTTGCGCCGGGCCTTGCGCGGATTCTCCCCGTCCTCGCCGATCTCGTAGTCCTCGAAGTCGCTGGTGAGCTCGGCGGTGCGTTTTTCCTCGAGCAGCCGCTCGAGGCGCCGCCACGCCGGGTCACCGGCCTTCTGGCCGCGGCGCTTGGCGAGGTCGAGGTCCTTGATGACCTGATCGAGATCGACGTCACCATCGCCGGTGACGGGCTCGTCGGCCTCTTCGTCCTCGAATTCGTCTGATTCCGGCTTCTCGCTCATGCGGGACGGCTGTCCGGCAGGAATTGGACGGCGCGAACTTAAATCAGATCCCCTTGCTACTGCAATGTCGCACGTGTGGTTTTTGTGAACCGTGCCCGCTCCGCCGGCCGGAAGGCGCCGAAACCGCGCACCGCGGCCTCAATGGATCAGGTTGTTCATCTCGAAGATCGGCAGGAGCATTGCAAAAACGATGCCCATGACGAACAGGCCCATCACCACGATCAGCAGCGGGCCGAGGAGGCCCACCATGGCTGCGAGCAGGGCGTCGAGCTCGCGCTCCTGGCTGATGGCGGCCCGCTCCAGCATGCTCTCGAGCTCCCCGCTCGACTCACCGCTCGAGATGAGGTGAATGGTCAGCGGCGGAAACATGCGGCTCACGGCCAGCGAGCGTCCGATCGGCGCACCCTCGCGCACGCGCGCGGCCGCGTCCGCGACCGCGTCCCGCATCGGCAGGTTCGTAACCACCTCGCCCGCGATGCGCAGCGCCTCGAGCACCGGTACGGCGCTCGCCGAGAGGATGCTGAAGGTGCGGGTGAAACGCGCGGTGTTGAAGCCGCGGGAGAGCTTGCCGACGATGGGCACCGTGAGCAGGAAGCGCTGCACGCGGCGCTTGGCCGCCGGATCGCGCTGCCAGCGCCGGAACAGCCACACCACCAGCGCCAGCGCCACCGCCAGGTACAGCCCGTAGTGGCGCAGGAAGTCGCTGGTGGCGATCAGTGCCCGCGTGATCAGGGGAAGCTTGCCCTTGGCGGACTCGAACACCGCCACCACCTTCGGCACCACGAACACCAGCAGCCCCGACACGATCGCAAAGCACATCACCGTGAGAACGATGGGATAGAGCAGCGCCGCCAGCACTTTCTGCCGGATCTGCTCGCGGCTCTCGGTGTAGTCGGCGAGCCGCTCGAGCACGTTGTCGAGATGACCGGACTGCTCGCCGGCGGCCACCGTGGCGCGATAGATCTCGGGGAACACGCGGGGGAATTCTGCGAAGCCGTCGGCCAGCGTGTGGCCTTCCATGACACGGGAGCGCACCCCGAGGATGATGCTCTGTACCCGTGGCCTCTCTGTCTGCTGCGACACGGCCAGCAGGGACTCCTCGAGCGGGAGCCCGGCGCGCACCAGCGTGGCGAGCTGACGGGTGAACAGCGCGAGGTCGGTGGGCGAGACACGCCGCATCAGGCTGAAGGAGGAGCGTTGGGCCTTCGCCTCCTTCTGCGCGACTTCGGCGACGGTTACGGGGAGCAGTTGCTGCTCGCGCAGCAGCTGGCGGATGTGACGCGGGGTGTCGCCCTCGAGAATGCCCTTGCGCTCGCGGCCGGCGGCGTCGAGCGCGGTGTATTCGAACGCGCCCATGCCCTCAATCAATCCTCACGAGTGACTCGCAGAATCTCCTCGAGGGTGGTGTCGCCACGCAGCACGCGCGCGCGCCCGTCGTCGCGGATCGACGGGGTACTCAAGCGCGCGTGCCGCTCGATCTCGTGCTCGGACACCCCGTCGTGGATCATCGTGCGCATGGCGTCATCGACCACGATGAGCTCGTAGATTCCGGTGCGGCCGCGATAGCCGCCGGAGGGGTCGCGCCCCGGCCGGTAGAGGGTCGGCGAGGGATCGTTGGCTGCGAGGTTCAGCAGCCGCCGCTCGCGCTCGCCGGCCTTGAAGGGCTGCTTGGTCTCGGGATTCAGCACCCGCACCAGGCGCTGCGCCAGCACGCCGATCAGGCTCGACGACAGCAGGAACGGCTCGATGCCCATATCGCGCAGGCGCGTGATGGCGCCGGCGGCGGTGTTGGTATGGAGCGTGGAGAGCACCAGGTGACCCGTGAGGCTCGCCTGCACCGCGATCTGCGCGGTCTCGAGGTCGCGGATCTCGCCGATCAGCACCACGTCCGGGTCCTGGCGCAGGATCGCCCGCAGGCCGCGGGCGAAGGTCATCTCGACCTTGGTGTTGACCTGCGTCTGGCCGATGCCGTCGATGTAGTACTCGATGGGGTCCTCGACGGTCATGATGTTCTGAGTGTTGTCGTTCAGGCGCTCGAGCGCCGCGTAGAGCGTCGTGGTCTTACCCGAGCCGGTCGGTCCGGTCACCAGGATGATGCCGTGGGGCTTGTGGATCAGCTCGTCCATCGCGCTCTGGGTGCTCGGGTCCATGCCGAGCGATCCCAGGTCGAGCTTGCCGGCCTGCTTGTCGAGGATACGCAGCACCACGCGCTCGCCATGCCCCGAGGGGATGGTGGAGACGCGTACATCGACCGCGCGGCCGGCGATCCGCAGGCTGATGCGCCCGTCCTGCGGCAGGCGCTTCTCGGCGATATCCAGGCGCGACATGACCTTGACGCGCGACACCACCAGCGGCGCTACGGCGCGCTTCGACTGCAGCACCTCGCGCAGCACGCCGTCGACGCGGAAGCGGATCACCAGCCGGTTCTCGAACGGCTCGATATGGATGTCGGAGGCGTTCTCCTTGACCGCCTGCGTGAGCACCGCGTTGATCAGGCGGATGATCGGCGCGTCATCCTCGCTGTCGAGGAGATCGGCCTGCTCGGGCAGCTCCTGTGCGAGATGCGCGAGATCGGTCGTCTCGTCGAGCCCCTCGACCGCCTGCATGGCGTCCGAGCCTGCCTCATAGGCGCGGCGCAGCAGCAGGTCGAATTCCTCCTCCGGCACCCGTTCGAGCTTCACCGGCCGGCGCAGGTAACGGCGCACCTCGGCGAGCGCGAGCGGCGCGGCGTGCTCGCGGCAGACGCAGTCCGCTACGCCGTCGACGATGCCCCGCACGAGCACCCCGTGGCGCTTGGCGAACGCAAACGACAGCCGTGGTCCGTCGGATGCCGCGGCTGCGGCGTGCGCTTGAGGCTCGTCAGGGGTGACCGCGTTCATGGAGTGACGACGCTCATCGCCTGGGAGGCGGCTGATCGGCCGGGGATGCCGCCGGGGTGTCCGGCGCAGCCGTGCCCGGTGCCACTGAGGCACCGGTCGGCGGGACGGGGCCCGGCCCCTGAGGTGGCGGCGCGGAGCCGCCCGGAGGCAGCGGCGGCAGCGCGCCGTGACTTACACCGGGCAGCAGCGGCAACGCCTCGCGGTATCCCATCTTGTTGCTCTCATGCTCCTGCTCGATCATGTAGTTGTACTTCAGGTCGGTCTCGAAGGCCGACTGCGCGGCATCGCGCAGGATCTTCGGCCGGATGAAGATCATCAGGTTGCTCTTGGTCGAGGACTCGTTGCGGGTCTTGAACAGGTAGCCGATGATCGGGATGTTGCCGAGGAACGGCACGCGGTTCTCGCCCTTGGTCCTGTCGTCCTCGGTGAGTCCGCCGAGCACGACGATGCCGCCGTCGTCGATCATCACCATGGTGCTGACGGTGCGCTTGTTGGTCACGAGATCGACGGCGCCGGCGGGCTTCTGCCCGATGCTCGAGCTCTCGATCGAGATCTTGAGCATCACCGCCTGTCCCTCCGGCGAGATGGTCGGCGTGATCTTGAGGATCGTGCCGACTTCCTCGCGCTGAATGGTCTGGAACGGGTTGACGGCCCCGCCGACCACCGCGGTGTTGTTGGCGGTGTACTGGCCGGTGATGAACGGCACCTCCTGCGCGACCTTGAGCTCCGCCTCCTGATTGTCCATGGTGACCGCCGAGGGCGTGGCGATGATGTTGTCGTTGGTGTCGGAGCGGATCGCGCGCAGCACCGCAGCGAAGTTGACCCCGCTGGCCGCGATGCGGCCGATGCCGAGGGTCGTGCCCTGCAGCAGCGGGGTGGTGACGGTGCCGGGATTCTGGATCGCGCCGGCGAGGTCGACGATGCTGGTGCCGCCGACCGGGCTGACGAAGGCACCGGCCGGCACGTTGTTGTTGCCCTGGCCGACCACCGCCCAGTTGACGCCGAGCTCGGCGTCCTTGCCGAAGTTGACGTCGGCGATGATCGCCTCGACCAGCACCTGCGGGCGGCGGATGTCGAGCTTGTCGACGATCTCCATGACGGCGCGCATGATCTTCGGCGGCGCGGTGATGACCAGGGCGTTGTTGGTCGGGTCTGCCCACACCATCGCATTCTTCTCCGCCTGCGCCTGCGGGTTGACGGCAGCGCCCGCGGCGCCGGCCGGCCCGGCGGCCTGCGCGATACCGGTGATCTGCTCCTTGAGCTTCGGCGCGAGCTTCTCGGCGTTGGCGTAGTGCAGATAGCGCACGCGGGTGTCGCCGCCGCCGCCGAGCGGCGTGTCGAGATGCGCGATGAGCGCGCGGATGCGCAGCCGCTGCGCCTCCTGGCCGCCGATCAGCACGGTGTTGGAGCGCTCATCCGCGACCACCTTCACCGCGCTGCCCTCGGCGGCGGCAGCCCCCTGGTAGAGCGAGTTGACCACGCGCACGATCTCGGCCGCCGAGGCGTTGGTGAGCGGCACGATCTCCGGGTCCTGATTCCCGACCTGGTCGATGCGGCGGATGATGCGGATCATCCGGTTGACGTTGCTGGCGTGGTCGGTGATCACCAGGATGTTGCCAGCCGGGTAGGCGACCAGCGAGCCGTACTGCGGCACCATCGGCCTCAGGATCGGCACGAGCTGCGCGGCGCTCACGTTCCTGACGTCGAGCACCTGCGTCACGATCTCATCGGAAGTCGAGCTCACGTGATCGGGCAGATCGATCGACGGACTGGTCTTGGCGTTGGTGTCCGGCATGATCTTCACGATGTTGCCCTGCGGCACCGCGATGAAGCCGTAGACCTGCAGGATCGACAGGAAGGCCTCGTAGAACGCCGCCGGCGACATGGCGGTCGAGGACAGCATGGTCACCTGGGCACGCACCCGCGGATCGATGATGAAGTTCTTGCCGGTGGCGGCGGCGACTGCCTCGGCGACCTGCGTGATGTCGGCGTCCTTGAAGTTGGGCGTGATGCGTTGCACCTGCTGGGCCGAGGCGAGCGCGCCGGTCAGCAGCACTGCGAGCGCGCACGGAGCAATGGAACGCAGGCTTATCACTGTTATTTCCCTTGAGAGAGTGCGCGGCCCGGTTACTGGGGCGGAGTGCCTTCCGGCGTGCCCGGCTGCGGCTCGGGCGGCGGTGGAGGGGCCGCGACGGCGGCACCCGGCGGCGGCACGCCCGGCTCCGCGGCCGCACCCGGCGCGGCTCCGACGTTCGCCGGGTTGGGCAGGGCGCCGGGCGCGAACTGGGCGGCGGAACTCTGCCCGGGTGGGGCGGGGAAGCCGCCGGGCTGCAGCCCGGTCGCAGTCTCCGCTTCCTGCGCCACCTGGGCGATGTTCAGCGTGAGATCCTGCTGCTGGTTGTTGCGGATCACGGTGACGTGCGCCTCGGCGGAAGTCGACAGCGTATTGAGGATTGCCTGGCCGCGGTCCTGGTCGTCGAGCGGCGTGCCGTTGATGGCGATAACCTCGTCCCCGGGACGCAGTCCGAGGCGCGCGAAGGCCAGGCGGTTGCGGCCGGGGTAGACGCGGAACCCGCGCACCTTGTCGCCGTCCATCACCGCCTGCGGTCGCAACAGATCGGCGATCAGCCCGGGCTGCTCCGTGAGCGCCTTGCGCATGCGCTCGACCACGGGGCTCTGCGTGGGGAGCGAGGCCGTCGAAGGTGCCGGCGCGGCGCCGTTCGCCTGACGCGGCAGGACGAGCGACTCGAGCTGCCCGTTGCGGTCGATGATCACGCGGTCGCTGTACACCGAATGGAGCCGCGCGCCCCCGGGAATACTGTCTCCCACGGCATGCACTTTCGCAGTCTGTGCGGTCGGTCCGAGGATCGCCAGGCCGCTTTGTGGATCATTGCCGGCGATGATTCCGGTGAGCACCAGCGGCATGTTCGACTGCGGGGCATTGGCGTCGTCCTGCTTCGGAACCGGTGCGGTCCCGAACAGGTGCGCATTGGTGACGGCCGCGACGTCGACGAGGCGCGCCGGGGACGCGGTCGGCGCGGGCGCGGCGCGCGGTGTGCCGCCAGCGCCCGCGAGATCGGTGACGATGAAGGCCGCCTGCACCCCTAAGGCGAGTGCCAGAATCCAGGCGGCAAGGCGGGGTGCCTCGGCTGCCAGCAGTGCCCGCCAGCGCCCGGGTGCCGGCAAACCCTCAAGCCAGGAGGAGGCTGCGTTCATGGGCCTAAAAACATGAGCTTAACGGAGTTCAACCCCACTCCTCGCAGGGCGGCGGGACACGCGCCGCACAGAGCGCGCCGGGCGAGCCGGGACAATCATACGGGTCGGCCGCTCGCGCTCTCAAGCGGTTGTTTCTCTTGGAGTAAGTACTCGACATTGTGCTGCTCTTGTGTTGCCGTTTCGCGACCCCTATAAAGAACGCATGCCCGAGCAGCATCCGGTCCGTCCCGACTCCGGCATCGCCGTAGAGGAGGCGCAACCGGAGGTCAAGCAACCGCCACTCTATCGGGTCCTGCTGCTCAATGACGACTACACCCCCATGGAGTTTGTGGTCGATGTGCTGGAAAAGTTCTTCAGCCTGAACCGTCCGACCGCAACCCGCATCATGCTCGAGGTCCATACGAAGGGTAAGGGTGTCTGCGGGGTCTTCACATATGAGATCGCCGAAACTAAGGTGGCGCAGGTGACGACCTACGCCCGGGATCACCAGCATCCGCTCATGTGCACTCTGGAAGAGGCCTGAAGCGGAGCGTGCGGCGGATCAATGGACTGCGGCGCTGATAACGGAAACACCTGAAAGGCTTTGCTGAAGTGCTGTCGAACGAACTGGAATACTGCCTGAACGACGCCTTCCACCAGGCGCGCGAGGCGCGTCACGAGTACCTGACGGTCGAGCACCTGCTGCTCGCGATACTCGATACCCCCAAGGTGCGCGACGTGCTGCGTGCCTGCGGCGTCGACTTCGCCAAGCTCCGCCAGGAGCTCAAGGAGCATATCGATCAGTCCACTCCGCGTCTCGAGGACGGCGAGGAGCGCGAGGTGCAGCCGACGCTCGGCTTCCAGCGGGTGCTGCAGCGCGCGCTGTTTCACGTGCAGTCGAGCGGCAAGAAAGAGGTCGGGGTGACCAACGTGCTGGTCGCCGTCTTCAGCGAGAAGCAGAGCCACGCGGTGTTCCTGCTGAACCGCCAGCACGTCACGCGGCTCGACGTCGTCAACTACATCTCACACGGGCTCTCGAAGATCGCCGAGGAGAAGACCGACAAGGAGGATGGGCAGCCGGACGCGGAGCGCGACGGCGAAGGCGGCAGCGCGCTGGAGAAATACACCACCAACCTCAACCGCCTGGCGCAGGACGGACGCATCGATCCTCTCATCGGTCGCAAGCTCGAGGTGGAGCGCACCATCGAGATTCTGTGCCGCCGCCGCAAGAACAACCCGCTGTACGTCGGCGAGGCCGGGGTCGGCAAGACCGCGATCGCCGAGGGGCTGGCGCGTCTCATCGTCGAGGGCAAGGTTCCCGAGGTGCTCGCCGACTGCACCATCTTCGCGCTCGACATGGGCGCGCTCATTGCGGGCACCAAGTATCGCGGCGATTTCGAGAAGCGCCTGAAGGGCGTGATCACCGAGCTGAAGAAGCTTCGCGGGGCGGTGCTGTTCATCGACGAGATTCATACCGTGATCGGTGCCGGCGCTGCCTCCGGCGGCGTGATGGACGCCTCCAACCTCATCAAGCCGGTGCTCTCCAATGGTGAGATCCGTTGCATCGGCTCCACCACCTACAGCGAGTACCGTGGGATCTTCGAGAAGGACCACGCACTCGCGCGGCGCTTCCAGAAGATCGACGTGGTCGAGCCCTCGGTGGCGGAGACGATCGACATCCTCTTCGGGCTCAAGCCGCGCTTCGAGGAGCATCACGGCATCACTTACGCGGATGCGGCGCTGCGCGCAGCCGCCGAGCTCGCGGCGCGGCACATAAACGAAAGGCACCTGCCCGACAAGGCCATCGACGTGGTCGATGAGGCGGGGGCGCGGGCGCGCTTGAAGCCGGTCGCCGAGCGCGAGGCGGTGGTCGAGGTGCGCCACATCGAGGACGTCGTGGCGCGCATGGCGCGCATCCCGGCGAAGAGCGTCTCGATCTCCGACAAGGAGATTCTCAGGAACCTCGAGCGCAACCTGAAGCTGGTGATCTTCGGACAGGACAAGGCGATCGAGGCCCTCGGCGCCGCGATCAAGATGGCGCGCTCGGGCCTCGGCGAGGCGCGCAAGCCCGTGGGCAGCTTCCTGTTTGCCGGGCCCACCGGCGTCGGCAAGACCGAGGTGACGCGCCAGCTCGCCGTCGCCATGGGCGTGGAGTTCCTGCGCTTCGACATGTCGGAGTACATGGAGCGTCACACGGTCTCGCGCCTGATCGGCGCGCCGCCCGGCTACGTCGGCTTCGACCAGGGTGGACTGCTCACGGAGGCCATAGCCAAGCACCCGCACTGCGTGCTGCTGCTCGATGAGGTCGAGAAGGCTCATCCGGACGTATTCAACCTGCTGCTGCAGGTCATGGATCACGGCACGCTTACCGACAACAACGGCCGCAAGGCCGACTTCCGTCACGTCATCATCGTGATGACGACCAACGCCGGCGCGCAGGAGATGGCGCGGCCCTCCATCGGCTTCACGCACGCCGACAACGCGACCGATGGCATGGAAGCGATTCGCCGCATCTTCAGCCCGGAGTTCCGCAACCGGCTCGATGCGGTCATCCAGTTCGCCTCACTGGATACCGCCACCATCGAGCGGGTGGTGGACAAGCTGATCCTCGAGGTGGAGGCGCAGCTCGAGCAGAAGGGCGTTACGATCTCGCTCGACGACGCGGCGCGGCGCTGGGTGGCCGAGAAGGGCTACGACCCGAAGATGGGGGCGCGCCCCATGGCGCGCACCATCCAGGAGCACATCAAGCGACCGCTGGCGGAGGAGCTGCTGTTCGGGCGGCTCGCGGGCGGCGGACACGTGCGGGTATCGGTGAACGACGACGGCACGGGGCTGGCTCTCCACTGTGAGCCGGCGCAGGTGCCGGCCGTACCCGCCTAGGCTCAGCGTCCCCTGTAGATGATGCGGCCCTTGGTCAGATCGTACGGGGTCATTTCCACGGTGACGGCATCACCGGTGAGGATGCGGATGTAGTTTTTGCGCATCTTGCCCGAGATGTGCGCGGTCACGACGTGGCCGTTCTTCAGCTTCACCCGGAAAGTCGTGTTGGGCAGGGTCTCGACGACCTCGCCTTCCATCTGGATCGCGTCTTCTTTGGACACAAGTGCCTTTAACGACTTCGGGGGCGCGAATTGGAGCACAAAGGCCGCAGCAAAGGCAATTTGCGCGCTCAGGCAGTGCGCCTAGGCGAGCGGGGGCGAGGGCTGCGACACCTGCTCGCGCAGCAGGCGCTGGAATGCGGCGCGGGGAATGGTGCGGGCGCCGAGACTCCCGAGGTGACGCGAGTAGAGCTGGCAGTCGATCACGACGATGCTGTTGCGCAGGCACAGCGCGACCAGATGGGCGAGGGCCACCTTGGAGCCGTCGCGCACGGCGCTGAACATCGACTCTCCGAAGAACACGCCCCCGAGGCGCACGCCGTACAGCCCGCCGGCGAGCGCGCCGTCGCGCCACGCCTCGATACTGTGCGCCAATCTCAAGCGATGCAGGGTCAGGTATGCGGCGCGCATGTCGGGGGTGATCCAGGTCCCGGGGCTGGCACTGCGGGGTGCCGCGCAGCCGTCGATCACCGCGGGGAAGTCGCGGTCGATCGAGGCGCTGAACCCGCCGTTGCGCAGCGTCTTGGCGAGGCTCCTCGTGCAGTGAAACTCCTCCGGGAACAGCACCGCGCGCGGATCGGGCGACCACCACAGCACCGGCTGCCCCGGCGAGTACCAGGGGAAGATGCCGCGCCGGTACGCCGCCAGCAGCCGCTCGGGTGACAGGTCACCGCCCGCGGCGAGCAGCCCCGGAGGATCCTCGAGTGCCTGCTCGGGCGGCGGAAACCACTCCGGCGCGTCGTGCGCCGACAGCCAGGTGACGGTCTTCATGCGCTCTCAGCGCGCGGCGCGCCGTCCGCGGTACGGGACATGCTCCTGGACCTCGAGCGCGTAGCTCGCCACTGCCGCGCCCTCGCGCTCGAGGTACGCGGCGATCGCGGCACGAAATTGGCGGTCCGCGATGAAATGCGCCGACCAGGTGAGCTGGGGCTCGAAGCCGCGACTCACCTTGTGCTCGCCCTGCGTCCCGGGCTCGAAGCGCGGGATGCCGCGCTCGATGCAGAACTCGATCCCCTGGTGGTAGCAGGCTTCGAAATGCAGGCTGTGATAGTCGGCGGCGGCGCCCCAATAGCGGCCGTAGAGCGCCCGCGGGCACCAGAAGAAGATCGCCACCGCGACCACGGCCCGGCCCTGCATGGCGAGCTTCACCATCAGCGACTCCGGCAGCCGCCGCGCCACCTCGGCAAAAAACTCCGGCGTCAGGTAAGGCTCGTGCCCGTGGCGCAGAAAGGTGTCGCGGTGCAGGGCGTAGATGCGCTCGATCAGGGGCGTGTCGAGCTCACCGCCGAAGCGCGTCTCGAAGCGCACGCCGCTTTCGGCTACGCGGCGGCGCTCGCGCCGCGCTTTCTTGCGCTTCTCGGCGGTGAAGGACTCGAGGTAATCCTCGAAGCTGGCATAGCCGCGGTTGGTCCAGTGGAACTGGCAGTCACGTCGCAGCAGCCATCCCTGACGCTCGCAGGCGGCGCGTGCGGCCTCATCGAGAAACAGCGCGTGCACGCCCGAGAAGCCGCGTGCGGCACTGTCGCGCTCGAGCGCGGTGAGCAGTCGCGCAGCCCAGCTCGCCTGATCGAGTCCCGGCCGCACCAGCAGCCGCGGGCCGGTCGCCGGCGTGAACGGCGTCGCGAGCGTGAGCTTCGGGTAGTAACGGCGCCCGAGGCGCTCGTAGGCCTGTGCCCAGGCGAAGTCGAAGACGAATTCACCGTAGGAATGGCTCTTGACGAAGGCCGCGGCTGCCGCGGCCAGTCCCGTGGCGTCGCGGAGCGCGAGGTAGCGCGGCTCCCAGCCGGTGCCGGGGCCGACGCAGCCGGTGTGCTCGAGCGCCGCGAGAAACTCGTGACGTGCGAACGGGCATGCGTCGCTGGTGAGCGCGTTCCACTCGCCCGCGTCGAGCTGATCGACGCTGGAGTGGCACTCGATCCGGTCGGTGGGCATGGAGGGGGCGCAGCCTTCAGGCGTGGCCGCGTGCGTCGAGCGACTCGAGGAAGCGGTCGGCATCGAGCGCGGCCATGCAACCGGAGCCCGCCGAGGTGACCGCCTGGCGGTACACGTGATCGGCGACGTCGCCCGCGGCAAAGACTCCCGGGACACTGGTGGCGGTCGCATCGCCGTCGAGGCCGCTCTTGACGCTGAGGTAGCCGCCGCGCATGGCGAGCTGCCCATCGAACAGCGCCGTGTTGGGTGTGTGGCCGATGGCGACGAACAGTCCGGTGACGTCCAGCGTCTGCAGCGCTCCAGCGGGCAGGGCGCGCAGGCGCACGCCGCTCACTCCCTGCTCGTTGCCGAGCACCTCGTCCACCGTGTGGTTCCAGATCACCGACATCTTGCCGGCCTCAAGCTCGCGGAACAGGCGGTCCTGCAGAATCTTCTCCGCACGCAGCTTGTCGCGCCGGTGCACCAGCGTCACGTGCCGGGCGATGTGCGCCAGATACAGCGCCTCCTCAACCGCGGTGTTGCCGCCGCCGACCACCGCGACGCGCTGGTCGCGAAAGAAGAAGCCGTCACAGGTGGCGCAGGCCGACACGCCGCGGCCGCGGAACTGCTCCTCCGATGGGAGCCCGAGATAGCGGGCGCTCGCTCCCGTGGCGATGATGAGCGCATCGCAGGTGTAGCGGCCGGCTTCGCCCGTGAGGGACAGCGGCCGCACCGACAGATCGACCGACACGAGATGGTCGCTCACGATCTCGGTGGCGAAGCGCTCGGCGTGACGTCGCATGCGCTCCATGAGCGCCGGGCCCTGCAGTCCTTCGACGTCTCCCGGCCAGTTGTCGACGTCGGTCGTGGTCATGAGCTGTCCGCCCGGCGCCATCCCGGTGATGAGGAGCGGGCGTCGGTTGGCGCGCGCCGCGTAAACGGCAGCGCTGTAACCGGCGGGTCCGGATCCCAGGATTATCAAGCGGCTGTGCCTAGGTCTCGTGGCGGTCATCTGTGCCATCGGTGCATGGTACCAAGCCCTATAATGCGGGCCGTCTATCTTAAGACGGGGCAGTGAAGATTGGCTGAGACCCAGGTCCAGGCGCGCAACGGCTCCCGCCTCACCGCGGCGGTGGCGCGTGCGCTGCGCGAGAGTGCCGTGATCGCGCTCGCGATCGTCGCGCTGACTCTGTTCATGGCGCTCGCGAGCTACAGCCCCGACGACCCGGGATTCTCTTATACCGGCAACGCCGCGCCGATCCACAACCGCATCGGCGTCGCGGGCGCCTGGGTGAGCGACGTGCTGTTCTTCCTGTTCGGGTGGCCGGCGTTCCTGCTGCCGGTGGTGCTGGCGCTCGCCGCCTGGGGGCTGCAGCGCCGGGTGCAGGGCCTGAGCGCCTCGCGCATGAACACCGCGGTGCGTGCGGCCGGCTTCGTGCTGCTGCTGGCGGCGAGCAGCGGACTCACGACCCTCCACTGGCAGGCGGGCATGCTGCGGCAGACCGCCGGCGGAGTGGTCGGAGGCCTGGTCGGCAGGGGACTGGCGGCCTGGCTGGATCTTCTCGGGGCGACGCTGCTGCTGCTCGCCGCCTGGATGGCCGGTGTCTCGGTGGCCTTCCACGTGTCGTGGCTGGCAGTCATGGACCGGCTCGGTGGGCTCACCTGGGCGGGCATCGGCTGGGTGCGGGCGCGCTGGGCCTCGCGCCGGGACGTGGCCGAAGGGCGCGAGCGGCGTCAGGCACGCAAGGAGGCGGTGGAGACCGAGCAGAAGAAGTCGGCGACGCGCGCGCCGCCGCGCATCGAGCCGCCGCTGCCGCTGGTCGAGAAGAGCGCTCGCGTCGAACGCGAGCGGCAGGTGCCGCTGTTCGACCCGCCGAAGGCCAACGAGCTGCCGCCGCTGAAGCTCCTCGATGATCCGCCCCCGCGCGAGCCGCTCTATTCGGCCGAAGCGCTCGAGGCGCTGTCGCGTCTGGTGGAAATGAAGCTCAAGGACTTCGGCATCGAGGCGGAGGTGGTGGCGGTGCAGCCGGGTCCGGTGGTCACGCGCTTCGAGCTGCGGCCGGCACCGGGGGTCAAGGCGAGCCAGATCACGGCGCTCGCCAAGGACCTGGCACGTGCGCTCTCGGTGCTGTCGGTGCGCGTCGTGGAGGTGATTCCCGGCAAGAGCGTCATGGGGCTCGAGATCGCCAACGAGAAGCGCGAGATCGTCACTCTCGGAGAGATCATCCGCTCGCGCGCCTACGACGAGATGCACTCGCCGCTGGCGCTCGCGCTCGGCAAGGACATCGGCGGGCAGCCGGTGGTCGCGGACCTCACCCGCATGCCCCATCTGCTGATCGCGGGCACGACGGGCTCGGGCAAGTCGGTGGCGCTCAACGCCATGGTGCTCTCGCTTCTCTACAAGTCCACCGCCGAGCACGTGCGGCTCATCATGATCGACCCGAAGATGCTGGAGCTGTCGGTCTACGAGGGGATTCCGCACCTGCTGGCGCCGGTGGTCACCGACATGAAACAGGCGGCGAATGCGCTGCGGTGGTGCGTCGCGGAGATGGACCGGCGGCACCAGCTGATGGCGGCGCTCGGCGTGCGCAATATCGCCGGCTTCAATCGCCGGGTGAAGGATGCGATCGACGCGGGCAGGCCGATTCGCGATCCGGTGATGATGCAGCGCGCCGCGAACGATCCCACCATCGACCAGACGCAGATCCTCGACCTGACGCCGCTGCCTTACGTGGTGGTGATCGTGGACGAGTTCGCCGACCTCATGATGATCGTCGGCAAGAAGGTCGAGGAGCTCATCACGCGCCTGGCACAGAAAGCGCGCGCCTCGGGGATTCACCTGGTGCTCGCGACGCAGCGGCCGTCGGTGGACGTGATCACCGGGCTCATCAAGGCGAACATCCCCTGCCGCATCGCCTTCCAGGTGTCGGCGCGGGTCGACTCGCGCACCATCCTCGATCAGATGGGCGCCGAGACGCTCCTCGGCCACGGCGACATGCTGTACCTGCCGCCGGGCACCTCGATGCCGACGCGTGTGCACGGGGCGTTCGTGTCCGATCAGGAAGTGCATCGTGTGGTGGATGCGCTGAAGACGCCCCTGCCTCCGAATTATCTCGAGGAGGTGCTGTCGGGGCCGCGCGGGCCCATTGCCGGTATCTCGGGCGAGGAGGGGGAAACCGACGGCGGCGGCGACGGCGATGCCGAGCAGGACCCGCTCTACGACGAGGCGGTGCGCATCGTGACCACGGAGCGCAAGCCGTCGATCTCCTACGTGCAGCGGCGGCTCAAGATCGGCTACAACCGGGCGGCGCGGCTGCTCGAAGCGATGGAGCTCGCCGGGCTGGTCGGACCGCTGCAGGCCAACGGTGCTCGCGATGTGCTGGCGCCGGCGCCACCAGAGGACTGACATGACGGAGCCACGTGTGGCAGCAGCGCCGATTGCAGAAATTGCCTTTCGGGGCCGCCGTAAATCCATCCATGGAGGCTGCGGGTGCGCCATCCATGGCGCACACGCCCCCGAAAGCCAATTTCCACACTCGTCACTGACGCTGCGCAGCGGCCCGCTCGCCGTCCTGCTTGTGGCCCTCATCGCGAGTTCGCTGGCGAACGCGGCACCGCCTGTCGGCACACCGGCGGCGCCGCAGTCGCAGGCCGCGCAGTCGCAGCCGACGCAGCTCGATGCCTATCTCGACAATCTGAAGACCCTGCGCGCGAGCTTCGTGCAGACGCTGGCCGACGGCCAGGGGCGCGAGATCGATCGCGCCACCGGCACGATCATCGTGCAGCGCCCGGGGAAATTCAGCTGGGAGATCCACCCGCAGACGGCCGCAGCGAGCGGCGCCGCGCGCAGCGCGGGCCAGCTCATGGTCTGCGACGGACGCAACCTCTGGTTCTTCGACCGCGACCTCGCGCAGGTGACCGTGAAGCCCGTCGACGCAGCGCTGTCGGCGACGCCGGCCATGCTGCTGTCGGGCGCGGTTGACGTCCGCAAGAACTTCACGATCACGCCGGCCGGCGAGCGGCTCGGGCTCGAGTGGGTGCTGGTCGAGCCACAGGGCGCCTCGGCGGACTTCCGCGAAGCCCTGTTCGGCTTCGATCACGGCGAGCTCAAGCGCATGATCCTCGAGGACAAGCTCGACCAGACCGCGACCGTGATGTTCGACAAGGTGGAGCGCAACGCTGCGGTGCGCGCCGCCGAGGTGAGCTTTACGCCCCCGGCCGGCGCCGACGTGATCGGTACGCCGCGCAGATGAGCGCCGCTCTGGCCGAGTCGCTCCGGCCGCTCGCGGATCGCATGCGGCCGCGCAGCCTCGATGAGTTCATCGGGCAGCAGCACCTGCTCGCACCGGGCAAGCCCCTGCGCGTCAGCATCGGCTCCGGTCAACTGCATTCGCTCATCCTGTGGGGGCCGCCGGGCACCGGCAAGACGACGCTGGCGCGCCTCATCGCACGAACCGCCGACGCACAGTTCATCCCGCTCTCGGCCGTGATGGCCGGAGTCAAGGACATCCGCGCGGCGGTGGAGAGCGCGCGCGCGGCGCGCGCCGCCGACGGGCGGCCGACACTCCTGTTCCTCGACGAGGTGCATCGCTTCAACAAGGCGCAGCAGGACACCTTCCTGCCGTATCTCGAGGACGGCACCCTGACGTTCGTCGGCGCGACCACCGAGAACCCCTCGTTCGAGGTGATCAGCGCACTCTTGTCGCGCGCGCGGATCTACGTATTGAAGGCGCTGACGCTCGAGGATCTGCGCGCCGTGCTGCGCGCCGCGCTGGAGGATGAGGAGCGCGGACTCGGCCGGGAGCAGATCGAGGCCGAGCCCGAGGCGCTCGAGCTGATCGCGCACGCGGCCGACGGCGATGCACGACGGGCGCTCAACATGCTCGAGCTCGCGGTCGGCCTGGCGCAGGCCGGCGCCACCCCCCGCAGGCTCGACGCGGCGTTGGCGCGCGAGGTGGCCGGCGGCGGCCATCGCCGTTTCGACAAGGGCGGGGACCAGTTCTACGAGCAGATCTCGGCGCTGCACAAGGCGGTACGCGGCTCGGATCCCGATGCGGCGCTCTACTGGCTGTGCCGGATGCTCGACGGCGGTTGCGATCCGCGCTACCTCGCGCGGCGCGTGGTGCGGATGGCGAGCGAGGATCTCGGTCTCGCCGATCCGCGCGCCCTCGCGCTCAGCCTCGATGCCTGGGAGGCCTACGAGCGGCTCGGGTCCCCGGAGGGCGAGCTGGCGCTCGCCACCGCGGTCGTGTACCTGGCGTGCGCGCCCAAGAGCAACGCGGTCTACGTGGCGATGGCCGAAGCCATGGCGGACGTGGCCGAGTTCGGCACGCTGGAAGTGCCACTCAGGCTGCGCAACGCGCCGACGCGGTTGATGAAGGAGCTCGGCTACGGGCGCGACTACCGCTACGCGCACGACGAGCCGGGCGCGTTTGCCGCCGGGGAGCGCTACCTGCCGGAGGGCATGCCGGATCGGCGATACTATCGGCCGGTTCCCCGCGGCCTCGAGCTCAAGATCGCCGAGGCGCTGGCGCGCCTGCGGGCCCAGACACCCACTTCGAAAGGCAGCGAGTGATCGATCCGAAGCTACTGCGTAACGAGCCCGAGGAGGTGGCGCGCAATCTCGCGCGCCGCGGCTACCGGCTGGACGTCGAGGCGCTCAAGTCCCTCGAGGAGAAGCGCAAGCCCTGGGCCGTCGAGGTCGATCGGCTGCGCGCCGAGCGCAATGCCAACGCCAAGGCGGTCGGTATGGCCAAGGGGCGCGGCGAGGATGCGGCCGCGCTGATCGCACGCGGCGAGGCTCTCACCGTCGAGCTCTCCGCCGCCGAGGCTCAGCTCGCCGCGGTGCAGGGCGAGCTCGAGCTGTGGCAGCTCGGACTGCCGAATCTGCTGCACGCCTCGGTCCCGGAGGGAAGCGACGAGCGCGCCAACGCCGAGGTCCGGCGCTGGGGCGAGCCGCGCCGCTTCAGCTTCAAGGCGCGGGATCACGTCGAGATCGGCGAGCGGCTCGGCGGCCTCGACTTCGAGGCGGCGGCGCACATCTCGGGCGCGCGCTTCGTCGTGATGCGCGGCGCGGTGGCGCGGCTGCATCGGGCGCTCGCGCAATTCATGCTCGACCTGCACACGCACGAGCACGGCTACACGGAGGTCTGCGTCCCCTACCTGGTGCAGCCCCCGGCGCTCGTCGGCACCGGGCAGCTGCCAAAATTCGAGCAGGATCTGTTCGCGGTGCGCGAGCAGGGCTTCTATCTGATTCCAACCGCCGAGGTGCCGGTCACTAACCTGGTGCGCGAGCAGATCCTGGCGGCCGAGCAGCTGCCGCTCAAATTCGTCGCGCATACGCCGTGCTTCCGCTCGGAGGCGGGCGCCGCCGGCAAGGACACCCGCGGCATGATCCGCAATCACCAGTTCGACAAGGTCGAGCTGGTGCAGATCGTCCGACCGGCAGATTCCTACGCCGCGCTGGAAGAGCTCACCGGGCACGCCGAGACGGTGCTGCAGCGGCTCGGGATTCCGTACCGCAAGGTGGCGCTGTGCGGCGGCGACACGGGCTTCGGCTCCGCAAAGACTTATGACCTGGAAGCCTGGCTGCCCTCGCAGGAGCGCTACCGCGAGATCTCCTCGTGCAGCAACTACGAGGCCTTCCAGGCGCGGCGCATGCAGGCGCGCTGGCGCAATCCGCTCGACAAGAAGCCGGAAGCCGTGCACACGCTCAACGGCTCGGGACTCGCCGTGGGACGCACGCTGGTGGCGCTGCTCGAGAACTTCCAGAACGAGGATGGCTCCGTGGACGTGCCGCAGGCGCTGCGCCCATGGCTCGGCGGGCTCGCGCGGCTCGCGCGCCCGGAGGCCCGTTGAACGCACCCGCGGTAACGCGGCGCCAGTTCGTGCTGGTGGCCGCCGCGGTGGGCGGAGCGCTGGTGCTCGGCGTCACTGCCCGACGGCTGCAGCAGCGCGCGGGCGCCGCGGGCGATGGGCACGGGGTGCTGAACGCCTTCGTGCGCATCGAGCCGAGCGGGCGCGTCACGCTGGTGATGCCGAAGGTGGAGATGGGCCAGGGTACCTACACCTCGCTCCCGATGCTCATCGCCGAGGAGCTCGAGGTGGACCTCGATGCGGTGAGCCTCGAGGCCGCGCCACCCAAGCCCGAAATCTACGGATTTGTTCCCGACCCTTCAGCCGATGAAGGCCTGAAATTCGACCAGTCGACCGGCACTTCGCTGTCGATCATTCAGTGCTGGACGCCGCTGCGCCAGGCGGGCGCGACCGCTCGAGTCATGCTGATCCAGGCGGCGGCCAAGCGCTGGGGTGTGCCCGTCGCGACTTGCCACGCCGAGAAGGGCACGGTCGTTCACGCCGCCTCGGGCCGGCGCCTCGGCTACGGCTCCCTGGCCGCGGCCGCCGCCGCCCTCCCGCTGCCGGCGCCGCCGCCACTCAAGTCGCCGAAGGATTTCCGCGTGATCGGCCGTGCCACCACGCGGCTCGACAGTGCGCACAAGGTGGACGGCAGCGCGCGCTTCGGCATCGACGCGCGGCCGCCGCACGCGAAGGTGGCGGCGATCGCCATCGCGCCGGTGGTGGGCGGCAGCGTCGCGGCGCTGGCCGACGATGCGGCGCTGGCGGTGCGCGGCGTGCGTCAGGTGGTGAACGAGGGCGATCTGCTGGCCGTCGTGGCCGATGATACCTGGGCGGCGCTGCAGGGAATGAAGGCGCTCGCGCCGCGCTGGGACGACGGCGCGAATGCCACGGCGCAGCAGGCGGCGATCGTCGCGGAGCTCGAGCGTGCCGTGCGCGAGGCGGGTGCCGTGGCGCTCAGCAAGGGCAAGCCGGCGGCAGCGGGGCGCGCCGCGATACACGTGGAGTCGACCTATCATCAGCCATTCCTCGCGCACGCCACGCTCGAGCCGATGAACTGCACGGTCGACTGGCGCGGCGGCGAGTGCGAGATCTGGACCGGTACCCAGGCACCCGACCGCGCAGTTGCCAAGCTCGCGGCTCTCGGCCTGAAGCCCGAGCAGATCATCCTGCACAACCAGCTCATCGGCGGCGGTTTCGGCCGGCGTCTCGAGGTCGACGGCGTGCTGCTGGCGGCGCGCATCGCGCGCCACGTGCAGGGCCCGGTGCAGGTGTTGTGGAGCCGCGAGCAGGACCTGCGCCACGACCGCTATCGTCCGTACTACGTGGATCATCTCTCCGCCTCACTCGATGCCAAGGGCTTACCGGTCGCGTGGCGGCACACCATCGCGGGCGCGGGCCTGTGGGCGCTCTACTACGGCGAGGAGACGGTAAAAAACGGCGTCGATCCCGACGCGGTGACCTCCGCGGTCGATCTCGCGTACCCGCTCGAGAACATGGAGGTGCGCTTCGTGCGCCGCGATCCGCGTGGGGTGCCGACCGGGTGGTGGCGCGGCGTCGGCGCCACGCGCAGCGTCTTTGCCGTGGAGAGTTTCATGGACGAGCTGGCCGCCGCTGTGCAGCAGGATCCGGTGAGCTACCGCCGCGCACTGCTCAAGGAGCCGCGCATGCGCGCCGTGCTCGAGCTAGCCGCCGACCGCGCCGGCTGGGGCACGGCCCTGCCGGCGGGCAGCGGCCGCGGCGTCTCCATTCAGTATGCCTTCGGCAGCTATCTGGCGCAGGTCGCCGAGGTCAGCATGGACGCGCAGGGACACCCACGCGTCGGGCGCGTGGTGTGCGCGATGGACTGCGGTCAGGTGGTGAATCCCGACGGAGTGCGCGCGCAGCTCGAAGGCGGTGTGACGTTCGGGTTGAGTGCGGCGCTCACCAACGAGATCACGATCGCCAACGGGCGGGTGCAGCAGGGCAACTTCAACGATTTTGTGCCGCTGCGGATCGCGGAGGCGCCCAAAGTGGAGGTGCACCTCATCGCGAGCGGCGAGAGTCCGGGCGGAGTTGGCGAGACGGGCACGGCCTGCGTGAGCGCGGCGCTGTGCAACGCAATCTACGCTGCCACCGGCAAGCGCGTGCGTACCCTGCCGGTGAGCCGGGGCCTGCACGGCTGAGGCTGCACGGTTTGGGTGCGCTGCGCCGCGGGTCGCGCACCGTTTGCGCACCGTTTGCGCACCACGGCAGCACGGCCGTTGCCGTCGCGCTGCCGGCGCGCTACCTTGTCGGGAGGTCGCCGTACGATAGTGTGGCGATACAACAACGGCGGATATCTTCAGGGGGAGCCTCCATGCGGCGTGATTACCGGTATGTATCCAGGCACGTGCGGGCAGGCGCGCGGCTCGCCGTGGCAGCCCTCGCTTGCGGCAGCGTGGGCGCGTGGGCGGATCAGCAGGCGGCGCAGCCCGCCGAGGAGGCGCCACAGGCCGGCGCGCTGCAGGAAGTGGTCGTGACCGCGACGCGCCGCGAGCAGAGTCTCAGCAAGGTGCCGATCAGCGTCACCGCGCTCACCCAAGAGAGCCTGGATGATCGCGGCATCAAGGATTTCTCCGAGGTCGCCCGCTTCACGCCGGGAGTGAATTTCGACACTTCCGGCACCAACAACATCTCGATCCGCGGCATTTCCGGCACGGGCGGCGCCGGTACCACGGGCATCTATCTCGACGACACGCCGATCCAGATGCGGGCGCTCGCCTTCAACCCTGACGAGGCGCTGCCGAAATCCTTCGACATCGACCGCGTGGAAGTGCTGCGCGGGCCGCAGGGTACGCTGTTCGGCGCAGGCTCCGAGGGCGGGACCGTGCGCTATATCACCACGCAGCCGAGCCTCACCCGCACCAGCATTTACAGCCGCGCGGAGCTTGCCACCACGGAGAACGGCGGCCCGAGCTACGAGGCGGGCGTCGCGGTCGGCGGACCGCTGGTCGAGGGGACCTTCGGGGCGCGCCTCACGCTCTGGTACCGGCACGATGGCGGCTGGATCGAGGACATCAATCCGGTGACGCTGGCAACCGTCGAGCACAACGCCAACTACGTCGACAACTACCTGGCACGGCTCGCGTTCCTGTGGGCGCCGAGTGCGAACTGGCAGATCACACCCGCGATCTACTATCAGGACTCGCACCGCAACGACATCAACAACTACTGGCCGCTCTATTCGAACCCGTCGAGCAACGACTTCGTCAATGCCAACCCCTCGCAACGACACGTACCGGACAGGTTCTATCTCACCTCGCTCAAGATCCAGGGGGACCTGGGCGCCGCGCAGCTCATTTCCAACACCTCCTACTACGATCGCCGCAACCAGGACGGCTATGAAGGAACGATCTATAACCTCGGCTTCTACCAGCTGTACGCCTTTGTGCCGCCTTACCCGACCGGCGCGCAATACCCGCTGATCGACGGCGGCGGCATCCACCTGCCGGCCGGCGCCACCGACTATGTGTCGCCCTCCACGGTCGACAACGGCCAGATCAACATCACCCAGGAGATCCGCCTGCAGTCGAGCGATCCGAACGCACGGCTGATCTGGACCACGGGCGTGTTCCTCAGCGAGAACCGCCAGAGCTATCTCGAGCAGATCCACGACCCGCTGCTCTCCGAGCTGCAGAACGCCCTCATCGGGGACCCGGACATCGTCGACGTCTTCGGCGTCGGCTACGACCCGGCATATCCCACTGACTCGTACTTCCTGCAGACCCACGCCAAGGACGAGCAGTACGCGCTGTTCGGCGAGCTGACCTACGGCCTCACCGATGCGCTCAAACTGACCGCCGGGGCACGTTTCTCCAAGAACAAGTACTCGTTCGATACCTTCACCGGAGGGCCGCAGCTCTTCGGGCCGTCGACTACCGGCTCGGGCAACAACTCGGAGAACTCGTTCACGCCGAAGCTGAGCCTGCAGTACCAGGTCGATCCCAATAACATGCTCTATACGACCTACGCCAAGGGCTACCGCCCCGGCGGCGCCAATAACCCGCTGCCCTTCGCCGCCTGCTCGCAGGATTTCCAGAACTTCGGTATTACGAACGCGCCGGCGACCTACAACTCCGACACCGTCGACAGCTTCGAGGTCGGCGCCAAGAACAACATCAACAATCGCGTCCGGATCGCGAGCAGCATCTATTACATCAAGTGGAACAATATCCAGCAGGTGGTCGTGCCGCCGATCTGCCAGATCTCCTTCATCGCCAATCTCGGCGCGGCGGTCGCCAAGGGCATCGATTTCCAGCTCGACGCATCCCTGACCGACGCCCTGACGCTGAATCTCGCCGCGGGCTACACCGAAGCCCGCTATACCCAGGACTCGAGGCTGAGCCCCACCGAGGCGACGCCCGTGGTCGCCGACGGAAATGCGATCGTCGGGCAGGCGAGCGAGACCGGCGCCGGGCAGCCGACGGCTCCGGTGACGGTCGCCGCGGGACTCGAGTACCGCTTCAACTTCCTGACGCACGACAGCTTCGTGCGCGTCGACTATGAGTACGAGGGCCGCGCCAAGTGGGCGAGCGCCGCCCAGGATCCGGGGACGCTGCAGTTCGATCCGAACAACTACGTGCTTGCCGGGACCACGTTCGCGAGCCTGCGCGCCGGCATGCAGTTCGGTCCGTGGTCGGTCGCCGCGTTCTGCGACAACCTGGCGAACACGCACGCCCTCACCGATTACAACTGGTCGATCAATCCCGGTGACGGCAACAGCCGCCTGGAGCGTCAATACGCCGTCCGGCCGCGTACCATCGGCGTCACGCTCATCTTCCGCCAGTAAGGCGGCGCGGCGAATTCCGCCGGGGGTGCCTCAGTAGTCCGCGGGCGGCGCCGGGCCGCTCGCGGCGAGCGCGCGCACCACCTCGCGGCGCCGGTCCCTGACGTCGGCGAGCGGCGTGCGGCGCAGCTCACTCACCTCGGCCGCGGTGAACGGCGTGCCCTTGGGTGCGTCCGGGTCGGCGGGCGGGAAGCGCTCCGCCAGCCAGTTGAGGACGGCGGCGAGCTGCGCATCCCCGAGTGCGGAGTTGGCAGCGCCCGGCACGCGCAGCACGTAGTTGCGTCCCTCGGGGCTGCGCATGAAGAGCGCGACGGAGCCCGCGAGCGGCGGGACTTTGCCCGCGACTCCCTGGGCCTGGGCGCCATGGCAGCCCATGCAATAGAGGATGTAGTCCTGCTGGGGGCTGGCGTGCGCCGAGCGCAAGAGCGCGGCGGCCACGAGCGTTGCGGCCGCCGTGAGGGCGGGGCGCATGCTCAGGGCTCCGCGGGTGCCACCGCCTTGCGGTGCTCACGCACCTCCGCGCCATCCACCGGGTGAGTGCGCTCGGCGGCGATTTCCGCAGGCGCGAGCGGTGCCAGGCTCGAGGGCGCGCGTGCGAGATCGAACACCACGAAGTTGACCAGTGCCGCGAGGGTCGCATCGTCGAGCTGGCCGAAATCCGGCATGCGGAAGGAGTAGTGTTTTCCTTCGACCGCGACGTCGCCGTACATGCCGTAGAGAACCGTCAGCGCGAGCTGCCGCCGCCCTTCGACGCTGGCCGCGTAGCGTGCGGGATAAGAGAGGAGGGGCGGCGCGAGCGACGGAAGCCCGGCGCCGGCGGGCCCGTGACACACGGCGCAGTTGGCCTGGAAGCTCGCGGCGCCCTGCGGGTAGGCTGGCGGGGGTGCATCCGCGGCTCCCGATCCGAGCGGCGCGGCGCCGGCGGCCGCGAGCGCCAGCGCGGTACGCAGCGAGCGGCCGCTCATATCTCAGCGACTCCCACGATCACCGACACGGTGCAGTGATAATTGGCGTTGGCGTTCGCCATGCACCAGTTGAGATCGTTGTTGCGCGAGGGCCGGTAGAGCGGCTTCTCACGCTCGTTGCGGTTGCAGTCACAGGTGCCGCAGCTGGTCTTTCCGCAGCAGTCGTTGTAGGACACGATGTAATCGCGTCCGTCGCCCGGGTTGCGGCAGGTGCCGACCCAGGTGATGGGTGACGATCCCGTGCCCGGAGGACAGGAGGTCGAGGTACCGCCGCAGCAGGCACACAGCGAGCCGTCGATCGCGCAGTATTTCCAGTACTCGCAGTTCTCGGGTCCGGCCGGCTTGGGTCCGGCGTCGGCCGCGCGCGCCTGGCTGCCGCGATCGATCGGCAGCAAGGGCAGGAGCGCCACACCCGTCAGGGCCTGGCCGAGCACGGCGATGAGGCTGCGTCTCGAGGTGCGGCTCGCGAGGGCGCGGGAGGATTGCTCGAATAACCGGTCGAACGCGTGCATGCGGTGCCTCCGAGCCTCACGGCGTGAGCAGCTGCCACGGGGTTTGACCGAGACGCTTTTCCACGTGGCGTATGCGTCCGCTGCCGGCATCGATGATCGCCAGATCCGCGGCCTCGGTCGCAGCGAAGACCACGGGCGCAGCATCCTGCGATACCTCGACTGCAACCACCGGCTTCAGACCCGCGGCCTCGAGCCGCCAGCGCGCCACACGGCGATGAGCCGCGAGATCGTATACCCACAGCTCGCTGCCGCCATCCTTGTGCGTGCCTTCGCCGCCACGATGCATCGGCACGAACAGCCGGCCGAGCGCGCGGTGGATCGCTCCCACCTGAGCACCGCCGGGGCGCCACTCCCCCTCGCCCGGGCCGATCAGCGACCAGGGGGTCGCAAACGCCGGCTCGGCTCCCGTGAGGTCGACCTCGTGGACCTGGCCGAGGAACGACAGGAAGGCAAAGCCGCGCGCGGTCGAGATGCCCTGCACGAACACCGGATCGCGGTCCGCGTCGAAGAACGGCGCCGACATGCTGCGTGCGGCCTCGTGACCCTGACTGTCGAGCGTCACGGTGAGAAGCCGCCCGCTCTCGCACAGCGAGGACACGCGGTTCGGGCCCGAGGGGATCACGAGCATGCAGCCGGCCGTATCGATCTCGGCCAGCACCGTGCCCTGGGCGGGATCGAGCACGCCGAAGGAGGCGGCGGGAGTCACGTACGACACGTAGAGGAAACGGCCATCGCCACTGTAGGCAACATTGAACAGCGTGGGGATGGCGTGCAGGCGCTTCGGCGGCAGCACGATCTCGCGGCTCGTGGTGAGCGTCGCGGTGTCGGTGAATTCCACCACGTCGGTGCGAGCGCCGTGACCGCCGCGCGCGAAGTAAGTGGTCGCAACGACGCTCATGGTCCGGTCGGGCGACAGCGCGAATCCCGGCACGAAGCCGGCATCGATCTGGCCGAGCCGGCGGTGTGTGTCGGCGTCGTAGAGATGGACGCGCGCATCGATCTCGTTGTCGAAGGCGTAGTCGACGACGTAGACCCAGTGCGGACCGCGCGCCGGCAGCACCTCCTGCGTGAGCCGCTCGGGTGGCAGCGGTGGCGGGATTGGCGCTGCGGCGGCGCAGCCCGGCAGCAGCACGAGCGCGCAGCGAAGCGCCGCCATCCAACGCGCGGAAGATTGCATCGGCCACCCCCTGAAAGCCGGAGCGCAGCGTGCGCTGCTCGAGTGTCGCACATCGCAAGGGGGAGGCGAAAGCGCAGCGGACGAGGCGGCGCACGCCGCGCACGCGCGCTGTTTGACCCGTTCTGCGAGCTTGCCGTAGAGTCCCGACGCCCGCGATATTCACCGATCGATCATAAATAAAATAGACAGACGCATGTCCGCTGCGCCCTCGCAGTCGCTGTGGTCCGCCACCGCGACCGCCGCACCCGGATTCGCGCCGCTCACGGGCGCACGGCGTGCCGAGGTCGCGATCATCGGTGCGGGCTACACCGGGTTGTCGGCGGCGCTGCACCTCGCCGCCGCGGGACGTGAGGTGCTGGTGCTCGAGGCGAAGGCGCTGGGCGAGCGCGCCTCCGGCCTCAACGGCGGACAGGTCATCCCGGGATTGAAGACCGACCCGGATGGGCTCGAGGAGTTGTTCGGGCCCGAGCGCGGCGCGCGGCTGGTAGCGAGCGTGGCGGCCGGACCCGACCTGGTGTTCGAGCTCATCGAGCGCCACCGGATCGCCTGCGATGCGGCGCGCACCGGCTGGATTCAGCCAGCGACTTCTCAAGCGGCGCTGGCACAGCTCGCAGCACGGGTTGAGCAGTGGCGGCGGCGCGGCGCGGCGGTCGAGTTGCTGGCGGCACGCGAGGTGGGACTCCTGACCGGGTCGGCGCGCTATTGCGGCGGGCTGCTCGATCGCCGGGGGGGCACGGTGCAACCCTTATCCTATGTCCGCGGCCTGGCGACCGCGCTGGCGCGCGCCGGGGGACACATCTGCGTGCACAGCCCGGCCGTGCACCTGCGTCACGCGGCGCGCGAGTGGCACATCGAGACGCCGGGCGGCAGCGTCTCCGCACCCGCCGTGATCGTCGCGACCAACGCCTACAGCGGCGCGCTGGTGGGCGTGCTCCGCCGCAGCATCGTCACCGTGCCCTCGTTCCAGGTGGCCACAGTGCCGCTCACGCCGAGTCGGCGGGCCGGGATTCTGCCCGGCGGCCAGGCGGCCTCCGACACCTGGCATCTGCTGCGCTACTTTCGCCTCGACGCCACGGGACGTTTTGTGCTCGGAGCGCGCGGCATGTTCGGGCGTGTGCCCGAGCCCCGCTCGTGCCGGCACCACTACCGCGCGGTGTTCGAGATCTACCCGCAGCTCGCAGGCGTCGCTTTCGAGTTTCACTGGGGTGGGCTGGTCGCGATGACGCCCGACCACCTGCCGCATCTGCACGAGCTGGCGCCGGGGCTGCTCGCCGGCCTCGGCTACAACGGCCGCGGAGTCGCGATGGCGACCCTGATGGGCCGCCTGCTCGCGCAGCGCACGCTCGGCATGTCCGACGCGGAGCTCGCCTTTCCGGTCACGCCGGTGCGGCCGATTCTTTTTCACCGCGCGAGCCGTTTCGCGGCGCGCGCCGCCATCCAGTATCTTCGCGCGCAGGACATGCTGGCGCGCGGGCGCGACAGATTGCGGGGGAGAGCCGCTTGGACCTGACCCGAGGAGTGCTGGCGGTACTCATCCTGGTGAACGTCGCCTTCGTCCTCGGCTGGCTGTGGGCGGCGCGACGCCTGGGCCTGCGCGGCCGCCCGGAACCGGCGGACGTCGCGATCGGTTCCCTCACCACTTTCCTCGATACGCTCGGTATAGGCTCGTTTGCGCCGACGACGGCCTTGCTCAAGTTTCGTGGCAAGGTCGCCGATGAGTTGATCCCCGGAACGCTCAACGTCGGCCTGAACGCCGCGGGTTTCATCGAGACGCTGCTCTTCATCACAGTCGTCAGCGTCCAGCCGGCGCTGCTCGCCTGCATGGTGGCGGCGGCTGCGGCCGGGGCCTGGCTGGGAGCGGGAATCGTGAGCCGGATGCCGCGACGCTCCATTCAACTGTTCATGGGCGTGGCACTGCTCCTGGCGGCGGCTTTCTTCGCCATGACGAACCTCGGCGCGTTCCCCGCGGGCGGGACGGCCATGGGCCTCGCCGGCTGGAAGTTTCCCTTCGCCGTCTCCGTCAGCTTCGTGCTCGGGGCGTTGATGTGCGTCGGCATCGGCAACTACGCCCCCCTCATGATCCTGCTCTCGCTGCTCGGCATGGCTCCGCTGGCGGCGTATCCGATCATGATGGCGAGCGACGGCCTGTTGCAGCCGGTCGCAAGCCTGGGGTTCTTCCGCTCCGGGCGCTTCGCGCACGTTGCCTCAGTCGGGTTGACTGTCGGGAGCTTCATCGGCGTACCGCTGGCGTTCTGCCTCCTGAGCTACCTGGTGAAGGAGCTGCCGGTGAAGCAGATACGCTGGGGAGTGATCGCCGTGGTCATCTACTCTGCGGTGGCGATGCTGCGCTCCGCGTGGCGCGAGCGCGCGGCCGTGCGCACCCCGGCGGCCCTGGGGGCTGACCGACGCTGAGGCAGAACGGCGCGGAATCCGTTGCGCACCGGATCCCGGCCGACGGGCGCGTTAGGGGGGACGCCCGGTTTTCAACCTACCGCCCAGCCCATGCGCACGGCTGCGAGATGGTGCCCCGAGACCGGCCGGCGCGCGGCGCCCGGCGAGTGGTGGGTGCATTGAGCGACCGCAGTGGCGATGACCGGCCGCGCAGCCTGCACGGCACCGGCGACGACCAGCCCGAAGGCCCCATTGATGAGCAGGGATCCGCAGATCGCCCAGCTCGCGAGCCTCATGTTGACCTCCCAGCATCATGACTGCCCTCCGTATGAGACACCTGGCGGCGTTTCGGTTTGAAGCGGACGCGAACGGATTCGTCCTGGCAGCCAACGGGTTCGTCCCCGCAGGGGTTGCGGGCCCGCGCGCCTGCGCCCCGATGTTACGATTGTGTTGCGGCCCGGCCAGGGCGCGGGCCGGGAACGTCGATGTCCAAGCTGCACGAAGTCGAGATTCACCGGCTGCGACCCACCCAGGTCACGGTTGGAATGATCGAAGTGCACGACAAGCGCGCCAAGCTCGAGGGGCTGAAGAAGCACGAGCAGAAGGCGTTCCTGCTCGAGCATCCGATACCGGCCGTCTGGGGACCGGACGGCAAGCTCTACATTACCGACCACCATCACCTGGGAAGGGCGGCCGAGGAGGCCGGCATCGACACCGGTTTTTTCCTGGTGGAGGACGATTTCTCCAAGCTGCCCATCGCCCAGTTCTGGCCGCGGATGAGCGCCGCCAGGTGGGCGCATCCCATTGACCAGTACGGCAAGCCGTGCGGCTTCGAGAGGATTCCCGATCACCTCGAGAAGCTCATCGACGACCCCTACCGCTCGCTGGCCGGCTACGTGCGCGAAGCCGGCGGGTACGAGAAGACACCGACGGCGTTTGGCGAGTTCCAGTGGGCCGATTTCTTCAGGTCACGAGTGACGATCGGACCCACGCGCGCCGACTTCAACGGCGCCGTCGCCGTGGCGCTGATGCTGGCGGCCTCGCCGGAGGCGGCGAAGCTGCCGGGCTACAAGGGGCCGGCCAAGGCCTGAAATGGCCTCGCGCGGCAAGCCCTCACAGCCGCACGAGGATTCCCAGCGTGATCTCGCCCTGGGCGATCGCCGAGCTGCTGATTGCCACGCTGCACCCGCCGCTGCAGGCGATCGAACTGCCGCCGCCGCCGCCGAAGGTGAGGATGGCCCGCAGGTCGGCTCGCAGTCCGATGTGTTTGCTCGGCATCCACACAAACCCGCCTCCGAGTCCGAGGCTCGCCCGTGAGAGGTTGCCGCCGGAGACGTCGAAGCGGGTGGCCCCAAACGTACCGGTCGCGAACCACGAGAGCTGCGGGTCATCGCTCGGTACCGTCTCCACGAGACCCAGGTGCATCACCGACACGGTCACATCCCCAGGGGGCGCCGCGAGGCTCCCGCCGCCGTTGAGACTCGTCGGCTGGCGGCTGTAGTAGAGCTCGAGCGCCGTCGGTCCCGAGATCGGCACGTCCACCAGTCCCCCGTAGCTCAGCGCGCCGTTGAGGGTGAGCGATGACGGCGGCCCCTGCGGGTTCACCGCGAGCGATGTCGTGTCGAGGTAGCCGCCGAACCTGAACCCGGCGAACGGGACGAGATCCACCGCGCGTGCGGGACAGGCGGCGCACAGGGACGCGAGGCAGGCTGCGACGGCCGCGGCTCGCCGGGAGGTCTTCTTGAGTGACACCGCGGTATCCATGATGCTCGACGCAGACTGAGGTGACGCGCTCCGCGTGGGATTGTCAAGCGCGGGGCAATGTCGCCTCGGTCGCCTGCTAGAATGCGTTTAAGCGGTTGATTCGATTACTACGGAGAGGTGGCAGAGCGGTTGATTGCACCGGTCTTGAAAACCGGAGGGTCCGCAAGGGCCTCGTGGGTTCGAATCCCACCCTCTCCGCCAAGAAAAATAAGCTGCTGAGTGCCGCGGCGCGCGCCCTGCGTCGATATGTCAGATGACAGGCGCGCGAGCTGCGCGAGCGCCGATGACAATCGCGTGTAAGCGGGACGATGCGTGACGGCAATCACATCATGTTCGCCCTGCCGGCGTACCCTCCTCAAGCGTAGTCGGTCACTACCATCACACCTCGTCTGAGTGGAACGCGCGCAGCCTCATCTGCCGCGCTGGAGGAATCGCGAACATGTCCAATCCGTACGATACCGCGGCCGAGCGTGTCTCGGTGCTGGGTCCCACACTGCATTTCAAGGGGGAATTGCATGCCGATGAAGAGGTCCTGATCAAGGGTCGCATCGAGGGCTCGATCACGCATTCGCAGCGAATCACGGTATGTGCCGAGGGCACCGTCAGCGCCAACGTGCGCGCCCAGATGATCATCGTCGAGGGCACCGTGAACGGCGATCTGCAGGCCGAGAAATCGGTAATTGTGCGTGAGACCGCCAAACTGCGCGGCAACATCAACGCGCCGAACGTCAGCATCGTGGAAGGCGCGCACTTCACCGGCGGCATCGACATGGACAGGAAGCCCGCCGCCGTCGAGTCCGCGGGCGCCGCCAATCAAGGCCGGGCCGACCGGACGGCCGGTTCCAGGTAGTCGGGGGGAGTAAAGCCAATGCTGCAATCAAATCCGAGTTTCGAGCGTGTCCTCCCGGGCGAGCGTCCGGCGGTGAGCAGTGCGCACGCCGCGCCGCAGGCTTCGCCGGACGGCGACGAGGAGCACAAGGTTCCCGTGCTGGGAAAGACGCTGCTGTTTCGCGGCGAGCTGACGGCCGAGGAGGACGTGATTCTGCAGGGACGCGTGGAGGGGTCGATCCGCCACGCCCGCAACCTGGTCATCGGTACCGATGGATCCGTGCTCGGCGACGTTCACGCGAGTCACCTGACCGTCGAGGGGCTGGTCGAAGGCGACCTGCACTGCAGCGAGGCGGTCGTCGTGCGCTCCACAGCCCAGGTGCGCGGCAATATCTATGCGCCCCGCGTCGGCATCATGGAAGGCGCCATGTTCAACGGGCGCATCGAGATGGATCCCGGCGCGGCACGTGAGGCGAGCCAGCCGGCGCCGCGCAGCCCCGCGAAGCAGCCGCTGGTGCCGCGTACGCCCGCTGCCCAGGGAGCAAGTGCGCGCGCGGGCTCGGCCGCCACACCGCCGCGCGCCGCGCCGGGGGCACCCGCCGCCCCCGCGCCGGGCACACCAGCCACGTCCGCGCACAGCGCGAGCGGCAAAGCGCTCGCGAGCTCAGCAGTGGATCAGCTGTTGAATGCGCCGACAGCAGACAAGAAATGACGGGGCGGCCGGCCTGAACGCATCGGCCTGACGGGGCGTGGGCGGCCTGGGCCCACGCGCCGTCAGCGCATTTCCGGGCGCTGCGCGCCGCGGCGGCGGCGGCCGCCGCGGCCTCGTGACCGACCCTGCTCGACCACCGCCTGCTGCTCAGTGCGTCGTTGTACTATTCTGCTCCGTCGCCGGCGGGCTGAACTCGGTGGCGCAACGTGCTGAATGGCGATCTCAATCTGGCCGGGACCTCGATGACGCGGGCTGACGCACGGCTCGTCTGCAGCAGCGGCGGGCGCGCACCGGTGACCAGCGGCGCCGGGACTTGCGCGTGAGCCCAGCAGCCGCCGCGGACGCCGTTGCCCCTGGCGCGCCCTCAGGCTTGCCGGAGCGGTTGCAGTCGGCGCTCGCCGCGCAGCAGGCGGCGTATGCGCGGCATCCGGTTCCGACGCGCCGCGAGCGCAGTGCCGATCTGCGTGCGCTCGAGCGGCTGCTGGTCGAGAACCGGGACGCGCTGGTCGAGGCCATCAATCGCGACTACGGCAGCCGTTCCCGGCACGAGACGCTATTTGCCGAGCTGGTGCCCGCGCTCGATGGCATCCGCCACGCACGCCGGCATCTGCGCCGCTGGATGCGGCCGCAGCGGCGCAAGGTTGATCTGCTGTTGTTTCCGGGCGCCCGTAACCGGGTGCTGCCGCAGCCGCTCGGGGTCGTCGGCATCATCGTGCCGTGGAACTTCCCCATCTTTCTGATGGTCCTGCCGCTCGCTGCGGCGCTCGCCGCCGGCAACCGCGTCATGGTGAAGCTGTCGGAGAACTCGCGCCATCTTGCGGCGGTGCTCGCCACCGCGGTGCCGAAGTACTTCCCCGCCGATAAGCTCGCGGTGTTCGACGAGACCGGCGGCGTGGGCGAGGCGTTCTCGCGCCTGCCCTTCGATCACCTGCTGTTCACCGGCTCGACGGAAACCGGGAGACGCGTCATGGCCGCGGCCGCGGCCAACCTGACTCCCGTCACGCTCGAGCTCGGCGGCAAGTCACCGGCTCTGGTATGCGAGGACTTCCCGCTGCGCACGGCGGCGGAGCGCATCCTGTTCGTGAAGCTGATGAACGCCGGCCAGATCTGCACGACAGTCGACTACCTGCTGCTGCCGCGAGGGCGCATCGAGGAGTTCACGGCGCTCGCCGCGCAGATCGTCGCGAGGCGCTACCCGGACATCGCGACGCACGACTACACGGCGATCATCGATGCGCGCTCGTTCGCGCGCATCACCCGGGCGATCGCCGAAGCGCGTGAGCGCGGTGCGCGCGTGGTGCAGCTGCTGCCGGGAAAGGCATGGGACGAAGCGACGCGCAAGGTGAGTCCGCATCTGGTCATCGAGCCGCCGGGCGATACGCAGTTGATGCAGCGGGAGATCTTCGGGCCGGTGCTGCCGGTGCTCGGCTACGAGCGACTCGAGGAGGCCGTCGAGTTCATCCGCTCGCGACCGCGACCGCTGGCCTTCTACCCGTTCAGCAAGAGCCGCGCCACCATCGACTACCTGCTCTCGCAGGTCATATCGGGCGGGGTGTGCGTGAACGACGCACTCTGGCACGTCGCCCAGCACGATCTGCCGTTCGGCGGCGTCGGCGCGAGCGGAATGGGCCAGTATCACGGGGCGGAGGGTTTCGCGACTTTCTCGAAGCTGCGCCCGGTGTTCTACCAGGGACCGGTGAGCTCGATGCGGATCCTGTGGCCGCCGTTCGGGCGGCTGGCCGACCGTGTCATCGGTTTCCTGAGCCGCTAGCTTCGCCAGCCGCCAGGGCGCTGTAGGTAGTTCTTCGGATCGCAGCCCCGGCCCGTCGGGCACAGCATGCGCTCATGAGAGCCAGCTCGAAAGGTCGGGTCGCCGGATGACGGCAAAGCAGGTCCTGTTCCGGTCAGCAGCACGCGAGAAGGTCTTGCGCGGGGCGGCGCAGCTGGCCGATGCAGTGAGAATTACCCTCGGGCCCAAGTCCAAGTCCGTGCTCATACAGAAGCAGTGGGGCGCGCCGATCGTCTGCAACGACGGCGTGACCATTGCCAAGGAGATGGAGCTTGCCGATCCCGAGGAGAACCTCGGGGCGCGGATGCTGCGGCAGGCGGCCGAGAAGACCGGCGATGCGGTCGGCGACGGCACCAGCACAGCCACCGTGCTGGCGCAGGCGATGTATGCGGAGGGGCTGCGCAACGTTGCCGCCGGCGCGAGCGCCATCGACCTCAAGCGTGGGCTGGATCGCGGGCTGGCGGCGGCGGTCAAGGCGCTCAAGGGCACGGCGAAGCCCGTGGGCAGCCGCAAGGAGAAGGCGCAAGTCGCAACGATATCCGCGCACAACGATCCGGCCATCGGCGAGCTGGTCGCGGACGCCATGGAGAAGGTCGGGGGCGACGGCGTCATTACCGTCGAGGAATCGAAGACCACGGAGACCGTCCTCGAGGTGGTCGAGGGACTGCAGTTCGACCGCGGCTACCTGTCGCCGTATTTCGTCACGGACCCGAACAGCATGGAAGCGGTGCTCGAGGATCCCTACATCCTGGTGTGCGACCGCAAGCTGAACATCATCAAGGACATCATCCCGCTGCTCGAGCAGGTGGCGAAGGCCGGCAAGCCCATCCTCTTCATCACCGAGGACATCGAGGGTGAGGCGCTGGCAACGCTCATTGTCAACCAGATGCGCGGGGTGCTGAAGAGCGCGGCGGTGAAGGCGCCGGGCTTTGGGGACCGCCGCAAGGCGATGCTGCAGGATATTGCGATCCTCACCGGCGGCCAGGTCATTTCCGAGGAGCTCGGCATCAAGCTCGAGGACGTGGAGCTGAAGCAGCTCGGGCGTGCGAAGCGCGTGGTGGTCGACAAGGACAACACCACCATCATCGGTGGTTACGGTGCCAAGGCCGAGATCAATGGCCGCATCCAGATGATCCGCAAGGAGCTGGAGAAGACGACCAGCGACTACGACCGGGAGAAGCTCGAGGAGCGCGTCGCCAAGCTGTCGGGCGGCGTCGCAGTCATTCGTGTGGGCGCGCCTTCCGAGTCCGAGATGAAGTCGAAGAAGGAAGCGCTCGATGACGCGATCAGCTCGACCAAGGCCGCCGTGGCCGAAGGCATCGTGGCGGGAGGGGGCCTGGCGCTGCTGCGCGCGAGCGCGGCCGTTGCGGCAGCCGAAGGCGAGTGTAGCGGCGATGAGCGCACCGGGGTGCAGATACTGCGGCGCGCGCTCGAGGCGCCCGCACGGCAGATTGCCGAGAACTCCGCCGCCGACGGCGGCGTGGTTGTCGACCGCATGCTGCATGGCACCGGCAATATCGGCTTCGATGCCGCTACTCAGCAATTCGTGGACCTGATGGAGGCCGGCATCGTCGATCCGGTCAAGGTCGTGCGCACGGCGCTCGAGAATGCGGTTTCGGTCGCGAGTGTCCTGATGCTCACCGAGGCGACGATGACCGAGAAACCGGAGAAGCCGCACGAGCGCGCGGCGCTCGAGTCCGAGGTGTAGATCCGCAGGAGCAGACATGCGCATCCGTATCGTCGTCGCAAATCAGGCCGAAGCGGTCTTCTTCGACATGGAATCGCGGGGCGATGAGCCGCGATTCACCACGCGTCTGAGCGATTCCCAGGCGCACTTGCACGACCGCGATTTCAAGTCCGACCGCCCCGGCCGGGTCTTCGATCATGCGCCGTTGGCGGGCGGCCGGCGGGGTGCGACGGGGCACCACGGTACCGGGGGAGAACGCAAGCCGCGCAAGCACGAGGCGGAATTGTTCGCGCACCGCGTCGCCGAGCAGCTGCTGGACGCGCAGAGTGAATTCGATCGGCTGGTGGTGATTGCGGCGCCTGCCTTTCTCGGGCTGCTGCGCAAGGCCCTGCCGCGCCCGGTGCGGTCGCGGGTCGCGGCCGAGGTGGCCAAGGACCTGGTGAACGAGGCGCCCGCTGCGTTGCGGACTCATGTGCCGCCGGATGTTTTCCAGGAGATGCTCGCGGCGCAGTAGTCGCGCGCTCGAGCGCGGTTAGCGTTGTGCGACACTGAAACGAGGAAGAAAGCATGCTCACCGAGGCGCTGAGCGACTTGCAACAACTGCTGTTGGAACTGGACAAGCTGCTGGGGCACCCGGGCGCCGAGGTGGCGGGCCATGCCGAGGAAACGCTGGCTGACTGGCGTCACCGGGCGAAAGACGTACAGGAGCGCCTGAGAAAGCTGCACAAACAGGCGCATGCGCGAGTCGGCACGGCCGCAAAGTCGCTGGAGGAGTCCCTGCAGGACAATCCGTGGCGAACCGTGGCGATTGCGGCGGCGGCCGGCCTGCTCCTCGGCCTCGCGCTCGGCTCCTTCGAGCGATCCGCGCCGCCGGACCAGTAAGGGCTTAGGGCCCTCGAATGCGCGCCCCGGCGCGGGCCGGGTGCGCCGTGCGCATGGATGATGCCTGTGCGCATACTTATAATCCCCCGCCATGCTGCGGCAGCCAATCGTCCTCATCGTGCTCTCCTGCGCTACGGCGAGTCTCCCCGCGGCCGAGGATGGCCAATGGACCATGCCCGCGAAGAACTACGCAGCGACGCGCTACAGCGGACTTACGCAGATCAACGCGCAGAATGCGCGCTCGCTTCATCCCCTGTGGACCTTCTCGACGGGTGTGCTCGCCGGTCACGAGGGCCAGCCGCTGGTGGTGGGCGAGACGATGTATGTCGTCACTCCGTGGCCGAACGTGCTGTATGCCTTCGATCTGCGCAAGGAGGGATACCCGCTGCGCTGGAAGTATCGGCCGGACGTGAGCTCGAACGCGCTCGGGGTTGCCTGTTGCGACGCCGTCAATCGCGGCGCCTTCTACGCCGATGGACGGATCGTCTACAACCTGCTCGACGGTCACACCGTGGCGGTGGATGCGCGCTCGGGCCGGGAGCTCTGGAAGAGCAGGATTGCCGACCTCGGCAGCGGTGAGACGGTCACGATGGCGCCGCTGGTGGTCGGTGAGCGGGTAATCGTCGGTGCGTCCGGCGGAGAGTTCGGAATTTATGGATGGCTGAAGGCCCTCGATCTGAAGACCGGGCAGACGGTGTGGACCGGTCACAACCTGGGTCCTGATGCCGACATGCTCGCGCGACCGGGAGCCTTCAAGCCGCCGTACGACGGCGGCGTCGATATCGGTGCGAAGAGCTGGGCGGCCGACAGCTGGAAGACCGGTGGCGCTCCCGTGTGGGGCTGGATCTCCTACGATCCCGAGCTCGACCTCATCTACTACGGCACCGGCAACGCCGCTCCCTACGACCCCGAGGTGCGTGCCGGCGACAACAAATGGAGCGCCAGCGTGCTCGCGCGCCGGCCGGGTACCGGTGAGCTGCTGTGGGCCTATCAGTTCACGCCGCACGACAACTGGGACTACGATGCCACGGGTGCGATGGTCCTGGCGGACCTCACCATCGCGGGCAAGCCGGTCAAGGCGCTGGTGCACTTCGACAAGAACGGCTTTGCCTACACGCTGGACCGCGCCACCGGGAAACTGCTGGTCGTCGCGGCCTATGCGGCGGTGAACTGGGCGAAATCGGTCGATCTCGCGACCGGACGGCCGGTGATCGACCCTGTCAGGCAGACCGGCGTGTCCAAGGGCAAGGTCATGGGGGTGTGCCCGAGTCTCGAGGGCGGAGTGAGTCCGACGTCGCCGCCGGCCTACTCGCCGCGCACTCATCTGTTCTATACATCCACCAACAACCTGTGCATGGACTACGGCGCCATGCATGCCTCGCACCTGCGGGCGACGCCCTATGTTGGCGTGGACTGGGCATACCACCCGGGTCCGGGAGGTCATCTCGGCGCCTTCATCGCCTGGGATGCCGCGACGGGCACGAAGGTCTGGGAAGACAAGGAGTCGTACCCGAGCTGGAGCGGCGCGCTGGTGACGGCGGGTGATGTGGCGTTCTATGGAACGCTCGATGGCTGGTTCAAGGCGGTCGACGCCCGCTCGGGTGCGGTGCTTTCGAAATTCAAGGTGGGCTCGGGGGTGGTGGGTAATCCCATTGCCTACCGCGGCCCGGATGGCAGGGAGTACGTGGCCGTCTACGCCGGCATCGGTGGAGACTGGTCGCTGATCGCCGGAGATACGCGCTCCGACGATCCCACGGACGTGCGCGAGCCCGCGGACTTCATGAAAGACATTGCGCGCCACACGAGTCAGGGTGGCATCGTCTGGATCTTCGGCCTGTGAGCGGCCGGCGTCGCATCCCCGTGGCACTTGGGCTCTGCGTGGCTCTGGCTTGCTGTGAGCGCACGGCGGCCCCGCCCGCGGCCCCCGGCAGCGCGGTACCGCCCACCATCGCCTATGAGGCGCACGTGGCGGCGGGGGGCATCGCGCCCGCGGGCGGCGTGCTCAGAAATCCTCACGCCGGGGATGCGGCCGTGGCCAAGGCCGGGGAGCAGCTCTTTCATGCGATGAACTGCGATGGCTGCCACAACCTCGGGGCCAGCGGCTGGGTGGGTCCTAACCTCGGTGATGGACGCTGGCGCTACGGCGGCGCCGACGGCGAGGTCTTTGCATCGATCTACTATGGCCAACCGAAGGGAATGCCGGCCTTTGGCGGCGTACTCGGGTCGGACGGCATCTGGACCCTCGTGACCTACATCCGCTCGCTGCCGCTACCGGCCGACCTGCCGACCGAGTCCTGGGAGCAGCCATAGGCCGCTCCGGGACAGGGGCGCCCGCAATGTCGGACGCGCCGCAGCCGCCCCAGGCGCTGTTCGGCGAGCTGTTCGCCGCGGTACAGACCGCGGCCATATACCCTGACGGCAAGACCTTCGTGGACGCGGTGCCCTGCGAGGCGCCCGAGGCCATACTGGTTGCCTACCGCGCGGCACGCCCGGATTCGCCCGAGACGCTCAAGCGCTTCGTGGACGCGCACTTCGCGCTGCCCGTGGATCCCGCGCCGGTCGCTGCGGCCGCGAGGCAGACGACGCTCGCGGCTCACATCGATGCGCTCTGGAGCCAGCTCACCCGGACGACCACCAGCGCGCCGCGCTGGTCATCGCTCCTGCCGCTGCCTCGGCCTTACGTAGTTCCCGGCGGACGGTTTCGCGAGATCTACTACTGGGACTCGTACTTCACGATGCTGGGGCTCGTCGAGAGCGGCCGCGGTGAGCTGGTCGCCGGCATGGTCGAGGATTTTGCGCACCTGATCGATCGCTACGGGCATGTGCCGAACGGGACCCGAACCTACTATCTCAGCCGTTCGCAACCGCCGTTCTTTTTCCTGATGCTCGGGCTGTTGCCCGGCGCGCCCGGCGAGACGTACGCGCGCTACCTGCCGCAGCTCAAGCGCGAGTACGAATTCTGGATGGAGGGTGCCGCGGCGCTCAAGCCGGGCGAGGCACATCGCCGCGTGGTCGCGCTGCCCGACGGCGCCATCCTCAACCGCTACTGGGACGATCGCGACACCCCGCGTGACGAGTCGTTTCGTGAGGACACCGAGCTCGCACGCGTGAGCAGCCGCCCGCCAGGGCAGGTGTTTCGCGACATTCGCGCCGCGGCGGAGAGCGGCTGGGATTTCAGCTCGCGCTGGTTCGCGGATGGGCGGACCATGGCGACGATCGTCACCACGGAGATCGTTCCGGTCGATCTCAACAGCCTGCTCTACGGGCTCGAGAACGCGATCGTCGCGGGCTGCGAGCAGCGTGGGGAGGCCGCTGCCGAGTTTCGCCGCCACGCCGAGGCGCGGCGCGCGGCCATCGACCGCTACCTCTGGGATGCGCCGGCCGGCGTCTATTGCGACTATCGCTGGACTGAGCGGGCGAGCATCGCGCGCCTCTCGGGCGCGACGCTCTACCCACTGTTTCTCGGCTGTGCCTCGCAGCGGCAGGCCGACGGGGTCGCCGCCGCGGTACGTGGCACACTGCTCAAGTCCGGCGGCCTCGTCACCACGCCGCTCGCGACCGGCCAGCAGTGGGACGCTCCCAACGGCTGGGCGCCGTTGCAGTGGATCGGCGTATCGGGTTTCAATCGCTACGGCGAACGCCGGCTGGCCGAGACAGTCGCCCATCACTGGCTGCGCAACGTGCGGCGCGTCTACGAAGAGAGCGGCAAGCTCGTCGAGAAGTACGACGTGCTCAGCGAGCGGCGCGGTGGCGGCGGCGAGTATCCGCTGCAGGACGGCTTCGGCTGGACCAACGGCGTCACGGCCAGGCTGATGGCGATGTACCCGGCGGCCGCCGCCGCTCTACGTCCGGGGAGTTGAGGAGAGAGCGTGGTAAACCCCAGTCTGGAGCGCCCCAGCGCCGGCACGAGCGCGGCGGAGCCCGAGGTGCGGACTCTGCGCCTGTTCGTGTTCGCGCTGTTTTTCATGTTCGGCGGCATCACGAGCCTGAACGACGTAATCATCCCGAAACTGAAGGCACTGTTCACACTCAACTACGCCCAGGTGATGCTGGTGCAGTTCGCATTCTTCATTGCCTATTTTCTCATCTCGATTCCCGCTGCCGCCGTGGTCGCGCGTATCGGTTACATGCGCACTGCCGCGCTCGGGCTCATGACCATGACCGCCGGGTGCCTGCTGTTCATTCCGGCCTCGTCGTCGGCCCTTTTCATCGCTTTCCTTGGCGCTATCTTCGTGCTGGCATCCGGCATCACCATCGTGCAGGTGGTCGCAAATCCCCTGATCTCGATGCTCGGGCGAGCGCAGACCGCGCACAGCCGTCTGACCTTCGCACAGGCCTTCAACTCGCTCGGCACGACGATCTTTCCTTACGTGGGCTCGGCCTTGATCCTCGGGTCTCTTTCCAACGTCGACCCGAGCCAGCTCGCCGGCCCGGCGCTCGCTGCCTTCCGTACCCATGAGACCCAGGTCATCGTCAGCACTTATATCGGGCTGGCCACGGTGCTGACTCTGGTCGCGGCGAGCGTCTGGATCGCGCGCAATAAGCTGATCGAGGCCCCGAGCGAGATGCCGACGCTCCGGCACTACCTGAGTCTCTTGAAGCTGCCACGCTTCAGTTACGGGACCTTATGCATCTTTGTTTATGTGGGAGGTGAGGTCGCGATCGGCTCGCTGATCGTGAATTACCTGATGCAGTCGAGCACGCTCGGCCTCGGCCCCGAGGCGGCGGGCAAGCACGTGCCCTTCTACTGGGGCGGAGCGATGGTGGGCCGGTTCATCGGCTCTTATCTGCTGCGAGTGTTCTCCCCGGGTAAAGTGCTCGCCTGCGCCGCGGCGGCCGTGATCACGCTGCTCCTGATTTCAGCCAACACCACCGGAGCCGCGTCCGGATGGTCGCTGCTGGCGATCGGACTGTTCAACTCCATCATGTTTCCGACGATTTTCACGCTGGCCTGCGAGGGACTCGGACCGCGGGCGGCGGAGGCCTCAGGGATCATCTGCGTGGCGATCGTCGGCGGGGCGGTAGTGCCGCTCATCACCGGCCGTGCGGCGGACCTCGCGGGCCTCAAGTCGGCGCTCGTCGTGCCGGCGATCTGCTATGCGGTGATCTGCGGCTTCGGCATCTTCGCGCGCCGTCCTGCGGCGTACGCCGGGCACTGACGGAGGAGTCCCATGAGCGTGAGAGCGAGGCTGATTCTGACCGCCCTGGCGGCCCTCATCGGTGCCGGGGTACTCGCGGGAGCGAAAGTGGACAAGAACTCTCAAGCGTCGGCTGGTGCCGACGATCCTTATCTGTGGCTCGAGGACGTTCACGGCGCACAGGCGCTCGCGTGGGTGAAGGCGCAGAACGCGAGATCGACCGCCGTGCTGCAGGCCGACCCCGATTACCAGAAGGACTACGACGCCATTCTCAAGGTGCTGGACGCCACCGACCGCATCCCCTACGGCGAGCTCGACCATCAGTACGTCTTCAATTTCTGGCAGGACGCGCAGCATCCCAAGGGCATCTGGCGGCGCACGACCATCGCCGACTACGCGAATCCGGCCCCTGCCTGGGAGGTGCTGCTCGACGTCGACGAGCTCGCGCTCGACGAGCACGAGAACTGGGTGTGGAAAGGCGCCGACTGCACCCCCTCGCTCAGACGCTGTCTGCTCACGCTCTCGCGCGGCGGCGGCGATGCCGCGGTGGTGCGTGAGTTCGATCCGGATGCCAGGGCCTTCGTGAAGGACGGGTTCGAGCTCGCCGAGGCCAAGTCCTCGATCACCTGGCTCGATGAGGATACGGTGGTTTTCGGGACCGACTTCGGTCCGGGCTCGATGACCTCATCGGGCTATCCGCGCGTCGTGAAGGTCTGGAAGCGCGGCGAGCCGATGGCGAATGCGCGCACGGTGTACGAGGGCAAGGAGAGCGACGTCGCCTCGGCGGCCGTGGTATTCCACAATCCCGCAGGCAGGATGGCGCTGATCCAGCGCGCCATCAGCTTCTTCACGGCCGAGTACTACTGGCTGGCGCCCGATGGCACGACGCGACAGCTGCCGCTTCCGCTCGGCGCGGACTTGAAGGGTGCCCAGGGGAGCAGTTTTCTCTTCACGCTGCGAGAGGACTGGAGCCCGCCGGGAGCTGCATCCATCAGGAAGGGCTCGCTGATCGCCTGCCACGTGGATGGCGCGGAGAAGGCCGTCGGTCTGGGCGTCGTAACGCTCTACACACCCGACGACCGCAGCGCGATCGACGAGGTGGCCGCCGGCCGCGATGCCGTGTATGTCTCGGTCAATCACGATGTCACCGGCAGCATCCACGTATTTCGCCCGGGCGCGAATCGCCGCTGGAGCGAGAGCACGCTGGCGCTTCCGGCGGGCGGCTCGACCCACGTCGTGAGCGCGAATACCTGGGGACCGGAGGCCCAGTTCCGCTTCGAGAGCTATACGACGCCGACGACTCTGTACGCGATCACGGGCGAGGGCACGCCGGCGCCCATCAAGTCGCTGCCGGCGCGTTTCGATGCCACAAACCTCGAGACCCGGCAGTTCTTCGCAACCTCGAAGGACGGCACGCGAGTACCGTACTTCGTGACGCGCTCGCGCAGCCTCAGCGGCCCCGCGCCCACCGTGCTCTATGGCTATGGTGGGTTCGAGATCGCGCTCACGCCGAGCTATTCGGCCAACTTCGGCATGCTGTGGCTCACCCGCGGTGGGGCGTTCGTGGTGGCCAACATCCGCGGCGGCGGCGAGTACGGTCCGGCGTGGCATCAGGCGGCGCTGCTCGGGAACCGCCAGAGGGCGTACGACGACTTCCAGGCCGTCGCCGAGGACCTCGTCCGGCGCGGCATCACCACGGCGAGGCAGCTCGGCATCATGGGTGGATCGAACGGCGGGCTGCTGGTCAGCGCCAATATGGTGGAGCGCCCGGAGCTCTTCGGCGCGGTGGTGTGTCAGGTGCCTCTCATCGATATGATCCGCTATACACATATCGGCGCAGGCGCCTCCTGGGAGGCCGAGTACGGCGATCCCGACAAACCCGCCGACCGCGCCTGGATCCTCAAGTACTCGCCCTATCAGAACGTGAGCAAGGCGAAGCGCTATCCACCGGTGTTCTTCGTCACCGCCACCAGCGACGACCGCGTGACTCCGGTGCACGCGCGCAAGATGGCGGCGCGCATGGAGGAGCAGGGGCATACGGTGCTCTTCTACGAGAACACCGACGGCGGGCATGCCGCGGCCGCGGACCACCGCCAGGCCGCCGAGATGTGGGCGCTCAGCTTCGTCTACCTCAGGCAGCAGCTCGCCGGAGGTTAGCGCTGCGGTGAGCGCTCGTGCAGAGTCGCTCGACGTGCTGCGTGCCGCTGAGCGCAGGCCGATACCCTGGAAGAATGGCGGCGGCCTGACCCGGGAGGTCGCCGCGTACCCGCCGGGCAGTGATCTCTCGGGTTTCGACTGGCGGGTCAGCATCGCGGACATCCGCGCTGCCGGACCGTTCTCGCTCTTTCCGGGGGTCGACCGGCGGATGGCGGTCATCAGCGGCCGGCTGTCGCTCGCCATCGACGGCCGCGCCGCGCTCATACTCACGCCCGAGAGTGACGCGATCGCCTTTCCGGGCGATGTGCCGGCGTTTGCCGAGCCGCTCGGCGAGGCGGTGACGGACCTCAACGTCATGACGCGGCGCTCCCGTAGCAGCGCGACCCTGACGCGCAACTCCCAGCGGGAATCGGCCGTGCTCGAGCCGCGCGCAGGCACCACGCTGCTCGTCGCCCTCGCGGACCTCGTCGTCCGGCGCGGGAGCACGCAGGTCTCGCTCGCGCCGCTCGATGCGCTCAGGATCGTGCGCGGCCCGGCGTGTGCCATCACGGCCCGTCACGGCCCGGCAGCATTCCACCTTATCGAGATTCTCTAACCGATCATCGAGCAGATCGTCGAGCGCGTCGATCACGGCTGCACACCCGATATGCTGGTGGCGGCGGGCCGGGATTCCGAGCGGCGTGCCTTATCGGCAGCGGTGCGTTACGCGATCGAGCACGGCGTGTTCCTGAACGGCGGCCGCACGGTGGTCTTCAAGTAACTCCGGGAGGCGCGGGGCGCAGGTTGAGGCCCGCGACGTCCGGAGCGACGAGGGGTGGTGCGGGACTGCCATATACCGCGCCGAAGCGCCCGTTGTTCCAGTCGCGCGTCGCCGCGACGATTTCCTCGCGGGTGCGCGCCACGAAATTCCACCAGACGAGGATCTCCTCCCCGAAGGGCACGCCGCCGATCAGGAGGATCCGCGCGGCCGATTGAGTCCGCAGAGTGAGCTCGGCGCGCCCGGGAGCGAAGTAAAGCAGGGTGCCCGGCGCGAGCGCCTCGCCGGCCACACTCGCCGCGCCGCTCAGGACGAGCGTCGCATGCTCAAACGAGGTCTCGAGTGGCACACTGAGCGCCGCCGCGCCGGTAGCAGTGAGATCCAATCCGACGAGTGGCGAGTGGATCTCGGCCGGCGAGCGCTGCCCGAAAGCACTTCCGGCGAGCACGCGCACGCTGAAGCCGCCCGACACGACGAGCGGCAGACGCGGGTAGTTGCGAAAGGCGGGCGGGCGGCGCCGCTCACCCTCGGGCAGGGCGATCCAGAGCTGTGCGGCATGCAGTCGCCCCGCACGCCCGGGAAAGGAGTCCTCGGCGTGCGCGATGCCGGCACCCGCGGTCATCAGGTTGACCTGGCCCGGGGTGATCACCTGTTCGTTGCCGAGGCTGTCACGGTGGACCACCTCGCCCTCGATCATCCAGGTGAAGGTCTGCAGCCCGATGTGCGGGTGCGGCCCGACGTGCATGCCGCCATCTGCGGCGAACTCCATCGGTCCCGCGTGATCGAGAAAGCACCAGGCGCCCACGGTCCGGCGGTGCCGATTCGGCAGTGCACGACGGATCGTGAGCCCGCCGCCGATCTCGGCGGAGCGTGCCTCGAGGCGTTCGCTCGGGAGTTGCTCGCTCATGCGGACGCCGTCACCTCCTGACCAGTGATTCGATGCGCGTATCGGGCACGAGCCACATCACCGCCACCGTGACGTAGAGGACGATCGCGACCCAGGGCCGCACGAATGCCAGCCCGATGGCGGCGAGGTACAGCGCCAACGACAGTTTCCCCTTGAGGTCGTTGCCGGTCGCCAGGGCGAGGCGCGACTGGCGGCCGTTGAGCGCGATGATCTGCGTCTGCAGGTTGAGGTAGCTCAGCGCGGCGCAGCTCAGCACCACGCCGTAGGCCGCGGCCGGCGCCGAGACGAATCCCGCCTCGTCGATCCAGCGGATCACGAACGGCACCAGCGACAGCCAGAAGAGCAGCGCCAGGTTGGCCCAGAGGATCTTGCCGTTGACCCGCTCGGTGACGTGCAGCATGTGGTGGTGGTTGCTCCAGAAGATGCCGACGTTCACGTAGCTCAGTACGTACGCCAGCAGCACCGGCACGTCCGCCTTGAGCGCCGCGAGATCGGTGCCCTGTGGCACGTGGATCTCGAGCACCATGATGGTGATGATGATGGCGACCACGCCGTCGGTGAATGCCTCGAGGCGGGCAGTGTTCATGGCGCCATGTTAACCCGAGCCGATGTTAAGCTGCCGCCGGGAGCGACGCATGACCAGCACGCGAGCATTTCTCGAAGCCCGGAATGAGCTGCTGCGCTGCCGGGAGGACCTGGCCGGGGCGCTGTGCGGATTCCGCTGGCCGGCGCTCGCGGAGTTCAACTGGGCGCGCGACTACTTCGACGTGATCGCGGCCGGGAACGAGGCCGTGGCGCTGCGGGTCGTCGATGATACGGGTGGGGATGAGACGCTGAGCTTCGCCGCGCTCGCGCGCCGCTCCGTCCAGGTGGCCGCGTTCCTGTCCGCCGCCGGCATGCGGGCGGGCGATCGCATCCTCGTCATGCTGCCGAACTGTACGGCGCTGTGGGAGACGATGCTGGCCGCCATTCGCCTCGGGGGCGTCATCATTCCGGCGACGACGCTGCTCGAGGGCGAGGATCTGCGCGACCGCCTGGATCGCGGCCGGGTGAAGGCGGTCGTGACGCAGACGGCTCTCACCGGGCGTTTCACCGCGTTGTCGGGCGCGCCGCTGCGCATCGCGGTTGGGGAAGCCGTACCGGGCTGGGTTGCGTATCAACGCTCGCACGCTGCGGATGCCGGTTTCACCACCGCCGCGACTCGCGCCGATGACCTGCTGCTCGTGTATTTCACCTCCGGCACGACCGCACGACCGAAGCTCGTCGCGCACACGCACGTCAGCTACCCCGTCGGACATCTCTCGACGATGTACTGGCTGGGGCTCCGTCCCGGCGACGTGCATCTGAACCTGAGCTCGCCCGGCTGGGCGAAGCACGCCTGGTCGAGTCTGTTCGCTCCCTGGAACGCGCAGGCCACGGTGCTGGCGTACCACTACGAGCGCTTCGACGCCGCCGCGCTCCTCGGGCAGCTGGTGCGCTGCCGCGTCACGAGCTTCTGCGCGCCGCCGACCGTGTGGCGGATGTTGATCCAGCACGATCTGAGGGCAGTCCGGGTATCGCTGCGCGAGGTGGCGAGCGCCGGAGAGCCGCTCAACCCCGAGGTAATCGAGCGCGTGCGGGACGCCTGGGGCCTCACTATCCGCGACGGCTTCGGCCAGACGGAGAGCACCGCCCAGGTCGGCAACCCGCCGGGACAGCCGGTCAAACCCGGCTCGATGGGGCGGCCGTTGCCGGGTTACCCAGTGGTGCTGGTGGATGCGGAGGGCCGCCCGGCAGAGGAGGGCGAGATCTGCATCGACCTCAGGCAGCGGCCGCTCGGTCTCATGCAGGCCTATCTCGACGATGCGGAGCGCACGGCGAGCGCCATGGCCGATGGCTACTATCACACGGGCGATGTGGCCAGGCGCGATGCCGAAGGCTACCTGACGTACGTCGGGCGTATGGACGATGTCTTCAAGTCCTCGGACTATCGCATCAGCCCCTTCGAGCTCGAGAGCATGCTCATCGAGCACGCCGCGGTCGCGGAAGCCGCCGTGGTGCCGAGTCCGGACGCGCTGCGCCTCGCGGTGCCGAAGGCGTTCATCGCGCTGGCCGCAGGGCGCGCGCCGGATGCTGGCACTGCGCGCTCGATCTTCGAGCACGTGCGTGCGCGCGTCTCGCCCTACAAGCGCATCCGGCGCATCGAGTTCGCGGCGCTGCCGAAGACCATCTCCGGAAAAATCCGCCGGATCGAGCTGCGCAAGCTCGAGGAGGCGCGCCGTGCCGGGGGCGAACGCCGCGCGCACGAGTTCTGGGAGGAGGACCTGCGCTAGCCTGGCCTGGGACCAATGGCCGGCTCGCGGTTTATGATGGGCCATGCTCGACCCGGCCATCGGTGTGCTGCTCATCGGGTGCCTGGCGCTGTTGTTCGCCAGTGCAGCGCTGCACAAGCTGCGTAATCTGGCGCATTTCGCCGAGGTGCTGCGCGCCTATCGCGCGCTGCCCGAGGGCCTCGTGCGCCTCGCCCCGCTGGTACCGCTCGCCGAGCTGACGGTTGCCGTGGGACTCTTGCCGGCCGCCACGCGCTCCGGCGCGGCGCTCGCGGGCGTGGCGCTCCTTCTCTCCTACGCGGCGGCGATCGGTGTGAACCTCGGCCGCGGGCGGCGCGACCTGGCCTGCGGCTGCGGCGGGCCCGACGATGCACGACCGATAGCCGCCTGGATGGTGGTGCGCAACCTGGTGCTCGCGCTGCTGCTCGCCGTGACGCTCCTCCCATGGCAGACACGGGCGCTGCTGCCGACGGACCTTGTTACGATCGGCGCCGGCGCGGTGGTCGCGACGCTCTTATATATATCCCTGGATCGGCTCCTCGGCCGGGTGCTGCCCTGGACCCGCGCGCTCGGGGGCCCGGGATGACCGCGCTCGCCATATCCAACATCGTGCTGTGGGTTCTGGTCCTGGCGCTCGCCGCGGTCGTCCTGGCGCTCATCCGACAGCTCGGGGTGCTGCACCAGCGCATCGCGCCGGCGGGAGCGCTCATGCTCAATCGCGGCCTTACCGTAGGAGAGCCGGCACCGGTGCTCGAGCTCGCGGCCCTCGACGGGCAAGCGCTGAAAGTCGGCGTCGCGCGCGACGACGGCCGCAGCACGCTGCTCCTGTTCGTCTCCCCTACCTGCCCGGTGTGCAAGTCGCTCCTGCCGGCGGTCAAGTCCAGCCGCAGGGACGAGCGCTCCTGGATGGACGTCATCCTGGCGAGTGACGGTGACGCCGCCGAGCAGCGCGAGTTCGTGCACGCGCAGGGGCTCGAGGGAATTCCCTACGTGGTATCGGCGGCCCTCGGGCTTGCCTACCAGGTGAGCCGGCTGCCGTTTGCGGCTCTGCTCGATGAGCAGGGGGTGCTGCGCGCACGCGGACTGGTCAACTCGCGCGAGCACCTCGAGAGCCTGTTCGAGGCGAAGAGGCTCGGGGTCGCGTCGCTCCAGGAATACTTCTCCGGCGCGGCCTGACGGGAGGACCCATGAATCCGCCGACCATCGACGCGGCCGTGGGGACCGTGCTGGCCGAGTACGAGGCACGGGCCGAGCGCGAGGAGGCGCTTTGGGACTTGCTCGGGCCCGAGGAGGCCGAGCGACGCATCGACGAGCTGCTGCTGCCGGTCGGCCGCGCAACCGGCAGCCTGCTCAACCTCCTCGCCAAGGAGGCCGGCGCCCGCCGCATCCTCGAGGTCGGCAGCTCCTTTGGCTATTCCACCGTCTGGCTCGCCGAAGCCGCGCGCGCAGTCCACGGCAAGGTGATCTCTCTGGAGCTCAGGGCCGCGAAGACCGAATACGCAACTGCCCAGCTCGCACGCGCAGGTCTCGCCGACTTCGTCGAGTTTCGCATCGGCGACGCGCTCGCGAGTCTCCCCGCGCTCCCGGGACCTTTCGATCTGGTGCTGATCGACCTGTGGAAGAACCTGTACGTGCCGGTGTTCGAGCTGCTGCACCCGAAGCTCGCGCCGGGCGCGCTGGTCATCGCCGACAACATGATCGAGCCGGCGAGCACGCGTGCCCACGCGCAGGCGTATCGCCATGCAGTACACAGCGCGCGCGACATGAGCTCGGTGCTGCTACCGGTCGGCAACGGCATCGAGCTCAGCCGCTATCAGTGAGCACGATCTCCACGCGCTTGTTGTGCCGGCCCTCGCTGCGGATCCTCACGACGCGGATGGCACCGATCTCGGCGATGTTGGCGACGTGGGTGCCGCCGCAGGGCTGCAGGTCGATCCCCGGGATCCTGAGCAGCCGCACCCGGCCCGAGCCGCGCGGCGGCTGCACGCTCATGGTCTTCACCAGCTCGGGCTGCGCGTCGAGCTCGGCATCCGTGATCCAGGCGGTCTCGGTGGCGCGCCCTGAGGCGATCAACCGGTTAGTCTCGCTCTCGATGCGCGCCGCATCGAGCGCCGCGAGCTCGATATCGAAGTCGAGGCGCGCCTTGTCGGGAGCGATGTTGCCGCCGGTCACGGGCGCCACGATCACGCACGACAGCAGGTGGAGCGCGGTGTGCAGGCGCATCAGCCGGTGGCGCCGCGGCCAGTCGATCTCGAGGCTGACCGTCTCGCCGGGCTCGGGGAGGGCTGCGCCGCTCGCGAGGATATGCAGCACGCGGTCGGGAGTCTCGCCCTTGCGGGTATCGGCGATGGAGATACGCTCACCGCTCGCGCGGACCAGGGTACCGGTGTCCCCGGCCTGCCCGCCGCCGAGCGGATAGAACACCGTGCGATCGAGCTCGATGCCGCGCGCACCGGCCGCCAGCACCCGCGCGGTGGCGGTCCTGAGGTAGGCGTCGTCGCGGAACAGTAACTCGGTGCTCATCTGCCCGTACGTGAGGATACAATCGCCCGGCGCATGGCCGCGTTCTCCTATCGGATCGTCAACGTGTTCACCCAAGGGCGCGCGCCCCTGAGCGGCAACCCCTTGTGCGTGTTCGAGCGGGCGCAGGCGCTCGATGCAGCAAGGATGCAGGCGTTGGCATTGCAGTTCAACCTCTCGGAGACCAGCTTCATCCTGCCTTCGGCGCGCGCCAGCGCCGCGGTGCGCGTCTTCACGCCGCGCTACGAGATGCCCTTCGCCGGACACCCCACGCTCGGCGCGGCGCACGTGTGCCGGGCTCTGGGGCTCGGCGGCGACCGCCTGACGCTGGAGCTGCCGGCAGCGGTGATTCCGGTGCGCGCCACCGGCGACCGCTGGACGCTCGAGGCGCGGGCACCGGTGTGGCGCGAGGTGAGCGAGCCGCGTCTCACGCTCGCCGCCATGCTGGGCCTCGAGGAGCGCGACATCGGCGAACGGCCGTTGTGGGTGAGCGCGGGGGTCGAACAGCTCATCGTACCGCTCGCGAGCGAGGCGGCGGTGCGGCGCGTCAACGTGCGCGGGGACCTGCTCGCACAGCTGCGCAGCGCCGACGGACACAGCCAGGTCTATGTGTTCGCGCCCGCGGGTGCGGGGCTCCTCGCCCGGTTCTTCTTTCCGCAGGGGCGGGCGGTGCTCGAGGACCCGGCGACAGGCTCCGCCTGCGCGAATCTCGGCGGCTGGTGCCTCGCCACCGGCCGCACGCTCCCCTGCGAGTTCGATATCTCGCAGGGGGAATACACCGGCAGGCCTGCGGCGCTGCGCCTCCGGGTCGACGAGGAGCGCAAGGTGCTGGTGAGCGGGGACGTCATCGAGCTCGGGCGCGGTACGATAACGCTGTGAGCAAAGGGGCGGTGACTCTCATGCGCACCTGGACCTCGCTCGCCGCCAGCGCGGCCTTGCTCGGCTCGCTGGCGGCGCTGGCCGCCCCGGCACCGACCCCGCCGATGAAGCCCGACATACCGGCCGAGTTCAGCGCGCCGAGCGGGGATTTCGACTACACCAAGCGCATGGTCATGATCCCGATGCGCGACGGTGCGAAGCTCTACACCGTCATCGTCGTCCCGAAGGGCGCCCGGGGAGCGCCGATCGTCCTCACGCGCACTCCCTACGACGCCGCCAAGCGCGCCGAGCGCAGCGCGAGCCCGCATCTGCTCGGAACGCTGTCCGAGGCCGATGAGGTGTTTGTTGCCAAAGGGTACATCCGCGTCTTCCAGGACGTCCGCGGCAAGTACGGCTCGGAAGGCGAGTACGTCATGACGCGGGAGCTGCGCGGGCCGCTCAACGGCACGACCGTGGATCACTCCACCGACGCCTACGACACCATCGATTGGCTGGTGAAGAACCTGCCCGAGTCGAATGGCAGGGTGGGCATGATCGGCTCCTCTTACGAGGGATTCACGGTGCTCATGGCGCTGGTGAATCCGCACCCGGCGCTCAGGGCGGCGGTGCCCGAATGCCCGATGGTCGACGGCTGGAAGGGCGACGACTGGTTTCACAACGGCGCTTTCCGCCAGACCAACTTCGACTACATGTACGGTCAGACCACCCGCCGGGGTGAAGGGCTCAAGATCCCGCGTGGTGTGCACGATGACTACCAGCTGTTTCTTGGCCTCGGGTCCGCGGGCGCTTTCGCGCAGCACTTCGGCATCGACAGGCTGCCGTTCTTCCAGAAGCTCGTGGAGCACCCGGCCTACGATGAGTTCTGGAGCGGCCAGGCGCTCGATCAGCTGCTCGCCGCGCAGCCGCTCAAGGTCCCGACGCTCTTCGTGACGAGCCTGTGGGACCAGGAGGACATGTACGGGGGTGTGCATGCCTATGCGGCCCTCAAGGCGCAGGACCGGGACAACAGGCTCGTCTATCTGGTGCTCGGGCCCTGGAGGCACAGCGGCATCAACGGCGACGGCACGACGCTCGGACCCCTGAAGTTCGACGGCGATACGGCGCTGCAGGCACGGCGCGACGCAATCGAGCCGTTCCTGGCCGAGCATCTGAAGGACGGCGCGCCGCGGGCCGATACGCCGGCTGCGCTGGTGTTCGAGACCGGCACCAATGTCTGGCGGCGCCTGCCGGCGTGGCCGCTGTCGTGCGCGTCGGGGTGCGGCTCGAGGTCCGAGCCGCTTTACCTGCAGCCGCACTTCGGGCTGAGCTCCACCGCCCCGCCGGTGAAGAGCGGCATGCCTTTCGATGAGTACGTGTCGGATCCCGCCAAGCCCGTGCCCTATATCCCGCGGCCGGTGCAGTTCGCCGATCGCGACGCGTGGCGGCGCTGGCTGCTCACCGATCAGCGTGCGGTCGATGGTCGTACCGACGTGCTGACCTACACCTCCGGGCCGCTCACGGCGCCGCTGCACCTCGGAGGCGCGCCCATGGTGAATCTCTTTGCCTCGACCAGCGGCACCGACAGCGACTGGGTGGTGAAGCTCATCGACGTCTACCCGGAGGAGGTGCCGTCGGATCCGCCGATAGGCGGCTACCAGTTGGCAGTTGCCATGGAGATTTTCCGCGGGCGCTATCGCGAGAGCCTCGCGCATCCGAGGCCAATACCTGCCGGCAAGGTGCAGCAGTATCGCTTCGCGCTGCCGCAGGTGAACCACGTATTCCTGCCCGGCCATCGCCTCATGGTGCAGATCCAGTCGAGCTGGTTTCCGCTCTACGATCGCAATCCCCAGACCTACGTCGACAATATCTTCCTCGCGCGCCCGGAGGACTACAGGAAGGCGACGCAGCGCGTGTTCCACATCGGCGGGATGTCGAGCTACATCGATCTGCCGCTGGTCGAGCCGCGCTGAAGCACGGCAGTGGCGCTGCCGGAGAAGCCGATGCCGCAAACCGGCCAGTCCCCGCGCGGCGGGCTGACGATAATGGGGCAGGGCCCCCGCGACTCGCAGCAGCGGTCAGGATAGACTCATGGACCAGCAGCCCCAGACGACCCAGCCGCCGCGCGCACGCCGCCCGAGCGGCCGCGACGCGAAGATCGCCGCGCGCACCGCGCGCAGCCATGCCTTCGTCCCCTACATTACGCGCAACATCCCCTACTACGAGGTGCTGTCCACGGAGGGACTCGAGCTCCTCGAGCACAACGCCGACACGATTCTGCAGGAGATCGGCATCGACTTCCGCGACGACGCGGAGTCGCTCAAGCTGTGGCAGGACGCAGGTGCCGACGTGCAGGGCGAGCGCGTGCGCTTCCCGCGCGGCATGTGCCGGGAGATCGTGCGCCGCTCGGCGCCAAAGGAATTCACCCAGTACGCACGCAACCCGGCGCGCAACGTCGTGATCGGCGGCAACCGCACGGTGTTCGCCCCGGCTTACGGCTCCCCGTTCGTGCGCAACCTCGACGACGGGCGCCGCTACGCGCGCATCGAGGACTTCCGCAACTTCGTCAAGCTCGCGTATCTCGCCAACTCCCTGCATCACTCCGGCGGCACCATCTGCGAGCCGGTCGACCTGCCGGTCAACAAGCGGCACTTCGACATGGTGTACAGCCACATGAAGTACAGCGACAAGCCGTACATGGGCTCGGTGACCCACCCCGACCGAGCACGCGACACCGTCGAGATGACCAAGATCCTCTTCGGAGACAGCTTCGCCGACCCGCAAACCGGCAAGCCGCGTACCTGCGTCACGAGCCTCATCAACGCCAACTCGCCGCTCACCTGGGATGCCACCATGCTGGGGGCGCTCAAGACCTATGCGCGGGCCAACCAGGCGACGGTCGTCACGCCGTTCATCCTGGCCGGCGCGATGTCGCCGGTGACGGTCGCGGGCACGGCGGCACAGACGCTCGCCGAAGCGCTCGCCGGCATGGCGCTCGCGCAGCTGGTCAACCCCGGCGCGCCGGTGATCCTCGGCAGCTTCGCCTCCTCGCTCTCGATGCAGTCCGGAGCGCCGACCTTCGGCACGCCGGAGCCGGCGCTGGTGCTGTACGTCATGGGGGCGCTCGCACGGCGCCTCGGCGTGCCCTTCCGCTCGGGCGGGGCGCTCTGTGCCGCAAAGATTCCCGACGCGCAGGCTGCCTACGAATCAGCCAACACCCTGATTCCGACCTGCCTCGGCGGCGTCAACTTCGTGCTGCATACGGCCGGCTGGCTCGAGGGCGGACTGGCCATGGGCTACGAGAAATTCGTCATGGACACCGACCAGGCGGGCATGATGCATACGCTGCTCGCCGGGGTCGATCTCTCCGAGAACGGCCAGGCGCTCGATGCGATTCGCGAGGTCGGGCCGGGCAAGCACTTCCTCGGGTGTGCCCATACGCAGGCGAATTTCCAGACGGCCTTCTACCGCTCGCCGCTTGCCGATAACAACAGCGTCGAGCAGTGGGAGGCGGAAGGCGCCAAGGACATGATTCAGCGCGCCAACGCCCTGTGGAAGAAGCAGCTGGAAGAGTACGAGCCGCCGCCGCTCGATCCGGCGGTGGACGAGGCGCTGCTCGAGTACATCAAGCGCCGCAAGGCGTCGTTTCCCGACTCGAACGTCTGAGGGATCCAGGGCCCGCGGCGCAGCGGCCGGGGACTTCGGGTGGCGGCGGCGAAATGCGCTAGCATTGAGTGCGATGTGCCCGACCGCCACGTCCGCCCCCCCTGAGCGCCGCCTGCGGGCCGGCATCGTCGGCGGCGGGCGCGGCGCCTTCATCGGCGCGGTGCACCGCATCGCCGCGGAGCTCGACGGCCAGGCGCAGATCGTCGCCGGTGCCATGTCGTCGCACCCGCAGACCGCTCGTGAGAGCGCGGCCGCCTGGTCTCTCGGGCGGAGCTACGCCTCTTATGAGGACATGGCGCGCACCGAATCGGCCGATGCCAACGGCATCGACTTCGTCATCGTGGCGACGCCCAATCATCTGCATTATCCCGTCGCGCGCGCATTTCTGGCCGCCGATATCCACGTGATCTGCGACAAGCCGCTGGCGCTCTCCGTGGCCGAGGGCGAGGAGCTGGTGCGCCTGGTGGAGGCGGGCACCACGCTCTTTGCGCTCACGCACGTCTATACCGGCTACCCCGCGGTGCGCGAGGCGCGTGCCCTGGTGCGCGGCGGCCGGCTCGGCGAGATCCGCAAGGTGCTGGTCGAGTACACCCAGGATTGGCTCATGGGGCCGGTGGAGCGCAGCGGCAACAAGCAGGCCGAGTGGCGCACCGATCCGGCGCGCGCCGGCATCGGCGGCAGCGTCGGTGACATCGGCACGCACGCCGCGAATCTGCTCGAGTTCGTGACCGCGAAGCGCATCGAGGCCGTGTGCGCCGATCTCACCTCCTTCGTCCCGGGCCGGCGGCTCGATGACGACGCCAACATGCTCGTGCGGCTCGAGGGTGGAGCCAAGGGAACCCTGGTGTGCTCGCAGATCGCCTGTGGCGAGGAGAATCGGCTCTCGCTGCGCATCTACGGGACGGCGGCCGGGCTCGAGTGGCATCAGCAGGAGCCCAACACACTCGTCTACAAGCCCGCCGGGAAGCCCTGGGAGCTGCTGCGCGTGGGGCACGGCTACCTGAGCGCGGCCGCGCGCGCCGGCAGCCGTACCCCGCCCGGCCACCCGGAGGGCTACCTCGAGGCATTTGCCAACGTCTATCGCGGCTTCATCGAAGACGTAAGACGCGTCGGGCGGGGCGAGGCGCCGTTGCGCGATTACCCCGGCGCAGAGGACGGCCTGCGCGGGTTGCGCTTCATCGCGCAGTCGGTCGCGAGCGCGCGCGCCGGTTCGGCATGGATGAGGCTGTAGGCGCAGCGGAGCAACAACAACAGTGACCCGTCTGACGAAGGCGCGTCTGTGCGCCATGATGTTCCTCGAGTTCTTCATCTGGGGCGGCTGGTTCGTCACGATGGGGAGCTATCTGGCCGCGAATCTGCACGCCAGCGGCGCGCAGACCGGGCTGGCCTACGGCACCCAGGCCTGGGGCGCGATCATCGCGCCGTTCATCGTCGGACTCATCGCCGATCGCTACTTCAACGCCGAGCGGCTGCTGGGCGTGTTCCACATCGCCGGCGGACTCCTCATGTATGCGCTCTACAGCACGCGCGACTTCGGCGCCTTCTACCCCGTGCTGCTCGCGTACATGATCCTCTACATGCCGACGCTCGCGCTGGTGAATGCGATCGCGTTCCGGCAGATGCAGGATCCGGCGCGCCATTTCTCAGGCATCCGGGTGTGGGGCACGATCGGCTGGATCGTGGCCGGCCTCGTGATCAGCTACCTGTTTGCCTGGGATTCGCGCGCCCGTATGGCCCAGGGCCTGCTGCGCGACACCTTCCTCATGTGCTCGCTCGCCTCGTTCGTGCTCGGGCTCTACAGCTTCACACTGCCGCGCACGCCGCCACGGCCCGTGTCCGGGGAGGGCGGCGGACTGAAGCGCCTGCTCGGCTTCGATGCCCTGGTGCTGCTCAGGGAGCGCAACTTCGCCGTGTTCTTCGTGACGTCGGTCCTCATCTGCATCCCGCTCGCGTTCTACTACCAGAACGCCAACCAGTTCCTCACCGAGATCCAGGTCGCCAATGCCACCGGCAAGCAGACCATCGGCCAGATGTCGGAAGTGCTGTTCATGCTGCTGATCCCGGTGTTCCTGCGGACCTTCGGCATGAAGACCACGCTCCTCGTCGGCATGCTCGCCTGGGCGATCCGTTACGTGCTTTTTGCCTTCGGCAATGCGCACGAGCTCGGCTTCATGCTGATCCTCGGCATTGCGCTCCACGGTGTCTGCTACGACTTCTTCTTCGTATCCGGCCAGATCTACACGGATTCCAAGGTCGGCGCACAGCACAAGGCCGCTGCCCAGGGGCTGATCACGCTCGCCACCTACGGACTCGGCATGCTGGTGGGGTTCTGGGCGGCAGGGCTCATCGACGATCTGTACTCGGCGGGCGGGGCGCACGACTGGCGAGCGATCTGGCTCTACCCGGCGGCGTTCGCCGCCGCGGTGTTCGTGCTGTTCGCGGCGAGCTTTCGCAACGAGAAGGTGGTCTATGCCGGCACGTGAGTTCAAGCCGCGGCCGATGCGCCTGAGCATTCTCACCGCGGCGCTGCAGGAGCTCACGCCGCGCACCGCGCGCGACGCCGACCCGGACCTCGCCATCGAGGAGTGGCTCGAGTTCGCCGCCCGGATCGGCGCGCCGAACATCGAGCTGTCGGCCGCTCTGCACCCCACCGAGAGCGACGTGCCGGCCGCGGCCATGCTCGATCCGGTAGCCAACACGCTCGATCTGCGCCGACCCTTCGACCCCGCGCGTGCCGCGCGCGTCCGCCGGGCAATGGCGGCCACGAAGGTGGGGCTCTCGGATCTTGCCTACTTCGACAATATGCTGGCGGCGGACGAGGCGGTGCGGCGGCGGAAACATGCGCTGATGCTCAGGGTGTTCGACGCCGCGGTGCTGCTCGGTGCGGATGCCGTCACGGGCTTCGTCGGCCGCAATCCGCTGCTCAGCATGGACGGCAATCTGGTGATGTTCGAAGAGGTGTTCGTGCCGCTGCTCAAGGAGGCCAAGGCCCGGGGACTCACCTTCCGCGTCGAGCAGTGTCCGATGCCCGGTTGGAACGTGAGTGACGCCTGGCACAACAACATTGCCTACGCCCCGGGCCCGTGGATCGCCCTGCACCGCATCTGCGAGCGGCAGGCGGTCGGCGATCAGTTCCGCATCCACTACGACCCCTCGCACGCGATCCTCATGGGCCAGGACTCGCGCTCCGTGTTCCAGTACCTGAAGGACAGCGGCTACAATTTTCTGATCGGCGGCTTTCACGTCAAAGGCCAGGTCATCGAGTCCAGGGGGATCGCGGCGTGGGGCTACGGCGGGCAGACGATGCTGCGCGGCGACTGGCACGGCGGAGAGCCGAGCCGCGACCCGGCCGAGCAGCAGCATGCCTGGAAGAAGCAGACCGTGTTCAGCGAGCACGAGCTGCCGGGCACCGCCCGCCACGATCCGCTCGCCTATCTGCAGAATCGCTCGGTCGACTGGCTGGACCACCAGCTCGCGGCGCGCGAGCTGCTGGCGATCGAGCCGGAGAAGACCTATCTCGTCGTGGAGCACGAGTATCCGCCGGCGCGCATTCAGGACCAGGTGCGGCTGGCGCCCATTCTGGCCGGATCGCTCGCCTTCACGCGGGCGATCGACGCGGCCGCGGCGGCTATGTACGCCCTCCAGCATGAAGTGCTCGCCAGCCAAGGCATCGCGGTGCAGGGCATCGGCCGCGAGCCCTACCGCTCCTGAGATCCGTCTGAGGCAAGGGGTGCCATGCCGTTCGTAACCGCAAAATCCCAACAGAGTGCCTACGACGTCATCGTAGTCGGATCGGGTGCCGCGGGCGGGCAAACCGCCTACACGCTGTGCATGGAGGGCGCGCGGGTGCTGATGCTCGAGGCCGGACGCCGCTACCGGCCGGAGAGCGAGACGCCGATGTTTCAGACGCCCGACATGGCGCCCTTAGGTGGTGTCGGCACGCCGCAGAAGCCCTTCGGCTTCTACGATGCGACGGTGGATGGCGGCTGGGAGGTGCCGGGCGAGCCCTACGTGCGCACCACCGAGGACCATGGTGGCCGCTTCGACTGGTGGCGCGCACGCATGCTGGGTGGGCGCACCAACCACTGGGGGCGGATCTCGCTGCGCAACGGCCCCTACGACTTCAAGCCGAGGAGCCGCGACGGGCTCGGCTTCGACTGGCCCCTCGGCTACGAGGACCTGGCGCCGTACTACGACAAGGTAGAGCTGCTGATCGGGGTGTACGGCAGCAGCGAGGGCCTCGAGAACACGCCCAATTCCCCGCCCGGTTGCCTGCTGCCGCCGCCGAAGCCCATCGTGAGCGATTACGCGATTGCGAAAGCGGCCAGGCGACTCGGCATCCCGGTGATTCCGGGCCACCGCGCAGTCCTCACGCGGGCGCTCGATCACACGAGCAACCCGCGCCGGCTCCATCCCGGCAACGCCGGAGCGCAGAGGATTCTCGCCGCCGACATGCGCAGCCGCGCCCCGTGCCTGTGGGCGACTCCCTGCGGGCGCGGCTGCTCCATCCGCGCCAACTATCAGTCGACGACGGTGCATCTGCCCCCGGCGCTCGCCAGCGGCAAGCTCGACATCACGACGGATGCCATGGTGTACGAAGTGACGCTCGGGCCCGACGGACACGCGACCGGCGTCAACTTCGTCGACCGCACCACGGGCAGGCACCAACACGCCAGCGCCCGCGTGGTGGTGCTCGCCGCCAGCGCCTGCGAGTCGGCGCGTCTTCTCCTCAACTCGAAGAGCGCGCAATTTCCCGACGGGCTGGCGAACTCGAGTGGCAAGGTCGGGCGTTATCTGATGGACACGGTCGGCAGCGATGTCTACGGCCAGGTGCCGCTGCTCGAGAGCCTGCCGCCGCTCAACGAAGAGGGCGCGGACGGCCACCAGATGTATACGCCCTGGTGGCTCTATCGCGAGCAGCTCGCCGGCAAGCTCGGTTTCGCGCGCGGCTACCACATCGAGTTTGGCGGCGGCCAGCGCATGCCGGGACCCGGCACGGGCGCCGGCCTCGAATGGCTGACCGGCGGCAGCTATGGCGCCCGCTTCAAGGAGGACGTGCGCCGCTTCTACGGCTCCTTCGTGTACTTCTCCGGGCGTGGCGAGATGATCCCGAACGAGAACTCGTACTGCGAGATCGATCCGAGCGTCAAGGACAAGTGGGGTATACCCGTGCTGCGCTTCCACTGGCAGTGGTCCGAGCATGAGACGCGCCAGGCCGCGCACATGCAGCGGACCTTTGCGGACATCATCGAGGCCATGGGCGGAAAGCCGCGTGAAGTGCAGAGCGATGGCGCCAAGGCGATCGCTCCGGGAGGGCTCATCATCCACGAAGTCGGCGGCGCGATCATGGGCGCGGACCCGAGGATTTCGGTCACGAACCAGTGGTGTCAGACCTGGGATGTGCCCAACCTCTTCATCACCGACGGCGCAGTTTTCCCCTCCAACGCCGACAAGAATCCGACGCTCACGATCATGGCGGTCGCCTGGCGCGCCGCGGATCACATCCTCGAACGCCTGCGGCGCAAGGAGCTGTGATGGACCGGCGCACGACGATCAAGTGGATGCTGGCCGCGAGCGCGGCCTGGCCGGCGTGGCAGCAGGCAATGGCGCAGGCCGGACACGGCACGGCGCTGCTCAGGCCGCCGGCCGCGCCCGGCTACGGGACCGATCCCGACCTCGTCACGCCGCATCGCAGAGGGGAATTCTGGCCACTCACCCTGAGCGCGGCGCAGCGGCGCCTCGCGGCAGTGCTGTCGGACCTGATCATTCCGGCGGACGCGCATTCCCCGAGCGCTTCCGCGGTGGGCGTAGTCGACTTCATCGATGAATGGGTGAGCGCGCCGTACCCCACGCAGCAGCGCGACCGGCCAACCGTGCTCGAGGGCCTGCGCTGGCTCGACGAGGAGGCCACGCGGCGCTTCGGCAAGGGATTTGCCGATCTCGACGCCGCCGGGCAGGCAGCCATCTGCGACACGATCTGTGATGCGGCGCGCGCAGCGCCCGAGCGGCGCGAGGCGGCGCGCTTCTTCGCGCTCTACCGGGACCTGACCGCCGGCGCCTTCTACTCCAGTCCCGCCGGCCGCGCGGATCTCGGCTACATCGGCAACGTGCCGCTCAAGAGCTTTGAGGGCGCGCCGCCCGAGCTGCTGAGAAGACTGAACCTTAGTTGACAGGCGGGCCCAGTGAGGAGCCACTCATGAACCAGTCGCAATCCGGCGCCGCGCTGCTGGCGCTGCTGTTCGCCATCGCCGGCCTCGCCGCGGATCAGCGCGCGGCCTCGGGGGGCTGGCGAGCGCTGCTCGAGGCTCACAGTGCACCGGAATGGCGGGGCTGGAAGGAGCCGGGGCTGCCCGCTGGCTGGCACGTCGATGACGGCGTGCTGCACAAGGATGGGCCGGTCGATGATCTCGTGACGAACGGTGAGTACGGGAGTTTCGAGCTCGAGCTCGAGTGGAAGATCGGCAGGGCCGGCAACAGCGGCATCTTCTACCGGGGCACGCGCGAATACGACCACATCTACTGGAGCGCGCCGGAGTATCAGCTGCTCGATGATGCCAACGCGGAGGACGGCAAGAGCCCGCTCACGGCCGCCGGATCCGACTACGCGCTCTATGGCGTGCCGCCCGGCGTCGCGAGATCCTTCGATCAGTGGAACAGGGCCCGGCTCGTGGTCCGCGGCAGCCACGTCGAGCATTGGCTCAACGGCATCAAGGTCGTCGAGTACGAGCTCGGGAGCGCCGACTGGAAGCAGCGCGTGGCTGCGAGCAAGTTCTCCAGGTACCCAGGCTACGGCCTGGCGGCGCGCGGCCTCATCGGCATCCAGGGCGATCACCCGGGAGCGCTCGCCGTGCGCCATATCCGCATCCGCGAGCTGCCGTGAAGTTCAACGTCACCTTCGGCGGCTCGAGCCGTCCTGAGTCCACGCCGCAGTCCACGGCCGCTCCCGAGCTCGTGCCGGAGCTGCGCTCGCATGATCTTTTTCCGACGCGGATCTGGCAGGCGCACCTCGACGCCCTGGAGCCGCGATTCGGCGCCTGGGTGAAGGAAGTGCTGGCGATGCGGGCAGCCGATCCCCAGCCCGCCGGCCGCACCGTGCGGCAGGGCTGGAACAGCAAGGACATGACCGTGCTCGAGCGACCGGCGTTCGCGCCGCTGCGCCACGCCATCCGCAGCGCCTGCGCGGCGGCTCTCGCCGAGATGGGTCAGGACAAGCGCGAGTTCGAGCTGCAGTCCTGGGTCAATCTGCACGATCGCGGCGGATTCAACTTCCTGCATCTGCACGAGGGCTCGCTGCTCTCGGGCAGCTTCTACCTGCAGGTGCCGCCGGGCTCGGGCGAATTCGTGTTCCGCGATCCGCGCCCGGGCGTCATTCACGGCTTCGTCAAGGGAGCCGTGGTCAACGGGCACAGCGACATCCATCTCACGCCGAGCACGGGGCTGCTGGTGCTCTTTCCCTGCTGGATGGAGCACTACGTCGAGACGCACGAGGCGGACGAGCCGCGCATCGCGATCGCCTTCAACGCGAACGCACCTGTGAAGTAGCTGCAGCCTGAGGCTCGGGCACGGCGTCGAAGGCCACGGTGAGGCGCGGCTGGCTGCTGTGGAACGGCACGGTCCCGTGCCAGAAATACGAGGGAAACAGCACCAGCATTCCGACTCGCGGGCGCACCGAGAACTCGGTGCCGAGCGGAGGGCTGGTGCGCACGCCCGGCTGGCCGAAGGTCAGGATCCCTTCGTCGCTGCGCTCATCGCCCATGCTGTCGGGCAGCTCGAGATAGCAGGCCGAGGAGATCCACCCGCGCGGATGAGTGTGAATGGCGTGGAAGCCGGCCGCGCGCAGCCGGACCGACCATGCGCCGTTGAAGCGCCAGCGGCCGTTATTGCGCCGGCGCAGCGGATCGGTGCCATGGCCGATGTGCGCGAGGTAGCGGTTGATGGGCGCCGCAAAGGCACTGAACAGGGCGCGGATCGCGGGATCGTTGCTGCGTGAGAGATCCTGAGTCGTCTCCGTGCCGTGACGCAGCGACTGGAAGAGGAGCGCATGACCCTGCGGATCGTGCAGGCGGTTGAGGCTTACGCGCAGCTCGGCAAGAAAGCTCGCCATGTCGCGCCAGGAAGGCGGAGCTTCGAGCTCGAGCGGCATCACGAGATGCGGGTAATCGCACAGCTGCGCGTAACGCTGATCCCCGAGCAGCCGCCAGGCGGTCGTCTGCAGGGCGATGAGGTACTGCTCATCGGGGTCATTGGCCAGCAGCCGCTCGCAGTGTCCGAGCGCGGCGCTTGCGTCTCCGATGCCGAGCAGTGCAGCCGCGAGCACGGTGCGTGCCGCGGCATTGGCGGGCACGAGCTTGAGCGCCCGCTCTGCGAGGACGAGCGCGCTGGCTGGATCGAATTCCAGCGCCGCGAGACTGGCCCGCAGCAGCAGGGCCGGCTGAGCCTGCGGGCGGGCGGCCCAGGGAGCGAGACATTCATAGGCCGCGCGGGGGTCGCCCGCGCCCTGAAGCAGGGCGGCCTTGGCCGCCCACAGAGCCTCGTCTCCCGGGAAGCTCTGAAGCGCCCGATCGAGCTCGGCCGTCGCCTGCGCTACCTCGCCGGTGCGCAGCCAGACGAGTTGGGCGAGGTTACTCTGCGCCTCGACCCGGCGCGGGTCGAGCCGCAGGCACTCACGCAGTGCCTCCTCGGCGGGCTCGCGGTCGCCTTGCGCGATGAGGCTGCGGGCGTAGGTGTCGTAGAGCGCCGCCGCGCGGTAGCCGCGCCTCAGCACAGAGCTTGCGACCCGCGCGGCCTCCTCGTGCTGGCCGGTCGCATTGAGCGCGAGCGCCAGCGCGTGAGTCGTGGCCGGGTTGCCGGGCGCGGCGGCCGCCACACGGCGGTAGACGGCGACCGCTTCCGGCGCCCGGCCGAGGGCCGCGAGGGAGGCAATGTGCTGCGCCGAGAGCTCGGCGTCGGCTTTCCCGGCGAGGCACAGAGGCGCGGCGGCCTCAAGCGCCGCGGCCGGACGGCCGGCCTCGTTGTAGTAGCGGGCGAGCAGCAGCGCCGCGCGGGGATACGCCGGGGAGGCGCCGGCGGCGCGCTTCAGCAGCGGCTCGGCTTCGGCTCCCCGGCCGCTGCCGAGCAGCAGCTCGCCGAGGCTCGCGAGAGTCGGTGCCCAGCTCGGATCGAGGGCGAGCGCGCGGCGCAGCAGCTCTTCCGCCGCCGCTGGATCGCCCAGCGCCTGGCGGGTGCCGGCGAGGAGCCGCAGCGCCTCGACGAACTCCGGACTTGCGGCAAGGATCGCTTCGAGCTCAGTGCCCGCGCCGCGAAAGTCTCCCGACTGCAGCAGGCCGTTGATGCGTCGCATGGCATCGGTGAGCTCCGGCGTCATCGGGGTCATGGAGCGATGCTACCGGAGCCACGGCCGATCGAGCGCGGAAAAAGAAAACCCCCTCGCGCGCACGCGGCGCGAGGGGGTAGTTGGCCGAAGTCAGAACCTGTACTTGGCGGTGATGTTGATCTCGCGACCCTCGATCGGCCGCGCCAGCAGCACGCCGCCCAGGCCGACAGCCGAGCCGAAGATGCGCGCGTTGCCCTCGGTCAGGCCGATCTGGTTGGTCAGGTTGGTTCCCTGCACGCGGAACTGCCAGTTGTTGCCCACGTCGAAGATCAGCCCGGCGCCCAGCATGTAGTAGGTGCCGAGAGGCTGCAGGCCCGCCAGGTCCTCGTAGCGCTGACCCACGTACTCGTAGGTCAGGAAGCCGGTGATGTCACCCCAGGACACCGGAGCTGCGTAGCTCGGGGTCAGGCGGAACTGATACTTCGGCTGACGCTGCAGCGGGGCGCCATTGATGGGGGCGCACTGGGCATTGCCGAGGATGTCCGTGTACGGGATGCAGCCCGTGTAGTCCG
>Ga0187773_10000004_pt1 | contig 127559 bp, 128 predicted proteins | sample 0216_BV02_MP05_1_FD_133133 | JGI IMG/M metagenome (GOLD analysis project Ga0187773, IMG submission 133133) | Tropical peat soil microbial communities from peatlands in Department of Meta, Colombia - 0216_BV02_MP05_10_MG | ecosystem: Environmental > Terrestrial > Soil > Wetlands > Peat...
ACGGCTATTGCCGCTCGGTGTATGTCACCGATCCCAACGGCCTGATCCTCGAGTTCACGCGCGATCATCCCGATGTGGAGAAGATCGCGCGCGACCGGCGCGCTGACGCACACCAGTCGCTCAAGCGCTGGCTCGCGGGGGATCACACCTCGAACAACACCTATCGCTGAGAGCGCCGGACTGTTCCGCGTGAGCCCCATGCGCGAGTTCGATGAAAAGAGTATTACGCAGGCAGTGATCGGCCGGCTGGCAGACTGCCAGGACCCCCGCTTCGCGCGCATCATGACCTCGCTGGTCACTCATCTGCACGACTTTGTGCGGGAAGTGCGTCTGACGGAGTCCGAGTGGTTCACGGCCATTCAGTTTCTGACCGACGTCGGCCAGGCCTGCACCGACAAGCGTCAGGAGTTCATCCTGCTGTCCGATACCCTCGGAGTGTCGGTGCTGGTCATTACCTTGAACCACCCGGCGCACGACGGCAGCGTCGAATCGACGGTCCAGGGCCCATTCTATTGGGAAGGCGCTCCCGAGCTGCCGCGCGGCAGTAATCTCGCGCAAGGGGTCAAGGGCGAGCCGGCCTTCTATTCCGGACGCGTGCTCAGCACCGACGGCCGGCCGCTCGCCAATGCGCTGCTCGACATCTGGTCGGGCGATGGCGAGGGCAACTACGACATGCAGATTCCGGGCGAGACGGGCATGAAGGCCCGCGGCCGGATCCGCACTGATACCGAGGGCCGCTACTGGTTCCGGTCGATCCGGCCGACCTTCTACCCGGTGCCGACCGACGGACCGGTCGGGCGGATGCTGCGCAAGATGGGGCGCCATCCCTATCGCCCCGGACACGTGCACATGATTGTCTCCGCGCCTGGACATCTGCCGGCGACGACCCACCTGTTTGTCGCCGGCAGCCAATACCTGGATTCGGATGCCGTGTTCGGCATGAAGGAGTCGCTGGTGACGGAGTTCAAGCGGCATCCCGCCGGACCGGGCCCCGACGGCGAGCGAGTGGATACGCCCTTCTACACGGTCAGCTACGACTTCCGGCTGCGGCCCGCCGTTGCCACCGCGCCGGACGAGACCTGAGGGGGCAGGGGCTTCAGCTCATGAGCGCCAACGCGGGTCGCATCCTGACCACCCACGTCGGCAGCCTGCCGCGCAGCCAGGCGGTGACGGACGTGCTGTTCGCGCGCGAGCGCGAGGAGACGCGTGACGTCGCCAGCGACGACGCGGTCATCACGCAAGCGGTCGCCGAGGTCGTGCGCCGGCAAGTCGCGGTCGGCATCGACATCGTCAGCGATGGCGAGATGAGCAAGATCAGCTATGCGACCTACATCGCGCGCCGCCTGACGGGCTTCGCCGGCGACACCCCGCGCGAGCCGGGCCAGGACCTGGTGGAGTTTCCGGGCCTGTTGCGCAAGCTCGCCGAACGGGGTGCGACGGCCAAGTACCGGCGTCCGCGCTGCGTCGCGGCAGTTGCCGTCAAGGATCGGAAGCCGCTGGAGGCGGACATCCGCAACCTCAAGGCCGCGGCCGCGGCGGCGCACCCCACCGGCACCTTCATGAACGCGGCCTCGCCCGGGGTGATCGCCCTCTTTCAGCCGAACGACTATTACCGCACGCAGGATGAGTACCTCGAGGCGCTCGCCGCCGCACTGCAGGTCGAATACGAGTCGATCGTCACCGCCGGCATTGTCCTGCAGATCGACGCCCCGGATCTGGCGATGGGACGTCACACCATGTATCGCGACCGCTCGCTCGAGGAGTTCGAGAGGCTCGCCGCGCGGCACATCGAGGTGCTCAACTACGCCTTGCGCAACGTGCCCGCGGAGCGCGCGCGCATGCACGTGTGCTGGGGCAACTACGAAGGGCCACACCATCACGACGTACCGATGGCGCGTCTCCTGCCGATCGTACTCAAGGCCAAGCCGCAGGGACTGCTGTTCGAGGCGGCCAACCCGCGGCACGCTCACGAATGGGCAGTCTTCAAGAGCGCCAGCATTCCGGAAGACAAGATCCTGATCCCCGGAATGCTCGCCACCACCACCAACTATATCGAGCACCCCGAGCTCGTCGCCGAGCGACTCGAGCGCTTCGCCCACATCGTCGGGCGCGAGCGGGTCATGGCAGGCACCGATTGCGGGTTCGGCACCTTTGCGGGTTTCGGACCCGTTGAGCCCGATATTGCGTATCTGAAGCTCAAGTCCCTGGTCGAGGGCGCGCGCATCGCTTCGCGCCGGCTGTGGGGATAGTGCGGCAGGGCTGTGCCTCGTACCCCGATCACCGCGACTCGCTCCGACGCGCCGGCCGACACGAGCTCTGCTGCGGTCTCGAGGATCGAGACACGCCCGGCCATCCAGCCGAGGCCTTTCCGCTTCTATGACAACCGCCAGAAGTATCTGGCCTTCGTCAACACCTGCAACGAGAAGGCCTCCATCGCGCGTCGCGCCGCGCGCGAGTTGCAGCTCGTGCATCCCTCGCCTCCGGCGCTACGGCTGTTTGATGCGGGAATGGGGGATGCGACGGTGCTGGCACGGCTCATGCGCAGCGCCCATCACGCTTTTCCCGTGGTGCCCATGCTGGTGGTGGCCAAAGAGATCAGCCTGGAGGACGTCCGGCTGGGATTGGAGAAGATGGCGGACCGGTTTCACGAGCACCCGGCTACGGTTCTCGTGATTACCAACCTGCACTACGCCGAAGCACCGCGGCTCATGCCACGGGATGTGAAGCTCGCGGCGGCTCTCAACTGGCAGGAAGTGCGGCTGACTGGAGACTCAGCGCACCAGTACGCTGAGCAGATCGAGGAGCTTGCCGCGACGCTCGGCCACGGATGGGAGACCAAGCCGAGCCCGAGCTCCGGCAACCCGGTCTACGTGCGTCCATCCGTGCTCACCCTCTATCGCGAGGATCAGAGATTCCTGCTCGATTCGGTTGTGCCCAAGCCGGGGCGAACATTCGAGGACTACGACTTCATTCTCGCTTCGCAACCGTGGCGCGCGCGCATGTCGGCCAAGTTCAAGGTCGAGAAGGTCCTGGCACCGCTGGCGCGCAGTCTGGCGCCCGGCGGACGCCTGCTGGCGATCCAGTCATACGGCAGAGATCCGGCTGTGGAAATCGTTCAGAGACTCTGGCCGGGAGAAAGTCCGTTCAGGGTGGATCGGCATCAGCTGCTCGCGGCGCTGAAATCAGAGCTCGGTCGGCAAGCGCGCGAGTTCTCCCTGGCCGCTCAGTCCGACGATAAGGCGATCTTTCGCTACCAGATGCACACCTTGCCCTCGGAGATCGGTGACCGCATCGGCACCTCGACGCTGTTTGCGGCCTGGAACGCGGCCATCTACGTCAATCAGATCGAAGATGAGCGGCTGGATTCGGTGGTGCAGACGGGGGCGTATCTGGAGGCGACCCAGGCCGTCCTGCAACAGCACGGCGGTTTGTGGTTTAACGATGAGACATTCGTGGTCAGCCGGCGCAGGTCGTGAGCAGGGTCGAGCTCGCTTGACCTGGGCTCAGGGGTGGGTCTTGGCAAAGGACGTGACTGACGCAGCACCGGTCCTGATCGCGGGCGGCGGTCTGGTGGGGCTGTCGGCCGCGGCATTCCTCGCCAAGCAGGGTGTCCGGTCGCTCACCATCGAGCGTCTGGCCGCAAGCTCCCCGTTGCCTCGCGCCGCCTTCTTTCACATGCGAACTCTCGAGATGTTCCGCGGCCTCGGCATCGAGGACGCCGTGCGCACTCAATCTGCACAGGAGTTCGTGCCTGAAGGCGCGATCATCGCCATGGACACGCTGGCCGGCAGGAAGCTTGCCGACATCATCCCGAATCTGAACGAAGGCGTCGACGCACTCAGCCCCTGCCGGCGGCTGTTCCTGAATCAGCCGACCCTCGAACCCATCCTGCGTGATTGCGCGCGCGCAGGCGGCGCCAGCATCGTGCAAGGGGCCGAGATCGTCGATGTGCGCCAGGATTCAGACGGGGTCAGCCTGACGATCCGGGAGCTGCAAGATAATAAAGCGCGCGAGGTTCGCGGTGATTACCTGATCGCTGCGGACGGCGCTCACTCCAGGATCCGCGCGGCCTTGGGAATCGACTACGAGGGGCGCGGTGCATTCTCAAACTCGCTGACGATCTACTTCACCGCGGACCTCTCTCCGTATATCGGGGACAAAGCCTGGAGTCTGATCTACGTAAACAATCCGAGCTTACGAGGATTCTTTCGCCTCAATCGCGCAGCCACGGCCGGGTTTCTCGGGGTGAACGTCGTGGGGGACCCGGCGATCGATCCTGAGGCAGCCGTGAACGCAGCCACTGACGTGAGTGAGGCGCGCCTCATCGAGCTCGTCCGTGCAGGAGTGGGCAAGGCAGATCTTGCAGTGAAAATCGACGGCTTCAGTCGCTGGCGCGCGACGGCGAGCGTTGCCCAGAGGCTGCGCGGCGGTCGCATATTCATCGCCGGTGATGCGGCGCATCTCATGCCGCCCAACGGCGGATTTGGCGGGAATACCGGCATTCACGATGTCCACAATCTTGCCTGGAAACTCGCCCTCGTCATCACGGGACACGCGGGCCGCGAGCTGCTCGACACCTACGAGGCGGAACGCAGGCCAGTGGGGGTGTTCACGGTCGAGCAGGCATTTTCCCGCTACGTGGCACGTACGGCACCGTGGCTGGCGGTGCGCGTTCAGCCCGAGCCTCTGGTCGATGACCTGCATATCGAGCTCGGATATCTCTACAACTCACCTCTCGGTGTGCATGCGGATCCCCGCCGCACAGGCGGCATACCGGGCTCGCGTGCGCCTCACCTTTGGCTCGAGCGCCAGGGGAAGCGCCTCTCCACGATCGATCTCGCGGGTCGCTATGTTCTGCTGGCCGGTGCGGCGGGCTCGGCCTGGGTGGATGCAGCGAAGCGTTTGAGCCCAGGGTTCGAGGGATTGCCGCTCGAGGCCTACTGCATCGGGCGCGACCTCGCAGACCCCGAACAGCGCTTTCCGGCCGCTTACGGGATTTCCGCTTCGGGCGCCTCTCTCGTGCGTCCCGACGGATTTGTCGCCTGGAACTGCCCCGCAGGCGTGGCCGAGCCCGTCGCGGCGTTGCGGACGGCGCTGCGCGCCAGCCTCTGTTCCCGCTAGTCCCTGACGGAGCAGCGGCCTAGGCTAGGCCAAAGAGCCCGAGCGTCCGCTTCGTTCGGAATGCGCCTGGCACCTCGAGTGGCACCATGACCGCGGGTTGGCAGAGACTGTGGGTTCTTTGTCTTTTCTGCAAGGACTCACGGGGCTAGCCTCGTCAACGATCGCAGTAGGACTCAAGGGGTGCCCCATGATCCGCATGACAGTGCTCATTCGCACGCTGCTTGCCTCCCTCGCACTTTCCGCCGGAGCCGTCACGCACGCCAGCGCCTTACAGCCTCCCGAGGGCCGCAAGATGCGCGTCGCCGTGGTACTCACCGAGGGCGCGGTGGTGATCGATTTCGCCGGCCCCTGGGAGGTCTTCGAGAATGTCCACACGGGCACCGGCGACATGGACGCGCAGATGCCGTTCGAGCTCTACACCGTGGGGCGTGACCGGCAGCCCATTCACACCAGCGGTGGCACGAAGCCGGGCATGACCGTGGTACCCGACTATGGCTTTGCGGATGCGCCAGCGCCGGATGTGGTCGTCGTTGGAGCGCAGGCGGGAGATGAGCAGCTCGGCGCGTGGCTGCGTAAGGTCCATGCGCAGCACGCGCTGATCATGTCGGTATGTACCGGGGCCTTCAGGCTGGCACAGGCGGGACTGCTCGACGGCAAACCGGCCACCACGCATCACGCCTCACTCCAGCGGCTCGCCAACCAGTATCCGAGCATCAGCGTGCGAAGCTCGGTGCGTTACGTGGAGTCCGATCCGCTGATCCTGACTGCCGGCGGGTTGAGCTCCGGCATCGACTCGGCGTTGCACGTGGTGGAGCTGTACTACGGGCCGAAGGTCGCCCAGGCCGCAGCCGACTACATGGAGTACCAGGGCCAGGGATGGAAGACCAACGCTGGCACAGGGGAGCCCGGTCAGATCCAGCCGACCATACCGGTGGCCTACCGCGACCGCGAAACGCTCTGGCAGGGCACCTTCCTGCCGGCCTATCCCAAGCCGCAGCCGGAAGTGCCGGTGACCCTGCATCTGGCCCAGGTGGATGGGCAGTACCGGGCGACGATCGACGCGCCGACCGAGTCGATGATCGGTGAGCCGCTGGCTGATGTGCGCGTGGAGCATGGGAGCATTCGCTTCACGCTCGCCTCGGACAACGGTCCGATCGATTTCTCGGGCACGATGAACGCCGAGCGGATATCGGGTCATGTAAGCCGTGACGGCTCCTCGACGCCCTTGACCTTGAGCAAGGTCAAGCCATCCTCCCAGACCACGCAATGAGCAGCCGACCCGCTACCCCGATGAGTGCAAGCGCGGCGCGCCTCCGGCGGCGCCCGCATCACGTGGTGATGCTGGCTTACCCGGACGTGCAGATCCTCGATGTCACGGGACCGCTGGAGGTGTTCAGCCGCGCAGCCCGCTGGATTCAGGACAACGGGCTGCGCCGCGATCTGGCCTACCGGGTCGAGATCGTGGCGCCGCGCGCCGGAGCGCTCGCGACTTCCTCGGGTATGCGCCTGCTGGCGGAGCGCGCGTATCGCGATGTCACGAGCGCGGACACGTTGCTGGTGGCCGGGGGCCGCGGGCACGCCGCCGCGGGCGCACAGGCGCCCCTCCTGGCCTGGCTGCGCCGCATGGCGAGTCGGGTCACGCGCCTCGGGTCGGTCTGCAACGGCGCGCTGATCCTCGCCGCGTCCGGCCTGCTCGAGGGACGACGTGCGACCACGCACTGGGCGTATCTCGAGGAGCTGAAGAAGTCCGTCGGGCACGGCGTGTGCCAGGACGCCATCTACACGCGTGACGGCAACGTCTATACCTCGGCGGGCGTGACCGCCGGCATGGACATGGCGCTCGCCATGCTCGAGGAAGACCACGGCGGCGCGGTGGCGCTCGCGGTGGCGCGGGAGCTGGTGCTGTTTCTCAAGCGCCCCGGGGGCCAGTCGCAGTTCAGCGACTATCTCGCCGCGCAGTTCAGCGAGGAGGCGGGCCTGCGCGAGCTGCAGCTGTGGATGCTCGCGCACCTCGATCAGGACCTCTCGGTACCGCGCCTGGCGGAGAAGATTGCCATGAGCGAGCGCAGCTTCGCCCGACACTTCATCGACGGGGTGGGCGTGGCACCCGGGCACTACGTCAGGCAGATACGCATCACGGCCGCGCGGCGCAAACTCGAGCAGACGGATCTGCCGCTGCTGCAGATCGCCCGACGCTGCGGATTCGGCACACCGGAAAGCCTGCGCCGCAGTTTCATCGCGGCGCTCGGAGTGACCCCAGGGGCATATCGCGAGCGGTTTCGCGCGCAGTAGCGACGACACGGAGGACGCTGTCGCTACTTGAAGATTCCCTTGCTGGTCGGGCTGTGCGGGCGGAAGATGACGGGGTTCGCGTCGGAGGCGCCGATGAGCACGGCTTACGTTGCCATGGATGCGGTGCGCGGGCGCATCGAGTACACGGACCGCAAGCGGCCCTGGTGGCTGCTCTCCGTGGTGTGGCCGCTCATCCCGTTCACCGGAATCGCCGCACATCTGGTGACAGGGCGGCAGATCGCACTAGGCCTGCCGCTCGTGATCACTTACGGGCTGATGCCGCTGCTCGATTTCTTCATCGGTAACGACCGGAACAATCCGGACGAAGCGGTCGTGCCGCAGCTGGAGGACGACCGCTATTACCGCGTGCTCACGTGGCTCACCGTGCCCTTGCACTTCGTCGCCCTGATCGGCTGCGCGTGGTGGGTGGGCACGCACCAGCTGTCCTGGTGGGCGGTGCTGATGTTCGCGTACGTCGCCGGCGCCGACTCGGGCCTGGGCATCAACACGGCCCACGAGCTCGGGCACAAGCACACACGCCTGGAGCAATGGCTGGCGCGCTTTGCCCTGGCTGTGCCGTTCTATGGACACTTCACCGTCGAGCACGGGCGCGGACACCACCGCACGGTAGCCACGCCGGAGGACAACGCCAGCGCGCGCATGGGCGAGAGCATCTACCGTTTCGCGCTGCGTGAGCTGCCGGGCGGCATCCTGCGCGCCTGGCGGCTGGAGCGGAAGCGGTTGCACAGCAAGGGCCACTCCGCCTGGTGCGTGCACAACACGATTCTCCAGTCCTATGCGGTCAGCGTGCTGCTGCAGGGCGGGCTGCTGCTGGCGTTCGGCTGGGTGATGGTGCCGTTCCTCGCCGTGCACAACGCCGTGGCCTGGTGGCAGCTCACCTCGGCCAACTACGTGGAGCACTACGGGCTGCTGCGCCAGAAGACCGCGAGCGGCCGCTACGAGATCCCACGGCCGCACCACTCGTGGAACACCGACCACCTGGTCACCAACCTGGTGCTGTTCCACCTGCAGAGGCATTCGGACCACCACGCGCACCCGTCGCGCCGGTACCAGTCGCTACGGACCTGGGCCGACGTGCCGCAGCTGCCCAGCGGCTACTTCGGCATGTTCCCGCTGTCCTGGCTCCCGTCGCTTTGGTTCCGGGTGATGGACCAGCGGCTGCTCGCGCTGCCGCATGTGCAGGGGGACCTCAGCCGGGTGAACATCGCGCCGCATGGGCACGCGGCGCTCATGGCGAAGTACGGCAGGCAGTAACTCCGCGCCAGCGTGCCGAGGTTCACGTACCAGCGCTTCCCACCGTGTACGGACGTTCACTGCGGGCGCTCCAGCGGTACAGATCCTCGTTTCCGCAATGCGGGCACTTGATCGCAGCGAGTTGGTCGTCGGATTCAGCCGAGGCCGGCTTGCTTCCTGCTGGTGCGGGCGCAATGGCAATGAGAAGCCCGCACGACTTGTTCTTACACACCCAGCCGAGGTAGAGATCTCCTGGGACCATCTGATGCGGCATCCTGACGTCGACGTGGCGCAAGCCCGGTGACGTCACTGGCCTGCGTACCGGGGTTCCCAGGGTCTTGGATGGACGTTTAATTGCCACTGGTGCCTCTCCGCATGATCATTTTCGAGAGCCTACCGCGGCTACCTGCCAGTGCCAATCTACGAATGCCGACAGGTTTCCAGCAGCCGCAGCGGAGTCTATCCTTGAACCGTCAATCCTTGACTCTCGAGCTCGATGAGGCTCCACCATGGCGCGACAATCTCGAATGCTGCCGCTCGGTACCTCGGCCCCTGACTTTGTGTTGCGCGACACCGTGACGGGGGCGACGGTCTCGCTTGCGAGCTTTGCACCATCGCCTGCGCTGCTGGTCGCCTTCATCTGCAACCACTGTCCTTACGTGAAGCACATAGTTGACGGATTCGTAGCGTTTGCGCGGGATTACGCACCGAAAGGCGTCGCGGTGGTTGCCATCAGCTCCAATGACGCCAGGGGCTACCCCGACGATGCGCCTGACGAGTTGGCGCGCGTTGCGAGGGCCAAGGGCTTCACCTTCCCGTACCTGTACGACGAGTCGCAGGAGGTAGCCAAGGCCTATCAGGCGATCTGCACCCCCGATTTCTTCCTCTTTGATCGCCAGCGCAAGCTGCGGTACCGGGGCCAGTTCGATGGCAGCCGGCCCGGGAGCACCGTTGCGGTCACGGGCGCTGATGTGCGCGCCGCCACCGAGGCACTGCTGCGTGGTGATCCGGTGCCCTCAGAGCAGAAGCCGAGCATCGGCTGCAGCATCAAGTGGAAACGGGGTCAGGAGCCGGACTGGGCCTGACAATGACAGCGCGAGTTGGCTGATATGATTTGTAGTACGTTTTGCTTGTGCACAGACGGTGGCTGACAGCCGCGGGCGTGGTCGTTCTGCTGGGAACGGGATTAGCATCGACGCAAGCTGCCTGGGCGAACGGTGGCGGTGGAGGCGGTGCTGGCGAGTCCGGCACGGCAACACACCAGCATCTCGACTCGCGCTTCGCGCACGATCGCTATTACTACGACCGGGGCTATGCCGTGCACAGACCGCCCGCGGGCGGCGTGGCAGACCTCATCGGCCCGAATGGCGAGCGCTACTATTTCCAAGGCGGCAACTGGTACCGCTGGAGAGGCGACTGGTACCGATGCTGGGGCGGAGCGTGGGTCGTTGTGGATGCGCCCGTCGGCGTGTTCGTGCCCTTGCTGCCGCCGTATTACACGACGATCTGGTGGAGCGGAGCCCCCTATTACTACGCCAACGAGACCTTTTATGTGCGGGACGCGGTGCGTAATGCGTATGAGGTGACGACCCAGCCGGACGCGCCGCGCTAGAAAAGTGCCGGTCGTTGTTGCCCGCCAGGTTGCCCGCTGCCCAATGCGGGCTCCTCGGCGCGTCGCGGTTTTCTCTTTATGCGTTTCTGCTCATACATGGCCTGATCGGCCTTGTCCAACAGCGCGTTGATCTCGTCGGCGTCATCGGGGTACAGCGCCCCGCCGATGCTCGCGCTCAGCTTGAGCACCTTCCCTGCGAACGCGAATGCCGGCTCAAGTTCGTGAGAGGCTCTGCGGGCTTCCGCGACGAGGTCTGCTCGATCGGAAACGCGCGACAGGATCACGGCGAATTCGTCGCCACCCAGGCGGGCCAGGGTATCCGACGACCGAGAATGATGTTGCAGTCGGCGCGCGAGTTCCCGCAGGGCTGCATCTCCTGCACGATGGCCCCAGCGATCGTTGATCTGCTTCATTCCGTCCATGTCGAGAACGACCACACCGAACTTTGTGCGTTCGCGGCTGGCACGCTCCTGGCAATGTCGCAGCCGATCGAGGAACAGAGAGCAGTTCGCGAGGCCGGTCAAGGGATCGTGTGTCGCGCGGTGAAAGAGAACACCCACCTCGTTGCGGCTCGCATGGAACATGGAAGCGGCAATGAGGCGGCCCACCAACTCAAGGATGGCCACATCGGCATCATCGAAGGCGTTGCAGTTACCCGAGTACGCGCCGAAGACCCCGACGGGTTCACCGTCGTGGTGCAAGGGCACGACGATCATCGAGCGGATGCCGACTTTTCGGCAGGATTCCTTGTAGACGCGCGCATCGTTCTGGGCGAGCCCATTCTCAGCGTGGGTCTCGCCGGGATGCGCGAGCGAATGCGGCAACTTGGAGGCGCAGTCACCGTAGTGTCGGGACCGGAGGGGACGTGCGTCCGTGCCTGCCTCCCCCGGAAGGGCGCCCGCACGGCAATCACGCTGGCGTAGGGCGGAGCGAGTACGGGTTGGACTCTCTTCGCTGAAGAGCCTCACAGCTGTCCTCGGCAGGAAACCGGTATCTGAATTTCCGGCATTCCCGAATTTACAGGGGCTCATCCAGGCCTGAGTGTATGCGAGGGCGTAACCGCCACTGAGGGAGCGCAGCATGGAGAAGAGAGGCATAGCCGCTCACACGCCGTTCGCGGACATTAAACAGGCGTTGGCTGATCGTATTGTCAACCTGAGCGCACGTGATCCTAGCGCGCTGCAGTCCGAGCTCGGCCGGTTGTTTCTGTACATTTGGGCTTTAGCGGACTCGAGCGCACCAGTTGAACAACCGCTTCTAGGCGATTCCCGCCGTGTTCCCGCGGGGTGCAGTCGACCAATCCGGGCGACGATGGCACGATTGCACGGCCGTATGACCGGAGGGATCCGCAATGCCCCATGAGGTCAAGCCCTTGCCCGAGCTGTCGGCCATCGGAGTCAAACTCTCCGGCCGGCTGACAATCGAGGAGCTACGGTTGGTTGCGGCCGAGGTTCTGTCTCTGGCGGCTCAAACCGGCTGTCGTCGCGCACTCGCGGACTGTCGGGATTATCTGGGCGGTGCAGGCCTCGGTCAGGTCTCCTTCCTCACGGCGCAAGTCAGCAATCGCCCCGTCAGTGAGCGGGGGATCGAGGCATTCATTGCCCCCACAGACCCGGACGCTGCGGCAGATGTGCAGTTCTACGTAAGGATGGCCGGTTACCTCGGAACCAAGGTGCAGGTCTTTGCGACCAGGGAGGCCGCGATCCAGTGGCTCGCTCCACTCGCCCAGCAAGACGCAGAAGCGCGACAGCGTGAATGACAGCTCTGGTGCTGCCGTGATCGCCGCGCCTGGCCGTTGGCGGCAATGACCTGGAGGGGAAGCCGCCGGCTCCGCCGCGTGGCACACACCTAACGCCAACGCCCAATGTTGTCATCAGAGCTGTATGCTCCTGGCCGAGAATCATGAGCTCAGGCCTGATTGAGCCCTGATGAGCCGATGACTAACCCAACAGCCTCCGGCAGCGAATTCCTGCGTCACACACGGGATTTCTCCCTGGTGCTGGGTGGCCCGCTTTTCCAGCTCCTGCGTCGCTCCCGCCTCGCCGACGACACGTTGCAGCTGCTGCGGCGGCGCATCATCGCGATCACGTTACTGACCTGGGCGCCGCTGCTGGTGCTGTCGGCGACTGCCGGTCAGCTTCTCGGTCACCGCGTCGCCGTACCCTTCCTGCTGGACCTGGAAACGCATATCCGCTTTCTGGTGGTCGTGCCGCTGCTGCTGGTGGCCGAGCTCGTCGTGCACCAGCGGTTGCTGCCGATCGCGCGGGCGCTCATAGAGCACCGGCTGATCCCCGAGGAGGAGCTGCCGCGCTTCGACAGGGCGCTCCACTCGGCGTTTCGCTGGCGCAACTCGTCGGCGGCTGAGGTTCTGATGATCGCGGCCGTGTACACGATCGGGGTGCTGGTCGTATGGCGCCGCTATACCGCCCCGCATGCGGATACGTGGTACGTCTCAATCCTCGGGGACCACGCGCAGCTATCACCGGGCGGGATGTGGTTTGTCTGGGTCAGCCTGCCGGTGTTCCAATTTCTCTTGCTGCGCTGGTATTTCCGCCTGTTCATCTGGATTCGCTTCCTGTGGCAGGTCTCGCGCATTCAGCTGAACCTGGTCCCGACGCACCCGGATACCGTGGGAGGCCTCGGTGTACTCGGCAACACCGTCTATGCCTTCACGGTGCTGCTCGTCGCGCACGGCGCCATGGTTGCCGCGCAAATCGCTGGCAGGGTGCTGTTGCTTGACGCGACGCTGCCTCAGTTCAAGGTTGAAATCGCAGCGGTCCTGGGTGTCCTCCTGGTCGTAGTCTTGGGCCCGATGTGGCTGTTCGCGCCGCAACTGTCGCGGACTAAGCGCATCGCGCTCATTGAGTACGCAGGCCTAGCGGAGCGCTACACGCGTCAGTTCGACATCAAATGGCTGCACGGCGGTGCGCCGCGCGATGAGGCTCTGCTGGGCAGCGCTGATATTCAATCGCTCGCGGACCTGGCCAACAGCTTCGACGTCGTGCGTTCCATGCGCCTGGTGCCTGTCACCAGGAATGCGGTCATCCAACTCGCCGTCGCGGTATGCGTCCCCCTTAGTCCGCTGCTGCTCACCATGATGCCCCTGGGAGAGCTGCTGAAGAAACTGCTGGGCTTGATACTCTGAACGCTGAGCGCGCGGGGCTGCGCGCCTGCGGGAGCTCGGGTTGCGGCACCACTTCCCCATACCGATGTCGATGACCCGACAACGATTCTCCGTCCTAGTAGCCATCACAGCTTCCTGCTGTTCTCCAGCACTGTACGCTCAGTTCACGGACCCTCGAACTTACGTCGTTGCCCCCGTCGGCATCAGTCAGCTCGAGGTCGATTACGCTCATGCAGAGGCGGACGCTTCAATTGATACCTCGCTCGAAGTCGTGGGCGCTCATTTTGAGCAGAATGAGGCTGCAGTCTCATATGCTCACAACTTTGGGATGCTGGGCCAGCTCGCATGGGTGAAGGTGGATGTTCCGTTCGCCTCCGTCAACGGCTCGCTCGCCGGATCCAACATTTCGGGCTCGACTTCTGGTGCTGGTGATTCCAGCCTGCAGTTCACCACGCTGATCAAGGGTGGCAAGGCTCTGAGCGAGGCCGAATTTGCCACCTACGAACCCATCACGACCCTGGCTCTGAGCGTGACGGTCACGGCTCCGACAGGCGAATACGACGCGGACAAGTTGCTCAATCTGGGTTCACATCGGTGGTCATTCAAGCCGGAGTTCGCCCTGTCATATCCTTTCGGGCCTGAGCAAAGGTGGGAACTGGACGCCTATATCAACGTTTATTTCTTCACCGACAATACGGCCTATAAGGGGGTAGAAGTCCTGCGCCAGGAACCGCTACCTGGCGTTGAAGGGCATATCAGCTATGACTTCACGCCGCGCCTATGGGCGTCGCTGGACCTGCGATATGGTTTTCGCGGCGAGACCCTCGTCGATGGTGTGAACCAGAATGATGCCCAGGAGAGCCTCATTGCCGGAACCGAAGCGAGTTGGTCACCGACCCCGAGCCACTCGTTCGTGATCTTGTTGGCCAAGGCGCTGGTGTACAGGAACGCTCCATCGGGAACCCGCGTCGCGCTCAAGTACGTGTATAGCTGGGCCTCCAGGTGAGTGTGGCGAATATTTCAGCGGCCACGCCCCTGCCTGATGGCGCGTTCCCGGCCGGTCGATCGGGTCATTCCGCCGCCCATTCGCGCCAAACGACGCTCGCGACGGCAAGCAGAACCGGACCAACGAAGACGCCGACCAGCCCGAAGGCCGCGAAACCCCCCAACGCGCCAAGCATGACCAGCAAGAACGGTACCCGTGTAACGCTGCTGATCAACAGAGGTCGCAATAGATTGTCGATTGGGTGGACGAGCAGGGTGCCCCACGCAAGCAGTAGCAGGCCTTTCCAGGTGTGCCCCGCGACGACTAGTCCCAGCGCGAGCGGCACCCAGACGAATGCCGTGCCGAAAAGAGGGGCTGCGGCGGAGAAAAGACCCGTGAGCATACCGAGCGCCGCAGGGGCCTCGAGACCGAGGACCCAGTAGCCGAGTCCTGCGACTAAGCCCTGAGCCACGGCCGTCACGAGCAGTCCGTAGACTACGGCCCGCATCATCACCCCGGCGCCATAGGCGAAGCGATTCAACTGGTCATTGAAGAGCCGGCCTGCGACGCGGCGGAGCTGCCGCACCAGCGAGTCGCCATCGCGATAGAAGAAGAACAGCGTCAGCAGCGTAACGAAGAGTTTCCCGACGTTGCGGCTGAGCCCGCCGATCAGTGCACCGAGTTCGCCCTTCCGACCCTTGAGTGCATCGCTGACTTCACGACCGAGGGCGGTGGGGTCACGCGCATACCGATCGAGGGCATCCTGCATCCAGGCACCGAGCAAAGGCAGGTCCCGAATTGCATTCGGGAGCCTGTGAGGTCCGTTTGCGAGATATGCCGTGAATTGTCTGTAAGCGTCAAGGAGTTCGTGCTGTATCAGCACGAGCAGCCAGAAGAGAGGCGTGATCACCAGCGCTGCCACCAGGAACGTCATCAGCGATGCCGCGGCTGTCGGGACCTTGCGCAGCAACGCCGGCAGTCGGCAGTAAATCGGCCAGGTAACGTAGGCCAGAATTGCGGCCCAAAGCATCGATGAGAGGAACGGGCGCAGCAAAAGCAGGCAAAGGATCGCGAGCACTCCAAGCAACACAAACAGGAGCGCACGCCTCAACAGCGGGGAGCCCGCCGCTGGGTCCGGACCGGGCGTTCGTATTTCCACGATACTGAAGTATCTGCTGATCGCCGAGGGGAGGGCGTAGGGACAAACCCCGATGTCCTGGACCTTGCCGAGACCCGAACTCGAGCGATTTGCGTAGGAGATTCAGGGGCCGCGCTGCCCCTCATCGGGGCAGCGCGACCTTCCACATCCCTACGCTCGGCTGCGGATGATCTGGCGGCTCTGCATCAGCGCCACTGTGTGCAGCATGAGGAACAACGGCACGAGGAATGCCGGGATCAGCAGCAGCGGCAGTGTCGCCATGGGGGCCGTGCTGATCTCTGCGGGCGCCCCGGAAGCCAGCATCGCACTCAAGGCTCCAATGGTGACGGCCACCACCAGGTCGAGTATGCCAAGCACATTCCAGCGGATGAATGCGGCGCCGGCGGCGAAGTCAGGCTGACGCACAAGGGCAAGGATCATCCACGGGGCCGTGAAACCGATGGCCATGTCTCCGAGCCCAGCCGGCAGGGCGAACACGGCTGGCAGCACATTGTGTGCATACAGGGAGAGGAAGCCCAGACCTGCCCACCGCCACGCCTGCATACCCGCGATGAGACGCAGATCAAGCGAGAGTATGAAGTCGCGGAATGACTGCGAGAGCCGCAGCCACGCAAAGAAGAGCAGCAGGGGCGCGCCAACTCCTATCGCAATGGCAACGGGGGGTGTCCCGGGACGACCGACGAAAGCGCCGACGGCACCGAGTGATGCGACGAGCAGGAACCAGACGGTCAGAACGAAGCTGACTTTCAGCTGAACACCCCTAAGCCCGGTGGGCTGAGACTCGGTCGGGCGGGGAAGCACTGTGGTTGCCATGACGCTCTCCTTGCAGTAACTTGCATTTTGCAAGTGTAGGGCAACCGTAGCACACTGACTTGCACTCTGCAAGTCGCTGTGATCTCTGAGGCCATGGAGAACCGGACTAATGAGTAACGCGAAGCCTTTGACGCGCTCCGCCTGTGCAATCGCCAATTCGCTCGACATAGTGGGTGACAAATGGTCGCTGCTCGTGGTGCGTGACTTGCTGCACGGTAAGCGCACCTACGGGGAGCTCGTGAATTCGCCGGAACGCATTCCCACCAACATTCTTGCGGATCGCCTCAAGCGCTTGGAAGGTGCCGGGATCATTGTCAGCACTCCATATCAGCAGCGTCCGATGCGATACGCCTACACGCTGACCCCGAAGGGCCGCGCCCTGGGCGACGTGTTGCTCGCGTTTGTGCGTTGGGGCAAACAGCACATACCGGGCACGGTGACACTGCAGGAGGGTCCAGCGAGCGGCGGGTCTGCAGCGTCGGCGGCGAACCCACGCCGCAGGCGCGCAAAGCGCGCGGGGTGAGGCGGCGGTCGACCACGCTTGGGTCGACCTTGACCGAGTCAGCGGCTACCCTAGTGCAGCGCATGTTGAATGCCAGGAAGACGACGGCACCGAGATGGCGGAGTTCATCCCATCGCCAGTGCTTAACGTTGTCGCTTTTCCTGGTGGTGCTTTCTGACCACGCAGCTCTCGCTAAAGCGGAGGCTCCGAGCTGTGGGTCACGGGGCGTTGCCGTGCAGGTGCTTGGATCGGGCGGTCCGGAAGTACAGGATCGCCGCGCCTCCAGCAGCTATCTCGTGTGGCAAGATGGCCGGGGCAGGGTTCTGATCGACAGTGGAGGCGGAAGCGCGCTGCGCTTTGGCGAGTCGGGCGCCACCGTCGCATCGCTCGACATTGTGCTGCTGACCCACCTGCATGTGGACCATACAGCCGATCTGGCCGCTCTGATCAAATCCTCCTTCTTTGAAACGCGCGATCGCGAGCTCCCGCTATATGGGCCGGTCGGCAATGATGCGTTTCCGTCGACCACGGAATTCATTCGTGCCCTCTTCGGTGAGCGGCATGGCGCTTACCGGTATCTGGGCGGCTTCGTCGATGCTACGGCGCCTGACCCTTACTGGTTGCACGCGCACGACGTGGAGCTCGCCGGGAGCGATATCCGCCAACTCTATGCGCAAGGCGGACTACGCGTTCTCGCGACCCGTGTCATCCACGGCGGGGTGCCGGCAATTGCCTTCCGAGTAGAGCTCGGCGGCTTCAGCGCTGTATTCAGCGGCGACACGAATGGCGACAACGGCAACCTGGAACACCTCGCCCACGACGCCGACTTGCTGATTGCGCACAATGCGGTTCCCGAGGGCGCGACCGGTGTCGAGCGCGCCCTGCATATGCCACCGTCGGTCATCGGGCGCATCGCGAAGACCGCTAACGTGCGGCGCTTGGTTCTGTCGCACCGGATGCTCCGCACACTGGGGAAAGAAGCTGAGACCGAGCAGCTTATCCGCCGAGCATTCCACGGCCCGATCAGCTTTGCTGATGATCTAAGCTGCTATTTACTGCCGTAGCAGCGCCGCCGGCGGAGATTCACTCTGAGGGGAAGGCATTGTTCGATGGATGAGCGGCAAGCCGTCGCGATCCTCGACACGGACGGCACGCTGGCCGCGGATATCCGTCCGCGCCGAAGCGCCACGCCAGCAGGCGCAACGTTGCTCACCGGCGCCACTGGCTACCTGGGCCGCCACCTTCTGCGCCAGCTCCTCCTGCAGGATGAGAGCGAAGTCTACTGTCTCGCCCGATCGAGTGAACAAGCAAGTGCGGCGGCACGGGTGGAGCTGGCGCTCAAGAGCACACCGCAGTGTGAGGCGTGGCGAGGAAGGCTCAAGATTCTCGAAGCCGACCTCTCGCGGCCGGATCTCGGATTGACGCCGCAGCGCTACGGCGCGCTCAGCCGTGCGGTCGCGACGATCGTGCACTGCGCTGCCGATGTGAGCTGGTCTCGTGGCTACGAGAAGCTGCGCGGCATGAACGTCGTACCGGTGGCGCAGCTGTTGCGGTTAGCCTGCGAACGGCAGGCGAAGCATTTTGTGCTGATCTCGAGCATGGCGGTTTGCTACTCCACGGATGCGACGCTCTACACGAGCGAGCGCGCCGATCCGGCACAGCACCTCGCGCGCATGCCGCTGGGCTACGCACAGTCGAAAGCGGTTGCGGAGCGGCTGGTCCGGCAGGCCGCCGCGCGTGGCCTCCCCACTTCGATCTTCCGCCCGGCCCTGATCGCTGGCCACACACTAGGTGGCCATGCCAACACGGCGGATTTCGTGGCGTGGATGGTGAGCGGCTGCGTTCAGCTCGGTTACGCGCCGGACGTCGACTGGCTGCTCGACTTCGTTCCGGTCGATTACGTCGCGGCTGTGATCGGCGCCAACCTTGCGCCGCCGACCGGCCTCAAGACCCTGCACATCTCCCACCCGAGACCGCGCGGCTGGCGCGAGCTGGTGCTTTTTCTCAACCTTTACGGTTGCCGGGTTCGGCTCGAGAGCTTCGATGCATGGCGCGAGCGACTCTTCCGGCACCCCGACCCGCAGCTGCCGCTCAAGCGTTTCCTGGCCTTTTTCGGCGAACGGCCACAAGGCTGCGGAGGCCTCACCGTTTCGCAGATCTACGAGGCCGGTGGAAGGCCGAGGATCTCAAGCCGCGAGAGCGCAGCGTGGCTGACACGTCAGGGCCTGCCGTTCCCGCGCCTCGACGCGCGGTTCTTTTGCGCCTACCTCGACGCGCTCGTGCAGGCCGGCATGATGCCGCACCTCCGAGCGCCGCGGGCTCCGCGACGCGAGCGATGCGCGGTGCCCGATCGCGCGGTGCTGCGTGCGCTCGAGCCGCTGGCGCCGGCCTCCCGTACGCGGATGGCACGCTTGAGGCCGGCGCCTTTTGAGCCGCAGGGGAGCATCCTGGCGGAGATCACATCCTGGCGCCACGGTGGTCATCTCGGGCTCTACGGCGTGGCGAGTGGGGAAAGGACACGCCGCGCCGACCTCGTTCTCAAGATTGTTGCGCTCGAGAATGAGACTGTGACGACCGCGATTGCCGTGGCCGACGCCTGCAATAGGCGGCTCGGCGCGCTGTTCGAGCGTTACCAGGAGCAACTCGAATTTCTTGGTGCCGGCGAGCGCGAGCTCGCGATCTATCGCAGCCGCGTCCCGGCGGTGGCAGAGCGCGCACCACGCTGCCTCGCCGCCGGGCGCGAACCGGCCTCGGGGCGAACGATGCTGTTGCTCGAGCGGCTTACCGATGTGGAGCTCCTCGACGCCGTCGATCAGCCGCAGTGCTGGCATAGCACGCACATCGCTACCGCCGTGCACGACCTCGCCGCCATCCACGCGGCGGGCTACGGCCGCGACGTTCAGGCAATCGTCGGCTCGCACGCAGTGCGGAGGCTGTGCGGCAACGGAATTGTTAGCGCGCTTCCCCTATGGGAATCTCTCTATGATTACACGCGGCCGTTCCTCGAGCAGTGCGGGGGCGAGACACTGGCGGTGCGCGTCGGGACGCTGGTCGCAACCATGCCGGAGTGGGCGCCGCGCTACGCGGCCAAGACATCGACGCTGGTGCACAACGATTGCAATCCCCGTAACCTCGCCTTCCGGCGCAGCGGGCACGCGCTGCGCACGTGCCTCTACGACTGGGAGCTTTGCGCGATAGCCCCGCCGCAGCGGGACCTCGCGGAACTGCTCTGCTTTACAGTGCCGGCCGCCGAGGCCGCAACGCGTGGGCCCGGTTTCCTCGCACTGCACCGTATGGAGCTCGAGCGCGAAACCGGCCGCGTCATCGATCCGGAGTCCTGGCAGGAGGGCTTCCGGCTCGCTCTCGCAGAGTTCATGTTGCGACGGCTGTCCCTCTACGGGATGCTACATATGCACGTGCCCCAGGGCTACCTGCCTCGTGTCGTGCGCTGCTGGCAGGCGCTTGACTGCGCTGTGGGCGCCGCGGCGTGAACGTGACAGGCGCTAATGCGGCTCTGGCGCTGCCTTTTGCGCAGGCCTTGTGGCTGGTGCTGCCGGTACTGCTCGCCGGGCTGATCCACGTCGCAGTCATTCGACTCAATCTCCTACCGGTGCTCGCCCGTTGGCCGCTCGACGGGCACTTGACCTTCCGGGGCCGGCGTCTGCTGGGGCGGAACAAGACGGTGCGTGGCGCGCTGGTCATGCTCGTGACAAGCGCGCTGATGACGGTATTGCTCGCGCAGGTGTTTGCCGGGACGCAAGCGCATCTCTCAGTCGCGGCACTCCAGATGGACTATCCGTGGGCGTGGGGCCTGCTGCTCGGGACCGGTTACTGCATCGGCGAGTTCCCAAACAGCTTCCTCAAGCGGCAGCTTGGAATCGCCCCCGGGGCAATCGCCAGCGGCCTGCGGGGCGCGTTTTTCTGGGTGACCGATCAGCTCGACTCGGTGGCCGGGGTGCTGCTGGCGCTGTCGATGGCTTGGCGTTTGGATGCCTCCGTGGTCGCCTGCGTCGTCGCGCTCGCCCTCTTGCTTCATCCGCTGGTGGCGGCGCTGATGGTTATGCTCCGACTCAAGGACCGCATTGGGTGAACACCGAAAATCTCAACCTTCCGAACGCCATCTCGACCCTGCGCATCCTGATGGTGCCGCTCCTGGCCCTGCTCGCATTTGACGGCTGGGGCCATGCGTTCACGATCCTGCTCAGCGCGTCGCTTCTCATGGACTTCCTCGACGGTTACTTGGCGAGACGCCTCAATCAGCGAACGCCGCTCGGGGCCCAGCTCGACAGTTGGGGCGACTTCCTCACGGTGCTCGTGTACCCAGGCGCGGCGATGTGGCTGCAGCCGGTGCTCCTGAAGCAGAACGCCCTCTGGGTGACGGTCGCGACCCTCGCCTATTTCAGCCCTATCGCGTTCGGTTTCGTGAAGTACGGACGCTTGACGAGCTATCACACGCGGCTCATGACCGTGAGTGCGTATCTCATGGGTGGTGCCGTGGTCGCCTTTTTCGCCGGTTGGTCCGACCTGCCGCTGCGCTTGGCATGCATCGTTCTGGTCGTGGCGGAAGCCGAGGAGCTCTCCATCAGCGCGACTCTGCCCGTTTGGCGGGCAAACGTCCGCGATCTCAGGCATGCGCTTGCGCTTCGCGCTGCACTAGTCATTAGCGAGTCTTCGATTCGAAGCGGCGGTGTCCGGCGGTAGATGGTGTAGCGCTGCGCCTGCACCTTACTTCTCCGCGCGCACGTCGCCGACCACCTCCTTGATCGCGGCGATCACCACGCCCGGGCGATCGAACTGGATGTAGTGAGTGGCGTCGGCCACGAGCTGATGGCGTCCGCGGCTCGACCATGAAGCCTCATCGTCGTGCAGCACGATCCACAGCGTGCGCAGCCGGTCGTAGTCCGCAAGCGTCATGCCCGCCCCTTTGAGCAGTTTGGCAGGCGGCGTCTTGGTTCCCGTGAGCACGACGACCGGCCGTTCGCCCAGCGGTCGCGCGCCAAGCGTCCGCAGCGCCCCGGCTTGCGTCATGGTGCGGGGGATTTGTTCGGCCTCCGCGGTGGCCGCGGGCAGCCCCACCCAGATCGTGTCGTAGGTGCTGTTACTGTCGGTGATGGCAGGCGGACGACCGCCGCCAATGTTCCGAATGGGGTGGTGAAGCCGGGGGACCATTTATGGTGCGTCGCAATGCGCATTCCTGTCTGAGATCGCCTGCGGGTTCGCGACAGATGCTCAGGCACTTGCATGCTTCAGCGCACCAAAGGGGCTCGAGGTTCCGCCACGGTGCGCTGACTGGCGACAGAGAGGCCGTGCGGGTACCGTGCCACTTAGCTATTCGCAGCTGACGTAGGGCGGCATCGCGCAGCGCTCTTGCGACGGGATCGCGCACTGCGATCGTGGGTCCCGCTACACACCACTTCAAGTTATGAGGAGTCAAGAAATGCCTGCACTAACATTTGATATCTTTACCAATGCTGCGTCCGGACAAGCTCTGAGCGTGGGGAATCCGCAGCCGCACCTCCATCAGGCAAACTTCAATCACGACGACCTGAATCAGCACTGGTTGCGTGTGGACCAGAACGGGGACTTATTGAACCGAGGAGTAACACCGCAGCTCATCCTGAGCCGTACCTGGAGTCAAGCGATCGATGTCGTGGACCTACAATTCTTCAACGGAAACGACCTGCAACAATATCCGGTGAACAGCGGCCCCAATCAGCTGTGGAGTGTGAATCACCTATCTGATGACCCGCACAGCGATGCGAGAACGATCGTGTGTAGGGATCCTGCCTCGGATCCGACCGCCCCAAAATACTATGCTATCGATACTCCCTACGGTCACGCCAACGACAATCCGCACATCTGGCTCCTTCACGAGCAGGCGAATCAGCAGTGGACACTCGATCCCGATCCGATCGGGGCGTCCGCCTTCAAAATCCACTCGCTACTTGGTTCGGCCGTCCTCGACGTTCCGAATGGCTCGCAGGATCAGAACGTGGCCATCCAGCAGTTCGAGGACGCCGGAGCGATCTGCTTCAATCAGTATTGGGAGATCGTTAGCGCCGACGGAGCAGGCATTGATAACATCGAAGACGTTAGTTCGGGCGACTCGTTGCGCATACGCTCGGTCTGCAATGGCCTGCTCCTGCAGCCACAATCCGCCGGCGAGATCGCTCTGGTCGTCCAAAAGCCCTTCGGCGGCGCGCTGGATCAGCTGTGGCGACTGACCGGCAACAACGCGGGCTGGAAGATCGAGTCGCGCCTGAGTCCCGGGTTCGTACTCGACGTTCAGAACAACGATCCGGGTAACCACGCCGTCATTCAGGTGTACCCCGACAAGAATGGGGCGCCAAATCAGCAGTGGGTGTTTGCCGGCTGAAAGTCCCGCAGATCCTCGAGCATCCTGCTGGGAAGACACCCTTGGCTGGCTGGGGTAAGCCGGCGGCGCTGGGCTTGGTCGGCTCCCTTGAACGGCGCGACCAAAGTCAGCGCTGACCGTTCGGGTAGCGAAAGTTCAGCGATGTAAAGGGGCGCAGTACCGGACGGCTTAGGTGATACAGACGTCTCCGGCCCTATCACCTACGCACCGCGGTTCCGGTTCAGCACCCGCCTCGGGCGGTAGCCCATTACATGCTGGTCGTCTGTCCATGATGCCCGAACAGGCCGCCGAGCACTGCCCAGAAAAATGCCAAGACCGCCGTGATGATGAAAAGCGCTGGGATCATCGCAAATGCGAGCTTCACGAGCAGCACTACTAAGTCAATAAAAGGAATCTTGATTCCAACTACATGCACGGCCATCGGCTGGGCCAACTTGTCTTCCATTTTCTCGTTCCTCAGAGTGTAGTCTCAGATTGATAACAGTAGCGCCGGACCTCCAGGCCGCAGCAATAGAAATGGGTCGCTGAGGAGAATTAGCACGCGCGGCTCAAGAAGCGTGCGTAGAATCGGCTCGCTGATTCGCCAGATCTGGCACGCGACCAACATCGATAAAATACTTTATAAATGTTTTATAAGTTATTGAAAATGGTGCCCGGGAGAGGACTCGAACCTCCACGGAGTTACCCGCTAGTACCTGAAACTAGTGCGTCTACCAATTCCGCCACCCGGGCAGGCGAGGAAGGCGGCGAAATGTACGCACGACTCCCGGGACTGTCAATTTGAAGGCGCGCGGCGGAAAGTTCGGGCGGCGCGATCGTCGCGAGAGAAGCCCGCCGAAGCCCCACGGCCCGAAGCCGCATCGACACGCGAGCGGCTCGCACACCAAGCGGACGAGCGGCGCCGCGGCGCGCAGCCAGCGCGCCGCCGGCGCTGCGGCACCGGCGCGCTCGCCTGCATCGGGTGCGGCCTTCAGGTCGGGCGCCGTCCTCGAAGGCACCGTGAGCGCGAATCGCGCCGGCTACGGTTTCCTGCGCGTCGAGGGCCTGAAGGACAGCGTGTTCCTGCCGCCGCCCGAGATGCGCGGCGTGATGCACGGCGACCGGCTGCGCGTCAGGGTCACGCGCGATTCGAGCGGGCGCTGGTCCGGAGTTCTCGAGCAGGTGCTCGAGCGTGGTGTCAGCTCGTTCCTCGGCACGGTCGAGGTGCAGGGGCGTGGCGCCTGGGTGAACGCGGCCGACCGGCGCCTGCAGCTGCGCTGCGCGGTTGCGCCGGCGGATCTGCACGGGGCACAGGCCGGCGACTGGGTCATCGCACGCATCACGCGCCATGCGGGCTCCGCCTCGGTCGCGCAGGCCGCGATCGTCAAGCGGCTCGACCCGGATCGTCCGGTCGAGCTCGGCACCGAGTCGGCGATCGCGCGCTTCGATCTGCCGCACGAATTCCCGGCGGCGGCGCTGCGCGAGGCGCAGGCATTCGGCGAGCAGGTCGATCCGCGCGAGGCCAATGCGCGCATCGACCTGCGGATGCTCCCGCTCGTGACCATCGACGGCGAGGACGCGCGCGACTTCGACGACGCGGTGTACGCCGAGCCCCACCCGGCGGGCTACCGCCTCATCGTCGCCATCGCCGACGTGAGCCACTATGTCAGGCCAGGCTCGGTAGTGGATGCCGAGGCGCAGAAGCGCGGCACCTCGGTGTATTTCCCGACCCGCGTGCTGCCGATGCTGCCGACCGCGCTATCCGATCACCTCTGCTCGCTCGCCCCGCACGTCGATCGACTGTGCTTCGCCGCCGACATGGTGGTGAGCAACTCGGGCGCGCTGAAAGAGGCGCGTTTCTACCCGGCGGTGATGCGCTCGGCGGCGCGTCTTAGCTACACGCTCGCCAACCAGGCGCTGATCGAAGGACGGCCCGCCGCGCGCGCGCAGCTTGGGGCACTGACCGAGCGGCTGCTCGTCCTGGTGGATGTCTATCGCGCGCTCCACAAGGCGCGCAGCCGTCGCGGCGCGCTCGATTTTGATGCGGCCGAGGCCGAGTTCGTGATCGATGAGGCCGAGCGGGTGCGCGCCATCGAGCTGCGCGTGCGCAACGACGCGCACCGCCTGATCGAGGAATGCATGATCCTCGCCAACGTCGCCGTGGCGCATGCGCTGGAGAAGGCGCACGTGCCGACGCTCTACCGGGTGCACGGGACGCCGGAGGACGAGAAGCTCGAGCGCCTGGTGGCCACGCTCACCGCGCTCGGCATCGATGCCCGCATCCCCAAGACGGTGAGCACGCGCGATCTGCAGGCGATCGCCCGGCGCGTGCCTGATGCGTCCGAGCGCGCCTTCGTCGAGTCGCTGGTGGTGCGCGCCATGCCGCAGGCGATCTACCAGCCCACCAACATCGGGCACTTCGGGCTCGCGCTCACGCACTACGCGCACTTCACCTCGCCGATCCGCCGCTACCCGGACCTGGTCGTGCACCGCACGCTCAAGGGCCTGATCGGCGCCACGGGCGGATCGGCGGTGCGTTACGCCCCCGCCGAGCTCGGCGCGCTGGGCGAGAGCACCTCGCGCCTCGAGAAGCGCGCCGATGAGGCGGATCGCTACGTCTCCAACTTCCTCAAGTGCACTTATCTCAAGGAGCGCATCGGCCAGACCTTCCGCGGCCTCATCACCACGGTGGTGGAGTTCGGCTGCTTCGTGCAGATCCTCGATGCCGCGGTCGACGGCCTGCTGCACCTGGAGAACCTGCGCGATGATGAGTACGTCATGGAGGACGACGGGCACGCCTGGCGGGGTGAGCGTACGGGACGGCGGCTGCGCACCGGCAGTCATGTGCGGGTGGTGGTGACGGCCGTGAATCCGATCGAGGGCCTGATCGACCTCGCGCTGGCGGAAGAGGACTAGGGTGAAGGCCGCGGAAACGATCTATGGCCTGCACGCGGTGCGCATCATGCTCGAGCGCCAGCCGCTGCGGGTCCTCAGGCTCCGCCTCGCCGAGCGGCGCGACGACCCGCGTGCGCGTGCCCTCGAGGAGCTCGCGCGGCGAGAGCATCGGCCCGTCGAGCGGATCGACGCCCGGGCGCTCAAGCAGCTCGTCGGCGACGTCGTGCACCAGGGCGTGGCGGCGGACATCACGCCGCTGCCGCCATGGGGCGAGGACGAGCTCCTGGCAGCGCTGCAGACGGCCTCGGCGCCGCTGCTGCTTGCGCTCGATGGCGTCCAGGACCCGCACAACCTCGGCGCCTGCCTGCGCACCGCGGATGCCTGCGGCGCGCTCGCGGTGATCGTGCCCAAGGACCGGGCGGCGCAACTGACGGCGAGCGCACGCAAGGTGGCGGCCGGGGCGGCGGAAACTACCCCGGTGGTGGCGGTGACCAACCTGGTGCGCACGCTCAAGCTCCTCAAGGAGGCGGGGCAGTGGGTCGTCGGGGCCGATGGCTCGGCGGAGCGGAGTGCGGACAGCGTGGACCTGAAGGGGCCCGTGGTGCTGGTGCTCGGCGCCGAGGGGGCGGGCCTGCGACAATTGACGCGGCAGAACTGCGACTTCCTGGTGCGCCTGCCGCAGCTCGGAGCCGTCGAGAGCCTCAACGTCTCGGTAGCCGCCGGTATGCTGCTCTATGAGGCGGCGCGCCAGCGGGGCCGCTGGCAGCGGCAGGAGTGACATCGTGGATTTCGAATTCAGCGCGAGAACGAAGGACTATCTGCAGCGCCTCGGGACCTTCATGGACGCGCACGTCTATCCCAACGAGGCGCGCTACCGCGAGGAGCTGGACCGCGGCGGTCGCTGGGAAGAGCCGGCGCTGATCGGCGAGTTGCAGCAGAAGGCGCGGGCGGCGGGGCTCTGGAACCTGTTCCTCCCCGACTCTCACTACGGAGCCGGCCTCACCAACCTCGAGTACGCGCCGCTCTGCGAGCTGATGGGGCGCGTCGCCTGGTCGCCCGAGGTCTTCAACTGCGCGGCTCCCGACACCGGCAACATGGAGACGCTCGAGCGCTACGGGACTCCCGAGCAGAAGAAGCAATGGCTCGAGCCGCTGCTCGAGGGCAGGATCCGCTCGGCCTTCGCCATGACCGAGCCGCGGGTCGCCTCGAGTGACGCCACCAACATCGAGAGCTCCATCGTGCGCGACGGCGCCTGCTACGTGCTCAACGGCCGCAAGTGGTGGACCTCGGGGGCGGGGAGCGCGCGCTGCCGGCTCTTCATCTTCATGGGCAAGACCGACCCGACCGGCCCCCGTCATCGGCAGCAGTCGATGATCCTGGTGCCGCGCGAGACGCCCGGCATCTCGATCGTGAGGAACCTGCCGGTGTTCGGCTACGACGATGCGCCGCACGGGCACATGGAGATCGAGTTTCGCGACGTGCGCGTGCCGGTCGCGAATCTGCTGCTCGGGGAGGGTCGAGGCTTCGAGATCGCGCAGGGGCGCCTGGGTCCCGGCCGCATCCATCACGCGATGCGGCTCATCGGGGTCGCCGAGCGCGCGCTCGAGAAGATGTGTCGCCGGGTCAAGGCGCGCACCGCCTTCGGCCGCCCGCTCGCGGAGCAGTCGGTGACGCTCGAGCGCATCGCCGAATCTCGCATCCGCATCGATCAGGCGCGGCTCCTCGTCTACAAGGCCGCGTACCTCATGGACACGGTCGGCAACAAGGCGGCGCGCGCCGAGATCGCCATGATCAAGATTGCCGCCGCCGACGCCGCCTGCCAGGTCACCGACTGGGCCATCCAGGCGCACGGCGCCGCGGGCTTGTGCGAGGACTTCGAGCTGGCGAGCGCCTATTCGCACGCACGCTCGATCCGGCTCGCCGACGGACCGGACGAGGTGCACCGCAATCAGATCGGCAAGCTCGAGCTCGCCAAGCACGCTTGAAGCATGGACGGGCAGGAGTTCGCGGGCACGATGCCGGTTCCCGACCGGCAGCGCTTCGATGAGGCGGCGCTCGAGCGCTACCTCTGCACCCACGTCGCAGGCTTCTCGGGTCCCTTGACCGCGGAGATGTTCCGCGGCGGGCAGTCGAATCCCACCTTCCTCATCACCGCAGGCAATGGCGCGCAGTGTGTCTTGCGCCGTAAGCCGGCGGGGCAGCTGCTCCCCTCGGCGCACGCCGTGGATCGCGAGTTTCGCGTGATCCGCGCGCTTCACGGACAGGGCGTCCCGGTGGCCGAGCCGCTCTGCCTGTGCGAGGACGAAAGCGTCATCGGCACGATGTTCTACCTGATGAGCTATGTGCGCGGGCGCAACTTCTGGGACGCCCGCCTCCCCGGAATGTCGCGCAGCGAGCGCGCCGCGATCTACGCCGAGATGAACCGGGTGCTGGTGGCGCTGCACACGGTCGACTTCGCGCGCCTGGGACTCGCGGACTATGGCAGGCCGGGCAACTACTTTGCGCGGCAGATCGCGCGCTGGAGCGGGCAGTACCGGGCCTCGGAGACCGAGCGCATCGAGGCGATGGAGAGGCTCCTCGCGTGGCTGCCGCTGCACATCCCGCCCGGAGACGAGACCGCGCTGGTGCACGGCGACTATCGCATCGACAACCTGATCTTTGCTGCCGACGCGCCGCGCGTGCTCGCGGTCGTCGACTGGGAGCTCTCCACGCTCGGGCACCCACTCGCGGACTTCTCCTATCACGTGATGCTCTGGCGGGTGGGCGCGGGTGAGATCCGGGGACTCAAGGACGCCGACCTGGCGGCGCTCGGGATTCCGACCGAGGCGGAGTACGTCGCCGCCTACTGCAAGGGCACGGGGCGCGCGCCGATCGAGCCCGAGGTGTGGGAATTCTGCATGGCGTACAACCTGTTCCGCATCGCCTGCATCCGCCAGGGCATCATGAAGCGCGTGCTCGAGGGCACCGCCTCCAGCCGCCATGCGCGCGAGGCGGGGCAGCGGGCGCGCGAGACGGCGGAGCTTGCCTGGCGGCAGGTCGAGGAGCATCTCGGCGGCTGAGCTGCTGCGAACGGCCGCCGTCCCTTGGCCGGGACTCCTCATATATGAGCTCGGGACGAGGGCTGACCCCGACGTAAGTCATTGATCGAGGGCCCCGAGCCAAGCCCTTGATCGCAAAGCCCGGACAGCGCCTGCTATGCATTGCGGCGAGCAGGCCCTTTGAGTATGCTTCGCGCCCCTTTTTATCCGAAAGGGGCGTCCGCGCGGGCCGTGTGCCCGACGACGTTACTCCTTGCCGCACCGGCGAAAGCCTTCAAGCCGGGCGGCTCAACCCGTAAGGAGACTCACAGATGAGGCATTACGAGATCGTTTTCCTGGTGCATCCCGATCAGAGCGAGCAGGTGCCCGCCATGATCGAGCGCTATAAGGGCATGATCGGCTCCGGCGGCGGCCATGTGCACCGACTCGAGGACTGGGGCCGGCGCCAGCTCGCCTATCCGCTCGCCAAGGTGCACAAGGCGCACTACGTGCTCATGAACATCGAGACCGAACAGAAGACGCTCGATGAGCTCACCGGCGCCTTCCGCTTCAGCGACGCGGTGCTGCGGCACCTGGTCGTCAGCATGGACGCTGCCGTGACCGAGCCCTCGCCGATGGCCAAGGCCGCGGACGAGGAGGGCGAGGGCGGAGGCCGGCGGCGCGAGCGCGCCCGCGAGGAATCCGCCGCGGGCGCCGACGAGGACGATTCCGCGTCGGACAACGCCTGAATGAGCCGTACAGCGCTCACCCAAAGCACAGTAAACTGCCACCAGTTTCCGAGGATCTGACCCATGGCAATGTCCAGAGGACACGGTGGGGGCGGCGGCAGCCGCTTCTCACGCCGCAAGAAGTTCTGCCGCTTCACCGCCGAGGGCGTGAAGCAGATCGACTACAAGGATCTCGCCACGCTCAAGGGCTACGTCACCGAGACCGGCAAGATCGTTCCGAGCCGCATCACCGGCACCAAGTCCTTCTACCAGCGGCAGCTCGCGGTCGCGATCAAGCGGGCGCGCTTCCTCGCGCTGCTGCCGTACACCGACCAGCACTAAGGGGCGAAGCCGATGCACGTCATCCTGCTACAGAAGGTCGCCAACCTCGGCAACATCGGCGATCGCGTCAAGGTCCGCTCAGGCTACGGGCGCAATTTCCTCCTGCCCCAGGGCAAGGCCACGCTCGCCACTCCCGAGAACATCGCGCGCTTCGAGGCGCGCCGTGCCGAGCTCGAGCGCGCGGCGCGCGAGCATCTCACCTCGGCGACCGAGCGCGCCGAGGCGCTGAAGGACTTCAAGCTCACCATTCACGCCAAGGCAGGTACCGAAGGCAAGCTGTTCGGCTCGATCGGCACCGCCGATATCGCTGAGGCGTGCACCAACACCGGCTTCAGGATCGAGCGCAGTGAAGTGCGCCTGCCCGCGGGACCGCTGCGGACCGTGGGCGAGCACCAGATCAACCTGCATCTGCACGCCGACGTGGACGTGCCGCTGGCGGTAGCGATCGTCGCCGAAGAGTAATTGCGGGGGCAGCCGATGGCCGGTTCCGCCAAGGCGCGTGACACGGGCTCGGTGGCACTCATTGACGCGCCCGCTCCGCCGCACTCGGTCGAGGCCGAGCAGGCGGTTCTCGGCGGCCTGCTCATCGATCCCGCCGCCTGGGAGCAGGTCGCGGACGTGGTGCGCCAGGAGGACTTCTACCGCCCCGACCACCAGCTGATCTTCGCCGCCGTCGCCGCCGTGGCTGGCGAGGGCAAAGCCTGCGATGCCGTCACGGTCGCGGGCTTCCTCGAGCGCAACGGGCAGCTCGAGAAGGCGGGCGGACTCGCGTATCTGAGCTCCATCGCGCGCGACACCCCGACGGCGGCCAACGTGCGTGCCTACGCCCAGATCGTGCGCGAGCGCTCGCTCATGCGGCAGCTGATCCAGGCGGGCACGCAGATCGCCTCAGCCGTCTACAACAACGACGGCACCAGCGCCCGTGATCTGGTCGACCGCGCCGAGCAGCGCGTGTTCGAGATCGCCGAGGGCAGCGCCCGCGGCCGCGAAGGCGCGCGGGCGGTGCGCGAGCTGCTCCCCGCCGTCATCGACCAGATCGACGAGTGGCACACCAACCCCGACAAGCTGCGGGGCCTGCCGACCGGCTTTACCGACTTCGACAAGATCACCGGCGGCCTGCGCCCCGGGGACCTCGTCATCATTGCCGGCCGCCCCTCGATGGGAAAGACGACGCTCGCGGTCAACATGGCCGAGTACGCGGCCGTGCATCCCGGCACGCGCGCCTCGGTCGCGGTCTTCAGCATGGAGATGCCCTCCGAGCAGGTGATCACGCGCATGCTGGCCTCCGTCGGCGGCGTACCGCTCTCGAGCCTGCGCAGCGGCCGCATCTCCGATGACGACTGGGTGCGCATTACCAGCGCCACCAGCCAGCTCTCGGAGGCGAAGATCTTCGTCGACGAGACCCCGGCCTTGAATCCCACCGAGCTGCGCGCGCGCGCCCGGCGCGTCAAGCGCGAGCACGGCCTGCACCTCATCGTGGTCGACTACCTGCAGCTCATGCAGGTGCCCGGGACGGTCGAGAACCGCGCGACCGAGATCGCGGAGATCTCGCGCGGGCTGAAGGCGCTGGCGAAGGAGCTGGCGGTACCCGTGATCGCGCTCTCACAGTTGAATCGCGGCGTCGAGCAGCGCGAGCACAAGAAGCCAGTGATGTCGGATCTTCGCGAAAGTGGCGCGATCGAACAAGACGCAGACATCATCCTGCTCATCTACCGCGAAGAGGTCTACGACAAGAACACCACCAAGAAGGGCATCGCCGAGATCGACCTCGTCAAGCACCGCAACGGCGAGATCGGCACCTTCCTGCTCACCTTCCAGGGGCAGTACACCCGCTTCGCCAACTACGTGTCCGACTCCTACGCCGAGGGCATCCTGCGGTGAGCCGGCTCATCCGGGCCGTCATCGAACCGCGCGCCCTGCGCCACAACCTCAGCATCGTCCGCGAACGCGCCCGCCGCGCGCGCGTCATGGCGGTGGTCAAGGCCAACGCCTACGGGCACGGGCTGGTGCCGACCGCGCTCGCGCTTCCCGAGGCCGATGCCTTCGCGGTGGCGCGGCTCGAGGAGGGCCTGGCGCTGCGCGCCGCTGGTCTCACCGCGCCCATCGTGCTGCTCGAGGGTGTGTTCACGGCGGAGCAGTTGCTCGAGGCGGCGCGCCACGGCTTCGATCTCGTGGTGCACGATGCGCTGCAGGTGGAGCTGCTCGAGGAGATGAGCGGCGCGCACCGCTTCGTGCTCTGGATCAAGATCGACACCGGCATGAATCGCTTAGGGTTCCCGCCGCGCGAGTTTGCAGGAGCGCTCGAGCGGCTGCGGCGCCTGAAGCGCCCGCCGCTCGAGATCCGGCTGCTGACGCACCTCGCCTGCGCGGACGAGCACGACAATCGCATGACCAACCAGCAGCTGGCGCGCTTTCGCGAGACCACCCGCGGCCTCGATTACCTGGTCAGCATCGCCAACTCGGCCGGCATCTTCGGCACCGCGCAGCTCAACTGCGACTGGGTGCGTCCGGGGCTGGCGCTCTACGGCGCCTCGCCGTTCGCGGACACGTCCGCCGCGCAGCTCGGACTCGACCCGGTGATGACCCTCGAGTCCTCGGTGATTGCGCTGCGGCGGGTGACCGCGGGGGAGACGGTCGGCTACGGCGCCGCGTGGACCGCGCCGCGCGATGCGCGCATTGCGATCATCGCCGCCGGCTACGGCGACGGCCTGCCGCGGGGGCTCCCCGGCGGCACGCCGGTGCTCATCGGCGGCGTGCGCGCACCGATCGTCGGGCGCGTATCGATGGATATGATCGCCGTGGACGTCTCGGCGCTCCCGGAATTGCACGTGGGGACCGCCGCGCTCCTCTGGGGCCCGGGGCTTCCGGTGGAGGAGATCGCGCGCTACGCGGGCACGATACCCTACGAGCTCCTCTGCAGCGTCAGCCAGCGGGTGCCACTCGAGCTGCGATGACCGAGGCACCCGCCGGGCAGCGCTCCCCGGCTCCGACGCGCTCAGTTCAGGAAGAATCCCATCTTGACCCCGGCGAGCTGAATGACGTCGTTGTCATTGAGCTTGGTCGCCTGGGCGCCGATCGGCGTGCCGTTGAGCAGCGGGAAGTCGCCTTCCTTGCCGCTGTCGACGTGCACGATGTAGTAGGCCTCGGCACGGCGCGTTATCGCCGCTACCTGCACTCCGGGGCGGCCGAGCGTCGTGAGCGCCTTGCTGAGCTCGACCTCGCGGCCGGCGAAGGCGCCCGAGAGCACCTGCAGCTTCGCCTTCTTCACCGCAGCGGCGCCGTCGGCGAGCGCGCGTGAGCGGCCGGTGGCGGTCAGCGACCCGGACACCTTGTCGGCTCCCTCGGTCGCGGCACGCACCTTCTCGACGGGCCGCGCGGACGGCTGGATCACCATGGTCTTCTCGAACTCGTCCTGCGCCTCGTCGTCCTCGGCGAAGCGCAGCTGGTGATGGCCGACGGTGATCACGTCGCCATGCTGCAGCGCGTGCTTCTTGATCAGCTTGCCGTTGACGTAGGTGCCATTGGTGCTGTTCAGATCCTCGAGGAACGAGTCGTTGAGGATGTTGATGATCAGCGAGTGGTGGCCGCTGACGGCTGCATTGTCGATGCGGATGTCATTGTCAGGGAGGCGGCCGATCGTGTACCGCTCCTTGTTCATGTTGTATTCCGCCATCACCTGGCCATCCAGGCTCAAGACCAACCTTGCCATTTGCTAGCCCCTATCGCGTCGTATCAGCCGAACCAACTGAGGATCTTGTCGAAAATCTTCGTGCGAGCCGGGAAGGCATCCATGATGTGCGCCATCACCACCGAGATGTTATCCCGGCCTCCATTGTCATTAGCCAGCTGAATCAACTGTTTGGCGACCGTATCCAGATTAGCACTAAAGGTGTTTATGGTTAAATGGATATCTTCGTCCTCGACCATGTCCGACAGGCCGTCCGAGCACAGGACGAAGTATTCGCCCCGGGTCACCGGGTATTCCTGAATTTCGACCTCCACCTGGGGCTCAACCCCCAGCGCGCGGGTCACGTAGTTCTTATTCGAGGCCCGCTGCGCCTCCTCGGCGGAGTAAAAGCCGCGGTCGACCAGCTCCTGGAGCAGCGAATGGTCCATGGTGACCTGCTCGAAGCGGTCGCCGCGCTGGCGATACAGGCGCGAGTCGCCCACATGGGCGATGGTGACCTTGTTGTCGAAGAACAGCGCCGCGACGACCGTGGTGCCCATGCCTTCGCATTGCGGCTGCGTGCGCGCGGTCTGGTAGATGATCTTGTTGGCGCGATTGATGGCGTCGCGCAGGATGATGTTCGGGCGCGACAGGCCCGTCTCGCGGTCCGGGATCGAGAGGTCCTCGCGCTCCACGTGCTCGCGTACCAGGTTGACGATGGTCTTCACTGCAATGCCGCTCGCCACTTCTCCGGCGTTATAGCCGCCCATGCCGTCTGCGAGCACCAGCAGGCCGATGTCGGGGTCGACCGCGATGGTGTCCTCGTTGTGCTCCCGGACCTTCCCGGTATCGGTGGCACCGACGAAGCGCAGCTTGTTTCGCAAGCTCATGCCGCGCCCTGACCGAACTTTGGCCCACCGAATGTGATACGCGTCACTTTCCCGTCCCCGATTCGAGCTTGCATAAGCTAGCATCGGCTGCGGGGGTGTCCCGGTGATTGGTCACAAAAGAGTGCTTTTCAGTGAAGTCCCGGCGCGAATCCTAGCCGAAAGTCGACCGGCGGCGCATAGATGGCTCGCCTGAATCCGGTGTTCGTCTGCGCTTCCTGCAGGGGCGAAACCCTCAAGTGGCAGGGGCAGTGTCCGCTGTGCGGCGAATGGAATTCGCTCGAGGAACGGCGCGGCCCCCGGGCCCGAGCCGCAGCGCCCGCCGCGGCGGTGAGTCTCACGCCCGAGACTACCCTCGCCGGAGCCGGCGAGCGGCTCTTGAGCGGCCAGGCGGAGCTCGATCGGGTTCTCGGGGGCGGGATCGTCCCGGGCTCGGTGGTTCTCCTCGGGGGAGATCCCGGCATCGGGAAGTCGACCCTGCTCCTGCAGGTCGCGGCGCACGTGGCCGCATCCCGGCCGGTGATCTACGCGAGCGGCGAGGAGTCGGTTGCGCAGGTGGGACTGCGCGCCCAGCGCTTAGGGTTGGCCGCCGAGGCACTCGGTGTGGTCGCGGAGACCGACTGCCAGGCGGTGCTGGCGCTTGCGGCAGCGCGGCAAGCCGCCGTGCTCGTCATCGACTCGATCCAGACACTGCAGTCGGGCACCGTGCCGGCCGGCGCCGGGGCCGTCACCCAGCTGCGCGAGTGCACCGGGGAGCTGGTGCGCTTCGCCAAGTCGGCCGGTACCGCGGTCGTCATCGTCGGTCACGTGACCAAGGAGGGCGCGATCGCGGGACCGAAGCTCCTCGAGCATCTGGTCGACACCGTGTTGTATTTCGAGAGCGAGGCCGGCAGCCGCTACCGCATCGTGCGCGCCACCAAGAACCGCTTCGGCGCGGTGAACGAGCTCGGCTTCTTCGCCATGACCGGCGCGGGTCTCAGGGAGGTGAGGAACCCGGCGGCCATCTTCCTGGCACGCGCCCCGCAGCCCGCGCCCGGCAGTATCGTCACGGTGACGCGCGACGGCGGGCGGCCGCTGCTCATCGAGCTGCAGGCGCTGGTGGACCGCATGCGCTTCGGCGCTCCACGGCGCATCGCCCAGGGACTGGACGCGAACCGCGTGGCGATGCTGCTCGCGGTGATCAACCGGCACGCGGGCGTTGCGCTCCAGGAGCACGACGTGTTCGTCAACGTCGTGGGCGGCATCCAGATCGGTGAGACGGCGTGGGACCTGCCGGTGGTCATCGCGCTCGCCTCGAGCCTCAGGGACGTGGCGTTGCCGGCGCAGCTCGTGGCATTCGGTGAGCTCGGGCTCACCGGCGAGGTGCGTCCGGTGCCTTACGGCGACGAGCGGCTGCGCGAGGCGCAGGCGCAGGGCTTCAAGGTGGCGCTCATTCCGCGCGACAACGCGCCGCGCCGGTCGCCGGCCGGCCTCACCGTGCATGCGGTCGCCACGGTGGCCGAAGCGCTGGACGCGGCGTTGGCGCGCGCACCCGGCGCCGCTGCGGGCGGCTGAGGGCTAGGGCGCGGGCACCACGGCCGCCTTCTCCATGGCGGGCGCGCGTACCCGCACCGTGCGGATGGCATTCTCGGCGGTCTGCAGCACCTCGAACTCGTAGTCGCCGACGCGCAGCATGGTCCCCGGGTCCGGGATGGTCTCGAGGTGCTCGAGCAGCAGGCCGTTCACCGTCTTCGGCCCCCCGGTCGGCAGCTGCCAGCCGAGTGCGCGATTGAGCGCGCGGATGGTGGCGCTTGCGTTCACGATGAAGACGCCGGGCCGCTCGGTGTGCACGTCCTTGTGCGTGATGGTCGCGGGGTCGGTGGTGAACTCTCCGACGATCTCCTCGAGGATGTCCTCGATCGTGATCAGACCCTCGATGCCGCCGTATTCGTTCACCACGAAGGCGAAGCGGCGGCGATTGCGCTGGAAATGGCCGAGTTGCACGTTGAGCGGCGTGCTCTCGGGCACGAAGTAGGGTTCGCGGCTGCGCGCCAGCTCCAGCAGCCGCTCCGGGGTCAGCGTGCCGCGCACCAGCTCGTTTGCCACGCGCTTCATGTAGAGCACCCCGATCAGGTTATCGAGCTCGCCCTCGTAGACCGGCAGCCGCGTGTGCGGCGTCTGCCGCAGCTGATCGAGGATGTCGTCCCAGCTCTCGCCCAGGTCGATCCCGGCGATCTCCTGGCGCGGGATCATGATGTCGTTGACGGTGATGCGCCCCAGATCGAGGATCGAGAGCAGCATCTGCCGGTGGCGCGCGGGAATCACCGGCGCCGCCTCCGTCACCACGGTGCGCAGCTCCTCGGCGGAGAGGGCCTGGCTGCTCTGCGCGGCGCGACCCACGCCGAAGAGGCGCAGGAAACCGTAGGCCATGTGGTTGGTGAGCCAGAGCACCGGCCGCGCCACCAGCACCAGCACGCGGTAGATGCCGGCCGCGTGCAGCGCCACCCCTTCGGGGTTCGAGGCCGCATAGATCTTCGGGGTGAGCTCGCAGAAGACGATCACCACGATGGTGAGCAGCACCTCGGTGATCGGCACGGCGTACGCGTAGCCGCTGCGCTCGGCGAGGATGGTGGCAATGGCGGAGGCGAACACGCTCGCGGGGGCGAGGATGACCAGGCTCGCCCCCAGCCACTCGTCGGGCTTGGCGAGCAGCCGCTCGAGGAGGCGCGCGCTCAAGTGTCCGGCCTGGGCACGGTGGCGGATGCGATAGCGGTTGACCGACAGCATCGCCGCCTCCGCCCCGGAGGAGAAGGCGGCGACGAGGAGCAGTGCGACCAACGCCAGCTGCGGCAGTGGGGCTGAGGCGAGGTTCAAGGCGGCTCTCCGATCTCTCAGGGGGCGACGCTCGAGGCGACTAGCATAGCGCGCGGGAATCAGGGATCCTGATTGCATGTTCGACCAACTCACGGCGCGCCTTGCGGCGACGCTCGAGAGCCTGCGCGGCCGTGGCCGCATCACCGACGACAACATCGCGCAGGCGCTGCGCGAGACGCGCGTGGCGCTGCTCGAGGCCGACGTGGCGCTGCCGGTGGTGAAGTCCTTCATCGAGGCCGTCAGGGCCAAGGCACTCGGCGCCGAGGTGGCGGCGAGCCTGACGCCGGGCCAGGCGTTCATCGGCATTCTTCACCAGGAGCTCATCGCGCTGATGGGCGGCGGCGGCGCCGGCTTCACGCTGCGCGCGCAGCCGCCGGTGGTGGTGCTGCTCGCGGGGCTCCAGGGGGCGGGCAAGACCACGACCGCGGCAAAGCTCGCGCGGCGCCTCATCGAGAGCGAGCGCAAGCGCGTGCTGCTCGTGAGCACGGACGTGCGCCGCCCGGCCGCGATGTTGCAGCTCGAGCGCCTCGCCGCCCAGGTGCACGCCGAGTACTTCACGCCGGACGCCGGCGCGACGCCGGAGGCGATCGCGGGCGCGGCGCTCGCGCGCGCGCGCAACGGCGTCTTCGACGTACTGATCGTCGACACCGCCGGAAGGCTTCACATCGACGCGGAGCTGATGGACGAGGTGCGGCGCATCGATGCCACGGTGGGCTCGGCGGAGCGACTGTTCATCGTCGACGCGATGGCGGGACAGGACGCGGTGAACGCCGCGCGCGCCTTCGGCACGGCGCTCGATCTTACCGGCATCATTCTCACCAAGGCCGACGGCGATGCGCGCGGCGGCGCCGCGCTTTCCGTGAGGCAGATCACCGGCAAGCCGATCGTGTTCATGGGGGTCGGCGAGAAGACCGACGCGCTCGAGCCCTTCGACCCCTCGCGCATGGCGTCGCGCATCCTCGGCATGGGGGACGTCGTGAGCCTGGTCGAGCAGGTGCACCGGCAGGTCGACGGCGAGCAGGCCGCGCGTCTCGCCCGTAAGGTGGTGAAGGGACAGGGCTTCGATCTGGCGGACCTGCGCGGCCAGCTCGAGCAGCTGCAGAGAATGGGCGGTGTCGGCGCGCTGATCGACAAGCTCCCGGGCGCGGTCGTGAAAAAAGGGGCCGTTTCGGCCGAGCAGGGCGATCGGGACCTGCGCCGGCAGGTCGCCATCATCAACTCGATGACCCCCGGCGAGCGGCGCAACCCCGGGATCATCGACGGCTCGCGCCGGCGGCGCATTGCGGCGGGCTCGGGGGTTCAGGTTCAGGACGTGAACCGCCTGCTGAAGCAGTTCCAGGAGATGCAGCGCGTCATGAAGAGCATGAAGGGGGGGCGGCTGGGCAGGCTCATGGGGGCCTTCAGGGGAGGGCTCCCGCCGGGCTTCCCGGGGCGCTGAGGGCCCGCAAAAACTGGCGCAGAATTGAAGTGTTGCGTAGAATCCGCGCTCTTTTTGGGCGGCTCCTCCGGACGAGGGGTCTTAAGCCCGGTAAGGAACGAGAGCGATACGACCATGGTTACCATTCGCCTCACAAGGCGCGGGGGGCGCAATCAGCCCTTCTATCACGTCGTCGTGACCGACAGCCGCAAGCGCCAGGGCGGCCCGAGTCTCGAGCACGTCGGATTCTTCAACCCGATCGCCCGGCGGGGGGAGACGAAGCTGAAGCTCGATCTGCCGCGCATCGACTACTGGGTCGAAAAGGGTGCGCACCCCTCGGACCGGGTGCGCACGCTGGTCGCGTCCTACCGCAAGCAGGCTACGGCCTGAGGCCTTGAGGCGGCACTTCCGCGCCGAGGTGCCGCAGGCTGGAGCAGCCGTGGCCTGGATCGAGCTTGGCCGCCTGGGCGCTCCGTACGGCACCAGGGGCTGGGTGCACGTCGATTCGTATACCGACCCGCCCGAGGGCCTGCTGCAGTACCGCGAATGGGCCCTGCGGCTCGCGAGCGGCGAGCGGATCACGCGCCGGGTGGCCGCCGGGCGGGGCCACGGCCGGGGACTCGTGGCACAGCTCGAGGGCGTGGCCGGCCGGGAGGGCGCAGCCGCGCTGACCGGGGCGATCGTCGAGGTCGAGCGCGCGGCGCTTCCTCCGGCGGGCGAGCATCAGTACTACCGCGCGGACCTCGAGGGCCTCGCGGTGCGCAATCTCGAGGGCGCACAGCTCGGGACGGTGAGTCACTTCGTCGACGCACCGGCCGGTGCGGTGATGGTGACGCGGGAGCCGGGCGGGCGTGAGCACTGGGTGCCCGCCTCGCCGAAGCACCTGCGCACGGTGGACCTGGCCGCAGGGGTTATTGTGGTGGACTGGCCCGCGGAGCTGGAATAGGCGCACCCGGAGCTTCGGACGGCGATGAAGATCGAGGTCGTCACGCTGTTTCCGCGCATGATCGCGGGAGCGCTCGAGTACGGGATCATGGCTCGGGCCATCGAGCGCGGGCTCGTGACCGTCGGGACCGAGGATCCGCGCGCGCACACGCAGGACGCGCACCGCACGGTGGATGACCGGCCGTACGGGGGCGGTCCGGGCATGGTGATGAAGCCCGAGCCGCTGCTCGCGGCGATCCGCGCGGCGCACCAGCGGCTGCCGCCGGGGAGTGCGCGGATCTGCCTCTCGGCGCAGGGTGTGCCCTTCGACGAGAGCGTGGCGCGCTCGCTCTCGGGGCTGCCGGGCATGCTGCTGGTGGCGGGGCGCTACGAGGGGATCGATGAGCGCGTGATCGAGCTGGGTATCGATCGCGAGCTGTCGGTGGGAGACTATGTGCTCTCGGGCGGGGAGCTGCCGGCGCTCACCGTGGTCGACGCGGTGGTGCGGCTGCTGCCCGGGGCGCTCGGGGATGAGCGCTCGAGCGCGGAGGATTCGTTCGCGCAGGGGCTGCTCGACTGGCCGCATTACACGCGGCCGGAAGTGTTCGAGGGCTTGAGCGTGCCGGCGGTGCTGACGTCGGGCGACCACGCGGCCATTCGGCGCTGGCGCCTGAAGTGTTCGGTCGAGCGGACCTGGCGGCGCCGGCCGGATTTGATTGCAAAGGGCACTCTCGCGCCTGAGGCGCAGCGTGCATTGAATGAGGTCCTGGCCGCGCAGGCGGCCGGGGACGAGGATCGAGGTAAGTGACATGAGCAAGATAATCCAGGATCTGGACAAGCGGCGCATGACCCGCGCGGTGCCGGACTTCAAGCCCGGCGACACCGTGGTCGTGCAGGTGAAGGTGGTCGAGGGTGACCGCGAGCGCGTGCAGGCCTACGAGGGCGTGGTGATCGCGCGCAGCAACCGCGGCATCAACTCCTCGTTCACCGTGCGCAAGATCTCGCACGGCGAGGGGGTGGAGCGCGTGTTCCAGACCTACAGCCCGGCGATCAGCGACATCATCATCAAGCGCCGCGGCAGCGTGCGCCGTGCCAAGCTCTACTACCTGCGGGATCTCGCGGGCAAGGCGGCGAGGATCGAGGAGAAGATCTGAAGGTGCGCGCGGGGCGGCTCAGGTGGTCGCTCACCGCGCGGGAGCGGTGAGCCCGTGAACGTGCGTTCGTTCTTTGCGGGCCTGTGGCGCGGCCTGGACGGCCTGCGCAAGGTCCTGCACCTGATCGTGCTGCTGGTGATTTTCGGGGTCGTGCTCGGCGTGCTGCTGAGCGGTACCGCGCACATCCCGGCCAGGGCGGCGCTGCTCATCGAGCCCGAAGGGGAGCTGGTCGAGCAGCTCTCGGGCGATCCGTTCACCCGCGCGCTGCAGGCCGCGCGCGGCGATCGGCGTCGCGAGACGCTCCTGTGGGATCTCACCGACTCGATCCGCGCGGCGGCCACCGACCGCCGTATCCCCGCGCTCGCCCTCGATCTGGACAAGTTCGACGGGGCGACTCAGCCCACGATGGAAGAGCTCGCGCGCGCCATCCGTGAATTCCGCGCGACCGGCAAGAAGGTCATCGCCTACGGCGACGAGCTCGACCAGGAGGGCTACTACCTGGCAGCGCAGGCGGACGAGACCTACGTCGACCCCCTCGGCTTCGTGCTGATCGACGGCTACGACCGCTATCGCCTGTACCTGAAGGAGGCGCTCGACAAGCTCGGCGTGGACATCAACGTCTTCCGCGTCGGCGAGTACAAGAGCGCCGTCGAGACCTACACCCGCACCAACATGTCACCCGAGGATCGCGCGGAGAGCAGCGCCTACCTCGGCGTGCTGTGGGCGAGCTATCAGGAGGCGATCACCGGCGCGCGTAAGCTCGCCCCGGATGCGGTGGCGAAGTATGTCGGATCGCTGGCGCGGACGGTTCCGGCCGCCGGCGGCAATGCCGCCCACGTGGCGCTCGAGGCCGGTCTCGTGAGCGGCATCAAGACGCAGCTCGAGGTCGAGAAGCTCCTCGTCGGCATCGTCGGCGAGGATAAGTCCTCGGGCTCGTTCCGCGCGGTGTCGGTCTCGGATTATCTCCCCTACGCCCGCGCGCAGAGGAAGCTCAAGGCCAGCGGCAAGAGCCACGTCGGCGTCATCGTGGCCTCCGGCGAGATCCTCGACGGCGAACAGCCGCCCGGCACGATCGGCGGCGAGTCCACCGCGCGCCTCATACGCCAGGCGCGTCTCGACTCCGACATCAAGGCGCTGGTGCTGCGGGTCGACAGTCCCGGCGGGAGCGTCCTGGCCTCGGAGGAGATCTACCGGGAGCTCAAGGCGCTGCGCACGAGCGGCAAACCGCTGGTGGTCTCCATGAGCGGCTACGCGGCCTCCGGCGGCTACTACATCTCCGCCCCCGCGGACGAGATCTGGGCGAGCCCCGCGACTCTCACCGGCTCGATCGGAATCTTCGCGATCATTCCGACCTTCGACCGCACACTCGGCAAGGTCGGCGTGAGCGTCGATGGAGTGGGCACGACGCCGCTCTCGGGCCAGCTGCGCATCGACCGGCCCCTGGGCGCCGAGGCCCGCGCGCTGCTGCAGTCGCAGATCGACCGCGGCTACGACGAGTTTCTCGAGCGCGTCTCGAGCGGACGCAAGAAGAGCCGTGCCGAGATCGACGCGATCGCCCAAGGCCACGTGTGGGCGGGCACCGATGCCAAGCGCTTAGGGTTGGTCGATCACCTCGGCTCCTTCGACGAGGCGGTGAAGGCCGCCGCCCGTCGTGCCAAGCTCACCGACTACGCGCCCGAGTTCATCGAGCCCGAGCTCACCTGGACGCAGGAGCTGGCGATGGCGTTCAAGACGCGCCTGGCGCGGGAGCTCCTCGGCGCGGGCGACTCCGATCCCCTGGCGCTCGGGCAGCTGGCGCAGCGCCTCGACCCGATCGCGCGCGAGGTCGCGCGCTTGAGCCGCTTCAGTATCCCGAACCGCGTGTACGCCTACTGCTTCTGCGAAGTGCGATAGTTTTCTAAGCTCGCATCGGACATCCTGTCACGATGCTCGCAGCGGCGCGCCAAAGGCGCGGTTTCGGCGCGCCGCTCGCCGCCTGCGGCGGCGGGCACATCCCTGTGCCTCCTACAACGTCGACCAGTCCAGGATGACCTTTCCCGACTTCCCCGATCCCATGGTCTCGAAGCCCCGCTGGAACTCCTGGATCGGGAAGTGATGGGTGATGATCGGCTCGATCCTGAGCCCCGACTGCAGCATGCTCGCCATCTTGTACCAGGTCTCGAACATCTCGCGGCCGTAGATGCCCTTGAGCGTCAGGCCCTTGAAGATCACCTGATTCCAGTCGATCGGCATCTCTCCGGGCGGGATGCCGAGGATGGCGACCGAGCCGCCGTGATGCATGGTGCGCAGCATGTCGCGGAACGCCCCCGCGTTGCCCGACATCTCGAGCCCGACGTCGAAGCCTTCCTGCATCCCGAGGTCTTTCATCGTCTGGTCGAGCGATTCTCTGGCCACGTTGATGGCGCGGCTCGCGCCCATCCGGCGCGCGAGCTCGAGGCGATAGTCGTTCACGTCGGTGACCACGACGTGCCGCGCGCCGGTGAAGCGCGCGATCGCGGTCGCCATGATGCCGATCGGGCCGGCGCCCGTGATCAGCACGTCCTCGCCCACCATGTTGAAAGCGAGCGCGGTGTGGGTGGCGTTGCCGAAGGGATCGAGAATGGACGCGATGTCGTCCGGAATGGAGTCGGGGAGCTTGAAGGTGTTGTCGGCCGGGATCGCCAGGTACTCGGCGAAGGCGCCCGGCCGGTTGACTCCGACCCCGACGGTGTTGCGGCACAGGTGGCGGCGCCCGGCGCGGCAGTTGCGGCAATAGCCGCAGGTAATGTGGCCCTCGCCGGAGACCCGGTCGCCGGCTTTGAGTCCCTTGACCTCCGAGCCCACCTCGACGATCCGCCCGCAGTATTCGTGGCCCACCGCCATCGGCACCGGGATGGTCTTCTGCGCCCAGGCATCCCAGTTGTAGATGTGCATGTCGGTGCCGCAGATCGCGGTCTTGGCGATCTCGATCAGCACGTCGTTATGCCCGACCTTCGGCTCCGGAACGTCCTCGAGCCAGATCCCGGGCGCCGCCTGCTTCTTGACCAGTGCTTTCATTGCACGACCTCGGGGAAGGGGAACGGTCAGCGCGCGGCACCGAGAGCCCGCCGGCGCAATACCCACAGAATACTCATGAATGTGGCGACGAGAACGGCTGCTTCAATGAGCTCGAACGGCAGGAGATTGTGCGAGGTGGGATCGGCGGAGAGCTCGACCACGTCCTTGATGATCCACAGCACCACGAACAGCATCGGCAGAGCCGCGAGCGCCCGCCACTTGCCCCGCCAGCGCAAGAGAGCCCAGAGCGGCCACACGAAGCACACGACGAGCGCCGTCAGGACCATGACGCCGAACACCGCGAGCGCGATGCCGCCGACGGCTCCGAGGGGCTGGTTGGCGTAGCGCTGGTGGGCTTCCTTCTCGCGCTGCTTCTCCGCTTCCTGAAACGGCGCCACCCAGGCAGCCGGCTCGTGCCACGCGCCGGGCGCGCCGTCCCAGCTGAAGTCTGCGGGGAACGCCTGCTCCGTGAACGGGTACCCCGAGCTCTCCGTCGCCACCTGCAGATGGATGGAGTCGACCTGGCCGGCGCCGCGGAAGGCGAACCACCCGAAGGCCTCGCCAACGCCTGCCGGGTAGACCGGTGAGCCCATGGTCATCGCGCCGGCGGTATGCCCCTGGAAGTAGGGGCGTACCCAGATCTTGATGGGCGCGCTCGCGCTGTAGTGGACGTGCACGTAGACGTTGTCGGTGCCGTGCAGCGTGGCCGGGCTCTCGGGGTCAGTCTCGACGATCGAGACCTCCACCTGCGGCGTGTCCTCAGCCCAGGCGGCGCCCGCCGCGAGGAGCAGGAGCAGGCTGCCGAGTGGCGCGGTGATGCCCGGCGGGCGCATCACGCGCGCAGCACGCCGAGCTGCCGTCCGACCTCGGTGAAGGCCGCCACCGCGCGCTCGAGCTGCGCGCGGGTCAGCGCGGCCGACATCTGCGTGCGGATGCGGGCCTGACCCTTGGGCACCACGGGATAGGAGAAGCCGATGACGTAGACGCCGCGCTCCAGAAGCGCATCCGCCATGCGCGTGGCGAGCGCCGCATCGCCCAGCATCACCGGGATGATCGGGTGCTCGCCGGGCTTCAAGTCAAAGCCGGCCTGGGTCATCGCCGCGCGGAAGAAGCGCGCGTTCTCGAACAGCTGCTCGCGCAGCTGCGAGCCTCCCTCGAGCAGATCCAGAACCGCGAGGCTGGCCGCCGCCACCACCGGCGGAATGCTGTTGGAGAAGAGGTAGGGGCGCGAGCGCTGGCGCAGCCACTCGACGACCTCGCGCCGCGCGGCGACGTAGCCGCCGCTTGCGCCCCCGAGCGCCTTGCCGAGGGTGCCGGTGAGGATGTCGACGCGCGCGGCGACGCCGCAATGCTCGTGCGTGCCGCGCCCGGTCGGGCCCATGAAGCCGGTGGCGTGCGAGTCATCGACCATGACGAGCGCGTCGTAGCGCTCGGCGAGGTCGCAGATGCCGCGCAGGTTGGCGATGAAGCCGTCCATGGAGAAGACGCCGTCCGTGGCGATCAGCCGCGTGCGCGCGCCCTGCGCCTGGCGCAGGCAGTTCTCCAGCTCCCCCATGTCGCTGTTGGCGTAGCGGAAGCGCTGCGCCTTGCAGAGGCGAATGCCGTCGATGATGCTCGCATGATTGAGCGCATCCGAGATCACCGCGTCGCGCTCATCCAGCAGCGTCTCGAACAGCCCGCCATTGGCGTCGAAGCACGAGGAGTAGAGGATCACGTCCTCGGTCCCGAGGAAGCGCGCCAGACGGGTCTCGAGCTCCTTGTGCGTCTGCTGCGTGCCGCAGATGAAGCGCACAGAGGCCATGCCGTAGCCGAAGGCGTCGAGGGAACGCTGCGCGGCGGCACGCACCGCCGGATGATTGGCAAGGCCGAGGTAGTTGTTCGCGCACAGGTTGATGACCTCGCGACCAGCGGCGCGCACCACGCCGCCCTGCGGGCCCGCGAGCACGCGCTCGCTCTTGTACAGACCCTGCTCGCGCAGGGCCGCAAGCTCCGCCCGCAGGCGCTCGATGAGGGCCTGATTCATGAGGCGCAAGTATACTAAAGGCTCCATGTCCGACGCGTCCGCCGGCGGCCCCGGGGCCGCGCGCATCGATCGCTGGCTGTTCGCCGTGCGGCTCTTCAAGTCCCGCTCGCTCGCGGCGCAGGCCGTCGCCGGCGGTCGTGTGCACCTGAACGGCGAGCGCGTGAAGGCGGCGCACGAGGTGCGCTGTGGCGACCGCCTGAGCCTCATGCGCGGCGCGCTGGAGTTCGAGTGCACCGTCAGCGCAATCCCGGCCCGGCGCGGCCCGGCGCACGCTGCGGCGCGCTGCTACGAGGAAACGCCGGCAAGCACCGCCCGGCGAGCCGAGTTCGCGCAGCGCATGAAGCTCGCCGCGGCTCTTGCGCCGCGGCCGGTGGAGCGTCCCGACAAGCGCGAGCGGGCGCAACTGCGCCGGCTCCGGGGTCGCATTTGAGCCCTCCGAGGTCGCCGCAAAGCATGTGGGTGCCATAGCGGCGTTGCAGACTGCGGCCGAGGTTTCCTCCCATGACCCTAAGCGTCTTTGACATCTTCAAGGTCGGCATCGGCCCCTCGAGCTCGCACACCATGGGACCGATGCGGGCGGCGCGCGAGTTCGTGCTGGGAGTGAAGCAGGCGGGGCAGCTGTCGGCGACGCAGCAGATCGCGGTGCGGCTCTACGGCTCGCTCGCGCTCACCGGCCTGGGGCACGGCACCGACCGGGCGGTGCTCGCCGGCCTCGAGGGCGCCGAGCCCGAGACGGTCGACCCGGACAGCATCGAGAGCACCGTGAAGCGCATCCGCTCGAGCGGGCGCATTCGCCTCCTCGGCGAGCACGAGATCACCTTCGACGAGCCGATGCAGCTGCTGTTCATGCAGCACGAGCGGCTACCGCGCCATTCCAACGGCATGCGCTTCGATGCGCTCGCCGAGGGCCGCCGCGTGCTGCGTGAGGAGGACTACTACTCCATCGGTGGCGGATTCATCGTGCGTGGCGAGGAGCCCGAGGCACGCGAGACCCGCGCGCACGCGGCGCCGCCGTACCCCTTCGGCTCGGGCGCGGAGCTCCTGGTGCTGTGCCGCGAGCACGGACTCGAGATCTTCGAGCTCATGCTGGCGAACGAGCGCACCTGGGCGAAGGAGGCCGAGGTGCGCGCCAGGCTCCTGGGGATCTGGCAGGTCATGCAGGGCTGCGTCGAGCGTGGCTTCCGCCAGAGCGGGGTACTGCCCGGCGTGCTCAAGGTGCGTCGCCGTGCGCCGCGCCTCTATCGCCAGCTCACCGAGAGCGGCACCGCCAGGCCCCTCGACGTCATGGACTGGGTCAACGCCTACGCGCTCGCCGTCAACGAGGAGAATGCGGCGGGCGGGCGCGTGGTCACCGCGCCGACCAACGGCGCGGCCGGCATCGTGCCGGCCGTGCTGCACTACTACCGGCGCTTCGAGCCGGGCGCGAACGACGAGGGCGTGCTGCGCTTCCTGCTGGTGGCGGCGGCCATGGGCATGCTCTACAAGCGCAACGCCTCGATCTCGGGCGCCGAGATGGGCTGTCAGGGCGAGGTGGGCGTCGCCTGCTCGATGGCCGCGGCGGGGCTGGTCGCATCACTGCACGGTACCAACGAGCAGGTGGAGAACGCCGCCGAGATCGGCATGGAGCACAACCTGGGGCTGACCTGCGATCCGGTGGCGGGACTGGTGCAGATTCCCTGCATCGAGCGCAACGCCATGGGGGCGGTCAAGGCGATCAACGCCGCGCGCCTCGCGATGCGCGGCGACGGCACGCACAAGGTGTCGCTCGATCAGGTGATCGCGACCATGCGCCAGACCGGCGCCGACATGTCCACCATCTACAAGGAGACCTCGCAGGGCGGGCTCGCGGTCAACGTACCCGAGTGCTAACGCAATAGCCCCCACAGCCGCGACGGCGGTGCCTGGTGCTGCACTTCCTTGACGGCGTCCGGGCCGACCGCGCGCCAGTCATCTGCCTCGAACACGATCGAGCACACCGCGGCGGTGGTGAGCGTGCTGATGCCGCCGCGCGGCACCAGCATGTGGATGAGATCGGATGCGCCCGGGTTGTGCGCGATCACCATCAGGTGGGCGATGCGCGGGCCCGTCTCGTGGATGAGGCGCAGCATGTCGATGGCGCTCGCCAGGTAGAGGGCTTCCTCGCGCTGCACGTGCCGCACGGACAGCGACAGCTCGCGCGCCACGATGTCGGCGGTCTGCTCGGCGCGCCGCGCGGTGCTGGCGAGCAGCCGATCGGGAACCAGCTCGAGCTCGAGGAGCCGCCTGGCCATGGCCTCCGCTCCGGCGAGGCCGCGGCGGTTGAGCGGGCGCGCGAAATCGTCGGTCCCGGCATCCTTCCAGCGGGCATCGGCGTGTCGCATGACGGTCAGGCGTTTCATGCGTGCCGCATCAGGGCTGCTCTATCAGGATGCGGCCGTTCTGCTCGCGCGCGGCGTAGGTACGCAGCGGCTCGTAGGCCGGCGGGGTGAGAGCATCCCCGGTGCGCAGATCAAAGTGCGCTCCGTGTCGGGGGCAGATGAGCTCGCAAGACTCCACCTGGGCACCTGCGAAGGATTCGCCGTCGTGTGTGCAACGGTCTTCTACCGCGTACAGGTCGCCGCCGCAGCGTACGACAACCACCGGCACGCCGTCGACTTCGGCCGACAGCGGAACGCCTTCGCCGAGCTCACTGGCCGGGCCGATGTCGAGCCACTGGCTCAAAACATCCCCGTCTGCAGCCGCGCGGCTTCCGACATCATCGACTGGTTCCAGGGCGGATCGAAGGTCAGCTGCACGTTCGCCTGGCGCACCGTCGGGATCCGCTGCAGCTTGTCGCGCACGTCCTCCACCAGGATCTCGCCCATGCCGCAGCCGGGCGCGGTGAGGGTGATCTGCGCCTCCACGGTGCGCGTGCCGTCGTCGTTCTCCTTCACATGGCATTCATACACGAGTCCGAGGTCCACGATGTTGATCGGGATCTCAGGGTCGTAGCAGCTGCGCATCTGTTCCCAGGCGAGCTTGCGCACGTCCTCGACGGTGGCATTGGGCGGCAGCTCGGGCGGCTTGACGACCTCCTGGCCGATGGCGTCGGCATCCTCGCCCGCGATGCGGAAAAGATTGCCTTCGAGGTAGACGGTGAAGCTGCCCCCAAGCGCCTGGGTAATGTAGCCGGCCTGTCCGGGCTTGAGCCTGACCTCCTGCCCGGCGGGAACGATGACCGCGCGCACCTCGCGGTTGACGACGAAGGGCTCGTTCTCGTGTCGGCGCATGGGCTATTCCGTCGACACGGTGGCCGCGCCGTGCTCGAGCGCGGCCTTGAGCGTGTGCCAGCTCAACGTGGCGCACTTCACGCGCGCGGGGAACTCGCGTACGCCGGAGAGGGCCGCAAGCTTGCCGAGCCCGGCGTCGGGCGCGGCGTCGTGGTGCGTGAGAAGCGTGTGCACCTGCTCGAAGAGCCTGGCCACGGCCGCACGCTCCTTGCCCTTCACCGCCTCCGTCATCAGCGAGGCGGAAGCCGTGGAGATCGCGCAGCCCGAGCCCTCGAAGCGGATGTCCTCGACGCGCTCGCCGTTCATGCGTACGTAGACCGACAGGCGGTCGCCGCACAGCGGGTTGTGCCCGTCGGCGTGCAGCAGCTCGCCGCCGCCCGCGCCCTCGAGGCGGCCGAAGTTGCGCGGGTGGCGGTTGTGATCGAGGATCACGTCGCGATAGAGCTCCTTCAGGTCCATCAGCCGAAGACCTCGCGCGCTCTGCCGAGGCCCGCCACGAGGCGCGCCACGTCCTCTTCGGTGTTGTAGCAGCCGAAGGAGGCGCGCGCGGTCGCCGGAATGCCGAAGAAGCTCATGACCGGCATGGCGCAGTGATGCCCGGTGCGCACCGCAACACCGACGGTGTCGAGGATCGTGCCGAGGTCGTGCGCATGCACCCCGGCGAGCGTGAACGACAGGACCGAGGCCTTGTGCGCGGCCGTGCCGACGAGCTCGATGCCCGGGATCCGGCCGAGCTCGGCGGTAGCGAGCGCGAGCAGGCGCGACTCATGGGCGGCCACCGCATCGATCCCGAGGCTCTCGAGGTAGTCCATGGCGGCCGCCAGTCCCACGGCGCCGGAGATATTCGGGGTCCCCGCCTCAAACTTCCAGGGCAGCTCGTTGTAGGTGCTCTTCTCGAACGAGACGGTGAGAATCATCTCGCCGCCCCCCTGCCACGGCGGCATCGCCTCGAGCAGCTGCTCGCGGCCGTACAGCACCCCGATGCCGGTCGGGGCGTACATCTTGTGGCCCGAGAAGGCGTAGAAATCCGCGCCCAGCGTGCGCACGTCGACGCGCGAGTGCGGCACCGCCTGGGCGCCGTCGACCAGCACCAGCGCCCCGTGCGCGTGCGCGGCATCCGCCATGCGCTGCACCGGTAGTACCGTGCCGAGCGCGTTCGAGACATGCGCGACCGCCACCAGCCGCGTGCGCGCGCTCAGGAGCCGCGCGAATTCCTCGTAGGCGAGCTCCCCGCGGCGGTTGATCGGCGCGACCTTCAGCGTGCATCCGGTCTGCTCGCACACCATCTGCCAGGGCACGATGTTGGCGTGATGCTCGAGCGCGGTGATGAGGATCTCGTCGCCGGGCCCGAAGCGCGGCCGGCCATAGGACTGGGCCACGAGGTTGATCGCCTCGGTCGTACCGCGCACGAAGACGATCTCGCGGGTCGAGCGTGCGTTGAGGAAGCGGCGCACCCGCTCGCGCGCACCCTCGAAAGCGGCGGTTGCCGCCTGGCTGAGCGCGTGCACGCCGCGGTGCACGTTGGCGTGCGAGTGCGTCTCATAGCTCTCGACCGCGCGCAGCACCGGCAGCGGACGCTGCGAGGAGGCGGCGCTGTCGAGGTAGACGAGCGGGTGCCCGTTCACGTGCGTCGCGAGAATCGGGAAGTCGCGCCGCACGCGCGCGGCGTCGTAGGCGGGTGCGGCGCCGATCGGTGAGACCTTGGCTGCCATCAGATGAACTCCCGGAGCGCGGCTCCGTCGTGCAGCGTCCCGGCGAGGCGCTGCTCGAACTCCCGCCGCAGCGCCGGCATCTCGATCCGGGCGAGCACGTCCGCGAGGAAGGCCCACTTGAGCGCGCGCTGCGCCGTGTCACGGTCGAGTCCGCGCGACAGCAGGTAAAAAAGCATGTTGTCGTCGAGCTTGCCGGCGGTCGCGCCGTGGCTGCAGCGCACCTCGTCGGTGTAGATCTCGAGCTGCGGGCGCACGTCGATCTCGGCCTCCGGTCCGGCAAGCAGCCCGCGCAGCGACTGGCGCGAGTCGGTGCCCTGGGCCTCGCGCGCGACCACGATCTTGCCGTTGAAGGCAACGCGGGCGCGCCCCGCGGCGATACCGCGGAAGATCTCCTCGGTGCGGGCGCGTGGCGCGCGGTGCTCGACCAGCGCGTAGGTGTCCTGCACCTGGTGGCGGTCGCCGAGCGCTGCCACCGACAGCGCGAGCTCGGCCCGCTCGCCGATGAGTTGCACGCCGAGTGTCGAGCGCGCCGCCGCTGCACCGCTGCCGAGCGCGTGCAGGCGATAACGCGCGTCCTCGGCGAGCGTGGCGCCGAGCGTGTCGAACAGCACGGCGCGGGGTGCCAGCTCCTGCAGCCGGTAATGATCGAGAGCCGCGCCGCGCGCGAGCTCGGCGCTGACGGCGCTGGTGACGAAGCTCGCCGCGGCGCCGGCGCTCAGATGGCGCTCGAGCAGCACCAGCCGCCCGCCGGCCTCGAGGCGCAGCTCCACGCGCGGGTAGGAGGCTCCCTGCTGCGCCTCGGCGCTCGCCACGAAGACGAGCTCGAGGCGCGCGGCCTCGGCACCCGCCGCTACGGTAATGGCGGCGCCGTCGGTCGCGAATGCCTCGTTGAGGAGCGCGAGGGGCTGCGCGACGCCGGGCTCGCGGCGGAGCGCGGGGGAAGCGGCCGTGGCGCCGGGCCCGTCCGCCGCGGCGGCGAGCGGGATGACACGTGCCGTGGCCGCACCGGGTGGGTCCGAGAGCGCAGGGGCGAAGACTCCATCGACGAACACGTAGCGCGAGAAGCCCTCGAGCCTTCCCGGCAGATCGGCCGCGACTCGCGCGGGCCCACCGTCGCCCTCCGGCTGCGCGAGGCTCGCGGGCGTGAAGCTCTGACGCTCGAGCGGCCGGAGGTTGGCGTACTTCCAGTTCTCATCGCGCGAGCCCGGCAGTCCCGTCGCCGCCAATGCCTGCATGGCCGCGCGCCGGCGTGCGGCACCGGGCAGCCGCGCCGGCAGCGCGCGCAGCGTGCTGGCGTGCTGCTCGGCGATGCGGGCGGTGAGAGGATTGCTCATCGGAAGCCTCAGGCCGCCTCGCCGCTCACCCAGTCGTAGCCGCGGCGCTCGAGCTCGAGCGCGAGGGAGCGATCACCGCTGCGCGCGATGCGGCCGCGCACCAGCACGTGCACCACATCGGGCACGACGTACTCGAGCAGCCGCTGGTAATGCGTCACCACCACGCAGGAGCGCTGCGGCGAGCGCAGCGAGTTCACTCCCGCCGCCACCACCTTGAGCGCGTCGATGTCGAGCCCCGAGTCGGTCTCGTCGAGTATCGCGAGCTTCGGCTCGAGCACCAGCATCTGCAGGATCTCGTTGCGCTTCTTCTCGCCGCCCGAGAAGCCCTCGTTCACGCCGCGCGACAGGAAGCTGTCCTCCATCTGCATGAGCTGCATCTTGCCGCGCACCAGGCCCAGGAACTCGAAGGCGTCGACTTCGGGCAGCCCGTGCTCCTTGCGGGCGGCGTTGACGGCCGCCTTGAGGAGATAGACGTTGTTCACGCCGGGGATCTCCACCGGGTACTGGAAGCCGAGGAACACGCCGGCGCGGGCGCGCTCCTCGGGAGCGAGCGAGAGCAGGTCGCGTCCCTCGTAGGTGACGCTGCCCGCCGTGACCTGGTAGCCCGGCCGCCCGGCGAGCACGTGCGCGAGCGTGCTCTTGCCCGAGCCGTTCGGACCCATGATGGCGTGCACTTCACCGGCCGCCACCTCGAGCGACAGGCCGTTCAGGATCTGCTTGCCGTCGACGGTGACCGAGAGGTCCCGGATCGAGAGCAGGGGGAGTGCCGCGCGAGTCATGTCAGCCCACCGCGCCTTCCAGGCTCACCGCCAGCAACTTCTGCGCCTCGACCGCAAACTCCATGGGCAGCTCCTTGAACACCGACTTGCAGAAGCCGCTGACGATCATGTTGACGGCGTCCTCCTCCGAGATACCGCGTGCCAGGCAATAGAACAGCTGGTCGTCGCTGATCTTCGAGGTGCTCGCCTCGTGCTCGACCGTCGCGGTCGGGTTCTTCACCTCCACGTAGGGAAAGGTGTGAGCGCCGCACTCACCGCCCATGAGGAGCGAGTCGCACTGGGTGAAGTTGCGGGCGCCGTGCGCGCTCGGCAGCATCTTCACCAGTCCGCGGTAGGTGTTCTGGCCGTGGCCGGCGGAGATGCCCTTGGAGATGATGGTGCTGCGGGTGCGCGCTCCGATGTGAATCATCTTGGTGCCGGTATCGGCCTGCTGGTGGTTGTTGACGGTCGCGACGGAGTAGAACTCACCGATCGAGCCCTCGCCGCGCAGCACGCAGCTCGGGTACTTCCAGGTGATGGCCGAGCCGGTCTCGACCTGGGTCCAGGAGATATGGGCGTTGCGCCCCCGGCATTCGCCCCTCTTGGTGACGAAGTTGTAGATGCCGCCGACGCCTTGCGCATCGCCCGGGTACCAGTTCTGCACGGTGGAGTACTTGATGCAGGCGTCATCGAGCGCGACGAGCTCGACCACCGCAGCGTGCAGCTGGTTCTCGTCGCGCATGGGCGCGCTGCAACCTTCGAGATATGACACGTGACTTCCAACATCGGCGATGATGAGGGTGCGCTCGAACTGACCGGTGTTGAGCGCATTGATGCGGAAGTACGTCGACAGCTCCATCGGGCAGCGCACGCCCTTGGGCACGTACACGAACGAGCCGTCGGAGAACACCGCCGAGTTCAAGGTCGCGAAGAAGTTGTCGGAGTAGGGGACGACGCTTCCCAGGTACTGCTCGATGAGCCCGGGATGGCTGCGCACCGCCTCGGAGAACGGCAGAAACACCACTCCCGCGGCCGCGAGCCGCTCCTTGAAGGTGGTCGCGACCGAGACCGAGTCGAACACCGCGTCCACCGCCACGCCGGCGAGGCGCGCGCGCTCGTGCAGCGGTACGCCGAGCTTCTCGTAGGTCTCGAGCAGCTTCGGGTCCACCTCGGCGAGGCTCTTCGGGCCGTCCTTCTTCGATCTCGGCGCCGAGTAGTAGGAGATCGCCTGGTAGTCGATGGGCTTGAAGCGCACGTGCGCCCAGTGCGGCTCCTTCATGGTGAGCCAGTGGCGCAGCGACTTCAGCCGCCACTCGGTGAGAAAGGCGGGCTCGCCCTTCTTGCGCGAGATGAGCCGCACCACGTCCTCATCGAGCCCCGGCGCGAGCGTCTCGGAGTCGATCTCGGTCACGAAGCCCTGGCTGTAGCCCCGGCCGATCAGGCTCTCGAGCTCTTTGGCGGTCTCGCTCATGATCGTGCCGGCGCTCGGCTCGCCGCGGCCTTCATCTCGCGCTCGAGCCCGGGCAGGCGCGTGGGCGCGGCATCGAGCCCGGCGAGCTGCGCCAGGCTCACGTCGTAGAGCGCGCGGCGCATGGCGAGATTGAGGCGCTGCCACACGCGGCTCACCCGACAGCTCTCCTCGATCTCGCAGTTGCCCTGACCGGCCGCGCAGTCGGTGAGGGCGACCGGTCCCTCGAGCGCATCCAGGATCGCCGCGGCGCTGATCTGCGCCGCGGGGCGCGAGAGCTGGTAGCCGCCGTGCAGTCCCCGGGTCGAGCTCACGAGCCCCGCGCGCTGCAGCTGCTTCAGGAGCTTGCTCACGGTGGGAGCGGCGATACGCGTCCGCTCGGCGAGCGCGGTCGCGGTCTGCACGCGCTCGGGCTCGTCCGCGAGCGCGGCGAGGAGCACGGTGGCGTAGTCGGTGAGGCGGCTGATCCGCAGCATGGAGGCACCCCTTAAACAACTAGGACTATTTTAGTACTAATTGCGGCGGAGAACCAAGCGCGACAGGCGTTTTTGCTATCCTTAGCGATCCGATTTTCAAGAGGCTCGTGATCACGAGGCGTCGCACGGTACGGCGCGCGTCGATCGCCTGAAGGAGTGGACGATGAATCTCACTGAGCTCAATCGCGTCGCCAACGCGATGGTCGCCAAGGGCAAGGGCATCCTCGCCGCCGACGAGAGCAGCGGCACCATCAAGAAGCGCTTCGACGCCATCAAGCTGGAGTCGACCGAGGAGCACCGCCGCACCTACCGGGAGATGCTGTTCACCGCCCCCGGCGCCGCCGAGGCGGTGAGCGGCGTCATTCTCTACGACGAGACCATCCGCCAGAAGACCAAGGACGGGACGCCGTTTCCGCAGTATCTCACCAGGCAGGGCATGATCCCCGGCATCAAGGTCGATCTCGGGGCGAAGCCGCTCGCCGGCTTCCCCGGCGAGACCATCACCGAGGGGCTCGACGGTCTGCGCGAGCGGCTGATCGCCTACCGCGGGCTCGGGGCGCGCTTCGCCAAGTGGCGCGCCGTGATCGACATCGCCGCCGGAATTCCCACCCCCTTTGCGGTCCAGGCGAATGCGCACGCCTTGGCCCGCTATGCGGCGCTCTGCCAGGAGAACGACATCGTGCCGATCGTCGAGCCGGAAGTGCTGATGGACGGCGGGCATTCGCTCGAGCGCTGCTCGGAGGTGACCGAGCAGGTGCTGGCGACGGTGTTCGCCCAGCTGTTCGACCATCGCGTGGCGCTCGAAGGGATGGTGCTCAAGCCCAATATGGTGATCTCGGGCAAGAAGGCCAGCGAGCGGGCCTCACCGGAGAAGGTCGCCGAGGCGACGGTGCGGGTGCTGAAGCGCCACGTGCCGGCCGCGGTCCCCGGCATTGCCTTCCTCTCCGGCGGCCAGTCGCCGACCGAGGCGACGCTGCACCTGTCGCTGATGAACCGGCTGGGGCCGCAGCCGTGGTCGCTCACTTTCAGCTACGGGCGGGCGCTGCAGGACACGGCTCTCAAGGCCTGGGGCGGGGCGGCGGCGAACTTCGCCGCGGGCCAGAAGGAATTCGCGCGCCGCGCCCTGCTCAACGGCGCCGCGACCACCGGGCGCTATGGACCGGAGATGGAGAGCCGGGCCGCCTGAAGGCACGGCGGCGACGCCGCGCTCGCGTGACCAGCACCACCTCCGCGCAAGCCACGTCCACCGCGCCCACGGGCGACGTGGTGGTCGCCGTGCGCGAGCTCCACTATGCGGCGGGGGGCCGGCCGATCTTCGCCGGGCTCGATCTCGAGGTGCGTCGCGGGCGCATCACGGCCATCATGGGCCCGAGCGGCACCGGCAAAACGACCCTGCTGCGGCTCATCACCGCGCAGGTGGCACCCGATCGCGGGCAAATCGCGGTTTTCGGCCAGGATCTGTCGACGCTCGGCCGGAGCGAGGTCTACGCGCTCCGGCGCCGCATGGGCCTGCTGTTCCAGAACGGCGCGCTGCTCACCGACATGGACGTTTTCGAGAACGTCGCCTTCCCGGTGCGCGAGCACACCGATCTCCCCGAGCCGCTGGTGCGGCTGCTGGTGCTGACCAAGCTCCAGGCGGTGGGCCTGCGCGGCGCCGCCAATCTCATGCCGGGCGAGCTCTCGGGGGGCATGGCGCGGCGCGTGGCGCTGGCGCGCGCCATCGTGATGGACCCCGAGGTGCTGCTCTACGACGAGCCCTTCGTGGGCCTCGACCCGATCTCGCTCGGCTTCATCCAGCGGCTCATCAAGCACATGAACCAGGCGCTCGGGATCACGAGCGTCGTGGTCTCGCACGATGTGCAGGAGCTCGCCACCATCGCCGACGACAGCTACCTGATCTCGGAGGGCAGGGTCGCGGCCGCCGGCACGCCGGCGCAGCTGCGGGCGAGCGATTCGGCGGCGGTGCGCCAGTTCATGACGGGCAGCGCCGAGGGCCCGGTGCCGTTTCACTACCCGGCCCGTGACTACGCGACTCAGCTGCTCGAGGCGGATGAGCGATGAATGCCGCGAGCCGCAGCAACTACCTGCTCGGCGGCGTGCGCCGCCTCGGATCGGTGACGATCTTCCTGGTGCAGCTCCTCGTCCAGTGCCTGCCCGCGCTCGGCCGGCCACGGCTGCTCGTGCTGCAGATCTACAACGCCGGCGCCCGCTCGCTCATCATCATCATGTTGTCGGGACTGTTCGTCGGCATGGTTCTGGGGCTCCAGGGCTACGATCTGCTGCGGCGCTTCGGCTCGGAGGAGGCGCTCGGCATCGCGGCGGCGCTCAGTCTGCTGCGCGAGCTCGCGCCGGTGATCACGGCGCTCCTGTTCGCGGGTCGCGCCGGCACCGCGCTCACCTCGGAGATCGGCCTGATGCGCGCCACCGACCAGCTGACGGCGATGGAGATCATGGCGGTCGACCCGCTGCGCTACGTGGCGGCGCCACGCTTCCTCGGCGGAGTGATCGCGATGCCGCTGCTGACCGCCATCTTCAGCGTGATCGGGCTCTACGGTGCGCAGCTCGTCGGCGTGCAGCTGATGGGCGTCGACCGCGGGGTCTTCTGGTCCCAGACTCAGGGTTCCGTCGAGCTGCACGACGTCAACGAAGGCCTGGTGAAGAGCCTGGTGTTCGGCATAGCCTGCAGCCTGATCGCGGTGCACGAGGGCTATCATGCGGAGCGTACCGCCGAAGGCGTGGGGCTCGCGACCACGCGCACGGTGGTCGCATCCTCCGTGATCACGCTGCTCCTCGACTACGTGCTGACCGCGGCATTTCTCTGAGAGGAACCTGGAACCATGCAAAGCAATCGAACCCTTGAGATCGGCACCGGCTTGTTCGTGCTGTTGGGGTTTGCGGCGCTGCTGTTTCTTACGACGCAGCTGCCGGCCAGCGGCGTCAAGTTCGGCGGACAGAAGGTGGGCTATCACGTGACCGCGGAGTTCGACAACGTCGGCGACCTCAAGGTCGGATCGCCCGTCACCATGTCGGGAGTGCGCATCGGCGAGGTGTCCGGCATCCATTTCGATTCCAGGGTCTACAAGGCGGTGGTGCGCATGCGCATCGATCCGCAGTACAACGAGATTCCCGAGGATAGCTTCGCCAGCATTCAGACCGAGGGACTGCTCGGCGGCAAGTACGTCGGTCTCAGCCCCGGTGGACTCGACACCTACCTCAAGGACGGCAGCCGCATCGACCAGACCCAGTCGGCGATCGTGCTCGAGAGTCTCGTCAACAAGTTCTTCGCGAGCTTCGCCAGCAAGGGCGGCGGCAACGGCGACAGCCAGGGCGCGGACAAGCAGGGCAAGGGCCCGGGCAGGACGGAGCCGAAGCAATGAGAGTCGTGAGCATGGTGCTGGCTGCGGTCTGGATCTGCGCGGCGGCCGCCGAGGCGCCGGGCGCGCCGGCCGCGCCGGCGGCGCCGGTGGCTCAAGCGGCCCAGGACACTGGCGATCCGGCAGCGCTGGTCGAGTCGACGGCGCAGGGCATGCTGGGCGAGCTCGACAAGAACCGGGACGCCTACCGTCACGATCCGGCGAAGGTCGCGGCCCTGGTCGACAAGTACCTCATGCCGCACTTCGACACCGAGACCGCGGCGCGCGTGGTGCTCGGCCAGTTCTGGCGCAACGCAACCCCCGACCAGCGCCAGCGCTTCATCGACGCCTTCTACCACTCGCTGCTCGCCAACTATGGCGACGCGCTGGTCGAGTTCACCGCCGACCGCCTCAAGATCTTTCCGAGCCGTGTCGAGCCCGGCGCCACCACCGCGACGGTGCGCACCGAGGTGCGGCGCCGGAACGGCGATCGCGTATCGGTCAACTACTCGCTGCGCATGACGCCGCAGGGCTGGAAGGCCTGGGACGTGGTGATCGACGGCATCAGCTACGTCAAGAGCTATCGTGAGGACTTCGGCGCGCAGATCGAGAGCCAGGGCCTCGAGACGGTCATCAAGCGGCTCGAATCGGGCGAGAAGCCGGGGCAGATTGCCCGGCAGACCACCGGCTGAAAGAGCGATGCGCGAGCCACACGGGACGCCGCCGGCGTTCGATCTGACCTCCGGTCCCTTCAGTCTCGCCGCCAGCGCAGCCGGTCGGCTCCTCGCCGAGGGTCCGCTGACCTTTGTCAGCGCGCGCAGCGCCCGCGGGCTCGGACTGGATGCGATCGAGCGGGCCGCAGGGCAGGGCGGGCTCGTGATCGACTGTCAGGGCGTCACGGCGTCCGACAGCGCCGGCCTCGCCGTGCTGCTCGACTGGCTGGCGGCCGCCCGGGCGCAGGGGTGCGCGCTGCGCTTCGCGCACCTGCCGCAGGGACTCGCGGCGCTCGGGCGGATCAGCGAGGTGAGCGAGCTGCTCGAGCGCGGTGTGTAGGCACGCCGCGCCCGCGGCGCATGTCTGGGTGCTCATTTGGGCGGAGTGCCGGGAGGCTGTTCCTCGGGGCCCTTCGGCTGCGGCGGCGAGGGCTCGATACCCGACTCCTCCAGCATCTTCTGCTCTTCCTCCTCCTCGCTCTGCGATCTGCCACCCCGCACCTTGAACTGCCGGTTCTGCAGGTAGGCATTGCGCAGGAACGCGTAGGGATCATAGGCACTGTCGATCAGGCGGTCGGTATCGAGCAGCCGCGAGCGCGTGTCGATCTTCTCGACCAGCCATGAGCCGTAGTTCCAGTAGTTGTTGCTGATGTAGGTGCGCGGCGTGCTGAAGAGGTCGCCCGTCCGGCCGACGGTATCACGCACGTCGCTCGGCCCGAGGAACGGCAGCATCAGGTACGGCCCCGGTGGCACGCCCCATTTGCCGAGTGTCTGGCCGAAGTCCCGGTCGTTCCTGTCGATCCCCATCGCCGTCGCCGGGTCGAACAGTCCGCCGATCCCGATCACCGTGTTGACGAGCAGGCGGCTGGTGTCGTGCATGAACGGCGTGAGCTGACCCTGCAGCAGGTCGTTCACCATGATGATCGTCGTGTCGACGTTGTCGAAGGCGTTGCGGATCCCGGTCTGCACGACGTGCGGCACGCCGCTGCGATAGCCGCGCGCCACCGGCCGTGCGATCGCCTTGTCGAACTTGTCGTTGAAGGTGTAGATCGCGCGGTTCATGCGCTCCCAGGGGTCGCGCGCGTCGCTCCGGGCCGGTGCCTGAGTGGCGCACCCGGCGAGCAACAACAGTGGGAGCGCCGCCAGGGAAACGCGGATCGTGGCTTGCATGGCACCGGTGGAGGGAGGACCGGCCGGCATTGTAGCAGTGGCGCGGGCGCGCTCCGCCGCACGAAAAACGCAGGATTTCCGCGCCGTCAGTGAGCGCGCCCGCCGCGCCCCTGGCCCTGATCGCCGTTGTCGCTGAGCTTCGGCTTGCGGGTGCTGAGGAGGAACTCCCGCACCTCGTCGAGTCGCGCGCGGTAGCGCTGGCGCTGGATCGAGCTGATGTGGGGAGAAGCCAGCGCCAGCTGATATTGCTGTACCGCGAGCTGCAGGTCGCCGTTGGCCAGCTGGTATTCGCCCATGTAGTAGTACGCGTCTCCCGGATCGGCGGCGGCGCTGGCCGCAAGTGCGGTGAGACGAATCTGGTCGGGAGTCGGCGGCACCACGTTGAACAGGTCGAGCAGCATGGTGTGCGCCTCGCCCGGGCGCCCCGCGGCCATGAGCGTCTCCGCGTAGCGCACCGTCACCGGCACGTTGCGCGGGAAGAGCGTCTCGGCGCGCCTGAAGGTCGCGAGCGCATCATTGACGTGACCGGCTTTGGCCTGCGCCTGGCCGAGGGCCGCGTACAGCAGCGTCAGGCCCTCGTGCTGCTGTACCAGGCGAGTGAGGATGGCGACGGCTTCCTCGGCGCCCGTATGCTCGCCGTTCATGAGCGCCAGCGCCCGCCCGTACTGGTTCTCCATGGTGTCGCCGCCGTGCGCGATCTTCTGGGCATACTGCGCGGCCACGTCGGTGTCGCCAGTCGCCGTCAGCACCCGGACCCGCTCGCGAATCAGCCCGTAGCTCAGCGAGTCATGCCCCTTGCGGGGTGGGAACTGCGACGCGCGGGCAAGCTGCTCGGCCTCACGCTCCGAGTCCACGGGGTGATCGATGAGCATCGCCGGGATGTAGGTCGCCGCCAGCCCCTGGTGGCGCGCCATGGTCTCGAACATCGAGCCCATACCGAAGGGATCGAAGCCCGCGCCCGCGAGGTAACCGATACCCACCCGGTCGGCTTCCCATTCGTTGTCGCGGGTGAAGTTGATCTGGTGCTGCGCCGCCATGCCCTGCGCCGCGGCGAGCCCGCCCTCGATCGCCTGGCTGCCGCCGCCGAGCGCGCCGAGCAGGATTGCGCCGATCATGGCGGCCGCGGTGGTCAGGCTCTGCCGCGACTGGTCGGCGAGCATGCGGGCGATGTGGTGCTGGGTGATATGCGCAGTCTCGTGGGCGATCACGCCGGCGAGCTGCGACTCATTCTCGCTGGCGAGAATGAGGCCGGCGTAGAAGAAGACATAGCCGCCGGTCACGGCGAACGCGTTGATGGTCTGGTCCTTGATCACGAAGTAGTGGAAGTACTCGCCGCCCATCTCGCTCTGCGAGGCGATGCGCTTGCCGATGTCGTTGATGTATTCGTTGACCTCCGGGTCTTCGATGAGCGCGTTCTGATCGCGCAGCTCCTTGGCCACCATCGCGCCGAGCCGGAACTCATCGCTCTTCGACAGCACCGTCTCGGCGGGACTGCCCATGTCCGGGAGGTCCGAGCCGGCGGTGGGTCCGGTGAGGACGCGCGTGCTCGGCACCGGCGGCTCAGCAGTGGCGAAGCTTGCGGCCGCGCAGCTGAGAACGGCGCTCAGCAGGAGGGTCAGAAAAGGACGCATAAGCAACTTAGACCGTGATCGGAACGGGCGAGTTTCCAAGGATTTACAGGAGCTTACAAAAGCGCCTCCCTGCGCCCCTCGCCACCGCGCTCAAGCGTACACCGAATGGCGACCCGATGGGGGCCCTTAGAGGATGTCCGAGGCGTAGTCGGCGAGCCGCGAGCGCTCGCCGCGCACCAGCGTCACATGCCCCGAGTGCGCCCAGCCGCGGAAGCGGTTCACGGCGTAGGTGAGCCCGGAGGTCATCTCGGTGAGATAGGGCGTGTCGATCTGCGCGATGTTGCCCAGGCAGGCCAGCTTGGTCCCGGGTCCGGCCCGCGTGATCAGCGCCTTCATCTGCTTGGGCGTCAGATTCTGCGCCTCGTCGAGGATCAGGAAGCGGTTGAGGAAGGTGCGCCCGCGCATGAAGTTGAGCGAGCGGATCTTGATGCGGTTGCGCAGCAGGTCGTTGGTCGCGGCGCGCCCCCAGTTGCCCCCCTCCTGCGAGCCGGTGAGCACCTCGAGGTTGTCCATGAGCGCGCCCATCCACGGCTCCATCTTCTCCTCCTCGGTTCCCGGCAGGAAGCCGATGTCCTCGCCGAGCGGGATGGTCACGCGTGTCATGATGATCTCGACGAAGCGGTTGGTCTCGAGCGTCTGCATGAGGCCGGCGGCGAGCGCCAGCAGCGTCTTGCCGGTGCCGGCGGGCCCGAGCACCGTCACGAAATCGATCTCCGGGTCCATGAGGAGATTCAACGCGAAGTTCTGCTCGCGATTGCGGGCAGTGACGCCCCAGACGTTGTGGCGCTCGTTGCGATAGTCGCGAGTGAGCTCGATGGTGGCGGTATCACCGCTGATCTTGCGCGCGATGCCCTCGATGCCCTCCGGCGTGTCCTCGAACACGCCCTGGTTGGGGTGCCAGTCGCGCACCGCGGGGCCCGTGATCTCGTAGAAGGTGCGGTCGGACTCCTTCCACGAGCGCATGTCCTTGCCGTGCCGCTCCCAGAAGTCCACCGGCAGTGCCGTCATGCCGCTGTAGAGGACATCGGAGTCCTCGAGCGTCTTGTCGCTGTAGTAGTCCTCGGCGTGCACTCCGAGCACCGCGGCCTTGATGCGCAGGTTGATGTCCTTGGACACCAGGATCACCCGCGCTTCCGGATGCTCGTTCTGCAGGGCGAGTGTCTGCGCGAGGATGGCGTTGTCGCCGTTCTGGCCGGGCAGGCTCTCGGGCAGCGCGCTGGTGAGCTGACGCGTCTGGAAGAACAGACGCCCGGTGGACGGGCGCTTGCCGTGGTTGCCGGAATAGCCGCTCGGGAGCTTGAGCCCGAGATCGATCTGCCCCTTGGTGGCGTCGCGCATCATGTCGTCGAGGAAGCGGCTCACCTGGCGCACGTTGCGCGAGGCTTCGGACAGGCCCTTCTTGTGCGCGTCGAGCTCCTCGAGCACCACCATCGGCAGGTATACGTCGTGCTCCTCGAAGCGGAAGATCGCGGTCGGATCGTGCATGAGCACGTTGGTGTCGAGCACGAACAGCCGCCGGCCGCCGCGTGACCTGCCTTTCACTGCGCGCGCCTCGCCCGAGGCCGCCGTGGGACCGGGTTCATAGATTCCGCGCTGCTTCAAGCACTGCCTCCGCGTGACCGGGCACCTTCACCTTGCGCCATTCCTGCCGCAGCACACCGGTGCCGTCCACCAGGAAGGTGCTGCGCTCCACACCGAGGTACTTTCTGCCGTACAGGCTTTTCGGTTTTATGACGTCGAACAGCCGGCACACGCGCTCGTCGCTATCGGCGAGCAGCGGGAAGGGCAGCGATTCCCGGGCGGTGAATTTGTCGTGCGAGGCGCGGCTGTCGCGCGATACGCCCACGACCTCGACGCCTGCCTTGCGGAAGGCGCCGTGCAGGTCACGGAAGTCCTGCGCCTCGCGCGTGCAGCCGGAGGTCATGTCGCGCGGATAGAAATAGATCACCAGCTTCCTGCCCGCTGCGTCCCTCAGCCTCCACGTGCCGCCGCCCGTCGCGGGCAGGGAAAAATCCGGCACCTTGCTCCCCGTCTTGATCTGCGGCATCTCTCTCAGGATTTGACCGGCTCGAGAATGGCGTCGAGATTGAGCGAGTCGCAGAACTCCATGAACTCCTCGCGCAGATAGGCAACGTGGATGCGGCTCGGCACGTTGACGATCATCTGCACCGCGAACATGGGCGCGCCGGTGTGCGCGGCCGGATAGCTGCGCGTCGAGACCTCGGCGATATCGATGCCGCGCGTGGCGAAGAATCCCGCCAGCCCCGACACGATGCCCGACTGATCGAGGCATACCACGTCGATCGAGTACGGCAGCATGTCGGTGCGCGGCGCACGCGGCTCGGTGCGGCGCAGATGAATGCTCAGGTTGCTGGTCTCGGCGAGGCGCTTCAACTCGGTTTCGAGCTTGGCGAGCGCATGCCAGTTGCCCGAGACCAGCAGCAGCATCGCGAACTCGGTGCCGAGGTTCGCCATGCGGCTTTCACTGATGTTGCCGCCGGACTCGCTGATGACGCGGGTCAGCTCGTGGACCATCCCCGTTCGGTCGCTGCCGATCGCCGAAACGGCCAGGTGCTGCTTCATCTGTACGTGGCGGTGTGCTTTTGCCGGCCTGCGGTTGCCGAGTGTACCGGGTGCAGGGGCGGGTTGCGACCTTCCCGCAGGGCCGCACCGCGCGAGGCTTGCTTCCGCGGGAGCTCGGCTCGTAACATCCGCGGCTCCCTCAATCTCACCGAAAGCCTCATGTCCTTCTCCGGCAGCCTGGTTGCCATCATTACTCCCATGCGCCCGGACGGCGCCGTCGACCTGGAAGCCTGGACGCGGCTGCTCGACTTCCACGCGGAGAACGGCACGAGCGGAGTCGTCGTGGGCGGCACCAGCGGCGAGTCGGCGACGCTGCGCGAGTTGGAGCTGCGCGAGCTGGCGCTGCGTGCCTGCGAGCGCTTGCGTGGACGCCTCGCGGTGATCGTCGGGGCGGGTACCAGCAGCACTTCGAACACGGTGGAGCGCGTCCGCTGGCTGTCCGAGCTGCCGATCGACGGCCTGCTGCTGGTCACACCGGCCTATAACCGGCCGACGCAGGAAGGTCTCTACCAGCACTTCGCCGCGGCCGCGGCAGCCTCGCGCAAGCCGATCCTGCTCTACAACGTGCCTGGCCGCACGGCGGTCGACATGAAGCCGGCGACGGTGGCGCGCCTGTCGCGGGTCGCGCGCATCGTCGGGGTGAAGGAGGCGTTGCCCGAGACCGGCCGGGTGCGCGAGCTGATCGATGCGGTCACCAAGGGCTTCGTCATTCTGAGCGGCGATGATGCGACGGCGCGCGAGGCGATCGGGGGCGGAGCGCGCGGGGTGATCTCGGTCACGGCGAACGTAGCGCCGCGCGCGATGTCGGAGATGGTAGCCGCGGCGCTCGCCGGGGATGCGACCCGGGCCCGGGAGCTCGACACGCCGCTTGCGGGCCTGCACCGCGAGCTGTTCGTCGAGTCGAACCCCATTCCGGTCAAGTGGACGCTGGCGCAGATGGGACTGATCGGCGGTGCGCTAAGATTGCCGCTGACGCCGCTGTCGGAGGCGCATCACGCGACGGTGCGGGCGGCGGCCCGCGCCGCGGGGGTGCTGGCATGAGAAGGCTCTGTGAGGTGAGGATGCGGAAGATGAGACCTTCTGAATGAAGGCGGCGAGATTGCTCTTGTGGCTCGCGCCGCTCACGCTGGCAGCGGCGGGCTGTCACCCCTTCAGGCACTTCACCTATGCCTGTCACAAGACACAGCCCTACATGGAGGCGACCAGCATTCCGCCTCTGAAGGTCCCCCCGGGGATGGATGCGCCCGACCGGACCAATGCGCTGCGCCTGCCGCAGCTCAACGAGCCGGCACCGCCGCCACGCAAGGGCCAGGAGCCCTGCCTCGACGAGCCGCCACCCTACAAGGTGCCGAAGGCGCCGCAGGCCTAGAGTTCGCCAGGCGCGGGCGCTGCGGTAGGCGGGGTGCGTCTCCAGCCGCCATGCTTTATCATTCGCCGCCTTTTTTGGGGCGCGGCTTCGCTTGCGTTCTTTCGAGGAGTGCAACCTAAGTTATTGAACGGAGAGGTGGCCGAGCGGTCGAAGGCGCTGGACTGGAATTCCAGTAACATCTTCACCGGTGTTCGTGGGTTCGAATCCCACCCTCTCCGCCAGATCACTTGGAGCGCCCGGAACCGGCCCTATGGTGGCCCGCATTGGCTTCTCCGCGACGACCAGTCGTGAATCCCGTCAGGGCCGGAAGGCAGCAGCGGCAGCGGCGATGTCGGGTGCCGGAGGCTAAGCTGGTGCGGGCCGCCTCCACCCGCCTGGGAACTTGAATGAGCTACACCGCGCTGGCGCGCAAATGGCGTCCGAAGAAGTTCTCCGAACTGGTCGGACAGGAGCACGTGCGCCGCGCGCTCGTCAACGCGCTCGACACCGGCCGTCTGCACCACGCGTTCCTGTTCACCGGGACGCGCGGCGTGGGCAAGACCACCATCGCGCGCATCCTCGCCAAGTGCCTCAATTGCGAGACCGGTGTGACGGCGGAGCCCTGCGGCGTGTGTGCCGCGTGCCGCGAGATCGACGCCGGCCGCTTCGTCGATCTGATCGAGGTCGACGCCGCCTCGCGCACCAAGGTCGACGACACCCGCGAGCTGCTCGACAACGTGCAATACACGCCCGCGCGCGGCCGCTACAAGGTGTATCTCGTGGACGAGGTGCACATGCTGTCGGCGCACTCCTTCAACGCGCTGCTGAAGACGCTCGAAGAGCCGCCGCCGCACGTCAAGTTCCTGCTGGCCACGACCGATCCGCAGAAGCTGCCCATGACGGTGCTGTCGCGTTGCCTGCAGTTCAATCTCAAGCGTCTGCCTGCCGCCGAGATCGCCTCCCACATGCGCCACATCCTCGAGCAGGAGGGCATCGCCTACGAGCCGGCGGGCCTGAGGCTCGTCGCACAGGCGGCCGACGGCAGCATGCGCGACGCGCTCTCGCTCCTCGATCAGCTGATCGCCTTCGGCGGCGGCCGCGCCGGTGAGAGCGAAGCGCGCGCCATGCTGGGCACCGTGGCCCGCGACCACGTGGTGCGCATTGCCGAGCTCCTGGCGACGCTCAGTCCCGGGGAGCTGCTGAAGGGCGTCCAGGCACTCGAGGAGTTCGCGCCCGACTACGCCCAGCTGCTCGATGAGCTCGCGGGCCTGCTGGTGCGCGTGGGACTGCGCCAGGCGATCGAGGATTACGAGGGCGACGAGGTGTTTGCTCCGGAGGTGATCGAGCGGCTCGCGCGCGCGCTCACGCCCGAGGACGTCCAGCTCTTTTACCAGACGGCGATCACCGGTAAGCGCGATCTGCCGCTCGCTCCCGACCCGCGCACCGGCTTCGAGATGACGCTGCTGCGCATGGTCGCGTTCCGCCCGGCCGGCGCGCCGCGCGGTGCGCGCGCCGCTGCTCCCGGCGAGACCGCGCTCGCCGCGGCGCCGGGGTCAAGAGAGGCTGCGCCCACTGCAGCGCCGGGGTCGGGAGAGACCGCGCTCGCCCCAGCGCCGGGGTCGGGAGAGACCGCGCTCGCCCCAGCGCCGGGGTCGTGGGCGGCGATCGTCAACACGCTCGAGCTCTCGGGCGCGGCCCGGCAGCTCGCGAGTCACTGCGCGCTCATCTCCCGCCAGGGCGCCGTGGTGCGCCTCGCTCTCGACCCGCACAACCAGCAGTTGCGCACTGCGGCGCAGGAAGAGAAGCTGACGCAGGCGCTGTCGCGCCACTTCGGCGGGCCGGTGCGGCTCGAGTTTCAATCGAGCGGCGCGGGCGGCGAGACGCCGGCGCTCCTGGCGCAGCGGGCCTCGCAGCAGGAGCTCACCGCAGCGCGACGCGCCTTCGAGGCGGACCCCGGCGTACAGGGCCTGCGCGAGCGCTTCGGCGCGACGGTGCTGCCGGACACGGTGCGGCCGGTAAAATGATCGTGAGTTCTCACCCGGCGCACGGCGCCTGACGGGCTTTTCCCATGCGTGGCAACTTCAACAACATGATGAAGCAGGTGCAGGCGATGCAGGCCAACATGCAGAAAGCCCAGGCCGAGATCGCCAGCCTGGAGGTGGTCGGCGAGGCCGGCGGCGGCATGGTGAAGATCACGATGAACGGGCGGCACGAGGTGAAGCGGGTGCAGATCGAGGCGGCGGTCGCGGGGGAGGATCGGGAGATGCTCGAGGACCTGATTGCGGCGGCGGCCAACGATGCCGTGCACAAGGTCGAGGCGCGCGTGCAGGAGAAAATGAGCCATCTCACCGCCGGCCTCTCGCTCCCGCCGGGAATGAAGCTGCCTTTCTAGGGTGATGAAGCACTCGCCGCATCTCGCGCAGCTGATCGAGGCGCTCCGTAGCCTGCCGGGCGTGGGACCGAAGACCGCGCAGCGCATGGCGTTCCACCTGCTGCAGGAGGGGCGCCCCGGGGCGCGCGCGCTCGCGAGCGCGCTCGATGCGGCGCTCGAGTCGGTGGTGCGCTGCCGGCGCTGCCGCATGCTCACGGAGGCCGAGCTCTGCTCGATCTGCGCTGCCACGCAACGCGAGGCGGCACTCCTCTGCGCGGTCGAGTCACCGGCGGACGTCGTGGCAATCGAGTCGTCGGGCAGCTACCGCGGCCGTTACTTCGTGCTGATGGGCCATCTGTCGCCACTCGACGGGATCGGGCCCGAGCAGCTCGGGCTGCGTGAGCTCGAGTCGATCCTCGACGAGGGCAGCGTGCGCGAGCTGATCCTCGCCACCAACTCCACGGTCGAGGGCGAGGCGACCGCGCATTACCTGGGTGAGCTCGCGGCGCGGCGCGGCATTCGCGCGAGCCGCATCGCCCATGGGGTCCCGGTCGGCGGCGAGCTCGAGTACGTCGATGGGGGGACGCTTGCGCACGCGCTTGCCGGACGGCAGTCGGTCTAGCGCCGGCGCCCGTGACCCCGGGCGGCGTTGAGCTCCTCGCGCAGCCGGCGCAGCCGGCGGTAACTCTCGTAGCGTCGCGGGTGAAAGCTGCCGGCCTCCGCGGCCGCGCGCACGGCGCAGCCGGGCTCGCGCATGTGCCGGCAGTCGAGGAAGCGGCATTGCGGGGCGAGGCGCTCGACTTCCACGAAGCCGAGGCTGCGCGGCTCGAGGCTCTCGAGCGCGGGAGCGAAGTCGCGCACCCCCGGCGAATCGATGAGGGCGCGCCCTCCCGGCAGCTCGAATAGCCGCGCTGCGGTCGTGGTGTGGCGTCCTTCCTCCTCGCGCACCAGCTCCCCTATCGCGAGGCGCTCCCCGGGCAGGAGGCGCGCGATGAGCGAGGACTTGCCGACCCCGGACTGTCCGACGAGCGCCGCCATGGCACCCGCCGGCAGCGCCTGAAGCAGTGCCTCCGTGCCCGCGCCGCCGCGCGCCGAGCAGCGCAGCACCGTGTAGCCCGCCGCGGCGTAGGCCGCGAGCTCGGCGGCGAGGGCGTCATCAGCACCGAGCTCCTCCTTGTTCAGCACCAGCGTCGCCTCGATGTGCGCCGAAGCCGCCGCCGCCAGATAGCGGTCGACGACGAACAGATCGGGCACCGGCAGAGGCGCCAGCACCACGAGCAGCCGCGAGAGATTGGCGACCACCGGCTCGGCGCGGCCGCGCGCGTTCGCGCGGTACAGGGCGCTCACGCGCGGCAGCACCTCGATCACGTGCAGCTCGTCGTGGCGCGGGTCGGCGCGGCAGCGGACCTCGTCGCCGCACACGACCGTGAGGGAACGGCCGAAGGGACGGGCGCGCAACCGCCGCCCGGCCGCATCGCGCACCGTCATGTGGCGCCCGAAGGTCGCGACCACGCGTGCCTCGAGTGTCTCACTCATGGGAGGTCGCCGGCGGAGCCTCTGCTACACTTGGATTGGTCGCGCACCGACGCGACACGCTATCACCACCGACGCCCACATGCCGAGCGCCGATTACCTGGTCTGGATCGATCTGGAGATGACGGGCCTGAAGCCCGACTCGGACTCGATCATCGAGATCGCCACCGTCGTGACCGACAAGGAGCTGACCGTGCTCGCTGACGGGCCGGTGCTGGCGATCCATCAGCCCGAGGACGTGCTGGCGCGCATGGACGACTGGAACCAGCGCCAGCACGGTTCCTCGGGACTGCTGGCGCGCGTGCGCGGGAGCCACGTGAGCGTCGCCGAGGCCGAGCGGCGCACCCTCGAGTTCCTCAGCTCCCTGGTCACCGCCGGCAGCTCGCCCATGTGCGGCAACAGCATCTGCCAGGATCGGCGCTTCCTGGCGCGGCACATGCCCGAGCTCGAGCGCTTCTTCCACTACCGCAACCTCGACGTGAGCACGCTCAAGGAGCTGGCGCGCCGCTGGGCGCCGGCGGTCGCCGACAGCTTCGTCAAGCAGGGTACGCACCTCGCGCACGCCGACATCCACGAGTCGATCCGCGAGCTGCGCCACTACCGCGCGCGCCTGCTGGCGCCGGCGTGGCAGGGGACGGGAGGCGCATGACCCTGGTGACACACCGCGGCGGCTGCCACTGCGGCGCGGTCGCCTTCGAGGTGGACGCGCCGGCGCGCCTCACGGTGAGCGACTGCAACTGCTCGATCTGCCGCATGAGCGCCTACCAGCACCTGATCGTGCCGCGGGCGCGTTTCCGGCTGCTGCGTGGCGCCGACAGCCTGACCGAGTACCGCTTCAACACCGGCACGGCGCGGCACCTGTTCTGCCGTCACTGCGGCGTGAAGTCCTTCTACGTGCCGCGCTCCAACCCCGACGGCTACAGCGTCAATGCGCGCTGCCTGGATCCCTCGACCATCGAGCACATCGAGGTCGAGCGCTTCGACGACGACGAGCGCGCCGCGTCCGAGGCGCGCATCCGCGACCGAAGTCGCTAAACGCGATTTCTACCCGGGCTTGGGGTGCTGCGCCAGGAACAGCCAGGTCTCGATCACGGTATCGGGATTCAGCGACAGGCTGCCGATACCCTGCTCGACCAGCCAGCGCGCCATCTCGGGGTAATCCGAAGGTGCCTGGCCGCAGATGCCGACGTACTTGCCGCGCTTGCGGCAGGCGGCGATGGCCATGGCGAGCAGGCGCTTCACCGCCGCGTCGCGCTCGTCGAAGAGCCTGGCCACGATTGCCGAGTCGCGATCGACCCCGAGCGTGAGCTGCGTCATGTCGTTCGAGCCGATCGACATGCCGTCGAAGTGATCGAGGTACTCGTCCGCCAGCAGCGCGTTGGTCGGCAGCTCGCACATCATGATGACCTGCAGCCCGTCGGCGCCGCGCTTCAGGCCGTTGGCGGCCAGGAGCTCCGTGACCTGGCGCGCCTCGGCGACGCTCCTGACGAAGGGCACCATGACCGCGACGTTGGTGAGACCCATGGCCTCGCGCACCCTTCTCAGCGCGCGGCACTCGAGCTCGAAGCACGCGCGGAAGCTCTCATCGGTGTAGCGCGAGGCGCCGCGGAAGCCCAGCATCGGGTTCTCCTCGTGCGGCTCGTAGCGCTCGCCGCCGATGAGATTGGCGTACTCGTTCGACTTGAAGTCGGAGAGGCGCACGATGACCTGCTCGGGGGCGAACGCGGCGGCGATCTGCGCGATGCCCTCGGCGAGCTTCTCGACGTAGAAGCCGACCGGGTCGGAGTAACCGGCCATCTGCACGCGGATCTGCTGCTGCAGCTCGCCGTCGAGCCGCTCGAACTCGAGCAGCGCGCGCGGGTGCACGCCGATCATGCGGTTGATGATGAACTCGAGGCGCGCGAGTCCCACGCCGTGATTGGGGATGCCGGCGAAGTCGAAGGCGCGGTCGGGATTGCCGACGTTCATCATGATCTTGACGGGAATCTTCGGCAGCGAGTCGAGCTCGATCTGCTTGCGCTCGAACTCGAGCAGCCCCTCGTACACGTGCCCGGTGTCGCCCTCGGCGCACGACACCGTGACCGGCTGGCCGTCACGGATGCGCTGCGTGGCGTCGACGCAGCCGACCACGGCGGGGATCCCCAGCTCGCGCGCAATGATGGCCGCATGGCAGGTGCGGCCGCCGCGGTTGGTGACGATCGCCGCGGCGCGCTTCATCACCGGCTCCCAGTCCGGATCGGTGTTGTCCGCGACCAGCACGTCGCCCGACTGCACGCGCGCGATCTCGCTCACGTCGCGGACGACGCGTGCCGGACCGGAGCCGATGCGCTGGCCGATGCTGCGGCCGCTCGCGAGCTCGCGCGAGCGGCTCTTGAGTGTATAGCGCTGGATGGTGCGGCCGACGCGGCTCTGCACCGTCTCGGGCCGCGCCTGCAGAATGAAGATCTCTCCCGTGCCCCCGTCCTTGGCCCACTCGATGTCCATCGGCCGACCGTAATGCTCCTCGATGGCGAGCGCCTGGCGGGCGAGGGTCTCGAGGTCGGCATCACTCAGGCAGAAGCGCTGGCGGTCGGCCTCGGGCACCTCGACGGTCGCGACGCGCGCCTCACTTCCGGCCGGCGCGTACACCATCTTGAGCGCCTTGCTGCCCAGGTTGCGGCGTACGATGGGGTACTTGCCGGCGCGCAGCGCCGGCTTGTACACGTAGAACTCGTCCGGGTTGACCGCGCCCTGCACCACGGTCTCACCGAGACCCCAGGCGGCCGTGATGAACACCACGTCGCGAAAGCCCGAGTCGGTATCGAGGGTGAACATGACACCGCTCGCGCCGAGATCGCTCCGCACCATGTGCTGCACGCCGGCGGACAGCGCCACGGCGCCGTGGTCGTAGCCCTGGTGGACGCGGTAGGCGATCGCACGGTCGTTGAACAGCGAGGCGAACACGCGGTGCATCGCCTCGAGTACCGCGGCCTGGCCGCGTACGTTGAGGAAGGTCTCCTGCTGCCCGGCGAAGGAGGCTTCCGGCAGATCCTCGGCGGTGGCCGAGGAGCGCACGGCGACTGCCGCCTCGGGTCCGCCGCTCATGCGCCCGAGCGCTTCGAGCACCGTCTGCGTGAGCGCGGCGCTGAAGGGCGTCGCCAGGATCCACTCGCGGATGCGCGCGCCGACGGCGGCGAGCTTGACCACGTCGTCGACATTGAGAGAGGCGAGCTCGGCGCGGATACGCGCGTCGAGTCCGCCCTGAGCGAGGAACTCCCGATAGGCCTGTGCGGTCGTGGCGAAGCCGCCCGGCACGCGCACCCCGAGCTTAGCTAACGCGCCGATCATCTCCCCGAGAGAGGCGTTCTTGCCGCCGACGGTCTCGACGTCGCGCAGAGTCAGGCGCTCGAAGGGGATCACGTAGGCGTTCAAACTTGGCTGTCCTCCGGAACGCTTGCTCCGCTGCGCGCGCGGTGAAACACTTGCCGCGCCGCACGCGCCGCGTGCCAGGTGCAGCCGACCCATGAGCCGTCGAACCGTTTTCTTCGTCTCGGATCAGACCGGCGTGACCGCCGAAACGATGGGTCGCAGCCTCATGACCCAGTTCGAGGGCGTGGAATTTCGCGCGGTGACTTTGCCATTTGTGTCGAGCATTGACAAGGCGCAGGAGGCGGTCCGGCGCATCAACCGCGCGGCCGCCGAGGAGGGTCTGCGGCCGATCGTGTTCAGCACGCTGGTGCAGGACGATCTGCGCGAGATCGTCGCGAGCGCCGACGGCCTGTTGCTGGATTTCTTCGCCGCGTTCGTCGGCCCGCTGGAGCGCGAGCTCGCCTCCCGCTCCACGCATCGCGCCGGGCGCGCGCACGGCATCGCCGATCTCGCCGCCTACACCACCCGCATCAACGCCACCAACTTCGCGCTCGCCAACGACGACGGCTCGGGCGGCGACTACACGCACGCGGACGTGGTGCTGATCGGCGTGTCGCGCGTGGGCAAGACCCCGACCTGCGTCTACATGGCGCTGCAATACGGGGTGTTCGCGGCGAACTATCCGCTCACCGAGGACGATCTCGAGAGCGGCAAGCTGCCGGCGCGGCTCGAGCCCTACCGCGCCAAGCTCTACGCGCTCACGATCAAGGCGGAGCGACTGCAGCAGATCCGCGCCGAGCGCCGCCCCGAGAGCCGGTACGCCTCGCGGGCGCAGGTGCAGTACGAGCTGCGCACGGCCGAGGCGCTGTTCGCGCGTTATGCGATCCCCTCGCTCGAAACCACCGAGCGCTCGATCGAGGAGATCGCCAGCCGGATTCTCAACACTACCGGAATCGAGCGGCGTTTGCGCCCCTAGATGCGCATCACGGCGGGTCGCACGAAACTTGCAAGCAGTTTCGGGTCGCGCCGCGGCGACGAAGCGCGCACTCGTCGGCTTGCGCAGCGGGACTGAAGCGTTATAGTCCTTACGTGCTTGCGAACGACACACTGACCCGCGTTTCCTGGCGCGCCCGGCCGCGCAGCTTCGTCGCGCTCATGGGCCTGTACGAGAGCAACTTCATCCGCCTCGGGTGGCTGGCCGGGGAGCTCACCGCCCTTGCGGGCAGCCACCGCTCGGGTGTCGCCGGGGACTGTGATCTCCTTCTCACCGTGACGGAGCGCTCGCCGTACACCAGTACCGTCGCGCTGAGCTATCTGCTGCCCGAGCCCGAGGGCGCGCAGCGCTATCCGGATATGCGGCTGCGCATCTACCATGACGCGCACCTGGTCGAGGCGCAGCAGTGGGCCGCGATTCACAGCCAGCCGCTGCTCAAGGCGCTGCGCACGCGCGCGGAGCGTGAACTGGATCAGCGCTGGGCACGCAACGTGATGTTAAACAAGTGGCTGGAATACTGCGTGGAGCGAGGTCATCGCTTCTCATCCCGCACAAGGCTCGCCGCCGGTGCATGAGAAGGGGCGCCTGCGCGCCCGATTTCTCATGAACGCGTTGCGGCAACTCGGATTCCTCAAGCTCACCCTGCGCCCCGACGGCGCGACCCCCGACCACGAGCATCGGGTGATCGAGCTGTTCCGCAACCGCGCCGAGCTCAAGAAGGCCTACGGCGGACTGCAGGAGGAAAGCTACCGCCTCAAGGACCTCGTCAAGCAGCAGGAGGCGGCCACCCAGCGCGTCCAGGAGATGCTGAACGAGCTCGAGGGACGTCTCGGCGCCAACGAGACCGCCTACGCGACCCTGACTTTCTATCAGCTGCGCCGGCTGTGGCAGAACGGGCGCGAGCTCGTCAGTCAATTCGTCGCCGACCTGGCGCGCCAGCAGGATGAGCGCGAGCGCAAACTCCATCTCGCGCTCCACAATCGCCAGCAGTTCGCGCGCCGCCAGGCCTGCGAGGCGCAGGTGAGCGCGGCGCAGCGCCTGAGCGAGGAAAGCAGCGCCTTCCTCGGGCAGCTCGAGAGCGAGCTCATCAAGCTCACGCGTTTCTGGCATTACTTCAAGCGGCGCGCTCTCGAGCGGCGCATCCACGCCGCGCGGGCGGCCGTCTCCGCCGCCGGCGCCTCCCTCGTTCAGGCGAACGGCGAGCTCGAGGCGGTGAGCGCCGAGCCGCTGCCGGAGTTCCCGGGACTGTCGATCGAGGCCCGCCGCGCGATCAACCTCGCGGCGATCGCCTATGCGGAAGTGCTGTGCGCACGGCTGCACGTGATCCAGGAGCCACTGCTGACGATGGCGCGCGAGGCGACGGCGCGCCGGACGGCGGCTGACGTCTACGGGTCGCCCAAGGATTGCGTCATGCTGATGGCGCAGATCAGCCGCGCGCAGCGCCTGCTCGCGAGCCGCGCGGGGCTCACGGAGGAGATCCGCGAGCGCACTGAAAGACTCAAGCCGGCGGTGAGCTACCGCGGCGCCGCCGATACCTGCCCGACGAGCGACTCACTCGTCCCGCCGGCGCAGACCACGCCGCACGTCCCCAACGTGCTCGCCGAGGACACCTGGGATCTGTTCCGGGTTCTGCTGCGCTAGCTAACCCGCGCGCGCGGTCTTCTGCGCCGGTACCAGCCGCCCCCCGGCCACGACGTCGGTCATGATCTGCGCGGCCTGATCGAGCATCACGTCGGGCTGCTCGTCCTTGGCCTTGTCCAGGTCCCCAATGCTCTTCAACGCCGGCAGATTCTTGGCGACGCGCCGGGCGTTCTCGCGCTCGAGCCGCTCCTTGTCCTCACGGGCCCGTTCCTCGCGCCGCACCTTGAGATTCAACGACACGCTGTGTTGCCCGCGCAGAGTGTCGATGGCGGCGATGTCGGACACCAGCCAGCGATAGTCCGGGTCGTGCTGCGCCCGGACGTCCTCCGCCGAGGCGAGCGTTGCCACGGGCGGCTCGCTGGCCGACACGGCGCTGGTCTTGAACGGCACGCCGGCGATGCGGTCCCACGGGAGCGAGGACTCGAGCGCGCTCTCGCCCACTTCCTTGGTATCGAGCACGGAGGCGAGCGGAATATCGGGCTCGACGCCCCGATGCTGCGTGCTCTCGCCGGTGACGCGGTAGAACTTGCCGATGGTCACCGTCAGCTGGCCGTTCACGGGCTCCTTCGACCAGCGGTCGAGCGGCACCAGGTTCTGCACCGTGCCCTTGCCGAAGGTAGTCTGGCCGAGGATGAGACCGCGGTGATAGTCCTGGATCGCGCCGGCGAAGATCTCGGAGGCGGAGGCGCTCATGCGGTCGACCAGCACGGCGAGCGGCCCGTCGTAGGCCGGGGCGGTTTCCGGGTCGTTGAGCACCTCGAGCCGTCCGGAGGTGTCGCGCAGCTGCACGACCGGTCCGTGGTTGATGAACAGGCCGGTGAGCGCGGTCGCTTCCGGCAGGTAGCCGCCGCCGTCGCCGCGCAGGTCGAGCACCAGCGCGTCGACGTTCTCGCCCTTGAGCTCGCGCAGGAGCTTCGCCACGTCGCGGGTGGTGCTGCGGTAGTTCTCGTCGCCCGCGTTCTGCGCGGCGACGTCCTGGTAGAAGCCGGGCACGGTGATGACGCCGATGCGGTAGGTGCGGCCGTTGCGCGCCACGGTCTTGACCTCCTTGTGGGCGGCCTGGGCCTCGAGCGTGATCTTGTTGCGCACGAACTCCAGCACCTTCTCCGGACTTCCGGGAGCCGCGCCGCCCGGCAGTACCTGCAGCCGAACGCTGGTGCCCGCCTTGCCGCGGATCAGCTGCACGACGTCGTCGAGCCGCCAGCCGATGACGTCGGTCAGCACGCCCTCGCGCCCCTGGCCGACGGCGGTAATGCGGTCGTTGGTCTTGAGCGTGCCGGCGACCGCGGCGGGGCCGCCCTCGATGATGTTCATGATGGTGACGAAGTCGTCGACCACCTGGAGGGAGGCGCCGATGCCGTCGTAATTGAGGCTCATCTGGATGCGGTATTCCTCGGAGCTGCGCGGCGAGAAGTAGCTCGAGTGCGGGTCGAAGGCGCGCGCGTAGGCATTCATCAGATTCTCGAACACGTCCTCGCTGGTCACCTGATCGATGCGCTTGAGCACGCGCTCGTAGCGCTTGCGCAGGATGTCGACGGCCTCCGGCCACTGCTTGCCGGTGAGCAGCAGCGACAGCGCGTCGTTCTTGACGCGCCGTCTCCACAGGTCGTCGAGCTGCGCCTGGTCCGCGGGCCAGGGCGCGTGCATGCGCTCGAACTCGTACGACTCATCCACCGTCCAGTCGGGCTCGGTCTTCAGCAGCGCGAGCGCATACTGCATGCGCTCGCGGTTGCGCTGCTGGAAGCGCGCGAACATGAGGTACGCCGGGTCGACGTTACCGGTGCGGATCATGTCGTCGAACTGGTAGCGGTAGGTGGAGAACTCGTTGACGTCGGCGGCGAGCAGGTAGCTGCGCTGCGGATCGAGGAACTCGAGGTAGCGCTGGAACACCAGCTCCGACATCCGGCGGTCGATCGGCGCGTGGCTGTAGTGGGCCTCCTCGAGGATGCGGCCGATCTTGCGGGCGGTGGCGCGCTGGCTGTCGCTCGGGGCGATCGCACCCGGTGGCAGGAGCGAGGGGCTTGCCGGGGCCTGTACGGAGCCGGCGAGCGCGAGCGCCGCCAGCGCCACGAGGCACGCGGTTATCCAGCCAGAGGAGCGGCGCAGGGACTCGGTCATCGGGTCAGCTCACAGGTTCGCTAAACTCTTGGACCTAGGCTAGAGCCTCTTGTTCGCCTTTAGCAAGTGCGGTGCTCACAGCGTGAAGCCTTTAACGGCGCTGCTCGCGATTCTGGCAGGGTCGGCCGTGGCCCTGGCGGCCGGGCTGATCATGACCTGGACCGTGATCCTGCTGCTCCCCGCGGACGAGCAACGCTTCGCCCCGGAGCATGCCCATCTGCTGCGGGCGATCGTGGTCTTCACGCTGTTTGCGGCCGTTTCGGCCGCGAGCTTCTATGGGCAGCTGCGCGAGCGGCGCTGGCGGGGGGCGGCGCATACCGCGACGCTCGCGGTGTTCGCCCTCGTGGTGTGGCTCTACTGGCCCACCTGAGACGGGCGCGGCGGACCGGCCGTCTCACTCGCGCTTGAGCGCCGGGACCTTGCGCAGCAGCGCGAGAAATCCCCGTATGAGCACGAGCAGCGCCAGGGGGCCGAGCGCCACCACCCAGAACACGGCCGAGCCGTGCGCCAGGCCCACGACATAATCGGCGAACAACGCCCAGGGGCCGGCCCTGGGGTTGTCGCCGTGCGTATAGGGGCCGAGGAAGCGGCTGCCGGCGGCGAAGATCAGGAACGGCATCACCAGGACACCGGTCGCGAGGGCCGCGCCGGCGACGATGAGCTCGCGCTGCGTGCGCGACAGGCTGGCGATTGATGGCCAGGGGCGCCGTGGGCGCGCTTGGGATTCCGTTCGCTCGGTCGGGGGCGTGGTGGCCATGAACTAAAGTCCGGGCGTCAGCGCGCGGGCGGGCATAATAGCCTTCTCATGCAGAAAATCAGAGCCGCCGTCATCGGGGTCGGCTACCTCGGCAGGTTTCACGCCCAGAAATACGCGCAGGCCGGGGGCTGCGAGCTGCTCGCGGTGGTCGATCCGCGCCAGGAGGCCCGCGAGCAGGTGGCCGCCGAGCTCAAGACGCGCCCGCTCGGCGATTATCGCGAGCTGCTCGGTACGGTGGACGCGGTGAGCGTCGTGACGCCGACGCCGGCGCATTTCGCCATCGCCCGCGACTTTCTCGAGCGTGGCGCGCACGTGCTCGTCGAGAAGCCGATCACCGAGACCGCGAGCCAGGCACGCGAGCTGATCGCGCTCGCCGCGCGCGTCCGACGCATCCTCCAGGTCGGACATCTCGAGCGCTTCAACGCAGCGATCCTGGCCGCCATGCCGTACCTCAACTCACCGCGTTTCGTCGAATGCCACCGGCTCGCACCCTACCGCGAGCGCGGCACCGACGTGAACGTGGTGCTCGACCTCATGATTCACGACATCGACATCGTGCAGACGATCGTCGGCGCGCCGATCAGGGCCATCGACGCGGTCGGCACGCCGGTGTTCTCGGAGGAGATCGACATCGCCAACGCGCGGCTGCGCTTCGAGAACGGCTGTGTGGCGAATGCGACCGCCTCGCGCGTGAGCCTGAAGACCGAGCGCAAGCTGCGCATCTTTGAGGACGACGCCTATCTCTCGCTCGACCTGCAGCAGAAGATCGTCACGCTGATCCGCAAGCGCGCGCCGGGCGGAGCGCCGGGGGAGCTGCCGGTCAGCATCGAGGAGCAGAGCCTCGAGCCCGGGGACGCGCTCAAGGCGGAGATCGACTCCTTCCTGGAGTGCATTCGCACCGGCCGCCCGCCGGTGGTATCCGGGGAGGCCGGACTCACGGCGCTCGAGACCGCCATGCGCATCACCGCGCAGGTGAACGAATCGCTCGCCGCGCGCAAGCCAGCTCGCATAGAACCGCAAAGCTAAAGCTCAGGCAGACGGCCCGGCGACTCTCGCTTGTGCAGCGCCTGCGGGACTAGACTCGCGGCCGCCCGTTACTTGGGGGGGGGAATGTATGGGCAAGCTGCTGGCGTTCGTCTACGGCGTCGTGGTCTATGGCCTCTTCCTGGCCACCTTATCTTTATGCGATTGGATTCGTCTCCAACTTCTATGTGCCGAAGTCCATCGATTCCGGGGGCGGCGCGCTGACGCTCGAAGCCGTGCTGATCGATGCGGTGCTGCTCGGCATCTTCGCAATCCAGCACAGCGTGATGGCACGCCAGTGGTTCAAGCGGCGGTGGACCCGCATCATCCCGCACCCCATCGAGCGCACCACCTATGTGCTCATCGCGAGCCTGTGCCTCATTCTCCTCATGCGGCAGTGGCGGCCGATGACCGGCGTCGTCTGGGACGTGGGCGGCGCCGGCCGGATGATTCTTATGGCGTTGTACGCGCTCGGCTGGCTCATAGTGCTCCTCTCCACCTTCCTCATCGACCACTTCGATCTCTTCGGGCTGCGGCAGGTTACCCGCCGCCTGCGGGGGCTCGAGTACGAGTACCCGCCCTTCGTGACTCCCTCGCTCTACAAGCTCGTGCGCCACCCGCTCTACGTGGGCTTCCTGCTGGCGTTCTGGGCGACCCCGGTGATGACGCAGGGTCACCTGCTGTTTGCGATCGCCACGACGGCCTACATCCTGGTCGCCATCCAGATCGAGGAGCGCGACCTCGTCAGCTTCCACGGCGAGACTTACCGGAAATACCGCGAGCACACGCCGATGCTCGTGCCGTTCACGAAGAGGTAGGACGGCCAAGCTAGTAGAATCGCCACCTACCTCTTCAGCGGCGGCAGGTGAGCGATGTCGAGCGATCCGCAGCACTTCTCGCGTCCGCCGCGGCCGGTGACGGTCGCGGCGCTGCAGATGTCGTGCAGCTGGGACACGGCGGGCAACGTCGCCCGCGCCGAGCGGCTGGTGCGTGCCGCGGCCGAGCAGGGCGCGCAGATCATCCTGCTGCCGGAGCTGTTCGAGACGCCGTATTTCTGTATCGAGCAGGACGCACGGCACCTCGGCCTGGCGCACGCCGTTGCGGACGATCCCGCCGTGCGCCACTTCGGCGCCCTGGCGCGCGAGCTCGGCGTGGTGCTGCCGATCAGCTTCTTCGAGCGTGCGGGACCTGCCTACTTCAATTCCATCGCAATCCTCGATGCCGACGGCACCAATCTCGGCATCTACCGCAAGTCGCATATCCCCAACGGCCCCGGCTACCAGGAGAAGAGCTACTTCTCTCCGGGCGACACGGGCTTTCGGGTGTGGGACACGCGCTTTGCGCGCATCGGTGTCGGCATCTGCTGGGATCAGTGGTTTCCGGAGACCGCGCGCGTCATGGCACTCATGGGCGCGGAGCTGCTTTTCTTCCCTACGGCCATCGGGACCGAGCCGCCGCCGGCGGTACCGGTGAACTCGCGCGAGCACTGGCAGCGCACCCAGCAGGGCCACGCCGCGGCGAACCTCACGCCGCTCGTTGCGGCGAATCGTTACGGCCTCGAGCGCTCGCTGCAGAACCCCCAGGGCCTCTATCTCCGCTTCTACGGCTCCTCGTTCATCGCCGACGCGATGGGCGCGAAAGTGGCAGAGGCACCCGAGGAGGGCGATGCGGTGCTGGTGCAGACGTTCGATCTGGAGACGACGCGCGAGCTCAGGGACAACTGGTTCGTGTTCCGCGACCGCCGGCCCGATCTCTACGGCGCGCTCGCCTCGCTCGACGGACGGTCGCCTCCTGCCGCGCGCCGCGCACCGTCGCGGTGAGGGAGGCGGGCACGACTATGGCTGCCGGGACCTCGTCACGAGGTCCCGGCAGGAGCCAGGCGACGTATCGAATGCGCGGCGCAACCGGCCCCGGCCTTGCGGCCGGAGTCCCGTGTTGGTGGAGGCGGGGGGAATCGAACCCCCGTCCGTAAGCCCTAGACTTCAGGATCTACGTACGTAGCTCTCTCTTTGGTTCTCGCGCAGCGCTACCCGAGGAGCAGGGAAGACGCTGCGCCAGCGATCAGTGACTCTTAACGCACCGGCCTGCTCGCAACGCCGGAGCGCGATCCTGTGAGCGCGTCCCCTGGGCCGGTCGCACAGGCACGAGCCGTCCAGAGGTCAGCTGCGACTAGGCAGCCAGAGCGTAGTTGTCGTCGTTGGCAACTATGAGTTGCAGCGTTATTTACGAGGGCACTGCGCCTCGGCACGCCCCTGAAGGTTCGTGACCCACGTCGAAACCGGTCGCCCCCTTCAAGGTACCGGCACAGCATACCTGAAGCGCGCCGACGCCTCATCTGCCCCGCAGCAGCCGCGCCTTGTCGCGCTGCCAGTCGCGCTCCTTCTCGACCGCGCGCTTGTCGTGCTGCTTCTTGCCCTTGGCGAGCCCGAGCTGAAGTTTGGCGCGGCCGTTCTTCCAGTAGAGCTCGAGCGGCACGAGCGTGTAGCCGCGCCGCTCGACCGCGCCGATCAGTCCCTGCAGCTGGCTGCGATGAAGCAGCAGCTTCCTGGTGCGCACCGGATCGGGGGTGACGTGGGTCGAGGTCGTGGGAAGCGGCGAGAGATGCGCGCCGATCAGAAAGGCCTCGCCGCCGCGCAGGTACACGTAGGCTTCCTTGAGCTGCGCGCGGCCGGCGCGCATGGCCTTGACCTCCCAGCCCTGGAGCGCGAGCCCCGCCTCGTAGCGCTCCTCGATGAAGTAGTCGAAGCGCGCCTTGCGGTTTTCGGCGATCAGTCGCGGTGCATTCTCGGCTTTGGTCATCGGCGTGGGCTAATGGGACAATGGGCCCATGCGGGAGGTCAAGCGCTCGGCGCTCGTCAACCAGTCGCCGGCGAGGCTGTACGAGCTCATCAACGACGTCGAGAGCTACCCGCGGTTCCTGCCGTGGTGCACGCACGCGCGCGTCGAGCTGCGCACGGCGCAGGAGATCGTCGCCACGATCGGTGTGCGCCAGGGGGCGCTGCAGGGAGAGTTCACCACGCGCAACATCCTCGAGGCCGACCGCAGCGTCCACATGCAGCTGGTGAGCGGACCGTTTCGCGCGCTCGAGGGCCGATGGCTGCTGACGCCGGTCGCGGGCGGCTGCCGCGTGGACCTCACCATGCGCTTTGCGTTCAGGAGCGCGCTCACCGGACTCATCTTCGAGCCGAAGTTCGCCGAGACCGTCGGTTCCCTGGTCGATGCGTTCGTCGCCCGGGCGCGGGGGTCGGGGTGAAGCGTTGTATCGTCGCCTATGCAACCCGCGAGCGGCAGTACCTCTGGAGCGTCGAGCTGCCGCCGGCGGCGACGATCGCCGATGCGCTCGCCGCGGCACGGCGCACCGCCGAGCGCGATTCGGCCGGTCTCGACCCGACGGTGTGGGATGCGGCTCCGGTCGGCGTGTTCGGCGAGCCCCGTGCGCGCGATGCCAGCTGCGAGGACGGCGACCGGATCGAGCTGTACCGGCCGCTGCGCGCTGACCCACGGGCGCGCCGGCGCCAGCGCGTGCAACGCGAGCGTCAGCGGGCGATCAAAGTCCGCTAGATCTTCGGGAACTTCTGCACCGAGATGTCGTTATCCGGTGCCCGCGGCGCGCTGTCCGGGATATTGTCGTGCTTGAAGCTCGCGACCTTGTCGTCCTTGAAGAGCACGACGAGGTGGCGCTGCTCGGGGCGCTGCAGGTGGCCGCTCTTGAAGTAGTAGAGATAATCCCAGCGGTCCCGGTCAAAGAGGTCCGGGATCATCGGCGATCCCAGCAGGTAGCGCACCTGGGTGCGCGTCATGCCGACCTGCAGCTGGGCAACGGTCTTGCCCTCGAGATAGTTCCCCTGCTGGATATTCATGCGATAGATGCAACCCCCGAGCGGCATCGTGAGCACTGCCAGGGCAGCCAGAGCGGTCGAGGGTAGGCGCATGCGGGTCCGATGGGAGATAATCTCAGTTGGTGCGATCATAACCGATTGCGAATCGCCCCGGCACCGGAGCGCCGCCGCGGTTCCCAGGAGATGTGCGTGGAAGGCAAGGACCTGCGCAAAGCCGGCCTGAAGGTGACGCTGCCTCGCCTGAAGATCCTGGAGATCCTCGAGGGCAGCCCCACGCGCCACCTCTCGGCCGAGGACATCTACCGGACGCTACTCGAGTCCAACGAGGACATCGGCCTCGCCACGGTGTACCGGGTGCTCACCCAGTTTGAAGCCGCGGGCCTCGTCACACGCCATCACTTCGAGGACGGCATGGCGGTGTTCGAGCTCAACCAGGGCACGCACCACGACCACATCGTGTGTCTCGATTGCGGGCGCGTCGAGGAGTTCATGGACTCGGGGATCGAGGCGCGCCAGACCGCCGTGGCCCACAAGCTCGGCTTCACGATCCGCGATCATTCGCTGATTCTCTACGGGCACTGCCAGCGCCCGAACTGTCCGCACCGCAAGCACAAGACGAGCTGAGCTTCGGCGGCGAGCCGCGTTGCGCACCGGCGGTGCGCGGCGCCGGGTGCCGCTAGCGGCGCCGCGCCGCCGGCGGGCGCGGCTGAGTCACGGTGTCGCCCGTGGCTGCCTTGGCTCCCGCTGCCGTGCCGCGTTCGGCGGCGTTCAGCATGTCGCGCGCGTGCTCGCGCGCCTTGTCGGTCACTTCGACGCCGCCCAGCATGCGGGCGAGCTCCTCGACGCGCTCGCCGGGAGTCAGCTCGGCAAGCGTCGTGCGGGTGGTACGGCCGTCGGTCAGCTTGGTGACCCGCAGGTGGTGGTGCGCCTGGCAGGCGACCTGTGGCAGGTGGGTCACGCACAGCACCTGGCTGCGCTCGCCGAGCCGGCGGAGCTCGCGCCCGACGATCTCCGCGACCGCTCCGCCGATGCCGGCGTCGACCTCGTCGAACACCATGCAGTGCATGTCCTGTGCTGCGCACGAGACCTGTACCGCGAGCGAGAGGCGCGAGAGCTCGCCTCCCGATGCCACCTTCGACAGCGCGCGTGGCGGCTGGCCGGGATTGGCGCTGACGCGGAACTCGATCTGATCGATGCCGTGCTGGCTGGGATCGGCGTTGCCGTCCTGAGTGACGTCGGCCTCGAAACGCCCGCCCGACATGCCGAGCGTCTGCAGCCGCGCCGTGATGTCCCTGGCGAGCGCGCGCGCCGCCTGCTGCCGCTTGGCGGAGAGCTCCTGCGCCTGAGTGCGGTAGCCCTCGAGCGCGGCGGCGAGCTCCTTGCGCAGCTGCGCCAGGTCGAGCTCGGCCCGCTCGAGCTCCTCGAACTCGGCGCGCAGCTGTGCGGCGCGCTCCGGGAGCTCTGCCGGTGCCACGCGGTGCTTGCGCGAGAGCTCCTCGACCGCCGCCAGGCGCCGCTCGACCTCGTCCTGGCGCGCCGCATCGACATCGAGCGTCTCGCCGTAGCGCTCGAGCTCGCGCGCCGCCTCGCGGATCTGCACCGAGGCTTCCTCCAGCAGCGGCAGCACGGCGCCGAGCTTGGCATCGAGCGCCACCAGGGGGCGGAGCGCCGCGAGCGCGCGGGCAACCCCGGCGTGCGCGCTCGCGGCGTCGTTGTCGTAGAGCTCACCGAGCGCCACCTGCGCGCCGGTCGCGAGGCGCCCGCGGTTGGCGAGCCGCGCACTCTCCTCGGACAGGCTCGCGAGCTCGCCCGCCCTGAGGTGCAGCCCCTCGAGCTCCTGCACCTGGTAGCGCAGCAGGTCGAGCTTCGCATCGCGGTCGCGCGCCTTGCTCTCGAGCTCCAGCGTGCGGTTGAGAAGGCCGAGCCAGACGCGGTGCGCGATCCCGACCTGGCCGGTGAGCGCGGTGAGCGTGCCGTAGGCGTCGAGCAGCTCGCGCTGCGGCGTGCTGCGCGTCAGGGACTGGAATTCGTGCTGGCCGTGGATATCGATGAGGATGTTGCCGGCCTCGCGCAGCGACTGCACCGGCACCGACTGGCCGTTGAGGTAGGCGCGCGAGCGCCCATCGCTCCCCACGACGCGCCGCATGATGAGCTCGGCGCCTGCGCCGACCGACTGCTCCTCGAGCCATTGCTTGAGCTCGCGGGGCGCCTGCGCGAGATCGAAGGTGCCGGAGACCTCGGCGCGCTCGGCGCCGTGGCGCACGGCCTCGGCGCCGGCCCGGCCGCCGGCGAGCAGCTGCAGCGCGTCCACGATGATCGACTTGCCGGCGCCGGTCTCGCCGGTGAGGACCGTGAGCCCGGCGCGCAGCTCGAGCTCCACCGAATCGACGAGGGCGAAATCGCGGATCTGCAGGTGAGTCAGCATGGCTTCGCCGTCACCGCTCGAAGCTGCCGCGGCCCCAGTGGAGCTTGGAGCGCAGCAGCTTGTAGTAGTCGTGGCCGGGCGGGTGCAGCAGCGTCACACGCTCGCGCGCCGCGCGCACCTCGAGCCGGTCACCCGGCTCGAGGGCTCCGAGCCGCATGCCGTCGCAGGAGACGTTCGCCTGGGTGTCGGGGCGCTCGAGCAGCACCACCTCGATGACCGAGCGCGAGGATACGACGATCGGCCGGTCGGACAGGGTGTGCGCGCAGATCGGCGCGATCACCAGCGCGTCGAGGTGGGGCTCGATGATCGGACCGCCGCAGGAGAGGGCGTAGGCGGTCGAGCCGGTGGCGCTCGCCACGATGATGCCGTCACCGTCGTGGGTGTTGACATATCGCTGATCGATGCGGGTCTCGAAGTCGAGCGTGCGGCCGGTATCGTGCTTCTGCATCACGACGTCGTTGAGCGCCAGCGACTGGGCGATTCTCCCGTCGGCCGAGCGCAGCTGCGCCGTGAGCATCGGACGCTCGTCCGTCTCGAGCTCGCCCCGCAGCGCCGCGTCGACCGAGGGCAGCATGTCCTGGGGCATGATGTCGGTGAGGAAGCCGAGGCGGCCGCGGTTCACCCCGAGCAGCGGCACGCCGTGGCGGGCGACGAGCCGCGCCGCGTAGAGGAGCGTGCCATCGCCCCCCACCGCGATCGCCAGGTCGGCGCGCTCGCCGATCGAGGCTTCGGTGACGCGCACGACTCCCGCGGCCTCGCCCCCGGGCGCCGCTTCGGAGAGCAGTACCTGCACGCCGCGGCTCTGCAAGTGCGGCAGCAGGGCATTGACGGTCTCGGCCACGCGCGCATCGGTGAACCTGCCGACCAGCGCGCAGCTGCGAACGGGAAAGGCCATCCGCTCAAGCCTTAAGTAAACGTCTCGCCAGCATCGCGAGGCGGGGCCTTTGTAGCATGGGGGCGCGGCTCTGGGCCAATGCCGCAGATCACATTCACGGCTCTCCGGGCGCACCCTGGGCCGGCTGAGCCTGCTGGCCTTCCCGCGCCGACTGTGCATGATGTAAGGTCCCACGCAGTCATATGGCGCACGAAGCTCGGGACGAGGCCTTAGGCGAGCGGGCACAGCACCTGCTGCGCATCCTGATCGAGACCTACATCCGCGAGGGCCAGCCGGTCGGCTCGCGCGCCCTGTCGCGTGAGTCGGGCCTGCAGCTCTCCTCGGCCACGGTGCGCAACGTGATGGCGGATCTCGAGGAGCTCGGCTTCGTCGCCTCGCCCCATACCTCCGCAGGCCGGGTGCCCACCGACAAGGGCTACCGTTTCTTCGTCGATACGCTGCTGCAGCTGCGCCCGCTCGACGAGGCGGCGACCGCCGAGATCCGCCGCCAGTTCGAGGCGAGCCGCGACAGCTCCACCGACCTGATCGCCGCCGTCTCGCAGCTGCTCTCGAGCGCAACCCAGCTCGCCGGCGTGGTGACCGTGCCGCGCGCCCGCTCGGCCTCGATCACCCAGATCGAGTTCGTGGTGCTGTCAGAGAACCGCGTGCTGGTGGTGCTGGTATTCAACGACCGCGAGGTGCAGAACCGCATCATCCAGCTCGAGCGCCGTTACTCGCCGGACGAGCTCAAGCGCGCCTCGAACTACCTCAACGAGCAGTTCCGCGGCCGGACGCTGCGCGAGGTGCGCCAGGAGATCCTGCGGCAGCTCTCCGAGACGCATGCGCACATGAATCAGATCATGCTGGAGGCCATCTCGGTCGCGCAGCAGGTCTTCGAGGGCGGTGGCGAGGGACGACTCGAGTACGTGATCAAGGGTGAGACCAATCTGATGGGCGTGGCCGAGCTCACGAGCGTCGAGAAGCTGCGGCGGCTCTTCGAGGCCTTCAACGAGAAACGCGACTTCCTGCACCTGCTCGACCAGAGCCTGAAGGCGGAAGGGGTGCAGATCTTCATCGGCCACGAGTCGGGCTATCAGATCCTCGATGACTGCAGCGTGGTCACCGCCCCGTACGCGGCCGGGGACTCAGTGGTCGGGGTGCTCGGGGTGATCGGTCCGACCCGCATGGCCTACGAGCGGGTCATCCCGATCGTCGATATGACCGCTAAACTGCTCGGGGCCGCCTTGAATTCGCGCCGCTGAGCCCCACGCTGCCCGCGTGCCCGGCCCCCAGCGCAGGAGACCTTATCTGATGACCGCGAACGAATCCCGACGGGACACCCCAGCCGGGTCCGCCGCCGAGCCCACCACGGTGCTGCCGGAGACGGCGGCCCAGCTGGTCGAGCTCGAGAGGCTTCAGCTGGCGCTCGCCGAGTCCGAGGAGCGCGCCCGCAGCCACTGGGAGCAGTACCTGCGGGCGGTGGCTGACCTCGAGAACGTGCGCAAGCGCGCCGCCCGCGACATCGAGGCCGCCAACCGCTATGGGCTCGAGAAGTTCGTTGAGGAGCTGCTGCCGGTGCGCGACAGCCTGGAGCTCGCGGTGCAGAACGCCGGCCGGGCCGACGCCAAGAGCCTCACCGAAGGTCAGGAGGCGACCCTCAAGCTCCTCAACAAAGCCCTGGAGAAGCTCGGTGTTACCGTCGTTGACCCCGTGGGCGAGCCCTTCGACCCGGCCCGCCACGAGGCCATGATGATGCAGGAGTCGACCACGGCGGAGCCCAACTCGGTGCTCAAGGTCGTGCAGCCGGGCTACGAGCTCAACGGGCGGCTGCTGCGCCCGGCGCGGGTCATCGTTGCGCGGGCGCCTTGAAAGCGCAGCCGGCCATCCCTAAGAAGTGTCCCTGGAATATCCCTCTTTATTTCATAGGTCTCGCGTCGGAGTGACCCCATGGCAAAGGTAATCGGCATCGACCTCGGCACCACCAATTCGTGCGTCGCCATCATGGAGGGCGGCAAGCCCCGGGTGATCGAGAACAGCGAGGGCGACCGTACCACCCCCTCGATCGTGGCCTTCACCAAGGACAACGAGGTCATCGTCGGCCAGCCCGCCAAGCGCCAGGCCGTGACCAATCCGCAGAACACCCTGTTCGCGATCAAGCGCCTCATCGGGCGGAAGTTCGAGGACGAGGTGGTGCAGCGCGACATCGGGATGGTGCCGTACAAGATCGTCAAGGCCGAAAACGGCGATGCCTGGGTGGAGGTGCAGGGCAAGAAGATGGCTCCTCCCGAGATCTCGGCGCGCGTACTCATGAAGATGAAGAAGACCGCCGAGGACTATCTCGGCGAGCCGGTGACGGAAGCCGTCATCACGGTGCCCGCCTACTTCAACGACTCCCAGCGGCAGGCCACCAAGGACGCCGGCCGCATCGCCGGCCTCGAGGTGAAGCGCATCATCAACGAGCCGACCGCGGGCGCGCTCGCCTACGGGCTCGACAAGCAGGGGGGCGACCGCAAGATCGCCGTCTATGACCTCGGCGGCGGCACCTTCGACATCTCGATCATCGAGATCGCCGAGGTCGATGGCGAGCGCCAGTTCGAGGTGCTCTCGACCAACGGCGACACCTTCCTCGGTGGCGAGGACTTCGACCTGAGGATCATCAATTTCCTCGCCGAGCAGTTCCAGAAGGAGTCCGGCGTCGACGTGCGCAAGGACCCGCTCGCCATGCAGCGCCTGAAGGAGGCGGCCGAGAAGGGCAAGATCGAGCTGTCCTCGACGCAGCAGACCGACGTCAACCTGCCGTACATCACGGCGGATGCCTCGGGGCCGAAGCACCTCAACATCAAGCTGACGCGCGCCAAGCTCGAGTCGCTGGTGGAGGACCTGGTGCAGAAGACCGTAGGTCCCTGCCGCACCGCGCTCAAGGACGCGGGCGTCTCGACCTCGGACATCGCCGAGGTGATCCTGGTCGGCGGCCAGACGCGCATGCCGCTCGTGCAGAAGTACGTCAAGGACCTCTTCGGCAAGGAGCCGCGCAAGGACGTCAATCCCGACGAGGCGGTGGCGGTCGGAGCCGCGATCCAGGCGGGCGTGCTCGCCGGCGAGGTGAAGGACGTTCTGCTGCTCGATGTGACGCCGCTGTCGCTCGGCATCGAGACGCTCGGCGGCGTCATGACCAAGCTGATCGAGAAGAACACGACCATCCCGACCAAGGCGTCGAACACCTTCTCGACGGCGGATGACAACCAGACGGCCGTGACCATCCACGTGCTGCAGGGCGAGCGTGACCGCGCGGCCGACAACAAGTCGCTCGGCAAGTTCGACCTGTCGGACATTCCGCCGGCGCCGCGCGGCATGCCGCAGATCGAGGTGTCCTTCGACATCGACGCGAACGGCATCCTCAACGTGTCGGCCAAGGACAAGGCCACCGGCAAGGAGCAGAAGATCGTCATCAAGGCCTCGAGCGGTCTCAACGAGGAGGAGATCAAGCGCATGGTGCGCGACGCCGAGGCCCACGCCGAGGAGGACAAGCGCTTCCGCGAGCTGGTCGAGACGCGCAACAAGGCGGACGGCCTGATCCACGCAGTCGAGAAGTCGCTGCAGACCCTCGGCGACAAGGCCGACGCGGCCGAGCGCGCCAAGGTGGAAGCGGCGGTGTCGGATCTGCGCACGGCGCTCAAGGGCGACGATCGCGGCGTCATCGAGAAGAAGACCGAGGCGCTCGCCCAGGCCTCGGCCGCGATCGCCCAGCGCGCCTACGCCGAGCAGCAGGCCGGGGCGGCGGGGTCCGGAGCGGCGGGCGCCGCCGGTGGCGCGGGAGCGCAGACCAGCGGCGGCGGCTCGGGGCGCGAGGACGTCGTGGACGCGGAATTCGAAGAGGTGAAGGACAAGGGTCGTAAGGCCTCTTAAGGCTAAGCGCGCCACGCGGCCCATGGCGAAGCGCGACTACTACAAGGTGCTGGACGTACCGCGGACGGCCACCGAGGCGCAGATCAAGCAGGCGTACCGGCGCCTGGCGATGAAGTACCACCCGGACCGCAACCCGAACGACCGGGATGCGGAGGAGCGCTTCAAGGAGGCCAAGGAAGCCTCCGAGGTGCTCACCGATACGCACAAGCGCGCCCTCTACGATCAGCACGGCCACGCCGGCCTCGAGGCGGCGGCGCGTGGCGGCGGCGGTCGCGGCGGCTTCGGGCCCGGGGATGCGTTCAGCGACATCTTCGGCGACGTGTTCGGCGACATCTTCGGCGGCGCGCGCCGCGGCGGCCGCACGCAGGTGTTCCGCGGCGCGGATCTGCGCTACGAGCTCGAGCTCGACCTCGATCAGGCCGTGTTCGGCACCACCGCGGAGATCGAGGTGGCGAAGCTCGCCGAGTGCGATACCTGCCACGGCTCGGGCGCCGCGAAGGGCAGTCAGCCGTCAACCTGCGAGACCTGCGGGGGCGCCGGGCAGGTGCGCATCAGCCAGGGCTTTTTTCAGCTGCAGCAGACCTGTCCGCGCTGCCGCGGCTCGGGTACCGTCATCAGGAATCCCTGTGATACCTGCTTAGGACAAGGGCGCGTGCGCCGTACGCGCAAGCTCTCGGTCAAAGTTCCGGCCGGTGTCGACAACGAGGATCGCGTCCGCTTGAGCGGGGAGGGCGAGGCCGGCCGCAACGGCGGGCCGCCCGGGGACCTGTACGTCGAGATTCACGTGCGCGAGCATCCGCTCTTCGAGCGCGACGGCGAGCACCTCTCGTGCGAGGTGCCCGTGAGCTTTGCCACCGCCGCGCTCGGCGGCTCGGTCTCCGTGCCGACTCTCGAGGGCGACGTGACCCTCAAGATTCCGGGCGAGACCCAGTCCGGGCGCGTATTTCGACTGCGCGACAAGGGCGTGAAGCCGGTGCGGGGAGGCGCGCGCGGCGACCTCTTCTGCCGCGTCGTGGTCGAGACGCCGGTGCACCTGACAACGGAGCAGCGTGAGCTCATCCGCTCGCTCGAGGAATCGCTCAAGGCCCACCCGGGAAAGCATGCGCCGCGCGAGAAGGGCTTTGTCGAGGGAGTGAAGCGCTTCTTCGGCGTCGATCGCGGCAAGGCCTGACGGGCCGAAGCGAGGGACCATGCCTGGCGACCTGAATCACCCACCTCTCAAGCGCGTCGCGGTCATCGGCGTCACAGGCCGTATGGGCCAGGCGCTGCTGCACGCCGCACCGGGCTTCCCGGAGCTCATCGTGACGGGCGCGCTGGCATCGCCGGCGAGCCTTGCGCTGGGGCGCGACGCCGGGGAGCTGGCCGGTCTCGGCGTGGTGAACCTCGTCGTCACGAGCGACGTGAAACGCGCGCTCGCCGACGCCGACGTCGCCCTCGACTTCAGCAACGCCGCCGCAGCGGGCGCGAATCTTGCGGCCTGCCGCGCCGCGCGCAAGCCGCTGCTTCTCGGCACTACCGGGCTCGACGCGGCGCTCGAGCCGGCGCTGGCGGCCGCGGCCGTTGAGATCCCGCTGATGGTGGCACCCAACACCAGCATCGCGGTCGCGCTCCTCGTCGAGCTCGTGCGCCAGAGCGCCGGCAAGTTGCCGGACACTTTCGACATCGATGTGATCGAGCTCCATCATCGGCAGAAGCTCGATGCGCCCTCGGGCACGGCGCTCACGCTGGCGCGGGCGGCCGCGGGCGCGCGCGGGCTGCCGTTACCCTCAGCTACGACCCCGCCGGCCGACGGCAGCGCGCCGCGCGGCCCGCGCCCGGCGGGGCAGGTCGGCATCGCCAGCCTGCGCGCCGGGGATCTCGTCGGTGAGCACACCGTGCTCTTCTCCGGTCACGGGGAGCAGCTCGCCCTGAGCCACCGGGCGAGCGACCGGGCGATCTTTGCCCGAGGTGCCCTGACGGCTGCGCTCTGGCTCATGTCTCAGCCTCCGGGACGCTACGCGATGCGAGAATTTATTGTTGCTAAAACATCGTCTTAGAGACCACTTGTCGAAGTGTCTCTAGATTAGCGGGCGTGCCGGGGTGGGGAATTTTCCATGGACACATCGGCCGCCTAGCCCGTAAAATTTCTGCCTAATCCGTGTACGGGTTAGTCCATGCAAGGCGGGAGGATGTTCGATGAGAACTCCTCCCGCTTTGTATATGTGCGTCAAGGGGAAGTGATCCGGTGAGCGTAGCTGCGGTGCTCGCACTGGCCGACGGAACGATCTTCCGCGGACAGTCGGTCGGAGCCAAAGGCAACACCACAGGCGAAGTCGTTTTCAACACCGCGCTCACCGGTTACCAGGAAATTCTCACCGACCCCTCTTACGCCCGTCAGATCGTCACGCTGACCTGCCCCCACATCGGCAACACCGGCACGACGCCCGAGGATCTGGAGGCATCGCAGATCTTCCCGGCGGGGCTCATCATCCGCGATCTGCCGCCGCTGCGGAGCAACTGGCGCGCGAACGAATCGCTCCCGGAGTTTCTCGAGCGCGGCCGCGTCGTCGCGATCGCCGGCCTCGATACGCGCAAGCTCACCCGCCTGCTGCGCGAGAAGGGCGCGCAGGCCGGCTGCATCATGACCGGCGACAAGGCCGACGAGGCCGCGGCCATCAAGCTGGCGCGCAAATTCCCGGGCCTGAAGGGCATGGATCTCGCCAAGGTGGTGAGCACCAAGCGCGCCTTCCAGTGGAATGACGGGACGGTCTGGCCGGACCCGGCGCGTCCGCCGATTCGCTCGGCGCAGCGGCTGCACGTGGTCGCCTACGACTTCGGCATCAAGCGCAGCATCTTGCGGCTCCTGGCCGACTTCGGCTGTCGCATGACGGTGGTGCCGGCACAGACCAAGGCCGAGGAAGTGCTCGCGCTCGAGCCCGACGGCGTGTTTCTCTCCAACGGACCGGGCGATCCCGAACCCTGCAGCTACGCGATCGCCGCGACGCGCAAGTTCCTCGAGACCGATATGCCGGTGTTCGGCATCTGCCTGGGGCACCAGATCCTCGGACTCGCCGCCGGGGCGAGGACCGTGAAGATGAAGTTCGGCCACCACGGCGCCAACCATCCGGTGCAGGACCTCGAGTCGGGCCGCGTGTTCATCACCAGCCAGAATCACGGCTTCGCGGTCGACGAGTCGACGCTGCCGGCGACCGTCAAGGCGACCCACCGCTCGCTCTTCGACGGCTCGCTCCAGGGACTGGGCTTTACCGACCGCCCGGCCTTCGGCTTCCAGGGCCACCCCGAGGCGAGCCCGGGGCCGCACGACATGCGCGCGCTGTTCGAGCGCTTCAACCACCTGATGCTGCGCCGGCTGCAGGCGCAGCTGAAGCTCGCCGAGGACACCTTGCGCCGTCAGCAGGTGGGCGGCCGCTGACATGCCCAAGCGCACCGATATCGAGAGCATCCTGATCATCGGCGCCGGTCCGATCATCATTGGCCAGGCGTGCGAGTTCGATTACTCCGGCGCCCAGGCGTGCAAGGCACTGCGCGAGGAGGGCTACCGGGTCATCCTGGTCAACTCCAATCCTGCGACCATCATGACCGACCCGGAAATGGCGGATGCCATCTATATCGAGCCGGTCAACGCGCGCACCGTGGCGCGCATCATCGAGAAGGAGCGCCCCGATGCTCTGCTGCCCACCATGGGCGGGCAGACCGCGCTCAACACCGCGCTCGACCTGGTGCGCGAGGGGGTGCTGGAGAAGTACGAGGTCGAGCTGATCGCAGCTTCCCGTGCCGCGATCGACATGGCCGAGGATCGCGAGCTGTTTCGCAACGCGATGCGCGAGATCGGGCTGGAGACGCCGCGCTCGCAGATCGCCCGCAGCCTCGATGAGGCACTCGCCATCGCCGGCGAGATCGGCTATCCGGTGGTGGTGCGCCCTTCCTTCACCCTCGGCGGCAGCGGCGGCGGCATCGGCTACAACCGCGAGGAGCTCGAGGACATCGTGGCGCGCGGCCTCGATGCCTCGCCGACCGGCGAGGTGCTGCTCGAGGAGTCGGTGATCGGCTGGAAGGAATTCGAGATGGAGGTGGTGCGGGACCACCGCGACAACTGCATCATCATCTGCTCGATCGAGAACCTCGATGCGATGGGGGTGCACACCGGGGACTCGATCACGGTCGCCCCGGCGCTGACCCTCACCGACAAGGAATATCAGCGCATGCGCGACGCCTCCATCGCGGTACTGCGCAAGATCGGCGTCGACACCGGCGGCTCGAACGTGCAGTTCGCCGTGAACCCGCGCGACGGACGGCTGCTGATCATCGAGATGAATCCGCGCGTATCGCGCTCCTCGGCGCTCGCCTCCAAGGCGACCGGCTTCCCGATCGCCAAGATCGCCGCCAAGCTTGCGGTGGGTTACACGCTCGATGAGCTGAAGAACGACATCACCGGCGGCGCGACTCCCGCCTCCTTCGAGCCCAGCATCGACTACGTGGTGGTGAAGATCCCGCGATTCACCTTCGAGAAGTTTCCCACCGCAAACGACAGGCTCACCACCCAGATGAAGTCGGTCGGGGAGGTCATGGCGATCGGCCGCACCTTCCAGGAGTCGCTGCAGAAGGCGCTGCGCGGGCTCGAGACGGGGCTCGACGGGCTGACGCCGCAACTCACGCTGCCGCTCACCGACGAGACTCAGGCGAAGCTCGCGCACGAGCTGCGTGCGCCGGGGGCCAACAGGATCCTCTACGTGGCGGATGCCTTCCGCGCCGGCTGGCCCCTCGCGCGTGTGGCCGAGCTCACCTACATCGATCCCTGGTTCCTCGCGCAGATCGAGCAGCTGGTGGAGGAGGAGCGCGAGGTATGCGCGCACGGGCTCGGGGCGCTCACCGCCGAGCGGCTGCGCGCCCTCAAGCGCCGCGGCTTCTCCGATGCCCGTCTCGCCAGGCTCCTCGACATGCCGGAGAAGGCGATCCGCGACAAGCGCCACGAGCTCAAGGTCGTGCCGGTCTACAAGCGCGTCGACACCTGCGCGGCCGAGTTCGCCACCTCCACCGCTTACCTCTACTCGACCTACGAGGAGGAGTGCGAGGCGAATCCCACCGACCGCCGCAAGATCATGATCCTGGGCGGCGGCCCCAACCGCATCGGCCAGGGGATCGAGTTCGACTACTGCTGCGTGCACGCGGCGCTGCAGCTGCGCGAGGACGGCTTCGAGACCATCATGGTCAACTGCAACCCGGAGACCGTCTCGACCGACTACGACACCTCCGACCGCCTGTATTTCGAGCCGCTGACACTCGAGGACGTGCTCGAGATCCTCGCGGTGGAGAAGCCCGAGGGAGTCATCGTGCAGTTCGGCGGGCAGACGCCGCTCAAGCTGTCGCGCGCGCTGGAGGCGGCCGGCGCGCCCATCATCGGCACCTCGCCCGACTCGATCGACGTCGCCGAGGACCGCGAGCGCTTCCAGGCGCTGGTGAGGAAGCTCGGGCTCAAGCAGCCGGCCAACGCCACCGCGCGCACCGAGGACCAGGCGGTGCAGCTCGCGCGCGAGGTGGGCTTCCCGCTCGTGGTGCGGCCTTCCTACGTGCTCGGCGGCCGCGCCATGGAGATCGTGTTCAACGAGGAGGACCTGCGTACCTACACGACCAGCGCCGTCGAGGTCTCGAACGACAGCCCGGTGCTGCTCGACCGCTTCCTCGACGTCGCCATCGAGGTGGACGTGGATGCGGTGTGCGACGGCGAGGACGTCCTGATCGGCGGCATCATGGAGCACGTCGAGCAGGCCGGGGTCCACTCCGGCGACTCGGGCTGCTCGCTCCCGCCCGTGAGCCTGACGCGCGAGACGCAGTCGGATCTGCGCGAGGAGACGCGCAAGCTCGCGCGCGCGCTCAACGTGGTTGGTCTCATGAACGTGCAGTTCGCGATCCAGGCCGGCGTCATCTATGTCCTCGAGGTCAACCCGCGCGCCTCGCGCACGGTGCCGTTCGTCTCCAAGGCCACGGGACAGCCCCTCGCCAAGATCGCGGCACGCGTCATGACGGGGCGCAAGCTCAAGCAGCTGGTCGGCGCGGTCGAGCGCGTACCGCACTACTTCTCGGTGAAGGAAGCGGTGTTCCCGTTCATCAAGTTCCCCGAGGCCGACCCTATTCTCGGCCCCGAGATGAAGTCCACGGGCGAGGTCATGGGCACGGGGCGCACCTTCGGCGAGGCCTACGCCAAGGCCCAGAGCGCCTCGGGCGTGACGCTGCCGCGCAAGGGCCTGTGCTTCATCAGCGTGCGCGACCGCGACAAGCCGGGCACGGTGGAGCTGGCCCGCAAGCTCATCGAACGTGGCTTCGAGATCGTGGCGACCGAGGGCACGGCGCGCGCGCTCAACGAGGCGGGCGTGGCCTGCCGCCGCGTCAACAAGGTGCGCGAGGGGCGGCCGCACGTCGTCGACATGATCAAGAACGACGAGATCGATCTCATCGTGAACACCACCGAGGGCAAGCTCGCCATCCGCGAATCGAACTCGATCCGGCGCGAGGCGGTGCATCGGCGCGTCACCTACTACACGACGCTCGCCGCCGGGCTCGCCACCATCGAGGCGCTCGACCACCTCGACGAGGTCGAGGTCAACCGCCTGCAGGACCTGCACCTCGAGGCATCCGGGGCATGAAGCGCCATCCGATGACACTGCGCGGCGCCGAGGCGCTGCGCGCGGAGTTGAAGCGCCTGAAGTCCGAGGCGCGGCCCGCGATCATCCGTCAGATCGCCGAGGCGCGCGGGCACGGCGACCTCTCGGAGAACGCCGAGTATCACGCGGCGCGCGAGCAGCAGGGCTTCATCGAGGGGCGCATCACCGAGATCGAGCGCAAGCTCGCCAGCGCTGAGGTCATCGACCCGGCGACGCTGCCTCGCACCGGCAAGGTGGTGTTCGGCGCCACGGTGGAGCTCGAGGACCAGGCGGACGGCGCCCGCGTGGCCTACCAGATCGCGGGCGAGGACGAGGCGGATATCCGTGCGGGGCGCATCTCGGTCACCTCGCCCATCGCGCGTGCCCTGATCGGAAAGTCGGAGGGCGATGTCGTGGAGGTCGCCGCGCCCGGCGGGGTGCGCTCCTACGAGATCGTCGCGGTGCGTTTCGCCTGAAGGGCGTCAGCTGTCCGGAATGAGGATGCGCGGCAGCTGCGGGTGCGGACGATAGAGCACCGCGACGTTGCCGATGCGGTGCACCAGGGTGCTCCCGGTGCGGGCGGCGAGCGCGCTGAAGAGGGCATCGCGCGCCTCGCGGTCGCCGCCCGGGGCCTTCACCTTGATGAGCTCGTGATCGGACAACGCGCGGGCGGTCTCGCGGGTCACGGCGTCCGTGAGGCCCGCGCTGCCTAAGCGCACGACCGGCTTGAGCGGATGGGCGAGTCCCCGCAGGTGCCGGCGCTGGCGCTCCGAGAGCTCGGGCGCCCGGACGTCCAACCCGGGCGCGGTGGCTGCGGCGGTGGCGGGCTCCACCTTTCGGGGCGTGGTTTTCTTCACCGACCCATTGTAGAGGTAGATTTGGCGTCGATGACCCGGCGGTCGAAAAGCAGCGATCGGTGGCTGCAGGAGCACTTTCGCGACCCGTACGTCCAGCGGGCTCAGGCCGGAGGCTGGCGTTCGCGGGCGGTGTTCAAGCTCGAGGAGATCGATCGGCGCGAGAAGCTTCTGAAGGCCGGCGCGATCTGTCTCGACCTGGGAGCCGCCCCAGGCGCCTGGAGCCAGTACGCCCACGGGAGGGTGGGGCCGAAGGGCCGGGTGGTGGCCACCGACATCCTGCCGATGGAGCCCCTGAGCGGAGTCGAGTTCGTGCAAGGGGATTTCCGCGAGGAGGAGGTCTTTGGCCGCGTCCTGGCGCTCCTGCCGGAGGGTCAGGTCGACGTGCTGCTGTCGGACATGGCCCCCGCCATGAGCGGGGTCGACGTAACCGACCAGGCGAGGTCCATGCACCTCTCGGAGCTCGCCCTGGATATGGCGAGTCGCGTCTTGAAGCGAGGCGGAGACGCCCTGATCAAGGTCTTCCAGGGGGCCGGCTTCGAGGATCTCGTAAAGGGCGCCCGCAGCGAATTCGCCCGGGTCAAGGTGGTCAAACCGCAGGCCTCCCGCGCCCGGAGCGCTGAGATGTACTTGCTGGCCATGAAGTTTCGCTTGGTGTAGGTTCGGATACGCTCGGGAAGGTCCGGGGAGCGTCCACGCAGCCCCGGCCCAAAGGACGGAAGCCCTTGAACGACTTGACAAAGAACATCCTGCTCTGGGTCGTCATCGTGATCGTGCTGCTGCTCGTCTTCAGCCGTTACATGCCGACGGCGGGACAGCCCCAGCAGATCGCCTACTCGACCTTCCTCGATGACGTGAAGAACAACCGTGTCGAGTCGGTGGTGCTTCAGGGCGACATGATCTACGGGGAGCACAAGGACAAGACGGCGTTCAAGACCTTCAACCCGGAGACCGACTACACCGCGCTCATCGGCACGCTCGAGAAGGCCGACGTGCGCATCGAGGGTCAGCCGCCGAAGCCGCCGAACTACATGGGCCAGCTGTTGCTGCAACTCGCCCCGGCGCTGCTGCTGATCATCGTGTTCGTCTACATGCTGCGGCAGATGCAGGGCGCATCCGGCGGCCGGGGAGCCATGTCCTTCGGCAAGAGCCGGGCGCGCCTGCTCGGCGAGGACCAGGTGAGCGTCACCTTCGCCGACGTTGCCGGCGTCGACGAGGCGAAGCAGGAGGTCGGTGAGATCGTCGACTTCCTCAAGGACCCAGGCAAGTTCCAGAAGCTCGGCGGCAAGATCCCGAAAGGCGTGCTCATGGTGGGATCGCCGGGAACCGGCAAGACGCTGCTGGCGCGCGCCATCGCCGGCGAGGCCAAGGTGCCTTTCTTCACCATCTCCGGCTCCGACTTCGTCGAGATGTTCGTCGGCGTGGGCGCTTCGCGCGTGCGCGACATGTTCGAGCAGGCGAAGAAGCACGCACCCTGCATCATCTTCATCGACGAGATCGACGCCGTCGGCCGGCACCGCGGCGCGGGTCTCGGCGGCGGACATGACGAGCGCGAGCAGACCCTCAACCAGCTGCTGGTCGAGATGGACGGCTTCGAGGGCAACGAGGGCATCATCGTCATCGCCGCCACCAATCGTCCGGACGTGCTCGATCCGGCGCTGCTGCGCCCGGGGCGCTTCGACCGCCAGGTGGTGGTGCCGCTGCCCGACGTGCGCGGCCGCGAGCAGATTCTGCGCGTGCACATGCGCCGCGTGCCGCTCGCCGACGACGTCAAGCCCGCGCTCATCGCGCGCGGCACGCCGGGCTTCTCGGGCGCCGATCTCGCCAACCTGGTCAACGAGGCGGCGCTGTTCGCGGCGCGCGCTAACAAGAGAATCGTCGGCATGGACGAGTTCGAGAAGGCCAAGGACAAGATCATGATGGGCGCCGAGCGGCGCTCCATGGTGATGAGCGAGGCCGAAAAGAAGATGACGGCCTATCACGAGGCGGGTCACGCCATCGTCGGCATGACGGTGCCCGAGCACGACCCGGTGTACAAGGTGACGATCATCCCGCGCGGCCGCGCGCTCGGCGTCACGCAGTTCCTGCCGGAGCAGGACCGCTACAGCCTTTCCAAGCGCCGCATCGAGAGCTCGATCGCAACACTCTTCGGCGGACGCATCGCCGAGGAGCTGATCTTCGGTCCCGAGTCCGTGACCACCGGCGCCTCCAACGACATCGAGCGCGCCACCGAGCTGGCGCGCAACATGGTCACCAAGTGGGGCCTGTCGGATAAGCTCGGGCCGCTCACCTATTCCGAGGAGACCGGCGAGGTGTTCCTCGGGCGCAGCGTCACGCAGCACAAGCAGGTGTCGGACGTCACCGCGCACGCGATCGACGAGGAGGTGCGCTGCCTCGTCGAGGCGAACTATAAACGGGCGCGCGAGATCCTCACCGGCGCGCTCGACAAGCTCCACCTGATGGCCGACGCGCTCATCAAGTACGAGACCATCGACGAGGAGCAGCTCAAGGACGTCATGGCGGGCCGGCAACCCAAGCCTCCCGCGGGCTGGGACGAGACGCTGCCCGCCAAGCCGCCGAAGGCCGAGCCTCCCAGCAGCGCGATACCGGCGGGTCAGCACTGAGCGTATTGCTCCGTTGCAGAGATAAGACGGTCGACCTGAGCCGACCGGGTGTGATGGGCGTGCTGAACGTGACGCCGGATTCCTTCTCCGACGGCGGGCAGTTCTTCGACACCGAGGCGGCAGTTCGCCATGGCGTGCGCCTCGCCGAGGAGGGCGCGGCTTTCATCGACGTGGGCGGCGAGTCGACCCGCCCGGGTGCCGCCCCGGTCGGCGTGGAGGAGGAGCTGCGGCGCGTCATCCCCGTCATCGAGCGGCTACGCGCGGCTACCGCCGCGGTGATCTCCGTCGACACCAGCAGGCCCGAGGTGATGCGCGCCGCCGCCGCCGCCGGCGCCTGCCTCGTCAACGACGTGCGCGCGCTGCGCGAGGCAGGCGCGCTGGAAGCGGCCGTGGCGAGTGGCTGTGCCGTGTGCCTCATGCACATGCAGGGCGAGCCCCGCACCATGCAGCTCGCGCCCGCCTATGGGGACGTGGTGAGCGAGGTCGGCGCGTTCCTCGCGGAGCGGGTGCGCGTGTGCCGCGCCGCGGGGCTTGCCGCAGAGCAGCTGGTCATCGACCCGGGATTCGGTTTCGGCAAGACTCTGGAGCACAATCTGACGCTGCTGCGCCGCCTGCGCGAGCTCGGCGCGGACGGCGTGCCGGTGATGGTCGGGTTGTCCCGTAAAGCCATGGTGGGCAGGCTCACCGGCCGTCCCGAGGGCGAGCGGCTGTTGGGCAGCGTGGTGCTGGCCGTGCTGGCGGCGCTCGAGGGGGCGCGGATCGTGCGCACTCACGACGTGGCGGCGACCGTCGAGGCGCTGAGGCTGGTGGCTGCGGTGAGAGAGAGTTAAATGAGTCGCAGGTATTTCGGAACCGACGGCGTCCGGGGGCGGGTGGGTGATCACCCGATGACGGTCGACTTCGCGCTGCATCTCGCCAGCGCGGCGGCGCGGGTACTGGCGCCGGACGGCGGCACCGTGCTGATCGGCAAGGACACGCGGCTCTCGGGCTACATGTTCGAGGCGGCGCTCGAAGCCGGGTTCGTCGCGGCCGGCGTCGACGTCATGCTCATAGGTCCCCTGCCGACTCCCGGCATCGCCTACCTCACCACGCGCTTCGAGTGCGACTTCGGCGTGGTGATCAGCGCCTCGCACAATCTCTACGACGACAACGGCATCAAGTTCTTCGATGGCTCGGGCGGGAAGCTCTCGGATGAGCTCGAGGAGCGCATCGAGAGCGAGCTGGCGCAGCCGCCGCTGACGCGCAGCTCGCGCAGTCTCGGGCGCGCCACGCGCGTCGACCGCTCGCGCACCGTGTACCAGGAATTCTGCGCCTCGACGCTGCCCTCCGGAGTCGATCTGTCGGGGCTGAAGATCGTGGTCGACTGCGCCAACGGCGCATCCTACAAGGTGGCACCGCGGATCCTGGCGGATCTCGGCGCGGAGATCGTCCCCATCGGCTGCTCGCCCAACGGCCGCAACATCAACGACGGCTGCGGCTCGACGGCGCCCGACCTGCTGCAGCTCACCGTGCCGGGGGTGCGTGCCAACGTCGGGATCGCCCTCGACGGCGACGGCGACCGCCTGGTCATGGTCGATCACCTCGGGCGGATCGTCGACGGCGATCAGCTGCTCTACGTGATCGCCCGCGCGCTCAAGCAGGCGGGCACGCTGCGCGGGCCGGTAGTCGGCACCGTGATGAGCAACCTCGGGCTCGAGATGGGACTGGGCGCGAGCGGCATCGAGTTCCGGCGCGCCGCGGTCGGTGACCGCTACGTGCTCGCCATGCTGCGCGAGGCGCAGGGCATCCTCGGCGGTGAGACCTCGGGACACATCCTGTGTCTCGACAAGACCACCACCGGCGACGGGCTCATCTGCGCCCTGCAGGTGCTCGCCGTCATGCAGCAGACCGGACGCCCGCTGGCGGAGCTCGCTTCGGGCATGCACAAGTACCCTCAGGTACTCCTCAATGTAAGAGTGGCGAAGCGCTTCGATCCTGCCGCCGTACCGGCGGTGCGCGAGGCGGTGGTGCGCATCGAGCGGAGCCTCGGCAACGAGGGGCGGGTGGTACTGCGCCCCTCGGGAACGGAGCTCGTGATCCGCGTGATGGTCGAGGGGCGGGACGAGGGTGTCACGCGCGCCGCGGCCACCGAGCTCGCCGACGCCGTCAGGGCCGCCGCCGGCTAGCGTTGCACCACCCCCCTTCGATCGCTATCATCCCGCGCCCCTTTTGGGGCTTGCCCCGTCTTCAGAGCGAGTCCAGGACTTGAATTCGATGCGCCGTCCGATCGTCGCCGGGAACTGGAAGATGCACGGCTCGCGTGCCGAGAACTCGCGGCTGGTCGAGGAGCTGCTGGCCCAGGCACCGGCCGCGGCGGCCGCCGACTGCGTCGTCTGTCCGCCGCTCGTGTACCTGCAGGAGGTCGGGCGGCTGCTGCGCGACTCGCTGTTCATCCTGGGCGCGCAGGACGTGTGCGCGGATCCGCAGGGGGCGTTCACGGGCGAAGTCTCCGCCGTCATGCTCAAGGACGTGGGCTGCGAGTACGTGATCGTCGGCCACTCGGAGCGACGCCTGCTCTACAGGGAGAGCGATCAGCTCGTGGCGCGCAAGTTCTCCGCAGCGCATTCCAAGGGGCTCATTCCGATCCTGTGCGTCGGCGAGCAGCTCGCCGATCGCGAGGCGGGACGCACGCGCGAGATTGTCGCGCGGCAGCTCGACGTGGTGCTCGAGCTGTGCGGGGCCGGGACGCTCGACCGCGGTGTCATCGCCTACGAGCCGGTCTGGGCGATCGGCACCGGACGCAACGCCACCCCCGAGCAGGCCCAGGAGGTGCACGCGTTCATTCGCGGTCGGATCGCGGCCCGGGATGCTAAAATTGCCGAAGGCACGCGCATTCTCTACGGCGGCAGCGTCAAGGCCGGCAATGCGGCCGACCTGTTCAGCATGCCGGACGTCGACGGCGGCCTGATCGGTGGCGCCTCGCTCAAGGCCGATGAGTTTCTGACAATCCTGGCTGCAGCGCGGCCGGGCTGACTGGATGTTGTAATGCTACGCATGCTTCTCACCGCAGTGCAGGTGTTTTCCTCGCTGGCCATCATCGGCCTGGTGCTGCTTCAGCGCGGCAAGGGAGCGGAGGCGGGCGCAGGCTTTGGCGCGGGCGCCTCGGGCACCGTGTTCGGCGCGCGTGGGGCCACCACCGCCCTGTCGCGCGCCACCGCGGTTTTCGCCGCCATCTTCATGATCAACAGTCTCGCGCTGGCCTACCTCGGGACGAGCGCCGGCAAGGAGGCGCAGAAGACCATCCTCGAGGAGGCGGCCGACAGCGGCAAGGCCGCCCCGGCCACCGGGCAGTCGCCGGCCGCGACCCCGGCCCCGCCCCCGGCCTCCGTGCCGGGCGCGCCGCCGGCGGCGACTCCGGCGCCCGCACCGGCTCCAGCGCAGCCGCCGAAATAGCGCAGGCGCGGATTTTAATGTTGCCGACGTGGTGGAATTGGTAGACACACTAGCTTGAGGGGCTAGCGCCGCAAGGTGTGGGAGTTCGAATCTCCCCGTCGGCACCAAAATCTCGATCGCGCTGCTACAATGCCTCGCGTTTTGTCGGGGGCAGGTCGGAGCGATCTGCCTTTTTTACGGCTGATCTGCATGCTGCTGAATTACCTGCCGATCCTCATCTTCCTGGTGGTCGCCGCCTCGATTGCCGCGGTCCTGCTCGCGCTCGGCACGGGGCTCGGCCGCTACTTTTCCCGCTTCTACGGCGACCAGGCCAAGCTCTCGCCCTACGAGTGCGGCTTCGAGGCCTTCGAAGACACGCGCATGAAGTTCGACGTGCGCTATTACCTCGTGGCGATCCTCTTCATCGTCTTCGACCTCGAGATCGCGTTCCTGTTTCCCTGGGCGGTGGCGCTCGGGAGGATCGGGCTCGGGGGCCTCATTGCCATGGGCATCTTCCTCGCCATTCTCGTGGTGGGCTTCATCTACGAGTGGCGCAAGGGGGCGCTCGAGTGGGATTAGAGGTCGCCGAAGGTCCGGAGGCGTTCGCGCAGCGGGGGTTCGTCACGACCCAGCTCGACACGCTCATCAACTGGGCGCGCACCGGCTCGCTGTGGCCCATGACTTTCGGGCTGGCGTGCTGTGCGGTCGAAATGATGCACGCCGGCGCCTCGCGCTACGACCTCGATCGCTTCGGCGTGGTATTCCGGCCGAGTCCGCGCCAGTCGGACGTGATGATCGTCGCCGGCACGCTGGTCAACAAGATGGCGCCGGCGCTGCGCAAGGTCTATGACCAGATGGCCGAGCCGCGCTGGGTGATCTCGATGGGCTCCTGCGCGAACGGCGGCGGCTACTACCACTATTCCTACTCGGTGGTGCGCGGCTGCGACCGCATCGTGCCGGTCGACGTCTATGTGCCGGGCTGCCCGCCGACGGCCGAGGCGCTGATCTACGGCATCGTGCAGCTGCAGAAGAAGATCGCACGCACCAGCACGATCGCGAGATAAGGCGGATGAAGGGGACGGACGCGTGAGCGAGTCGGTCGAGGCACTCGCGGGGAAGGTCGACGCGCAGCTCGGGGCGAGCCTGCGGCGCTTGCCCGCACCCGCGCACGAGCTCGCCTACGAGACCGACGCCGCCGCGCTGCTCGCCGTCTGCCACACGCTGCGCGATGCGCCGGACCTCAAGTTCCAGATGCTCATGGATCTCGCCGGCGTCGATTATCTCCACTACGGGTGGGATGACTGGCAGACGGAGAGCGCCACCCGTTCGGGCTTCAGTCGCGCGCGCCGCGCGCAGAGCGCCGCCCCCGACCCGCACGCGCCCGGACGCTTCGCCGTCGTCTATCAGCTGCTCTCCATCGCCCACAATCAGCGGCTGCGCCTCAGGGCGAAGTGCCCGGACGCGGACGAGCCCGCGCTCGATTCGGTGATCGACGTGTGGGCGAGCGCCAACTGGTTCGAGCGCGAGGCCTTCGACCTCTTCGGCATCGTGTTCCGCGGCCACCCGGACCTGCGCCGCATCCTCACCGACTACGGCTTCATCGGGCACCCGTTCCGCAAGGACTTCCCGCTCGCCGGCAACGTCGAGGTGCAGTACGACCCCGACAAGCAGCGCGTCGTGTACCGGCCGGTGAGCATCACCCCGAGGGTGCTGGTGCCTAAGGTGATCCGCCACGACCACCGCTACGAGCCCGCGCTCCGCGACGTCCAGGTGCCGCGCTGATGGCCGCCCCGCCGCTCGCCGAGATCCGTAACTACACCATGAACTTCGGGCCGCAGCACCCGGCCGCCCACGGCGTCCTGCGCCTGGTGCTCGAGATGGACGGCGAGGTGATCCAGAAGGCCGATCCGCACATCGGGCTCCTGCACCGCGGCACCGAGAAACTCGCCGAGTCCAAGCCCTTCAACCAGTCGATCGGCTACCTGGACCGGCTGGACTATGTGTCGATGATGTGCAGCGAGCATGCCTACGTGCTCGCCATCGAGCGGCTGCTCGGCATCGAGCCTCCCGAGCGCGCCCAGTACATCCGCGTGATGTTCGATGAGATCACGCGCATCCTGAACCACCACCTGTGGCTCGGCTCGCACGGGCTCGACATCGGCGCGATGACGGTGTTTCTGCTCGCCTTCAAGCAGCGCGAGGAGCTCATGGACGTCTACGAGGCGGTATCCGGCACGCGCATGCACGCCACCTACTATCGTCCCGGCGGCGTGTATCGCGACCTGCCCGAGTCGATGCCGAAGTACCAGGTCACCCGCTGGCACTCGGCCAAGGACGTCGCGCGCATGAACGAGGCGCGCAGCGGCACGATGCTGGATTTCATCCAGGCGTTTACCGAGCAGTTCCCCGCCGCGATCGACGACTACGAGGCGCTGCTCACCGACAACCGCATCTGGAAGCAGCGCACCGTCAACATCGGCGTGGTGACGCCCGAGCGCGCCATGCAGCTCGGCTTCTCCGGCCCCATGCTGCGCGGCTCCGGCATCGCCTGGGATCTGCGCAAGAAGCAGCCCTATGCGGTCTACGACCGGATGGACTTCGACGTGCCGGTGGGCGTCAACGGCGACTGCTACGACCGCTACCTGGTGCGCATCGAGGAGCTGCGCCAGTCGAACCGCATCATCCGCCAATGCGTCGAGTGGCTGCGCGCCCATCCGGGACCGGTGATGATCGACGACCGCAAGGTGCGGCCGCCGCGGCGCGAGCGCATGAAGGAGGACATGGAGTCCCTCATCCATCACTTCAAGTTCTTCACCGAGGGCTACGAGGTTCCCGAGGGCGAGACCTACGCGGCGGTCGAGGCCCCCAAGGGCGAGTTCGGTGTCTACCTCATCTCCGACGGCGCCAACAAGCCCTACCGCCTCAAGTGCCGTGCGCCGGGCTTCGCGCACCTGGCGGCCCTCGAGGAGATGGTGAAGGGTCACATGCTGGCGGACGTGGTGGCGGTGATCGGCACGCAGGACATCGTCTTCGGGGAGATCGACCGGTGAGCACCACTCGCAGCAACGTCGGTATCGCCGGCACCGCGCTCGTCAGCAAGCTGTTGCTCCTGTCGGAGGAGACGCGCCGCGAGATCGATCACTGGGTCGCGAAGTTCCCGCCGGGCCGGCAGCGCTCGGCGTGCATCGCGGCGCTGCGCGCCGCGCAGGAGCAGAACCACGGCCATCTGACGCCCGATCTCATGGACGCGGTGGCCGAGCACCTCAAGCTCCCGCCCATCCAGGTGTATGAGGTGGCGAGCTTCTACTCGATGTTCGAGCTTCACCCCTGCGGGCGCCACCACGTCAGCATCTGCACCAACATCTCCTGCATGCTGAACGGTGCCGAGGCGCTCGTCGCGCATGCCGAGAAGAAGCTCGGCGTCCGGCTGAACGAGAGCAGCGCCGACGGCCGCATCTTCCTCAAGCGCGAGGAGGAGTGTCTCGCGGCCTGCAACGGCGCGCCCATGGCGATGGTCGATCACGTGTTCCACGAGAATCTCACGCCCGAGAAGCTCGACAAGATCCTGGATGAGCTGAAGTGAGCGATCTCGAGAGCAGGTACGCCGATAAGATGAACCTCGTGGCCTTCGAGCCCCTGAAGCTCGAGCGCTCGTGGACGCTGCCGGTCTACCGCAGCATCGGCGGCTATGAGGTATGGGAGCGCATCCTCGCCGAGAAGCCCGACCGCGGCTCGATCATCGACCAGGTCAAGGCCTCGGGGCTGCGCGGGCGCGGCGGCGCTGGCTTTCCCACGGGAACGAAGTGGAGCTTCATGCCGCGCAACTCCCCGGTGCAGAAGTACCTGGTGTGCAACTCCGACGAGAGCGAGCCGGGCACCTGCCACGACCGCGACATCCTGCGCTTCAACCCGCACGCCCTCATCGAGGGACTGGCGATCGCCGGCTACGCCACCAACTCGACGGTCGCCTACAACTACATCCGCGGCGAGTTCCTCGGCGAGCCGGCGCCGCGCTTCGAGGCGGCGCTCGCGGAAGCCTACGAGGCGGGGCTGCTCGGCAGGAACATCCGCGGCTCGGGCGTCGATTTCGACCTGCATGCCTTCATCGGTGCGGGCGCCTACATCTGCGGCGAGGAGACCGGGCTCCTCGAGTCGCTCGAGGGCAAGCCGGGCAAGCCGCGCTTCAAGCCGCCGTTCCCCGCGAACTTCGGCCTGTACGGCGCGCCCACCACCGTCAACAACACGCTGAGCTTCGCCTCGGTGCCGACCATCCTGCGCAAGGGGCCGGCCTGGTTCGCCGCGCTCGGGCCCCCCAACTCGGGCGGCACGCTGATCTTCTCGTTCTCCGGGCACGTGGCAAGACCGCGCAACCTGGAGCTGCCGCTTGGCACGCCGTTCGCGGACCTGCTGGCGCTGAATGGCGGCATGCGCGGCGGGCGTCCGCTCAAGGCGGTGATTCCCGGCGGCGTGTCGGTGCCGGTGGTGCCGGGCGAGATCATGATGAAGACCAACATGGACTACGACTCGGTCAAGGCGGCGGGCTCGGCGCTCGGCACCGGCGCCGCCATCATCATGGACGAGACCACCTGCATGGTGCAGGTGCTGGAGCGCATCTCGCGCTTCTACATGTCCGAGTCCTGCGGCCAGTGCACGCCGTGCCGCGAGGGCACGGGCTGGATGAACCGGCTGCTGAAGCGGATGCTCGCCGGCGAGGCGCGGCGCGAGGAGCTCGGGCTCCTGCTGGATGTCGCCAACCGCATCGAGGGACACACCATCTGTGCCTTCGGCGACGCCGCCGCCTGGCCGGTGCAGAGTTTCCTCAAGCACTACCGCCACGAGTTCGAGTACGTCATCGATCACGGCGGGCGGAGCCTGGTCACCGACACTCTGGGAGCGCGCGCGGCATAACTATGGCGGACGATCTGGTCAACATCGAGATCGACGGCGTGCCGGTCAAGGCGCGCAAGGGCGAGATGATCATCCGCGCCACCGACGCGCACGGCGCGTACGTCCCGCGCTTCTGCTATCACGAGAAGCTCTCGGTCGCGGCCAACTGCCGCATGTGCCTGGTCGAGGTGGAGAAGGCGCCCAAGCCCCTGCCGGCGTGCGCCACGCCGGTGATGGAGGGCATGAAGGTCTTCACCAAGTCGCCCCGCGCGATCGGCGCACAGCGCGCCACCATGGAGTTTCTGCTCATCAATCATCCGCTCGACTGCCCGATCTGCGACCAGGGCGGAGAGTGCGAGCTGCAGGACCTGGCGGTCGGCTTCGGCCGGGATTTCTCCCGCTACCACGAGCGCAAGCGCGTCGTGGCGGACGAGAACCTGGGTCCGCTGATCGCCACCGACATGACGCGCTGCATCCACTGCACGCGCTGCATCCGCTTCACCGAGGAGATCGCCGGCATCCAGGAGCTTGGCATGATCGGCCGCGGCGAGCACATGAAGGTGCGTACCTATATAGAGAGCGCCGTCAATCATGAGCTCGTCGGCAATGTCATCGATCTCTGCCCGGTCGGGGCGCTGGTCTCGAAGCCCTACCGCTTCAGCGCCCGTGCCTGGGAGATGAGCGCGACGCCGCTCATCTCGCCCCATGATGCGGTCGGGACCAACCTCTATGGCCACGTGCTGCGTGGACGGCTGATGCGGGTCGTGCCGCGCGAGAACGAGGCGATCAACGAGACCTGGATCGCCGATCGCGACCGCTTCAGCTACGAGGGCGTCTACAGCCCCGACCGGCTCGAGCACCCGCTGGTACGGCGGGGCGGCGAGTGGGTCGAGACCGACTGGGAGAGCGCCCTCGTGCAGGTGGCCGAGGGGCTGCGCGCGCGCGCGGCCGAGTGCGGCTTCCTCGTGAGCAGCTGCGCCACGCTCGAGGAGCTGTACCTCGCCGGGCGCATCGCCCGCGGGCTCGGCACCCACAACATCGACCACCGCCTGCGGCAGCGCGACTTCCGCGATCAGGCAGCGGATCCGGCGTTCCCCGGCCTCGGGATGCGCATCGCCGACGTCGATGCGCTGAACGCCCTGCTGGTGATCGGCTCGAACCTGCGCCGCGAGGTGCCGATACTCGCGCACCGGGTGCGCAAGGCGGCGCGCCGTGGCGCGCAGATCGCCATGCTGAACCCGGTGCGTTTCGTCTATCAGTTCCCGGTCAGCGCCTACCTCTCCTCGGCGCCGCGCACGCTGGTGGGCGATCTCGCGGCCATCCTGGCCGCCACGGCCGAGGCCGCGGGCAGGCAGGTGCCCGCGCAGCTCGCCGCCGCAACCGCGGCTGCCCGCGTCAACGACGAGCATCGCGCGGTGGCGCGCTCGCTCCTCAGCGGCGAGAAGCGCGCGGTATGGATGGGAGCGCTGGCCGCGCGCCACCCGCAGTTCGCCGACCTGCGCGCCCTCGCCGCCGCGCTTAGCTCACTTGCCGGCGCCTCCTTCGGCATACTCGCCGAGGGCGGCAACGGCGCCGGCGCCTACCTCGCCGGGGCGGTGCCGCACCGTGAGGCGGGTGGCGCGGCGGTGGCCCAGCCGGGCTTGAGCGCCCGCGAAATGCTGCAGCGGCCGCTCAAGGCCTGCGTCCTCTTCGGTGGCGTCGAGCCGTCGCTCGATGGGCTCGACCCCGACAGTGCGAGTGTGTTCGCGCGCACCGAGTTCGTGGTGGCGCTCACGCCGTTCGCGAGCGAGGAGCTCAGGCGCATCGCGCACGTGATGCTGCCGCTCGCCACCTTCGCCGAGACCTCGGGGACCTACGTGAACTGCGAGGGGGTGTGGCAGAGCCAGACGGGGGCGGCCGCGCCGCTCGGCGAAGCAAGACCGGGATGGAAGGTGCTGCGGGTGCTCGGCAATCTCCTGAACCTCCCCGCCTTCGACTATCAGTCCTCGGAGGAGGTGCGCGAGGAGCTGCGCGGGCGCTGCAGCGGCGCTGTATCGCCGGACTATCGGGGGGCGCACGCCGTGACCCCGGCGGGCGCGGCGAGCGCGGCGGTGGCCGCGGGCGAAGTGCGCGTGATCGACCTGCCGATGTACCAGACCGATGCGCTGGTGCGCCGCGCACCGTCGCTGCAGAAGACGCGCGAGGGCCGCACCACGGCCGCGAGCTACTGAGGAAGACCCGTGGTGCACACTCTCGCCAACCTCTGGCTCGCGCTTCCCGACTACGGGCGCTCCACCGTGTGGATCCTCGTGATCACGGTGGTGCTCATCATCAGCGTGGCCTTGCTGACGCTGTGGGAGCGCAAGGTGATCGGCTGGATGCAGTTGCGCCGGGGGCCTAACCGCGTGCGCATCTTCGGCCTGCTGCCGGGGGTCGGGCAGCCGTTCGCCGACGTGCTGAAGCTGCTGCTGAAGGAGGTGGTGATCCCGGCCAACGCCAACAAGCTCCTGTTCCGCGTGGCGCCGATGATCGCGCTCATTCCGGCGTTCGCCGCCTGGGCCGTGATCCCGCTGTCACCCGAGGTCGTGGTGTCGAAGGCGGATGCGGGCCTCCTCTATCTCCTGTCGCTCACCTCGATGGGCGTGTACGGCGTCATCGTGGCCGGCTGGGCCGCCAACTCCAAGTACGCGTTCCTCGGCGCGATGCGCTCCGCGGCGCAGATGGTGGCCTACGAGATCGCCATGGGCTTTGCGCTGGTGGGCGTGCTCATGGCCACCGGCAGCATGAATCTCGGCACCATCGTGCGCACGCAGGAGGGCGGGTTCCTCGCCTGGAACTGGCTGTGGCTGTTTCCGCTCCTGGTGGTCTACTTCATCTCGGGCGTGGCCGAGACCAACCGCGCGCCCTTCGACGTGGCCGAGGGCGAGTCGGAGATCGTGGCGGGCTTTCACGTCGAGTACTCGGGGATCGCGTTCGCACTGTTCTTTCTCGCCGAGTACGCCAACATGATCCTGATCTCGGCGCTCACCGCGGTGTTCTTCTTCGGCGGCTGGCAGGCGCCGTTCCAGGGCTATCCGCTGCTCGGCGACACCTTCCTCGGACAGCCGAGCTTCCTGTGGTTCGGGCTGAAGATCTTCGTCTTCCTGTTCCTGTTCTTGTGGTTCCGCGCGACCTTCCCGCGTTACCGCTACGACCAGATAATGCGGCTCGGATGGAAGGCGCTGATTCCCGTGACGCTGGTGTGGATCGGCGTGGAGATGCTGCTGGCGGTGTACCGCATCGGGCCGTGGGCGCGCCCGTGGTATCACTAGGGACTCACTCGTGGCCATGAACCCTCTCAAGACCTTCCTGCTGCCGGAGCTCATCAAGGGACTGATGGTGACGGCGCGGACCCTTGTGGCGCCTAAGTACACGCTCAACTACCCGGAGGAGAAGACCCCGCAGTCGCCGCGCTTCCGCGGCCTGCACGCGCTGCGCCGCTATCCGAACGGCCAGGAGCGCTGCATCGCCTGCAAGCTGTGCGAGGCGGTGTGCCCGGCGGTGTGCATCACCATCGACTCGGACGTGTCCGCCGACGGCACGCGGCGCACGACCCGCTACGACATCGACCTCTTCAAGTGCATCTACTGCGGCTTCTGCGAGGAGGCCTGCCCGGTGGATGCGATCGTCCTGACGCGCATCCACGAGTACCACATGGAGCGGCGCGGCGAGAACATCATGAGCAAGGACAAGCTGCTCGCGGTGGGCGAGCGCTACGAAGCCATGATCGCCGCCGACAAGGCCGCGGATGCCCCGTACCGATGAGCGCGTACGCTGACAGGCCCGGTGCGGGCGGTGCCGCATGCTGATCCAGCTGCTGTTCTACCTGTTCGCCGCCATCCTGGTGCTGGCCGCGCTCGGGCTAATCACCGCGCGCAACCCGGTGTACTCGGCGCTGGCGCTGGTCATGTGCTTCATCACCTCGGCGGCCATCTGGCTGCTGATCGAGGCGGAGTTTCTCGCCGTGGTGCTGGTACTGGTGTACGTGGGCGCGGTGATGGTGCTGTTCCTGTTCGTGGTGATGATGCTCGACATCAACCTCGCGGAGCTGCGCCGCGGCTTCACCCGCTTCGCCTGGCTCGGCTGGCTGACCGCGCTCGCGGTGATCGTGGAGATCGCCGGCGTCGTGTGGGCGCGCGGCGGGCTCGGGCTCGACGCGCGCCACGGCGCCTCGCCTGAGCCGGCCGGCTACAGCAACACGCTGGAGCTCGGCAGCGTGCTCTACACCCGCTATGCCTATCCGCTCGAGCTCGCCGCGGTGCTGCTGCTGGTGGCGATCGTGGCCGCCATCGCCCTCACCATGCGGCGCCGGGCCGGGCTCAAGTACCAGGACATCAGCCGCCAGGTGGCGACGCGGCGCGAGGACCGCGTGCGCCTCGTCAAGATGGAGGCGGAGAAGCGCCCATGATCTCGCTCGCACAGCTGCTGACGCTCTCGGGCGTACTGTTCTCGCTGGCGGTGGCTGGCATTTTCCTCAACCGCAAGAACGTCATCCTGCTGCTGATGTGCGTGGAGCTGCTGCTGCTCGCGGCCAACTTCAACTTCATCGCCTTCTCGCGTTATCTCAACGACATCAACGGCCAGGTGTTCGTGTTCTTCATCCTCACGGTGGCGGCGGCGGAATCGGCCATCGGGCTCGCGATCCTGGTGGTGCTGTTCCGCGAGCGGCGCAGCATCAACGTCGAAGACCTGAACACCCTCAAGGGCTGAAGGCGAGCTCCATGAATCCCAACGTGCTGCTCGCCATCCCGCTGCTGCCGCTCGCCGCCGCGATCATCGCCGGACTCGGCGGGCGGCTGATCGGGCGCGCCGGCGCGCACACCGTGACCTGCCTGGCGGTGGCGGCGTCCTGCGTGCTGTCGCTGCTGGTGCTGAAGCAGATGTGGTGGGACGGGGTGCCGGCCTACGACGCGCCGGTCTACACCTGGCTGGTGAGCGACTCGCTGCACATGCAGGTCGGGTTCCTCATCGACCGGCTCACCGCGCTCATGATCGCGGTCGTGACCTTCGTGTCATTGTGCGTGCACGTCTACACCATCGGCTACATGGCGGACGATCCCGGCTACCAGCGCTTCTTCAGCTACATATCGCTGTTCACCTTCTCCATGCTGATGCTGGTCATGTCGAACAACTTCATGCAGTTGTTCTTCGGCTGGGAGGCGGTGGGACTCGTCTCCTATCTGCTGATCGGCTTCTGGTACACGCGCCCGAGCGCCATCTTCGCCAACCTCAAGGCCTTCATCGTCAACCGCGTGGGCGACTTCGGCTTCGTGCTCGGCATCGCCGGGGTCGCCTACTACAGCTATTCGCTCGACTACCGCGACGCTTTCGCCGCCGCGCCGCACATCGCCCTGGCCGCTCTGCCGCTCTCGAGCACCACCAGCGTCAACGCGCTGACGCTCATCTGCGTGTGCCTGTTCGTCGGTGCCATGGGCAAGTCGGCGCAGGTGCCGCTGCACGTCTGGCTCCCCGACTCGATGGAAGGCCCGACGCCGATCTCGGCGCTGATCCACGCCGCCACCATGGTAACCGCGGGCATCTTCATGGTGGCGCGCATGTCGCCGCTGTTCGAGTACTCCGATGCGGCGCTCTCGGTGGTGATGGTGGTGGGCGCCGTCACCGCGTTCTTCATGGGACTGCTCGGGGTGGTGAACAACGACATCAAGCGCGTGATCGCCTACTCGACGCTCTCCCAGCTCGGCTACATGACGGTCGCGCTCGGGGTGTCGGCCTACGGCGCGGCGATCTTCCATCTCATGACCCATGCCTTCTTCAAGGCGCTGCTGTTCCTCGCCGCGGGCTCGGTCATCATCGCCCTGCACCACGAGCAGGACATGCGCCGCATGGGCGGACTCGCCAGGTACATGCCGATCACCGCCGTCACCTGCTGGATCGGCGCGCTGGCTCTCATCGGCACGCCGTTCTTCTCCGGCTTCTATTCCAAGGACGCGATCATCGAGGCGGTCGGGGAGTCGCACCGCTTCGGCAGCGGCTTCGCTTACCTGTGCGTGCTGCTCGGCGTGTTCGTGACGGCGCTCTATACCTTCCGCATGCTGTTCCTCACCTTCCACGGTCCCGAGCGTTTCCGCGAGACGGCCGCGCACGGCGCCGATGACGCTCACGCGCACGGCGATCACGGCAGGCACGGCGGCGACCCGCAGGAGAGTCCGTGGGTGGTGACGGTGCCGCTCGTCGCGCTCTCCATCCCCTCCGTTTTTATCGGCGCCTTCACCGTGGCTCCGGTGCTTTTCGGCAGCTACTTCGGCCACTCGATCTTCGTGCTGCCTGCGAACGATGTGACGGCCAAGGTGGGCGAGGACTTCGGCGGCGCGCTGTCCTTTGCGCTGCACGGACTTCTCAAGGCGCCCTTCTGGTTCGCGGCCGCAGGGGTGGCGACCGCGTGGCTGTTCTTCCTCAAGCGCCCCGCGCTGGCCGAGGAGGCCGCGCGGCGCTTCCGCCTGGCCTACCGCATCCTCTCCGAGAAGTACTACTTCGACTGGTTCAACGAGCAGGTACTGGCGGCGCTCACGCGCGGGGTTGGCTTGGGTCTGTGGAAGGGCGGGGACCAGGGACTGATCGACGGCGCCATGGTCAACGGCACCGCGGAGACCGTCGGCTGGTTCGGCGGGGTGCTGCGGCGGGTGCAGAGCGGGTATCTCTACTCCTATGCATTCTGGATGGTCATCGGGCTCGTCGTGCTCCTCGGCTGGTACCTGACCCACAGTTAAAAGCCCGCACGCGCATGCCGCATCTCCTCTCCATCCTCATCTGGCTGCCGATCGCCTCAGGTCTCGGCATCGTGCTGCTCGGCGACCGCCGGATCGGTGCCGGCCGCTGGCTGGCGCTCGCCGCCTCGCTGGTGACGCTCATCCTCACGGTGCCGCTGTGGGGTGAGTTCGACACCGGCACGGCGGCGCTGCAGTTCGTCGAGAAGCTGCCGTGGATTCCGCGCTTCCAGGCGTACTACGCGCTCGGTATCGACGGCATCTCGCTGCCTCTGATCGTGCTCACCGCCTTCATGACCGTGCCGGTGGTGATCGCCGGCTGGACCGTGATCGAGACGCGCCCGGCGCAGTACTACGCCGCGTTTCTCATCATGGAAGGCCTGATGATCGGCGTGTTCTCCGCCAGCGACGCGCTGCTCTTCTACTTCTTCTGGGAAGCCATGCTCATCCCGATGTTCCTCATCATCGGCATCTGGGGCGGTCCGCGGCGCGTCTACGCGACCATCAAGTTCTTTCTCTATACCTTCCTCGGCTCGGTGTTCATGCTGGCCGCGCTCATCTACATGTACGTCAAGGCCGGCGACTACTCGATCGCGAGCCTGCAGGCCCTGCCGCTCACGCTGCTCGAGCAGCGCTGGATCTTCCTGGCGCTGATGCTCGCCTTCGCGGTCAAGGTGCCGATGTTCCCGGTGCACACCTGGCTGCCGGATGCCCACGTCGAGGCGCCCACCGGCGGCTCGGTGATCCTCGCGGCCATCATGCTCAAGATGGGCGGCTACGGTTTCCTGCGCTTCTCGCTCCCCATAGCTCCGGATGCCAGCCGGGAGCTGGACCTCCTGGTGATCGCGCTGTCACTCATCGCGGTGATCTACATCGGCTTCGTCGCCCTGGTGCAGCAGGACATGAAGAAGCTGATCGCCTACTCCTCGATCGCGCACATGGGCTTCGTCACCCTGGGCGCCTTCGTGATCTACGAGATCGTGCGCGCCACCGGCTCGAGCCACGGCGCCGGCATGGGGCTCGACGGCGCGATGGTGCAGATGATCTCGCACGGGCTTATCTCCGGCGCGCTGTTCCTGTGCGTCGGTGTGCTCTACGACCGCGTGCACAGCCGCCAGATCGCCGACTACGGCGGGGTGGTCAACACCATGCCGGTGTTCGCCACCTTCATGGTGCTGTTTGCGCTCGCCAATACCGGGCTTCCCGGCACCTCCGGATTCGTCGGTGAGTTCCTGGTGATCATCGCGAGCTTCCGGGCGAGCTTCTGGTATGCGGCACTCGCGGCGCTGACCCTGATCCTCGGCGCCTGCTACACGCTGTGGCTGGTGAAGCGCGTGGTGTTCGGCGCCGTCGCTTCACCTAAGGTCGCCGCCCTCGAGGACCTGAACCCGCGCGAGTTCGTGGTGCTGGGGGCGCTGGCGCTGGCGGTGCTCGTGGTCGGAATCTGGCCGGCGCCGCTGCTCAAGGTGATGCAGCCCACCATCCACCATCTCCTGACCCAGGCGATCGCCACCAAGCTGTGAGCCGCCCATGCCCGCGAACCCGATGAGTCTCGAGAGCCTCTCGCCGGCGATCGCGGAGATCTGGCTGATTGCCGCGATCTGCATCGTGCTGCTCGTCGATGTGTTCGCCGGGGAGCGACGCCGCGGGCTCACCCCGACGCTCACCCTGCTGGCGCTCGCCCTGGGCGCCGCGCTCACGGTGCAGTACGGCGAGGTGCCGCGGCGCACGCTGCTGTTCGCGGGGCTGTACGTGGCGGACGAGCTCGGCTGGGCGCTGAAGCTCGCCGGCTTCCTGATCGTCGCGGTGGCGCTGCTCTATTCGCGCAGCTACCTCGAGAACCGCAACATCCTGCGCGGCGAGTATTACGTGCTCGCGCTCACGGCGCTGCTCGGCGTCTTCGTGCTCACCTCGGCCAACAGCCTGCTGACGCTCTATATCGGCGTCGAGCTGCTCGCCCTCTCGGTGTACTCGATGGTGGCCTTCGACCGCGATTCGGGCGTCGCGGCCGAGTCCGCCATGAAGTACTTCGTGCTGGGAGCGATCGCCTCGGGGGCGCTGCTGTACGGCATGTCGCTCATCTACGGGCTCACCGGCACGCTGTCACTCAGCGAGATCGCCGCGCGGCTGCACGGTCCCCTGCAGCCGGGCCTCATCCTCGGGCTGACCTTCATCGTGGTCGCCGTGGCTTTCAAGCTGGGAGCCGTGCCTTTCCACATGTGGCTGCCCGACGTGTACGAGGGCGCGCCCACCAGCGTGACGCTCTTCATCAGCACGGCACCCAAGATCGCCTATTTTGCGCTGGCGCTGCGCCTGCTGGCTTACGGGCTCGCGGGCGCCGTGGCCGAGTGGTCGCAGATGCTGGCCGCGCTCGCGGTGCTCACCCTCGTGGTCGGCAACGTGGTGGCCATCGTGCAGACGAACCTGAAGCGCATGCTGGCGTACTCGGCCATCGCCAACGTCGGCTTCATCGTGCTCGGCTTCGTTGCCGGCACGCCCGAGGGCTACAGTGCGGCGCTCTACTACACGCTGGTGTACGTGCTGGTGGCGCTCGGGTCCTTCGGAGTCATTCTGCTCGCGGCGTCCAAGGGATTCGAGGCGGACCGCCTGGACGACTACAAGGGCCTGTATCAGCGCGATCCCATGCTTGCGCTCGCCATGATGGTGCTCATGTTCTCGACCGCAGGCGTGCCGCCCTTCGTGGGTTTCTGGGCCAAGCTGCGCATCTTCCAGGTGCTGTGGGAGAGCCACCACCTGTGGCTGGTGGTGATCGCCGCGGCGATGTCGGTGGTGGGCGCCTACTATTATCTGCGGGTGATCAAGCTCATGTACTTCGACGCCCCGGCGCAGGCGCTGCCCCCGACCGGCAGATCCACCGGCGTGCGCTTCGCGCTCGGCTTGAATGCGCTCGCGGTGCTGGTGCTCGGCCTGCTGCCGGGCCCGCTGCTCGACCTGTGCGCGCGTCTGATCCACTGACAGCGGAGGTCCGGTATGAAACGCTTGCTCACGCGGCTGCTGTGCCTTCTGTGCCTCGTGCCGCTCGGCGCCGCGCAGGCGGCAGGCACGCCCCATTACCGCATCACCCACCAGGTCCCGCTTCCCGGGGACGAGGGCTGGGATTACCTCGTCTACGAGCAGGGCGGGCACCGCCTGTTCGTATCCCACGGCACGCGCGTCGTCGTGGTCGACACGGAGAAGCTTGCGGTCGTGGGGGAGATCCCCGACACGCCCGGCGTGCACGGCATCGCGCTCGCTCCGGACCTCGGGCGCGGCTACGTGAGCGCCGGCCGCTCCGGCACGGTCGTGGTGTTCGACCTCAAGTCGCTGGCGCGCCTCAAGGAGATCAAGGTCACGGGCGAGAACCCGGACGCGATCCTCTACGATCCGGCCACGCATCGTGTGTTTAGCTTCAACGGGCGCGGGCGCAACGTCACCGCGATCGATGCCAGGACCGACGAGGTCGTCGGCACCGTTGCGGTGGATGCCAAGCCGGAGTTTGCGGCCACCGACGGCAAGGGCCGCGTGTACGTGAATCTCGAGGACCGGAACAGCCTCGCGGTGCTCGATCCGCAGAAGGTCACGGTGGTGTCCACCTGGCCGCTCGCCGGATGCGAGGAGCCGTCGGGACTGGCGCTCGATGCGGCGCGCGAGCACCTGATCGCAGTGTGCGGCAACAAGCTGATGGCCGTCGTGGATGCCGGCTCCGGCAAGCTGCTCGGCACCGCGCCGATCGGCGCGGGGGTCGATGCCGCGGCGTACGATCCGGGTACGCGGCGCGCGTACGCTTCCTGCGGAGAGGGCGTTCTGACCGTGGTGCGCATCGCCCGCTCGGGACGACCGCAGGTGGTGCAGTCGGTCACCACACAGCGCGGCGCCCGCACCATGGCACTCGACCTGGAGAGACACCGCGTCTTCCTCGTGACCGCGGATTTCTCGCCCCCGCCGGCCGCGACGGGCGAGCAGCCGCATCCGCGGCCGGCGATCGTGCCGGGGTCGGTGCGTCTCCTGGTGCTCGAGACTGACTCCTGATCCGCGCCCGTGAAGCGCCGAACTCTCGCTTGTCTCGCGCTCGGCGGGCTCCTGGCGCTCGGGACGGTGGCCGCCGGCGCCGCCCCGCCGTCGACCGATGCCGCCTACGACGCGCTCGCGCACGACATTTTCAAGCAGCTGATCGAGATCGACACCAGCGATTCGACCGGCAATGTCACGACGGCCGCCGAGGCGCTCGCCCAGCGCTTCCGCGACGCCGGCTTTGCGCCCGCGGACCTGGCCCTGCTCGGGCCGAACGATCGCAAGAAGAACCTGGTGGTGCGGTTGCACGGCACGGGCGCGCGCAAGCCGGTGCTGCTCATTGGTCACCTGGACGTAGTCGAGGCGAGACGCGAGGACTGGAGCACGGATCCCTATAAGCTCGTCGAGAAGGACGGCTTCTACTACGGCCGCGGCACCATCGACATGAAGGACGGCGATGCGGTCATGGCGGCCGCGCTCATCCGCATGAAAAAGGAGGGCATACGGGCGAGCCGCGACATCATCGCGGCGTTCACCGCGGACGAGGAGGGCGGCTGCTGCAACGGTGTGAGCTGGCTCCTTAAGAACCATCGGGAGCTGATCGATGCCGAGTTCGTGCTGAGCCAGGATGACTGGTCGGTCGTCTCCGAGCACGGTGTGCCGCGGGTTGCGCGGCTCATCGGCGCCGAGAAGCTCTACTCCGACTACCAGCTGACGGCGACGAACAGAGGCGGTCACAGCTCGGAGCCCCGCCAGGACAACGCGATCTACCAGCTGGCACGCGCCCTCACGCGACTCGCCCGCTTCCAGTTTCCGTTCGAGCTCAACAGCGTCACCCGCGGCTACTTCGAGCACATGGCGAACGAGGTGGCCAAGGGGCAGGAGGCTGAGGACATGTGGGCGATCCTCAGGGATCCGCCTGACGCGCAGGCGATCGCGCGCCTGTCGCGTGATCCGCAGAACGTCTGGATTACGCGCACGACCTGCGTCGCGACCCGGCTCGCCGGCGGTCACGCCAACAATGCGCTGCCGCAGCGGGCCGAGGCGGTGGTGAACTGCCGCATCTTTCCCGGGCATTCCAAGGAAGAGATCCGGCAACTCCTCATCCAGGTCGTGAACGACCCGCAGATCACGGTGCGCTACATTGCCGACGACGGCCAGATCTCGGACCGTGCAACGAACGAGAGCGCGGTCACACCTGCGCCGCTGCGTCCCGAGATCGTGAAGGCAATGACGGCGCTCGCCGAGGCCAGCTGGCCGGGAGTGAAGGTGATTCCTTCGTTGGACGCGGCCGCCTCGGATGCCAAGTACACCATGGCCGCCGGAGTTCCCACGTACACCTTTGGCGGGGTTGCCGTCGACAGCGACGACGTTCGCGCCCACGGGCGTGACGAGCGGGTCGCGGTCAGCGAATTCTACAAGTGGAACCGGTTCTTCTACCGGTATGTCACCGAGCTCACGGCGCACTGACTGGGGCGATCGTGCGCGGGTCGTCGCGTCGCTCGACTAGCCACCGCCTCCGGACGCGCGGCGCGAGACGGCGATGACCCCGATGAGCACGATGACGACGTTGAGAATCCACCAGGCCATCTGCTTGTGGATCAGCGTGCTCGCGAGACCCCCTGACGCGGGAGCCGCTGGTGTGGTCGCAGCGCCCGGAAGCTGTCCCTCGAGCACCTCGCGCACCCCGTCGTGGGCCACGACGATAGCCAGCCTGCCGGCGGCGCTTGGGGGAATGCCCTGGAGCGCCACTTCCCAGGTGCCCTCGGGGCGCGCGGTCACCGGGAGGTTGCGGCCATCCAGCGTAACGGCGAGCTCCGCGCCCGCCACGGGCTGCTGATCGGCCGTACGCCGCAGGCGCAGCATCAGCGCATCCGCCGCCACCGCGCCCTCGACGGTAACGAGGGAAGAGTGCGCCACCGGCGCGAAGTGAGCGCCCGCCGGCGTCTCGGCCAACGCCCCTGCTGCGCACGCCAGCGCGGCGGTCAGGGTCAATACCCGCAGTCTCACCACGCGTTTCATGTTAGCAGGTCGACCGGTGCAGAATAGCAAGCGGCGCGCGGCATGTGCGCCTTGCAGCGAGGGGTCTGATGGCAAGGCAGAGCAAGGCGGCGGGCGGCGCTGCGGGCGGCGGTCGGAAAGGTGGGGCCCAGGCGCCGGACGAGGCGGCGCCGCTGCGCTATCAGTCCGGATTCGGCAACCACTTCGCGAGCGAGTCGCTGCCGGGTGCCCTGCCGCAGGGGCGCAATTCGCCGCAGCGCTGCGCCTACGGACTGTACGCCGAGCAGTTCTCCGGAACCGCCTTCACGGCGCCGCGGCACGCCAACCGACGCAGCTGGCTCTATCGCATCCGACCTGCGGCCGTGCACGAGCGCTTCGTGCCGCTCGACTCCGGCAAGCTCGTCAGCCGGTTCGAGGAGGCGCCTTCGCCCAACCAGCTGCGCTGGCATCCGCTGCCGGTGCCGCGCGCGGCGACCGATTTTCTGGCCGGTCTCGTCACCGTCGCGGGGACCGGCTCGCCCGAGGAGCTGAGCGGCTGCGCCATTCACTGGTACGTCGCCAACCGCTCGATGCGCGAGCGCTTCTTCTGCGATGCGGACGGGGAGCTGCTGATCGTGCCGCAGCTCGGGACGCTGCTTCTCAAGACCGAGCTCGGGCTGATCGAGGCGGAGCCGCAGGAGATCGTCGTCATCCCGCGCGGTCTGCGCTTCTGCGTCGAGCTCCTCACGCGCGAGGCGCGCGGCTACGTGTGCGAGAACTTCGGCGCGCCGTTCCGCCTGCCGGACTTAGGTCCCATCGGCTCGAACGGGCTCGCCAACCCGCGCGACTTTGAGACACCGGTCGCCTGGTACGAGGATCGCGGGGGCGAGTTCGAGCTGGTCGAGAAGTTCGCCGGGCAGCTGTGGACGGCACGCATCGATCACTCGCCCCTCGACGTGGTGGCCTGGCACGGCAACCATGCCCCCTACAAATACGATCTGCGCCGCTTCAACACCATCGGCTCGGTGAGCTACGACCATCCCGACCCGTCGATCTTCCTGGTGCTGCAGTCCCTGAGTGATACGCCCGGCGTCGATGCGGTCGACTTCGTGATCTTCCCACCCCGCTGGCTGGTGTCGCGGGACACCTTCCGGCCACCCTGGTTCCACCGCAACGTGGCGAGCGAGTTCATGGGTCTGATCACCGGCACCTACGACGCCAAGGCGGAGGGCTTCACGCCCGGGGGCGCCTCGCTCCACAACTGCATGAGCGGACACGGGCCGGATACGGCGACCTGGGAGAAGGCGACCCGCGCCGACACCTCGCGCCCGGTGCACATCGCTAACACCATGGCCTTCATGTTCGAGACGCGCGCCGTGATCCGCCCGACGCGCTTTGCGCTCGACGCGCCGCAGCTGCAGGGTGACTACCCGCGCGTCTGGCGGGAGCTGCCCCGGAATTTCTCGCCCGATGCCGCGCAGGTGCGCCCGCGCCGGCGCGCCCGCGCGACCGGCGGAGCCGCCGCCGCGACCGGCAGGCGGCGCCGCGGCTGACTTACCTGGCACACTAGGGCCGCATGGCCGCAGTCGACGCCACTCACGATCCGCAGCTCACGAGCTGGGTGGCCTCCGCCAATGGCGTGGGGAGCGACTTTCCCCTGCAGAACCTGCCGTTTGCGGCCTTCCGCCGCGCCGGGAGCGGCGAGCCCTTCCGCGGCGGCGTCGCGATCGGCGCCGAGATCCTCGACCTCGCTGCACTCGATGCCGCACGGCCCTTTGAGGGGCTCGCGGCGCAGGCGCTCAGCTGCGCTGCGCAGCCGGCGCTGAACGCGCTCATGGGCGCGGGTGCCGCCGCGTCAGCGGCGCTGCGCGGGGCGCTTTCCGGGGCGCTGCGCGCCGGCAGTCCGCTCGCGGAGCGGCTGCGGGGCCTGCTGGTGCCGCAGAGCGCGGCGGAGTACGGCCTCGCCGCCCGGGTCGGTGACTACACCGATTTCTATGCCTCGATTCACCACGCCACGGCGGTCGGAAGGCTGTTTCGTCCTGACAATCCGCTGCTGCCGAACTACAAGTGGGTGCCGATCGCCTACCACGGGCGCGCCTCCTCGCTGCGTGTCTCGGGCTTTGACCTCACGCGGCCGGCTGGCCAGCTGCTTCCCCCGGGCGCGGAGCGGCCGGAGCTCGCCGCCACGCGCCGGCTCGACTACGAGCTCGAGGTCGGGATCTTCATCGGCCGCGGCAACGAGCTCGGCACGAGCGTGCCGCTCGCCGAGGCCGAGCAGCATGTTTTCGGCCTGTGCCTGCTCAACGACTGGTCGGCGCGCGATATCCAGGCGTGGGAGTACCAGCCGCTCGGCCCGTTTCTCGCCAAGAACTTCGCCACCACGGTATCCCCCTGGGTGGTGACGCTCGAGGCGCTCGCGCCGTTTCGAACGCCGTGGACGCGCCCGCCGGGCGAGCCGGCGCCGCTTGCCTACCTCGACGGGCCCGAGCTGCGCCGCGCGGGCGGCTTCGACCTCGAGCTCGAAGTGTGGCTCGACACGGCACGCATGCGCGCCGCAGGGCGCGCAGCGCAACGCCTGTCGCACGCGAACTTCCGCGACTCGTGGTGGACGGTCGCACAGATGGTGACCCATCACACCGTCAACGGCTGCAATCTCGAGCCGGGCGACCTGATCGGCAGCGGCACGCAGTCGGGGCCCGCGCCCGACCAGGCGGGCTCGCTGCTCGAGCTCAGCAGCGGCGGCCGGCGCCCGATCACGCTCGCAGACGGCGAGCAGCGGACTTTCCTCGAGGACGGCGACCGCGTGATCTTTCGCGCCTGGTGCGAGCGGCCGCCGTTCAGGCGCATCGGCTTCGGCGAGCTCGCCGGCACGGTGCTGCCGCGTACGAGCGCGCCGGCGCAAGGCTGAGGCGGCGCGCGGGTGAAGGCCTATCGCTATTACGACCTCATTCTCGGCGCGTACGTCTGCGTACTGCTGTGTGCCAATCTGATCGGCGCCGCCAAGGTGTCGGTGGTGACGCTGCCGTGGCTCGGGTCCCGCACCTTCATGGCAGGGGTGCTGTTCTTCCCGATCTCGTATCTGTTCGGGGATATTCTCACCGAGGTCTACGGCTATGCCCGCGACCGGCGTGCGGTGTGGAGCGGCTTTGCCGCGCTCGCCTTCGCGGCGCTCATGTCGGCGGTGATCGTGCACCTGCCGCCCGCGGATTTCTGGCGCAGCCGGCAGGGCGCGGTCGAGACGATGTTCGGCAACACTCCGCGCATCATCTGCGCCTCGATCTTCGCCTTCTGGTGCGGCTCCTTCGTCAACAGCTACGTGCTGGCGAAGATGAAGATCTGGACGCGTGGCCGCTGGCTGTGGACGCGCCTCATCGGCTCGACGGTATGCGGTGAGCTCGTCGATACCGCGCTGTTCTACGGACTCGCGTTCGGCGGGCTCTGGGCGGTGAGCGATCTGATGTCAGTCGCGCTGGATCAGTACGTGCTGAAGTCGCTGTGGGAGGTGGTCGCGACCCCGGCAACCTACCGGATCGTCGCCTTCCTCAAGCGCGCCGAGCAGGAGGACTACTACGACCTCCACACCAACTTCACGCCCTTCTCCCTCAGGGCCTGAGGCCGCGGCCGTGGGCAGCGGATCGCCGTCAGCAAGTATCGGGTCGCCGGAGCGGAGCGCGCTTCATACGCTCCGTCCGGTGACGCCCGAGATTGCCGCTTACTTCCCGATCTGCTGGCTGACCTGGTTTTCCTGCTGGTTGAGCGACTTCTGCTCGGCCTTGGTGATGTGGCCGCCGTTGGTGCTCGCCATGGTGCGCTCTTCCTGGCGGATCGCGTGATCCTCGCTGTGCAGCTGCTTCGCCTGCGCCTTGGTGATCTCGCCTTCCTTGACCTCGTTGTGGATGCGCTTGTTCTGGTTGGCGAGGCGCTTGTTGACTTCGGTGCGACGCGGATGGTCCTTCTGCCACTGGGTCTCGTCGGCCAGGGCCGGAGTCGCGAGCGCGCCGAGGGTCACCGTAACGATGGCGGTGAGCAGAACACCACGAATGGACTGGGTCATGGACATATCCTCCTGAGCAAGATGTTGAAGGGTCGTATTCAGCCGGAACGCCCGGCTTGCTGGGCGTTAACAACGTCGCAGGTTCGGCAGCGCTGACGTTTGTTACGGAAAGTTAACGACGGGTACAGTGTGACGCGATTCACGATGCGAAGAGGATGGGTGCTCTGCGGCCTGGTGCTGCTCGCGGGCGGCGCGGCGGCCTCCGACGACGCCTCGGTCCAGCCGCCGCGTCAGGCGCTGGCGGACGCGTGGTGGACCGGACCGCTGCTTGCGCCCAACGCCTCGACCTTTCCGGCAGGCCACTGGCTGGTGGAGCCCTACGTTTTCGACGTGATCACCAACGGGCACTTCGACACGAACGGCACCCGGCAGCCCGGGCCGCGCGAGCACGACCTGGGATCGCTGACCTACATCATCTATGGGCTCACCGACCGCCTCGCGGTGGGCGTGCTGCCACGATTCGGCTACAACGAGCCGGCCGGCCAACCCAACAGCTCCTCGGTGGGGCTCGGTGACCTCGGCGTACAGCTGCAGTACGGGCTCACGAGCTTTCACGAGGGCAGCTGGATTCCCGCCACCGCGGTGGTGCTCGGGGAGACCCTGCCCACCGGGCGCTACGACCGCCTGGCCGAGCCGAGCGACGGCTCCGGCGCCGGCGCCTATACCACCGCGCTGTCGTGGTATTCCCAGCAATACCTGTGGCTGCCGAACGGGCGCATCCTGCGGGCGCGGCTCGATCTGACCTACGCGGTGTCGAGCTCGGCGGGCGTCGCGGACCAGAGCGTCTATGGCACCGCGGCCGGATTTCGCGGCCGCGTCTATCCGGGTGATGCCTTCACGGCCGACGCAGCCGCCGAGTACAGCGTGACGCGCAACTGGGTGATCGCGACGGACCTCGTATGGGTGCACAACTCGAGCACGCGTCTTACCGGGAACGGACCACCGGTGGCGGGCATCGCACCGCCCGTCGACACGCACTCGGGCTCGAGCGAGTACCTCGCGGTGGCGCCTGCCGTGGAGTACAGCTGGAGCCGCCGCGCTGGCGTCATCGTCGGAGCGCGCATCTTCATTGCCGGCCGCAACATCAGCTCCTCCATCACCCCGGCGGCGGCGATCAACCTCGCCTTTTGAGGAAGCTGAACGGCGCCTTAAGAAGCGCTGAAGGCCCTGGGAACAGGGTGCCGCGCACCCATTCTGACAAACGGTCAACGCACGGGAAGGTGACCGCGTTTTAATGGACGTCGGCTTGAACGGCCCCGTGTAGCGGGAGTCTAATTCAGCGAGGAGAGAGGGCTGCGGAAACTGCGGAAACTACGGACCGTCGCAGCCCCAAGCGAGTCGGACAATATGCATCGTCGCAGCCGCATTCGAACCGAGGTGAGAGCTGTGAACACATTTACCGTACGACCACTCATCCGTGTCCTGGGGGCGCTGCTCGTGGGCGTCGCGGTGGCCGGAGCGCCGGCATTGAGTTACGCACAACACGGCGGTGGCGGTGGCGGAGGCGGTGGGGGTGGCGGCGGCCACATGGGTGGTGGCGGCGGTGGCGGCGGAGGCCACATGGGTGGCGGCGG
>Ga0187773_10000008_pt1 | contig 98326 bp, 78 predicted proteins | sample 0216_BV02_MP05_1_FD_133133 | JGI IMG/M metagenome (GOLD analysis project Ga0187773, IMG submission 133133) | Tropical peat soil microbial communities from peatlands in Department of Meta, Colombia - 0216_BV02_MP05_10_MG | ecosystem: Environmental > Terrestrial > Soil > Wetlands > Peat | place...
CGCTCGCTAGCTCGAGCTGCCGCAGCGGGCGCTGGCGGTGCGCGATGCTCCGCCGTGGTCGTGGCCGTTTTCTGTGAACTACGCAGCGCGACGTGGCACCGCGATTGCACCTTCCTGGCGTGCTTCCCGGAACTGCTGCCGACGAGGCAGCCCGCGAGGAAGCGAGGATAGCGAGCGGAATCAGCGGAGTACGTCAGGATGTTGCGGCATCCGATCCCCAGGTAACGGCCGGATTGGCCGTGGCTGGTGCGCTTGAGCCGGCAAGCACTTGCCGGCGTACGGGCTTCCGCCGGCAACCTCGGGCCGCAGGCGCTGCAGCAGGCGGGCGCAGGCTGCTCAGTGCCACCGCCTGAAGTCCGGTCACTCAAGTCCGGCCCGCGGCGGCCGCTATAGCCACGCTCTCCCGCGACTTTGAGGGGAGACCTTGTTTGGGATTTGTGAAACAGCAGTGAGCGCCAGATGAGCAAGACTCCCGTGCGGAAAGCCCGGTCGGCAGGTACGCGAGGTTCCAGGCCGCGCCCGGAGGAAACCGCCAAGCCGTCCTACGCCGACCTTGCCGGCCAGATCACCGCCCTACGCCGCTCGCAGGCCGTCATCGAGCTCGGGATGGACGGCATCATTCTCTGGGCCAATGACAACTATCTGAGAGTCTTCGGCTACTCGCTCGAGGAAGTGCGCGGCCGGCACCATCGGATCTTCGTGCCGCCGGCCGATCGCGATGGCGCCGACTACCGCGCCTTCTGGGAGAAGCTGCAGCGAGGCGAGCCTCAGTCGGGACGCCAGCGGCGTTTCCACAAGGAAGGCCGGGTGGTCTGGATCCGCGCCAGCTACAACACGATCGCCGACGACCAGGGCAGGTTCGTCAAGGTGGTCGCGCTCGCCCAGGACATCACCGAGACCATCAGGAAGTCGACCGAATACGAAGGCGAGCTCAAGGCGGTGAGCAACGCGCAGGCGGTCATCGAGTTTGCCACCGACGGTACGATCCTCACCGCCAACGAGAATTTTCTCAAGGCCGTCGGCTACCCGCTCGAGGAGATTCGCGGCAAGCATCACGGCATGCTGCTCGATCCCGCGCAGCGTGATGCGGCGCAGTTCCGCGCCTTCTGGGACAAGCTCGCCCGCGGCGAGGGCGAGGCCGGGCAGTATCGGCGCGTCGGCAAGGGCGGGCGCGAAGTGTGGCTGCAGTCGACCTACAACCCCATCCGGGACATGGACGACAAGCCCTTCAAGGTGGTCGAGTACTCGACCGACATTACCGAGCAGGTACGGCAGAGCGAGCTGAACGCCGCCTTCAAGGGCGCACTCGACAACCTGTCCTCGAACGTGATGGTGGCGGACAGCGCGCTCAACATCATCTACCTGAACAAGGCCATGCGTGAGATGGCGAGCGCCGTGCAGGACGACTTCCGCAGGGACGTGCCGAACTTCGATGCGAGCCGGCTGCTCGGCGCGAACATCGACAGCTTCCACAGGAATCCCGCGCATCAACGCAATCTGCTGGCGGGCCTCGACAAGCCCTTCACGTCGCAGATCACCATCGGCGGGCGTACCCTGCGCATCAGCGCCAATCCCATGGTGGATGCGGGCGGCAAGCGTCTCGGCACGGTGCTCGAGTGGGCCGATCGCACCGCCGAGCTCGGCATCCAGGCGGAGATCCACACCCTGGTGCAGAGAGCGACCTCGGGTGATCTCACGCACCGCATGGACCTCGGCGGCAAGTCGGGCGTGTTCGCCGAGATCGGCAAGGGCATCAACCAGCTCACCGAGAATATGAGCGAGGTCGTGAGCATCGTACAGGCGTCGGCGATCGAGGTGTCGCGCGGCGCCGTGGAGATCTCCCGGGGCAACGTCGACTTGAGTCAGCGCACCGAGGAGCAGGCTGCCAGCCTCGAGGAGACCGCTTCCTCCATGGAGCAGATGACCTCGACCGTCAAGCAGAACGCCGACAACGCCAGCCAGGCGAGCCAGCTCGCTGCCGCGGCGCGCGATCAGGCGGACAAGGGCGGCAGCGTGGTGGGCCAGGCCATTCGTGCCATGGCCGAGATCAACGAGGCCTCGAAGAAGATCGTCGACATCATCGGCGTCATCGACGAGATCGCCTTTCAGACCAACCTGCTGGCGCTCAATGCGGCGGTCGAGGCCGCCCGTGCCGGCGAGCAGGGCCGCGGCTTCGCGGTGGTGGCGAGCGAGGTGCGCAATCTCGCCGGACGCAGCGCCACCGCGGCCAAGGAGATCAAGGGCCTGATCCAGGACAGCGTCAGGAAGGTGGAGGAGGGCTCGCAGCTCGTCACTCAGTCGGGCCAGACGCTCGATCACATCGTGACTGCCGTCAAGAAGGTGAGCGACATCGTCGGCGAGATCGCCGGCGCGAGCCGCGAGCAATCGGCCGGCATCGAGCAGGTCAACAAGGCGGTCGTGCAGCTCGACGAGATGACGCAGCAGAACGCCGCGCTGGTGGAGCAGGCCTCCGCGGCCAGCCAGTCGATGGCCGACCAGGCCAAGGCGCTCAACCAGATGATGGAGCGCTACCAGGTGTCGGCGCAGGCCGCGGCCGCCGCCGCGGCGCAGGCTTCGACCCGTCGCGGCGCCGGCGTGGCGAAGCAAGCCGTGGCGCCGGCCGCTTTGCCGGGCGCGCGGGGCGCGGCGCCGGTCAAGGGGGTCAGGAAGCCGGCCGTCAAGGCGGTCTCCGGCGGCAGCGACGACTGGACCGAGTTCTGATCCTCACGCAAGCGGAAATACGAGCGCTCGAGAACTATCGAGCCGATCGGCACGTTTCAGGAGTGAATTGCCAGAAGCCCCTGCGAGGCGGCAGGGAATGCTGGTGCTGCTCGCTGCGGGTCAGGCGACCTTCAGCTCCGCTGCGCGTGCCTCCGGGCCGAAGACGGTCGCCAGGGTGAGCGCAATGGCCACCGCGGCGATCGTCCACGACAGAATGAACGCATAGTCGCCGCCGTCAGCCTCGGCAATGCCGGCCTGAAACGGCGCCATGCGCGCCATGGCGAGGTTGCCGAGCTGGTAAGCGAAGCCGGGCAGGATCGCGCGCACCGAGGGCGGTGAGAGCTCGTTGAGATGTGCCGGCACGATGCCCCAGGCGCCCTGCACCATGAACTGCATGAGGAACCCGCCCACGGCGAGCATCACTCCGGTCTGCGAGTGGGCCCACAACGGGATCATCGGCAGCGCGAGCAGCGCCGCCAGCGCGATGGCGCGCCGGCGACCGAGATGCTCGGAGAGCGCACCGCAGCTGATCCCGCCCAGCAACGCACCCAGGTTCGTCACGATGGCAATGTGGCCGGTCTGCGTCGCCGAGAACCCATGCTGCACTTGCAGGAAGGTCGGATAAAGGTCCTGCGAGCCGTGCGAGAAGGCGTTGAAGCAGGCCATCAGCAGCACGAGATACACGAGCGTCGGCAGGTAATGCGTCACCGCGGACCAGATGGCGGCCGCCGAGGCGCGGTGCGGCGAGTGGCCCGCGACCCAGGCGGGGGATTCCTCGACCCCGAAGCGGATGTAGAGCACCAGGAGCGCGGACAGCGAGCTGATGAGGAACATGCCGCGCCAGCCGACGTGATCGAAGGCGTAGGCAAACACGACCGAGGCGAGCAGGAAGCCGATGGGGTAGCCCTCCTGCAGCAGCCCCGAGAAGAATCCGCGGCCCCTGGCCGGCAACGTCTCGAAGGCGAGAGCCGCTCCCACGCCCCACTCGCCGCCCATGGCGAAGCCGAACAGCGCGCGCAGCGCGAGGAGTGTCGCCAGGTTGGGGGCGAAGGCGGTGGCGAGCTGCACCGCCGAGTAGCACGCCACGTTCAGCATCAGGATCGGCCGCCGGCCGTGCTTCTCGGCGAGCCAGCCGAACACCAGCGCGCCGAAAGGGCGCATGGCGAGCGTAAGGAACACGCCCTCGGCCACGGTCTTGACGTCGGTGTGGAACTCGCCGCTGATCGACTTGAGACAGAAGACGAACACGAAGAAGTCGAGCGCATCGAGCGACCAGCCGCCGAGCGCGGCCAGATAGGCGTGCAGCTGCGGCCGGGTGAGCGTCCTGAAGTAGTTGACCACGGCCAACCCCCGCTGTCAGGTGGGCAGCGGCGAGAATAACACGCGCTGCGGGCGGAGCCGGTCTGCGGCTGGCAAGCAATCGCCACCCACTCTGCAGCTCACTTGTGTGACGCGTCTCGCAGATCGCGCACCCCTGGACCGGCGTGTGGCAAAGTGTTGTCGTAGCGGACCGACAACTTTCGCACGCCCCTGACTTTCACTAAAAAGGATCGGATGGCTATCCCTCCCCGAGGTGTTCTGATGCGCTCGCTCTGCCGGGCGTGGCTGCTGGTCGCCGTGGCCGGCAGCGGTGCGCTCGGTGCGGAGGTGAACCCGGTGCGCACACACCCGCACGGCACGCCGGCGGCCGTGACACAGCAGCTCATCATCAAGCTCCGCGCCGGCACGGCCGCCGCGGGTTCCCCTGCAGCGCGGCCGGGTGATGCCACCGAGCGGGTCGCCGCGCTCGCCTCGCGCAGCGGTGTACGGCTCGTGAGGCATCGCCCGATCACGGCGCTCATCCACGCCATGCACATCGAGACGCGGGCGGGCGAGTCGGCCGAGGCCACCCTGGCTCGGCTGCGCGCCGACCCCGACGTCGAGTATGCGGTGACCGATGAGCGCCGCTACATCCACGCCGCGCCGAGCGATCCGCTCTACGCCCAGCAGTGGTATCTGCAGACAGCCGCCGCGACGCCGAGTGCGGTCGATGCGCTGGACGCCTGGAGCACCGCCACGGGCAGCGCCACCCTCGTCATCGCCGATATCGACACCGGAGTGCGGCCCGATCACCCGGATCTCATGAGCCGCCTGCTGCCAGGCTACTGCTTCATCTCCGATCCCTTCGTCGCCAATGGCGGCGCCTGCCCGGGGCCGAGCTCGGCCGACCCCGGTGACTGGATCGCGAGCGCCGACATTAGCAATCACCCGAGCGAGTGCAGCCAGGCGACCGCCATGCCGAGCTCCTGGCACGGTACGCGCGTCGCGGGGATTCTCGGCGCCCTCACCAACAACGGCGTCGGAGTCGCCGGGCTCACCTGGGGATCGCCGATCCTGCCGGTGCGTGCGCTCGGCAAGTGCGGCGGCCTGGATTCCGACATCATCGCGGCGATGCTGTGGGCGGGCGGGATCGCGGTGAGCGGGGCACCCGGCAACCCGAACCCCGCCCGCATCATCAACATGAGTCTCGGCGGCACGGGCGCCTGTCCGTCGAGCTACATCGAGGCCATCGGTCAGCTGACGGCTCTCGGCGTGCTCGTGGTCGTCTCGGCCGGCAACGAGGGCGGACCCGTGGACGCACCGGCCAACTGTCCGGGCGTCGCCGCCGTGGCGGGCCTGCGCCAGGCGGGGACCAAGGTCGGCTACAGCAGCCTGGGTCCCGAGGTTGCGCTCGGCGCGCCGGCGGGGAACTGCGGCGACTCGTTCACGACCGCCGAGTCGGCCTGCGTCTACAGCATGACCACCACGACCAATCTCAGCGCGACGAGCCCGGCGACCCCCGACGCCAACGACTACACCGGTCTCTACTACTGCGACGCCACCACCGGGAGCTTCAGCGGCTGCAGCATCGGCGCGGGGCAATACCGCGACTACAACATCGGCACGAGCTTCTCGGCGCCGGTGGTGTCAGGGATCGCGGCACTCATGTCTTCGGTCAACAGCAACCTGAACTCCTGCCAGATGATCTCGCGGCTGAAGGAAGGCGCGCTGCCTTATCCGCAGACCTCGCTCGATGCGACTGGCGCGCAGCCGCAGATGTGTCACGTGCCCGCTGGCGCGAGCGACGTGCAGCAGAGCGAGTGCATCTGCACGCGGGACGATCAGACCTGCGGCGCCGGCATGGCCAACGCGCCGGGCGCGCTCACCGCGGCCCTGCGCCCGATTGCCGCGGTCGCGCTTCCGGGAAGCGTGACGGCGGGCCAGAGCGTGACGCTCGATGGCAGCGGCAGCGGCGCGGCCAACGGTCACAGCGTCAGCGGTTATCAATGGAGCCCGGTGAGCGGCGGACTCACGCTCGGCATCACGGGCGCGGCGACCTCCAGGGCGACCGTCACCGCGCCCGCCTGCGGTGTCGCGACCGTGTCGCTCACGGTGACCGACGACGCCGGTCACGCCGACACCGCTAATGTCGTGATCACACCGGGGTCGGCGACGACTGCCGCGCCCGCGGCCGCGGGCCCGGGTGCCTGCTCGACCGTTGCGCCGGCAGTCATCGTCGCCGTGTGCCCGGGGAGCGACAACGTGCAGACGGGCAACTCCGCGACCCTGACCGCGTCGCTGGCCAACACGACCGATGCCACGATCACCTGGCAGGTGAACGGCATTGCCGGCGGCAATGCCACGGTCGGCACCATCAGCTCCACGGGAGTCTATTCCGCGCCCGCGAGCGTGCCCTCGCCAGCCACGGTGACCATCACCGCGGTCTCGACCGCCGATCCCAGCGGCGTGGGCTCGGCGCAGCTGACGATCACCCCGCCACCGGGCAGCGGCGGTGGGGGCGGGGGCGGCTGCGACTGGATCACGCTGCTCGCGGGCGGAGCCGCGCTGACTTACCGGCGTCGCAACGCGCGGTCTTCGCGTCCTCGATAGCTCGGGCATCCAGCGCGGCGAGTTCCTCCTGAGGAGGACTTAGGGAACGCGTCGCGAAAATTGTGATGTTGGGCGTGCGCATGTCATGCTGCCGGCGCAAGCCGACAGGGAGCCCCATGAACGCAGCACGCATCCTGGCCGCGACGGCGGCGCTCGCCGCCGGCGTGGCGCACGCCCAGGCCGCGCATGAACAACTGGTCAGCCTCGCGCAGGACATCACCTTCACGACCGCCGCCGTATATCCCATGACGGCGACCGATCTCGGCATCCCCGGCCACGACGGCGAGCTGGAAGCGCCCAGCGAGTCGTTTCGCGCCGCCCACGTGCAGCGTCTCATGGATTGGCAGCGCCGCCTGGAGGCGATCGTGGCGGCGTTCGACGCCCGCACCTCGCTCGTAGACCGTGACGATGCCGCGCTGCTGCGCGCCGGCCTCACCGCCAGCCTCGACGAGCTGCTGGTTTATCAGACGGATCGTAAGGCCTACGCCGACGGCGCCAGCAGCATCGTCGGCGTGGTGTTCGTGCAGTTCGAGCACCTGCCGGTCGTCGGCCAGGAGGGCGCCACCGCGGCCGACCTGAAGCGCGCCTGGGCGGACATCGCCCGGCGTCTCGCGGGCGCGCCGGCCTTCATTGGCGCCGCGCAGCGGCTTGCGACCACGCCCGGCCACCTCTACGGTGTCGTCGGCGCCAAGCAACTCGCCGGCGCACCGGATTTTCTCAAGGGCGCGCTCACGGACGCCGCACGCGCCCAGCTCGGCGCCAACTCCAGGGAGTACACGGCGTTCCTGCGCTCGCGGGATGCCGCGCTCGCCGCGATCGCGCGCACCCGGGGGTACATCGAGGCTCACCTGGCGTCGTGGCCGGAGAATTACGCCATGGGCCGCGAGGCCTACGATCGCATGCTGAAGGAGGAGCAGCTGCTGCCCTTCGACTCGAGCGACGTCGAGCGCATCGCGCAGGACGAGCTCGCCCACGGCTGGGGGGAGGAGGCGTGGCTCCGGCACGTGGCGCAGCAACGCGGCGTGGCTCTCGGCGCGCCGAGCGGCGGCGGTCTCGCGCCGGGCGGGCCGGCGCTCATCGATTACTACCGCGACTGCATCGCGCAGCTGCGCAAGTTCGTGACCGACCAGGACATCGTCACCATCCCCGGCTGGCTCGGCACCATGCAGATCCTCGAGACACCCGCGTTCCTGCAGCCGGTCTCGCCCGGCGCCTCGATGAATCCGCCGCGGCTGTTCTCGCTGTCGACCACCGGCTACTACTACATCACCCCGCCGAAGTCGCTGGCGGAGGCGGCCGCACGGCTCGACATGAACGAGGACTTCGATCGCGATCGGATTCTTTCCACGGCGGCGCACGAGGCCTTGCCCGGCCACTTCATGCAGCTGTCGATCGCCAAGCGCCACCCTGATTTCGTGCGCCGGACTCAGTTCAGCAGCGTGTTTGCCGAAGGCTGGGCCTTCTACGGCGAGGAGATGTTCGTGCGGCTCGGGCTCTACGGCGACGATCTCGACGGGCGCCTCGATGTCGCGCGCTGGGAGAGGGTGCGCGGCGCGCGCGCGGTCGTCGATCCGAAGCTGGCGAGCGGCGAGTGGAGCTACGAGCACGCCGTCGAGTACTTTGCGACCGAGACCGGCTTCACCAGGGAGCAAGCCGAAGCCGCGGTGGCGGGGATCGCCACCCGTCCCGGCTACGTCATCGCCTACTCGGTCGGGAGGCTTCAGATCGAGAACCTGCTGGGCGAATACCTGCGCCGCAAGGGCGCGGCGGCGTCGCTGCGCGACTTTCACGACCGGCTGCTTTCCTATGGCACGACACCGCTCGCGATCGTGGGCCCGGAGCTGCTCGCCGACCTCGATAAGTCCGCGAGCCAGGTGCGCGCGGCAGCGAACTACTGAAGGAGGCGGGCGGATGAGCCTCGCGGTCCTGCGGTCGCCGGCTGCACTGATTCTCGTGCTGGTCTCGCTGCCGGCCCGCGCGGGCGTGCCGTTCGAGTTCAACCGCGCCGCCGGGCGGCTGCCGAAGGACGTCGTGCCGGCGGACTACCGCATTGCGGTCGTGCCCGACGTCGATGCCGGAACGATCGCGGGCGCCGAGTCCGTCACGCTGCGCGTACGCACGGCGACCCGCACCATCGTCTTCAACTCGCTGAATGAGCGGCTCACCGATGTGCGACTCGACGGCGCGCCGGTGAGCGCAGTCGAGTCCGACGACGCGCAGCAGCTCACCACGGTGACACTGGCGCAGGCGGCGCCGGTGGGCGAGCACACGCTCAGCTTTTCCTACACCGGCAAGCTCGAGACGCAGCCGCACGGACTGTTCGTGCAACCGTACGTGACCTCCGACGGCACGCAGGCACAGCTCCTGTCCACGAAGATGGAGAGCACCGACGCGCGGCGCATGTTCCCCTGTTGGGACGAGCCCGCCTTCCGCTCGACCTTCGAGCTCACGGTAACCCTGCCGGCCGCCTGGGCGACGGTGTCGAACATGCCGGTCGCGAAGCGCGAGGTGCACGGCGAGCGGGCGACCACGACTTTCCAGCGCTCACCCAGCATGCCGTCCTACCTGATCGAGTTCACGGGCGGTGAGCTGGGGGCGATCAGCGCCGGCGCCGGTGCCACCCAGCTCAGCCTCTGGGCAGTGCGCGGGCGCGAGCGCGACGGGCAGGTGGCGCTCGCCGACGCACAGCTGATCCTTGGCGACTACAACGACTACTTTGCCTATCCGTTCCCGCTGCCGAAGCTCGACTCGATCGCGATTCCCGGCGGGTTCACCGGGGCGATGGAGAACTGGGGCGCCATCACCTACAACGATCAGCTGCTGCTGCTCACCGCCAACAGCACGGTCGCCGACCGGCAGACCGTTTTCAGCGTGCAGGCGCACGAGATCGCGCATCAGTGGAGCGGCGATCTCGTGACCATGGGCTGGTGGGACGACCTGTGGCTGAATGAGAGCTTCGCCTCCTGGCGGGGCGCCGCCGAGACTGACTGGCGTCACCCGGCGTGGAAATGGTGGGAGCGGCAGGACGCCGCCAAGGAGAGCGCGATGCGCTCGGATTCGCGGCTCTCCACCCATCCGATACAGCAGCCGGTGGCGGACGAGCTGCAGGCAGCGAATGCCTTCGACGAGATCACCTACCAGAAGGGACAGGCGGTGCTGCGGATGCTCGAGAGCTACCTCGGTCCGGAGCTCTTCCGCGAGGGCATCCGGCGCTACCTGCGCGCCCGGGCGCTCTCGAACGCCACGGCCGCGGATCTGTGGAGCGCGCTCGCCACGGCCAGCGGCCAGGACGTCGGCCAGGTGGCACGCGACTGGACCGAGCAGCCGGGCTTCCCGCTGGTCGGCGTGGCGGCGACCTGCGAGCACGGCGCGCGCACGATCACGCTGACGCAGCGGCGCTTCCTGCTGCAGGACGCCGAGCACGACGGCGGGCACTGGAGCATTCCGCTGCGGATCCGCGCCGGCAGCGCGGCGCCGCGCGCCGAGCTCCTGACTCGCGACGAGCAGAAGAGCGGTGCCGGCCGCTGCGGCGAGCCCCTGAGCGTCAATGCGGACGCCATCGGCTTCTACCGCGTGAAATACGATGCCGCGACGCTCGCGGCCAATACCCGCGCCTTCGGCGCCATCCCGGACGGCGACCGGATCGCGCTGCTCGATGACAGCTGGGCGCTCGCGCTGGCCGGTGAGCAGCCGCTCGGCAGCTACCTGGCGCTGGCCTCCGCGATGGGAAGCGATCGCGACTCGCGCGCCTGGGAGCAGATCGCCGGGGCTCTCGGCACGCTCGAGCACTACGGGCGCGGCAGCCGCGGGCACGACGCTTTCGCCGCTGCGGCGTGCGCGCTGATCAGGCCCGTGGCCGACAGCCTCGGATGGGACCCGCGGCCGGGCGAGACGCCGGAGCTCGCGCGGCTGCGGCGCACGCTGCTCGCCGACCTCGGAGCCTGGGACGACAGGCGGGTGCTCGCCGAGGCGCGCCGGCGCTTCGCTCGCTTCGTCTCCGACCGCAGCGCCCTCCGGCCCGACGACCAGGAGACGGTTCTCGCCATCGTGATGCGCTCCGCGGATGGTGCGACCTTCGAGCAGCTGCACGCGATCGCGCGCGCCGAGAGGGATGAGACCGCACAGCGCCGCGACTACGCCGCTCTGATGCAGGTGCGTGACCCCGCGCTCGCCGCGCAGGCGGCGCGGCTCGCCCTCTCGGAGGAGATTCCACCACAGGCGGCCGCCCTGCGTCTGCGCCTGGTGGTGCTGCTCGCGGGACGGCACCCCTCGCTGGCCTGGCGGACCTTCCGTGACCACGCGGAGCTGCTGCTCGCGCCCGTTCCGAAGTACGCCCCGCTCATCACCGCGCAGTACGTGCCCGAGTACTTCTGGGAGGCGGAGTCGCCCGAGGAGATCGAGGCGTGGGTGCGCACGCGGCTGCCGGCGGAAATGGCGCCGAACATTGCGCGCGGCATGGAGACGCTGCACGCGCTGCGCGCCGAGCGCGCGGCGCTCGCCCCCGCCGTCGACGCCTGGGCCGTTCAGGCGCCGCCGCACCTCAGCCGCGCCCGCTGGTAGGCCGGGCGCGCCTTGACCCGCTCCTGGAAGGCGGCGAGATTCGCGGGCAACGGCTGGCTGCATGGCCCCTGCCACAGCGACAGGGCCGGACTCAGCGAGATGTCGGCGAGCGTCAGCTGCCCGCCCGCGAAGAGCGGCCGTTCGCCGAGCTGCGCGGCGGCATAGTCCACGGCGGCGCCCATCCGCTCCTCCTGCGAGCGCACCGACCAGTTGCGCTTCTCGGCCTCGGGCGCGGTGAAGCGCGCGACCAGCAGCGGGTTGATACCGGAGGCGATCGTCGCCTCGCCGAATACCGTCATCTGCAGCACGCGCGCCAGCAGTCCGGGCTCCTGCGCCGGCAGCAGCGGCGTCGGCCCGTAGCGTTGCGCCAGATAAATGAGCATGGCGACCGACTCGTTGATCGCGACGCCACCATCGTCCTCGAGAAAGGGCACCGTGCCGAGGGGATGCAGCGCGAGGTAGGCCGTGCCGGGCGGGTAGGATACGGCGTGGACCTCGTAGGCGAGCCCCATCTCCTCGCACAGCCACGCGACGCGCACTCCGCGCAGGCCGCGTGGAAAGTTGTGGATGCGGATCATAGGTTCGCTGGCCGGGGCAGGAGTGTAGACTTTGCCACGCCGATGGGCGATCACAACAACGACTTCAACCGCATCATCGAACGCGAGCGCGGCCTGCAGCGTACTCTGAGCGCACGCCGCATGACCATGATCGCCATCGGCGGCGCGATCGGTACGGGACTGTTTCTCGGCAGCGGCTTCGCCATCAGTCTGGCCGGACCGGGGGTGCTGTTGAGTTACGCGATCGGCGCGCTGATCGCGCTGCTGCTCATGGGGTGCCTGGCGGAGATGACCGTTGCGCACCCCACCTCGGGCTCGTTCGGCGCCTACGCCGAGTACTACGTCGGGCCGCTGGCCGGCTTCCTGGTGCGCTACGCCTACTGGACCTGCATCGTGCTCGCGGTGGGCACCGAGGTGACGGCGGTGGCGGTCTACATGCACTTCTGGTTTCCCGCGTTGCCCGGCTGGCTGTGGATCGTGGCATTCTCGGCGCTTCTCATCGGCGTCAATGCGCTCAGCGTCAACGTGTTCGGCGTGGTCGAGTACTGGTTCTCCGCCGTCAAGGTGGCGGCCATCGTGCTGTTCATCGCGCTGGCGGGCTACATGCTGGCGCGGCCGCCGGCGGCCGCCGGCGGCGCCGCGGGCGTCGGCTTCCACAACTATCTCGCGCACGGCGGGTTGCTCCCTCACGGTCTGTGGGGCGTCTGGGTAGCGGTGATCATGGCGATCTTCAGCTACCTCAGCATCGAGATGATCGCGGTCGCGGCCGGGGAGGCCGCGCAGCCCGAGGTCGCGGTGGTGCGCGCGTTCCGCTCGACCGTGGTGCGGCTCGTGCTCTTCTACCTGCTGACGCTCGCACTGGTGCTGGCGATCGTGCCCTGGACGGCGGCCGGCATCGAGGAAAGTCCGTTCGTCAAGGTGATGCGCGCGCTGTGCGTGCCCGCCGCCGCCGGCATTCTCAACTTCGTGATCCTGATCGCGGCGCTCTCGGCCATGAACAGCCAGCTCTACATCACGACGCGCATGATGTTCAGCCTGGCGCGCGCCGGCCATGCCCCGCGGCGCTTCGGCACACTCAGCGGTCGCGGCGTGCCGCTCAACTCACTGCTGCTCTCGAGTCTCGGCATCTCGCTCGCCACCGCGCTCAGCGTGATCGCGCCGCAGAGCTCCTTCATCCTGATGGTGGCGATCTCGTCCTTCGGCGCCCTGTTTACCTGGATGATGATCTTCGTCACGCACTACTACTTCCGGCGCAGGCGCGAGGCGAGCGGCGCACCGCCGCCGCGCTTCCGGATGATCGGCTTTCCCTATACCACGCTCCTCGGGGCGGCCCTCATGGCGGCGGTGCTGATCACCACGCCGTTCACGCCGGCGTTTCGCCTGACGCTGGCTTTCGGAGCTCCGTTCCTCGCCGCTCTCGCGCTGCTCTACCGCCTCCGGTACCGCAGGCCGGCCCCGGCATCGCGCGGGACTTGAGCGCCCCGTCGTCCCATGGTCTTCAACTCACTGACCTTCATCGCGTTCTTCGGCTGCGTGCTGCTGCTGCACTCGCTGCCGTTCGGCTGGACCACGAAGAAAGTCAACCTGCTCATCGCCAGCTACCTGTTTTACTCGGCGTGGAATCCCCCCTTCGTGATCCTGCTGTGGGTGTCGACGGTCGTCGACTGGTACGCCGCCCAGGGCCTCGTCAAGGCGCGCCGTCAGGCCGCGCGCCACGCGTGGATGCTGCTTTCGGTGATCGCCAACATCGGGATGCTGGGCTTCTTCAAGTACGGGCAGTTCCTGCTCGAGAACTTCACCGCCCTGATGTCCGCGCTCGGCATCGCGTACAGCCCAGCGCACTACGACATCGTGCTGCCGGTCGGCATCTCCTTCTACACCTTTGCCACCATGTCCTATGTTCTGGACGTGTACCTGCGGCGCGCGCTGCCGGCGCAGAACCTGCTCGATTACGCGCTGTTCGTCACGTTCTTCCCGCACCTCGTGGCGGGTCCGATCATGCGCCCCACGGAGCTCGTGCCGCAGTTCGCCGCGCCGCGCCGCGCCACGGCGCAGCAGCTGCGCTTCGGGCTCGCGCTCATGACGATCGGGCTCTTCAACAAGATCGTGCTGGCCGACAGCTTCCTCGCCAACGTCGCCGAGCGCATCTACGACGGCGACAGGACCCCGGGAGCGCTCGATGCCTGGGCGGGCACGCTCGCCTTCAGCGGCCAGATCTTCTGCGACTTCGCCGGATACTCGACCACGGCGATCGGCGTCGCGCTGTGCCTCGGTTTCGCGATGCCCGACAACTTCCGCTTCCCCTATGCGGCGGTGGGCTTCTCGGACTTCTGGCGGCGCTGGCACATCACTCTGTCCTCGTGGCTGCGCGACTATCTCTACATTCCGCTCGGCGGCAACCGCCACGGCCCGCGCCGCACCTACGCGGCGCTCATGACGACCATGCTGCTCGGCGGGCTCTGGCACGGCGCGAACTGGACCTTCGTCGCCTGGGGCGGGCTGCACGGCGTGTATCTCGCGGCCGAGCGGGGCCTGCGCGCGCGCTTCGCCAACTATCGGCCGGGACCCGTCGTGTTCGTCGCACTCGGCCTCCTCACCTACACTCTGGTGAACCTCACCTGGGTGTTCTTCCGCGCCAAGACCTTCGCCAAGGCCTGGCTCGTGCTGCGCGGCATGCTGGGACTCAACGGCGCTGCCAAGCCGATCCTGCCGACTTTCAGCCTGGCGGTAGTCGCAGTGATCGTCGGCGGCATCGTGCTCACGCACTGGCTGATGCGCGCGCGCACGCTGGAGTCCGTGATCGCACGTGCGCCGGCGGCGGTGGTGTGCGGTGTATGGGCGCTGCTCTTGTTCGCCATCGTCACCGTCCAGGGGGCAGGAAGTGCCTTCATCTACTTCCAGTTCTGACCGTGCCGAGCGCGGGGGCCTGCGCGGCGCTTCCGACCGCTACGCGCGGCAGACCGCGGCCGACCGGCCGGGCATCGCGCAGCCGGTGCCGGCGCGGCCGGTGCCCGAGCAGCCGTGGGGGCGGATTCTCGCCGGCGCGCTGCTGCTCGCCGCGCTGCTGCTCGGCGGCTGGGAGCGGTACTGGCGCGACTACGGAGTACATCCGGCGATCGCCAACACGGAGGGCCTGTGGGCCATCCAGCGCCGGCGCCTGGATTCGGGCGAGGGTGACGCCACGGTGCTGCTCGGCTCCTCGCGCCTGTACTTCGACCTGCAGCTGCCGGTGTGGCAGCGCCTCGAGGGGCGGCGGCCGATCCAGCTGTCGTTCGAAGGGACCTCGCCCCTCACCGCGCTCGAGGATCTGGCGGGCGATTCGAAGTTCACGGGCCGTGTCCTGGTCGGCGTTGCGCCTGATCTGTTCTTCTCGGGCTTCGGGCTGCACAACGGCGCGCCGCGCTATGCGAACAAGGAGTCACCTTCGCAGCGCATCGGCCAGTGGCTGTCGATGCACTTCATCGAGCCGTACTTCGCCTTCGACGACCCGGACTTCGCGTTGCAGACCGTGCTCGCGCGGCAGCCGTGGCCGGAGCGGCCCGGCAACAAGTGGTTCCTGAGAGTGCGCAAGCTCGCGGAGGTCGGGCCCGACCGCAACGCGCACCTGTGGAGCAAGGTCGGCGACGATCCGCAGTACCGTGAGCTGACGCGCCGCATCTGGCGGCAGGACTTCCAGCCCTCGCCGGACGACCCGACGCCGGCGGAGGCACTGAAGACCGAGAAGGAGCAGATCGGCCGTGCAGTCAGGGCGGTCGCCGCGCTGCGCGCGCGCGGCGTCAAGGTGCTGTTCGTGCGCATGCCGAGCATCGGCGAGTTTCTGGCCTACGAGAATCGCGGATTTCCGCGCCAGCGCACCTGGGACGCGCTGCTGGCCGCGACCGGGGCTCCCGGGATTCACTTTGAGGATTACCCCGAGCTGCGCCCCGATCGGCAGGGCTACTATCTTCCCGAGTGGTCGCACATGACGCGCGCCGACGGCGAGCGCTTCACGGCGGCGCTGTACGGGATCATCGAGCGGGATTTCTGGGGCCCCGGCGCGAGCGCCGCGACCGCTGAGGCGCCGGCCGCGGCCGCCGCGCACTAGGCGCTCACGAGGGGTTCTTCACCCAGCCGCGCGGCTTCCGGTTGAAGCCGACGTGCACGTCGACGAGCTTCTTGCCGCAGCGGCAGCGGAATCGCGCGATGATTTTCGCGACCGGCTCGTCCCAGCCGGCGCGGCAGTGGCGTGCAAGAAATGCCGGCGTCAGCTCGCGCGAATGCCGGCAGTGGCGGCAGGTCACGACGATCACGTAGTCGCCGAAGTGATCGCGCAGCCGCTCGACCGAATTCCACGGGAGCATGGCACAGTGTGAGCATGCCGCCCGGCGTGCGTCCAACCAGTGCTACAGTGCGTGCGGTACTGTTTGCGGCATTGCCGGCCTACTTAAGCACATGTGCGGTAAGTACATCCTGGCCCAGGCGGCCAAGGCCGAGCGCGCCCTCGGCATCCGGCGCTCGCGCTGGGAATACCCGCCGAGCTACCGGGTGCTGCCCACCGAGCAGGTTCCGGTCGCGGTGTTGGATCACGGCGAGCGTGCCGCGGCGATGATGCGCTGGGGGCTCATTCCCTTCTGGGCTCACGGGGTGCCGCTCAAGGCCTCGACCATCAACGCCAGGGTGGAGCGCATCGAGACGGCACCGAGCTACCGCGATTCCTGGCAACGCGATCAGCGCTGCATCTTCGTCATGGGGGGCTTCTACGAGCCGCACGTGAATGCGGACGGCTCGCGCGATCAGTTTTTCCTGCAGCTCGCCGATCGCGAGGTGTTCGGGGTCGCGGGGCTCTGGGACCGCTCGCGGCAGAGCGACGGCACCTGGATACATTCCTGCGTGCTGATCACCGTGCCCGCCAACCGTCTGCTGGCCGGGATCCACAACGAGAAGCCGCGCATGCCGGCGATTCTCGCCGAGGAGGATCACGAGGCCTGGCTCGCCGGAGCTAAACCCGAGGCGAGAGCGTTGCTCAGGCCCTATCCGGATGAGCTGATGGTCGGCTGGCAGGTCAGCCGGCGCGTCAACAATCCGCGACTGCCGAACGATGCCAGCCTGATCGAGCCGTCGACTGGAACTCCCCCGCGCGCCGGCCCGCCCCCGAGGGGCGAGCCGGCAAGCTGAGTCACTGCCGCGGCGTGCTCAGAAACGCTGCGAGAACTTGAGCCCCAGCGTCCGCGGGACCGCCGGGATGATGTACACCTGATTGTCGTGGAGCGGATTGATGTTGGCGAAGCGCGTGAACTGTGCGCGCTTGTCGCCGCAGTTGTCGCAGTACATCTCGACGCTGAAGTTCTTGACGCTGGCGCCAACCGAGAGGTCCAGGATCCCGTAGGCCGGCGCCATGCCGAGGATGTTGGAGGCCGGAACCTGCAGCTGCTGGGCCGTCTGCGTCTGGTAGACATAAGCGGCCTGTGCCCAGGGGGTGACCTCGCTGCTCGAGGCGAAGGTATAGCGCGCGACGACGTTACCCTTGAACTTCGGCACTACCGGGAGATTCGTGCCGGCAGGCGCGAGCGGTCCGATCCACACGCCGCCCGGCAGGAAGGGTGAGGCCCCTTTCGGGTTCGGGCCTGGGCAATCGGTCACCCCGGAGGTGCCGCAGTAGTTCTGCGTCAGCACCGGATCGAGCCAGGTCAGGTTGGTGGTGACCAGCAGGTGGTCGGTGGGTGCGACCTCGAGCGTGTTCTCCAGGCCCTTGATGCGGGCGTTGCCGCCGTTGGCGATCGCTGTGATGCTCGGGGGCACGAGGAACGAGAACTGGAAGTCCTTCCAGTCCTCCCAGAACAGCGCGCCGTTCCAGCGTACGCGGTGGTCCATCCACTGGGTCTTCCAGCCCAGCTCGTAGTTGGTGAGGTAATCGGCCTTGTAGGGCTGCGCGCCGTTCACGCGGTTCACGCCGCCGGGCCGGAAGCCCTTGGAGTAGGTGGCGTAGAGCATCGCGTCGGGCGTCATTCGGTAAGTGACGTTGACGCGCGGCACGGTGCCGGTGTCGCTCACTTCCTGCGCGACGTTCTGGCAGGGTGCGCCGGTCAAGCCTCCGCCGATCGGCGGCGCGAAGCACTTCGACTGGCCGTCGCCCGAGGGGGAATAATTCGACGAGTAGCCGAAGAAACCCTCGAGCGAATTATCGTACTTGTAATAGCGCAGCCCACCGGTGAGCGACCACTGCGAGTTGATGTCCCAGGTCACCTCGGCGAAGGCCGCCTGGTCGCGATCGACGCGTTGCTCGTCGGTCAGCCAGATCGCGTTCGGGTAGCCCGGGATCGAGAGCGCAGGGTCGAAGCCGTTGGGCTGGTTGCCGAACACGCTCGTGTAGCCGAAGCCCGGCATGGTGTAGAGCTGCCAGATATTGTGCAGCTGGCGCTGGATGAAGAGGCCCACCGTCGCCCGGACCGGCTTGTCGGCCGGGGTCGTGAGGCGCAGCTCGTGGCTCCACTTCTCGAAGTAACCGGCGCCGAGCACGAACTCCTGCGGCATCACCGGCAGTCCGTTGGCGCCGGTCCAGTAGGCGCCCGAGCCGAACAGGCGGTCGTAGAACACGGAATAGTCGCTGTACTCACCGATGGTGTGCGAGGTGCGCTTGAAGTAGCCGCCCGCATACACCAGGTCGAAGTTGTTCATCTTGCCTTCGACCGTCAGTGCGGCCTGATACCAGGAGTCCGAGGTGGTCTCGGGACCGAAGTGCGCGACCTGCAGGTCGCCGACTCCCGGGTCGTAGCCGAAGAAGCCCTCGGTGCTGATGCTCTGCGCCATGACCGACGGGGTCACGGTCCAGTTGTCGGCGAGGTCGAGCTTCAAGGCCCCGCGGCCGCCATGGGTGTCGACGCCGTTGTAGTTGGGCGCTACGGAGGTGGCGTTGCTGATCGAGCCGGCGCCGACCGGAGCGACCGTCGGACAGGAGGTCGGATTCGGTACCTGGCCGGCCCAGGTCGGGAAGGTGCGCACGCCGTTCACGATGCAGGCACTGCGGTTGGTTCCTGCCACGTTGCTGATGTAGCCGGCGTCATGCTCGGCCCAGCCGACCAGGCGCACCGCGGCGATGGAGCTCAGCGGAATGTTCACGAAGCCTTCGGCTTCCCAGCCGGTGCCGCCGTCGGTCACCTGGTTGCCCTGCAGGTCGTAGCCGGCGGAGAAATGGCTCGTATCGGGCTTGTTGGTGATGATGCGCACCGTGCCCGACTCCGAGCTCGCGCCGAACAGAGTCCCCTGCGGCCCCTCCAGCACCTCGATGCGCTGCACGTCGTAGATATGCATCTCGGGCGTGCCGTCGATGGTCGTGACCGGCAGCTCGTCGAAGTACACGCCAACGCTCGGCTGCGAGCCGGAGTGGTTGCCGTCGCCGCCGCTCACGACGCCGCGGATGTAGATGTGCGAGTTGCCGGGCTCGCCGTTGCCGCCCTCACCCTGGCCGCGCACATAGGAGACGCTCGGCGTGTATTTCACGTAGGCGTCGATGTCCGTGATGCCGAGCTGGTCGAGCTTCGCGCTGTCGAATGCCGTGACGCTGATCGGAACGTTCTGCAGGTTCTCGGCGCGCTTCTCGGCCGTCACCACGATCTCTTCGAGGCCGCCACCGCTCTCCGCCGATCCCTGGGCCTGGGGGGCATCGGCGTAGGCGGCGGGCACGGCCGCAAGTAGCGCGGACGCAACAGGAATACCCCGGCGCACGAGCCGGCTGTGCTTTAGCGACTGATCGCGCGCTATTTTCCGACGTCGACTACGTGTCATGGCCGCCCCTCAATCTGATTAATGGTTGTGGTAATCGCGCAGCGCTCCCCGGGTTGCAAGGGTACGCGAAGCGCGCAGATTTTAAAATGAGGCGGACAGGCCGGGATAAGCCGCAAGGACCGGACCGAGCGCTGACTTGAGAGGCTCGAGCCACGGCTCGTAGTGTCGCCAGTGTTCAAGGGCGTCACGGAAGATCGGTTGACGAACCTGCTCGGAGCTCGCCGTGCGTACGGCGCGCTCGTTTTCGTAGAACCGGAGGCACTGCTCCTCGAACGGCAGGCCGCAATAGGCGAGCAGGCGCCGGACCTCCGCTTCCGTGTCTCCGACCATCGTTTCGTAGAACACGCGATGCACCCGTCCGGGGAGTACTGCATCAAAGTGGTGCATCAGTTTTACGTAGTCGCGGTAATAGCGACCGAGGTCCTCCAGGGCGTAGGTGAAGCTCTGCCCGCGTGCAAAGTGCTGCTTGAAGCACGAGAAGCAGCAGCCGAGCGGGTGCCGCCGGGCATCGATGATGCGGGCGTTGGGCAGGATGAGTTGAATGAGCCCGACATAGAGGCAGTTGTTCGGCAACTTGTCCACGAAGTAGGGTGCCGAGGTCCGTCGCCGCGTGCGCGTGCGCGCGAGATAGCGCTCGCCGAGCTCACGAAGCTCCGCGGGACCTAAGGCTGCAAGCGCTGCGAGGAATCCGACCCCTTCTTCAGAGGCGTGCCACGCGGCAATCTCGCGCGCCAGCATGGGAATGTCCGGCAGCTCCATGGTGCCTTCGACGAGTGAATGGCTCGCGAGGATCTGCTCGATGAGGGTCGATCCGGAGCGTGGCAGCCCGACGATGAAGATCGGGTCGGGGGCGTCGCTGCCGGCGCCGGCGCGCGCGGCGAAGAACTCCGGCGTGAAGAGCGCCGTCGAGCGCTCGACGAAGCTCGTGTTGTCCGCCGCACTGTAGGGGTGCGTGGCGCGACGCAGCGCGTTGCCCTGCGCGTAATGCACGAAGGACTCCTCGTAGACGCTTGCGTCCTCGAGCGCCTTGCCGAGCGCGAACTCAAAGTGCAGCCGGTCCTCGTCGGCGAGATCGGCGCGCGCGAGTGCGGCATGCATCGCGCGCACGTCGGCGTCCGAGAAACGGAAGGTCTTGAGGTTGGCAAGACTCCAGTAAGCCTCACCGAGCGTCGGCTCGAGCGCTATCGCGCGCTGGTACGCCGCGATGCCCTCGGGCAGCCGGCCGGCGGTCCGCAGCGAGTGTCCGTAGCTCATCCATACCTTGGACTGCTGGGGAAACTCCCGCAGCACCGCCTCGTAGATGCGGATCGAGCCGAGATAATCGCCCAGGTTGGCGAGCACCGCGGCGTGGAGGTTCCGGTACCCGGGGTTGCGCGGCTCCGTGGCGAGCAGCCGCTCGACGTGCGGCAACGCGAGGTCCGCCTTCCCCTGGCGGTTGAGCACCAGGGCGTAGTTGTGGCGTGCCGGATCGAAGCCGGGGGCGAGCTCGAGGCAGCGTTCGAGCAGCTGCTGCGCGTCCTGGTAGCGCTCGATGCGGCCCGCGACCTCGGCCAGCATGCGCAACGCCGCGATGTCGGTCGGGTAGGCCTTGAGGTGAGCGCGCAGGCGCGCCTCGGCGACCGGCAGGTCATTCCTGACGAGCGCGCTCGCGGCGCCGAGCAGGCGCGGGTCGCGGGTCGCGGACTGAAGATAACGCGCCCGCGCCTCGTCCGCACCGGCGGCATCGCCCTGCGCGTCGAGCTGGTCGGCCAGCGCCCGCCAGGCATCCGCCGAGTCGGGCTTGAGCAGCAGCGCGCGCCGCAGCGCGGCGATCGACTCGGCCGTACGGCCCGCCTCGCCGAGCGCGATACCCAGCTCGAGCTGCGCAGGGGCCATGCCTGCCTGCTCGCGTGCGAGCGGCTCGAGGATTCCGAGCGCCGCGTGAGTGCGGCCGCCGATGCGGTACGCGGCGCCGAGAATCAGCCGCGCCAACGGGTGTCCGGGCGCGGCCTTGAGGATCTCGAGCGCCTGCTCTGCGGCCAGCCCCGCGTCCCTGGCCAGCAACTGCCGGGCGTGACCGAGCGCGACCTCGACGGTACCGACCGGCTGCGACGCTTCACCCACTCCCTGACACCTGCGCGGCTCTCTTGGCCACGAGTGTAGTGGCGCCCGCCCCGATGATCTACGATAGCTGCGTCCCAAGGTAGCGGCGCAAGATAATAAGGAGAGCTCGAGGCCCGTGCGCCTGTCCCGGCGTCAACTGATAGCCGTCGCCGCCGTGGCGGTGCTGCTTTCCGTGTACGCGGCCTTGGGCTTTCTCGCCGTGCCGCGGATCGTGCGTGGGGTGGCGGGCGACCTCGTGCGTAGCCACTACGGCCGCACGCTCAGCATCGGCGACATCCGTTTCAATCCCTTCACGCTGAACCTCGACGTCACCCGCGTGGCATTGCCGGATGCCGACGGTCAGACGATGCTGGCCTTTGAGCGGTTGCACGTCGGCCTGCAGCTCGCGAGCCTGTGGCGCCTCGGACCGAGCTTCAGCGAGATCCTGCTCGAGCATCCCTACGTGCGTGCCGTGCTGCGCCCGGACAAGGCACTCAACCTCGCGGATCTCGGCAAGGACCTTGCCCCGGCGCCGCCGCAACCGCCGAAGAAATCCGCCCCGGTGCGGCTCTACATCGGCCGCCTGGCGGTTGTCGGTGGCACCACGAGCTTCGAGGACCGCACCCGCCCAAGCCCCTTCCGTGCCGACTTCCAGCCGATTGCCTTCGAGCTGCACGACTTCAGCACTACCGCGGCGACCGGCGACGCCTACACGCTTCACGCGATTTCCCCACAGGGCGCGCTGCTCGACTGGAGCGGCACGCTGCACCTGGAGCCAGTGGCGTCGCAAGGGAGATTCTCGATCACGGAGGTCAAAGCGCAGAAGGTGTGGAGCTACCTGTCCGCGATCCTGCCGTTCGAGATCGATTCCGGAGTCATCGCGCTCAACGGCGATTACGACCTGAGCGCCACTGCCGCGGGTCCGCTCGGATTCAAGCTCAACGTGCGCGCTGCGACCGTATCGGGCCTCGGTGTCCGGCCGCAGGGCGGGAGCGAGGACTACGTGTCGCTCGCTCGCATCGAGGTCGACGACACGCGCGTCGATTTCGGACGGCATGCCGTGGACGTCGCCAAGGTGCAGCTCTCGGGCGGCGAGATCAAAGCATGGCTCGGCGAGCAGGGGCGCCTCAACCTGCTCGAGCTGGCCGGTGGGCCGGCGCCGGCTGGCCCCAGCGGTCAGCCTGCCTCCGACGCACCCGTGCCTGCGGCCCCTGCGCCGGCAGCACCCGGCGCTGCAGCCTCCGCGTGGACGGTGTCGGTACCGGATATCTCGGTCGAGAGTCTCAAGGTGACGGCCGAGGATCGGCAGGCGCAGCCCGTGGCGACCGTGGTGCTGGACCCGCTCAACGTGCACGTCGCGGGATTCAACCTGGCACCCGACGACGTGGTCGATATCCAGCTCGACACGGCCGTCAACAGCTCGGGCAAGGTCAGCGCGCGGGCCCAGGCGGCGCCGCGCTCCGGTGGCGTCACGGCGCACGTCGAGGCCGAGCGCGTGCCGCTCACGGCTCTGCAGCCGCTCCTCGCGCGGTACACCTCGATGACTCTGCTCAAGGGCGAGCTCGGCACCCGCCTCGACATCGAGCGCGGCGCGGACGGCTCCCTCGGCGTGAAGGGCGATACGCGCATCGCGGACCTGAGCACGGTGGACAACGCGCTCCAGAAGGACTTCATCCGCTGGAAGGATCTGCGCATCAAGAGCGTCAACTTCCGCTCGCAGCCCGCGAGCCTCCGGATCGGCAGCGTGACGGCGCTCGAGCCCTACGTGCGTATGATCATCGCGCCCGACCGCAGCGTGAACATCACGCAGGTGCTGACGGCTCCGGGTGCGAAACCACCGGCCGCAGCGCCCACGACGTCTGCCGCCCCGGTCGCGGCCAGCGCGCCGCCCGCGCCGAAGGCGCGCTCTCGCAAGGGCAAGCTCTCCGCAGCTTCCCCGGCCGCGGCTCCGGCCGCCCCGCTCACGCCCTTCCCGGTCTCGATCGGCGCTTTCAGGATGGTCAACGGCTCGGCCGATTACACCGATCTGTGGATCAAGCCGAGCTTTTCGCTCGGCATGCAGGCGCTCAACGGCGCGGTCACCAGGCTGTCCTCGGATCCCGCCTCGCGCGCGAAGGTGCAGCTCGATGGGAAGCTCGCGAGCTACTCCCCGCTGCACATCGCCGGCGAGGTGAACCTGCTCTCGGCGGCGCTCTACACGGACATCACCCTGAGCTTCAAGGATCTCGATCTGCCCATCGTCAATCCGTACTCCGGCTATTTCGTCGGTTACAAGATCGACAAGGGCAAGCTCTCGGTCGACGTGTCCTACGAGATCGAGGAGCGCAAGCTCAACGCCTCGCAGCACTTCGTGGTCGATCAGCTCGAGCTCGGCGATCCGGTCGAGAGTCCCGAGGCCGTGCACCTGCCGCTGAAGATCGCGGTCGCACTCCTCAAGGACCGCAACGGCGTGATCGACTTGCCGTTGCCGATGTCCGGCTCGCTCGATGACCCGGAGTTCAGGATCGGTCCGATCGTCTGGAAAATGTTCGTCAACCTGATCGGCAAGATCGTGACGGCGCCGTTCGCGCTCCTCGGCCACCTCTTCGGCGGCGGCGAGCACCCGAATATCGTGGAATTCGCCGCCGGCAGCGCCGTGCTCAGCCCGCCGGCGCAGGATCAGCTCGCCGCCTTGAGCAAGGCGCTGAAGGAGCGCCCGCAGCTGAAGCTCGACGTGCCGATCGTCGCCTCGGCCGGAATCGACCGGCCGCAGCTGGCGCGTGAGCGGCTGCACGCTGCGCTGGTGGCGCGCGTGGCGGCCAGCCGCGCGGGCCGCAAGAACCCGGAGGAAGCCGCGGAGCTCACCCTGGCGGACCCCGACAAGCACCTGCAGCTCCTCATCGAGGAGTTCCGTGCGCGGCTCGGCAAGGACGCGGCACTGCCGGCTTCGGTCGCGGCGGTCCAGGCCGCAAAGAAGGGCGAAATCCCGGATGTCGATGCGGCTGTCGCCGACCTCGAGGCCGCGCTCGTCAACCACATCGAGGTCCCAGACTCAGATCTCGATGCCCTCGGTCGGGCACGTGCCCAGGGGATCCAGACCGCGCTCCTCGCCGGCGGCCAGATCGATCCCGCGCGCGTTTTTATCGTCAACGCGGCGCCCAAGCCCGATTCAGGCGACACCGTCAAGGTCGAGTTGGCCGTGCACTGAGGGAGAGTGTGCCGTGAACGCAGCGCAGTCGGACAAAGCCGGGCGCTTCCGCGCGCTCCACGAGCGCTCCGGCGCTTTCGTCATTCCCAACGTATGGGACGGCGCCTCGGCGTGTGTGATGGCGGGACTTGGGTTCGAGGCGCTCGCCACCTCGAGCTCGGCGTGCGCGGCGACGCTCGGCAGGCTCGATGGGCAGATCACGCGCGACGAGGCTCTGGCGCACGCGCACGGGATCGTCACCGCCTCGCAGCTGCCGGTGTCGGCCGACCTCGAGCAGGGATTCGGCGACGCGCCGGAAGCGGTAGCCGAGACCATCCGGCGGGCGGCGGCGGTGGGGCTCGTGGGCGGGTCGATCGAGGATGCGAGCGGCAATGCGCGTGCGCCGATCTACGATTTCGATCTCGCGGTCGAGCGCGTCGTGGCTGCGGTCGAGGCGGTCCGCGAGCTGCCGTTCCCGTTCACGCTCACGGCGCGCACCGAGAACTATCTCCACGGCCGCCCCGACCTCGACGATACCGTGCGGCGTCTCCAGGCTTTCGAGCGCGCGGGCGCCGACGTGCTGTTCGCACCCGGGTTGCCGGACCTCGCCGCCGTGCGCGCCGTCTGCCAGGCGGTTCGCAGGCCCGTCAACTTCATGGTCGGAATCCGCGGCCGCTCCTTCAGCGTCGCGGAGCTCGCCGCCGCCGGGGTCAGGCGCATCAGTCTGTCGACCTCGCTGTATCGCGCCGCCATCACCGGGCTGTGCGCCGCCGCGCGCGAGGTCAATGAGTCGGGGACTTTCGGCTACCTGGAGACGATCATGAGCGGCAACGATCTCGCGGCCTACCTCAAGAGCTCGCGTGCCTGAGCATCGCCGGGCTGCGCCACGGGCTCGCCCCGGCTACGCCGGTACCCTGTCCCCGGGGACGGCGCTGCCGGCCCACTCGAGGAAACGCGCGGCCGCGGCCTCGCCCTCCGCGGGCGCCCAGGGAGCAAACTCGGAAGCGGTGGCGGGGTCGTACGGACCCTGCTTGACCTCGAGGAACGTGGTGGCGTCGGCTTGGACGATCACCGTGTGCCAGACTCCGGGGCCATTCTCATAAGCGATGTTGCCTGCGCCCGCGCCGAAGGCATAGCGAGCCGAAACGCGGCGTGCGTCGTCGAAGACGATGAGATCCAGGCCGCCACGCACGATGAGCGCCAGCTCGGCGCGGGTCGTGTGCCGGTGCGGACGGAAGTACGAGCCGCGATTCGCGACGACGAGATAGCGCTGCACCAGGTCGGCCGCGGAGGCATGCAGGTTGTAATGGGTGCGTCCGCGCGGGCTCGCCGCGGCAGCCGCCGCCAGCTCCTCGAGCAGCTGCGCGGATATCAGTTTCATGCGGAGCGTGCCGCTTCCTCCGCCGCCGTGAGCTCGGGCGCCGGCGGGGCGCGGTGCCGGACCTCGGGCAGGAACCCGGCCAGCAGCCCGATCAGCGGCAGGAAGGCGCAGATCTGGTAGACGGCATCGATCCCGTAGTGGTCGGCGAGCTTGCCGAGCACCGCGGCGCCCACGCTCCCCATGCCGAAGGCCAGCCCGAAGAACAGTCCCGCCACCGCGCCGGTGCGCCCGGGAAGCAGGTCCTGGGCGTAGACCACGATCGCCGGGAACGCCGAGGCGATGATCAGCCCGATCGGCACCGTGAGCACGCTGGTCCAGAACAGAGTCGCATGCGGCAGCAGCAGCGTGAACGGCAGCACGCCGAGGATCGACACCCAGATGATCTTCTTGCTGCCGATGCGATCGCCGACGGGACCGCCGACGAAGCCGCCGATCGCGGCCGCCGCGAGGAACAGGAACAGGTGCAGCTGCGCACTGCGCACCGACTGATGAAAGTGGCCGATGAGATAAAAGGTGTAATAGCTGGTGATGCTGGCGAGGTAGAAGTACTTGGAGAAGATGAGCGCCAGCAGCACCGCGATCGCGCCGGCCACGCGGCGTGGCGAGGCCTCGATGGCGCGGGTGCGCGCCGCGTGCTTGAGGCGCCTGATTCCGTGGGTCTTGTACCAGTGCCCGACGTTGAACAGCACGAACATGCCCAGCAGCGCCACCGCCGAGAACCAGGCGATACTCGACTGCCCGTAAGGCAGCACGATGAAGGCCGCGAGCAGCGGTCCGCACGAGGAGCCGAGGTTGCCGCCGACCTGGAATACCGATTGCGCGAGTCCGTGCTTGCCGCCCGAGGCCATGCGCGCCACGCGTGAGGATTCGGGGTGAAACACCGACGAGCCGGTGCCGATGAGCGCGGCCGCGAGCAGCAGCAGCGGATAGTTGCCGGCGAAGGCCAGCAGCAGGAGTCCCGCCAGACTGAAGGCCATGCCGGTGGCGAGCGAGTAGGGGCGGGGGGTGCGATCGGCCATCGCCCCGACCAGCGGCTGCAGGAGCGAGGCCGTGAACTGGAAGGTGAACGTCAGGAGTCCGATCTGACCGAAGCTCATCTGATAGCGGCTCTTCAGCATCGGGTAGAGCGCCGGCAGCAGCGACTGCATCATGTCGTTCAGCAGATGGCAGAAGCTGATCGCCGCGAGGATCGCGACGGCGGTGCGGCCGGCTGGGTGCGCGCCGCTGAGTCGCGGGGCGGATTCGTTCAAGGTGTCGGGGCTCCGGTCGGGTGCGAGGCGCAATTGTCCACCGAGCGCCGCCCGCGGCCAATCTCCCGGAATGGGAGGGGCCGCGTCGCTCGTGCAGCCCCCGGAGGCGGTGAGGCGCCCGGGGCGCGCGGCGGCAGCGGCCACGCCCACATGGCAAGCACGCTCGACCTCATCTAATGTGGCGCCGCAAGGCGAGGAGGGGAGCGCGATGAGAGACCTGACGGAGGGGCCGGTCACCGGACAGCTGGTGGCGATGGCGGTGCCGATCGCCATCGGCATGTTGTTCCAGACTCTCTACCTGGTGGTTGACCTGTACTTCGTGGCGCACCTGGGCGATGCGGCGATCGCCGGCGTCAGCGCCGCCGGCACGGCCATGTTCGTCATCATGGCGCTGACGCAGATGCTCGGCGTCGGTACGGTGGCGCTGGTCTCGCACGCCGTGGGGCGCAAGGACCAGGCCGAGGCCAACCTCATCTTCAATCAGTCGGTGGTGCTGTCGGCGCTCTGCGGAGCTCTGACGCTCGCCGCGGGGTGGCTGCTGGGAGGCGCGTATGTGCGCTCGATGGCCGCGGCTGAGGCGGTTACCGCCGGCAGTGCGTTCCTGTACTGGTACACGCCGGGGCTCGCGTTGCAGTTCGCGCTGGTGGCGCTCGGCTCGGCGCTGCGCGGCACCGGCATCGTCCAGCCGACCATGATCGTGCAGGTGCTCACGGTGCTGCTCAACACCGTGCTGGCGCCGGTGCTGATCGCCGGCTGGGGCACGCATCACCCGCTCGGCGCCGCGGGCGCGGGCCTGGCGAGCAGCATCTCCGTCGCCGCCGGCGTGCTGTTCCTGTGGATCTACTTCGCGCGGCTCGAGCACTACGTGCGGCTGCAGGCACCGCTGCTCGCGCTGCGCCCCGCCGTGGTGCGCCGCATCCTCAACATCGGGCTGCCCGCGGGCGGCGAGTTCTTCATGATGTTCGTGATCATCGGCATCATCTACTGGGTCATCCGCGGCTTCGGCCCCGCGGCGCAGGCCGGCTTCGGCATCGGCGGGCGGGTGATGCAGGCGCTGTTCCTGCCGGTGATGGCATTGGCGTTCGCGGCCCCGGCGGTGGCCGGACAGAATTTCGGCGCGCGCAAGTTCGCCCGCGTGCGCGAGACGTTCCGTGCCACGGCGCTGCTCTCGGCAGCGCTGATGCTGGCGCTGACGCTCGTGTGTCAGTGGCGGCCGCAGGTCTTCATCGAGTTCTTCAGCCGCCAGCCCGAGGTGGTCGAGGTCGGTGCGACCTACCTGCGCATCATCTCCTGGAACTTCCTCGCCACCGGTCTCATCTTCACCTGCTCGGGGCTGTTTCAGGCGCTCGGCAACACCTGGCCGTCGCTGGCGAGCTCGGCGTCACGGCTGCTGACTTTCGTGTTGCCGGCGGTGCTGCTGTCGCGGCTGCCGCACTTCTCGCTGATCGAGGTGTGGTACCTCTCGGTGGCGACGGTGACGCTGCAGGCGATTACGAGTCTCGTGCTGCTGCGGCGCGAGTTCCGCCGCAGACTCGGCCCAGTGCCCGACTCAGACCTGGCCAGCGCCAACCGGCCTGCCGTGTAGCGGGCAAAAGTCGCGCCTTTTGCCCGCGGGCGAGACTCCGCTTCACGGTGGGCCTGCCGCGACGGCCGTAGGCCGGCGCGGCCAATCAACCGCACACTACTTCGGCTCGCTGCCTGGCTTGGGATCCGCCAGGGGGAAGGACTGTGCGCCGGTGGGCGCAGCCGGCGCGGGCGCCGGCGCTCCAGCCGCCGCCGGCCGCGGCGCCGGCGCGGCCGAGGCCTGGCGCTGGCTCTCGGTGCTGGTCGTCACCGCGGCGAGGAAGCGCCGTGCCGACTCGTCATCGCTGCGGACGCTCCCCGACATGATGTCGCCGGCCAGGACCCCGGGCTTCTTGTAGAAGGTGGCGTTGGCATCGTCATCCATCGAGATGACCGTGCCATCGAGCGCCACCCCGACGAAGGCGCCGCGGCTGCGCGAATAGGAGTAGACCTCCGCCTTGAAACTCGCGTCGGTGGCGGCGAGAGCGTCGCGTCCGACCGGACCGGCCGCGACCGAGAGGTCGCCGCCGAGCGTGACTTTGCCGCCGTTGATTCCCTGGACGCCCTTGGGCGTCGTGAAGACGAGCACGATGTCGGTCGACTCCACGCCCCACTGGAAGCCGAAGCTGCCGCCGGTCATCGTGACGAAGATGGGGCTCGAGAAACGCCCATCCTTGTCGCGCACCACCAGCGCGCCATGTCCGCGGCGCCCGCCGAAGAACCACGCGATCTTGGTCATGTCCGGAATCACGGCGATGCCGTAGGCACGCTCGAGCAGGCGATCGGGGATCGCCTGATCGCGCGCGCCGCTGTGCATCTCCTCCAGAACCTGGCTCGCCAGCAGCAGCCTTCCCTCCTCGCGCGCCTGCGCGTGAGTGACGGTGGTGGCCGCGACCAGCGTCAGGCCCGCCAGCGTGGTGAAAAGAGCAGTGCGTGTGCGCATGAGTGACTTCCCCTCCGCTCGCCTCGGGTGCGTCGGCGTTTGCCGACAGGTAATGGCGATCAGCAATGAGCGACAGGAGCGCAGCTTAACCCAGATGCGCCGCGAGCGGAGCCCGGCGGCACGAGACTGCGCGCGTGGCGCATTCAGCGCCGGTTCAGCTCAATACCAGATGGAGACCCAGGCCTCGATCACATTGGCGTCGAGCTTGTAGAGCGGCTCGTTGCCGGCGCCGTACTGGGACGCGAGCAGCGCGTTGCGGAAGTCCTTGTAGTCGATCATCAGGCGGTCGTAGCGGATATTGGCGGTGCTCCTGTGGATCCAACGCACCGGCGAAGAGGAGAATTCGTAGGTGGCGCCGATCCCCGGGGTCCAGCTGTCGAACGATGCGAGCTCGCGGTCGCGCGCCATGAAGTTCGAATAGTTGGCGTAGGGAAACAGGTCGCTGTAGAAGCTGGCGTGGGTCTGCGTGTAGTAGCGCAGGCTCGCATCGAACACCCAGCCCTTCCACAGCGGCCAGGTGTAGTCGGCCTCGAGCGTGTGTCCGGTGACGTCCCAGGTGTCGTGGTAGAAACGGTAGGAGCCGGTGAGCGCGGCGTGCCACGGCAGGTAGTACTTCAGCAGCACCGAGGCGGCGTTGCTGGTGCGGGTCTCCGGGTAGATCTGCGGTGCCAGCGTGAAGCCGACGCCTCCCGGCGACGCGTAGCGTATCTCGCGGTACGGATTGGCGAGAAAGCCCTGGTCGGTGAGGATCTCGTAGTTGAAGTTGGCGAGCAGGTTGCGCGTCAGGATCTGCGTGAGCCCGAAGGTATAGCCCCAGTGATCGGCCCGCTGATGGAACGTCGGATCGTTGATGATCACGCCGTTCTGCTTGATGTCGCGATAGATCTCGTCCCAGGCGCGCTTGTAGCCCAGCGTGATCGTGGTCAGGTCGCCGAACATGTCCTGGCTGAGCGAGTAGTAGGTCGTGCTGGCGATGTAGTCGGGCTCCTTGCTGTAGATGTAGCCCACGCTGTAGGTGGTCTTGCCGTGCAGAAAGTCGGCACCGAAGCTGTTCTGCTTGCGGATCTCGTGGTAGGGGCTCGCGGAGAGCTTCACGTCGATCGAGGCGCTCGAGATCATGTCCTCGTAGTAGTTGTAGGTGAGTGACAGGCTGTCGCCGACCTTCTTGCGGATCAGGACCGAGGGTCCCTGCACCGTAATGTCGCCGCCCGAGTAGGAGTGGTACAGCACATCCGCCTCGTCCTCGGGCAGTACGCCGCCGAGCGCCGGCGCGGCGATGAGGCCGAGCGCGAGCAGCGTGCGGGCGAAGGGCGGCAGGAGGCGGGCGCGGCGCGCGCCCACCCGCGGTGCGGCCAGGCTCAAGCGCGCACCCCGTGCGCCGGCGCCGGGCTCACCCGCATCTTCCTCGCGCCGCCGTCAGTTGCATCCGCAACCGCCTCCGACGGCGCCGGTGGCTCCGTGCGAGCCCTCGCGCGTCTCGAACATATGGTCGCGGTAGCTCGCCGCGATCGAGTTGCGGCTCAGCGCCATGATGGGCTCGGCCAGGTGCTCGCGCTCGTAGGGCTTCACCCACGGCTCGACCGGCGTGCAGCCGGCGAGCGTCCCGAGCAGCGCGAGCGCGGCCAGCAGTGCCGCGGGGACTCGCCCCGCAGCGCCCTTCGACCCGCGCCGCACCGACCGCCGCTCCTGAGCCGCCCGCATCACGCTACTCCCGCACCAGCGTCCGGATGCTGTCGAGATACTCGTTCTCATCGCCCGGCTTGTAGCCCCGGTGCAGCACGCGCACCTTGCCGGCGCGGTCGATGATCACGGTGCTCGGCATGCCGGCGACGTCGTACATCTTGCTGACCCTGCTGTCCTTATCATAAAGAATCGGAAAGCTCACCGGGGTCTGTTTCAGCCATTCGTTGGCCGCGTTCGAGTCCGGCTCCACGTTCACCCCGATCATGGTGAATCCGAGGCGGTTGTACTTCTTGTAGATACTCTCGAGCAACGGCATTTCCTGACGGCACGGGCCGCACCAGCTCGCCCAGAAGTTGAGCATCACCACCTGGCCCTTGTACTGGGCGAGGCTGACGTTCTGCCCGGCGCGCGATCCGAGCATGAACTGTGGCGCCGGCGAGCCGGTGGGGTCGGCCGCGAGCGCGGGCAGCGCCAGGGCGGCGGTGGCAATCATGGCAGCGATTCGATTCCTCATCGTGCGTCCCTCAGATGACTAGAAGAAGACGGTCGCACCCATGCGCGCTTCGAGGTTGTTGGTGAGCTTGGTGACGCCGAGCAGGCTCGACTGGAACACGTGATCCTGCACCGTGACGTGCAGCGCCAGCCAGTCCGTTGGTACGACCCGGTAGCCGCCGCCGAAGTTCACCGTGAACTTCGTATCCCCGGCGAAGTCGGTGGCACCGAAGCCGCCGAGGAGATAGAAAGCGCTCGTCATGGCGATGCCGCGACCGATAAAGGCCTCGCCCGGCAGGAAGTTGTAGCCGAGAGAGAGGTCGTAATACGTGAAGCGCCTCTCAGCTTCGGTAAGCAGCTGAATATTGCCGCCCAGGGTCTCGAAACTGGTCTTTCCGGCGCGCGAGCGGCCCGCCTCGCCCTGGAAGAAGAAGTCCTCGGTGATGTGGTAGGCGGCGGTCACGCCGTAGTCGGCGTTGGTGCCGAAGTCCTCGATGGACAGGGCGCCGTAGAACAGGCCCAGCTCGACATTCCTGCTGGCGATGTGCGGCACCTTGATCGTGCGGCGCTCGACCTGCGGCTCGATGACGCGCGGCGGCGGGGTGCCCTCGTCGGCGGCGCCGGGTGCGGCGCTCCCGGGGGTCGAGGCCTGGGCCTCGGGATTGCTGCCGCCGTGCTTGCCGTGAAACCAGCCGCGCACCGTGGCGCAGCCGGGAAGCAGGGCGAGCGCCGCCGTCAGAAGAAGAACCCGAATCCCAGTTTCCATTCGTCCGCCGCCTCGTTCTCGTTGCGCTTCGTGAAGATGTAATGAGCCTTGTACTCGGCGCGCATGAAAAAGCGCCGCGTCAGGTAGTAACGGATGCCGCCGCCCACATAGGCGGTCTGCTCGGTGCGGTTGCTCGGCGTGACCAGCGTGCCCTTCGGCTCGATGTGGGCGATACCGACGCCCAGCATCAGCAACGGCGACCAGCGCGAATCCGCCGCGATCACGTGCGTGAGGCCGAGATCCCCGGTCTCGCCGTTGGCGAAGCGGCCGAGGAACTGCCCGCCGGTGAGCTCCAGCGCCATCTGCGGGTTGAGCGACAGCGACCAGTAGGCCGAGATCAGGTTGGCGCCACCGTATTCCCCGGCGAACACCCCGAGCTCGTAACGGTGCGAGCTGAAGCCCGCCTGATCGCCGAGCTCGAACTTGAAGGGCGAGCCGTCCGCGAGCACCGTCTTCAGCATGTCGGCCTGGCTCGCCCAGCCCTCGACGCCGTGTTCGGTGCGCACCTTGAACCAGTCGGTGCGGCGGAACAGCACGTCGACGCTCTCATCGCGCGGCACCGCGTGGAACACCGGATAGCCGCGGCCGGGGCCGGTGTGCAGCTGCAGGTACGGCTCGGTGACGAACAGCTGCAGGTACTCGCGTGCCGCGCTCACCGCCGGCAGCAACAGCGCGGCGAGCAGCGTGGCGATGACGACCATGGCCGCGCACGCCGGCCGTTGCGGACGGCGTATCAGACCTTTCCCTTGCTCACATGGGTGCCGCGGGGGCGAACGGGTCGTTGTGGTACTGCGCGCCAATATCCAGCCACTCCGACAGCAGGCGCAGCTCCGCGATGTTCAGCCAACCCGTATGCGACGGGTTGTTGCATCCGGAACCTGTTGCGAAGCAGTTGAAGAACGCGCTCGAGGCCCCGCCATTGGCGCTACCCGCATTCATGAACGGACCGACCGTCGGTCCCGGCTGCCCCATGATAACCGTGTTATGAGGGGTAAGCAGCTGCCCGTAGGAGGTGAACTCGTTGGTGTTCGCATCGACGCTATTGGTCAGGTCGAGATTTCCTGCCGGCGTCTGCGCCGCCCCCGCTGCGTTGCTCGGGTTATGGCAGCCGGCCTGCGAGCAGGTGACGCTGGCCTGGACGCCGTTCAGCATCCCCATGCGCGCCGCGTCCCAGATCGGCTGGATGTGCTGCGGGTAGTTGATGATGATGCGACAGCTGGCGCTCCAGGCCGTGGCGCACAGCGCGGTGGTCGGAATCGCCGGGATCGGGTTGGTCGCATCCGTATAGCTGTAGGTGATCGGCATGGCGGGTGTGGCCTTCGCCGGATCGGTCCAGACGTCCGTGTAGAGCACGTTGATACTCGGCACCATCTGCAGGCACGGCGGCGTGTCGGTCACGCAGCTTGCCTCCGCGCGTGCCTGGGCCATGGTGTCGCCGGGGTTCTGCGGGATGAAGGCGGCGGCCCCCGAGGAAATGGTGTTCGGGAAGGGCGTACCCGCCGTGCCGCCGGCCCACGCCGAAGCGAAGGCGCCCTTGCGGCCGTGCGACACGGGGTTCTGCGCTCCCTGCGGCAGGTGGCAGCCGTTGCACGCGACCGTCTCGCCCGGGATGAGCTGCAGCCATACGCCCTGCGGCGGCGTGATGGCGCGCGCGTTGGCATCGAGGATGCTGAGGCGGAAGGCGACGTTCGCCGGCACCTCGATGTGCACCGAGCCGTCCGGCTCGACCGGGGCGTAGCCGAGGATCTCCAGCATGTTGCCGGTCACGCCGAAGTCGGCATTCGTCAAGGTCGTCACCGTCTTGTCGGGGATCGAGACGGCCTTCTCCAGGCGGATGAAGCGCGCCGGGCGCTGGGCGGCCGGCGTCTTGGCCGGATCGGCGAGGTTCGCAATGTTCACCGCGGCGACGCCGTCGATGTCGTAGACGCTGCGGATGTCGATGACGCCGACGCCGGCGCTGGCGAACGCCGCGGCCTGCCCGATCAGCACGCTGTCCTGGATCACCTGCGGAACGGGCTTGGGCTGCGTCGCCACGACGTCGGTGATCATCACTCCCTCGACCGGGGCCACGATGGGCATCATCGTGCCGTGCACGGGGTCGAGCATCCACAGGCTGTAGAGCGGCAGTGCGCTCTGCGGGTTGGGGTTGGCGAGCGCGGAGCTGGTGCACGGCACGATCGGCGGCGGCGTCTGCGTGGTATCGAGCAGCCGGCACTGCGACCAGCTCACCAGGATGCGGCCGCTGCCGTCCCAGAGCGGATAGGCCGAATTGAAGCGCCCGCCCGGTGAGGGCCCGGGAATCGTGTAGACGTTGTTGAGAGGCGTGGCCTGCGTCTGCGCCGGGCCGGGGTAGCTTGCGGGCGTGAAGTTGAAGGGCGGTCCCTGCAGCGGCTGGCCGTTCTCCACGTAGTGCACGCCGTCGATGAGCGCCAGGTTGCCGCCGTCGTCGACGTCGGTGTACTGGCGGATGAGCGACATGACGCCGCCGCCCTGCATCTCGTGCGGGCGCATGAACTCGACGACGGTCGGCGTGTTGGTGCCCGGCGCCACCGTGCCGGTCAGGTGGCTGTTGGCGCCGTAGTAGAGCTCGACGTCCGTGCCGTCGGGGTTGGCGGTGTAGAGCGACATGGCATCGTGGCCGAAGGCCGCATCCCAGCGGCTGTAGAGCACGCGCCCGCTCTGCAGCACGGTCGCCTGCTGGTCGTGGCTCTGGTTGAAGGTGATCTGGTGGACCCGCGTGCCGTCGGCATTCATCACCTCGAGCACGAAGCCCGGTTGGGTCCCGCCCTGGTCGGCGGCGGACTGGTCATCGAGGGCGATGAACCCCGGCTTGTGCTCATCGAGCAGCACGCCCTGCGAGGTGTCCTGGCGCGTGGTCGAGAACACGATGCGCCCGTCCGGCAGGTAGTGCGGTGATACGTCGTTGACGGTCGCCGGGTCGGGATCGATGCTGGGATCGATGACCGGCGCCAGTGTGTCGGTGGTGATGATGTACTGCCAGATGCGCCAGGACGGCGGGTTCTTCGCCTGCTGGTTCGCGCTCAGCGGGCCGCGCATCGCGAACACCACGCGGGTGCCGTCGGCCGAGACGTCCACGTCCTTCACGTCGTACTTGGCACCGGCGGTGACGCGCGCGGTGATGTTGGTCTCGGCGGCGCTCGCCGAGGCGGTGGCGCGCATGAACAGATCCGTGCCCGGCACCAGGTCGCGCAGGATGCGGATATCGTCCTGGACCAGCACGCCGTTCTTCACCGGCACGGGGCGCTTCACGTAGAAGATCGGGTAGTCGACCGTGGCGGGATCGCCGGCCTGGCTGTTGGCGATGTTGACGCTGCCGCTGCCGCCGGAGCCGTTGCCGGCGCAGGCGGCGAGGGCGAGGGCGGTGACGAGCGCGGGCAGCGGCGCGCCGCGCTGCAGCCGGTCACTCCCCAGGGGCCGTAGACTCGTAAGACTCATACGCACCTTCTGCACCACCGTTTTTCCCTGCGCGCTTCGCGCGCCGCGTATGTAACGTAATTCACCGACACGCCGATTACTTTCGCCATGGCGGCATTCCGTCACGGTACTGACCCCGCGCCGCATGTTCTGCTGAGCTTAAGCGCAGCACTGCCGCCCGAGCCGCTACAGGTAGTCATTCGGGGGAGTGCCCGCCGTGATCTGGCTCGCAGTTTGCCGAGCAATCATCGACGCGAAGCCCTCAGGGCGACAACTGTCGGCGACCAGCGACGTCAGCCAGTTGAGACATTCTTGGGGATTGCGCGGGGCCGTATAGTCGGCTCGCGCTTCAGGGGCATTTGCAGGGAGACGACCAGCGCCATGAACGTCATGACTACAGGCACAGGTCCGGGCCGCGCGCCACGCGCCACGCTCACGGCGTGCACGCTGTTGCTGCTCGCGCAGCCCTTCGCGCCCGCCTACGCGGGCCCCAACGAGCAGGCCAAGCGCATCTACGAGCGCATCGCCGGCATTCCGCCCTCGGCGGCGGAGCTGACGCAGATGACCAATGCGATCTGCGGTGGTGCGTGCGCCGCGGGCGCCGCGGGCGCCGCGCCCGGCAGCGCCAGCCTGGTGCAGGCGGCGGCCGTCGCTACCAGCGCGCCGAGCTTCTACAACGTGACGCTGAAGAACTTCGCGATGCCGTGGACCAACCGCGACGCCACGGTGTTCTCCCCGCTCAATGACTACGTGGCGACTGTGATCGGCATGGTGCGCGACAACGTGCCGTTCAACACCGCGCTGTCGGCCGACATTCTCTACACCAGCAGCGCCTCGGGCCTGCCGGCGCCGTCACCCGCCAACAACAACCACTACGCCACCGCCGAGCAGAACGGCGTCGATCTGATGGCGACCCTGGTGGCGGGCACCCAGTCGGGGGTGTACGGCACGCCGACTGCGGCCACCGCCGGACTCATCACGACGCGCGGCGCGGCCTCCGCGTTCTTCATCAACGGCACCAACCGCGCGATGTTCCGCTTCACGATGATCAATCACTTCTGCAACGACATGCCGACGTTGATGGACACCACGCGCCCCTCGGACCGCATCCGCCAGGACGTGGCGCGCTCGCCCGGCGGCGACAGCCGCATCTTCCTCAACAACTGCGTCGGCTGTCACAGCGGCATGGATCCGATGGTGCAGGCCTTCGCCTACTACGATTTCGACGCCACCGCCGGACAGATGGTCTACACGCCGGGCCAGGTGCAGCCGAAGTACCTGATCAACGCGTTCAACTTCCCCTTCGGCTTCGTGACCCCGGACGACAGCTGGTCGAACCGCTGGCGCACCGGCCCCAACACCGTGCTCGGCTGGGCGGCGGGGCTGCCCGGCAGCGGCAACGGTGCCAAGTCGCTCGGCCAGGAGCTCGCCGCGAGCGCCACTTTCGCCCAGTGTCAGGTCAGCAAGGTGTTCCAGGCGGTGTGCTTCCGCGCGCCGCTGAGCAGCACCGACCTGGCGACCGTCTCCTCGATCACCTCGAGCTTCACCTCCGGCGGCTACAACCTCAAGCAGGTGTTCCAGCAGACCGCTGCCGCCTGTCCGGGGTCGTAAGGGAGCGCCCAACATGCATGCCGACTTGAGTAACGCCATGGACAAGATCCTCGCCCGCCGCACGCTGCAGCTTGCCGCCGCGGCCGCCATGCTCGCCGTCCTCGCCGCCTGCAGCTCCTCGGGGGGCGCACCGACCACGGTGAACCAGCCGGCGAACATCTCGACTGCGCAGCAGTACACGGGTCCCCCTGCGCAGAACGCCGACATCCAGGCGTTCCAGGTGAACCTCTGGCAGAACATCATTCCCTCGAACCGCTGCGGTGGTTGCCACCATCAGGGCGGACAGTCGCCGCAGTTCGCGCGCTCCGATGACGTGAACCAGGCGTACCAGGCGGCGCTGCCGCTGGTGAATCTCACCAATCCCAGCCAGTCCACCCTGGTGCTGAAGGTTGGCGGCGGACACAACTGCTGGGTGGCCGACCCGTCGGCCTGCGCCTCCACCATGCTGGTGTGGATCCAGAACTGGCTCGGCGCCGGCGCCACTTCCAGCACCTCGATCGTGCTGACCGCGCCGCCGGTGCAGGCCGCGGGCGGTGGCAAGCAGTTCCCGGCGGATCCGACCGTCGGCAACCCGAGCTACCAGGCGAGCGTCTACCCGCTGCTCACCAAGTTCTGCTCGGGCTGCCACAACCCGTCTTCGGCCAGCCCGCAGCAGCCGTACTTCGCCGATCCCAACAACATCGACGCCGCCTACGTCGCGGCGCAGCCCAAGATCGATCTCGCGCAGCCGGACCAGTCGCGCTTCTACGTGCGTCTGGCCAGCGAGTTCCATCACTGCTGGCCGACCGCCAGCTCCAACGGCGCGCCCGACTGTCCCGGGAGCGCCGCGGCGATGCTCGCGCAGATCACCGCCTTCGCGAACGGCATCCCCATCACGCCCATCGATCCGGCGCTGGTGGTGTCGAATGCGGTCAGCCTCACCCAGGGTACGATCGCCTCGGGCGGCAGCCGCTTCGAGGGCTCGCTGATCGCCAAGTACATGTTCGAGACCGGCCAGGGCAGCACCGCCTATGACACGAGCGGCGTGACACCCGAAGCGGACCTGACGCTCTCGGGCAACGTCAGCTGGGTGGGCGGCTGGGGCCTCAACTTCGGCATGGGCAGCTCCGCGCAGGCTTCCACCAGCTCGAGCGCCAAGCTGGCCAACCTGATCCAGGAATCGGGTGAGTACTCGATCGAGGCGTGGGCGGCGCCCGCCAACGTCGCGCAGACCGCTGCCTGGATCGTCAGCTACTCGGGCAGCAACACCACGCGCAACGTGACCCTGGGTCAGGCCGCCGTGCAGTACGAGGGCTTCACCCGCTCGAGCGTCACCGACACCAACGGCATGCCGCCGCTCGTCACCACGACGACCAACGGCGCGGCGCAGGCGGCCCTGCAGCACATCGTGCTCACCTACGATCCGGTCAACGGCCAGAAGCTCTACGTGAACGGCGTCTTCACCGGCGACATGGATCCGTCCAAGGGCGGCTCGCTCGCCAACTGGGACAGCAGCTTCGCGCTGGTGCTCGGCAACGAGACCAGCGGGCAGCGGCAGTGGCAGGGCGTCATCAAGATGGTCGCCATCTACAACACCGCGCTCAACCAGACGCAGATCACGCAGAACTTCAACGCCGGCGTCGGCCAGAAGTACTACCTGCTGTTCGGCGTGAGCTCGCTCACCGGCGTGAACCAGTCGTACATCATGTTCACCGCCAGCCAGTACGACAACTACAGCTACCTGTTCTACCAGCCGGCCTTCATCAGCCTGGATCCGAATGCGACCATCCCGGCGAATCTGCAGCTGGCCGGCATGCGCATCGGTGTGAACGGGCTGCTGGCGCCCGCGGCGCAGTCGTTCGCCACGCTCAACACGACGCTCGGCGGCGCGAGCTACAACTCGACCACCGGCCAGCCGCTGTCGCCGCTCGGCACGGTGATCCCGGTGTCCCTGGGGCCTGCCAACGACCTGTTCTTCCTGTCGTTCGACCAGCTCGGCAGCAACACTCATAGCTTTGTCGATCCGCCGGGCATCCCGGTGGCGCCGGTGCCCAACAACACGGCGGTTCCGGACTACGGTGTCGCGACCTACGAGCGCATCAACAACTCGCTCGCGCGCATCACCGGCGTGCCGATCACCGACCAGGTGGTGCAGACGCTGTACATGAGCTCGCAGCAGGCGATGCCGGCGACGCCGCTCATCTCGGCCTTCGTCTCCTCGCAGCAGACCGCGATCTCCGGGCTCGCCAACGCCTACTGCGGCGAGCTGATGGCGAGCTCGAGCCTGCGCGATGCCTTCTTCGGCACCGGGCTCGACTCGAGTCTCGGCGCGAGCGCCTCGGGCTTCTTCGGCGCGAGCGGCAGCGCGCAGCGCGCCATCGTCATCAACGCCCTCGCCAACGGTGCGGTCGGCACCACGGTGTCGCCGCAGATGGCGAGCGCAGTGCAGGCCGAGGTCGACGCACTCCTGACGCGCGTGCCGCAGATCAACGCGGCCGCCACCGTGACGCAGGCGACCGTCGCGGCGTGTACTGCGACGCTGGCCAGCGCCGCCGTGACCCTCCAGTAAAAGGATTTGAGAGGTACTCAAGATGCTGATCCGCAAGCGTCCCCCCCGGCCCACCCCGCCCGGGACTCCCTTCCGGCACGAGAACCACCCGCGCCCGGTGACCCGCCGCGACTTCCTCGCGGCGGGCATGCTGGGCGCGCAGGGCATGGTGATCGGCTCAGCCTGGCTCGGCGCACTGCTCAAGGCGCAGAACGCGCGCGCCGCCGGGCTCGACGCCGACATCTCGGCGCTGCTCGCCCAGGGGCAGTGCAACGTGCCCTCGGGCTCGGGATCGCTGCCTTTCATCGTGTTCGACCTCGCGGGAGGCGCGAACCTGGTCGGCTCCGAGGCGCTGGTGGGCGTGCAGGGCGGCCAGGCGAACTTCCTCTCGACCGCGGGCTACGGCAAGCTCGGCGTGCCGGGCAACATGGTGCCGACCTCCAGCACCTTCGTCTCGAGCGCGCTGGGGCTGCTGTGGCATTCCGACGGCGCGATCCTGCGCGGCATTCTCACCAAGGCCGCAGCCACGACCCAGGCCGGCACCAACGGCGCGGTGATCCCGGCGATGTCGCAGAACGACACCCAGTCGAACACCACCAACCCGATCTACGGTATCGCCGAGGCCGGCGCCAAGGGTACGGTGGTGAACCTGGTCGGCTCGCGATCCTCGGTGTCGGGCGGCAACTCGCAGGCGCTGATGTACACCATCCAGCCCTCGCTGCAGCCGACCACGATCCAGAGCCCTTCGGATGCGATCGCGCTCGCGCCGGTCCCGCCCGGCGGCGGCGCACCCGATCCGCTCGCGATCGCCGAGCTCGAATCGGAGACCCGCATCAGCACCGGCACCGCGCTCTACCAGGGCTCAGGCTCGAGCGGCAGTGAGTTCACCGGCGCGCTCGCAAATCCGAGCGGCAGCACCCCGGGCGTACAGCTCGTCCCCGGCGGCGGCGGGAGCGACGCGGCTCTCAAGAACCAGGTGCGCTGCGCCTACGTAAAGGCCGCCAACACGGCCAACATCTTCGCCGCCGGCCCCGCGGGGCTCGACCCGACCCAGGATCCGCTCATCGTCGGCGGCACCACGCCGATTTTCACGGCGACCGATTTCCAGAATCAGGACGTGCGGATGACCGCCTCGATCATGAAGCTCGTGATCGACGGCTATGCCGGCGCCGGTACCGTTACCCTCGGCGGCTATGACTATCACGACGGCTCGCGTGCCACCGGCGAGACGAAGAACTTCACCGCCGGGCAGATGATCGGCGCCGTGCTCGAGTACGCCGCGCGCAAGAACACTCCGGTGATGATCCAGATCATGAGCGACGGGTCTCTTTCCGCCAACAGCATGGTCGACACCAGCACCGCCGGGCGCAACAAGCTCGGCTGGCAGGGCGACAACTCCGCGGTGGCCGCCACCGTGTTCCTGGTGTTCAGCCCGAATGGCCGCCCGGCGCTGCGCAACGGCGTCGCCGGCCAGCAGATCGGCTACTTCACCTCCGACGGCTCCGTCGTCTCGAGCTCGAGCCCCGCGGCCAACTCCATCAACCAGATCCCCGAGCTCATCATGCTCAACTACATGGGGCTCATGGGGACGGACGCGCAGTTCGCGAGCACCTTCCCGATGCAGGGACTCGGCTCCGCTGCGGCGCTTGCGGCCATGACGGTGTTCGAGCCGATCATCTAGGCGGCGGTCCGCGGCGCGGGCACCTGTCGCCGAGCGCCGACGACGCGGCCGCGGGCAGCGCGGCCGCGAGGCGTTTCGCGGCCTGCTTCGTTGACAGTCCCGAGTGCGCTGTGCGAGGGTTCCCGCGCTTGCGCGCAGCTCGGCTTCACAGCCCGAAGGATCTTCTTTTGAGCTTGCTAAGACCTGACGGTCCGGCGGCGCGTGACCGCCGGTCACGCGTGCGGGTTTTCCTCAAGTGTGCGGCCGCGGCGCTGCTCGGCGCCGGCACGGCCGCGCTCGCGCAGCGCGGCTACGAGCTGATCGCGCGCGCGGCGCCGGATTTCACCCTGCATGCCGTCGCCGGCGGCAACGTGCGCCTCTCGGAGCATCGTGGCGAGGTCGTGGTCCTCTCCTTCTGGAGCAGCGGCTGCGGCACCTGCCGCAGCCAGCTCGACGCCCTGAACCACAGCCTCGCGACCTATCGCTCCGCGGGACTCGAGGTCTACGGGGTGGGCGTCGACGATGAGCCGGAGCACGCGCTGAAGTACGCGCGCGGCATCCCGGTGGCATTCCCGATGCTGCTCGATCCGGACAAGGCGGTGGGCCGGGCCTACCGCGTGGACAATCTGCCGATGACCGTGCTGATCGATCGCAGCGGCACCATCCGCAACGTGCTGCGCGACTTCAGCGCCAAGAGCGACGACATCTACCTGCAGCAGTTGCGGGTTCTGCTGAACGAATGATCGGAACGACCATGCCCGATGCCTGTCCGAATCCCGAGTCCGTGCGTGCCAGTCGTGGCTGGAGGCGCACTGTTGCCGCGCTCGGCTTGAGCCTGCTGGCCGCCGCGCAGCTGGCCGTCGCCGCGGCGCCGCCGGCCCCGGCGCCGCCGGCTGCGACCCCGCCGGCAGCTCCCTCGAGCGATGCGCCGGCGCCGGCGCCCGCGGAGGTCGCGCCCGATACTCGCGGTCTGGACGAGCAGGTGCAGGGGCTGAAAAAGGATGTCGTCGATCTCAACCGCGACCTGTTCATCCTCGAAGAGGAGCTGCTGTTCCCGGCCAACACCCAGGTCGCGGTGTTTCTGTCGGTCGATGTGGGCGATTTCTTCGCGCTCGACTCGGTGCAGCTGAAGATCGATCGGAAGGAAGTCATCAACTACCTGTATACGCCGCGCGAGGTGGAGGCGCTGCTCAAGGGCGGGGTGCAGCGGCTCTACCTCGGCAACCTCAAGGTCGGCCAGCACGAGCTGGTCGCCTTCTTCAGCGGCAAGGGCCCCAACGACCGGCCCTACAAGCGCGGCGCTTCGATCAAGTTCGAGAAGGGCATCGGGGCGAAGTACCTGGAGCTCAAGATCGACGACCGGCAGAGAAAGCTCCAGCCGGAGTTCGAGATCCGGGACTGGGAGTAGCGCTGCCGATGCCGTCGCCGCTGGCACGCGCACTTTGTCTGGGAGCGGCCCTGGCGCTCTCGACGGCGCCGGCGCTCGCGCGGCGCCACGATCCGGAGAAGCTTCCCGAGATCCGCGTCCGCGATCTGCACTACGGCGACGCGCTCTTCTATTACTACCAGCACGATGACATCGAGGCGCTCGCGCGCCTCGCCGCCTACGAGCACTGGAACCGCATGCCGCACCACGCGGAGGACGCGCAGCTCCTGATGGGCGGCCTGTACCTCGCGCTCGGCATGCACAACGAGGCCGGGCGGCGCTTCGAGGCGCTGCTGAAGGATCCGGTACCGAGCGGGGTGCGCAACGTCGCCTGGTTCTACCTGGCGCAGGTGTGGTACGTGCGCGGCTATCTCGACAAGGCGGCGGGGGCGCTCGCGCGCGTCAACGGCCGCATGTCGCCGGAGCTCGAGGCGCAGAAGGAGCTGCTGCTCGGCAACGTGCTCATCCACCAGGGCAAATTCGACGAGGCCATACGACTGCTGACCGCGTGGCGCGGCACCTACACGTGGTCGGCTTACGCGCGCTTCAACCTGGGGGTGGCGCTGGCGCGCAGCAACCGCCTCGGCGATGCCGATCCCTTCCTCACCGGCGTTGGCACCATGCTCGCGGGCACCGAGGAGCAGCGCGCGCTCAAGGACCGCGCCAACCTCGCGCTCGGCTTCGCCTATCTGCAGGCGCAGCAGCCGGCCAAGGCGCTGCCGGCGCTCGAGCGCGTGCGCCTGAACGGCCCGTACTCGAACAAGGCACTGCTCGGCACCGGTTGGGCCGAGGCCGCGCTCGGCGACTATCAGGGTGCGCTCGGACCGTGGATGGAGCTGCGCAGCCGCAACGTGCTCGATGCGGCGGTGCAGGAGTCCTTTCTCGCCGTGCCGTACGCCTTCGGCAAGCTCAACGCCAACGCGCAGTCGGCCGAGTACTACGAGAACGCGGTCGAGGCCTTCGATGCCGAGAACGGCCGCCTCGACGCCGCGATCGGCCGCATCGAGCAGGGCGACATGCTCAAGGGCGTGCTGACGAGCGGCCGCAGCGACGGCGCGACCTTCGGCTGGTTCTGGCAGCTGAAGAAGCTGCCGGATGCGCCCGAGTCGCGCTACCTGTACGCGGTGCTCGCCGGCAACGATTTTCAGGAGGGACTGAAGAACTACCGCGACCTGGTGCACATGAGCGACATGCTCGAGCGTGGCGGCTACGACATGGAGGCCTTCCAGGACATGATCGACACGCGCGAGCACGCCTACGCCGAGCGGCTGCCCAGGGTCGACGCGCTGCTGAACTCGGGCGCGGTCTCGCAGCTGCAGCAGCGCAACGTCGAGCTCGCCGGCCAGCTGCAGACGATCGAGGCCCGCCACGACGTCGCCGCGCTCGGCACCGATACTGAGCGCGACCAGTGGGCACGCATCGAGCGCATCGAGGCCGCGCTCGCCGGCGCGCCCGATACTCCCGAGAACTCGGACCTGCGTCAGCGGCTGGCGCTGGTCAAGGGCGTGCTGCTGTTCCGGCTGAACGACGCCTACAGCGCGCGGCTGTGGGAAGAGCACCGTTCGCTCAAGGACCTGAGCCTGGCACTGCACGAGGCACAGAGCCGCTGGATCCGGGTCGAGCAGGCGCGGCGCAACGTGCCGACCAACACCGGTGAGTTCGCCACGCGCATCGCGGCCCTCAAGGCACGCATCGATGCGCTCACGGTCCGCCTCGCCGCGACCGAGCAGAGCCAGGCCGACTACCTGGCGCGCGTCGCGGTCAACGAGCTCGAGGACCAGAAGGCGCGCCTCGCCACCTATCAGATCCAGGCGCGCTTCGCGTTGGCCGACATGTACGATCGCGCCGCTCATGCCGGCGCCGCACCGGCCAAGGCGCCCGCGGCCGAGCAGAAGGGCGCGAGCGAGGAGCCCGCCGAGACGCTGGCCCCCGAGGCGCCGCCCACCGAGACGCCGCCGGCGGAGACGCCGCCACCGAAGGCTGAGGAGACCCCGCGGTGAGAGGCAGCGCGCGACTCACGCTGCTGGCGCTGACGGCGGGTGCAGCGGTATCGCTGCCGCTCGCGGCGCAATCGCCGCCTTCGGGAGCCACCATCGGCGATCTCAGGTCGCGCCCGGTCGAAGTTCACCGCGATGCCGCCGCGAGCCCGAGCGTCGAGAAGGCGATGGAGAACTACCGGCGCTTCCTCGAGCTGCAGAACAGCGACCCGAAGCTGCGCGCCGAGGCGATGCGCCGCCTCGCCGATCTGAACCTGGACGCGGGCGAGCTGACGCGCATGGAGCAGGAGGTCACCGCGCAGGACCTGCAGGGCACCGAGGCCATCCGTCTCTACACTACCCTCCTCAAGGCCTATCCGGACTACCCGCACAACGACCAGGTGCTGTACCAGCTCGCCCGCGCCTACGAGGTGACCGGCCAGCCCGAGCCGGCGCTCAACACGCTCGACCGGATCGTGCAGCGCTACCCGGACACGCCACAGCTCGCCGAAGTGCAGTTCCGGCGCGGCGAGCTGCTGTTCTCCGCCAAGCGCTACCCGGAGGCCGAGCGCGCCTACTCGGCGTCGATCGCCCGCGGTCCCTCGTCCGGCTTCTACCAACAGAGCCTCTACAAGCACGGCTGGTCGCTGTTCAAGCAGTCGCGCGCCGACGAGAGCCTGCCGTCCTTCGGCAAGGTCCTCGACCACGAGCTCGGCACCAGCGGCAAGGGCCGCGCGCTCGAGAGCCTGAAGCGCGCCGACCGCGAGCTGGTCGAGGACACGCTGCGCGTCATGAGCATCACCTTCTCCTATAACGAGGGGGCGCAGACACTCGAGCAGTACGTGAGCCGCGCGGGCGAGCGCCCGTACACCTATCTTCTCTACCAGCGCCTCGGCGACCTGTACGTCGACAAGCAGCGCTACCAGGACGCGGCGACGACGTACCGGGCCTATGTTGCGCTCGATCCCTACAGCGACCAGGCGCCGAATCTCGCGATGGCAGCCATCGAGGCCTACGGCAAGGGCGGGTTCAGTCAGCTGGTGCTGGACGGCAAGCACGAGTTCGTCGAGCGCTACAACTTCGATTCGCCCTACTGGAAGACCCGCAGCAAGGCGGCCAATCCCAAGGTGGTGGCGGAGCTCAAGACCAACCTGAAGGACGTGGCCACGTATTTCCACGCCAACGCGCAAAAGAGCGGCCGCACCGCGGATTACGAGGAGGCGGCGCGCTGGTATCGCTCCTACCTCAAGTCCTTCCCCGGGGATGCCGACTCGGCCGCGACCAACTACCTGCTGGCCGAGGCGCTGTTCGCCAGCCGCCACTACGACGAGTCGGCCACCGAGTACGCGCACACCGCCTACGACTATCCGCGCAACGAGAAGTCGGCCACCGCGGCCTATGCGGGCCTCGTCTCCTACGAGAAGGGCGAGGCGAGTCTCTCCGGCGCCGAGAAGGACGCCTGGCACAAGCGCGCCACCGACGCCGGGGTGAAGTTCGCGCAGGTCTTCCCCGAGCATCCCGACAGCGCCGGTGTCCTTACACGCGCCGCCGAGGACATCTTCGCCGCCGGCGACCGGCCGCGCGCCATCAGTGTCGCGCAGCTGCTGCTCGCGCGGCAGCCGCCGGTCGACACCGCCAAGCAGCGGATCGCCTGGACCATCATCGCGCAGTCGCGCTTCGACCAGGGGGAGTATGCGCAGGCCGAGCCCGCTTTCCTGCAGGCGCGCACGCTCGCGGGCAGCGACGAGAAGATGCGCACCGATCTCACCGAGCGCCTGGCCGCCTCCGTCTACAAGCAGGGCGAGGCGAAGCAGAAGGCGGGCGATGGCGCAGGGGCGGTCGAGGACTATCTGCGCGTCGCGCGCGTGGCGCCCGATTCCAAGATCCGCTCCAACGCCGAGTACGACGCGGCCGCGCAGCTCATCCAGTTGAAGAGCTGGGACCGCGCCATCGCAGTCCTGGAAGGCTTCCGGCGCAATTTCCCGGCGAGCCCGCTCGCGGCCGACGTGACGCGCAAGCTCGCGGTCGCCTACGGCGAGGCCAACCGGCCGGGTGAGGCGGCGGCGGAATTCGAGCGCATCGCCGCGAGCCCGAGCGAGGAGCCGGCGGTGCGGCGCGAAGCGCAGATGCAGTCCGCGGATCTGTACGCCAGGGCGGGCAACACCGGGAAGGCGGTGGCGATGCTGGAGCAGTTCGTGGCGACCAACCCGACGCCGGTGTCGGATGCCGTCGAGGCGCGGCAGCGTCTCGCGGACTACGCCGTCAAGGCGGGTGACACCACGCGGCGTGACTACTGGTACCGCGAGATCATCGCGGCCGACGCCCGCGCCGGAGCGCAGCGCACCGTGCGCACGCATTACCTGGCGGCGAAGGCGCAACTCGCGCTCGCGGCTCCGGCGCGCGATGCGTTCCGGGCGGTGCGCCTCACCGCGCCGCTGAAGAAGAGCCTGGTGGTCAAGCGCAACGCTCTGGAAGCCGCGATGGACGGCTATAAGGCGGCGGCCGATTACCAGGTCGCCGAGGTGACCACGGCGGCGACCTACGAGATGGCCGAGCTCTACCGCACACTGGCGCACGACGTGATGAACTCCGAGCGGCCGTCGAATCTCAAGGGCGATGCGCTCGAGGAATACAACTCGCTGCTCGAGGAGCAGGTATTCCCGTTCGAGGAGCAGGCGATCAAGGCGCACGAGCTCAACGCCGCGCGCGCCAGGGACGGCCTGTACGATGAATGGGTTCGCAAGAGCTTCGCGGCGCTCGCGGAGCTCAAACCCGCCCGCTATGGCAAAACGGAGCTGACCCAGGATGTGGTCGCCAAGCTCGAATAACGGCGCCGTAAGGCGCGCGAGCACCGCGATGCGGGCGGCGCACAGCGCGCTCGCGGCGCTCGTGCTGCTCGCCGCGTGCCACTCCGCGCCGCCGCAGCCCGAGCGCCGCGTGACTCCGGCGCCCGTGCAGTCCGCGCCGCCGGCCCGCGCGCCCGCCCCGAACGCTCCGGCGGCCACCGCCGCTAAGCCCGTCGCGGGCAAGCAGACTGCCGGTGCGGCAGCGGGTGCCGCCGCTGCGCCCGGCGCACCCGCCGCCGGTGGAGCCGGAGCCGCGGGTGCCGCCGCTACCGCCCCGGCGCACCCCGAGGTGCCGCCCGCGGCGAATGCCGACTTCGTGCGCGCCGTCGGCTACATGCGCGCGGGCAATGCAACCGAGGCCGAGCTCGGCTTCAAGCAGATTGCGCTCGAGTACCCGCAGTTCGCCGCCCCGCTCACCAATCTCGGCATTCTCTATCGCAAGGCCGGACGGCTCGATGAGTCCGAGCAGGCGCTGAAGAGCGCCGTGGCGCACGAGCCCGGCAGCGCGGCCGCGTGGAGCGAGCTCGGTGTCACGCAGCGGCTGCGCGGCGAGTTCAAAGACGCGGCGGCTTCCTACGAGCAGGCTATCGCGGCCGACCCGGATTTTGCGCCGGCGTGGCGCAACCTCGGCGTGGTGTCGGATCTCTACCTGGGAGATCCCCAGCGTGCACTCACCGCGCTTTCCCGTTACCAGGAGCTGACGCACGAGGAGAAGCCGGTGAGCAGCTGGATCGCGGAGCTGCGTCAGCGGCTTGGCCTGCCGCCCGTCAAGCGCCCTGAGGCCGCGCCGCAGGCGCCGGCAACGGAGCCGTCTGCCCCGGCTACGGCTCCGCAGGCGGCGCCTGCCGGTGCACCGGGCACTGCGCCCGTCACGACGCCGTCTAATGGACCGGCCGCGAATAAAGGGACAGGAGGCTGATCATGCGCCCCGTTCTCATGCTGCTCGCATCGATGGCGCTCGCCAGCGTCCAGGCCCAGGAGAGTCCCGGCACCACGCAGCCCGCGAAGCCGCGGGCGGTGGCTCCCGCGCCGGATCAACTCGAGCCGGCCGTGGACACGACCGCGGCCACCACTCCCGCGCCCGCGGCGGCGCCGCCTCCGGCAGCCGCGCCTGCCAGGGGCGTGACGCCAAAGAGCGACAGCAGGACGGCCGCAGACAAGAAGGGGCCCAAGGGGCCCGACCGCGTCGAGCTCGAGACGACCGAGATCACGGGCAACCGCGAGCTCCCCAAGGTGCTGTATATCGTGCCGTGGAAGCGCTCCGACCTCGGCGATCTGGTCGGCAAGCCCGCCAACAGCCTGCTCGACGAGGTGCTGCAACCGATAGATCGCGACGTATTCCTGCGGGAGAATCGTTACTACGAGGCCCTGAAGCCCGATACGGCGGGGGTAAAGGCGGGCACAGTGCCGGGTTCCGGCGGCAAGCCCTGAGGCCTGCCCCTGAGTCCACTCAGGATGAGAGCTGGATCGCAGCTTTTTAGGCATATGTCATTCAGTTTTCGCTTTCGCTTGCGTCCCCATGTGTGAGGGTTTCTTGACCGGGAGAGTCAGATGCAGATCTGGAATCTGATCGTGCGTTTCTTTCAGGGCGGCGGGGACTTCATGTACCCGATCGCCATCGTGTTCGTGTTCGGCCTGGCGATCGCCATTGAGCGCTACGTCTATCTGGCGCACACCGCGTCGCGCAACCGCGGGCTGTGGAACGAGATCGTGCCGCTGCTGTCGCAGGGCAACTTCCGCGGCGTGGCGCAGGTGACCTCGAAGTCATCCTCGGCCATCGGCCACATCCTCAACTACGGCCTGGCGCGCATTCAGTCGGCACGCCGCCGTGACGACATCGAGAAGGCGATGGAGGAGAGCCTGATGGAGGTCGTGCCGCGCCTCGAGAAGCGCACGCACTACCTGGCGACCTTCGCCAATCTCGCGACGCTCCTCGGGCTGCTCGGCACCGTCATGGGCCTGATCCGCGCATTCGCCGCGGTGGCGACCGTGAACCCGGCCGAGAAGGCCAATCTGCTGTCGGCCAGCATCTCGGTGGCGATGAACTGCACCGCCTTCGGCCTGATGACGGCGGTGCCGTTGCTGTTCATCCACGCGTGGCTGCAGACCAAGACCACCGACGTGATCGACAGCCTGGAGATGGCGTCGGTGAAGTTCCTGAACGCCATCACCGAGCGGCAGACGGCGCCCGCGGCCGCCTGAGCCGCCAGCGCCCGCGCGCACCTTAAGGCCGAAGGAACCGCATGCGCCGCTCTTATCAGATCCGCAAGCTGGAGCGCCACTCGCGCAAGCCGGCCGAGCTGCTGCTCGTCCCGATGATCGACATCTTCACGGTGTTGGTTACGTTCCTGCTGATGACCGCGGTGTTCTCCCGCACCGTGATCCTGCAGCTGAACCTGCCGCCGCCCAACACGACGTGGAAAGAGCCGCCGCCGGGACTGCAGCTCGAGGTGATGGTGCGCAAGGACCTGCTGCAGGTCGCCGACCGCAACACCGGCCCGCTCGCGACCTTCCCCAACACCGCGAGCGGCTACGACTACGACGACCTGACGGAATACCTGAAGCGCGTCAAGGCCAAGTTCCCCGACAAGACCGATGCCAGCATCCTGCTCGAGCAGGACACGCCCTATGACACGCTCGTGCAGGTGATGGACCGGGTGCGCGTGTTCGAGGTGGGACAGGGCATGAGCACGGTGCAGGCGGAGCTGTTCCCGGACATCTCCATCGGGGATGCGCCCTCGACCACCGAGGCGCCGGGCGGCGCAGCCGCTCCGGTCGCGGGCGCGCCGGCGGCGACCGCGCCGGCATCAGGGAAGAGGAGTGGAGGTCACTCATGAGCATGTCGAACCGCGCCCGGCGCATGGCGCAGCACCACCTGCGGCACAAGGCGGACGCGCAGCTGAACCTGATCCCGCTCATCGACATCCTGTCGGTGATGGTGGCGTTCCTGCTCGTGTACTCGACCGAGGTCGAGGTCATCCAGAATTCCAAGGGCATCGAGATCCCGCAGTCGATCGCGCAGACCGCGCCGAAGCAGTCGGTGGTGGTGATGATCACCCGCGACGACCTGTTCGTGCAGGGCGAGTACATCGCCACGGTGAAGGAGATCCAGGCGGCTCCCGGCCCGCTGATCGCGCCGCTCACCGCCGCCCTCAAGCGCCCGATGCTGGTGGGCCAGGCCATCACCGAGCAGGACGTTGCGGAGCGCGAGATCACCATCATGGCGGACAAGGCGCTGCCTTACGACGTCCTGAAGCGGGTCATGCAGACCTGCACCGACGCCGACTACGGCCGTATCTCGCTCGCCGTGATCCAGAAGGAAAAGCCGGTCGCGGCCGGCCAGGTCAAGACGGGTTAGTGCGCGCATGATCCTCGCTCCCTATTACCGCGAATACGAGCTGCCCTGGGAAGGCGACCCGGAGTCCAGCGAGCGCTTTCGCAAGATCCTGCGGGTGCTGCTCGTCATCCTGGTGGTGCTCGGCATCCTCTTCCCGCTGCTGCCGACGCCGAAGCGCGAGACCGCCCAGGACATTCCCACGCGGCTCGCCAAGGTGATGCTGGAGCAGAAGCCCAAGCCGCCGCCGCCGCCGCCGAAGCCGGTGGAGCAGCCGAAAATCGAGCCCAAGGTCGCGATGGTGAAACAGCCGCCGCCGCCGGTCGATCTCAAGGAGCTGGCGCACCGCAAAGCCGAGCGCCAGCTGAACCAGGTCAGAGACGAGCTCGCGGACCTGCGCGAGCAGATGGACCTGACCCCGCTTCAGACCAAGAACCTGTCCGGCTCGGTCAGTGCCGACTCGCACGCCGAGCGCTCGCTCATCACCTCCAGGGTGGGGGCGGGCTCGGGCGGCATCACCTCCGCCAACGCCAGCCGCGGCTTCGGCACCGGCGCAGGCTCGCTCACGGGTCATAGCGCAACGGCCGTCACCTCCTCGGTCGCCCTCGCCAGCGCCGCCAACCGCAACGTCCATTCGGGCGGCGGCGGCAAGCCGGCGCGCTCGCCCGAGGAAATCGCCCTGGTGTTCGATCGCAACAAGGGACGCATCTACAGCCTGTACGCGCGCGCGCTGCGCGAGAACGCGGAGCTGCAGGGCAAACTGGTCCTCGAGTTCACGATCGCGCCCAACGGCACTGTAACCGATTGTCGCGTGGTCTCGAGCGAGCTCAAGGATCCGGAGCTCGAGAAGAAGATCATCGCGCTGGTTCGCCTCTTCCAGTTCCAGCCCGAAGACGTCGACCCCGTCACCGCCACCAAACCGATCGACTTTTTCCCGACCTCGGCCTAACCTCGCTCGGGCGTTCGTCGCATGAGGCAGCCATGAACCTCAATTCGGAGATCGAGTTCTTCGGGGAGCTGCGCGCCGTCGACAAGGCGCGCCTGCTCAATCTGTTCCTGCACGAGCTCGCGGAAGAGGCCCGCGGCACCTATGGTCCCGGCGCCGAGCAGGTGCACGACGGCGCGCATCTGCGCTTCGTCAACGAGCTGGTGTTTCGCCTGACACGCGTGGTCGAGCAGGTGCTCGCCGAGGATGCGACGCGGCCGGCCGACGACGTGGTGCTGCGCATGCTGCTCACGCCGCGCGCCGACAAGGTCGCGGAGCGGCTGGTGTTCAACGCCTACGGCCGCGCGATCCAGGGCTTCGAGAGCTACGACACGACGGTGCTGATGGGCGGCCCGGACCGTTAGGATTCCGACGATGAGCACCCGAGAGCGGCGCGCACCTGCCGCCGCCGCGTTGCTTTTCTTCGCGCTCATGCTCGCCGCGGCTGCGGGCGCCGCAGCGGGCGGTGCCGTGCTGCTGCTGCCTGAGCAGGTGTGGACCGCGGGCGAGCCAGTTCACCGCGGCTGGGCGGTGCTCACCGACGGCGCGCGCATTGCCGCAGTCGGGCCGGCGGCACAGGTGCACGCGCCCGCCGGCGCGCAGGTGATCGAGCTGCGGGGCGCGACGCTCCTGCCCGGGCTCATGGACATCCACTCGCACCTGTTTCTTCATCCCTACAACGAGACGCTGTGGAACGACCAGGTGCTGAAGGAGCCGGTGCCTTACCGCACGCTGCGTGCCGGGGTGCAGGCGCGCGCCACACTCATGGCCGGCTTCACCACGCTGCGCGATCTCGGCACCGAGGGCGCGGATTATGCCGACGTCTCCCTGCGGCAGGCCATCGAGGATGGCCTCGTCGAAGGTCCGCGCCTGTTCATCGCCACACGCGCCATCGTCGCCACGGGAAGCTATGGCCCGGCGCCGCGCGGGCTGCGGCCCGACGTCTGCTGCACACCGCAGGGGGCGCAGGAGGCGAGCGGTGTCCCCGAGGTGATCCGCGCGGTGCGCGAGCAGGCCGGGCGCGGTGCCGACTGGATCAAGGTGTACGCCGATTACCGCTGGGGTCCGGGCGGCACGCAGCAGCCGACCTTCAGCGAGGAGGAGCTGCGGGCGCTGGTCGAGACCGCCCACTCGTCCGGGCGGCCGGTGGCGGCGCACGCGACCACCGCCGAAGGAATGCGGCGCGCCACGCTCGCGGGTGTCGACACGATCGAGCACGGCTTCGACGGCACGCCCGAGGTCTTTCGTCTCATGGCGGAGCATGGCGTGGCCTACCTGCCGACCCTCACCGCCGAGGAAGCCTACGGCGAGTACTTCGAGCACTACGCGCGTGGCACGAGGCCGCCGACGCCGGGGATGGCGCGCGCCGCGCAGGCCTTCCGCTACGCGCGCGCGGCGCACGTCATCATCGGCTGCGGCAGCGACGTCGGGGTCTTCGCCCACGGAACCAACTACCGCGAGCTCGAGTGGATGGTGCGCCTGGGAATGACGGCGGTCGAGGCGCTCACCGCCGCGACCGCCACGGACGCGAAGATCCTCAAGCGCGAGGCCGATCTCGGCCGGGCGCGCGAGAAGATGCTGGCGGACCTCGTGGCGGTCGGCGGTGACCCGACGACGGACATCACCGCGATCGAGCACGTGGTGCTCGTCATGAAGGACGGGGTGGTCTACCGGCGGCCGTGAGGCGCCTTGCGCCGCCGGCCGTGCGCTGCGGCAGCGCAGTCAGCCGCCGCAGCGCGCTGAGTTCCCCGCCGCTCTAGTGGACGAAAACCAACGCTGGCGCGGACGCGATGCCGTTCGCAACCACCTGCAGGAGGCTCAAGCCCGTCTCCTGTCCGGCGGGTACATCGAAGTGCGTCGACACGACCGCTGACGATGCCACCGCCATGCTGCTGTGATCATGCGTGCGGCTGTAGAGCACGTGGGAGGTCCGCAGGTTGGTGATCCGCACCAGGGGGAAGTTCGTCGCCGCCTGCACGTCATCGCCGTAGGCGGCCCCCTGGGTCACGCCATTGAAGCGGATTCCGGAGACCTGATAGGACCCACCCCTGGCCACCAGCAGGGGCGCAGCGAGCACCACCGGCGCGATGCCGCGCTGAAACTCCTGGTCCTCCGGCGTGATGGTCGGGTTGTAGAGCTCGATGTCGCCGGAGAAATCCGTCAACAGGATCTGCCCGGTCGGCAGCACCAGCATGTTGCCGTAGTACGACCCGTCGAACGGGGCGTTCGGCGGCCCCGGCACCTGGTGCAGATGCCGGCCGTCCCACTCGAAGAAGAACGTGGGCGGGGCTCCGAAGCTGGGACTCGCCATCATGAGCACCTTGTCGTTCGGCTCCCAGGCGGCCGGGCCGTCGGCGATGTTGATGTCGGTCACCCCGTCGATGACCGGGAACATCGGACCGGGCCGCCACTGGCCGGTACGCGAGTTGTAGATGGCCGTGTTGCCGGCCTCGTTGGCGCAGGTATTGGAGCCGGCGTAGAACACCGTGCCGTCCGAGCGCAGCACGCCCGGGCCGACCTCGAAGGTCGGCGTCGGTGACGGCGCGTTGAACTCGCCGCAGGTGAGGCCCGAGTCCCAGAGCTGCACGATCGTGCTCCCGGCGCTATGCCACGAGCCCGTGGCGGGATTGTAGAGCTCCGAGTTGGTGCCGTTGGGTAGGTAGGGGAAGGGTGCGATCGGCACGTAGGCGTCCACCGTCAGCACTTTTCCGTTGGGCAGGAGAGTCCAGCCCTCCTCGTCGTTCGGGTCGTACTTGCCGGCCCCCGTCGCACTCCAGCCGAGAGTTCTGGGATCGAGCAGGGCGGACTGACTGGTGCAGCAATCCGCCTGCATGAAGGTCCCGTTCGGCAGCACGATGCTCTGAGCATCGCCGATCGTCTGGGCAAAAATCGGGGCGAAAGGCGGAGGCAGAAAGGTCTCTTCGACGTCGAAAAAAGGCGGCGGCGCTACGGATGACCACGCGTCGGCTCGCGGATCGTAGATCGCGCCTTCGGCCGTCCAGATGGGGACGAAATAGAAGCCTTCATAGAAATTGTATTCGCCGCCCATGATGATCACGCGCCCGTCGGGCAGAACGGCCGACGAGTGATAGAGCGGGGAATAACCGGCCGGCAGCGAGGCGATCTGGGTCCACGTTCCGTTGGCGTAGCTGCCGCTGCTATCGGGGGTCAAACGCCACCAATCCGGGCAACCGGCGTCCTGCACGATCACCGACCCATCGGTCAGCAGCAGCGGATTGGCCGCGCCCGGGAAGCCACCGTTGCAGTCGTTGGTCGTGAACGGCGGCGGGTTGTTGAGTGCTTGCCACGGCGACGCGTTCGACAGGCTCGATGCGGCCGAGGCGCTCAATGCGTTCGCGGCAACGGCGGGCGCTGCCGCGACCGGGCTCCGCGGTCCGCGCGGCGGGATGGGCTTGAGTCGCGGGAATGTCTGCGCGTCGGCGAGCCCGATACAGCTCAGCGCGGCGAGCCAGCAGATCACCTTCATCGACGTTCGGGACCTCATGGGAACTCCCTGTTATTCGTTGTAGGACGGGCGACAGAGACCGGCGGAGTCGCGGGGCATTCTGGTCGCCTCGTGACCATCCCGCACGCTGCAGCGCAGCTAGGTTGCATATCCGGATCGCAGCACCGGCCGGTGACGCGCGTATGACACGCGCATTATGTCAAGCAGCGGTCGCCGGTCTCGCGCTCAGCCCGCACCCGCGCGGCGCCGGAGAAAGAGGTGAGTGGCGCGCTCGCCTGCGAACTGGCTCGCAACCTCGTAGCCGAGCGCGCGCAGGTCGAGGTCTCTGAACAGGGACTCGCCGGCGCCGAGCAACACCGGCCGCAGCGCCAGATGGAGCTCGTCGATGAGGCCGGCGCGCAGGTACTGGCGAACGCTGGCCACGCCTCCACCGAGGCGCACGTCGCGGCCGCCGGCGGCGGCGCGCGCCTGCTCGAGCGCCGCATCGATGCCCTCCGTGACGAAGCGGAACTCGGTGCCGCCCGCCATGAGGAGCGGCGCGCGCGGATGATGCGTCAGCACGAAGACCGGCGTGTGATACGGCGGCTCATCGCCCCACCAGCCCCGCCAGCTCTCGTCCGGCCACGGCCCGCGCACCGGGCCGAACATGTTCCGTCCGATGATCCAGGCGCCTATGCCTTCGAATCCCCGCTCGGCGATCGCGTTGTCGACCCCGGCCTCGCCGTCCTCCTGTGAATGAATCCGCCCCCAGGTCCGTGTCTTGAAGAACCACTCGAAGAGCTCCGGACCGCCGACACCGAGCGGGTGCTCCAGATCCTGCCCGGGTCCTGCGCCGTAGCCGTCCAGGGAAACCGCGAAGCTTCTGACCAGGAGTCTTGCCATCTTCGGTCCTCCAGGCCCGCGATGCTAAGGGTACCTGCCCGCCAGGCGCGCGAGCGGCTCCCTATCCAGCCGGTAGGTCGTCCATTCGCTCTGAGCGACCGCCCCGAGACCGCGGTAGAAGCCGATTGACGGCTCGTTCCAGTCGAGCACCGCCCAGTCGAGCCGCGCGCAGCCGCGCTCGAGCGCGACCTTCGCGAGGTAGGCGAACAGGCGCTTGCCGGCGCCCCGGCCGCGGGCCTCGGGCCGCACGTACAGGTCCTCGAGATAGATCCCGGGCTTGCCGACGAAGGTCGAGAAGTTGTGAAAGAACAGGGCGAAGCCCACGGGAGCTCCGTCGAGGCAGGCGAGCGCGACTTCGGCGTACGGCCGCGGCCCGAAGAGCGCCGCGTGCACGTCAGCCTCGGTAGCGACCAGCTCGTGCGCGAGCTGCTCGTAGACCGCAAGCTCGCGGATGAAGGCGAGAATGAGCGGCACGTCGGCCGCCGTGGCGCTGCGAACGGTGAGGGCGTGCTGCGTGGCCGCGGGGCTCATGTCTCAGCCGCTGCTCTGCAGGCCCTGCGCGATGCCATCGACGCTCGCGAGCAACGCCTCGAACAGATCGCGGTCCTCGCGTCCGCTCGCGCGCCAGCGCTTGAGCAGGTCCACCTGCATGAGGTTCATGGGATCGACATAAGGGTTGCGCAGCTGAATCGAGCGCTGCATCGTCGGGTCGGAGTCGAGCAGCGCGCGGCTGTCCTTGATGGCGAGGATCCGCTGGCAGGCCGACAGGTACTCGGAGCGGATACTGCCCGAGAAGCGCCGCAGCGGCTGCGGCGCGAGCGCCTCGTAATGCTCCGCGATCTCGAGGTCGACCCGCGCCAGCATGGTCTCGATGTCGTCGAGCAGATTGCGCAGAAAGAACCATTGCGCGTACATCGCCCGCAGGCGTGGCAGTCCGAAGCGATCGAGCGCCGCACCGAGGCCGGCGCCCGCGCCGTACCACTCGGGCAGCATGTAGCGCGTCAGCGACCAGGCGAACACCCAGGGGACCGGCAGCAGCGTGTCGATGCCCGCGCTCGCGGCGCGATGGATGGAGCGCGAGCCGATCTGCATGCGCTCGATCACGTCGATCGGGGTGATGGCGCGGAAGTACTCGTAGAAATCCGCGTCCTGGTACACGAGGCGCCGGTAAGCGGCGCGGCTCTCGGCGGCCAGCAGGGCCGCGCATGCCAGATGCTCCGGGTCATCGGGCGCGAGCACGCCGCGCCGTTGCGCGGCGGAGGTGAGGATCAGCACATTGAAGGCCCGCTCGAGCGTGCGCATGGCGATGGGCCGCAGCCCGTATCCCTGCTTCACCGTCGCGCCCTGCTCGCGGATACGCAGCACGCCGTCCAGCGCGCCGCTCGGCGCCGCCTTCACCAGCGCCTCGATGCGCCCGCCGCCGCGCGCGATGCTGCTGCCGCGAGCGTGAAATACCACGGTCTGCTCGCCCGCTGCGCTCAGGACCCGAGCCAGCTCGCGCTGCGCCTCGTGGATGATGAGGCGCGAGGCACAGGCGCCGGCCTGCTTGTTGCTGTCGGAGTAGCCCACCACCACGCACTGGCGGCGCCCGCGCGAGCGCAGGTGCTGCCGGTAGAGCGGATCGGCCAGCAGCTCCTGCATGGTGGTGCCGCATGCGGACAGCGCCTCCTCGGATTCGAACTGCGGTGCGATGTCGAGTGCCACCTCACCGGTGCGCTTGTCATAGGCCGAGGCCCAGCGCGCCAGCAGCAGTGCCGCCAGCACGTCGTCGGCACCCGTGGCGCCGCTCACGATGAAGTAGCCGATCGCCTCGGCGCCGTAGCGGTGGCGGCACTGGACGATGGCCTCGAAGACCGCCAGGGAGCGCTTGCCGAGGGCGTCCAGCTCGACGGCGGGGCCGCGGTCCTTCTCGAGCGCCGCGTGCAGCAGTGCGCGGCGCTCGGCGCTGCCGCGGCCCGGCCAGGCGGGATCGTCCAGGCCGCGCGTGATCACCTGGTGCAGAACGCTCGCATGCACGCGCACGTCGAGCGCCGCGAGGTGAAAGCCGAAGGTGTCGATGCGCCGCAACAGCCGCTCGACGTAGAAGAGCCCGGCGTTCGCGCCCTTGTTGGCGCGCAGGCTGGCGGCGATCAGCGCAACGTCGGCACGGAACTGCTGCGGTCCCTCGTAGCCCGCGGCGCGGCCGTCGTTGGCGTGCCGCAGCCGCTCGCTGATCTGCCCGAGAAATTGCCGGTAGGGCATGCGCTCGTGGTGCAGCGGGACGTGGCCGCGCGCCGCCGGCAGCAGCGTCGCGTAACGCTCGATGCGCTTGTGCAGCTCGACCGATACGCCGACCCGGCTGGCACTCTGCGACAGGCGCTGCGCCAGGCTCTGGCACTCCGCGAAGTAGCAGTTGACGAGCACCTGCTGCTGGCGCGCCAGGCTCTCGCGGATGGTCTTGGCGTGCACGTCGGGATTGCCGTCGGTATCCCCGCCCACCCACGATCCGAAGTGCAGGAGCGGCGGCAGGCGCACCGAGGCCGCCTCCGGGCCGTAGAGCTTGGCGAGCGCCTGGGCGATCTCCTCGTAGAACGCCGGCACCACCTGGTAGAGGATCTCGAGCAGGTAGAACAGGATCTGCTCGCGCTCGTCCGCCACCGTGAGTCGCTCGCGCGGCAGATCCTCGGTCTGCCACGCCGCAGTCATCTCCATGCGGATGCTGCTCCAGAGGTTGCGCTGCTCACCGGGCGTGAGCGCCGGATCGAGCCGCTCGAGCAGCCGCTGGGCGATGCGCTGCTGCTTGCGCAGCAGGGTGCGGCGGCTCGACTCGGTCGAGTGCGCTGCAAACACCGGTTCGATCGACAGGCCCTGGATGAGCTCGAGCACCTCGGCGAGCGTCCACTCATCCCGCTTCAGGCCGGCGATCGCGTCCTCGACTCCGCCGGGCTGCGGCCGCGCGCTGTCCTTGAGGAAATAGTCGCGGCGGCGCCGGATGCGATGCACCTTCTCGGCGAGATTGACCGCCTGGAACCAGGTGGAGAAGGCACGCACCAGGTCGCGCGCCAGGGCCGGCGGCCGGTCGCGCACGCACGCGGCGAGCTCGGCACGCGCGTCGCTCTCGCCAGCACGGCTGCGTATCGCGGCCACGCGGTCCAGCTCCACCAGCTCGAACAGCTGCTCGCCGCCCTGCTCGCGCAGGATCTCGCCGAGCAGGGCGCCGAGCGCGTGCACATCGTCGCGCAGCGGCTCGTGCCTGGGCGGGAAGTGAATGTCGCTGCGGTTCACCCGCTGTCCCAGCTGTGGGCACGCGCCGCGAAATCCGCACGCTGCGCCCGCACCACGCAGAAGCGCTGCCCGGTGGGCGCCTCCATCACGTACCAGGTGCGCACCGGGCCGATGCGCCGCGCCCCGAGCCGCTCGAGCCGCGCCACCTCGGCTTCGATGTCGTCGGTCTCGATGTCGAGGTGCACCCGGCTCGGATGCTCGACCTGCTGCACCTCGAGGTGGGGCTGGTCGGCGGCGGTGGTGAGGGTGCGGTAGCGCGCGTCGCTCCCCTCAGCCGGGCGCCGCACCTCGAGGCCGAGCGCCTCGCTCCAGAAGCGCGCCGCGCTTTCCAGATCCCCGCTTCGGCAGTCGATGATGAAACCTCCGAGACGGCTCTTGTGCATGAGGGACTCCTTCCTTGGCCATTATCCCGCGAGCAGCACCGATTCGGCGCGCTCGAGCTCCTCGGGCTGGCCATAGATCACGACGATGTCGCCCTCGTGCAGCACGGTGCCCTCGGCCGGCTCGCGCCCGAGAATTCCCTGGCGCCGCACCCCGGTGAAAGTCACCTCGATGCCCCGGCTGCGCACCTCGCCGAGGGTCCGCCCGACCGCCCAGGCCCCTGGCGGTACCACGACCGACTTGAGCTCCTCGCGGTGCTCGCCCAGCTCGTCCACCGGGCGCGAATCGCCGCGGCGCACGATGTTGCGCAGCACCGTGTAGCGGTCGTTGCGGATCTCGCCGAGCGTGCGTAGCACGCGCGAGACCGGCACGTGCAACAGCATCAGCACGTGCGACACCAGCATGAGGCTCGCCTCGAAGGTCTCGGGCACGACGTCGGTGGCGCCCGCGTCCTGCAGCTCCTTGAGGCGGGCATCGTCGGCGGTGCGCACCAGTACCGGCACCTCGGGGCGCAGGCGGCGCACGCTGCGCAGGATGCCGATCGAGGTGGCGGGATCGGAGAAGCTGATGACCACGGCGCTCGCCGCGCCCAGTCCCGCCTTCGCGAGCAGCTCCTCGTCGGCGGAGTCGCCGAACATGACCGGATCGCCGGCCTGGCGCGCGGCACGGATGCGCGCCGGATCGAGGTCGAGCGCGATGTACTCGAAGCCCTGCGACTCGAGCACGCGCGCCACGTTCTGCCCGACGCGCCCGAAGCCGCACAGGATCACGTGCTCGCGCTGGGCGATACGGCCGGTGGCGGCGTCCTCGCGCTCGCTGGCGGTGGCGACCGGGGCCCGCTCACGCAGCAGCGCGCGCGCCACGCGCTTGTTGTTGTTGAGGATGACCGGGCTCAACACCATCGACAGCACGATCGCGACCACCAGCGGCTGCCCGAGCCACTCGGGCACCAGTCCCGCCTGCAGCAGGATGGTGCAGAGCGCGACTCCGAACTCGCCGCCGACCGAGATCACGATGCCGGTGCGCAGCGCCTTGAAGCGCGAGGTGGTGAACGGGCGCGCCACCACGGCCGCGATCACCGCCTTGAGCGGCACCAGCGTCAGCAGCATGAGCGACACCAGCGGCAGCGCGCGCACCACCAGATGCAGGTCGAGCAGCATGCCGACGGAGATGAAGAACAGGCCGAGGAGGATGTCGCGGAATGGGCGGATCACCGCCTCGATCTGATGCCGATACTCGGTCTCCGCCAGCATCATCCCGGAGAGGAACGCGCCGAGCGCGAACGACAGGCCCGCGACGTGTGACACCCAGGCCGAGCCGAGCGCCACCAGCAGCACCGTGAGAGTGAACAGCTCGCGCAGGCGGCTGTGGGCGATCTCGTGAAACAGCGGCCGCAGCAGCCAGCGCCCGGCGGCCAGCACCGCCACGATCGACAGCGCGCCGCCGACCACCGCCACCAGGCTCTCGCCCAGGCTGAAATGATCGGCTCCCTCGGCCAGGACCCCGGTGAGCGCCAGCAGTGGCACGAACGCCAGGTCCTGGAACAGCAGCATGCTGAAGGCGAGGCGGCCGTGGGTGCGGTTGAGCTCGGCGCGCTCGGTGAGCTGCTGCAGCAGGATCGCGGTCGAGCTCATCGACACGGCGCCGCCGAGCACGATGGCGGGCAGCCAGGCGACGCCGAGCGCCTTGCCGATCAGCGCCGCCACGCCGCCGGTGGCGATGATTTGCAGCGCCCCGAGGCCGAATACCTCGCCGCGCATTGCCAGCATGCGCGGCAGCGAGAACTCGAGTCCGAGCGTGAACAGCAGGAACGCCACGCCGAGGTCGGCCAGCAGCCGCGTGGTCCCGGAATCCGACACCACTCCGAGCGCGTGCGGGCCGAGCAGCAACCCGAGCACGAGGTAGGCGAGAGTGGTCGGCAGGCCGAGCCGCCGTGCGAGCGTCACCAGGAAAACCGAGCCTGCGAGCAGCAGCAGGACCTGAGAGAGGGGTGCAATCATCGACGCCCAACTTAGACTGCGCCGTGCGCGGAGCGCAACGGCAGGGTGCCCCGGTTTGAGCTCCCCTAGCCGCTGCGCGGCTTGCGCGACCAGGAGGCGATGGCGGGCGGCGGCTCGAGCCCCGGCGGCACGCGCGCATCGGGCACCGGTGTGCCGCCGACCAACTCGAGCGGCAGGACACCCGCCCAGCAGGGGCGGGCGTGGTCCGACTCCACGTCGATCGGCGGGCCGGTGCGGATCTTGGCGGAGGCCTCGTCGATGGGCAGCGAGAGCACCGTGGTCACCTCGAGCTCCTGCGGCGTCGGCGCCCGTAGCAGTGCGCTGCGTCCGGGGTGGACGCGCTCGATGAGGGCGTGTAGGGCGCGGTGCTTCTCCGTCGGGTCGGTGACCTGGCGTCCCGCGGCGAGCACCACCACGGAGCGGTAGTTCATCGAGTGGCGGAAGTACGAGCGCGCCAGCACCAGCCCATCGATCAGCGTGACCGTCACGCACAGCGGCGCGCCATCGATGAGCGAGCCGAGCATGTGGTTGCTAGCCGCGCCGTGCAGGTAGAGCAGCTCGTCGATGCGCGCATGGGTGGTCGGGAGCACGAAGGGCTGGCCGTCCACGGCGAAACCCACGTGGCAGATGAGCGCCTCGTCGAGGATGGCGTTGACGGTCGCGCGCTCGTAGCTGGCGCGCTCGCGGTGACGCACGAGCGTGGTGCGAGGCGTGGGGCGAATCGGCTTGGTCAGATTCCCGACTGCCAGGTGCTCGGCATGCCGGCCTTGCCGATGGCATCCTCGATCAGGAGGCAGGCATCGCGTGCCTCCGGCTGCGCCCGCAGGCTGCGCGCGATGGAGTTGAGGAAGCGGCACATGAGCGCCAGATTCGGGTGGCTCACGTACAGCTGCGCCTCGACACTATCGATGGCTTCGATCAGGTCCTCCTGATCGCAGATCGGGAACGTCATGCTCGTGACGGCAATTTGCACGGACACCAGCGCCTGATGTATTGCGGCCTGCTGCTCCCCGTCCATGGAGAGAATTTGAACCGTTTGGGCCGCACCTGCAAGCCCTGAGCGCGGGCCCGCCCTCGCGCCGCGGGACGCACGCAAAAGCAAAGGGCCCCGCCGTTGCCGGCGGGGCCCTTTGGATCGAGCAGATCGCTTACTTCGGCGGCGGGGTCGTCGAGGACGACTCGCTCGGCTTGGCGCCGCTCGTCTCGCCACTCTTCTTGTGGTGCTTCTTCTTAGTGGTGGTATGCGTCGTTGACTTTTCCGAGGTGGACGAGGAAGCGGCCGGCGTGCTCGACGCCGGGGCGGGGGTCGACTGGGCGAAAGCCGGGCCGGCGATCAGGGCGAGCGCGATGACGGGAATCAGCTTCTTGAACATCGATGTGGTCTCCAGAAGGGGAAATTGTGAGTGCGCAGCGTGCGCGAAGCGCGCGTATTATCACTCGATTTCCCCGCCGCAAGCGCCAAATGACCGCAACGTAATGTTGCGATCCATGCAGCACTAACTAATTGATATTGAATGAGAATTTAATCTGAACTGCCGCTGAAGAATGCTCAGTGTCCGGGAAAGGCGACGAGCGCCTGGACCGGCACTCCGAGCGCGGCGAGCTTCTCCGACCCGCCGAGCGCGGGCAGGTCGACGATGAAGCAGCCCGCCAGCACCCGTGCTCCGAGCGAGCGCAACAGCTGCACCGCTCCGGCCGCGGTGCCACCCGTCGCGATGAGGTCATCCACGAGGAGGATGTCCTCGTCGGCGCCAACGGCGTCGCGGTGCATCTCCATCTCGTCCAGTCCGTACTCGAGCGAATAAGCCGCGCGCACGGTGACGTGCGGCAGCTTGCCCTTTTTCCTTATCGGCACGAAGCCCGCGCCGAGGCGCGCGGCGAGCGCGCCGCCGAGGATGAAGCCGCGCGCCTCGATGCCGGCGACGCGGCTCACCCGGCGCGCGAGCCAGGGCCGCGCCAGGAGCTCGACGACGCTGTGAAAGGCGCGCGCATCGCCGAGGAGCGTCGTGATATCGCGAAACATCACGCCGCGCTTGGGGTAATCGGGGATGGTGCGGATCGCGGCGCGCAGCTCGTCGGGCGTGAGCAGATCCATGGTTGCGACTCTACTCCTCAGGCGCGGCGTCGCCACACGAGGGTCTGGTTGTTGGCCGGCATGACGTGGTCGGCGGCGAGCTCGAGCCCCGCGGCGCCCGCGAGCCGCTCGAGCGCCTCGCAATCGCGGATGCCGCTCAGCGGATCCCTCTGACGAAGGTAGCGGTCGAACTCGGCGTTGCTCCGACTCGTGTACGCGCCGTGATAGCGGAAGGGTCCGTAGACACAGAGCACTCCCGGCGCGTTGAGCACGGCCCCAACCCCGCGAAAGAAATCTTCCACCGCCTCCCACGCCATGATGTGGAGCGTATTGGCGCTGAACACCCCGTCCACGCGCGCGACCGGCCAGGGGTGTGCGCGCACGTCGAGCTTGATGGCCGGAGCCAGGTTCGGCGGCCCTTCCAGCACGATGCGCTCGGCGAGCGGGCCGAGCCCGCCACCCAGCTCGGTCGGCTGCCAGCTGAGGTGGGGAAGGTGGCGCGCGAAGTGCACGGCGTGCTGTCCCGTGCCGCTGCCGATCTCGAGCACCGAGCGGCAGACGGCGAGCTCGCGGCCGAGCACCGCGAGAATCGGGTCCTTGTTGCGCTCACAGGCTTCGGAGACGGCCAGCACGGCGGGCAAGTCTGCGACAATGGGCTCATGCAAGCCATAGACGCCCTGGTGATGCGCCGCTCGGCCACCACTCTCACGGATCCCGCGCCGGACGCGCCCGCTCTGGAGCTGATTTTCGCTAGCGCGGTGCGTGCTCCGGACCACGGTCGGCTGCGGCCCTGGCGCTTCGTGGTGGTGCGCGGCGCCGCGCGCGCTCACTTTGGGGAGCTGCTCGCCGGGCACCTCGCGCGCACCCAGCCTGCCGCGAGCGCCGAGTCGCTGCAGCGTGAGCGCGACAAGGCGTTCCGCGCGCCCATGATCATCGTGGTCGCGGCGCACGTGAACGAGGCGGTGAAGATTCCACCGATCGAGCAGACGCTCTCGGCGGGCGTCGCGGCCGGCAACATCATGCTCGCTGCGCTTGCACTTGGTTACAACGCCATGTGGAAGACCGGCGGCGCGGCCTACGACGCCGAGGTGAGCCGGTCGCTCGGCCTCACGTCCAGCGACGCGATCGTCGGTTTTCTCTACCTTGGCACCGAGGCCGGCAAGACGAGCGTTCCGCGCGGCGAATGGCGCGACCTGGTGCGCGAGTGGCACGGCATCGCCGTATGATGCGTGCCTTCCCCCGCTGAAGGCGCTTTGCAATGAGATCGTTGACATGCGTGGGCCTGCTCACGGCCCTGGCGGCCTGCGCCGCGAAGCCCGCCCGGGAGGACGTGGTGATCCTGGCCGCCGCCCCTGCCGCCACCGAGCCGAACGCCAGCCCCGCGGACGCCACGCCGGCGCGCGCCGCCGCAGCGCTGCCGCGGCCGGCGATCGGAGACTTCGGCGTGGATCTCGCCGCCGGCGATCATCGCGTCCGGCCCGGCGATGACTTCTTTGCCTACGCCAACGGCGCCTGGTGCGAGAGCTTCGTCATTCCCGCCGACCATTCCAGCTACGGACCCTTCAACGCGCTCGAGGAGCGCTCGAGCGAGCGCGTCCGCACCCTCATCGAGAGGGCGGCCGCTGCCCATGCCGCCGGCGGCACGCCGGAGCAGCAGATCGGCGACTACTACGCGAGCTTCATGGACGGCGAAGCGATCGAGGCCAACGGGCTCGCGCCCGCCGAGCCCGACTTGAAACGCATCGCCGCGGCCACCTCGCGCGAGGCGCTGGCGCGCCTGTTCGCGCTGCCAGGCTTCGCCTCGCTGTTCGACGTCGACCTGCCGGCGGACTTCAGCAACCCGGATCGCTACGCGGTGGTGATCAGCGAGTCGAGCCTGGGGCTCCCGGACCGCGACTACTACCTGAAGGACGACGCGCAGTTGCGGGCGTTGCGCACTAAATATCTCGCCTACATCACCGAGATTCTCACCCTCGGCGGCAGCGCGCATGCGTCCGCGCAGGCGCGTGACATCCTGGCGTTCGAGACCGCGGCGGCGCGCGTGCAGTGGCCGATCGAGAAGCGGCGCGACGTCGAGGCCAGCTACAACCCCCGCACCCGGCAGCAGCTGCTGGCGTACGCGCCGGGCTTCCCCTGGGCGGCGTTCCTCGAGGCCGCGCAGCTCGGCTCGCGGCAGGACCTGGTGCTGGCCGAGCTCACGGCCGTGCGCGATCTCGCGCAGCTCTTCGGCCGTACGCCGGTGGCGACGCTGCAGGCGTGGCTCTCTTTTCAGTATCTCAGCGGCCATGCGGCGTATCTGCCGCGGCGCCTCGATGCGGCGCATTTCGCCTTCTATGGTGGGACGCTGCGCGGCCAGCCGGAGCAGCGGGAGCGCTGGAAGCGCGCGGTGGACGAGGTGAACGCGGCGCTTGGCGAGCCTGTGGGGCGGCTGTACGTGGCGCAGTACTTCCCGCCGGAGTCGAAGGCCAGGATGCTCGCGCTGGTAGGGGATCTGCTGGCCGCCCTCAACGAGCGCATCGATGAACTCGACTGGATGACGACCGAGACTCGCTCGCGCGCCCACGAGAAGCTCGCCACCTTCACGCTCAAGATCGGCTACCCGGACGAGTGGAAGGACTACTCGGCGCTCGTCATCCGGCGCGACGACCTGCTCGGCAACGTGCGGCGCGCTGCGGAGTGGCACTGGAACTACCAGGTGGCGCGTCTCGACAAGCCGGTCGACCGTGCCGAGTGGCAGATGAACCCGCAGGACATCAACGCCTACTACAATCCGTCGAACAACGAGATCGTGTTTCCCGCGGCGATCCTGCAGCCGCCGTTCTTCGATCCGAGCGCCGACGCCGCCGTCAACTTCGGCGCCATCGGCGCGGTGATCGGCCACGAGATCGGCCACGGCTTCGATGACCAGGGCCGCAAGTTCGGGCCCGACGGCAGGCTCGAGGACTGGTGGACGCCTCAGGACGCGCAGGTGTTCAACGCCCGCACCGCGCGCCTCATCCACGAGTACTCGGCCTTCGAGGCGCTGCCGGGACTCAAAGTGAACGGTGCCAACACCGTCGGGGAGAATATCGGCGACCTGGGCGGGCTCAATATGGCGTACGAGGCCTATCGCCTCTCGCTGCACGGGGCGAGCGCTCCGGTGATCGGCGGCCTCACCGGCGCGCAGCGCTTCTTCCTGGCCTATGCTCAGGTATGGCGCAGCAAGTACCGCGACGGTGCGCTGCGCGAGCTGGTGCTGTCCGACGTGCACAGCCCGGACCGCTTCCGCGTCAACGGGCCGCTGCCGAACATCGACTCCTGGTACGGGGCGTTCAACGTACAGCCGGGAGACAAGCTCTACATCAAGCCGGAGGAGCGGGTCCGGATCTGGTAGCGCGTCAGGGCTTCACGACCGCGAGTATCACGATGGCGATGAGCAGCAGCCCCGGCAGCTCGTTGAACCACCGGTACCAGCGCGGCGAGCGTCCGCCCCCGGCGGCGATCTGCCGCATCAGCCGATGACACCACAGGTGATAGCCGATCAGCGCCGCCACCAGCAGCAGCTTGACGCGCAGCCACCCGAACACGAGGTACAGCGGGGCGGCGACCACCAGCGCGACGCCGAAGGTCACTGCGCCGAGCGCGCCGATCGTCATGATGGCGAACAGCCGGCGCTCCATCAGCTCGAAACGGGCGCGGCCTTCCGGCTCGCCGGTCGCGACGTGGTAGACGAACAGGCGCGGGAGGTAGAAGAGCCCCGCGAACCAGGTCACCACGAAGACCACGTGGAAAGCTTTGAGCCACAGCATCGCCGCACTTCCCGCGCTGCCCGTTGAGCGATTGTAGCCCGCCCGCGTGCCGGGATGGCGAACGCGGCGTGCGCCTCTGGTAGGATCACGGGCCTTTAACGTCCGACTCAGCCCACAGCCCATGTCCAGCACGCCGGCCGCCGCCACCGCTCCCTTCCCCAGCAACATCGAGATCGCGCAGCGCGCCCGCATGCGTCGCATTGAGGAGCTGGCGCGCGAGCGGCTCGGCATCCCGGCAGAGAGCCTCGAGCCCTACGGGCACTACAAGGCGAAGGTGTCGCTCGACTACCTGGCGCAGCTCGACGGCAGGCCGGACGGCAAGCTGGTCCTCGTGACCGCGATCTCGCCGACGCCGGCCGGCGAGGGCAAGACCACGACCAGCGTCGGACTCGCGGATGCACTCAACCTGCTCGGCAAGCGCGCCATGCTGTGCCTGCGCGAGCCGGCGCTCGGCCCGGTCTTCGGCGTCAAGGGCGGCGCTGCCGGCGGCGGGTACTCACAGGTGGTGCCCATGGAGGACATCAATCTGCACTTCACCGGCGATTTCGCCGCCATCGCCCTCGCCAACAACCTGCTGGCGGGCCTGATCGATAACCACATCTTCCAAGGCAATCAGCTCGGCTTCGACGTGCGCCGCGTCACCTGGCGGCGCGTGGTCGACGTCAACGACCGCGCGCTGCGCAACATCGTCATCGGGCTCGGCGGCACCGCCAACGGCGTACCGCGCGAGGACGGCTTCGACATCGTGGTGGCCTCCGAGGTGATGGCGATACTGTGTCTCGCCACGAGCCTCGCCGACCTCAAGGAGCGCCTCGGCAATATCGTGGTCGGCTACCGCGCCGACCAGCAGCCCATCCGCGCCCGCGACCTCAAGGCGCACGGCGCCATGACGGCGCTGCTGAAGAACGCGCTGGCGCCGAATCTGGTGCAGACGCTCGCCAACAACCCGGCCTTCATCCACGGCGGTCCATTCGCCAATATCGCGCACGGCTGCAATTCGGTGATCGCGACGCGCACCGCGCTCAAGCTCGCCGACTACGTGGTCACCGAGGCCGGCTTCGGCGCCGACCTGGGAGCGGAGAAGTTTGTCGACATCAAGTGCCGCAAGTCGGGCTTGAGGCCGAGCGCCGCGGTCATCGTCACTACGGTGCGCGCCCTCAAGTACCACGGCGGCGTCGAGCTCGCCGATCTCAAGACCGAGAACCTGGCGGCGCTGGAGAAGGGCGCGGTGAACCTCGAGCGCCACATCGACAACGTGGTCAACCATTACGGCCTGCCGTGCGCAGTCGCCGTCAACCGCCGCGCCGAGGACACCGAAGCCGAGATCCGCCTGCTCACTGAGCGGGGCGCCGCGCACGGCGTGCGCGTCATAGGCGCGACCCACTTCGCCGAGGGCGGCAAGGGCGCACTCGAGCTGGCGCGCGAAGTCGTGCGGCTGTGCGACCAGCCGAGCAGATTCCGCTACGTGTACGAGGAGGGTGCGACCTTGTGGGACAAGATGAGGACGATCGCCACCAGGATCTACCGCGCCAGCGAGATCACCGCAGACAGCAAGGTACGCACCCAGATCCGGGCGCTGCAGGAGGGCGGCTACGGCCACTACCCGGTGTGCGTCGCCAAGACGCAGTATTCCTTCTCCACCGACCCGAAGCTGCGTGGCGCACCCGCGAACCACGTAGTGAACATACGCGAGGTGCGGCTCGCGGCCGGCGCGGAGTTCATCGTCATGATCTGCGGCGACGTCATGACCATGCCGGGGCTGCCGAAGGTGCCGGCGGCGAACACCATCGACGTCGACGACAGCGGCCGGATCACCGGGCTGTTCTGAGGAGGCACCAGGCGCCATGCCGTTCTGCGAGGCAGATCCCTGGCGCCTGCAGTACTTCGAAGGCATCGCCTGTCCGCCCGGAGTGCGGATTCCCACCGAGGATCCGGACGCGTACCAGTGGTACCCGGCGTACCGCTGGCTCTACAACAAGCTCTCCGTGGCCGAGTCGCAGGGGCTCGAATGTGCACCGCACGGCGTGCGGCCGCAGTCCTTCCCGGTGTTCAGCAAGCCGATCATCAACCTGCATGGGATGGGAGTCGGCAGCCGCGTGCTCCCCGACCTCGCGACTTACGAGCGCGAAGAGACCGCGGGGCATTTCTGGATGCCGCTGCTCGCGGGCGATCACATGAGCACCGACGTGGCCGTCGTGCGCGGGCAGGCGCGCTGGTTCCGCCACTGTCACGGTGTCCCCGGGGTGGGCGGCACCTTCGACTACTGGACGATCGAGGCGGGTCAGCGCGAGTCCCTGGCCGCGTACCTGCAGGCATGGGTCGTGCGGCACCTCGCGGGCTACACGGGCATGTTCAACGCCGAGACGATCGGCGGCCGCATCATCGAGGCGCATTTGCGGGTCGCCGATCAGTGGCCGGATCTCTACGGCGCCGGCTGGCTGGATGCGGTCGTGGGGCTGTACGCGCGCGGCGTGTGGGAGTTCGCCGACACCAACCGCGGCGACGGCTACAGCATTGCGCTGTTCGGTCCCCACGGCCGGGAGTATCGCCACCCGCCGGCTCAGCTGGTCGCGGAGGTCCGCCGGATGCCGCACGTGAGCAGCGTGCAGATCACGTTCCACGAGGACCGCCCGGCAGCCGCGCACGCCATGCCGCCGGGAGGCTTCCGGCTCGCGGTCGTCAACGCGACGGACCTCGAGGCGGGGCTGCTGGCGCGGGCGCGCCTCGCCGCCTATTGGGGAATCTGAAGGGTCGCGGCGGCGCTGCGCCGGCAGCGCGTGAGCGCGCCTACTCCGGCGGACGCTCGCCGCTGAACTTGATCGGCGTCGCCCCCTGCACCGGTCCGATCGTCGCCCGGTCGCTCACATAGAGCTGCACGGTCCGCTCGAACCTGAGAGTTCCCTTGATGACCGAGCCCGGACCGACGACGACGCGCGGCGTGCCGCGGGATCCGCTCTCCTCCGAGTGGTCCTTGCGGACGATCACGCCGCCGTCCACGTGCGCGTCCGGTCCGATCTCGATGCTGCCGGTGACGGTCTCCACGTCGCCGCCGACGTGAGCGGCGTTGACGCGGATGCTGCCGTTGACGTTGGCGAGCGCACCGGCGACGTCGGCGCCCTTGCCGAGCGACAGCGAGCCGTTGACCGTATGCACGCGCCCCGCGACCTGGGCTCCCTCGTTCAGATGCACCGAGCCGTTGACCGTCTTGACCTCGGCGGCGGTCGCGTGCGCCTCGAGAGAGATGCTGCCGTTGACGGTGCGCGCGTGGCCGACGGCGGCGCTCTCGCCGATGCGGATCGAGCCGTTGACGGTGGCGAGATCGCCGCGATGCTCGCCGGCGCCGACGGTGATCGAGCCCATGACCATCGAGATCTCATCGTCGCCGGGATGAGCGGTAGCGACGATACTGAAAGCCAGCACGACGATAGCGGCGGCCCAGACGCGTTGCCGAGTCATATGATCCCCTTGCTCGCGGTGACGGAGTACCGCTTCATCCATAGATGCATGGGGACGGCCGGCGGTTTACACGCGCCTCCGCCGCACCGCAAAATCACCCGATGCCAGGGAACCGGACCGCTTCGGGGCGGCGTGCGCCCCGCCGCATCCTCGTCATCGACGTCGGTGGCACGCACATCAAGTTCCGTATCGATGGCCGGGGCCGGATCTTCAGGTTCGCCTCCGGCCCCCGGCTGGGGCCTGAGCGCATGGTGCGCAAGGTGTTGAAGCGGGCGCGCGGTCTCGCCTACGACGCGGTGTCGATCGGCTACCCGGGGCTGGTGTTCCGCGGACGCATCGCCGCCGAGCCGCATCATCTCGGCAAGGGCTGGACGGGCTTCGACTTCGCGGCAGCCTTCGGCAAGCCGGTGCGCATCGTGAACGACGCCGCCATGCAGGCGATCGGCAGCTATCGCGGCGGACGCATGCTCTTTCTCGGGCTCGGTACCGGCCTCGGCGCGACGCTGATCATCGACGGCGTCGTGGAGCCCACCGAGATCGGCCACATGCCTTATCGCAAGGGGCGCAGCTTCGAGGAATACCTCGGCGAGCGGGGCCGCCGGCGGCTCGGCACGGCTAAGTGGCGCGCGGCGGTCGGCGACGTGGTGGCACACCTCCAAGCGGCCCTCGAGGCCGACTACGTGGTGCTCGGGGGCGGCAACGCCGGGCGCCTGAGGAAGCTGCCGCCCGGCGCGCGGCGTGGCGACAACCGCAACGCTTTCGTCGGCGGCGTGCGCCTGTGGCGGCCGGGCGCCGCTCCCTTGCGCCGCGCTGCGGCGCTTGACGCATGAGCGCGGCGCCGGGTGGTCCCGGGCTCGCTCCCACCTGGAGCAGCAGCAACAAGGAGGTGGTGGGGTGCCCGCTCGGTCCGGCGCGGCTGTGGTTCACGATCGGCGGCGGCATCGTCAACGAGGTCTACTACCCGCGGGTCGACATTCCACAGATCCGCGATCTCGGCTTCATCGTCGCCGACGGCGCGGGGTTCTGGGTCGAGGTGAAGCGCATGTGGAAGCACGACCTCGCGCTTGCGGATGCGGGCGCGCCGGCCGTGAGCATCGTGCACCACCACGCGCGCTTCGAGCTCACGCTGCGCGTCACGCCCTGCGAGGATCGCGACGTGCTCCTCATCGAGGTGACACTCACCGGCGATCCGACGCTCAGGCCGTACGCGCTGCTTGCGCCGCACCTCGGCGGCACCGGCCACGGCAACCGGGCCGCCGTGGTGAGCTATCGCGGACGCAGGGTACTCTGGGCCGAGCAGGGTCCCTTCGGCCTGGCGCTCGCCGCCGCCACTCCGGTCCAGGCGGATGCCCTCACGCGCGGCAGCGCCGGCTACGTGGGCGAGAACGACGGCTGGCAGGATTTCTTCCAGCACGGCGCGATGACCTGGGAGTTCGATCAGGCCGGTCCGGGCAACGTCGCGCTCCTCGGAGAGCTGCCGCGCCAGGCGGTGCTCGCGCTGGGGTTCGGCAGCAGCGCCGATTCGGCGGCCACGCTCGCTCTCACGGCTCTGCGCGAGCCTTTCGAGAGCAGCTGGGCTCGCCAGCATGCGGCGTGGGCGCGCTGGCACACCACCGGCACACCCGTGGACAAGCTGCCCGCGGATCTGCCGGTCGAGATTCTCACGCAATTCCGCGTCTCCACCATGGTGCTGCGCAGTCACCGCGACAAGACCTATCCCGGCGCCATGGTGGCCTCGCTGAGTGTGCCGTGGGGCAACACGCGCGAGGAGCGCGAGGGCTACCACCTGGTGTGGCCGCGCGACCTGGTGGAGTGTGCGGGCGCGCTGCTCGCGGTCGGCGCCACCACCGAGGCGCTCAACACGCTGCGCTACCTGCTCGCGACGCAGAACGCCGACGGCCACTGGAATCAGAACCAGTGGCTCGGCGGCAAGAGCTACTGGTCGGGGATCCAGCTGGATGAGTCCGCATTTCCCGTGCTGCTCGCGGCGGCGCTCGGTGAGCGTGACGCGCTCGCGGGCACCGAGGTCGCCGACATGGTGCGGCGCGCGCTCTCGTTCGTGGTGCGCACCGGACCGGTGAGCGACCAGGACCGCTGGGAGGAGGACGCGGGCCTCAACACCTTCACCCTCGCCGTGTGCATCGCCGCGCTCGTGGCGGGCGCGCCGTATCTGCCGCCGGACACGCGCGATCTCGCGCTCGCGTTCGCCGACTACTGGAACGCGCGCCTCGAGGACTGGACCGCGGTGGCCGACACGCCGCTCGCGCACCGCCACGGAATCCCCGGCTACTACGTGCGCGTCGCGCCGCCCCAGGCACTCACCGATCGCTGCTCGCCCGACTCGGTCATGTCGATCAAGAACCGGGCAACGGACCCGGGAATCCCGGCATCCGAGCAGGTCGGCGTCGATTTCCTGCAGCTGGTGCGCTTCGGGCTGCGGCGCGCCGACGATCCGCTGATCCTCGCGAGCCTGCGTCTGGCGGATGCGCTTCTCAAGGTCGACACGACCTCCGGTCCCTTCTGGCATCGCTATAACGGCGACGGCTACGGTGAGCACGAGGACGGCAGCGCGTACGACGGCACCGGGCGCGGGCGCGCCTGGCCGCTGCTCACCGGCGAGCGCGGCCACTATGAGGTCGCCGCGGGGCGCGACCCGCTGCCGCTCATCCGGACGATGCTGCGCTCGGCCTCCCCGGGCGGCATGCTGCCCGAGCAGGTGTGGGATGCCGCGCCGATCGCCGCCCGCGGGCTCGAGCCCGGACGCCCCACCGGCGGGGCGATGCCGCTCGCCTGGACGCATGCCGAGTACATCAAGCTCGTCGTCTCGCGTGTGCTCAAACGGCCGTTCGATCGGCCGGCGCTGGTGTGGCAGCGCTACCGCGGTGAGCGGCCGCTGCTCAAGCGCGTCATATGGTGCGAGCACGCGCCGGCCAACAAGCTGCCCGAGGGCTGCTCGCTCACGCTCGCACTGCGCGAGCCGGGCACGTTCCGCTGGGGACTCGACGGCTGGCAGGACGTGCGCGAGCAGCAGACGCACGCCCACCCGCTCGGCCTGCATCTGCTCGAGATCGACAGCGCGCGCCTCGCCGCGGGCCGGCGCCTCGATGTGACCTTCCGCTACGCCGGGAGCGACGCCTGGGTCGGCCGGGACTACCGCATCCCGGTGACCGCGCGCACTGCGCCGTCCGGGTAGCACGCCGATGCCCTTCACCCTGGCTCATCCGGCCGCCATCCTGCCGCTGCGACGGCTCAGGTTGCTGCGCACGGCGCCGCTCATCATCGGTACGGTGACACCGGACGTCCCGTACTACCTGCCGCCCGGCCCGAGCGGCCATGCGCTGCGGCTCGGGCTCGATACGCACACCGTCCTCGGCTCGTACACGGTCGACGTGGCACTCGGCATCGCCTTGCTCATGAGCCTGCTGCTGCTGCGCGAGCCGCTCACCGTGCTGCTGCCGCCGCGCGCCCGCTGGCTGTGTCTCGCGGCGCTCGAGCCTTTCCGGCGCCGGAGCACCGCGTGGCTGCTCGCGCCGCTCGCGATCCTGGTCGGCGTGTGGTCGCATCTGCTGTGGGACTCGTTCACGCACGCCGAGGGCTGGGCCGTGCGGCGCTTTCCGGCCCTCGGCGACACCGTCACGATCGGCTGGTACAGCGGCGAGATATTCCACATCCTGCAGTACCTGAGCTCCGCCATCGGGCTCACGATCCTCGCTCTGTGGTACGCAAGGCTGCGCGTTCCGCCGAGCGCGCTGGCCGGCGACGACAGCCGCCGCGCGCACGCGGGACCTGCGCTGCTGCTGATCGCGGGCGCGGCGCTCCTCATCGGCGGCGTCGAAGCGCAGCGCTATTACTTCCACTCCGAGGGCGCGATCTACCGCACGCTCGACGTGCTCCTGACCCGCGGCCTCGGCTGGTTCGCGCTGCTCTACCTGTTCGCGGGCGCGGTCGTTACGCTCGAGCACCGCGCGGGCGCCGTGCGTCCTCACTAGCGCCGTATCTCATGACGGCGGGCCCGAGCGCGCGGCAATCGACCACTACCGGCTGGCCCTGGCGACCCGGGAACGAGTTCCGGCTGCTGGACGGCGGCGGCGTGTTCTTCGAGCGCATGCTCGCGGCGATCGACGCGGCGACGATGTACGTGCTCCTCGAGATGTACCTGGTGAGCTCCGGCCGCGTGACCGGGGAGTTCATCGAGGCTCTCACGCGCGCGCGCGCCCGGGGCGTGCGCTGCTGCGTGGTGTTCGATGGCTTCGGCGCGCTCGCTCTCTCGGGCGGCGACCGCTGGTGGCTCGTCGAGGCGGGTGTCGAGCTGCGCTTCTTCAACCCGCTGCGCTGGCGCAACCGGCTGCGCAACTTCAGGCGCGACCATCGCAAGCTCCTCGCAGTCGACGGACAGGTCGCCTTCGTGGGCGGGGCGGGGCTCGCCGACGAGTTCGCCGGACCCGACGCCTGGCGCGAGCTGATGGTCGAGATCAGAGGTCCGGTCGTGGCCGACTGGCAGCGCGCCTTTGCCCGCACCTGGCGGCGCCTCGGAGCGGAGCTCTCGCTGCCCGCGCCGCTCTGCACGCCGCTCGCGGGCGGCGCGCTCGGCCGGCTCGCCCTGAGCGAGGCACGGCAGCACTCGGTGCTCGCGCACGGTGTCGTACGGCGCATCGATGCGGCGCGCACGCGCGCCTGGATCGTCAGCGCCTACTTCGTGCCGTCACGCCGCTTTCGCAAGGCACTGCGCCGGGCGGCGCGCCGCGGGGTGGACGTGCGGCTGCTGATGCCGAGCGCGCGCACCGACCACCCGTGGGTGCGCCAGGCGGCGCGGCGCTTCTACGCCAAGATGCTGCGCAATGGCGTGCGCATCTACGAATATCAGCCGCATGTGCTGCACGCGAAGATGATCGTGTGCGACGACTGGGTTTCGATCGGCTCGAGCAACCTCGATCGCTGGAGCTTCAAGTGGAACCTCGAGGCCAACCAGGAGGTGGCCGACAGCGGCGTAGCGGACGCCGCCGCCGCGCTCTTTGCCGCCGACCTCACCGTGTCGGAGGCGATCAGCCGCCGACAATGGCCGCAGCGCGCCCGGCTCGATCGGCTGCGCGAGCGGATCGCCGGCGCCCTCGATCGCTGGCTCGAGGGATGGCGGCGTCCCCCCTAGGATCAAGCCCGCTCACGGTGCGGCCGAGAACGTCTCCGTGGTGCGCACGAAGGCCAGCAGGAAGGGCGCCAGGGTCCGCAGCTGCGTTGGGTAGGCGCGTACCGCCGCCAGCTTCAGGTCCTCCTCCCCGGGCGTGAGCTCGAAGGGTGCAAGGGGCACGCCGGCGAGCAGCGGCGGGCGCCCCAGCGGCACCCCGGGCGAGAGCTCACGCGGACTCGGCCAACCCTCTCCGCCGTGCACGATCCAGCAGCGCACCATGGGCAGCCGACTGCGGCGCGCCAGGACGCGCAGGGTGAGGAGTCCGGCCGCGTGGTGATCCGGATGCGAGTCGCGCGGGCTCGGCGCGAGCACCAGCGTCGGATGCACGCGATCGAGCACCGCGCCGAGGTCCTGCTCGAGGCTCGCACCGGTGTAAGCGCGGCCGGGAGAGAGCGCTTGCGGGTAGGGCACCGCCGCAGCGCCCGTGAAGGGCGAGGTGAAGGCCGCGTCGTGGTGATCGGTGAGGAGGCGGAGAATTCCGCGGTCCGGATAACCGAGGAACAGCTGTCCGTCCTCCGGGACGCCGAGCAGAGCCGTGGCCGCGCGCGCTTCGCGCATGCGGCGCGCGGCGAGCTCGCGCAACCTGGCGGGCGCCGGCGGCAGGCTCCTCTGCACGAGCACCAGGTCGAGGAGCGAGGCGTCGCCGCTCGTGATCCACACGATGCTCGCGCGGCCGCCGGCCTGCACGACCCGCTGAATGACGCCGGCGCAGCACAGCGTCTCATCGTCCGGATGGGGCGCGATCACGAGCAGCGACGTCGTGGCATCGAGTGCAGGCAGCGCGGGGGCGGGCGCCGCGACCTCAGGGGGCGGCAGGGGAGGCGCCGCGGCATGCGCCGCTTGGACGAGCGCGACTGTCGCCGGGAACAGCCATGCAATCCTTCTGCCATGAGAGCGCAACACGAGGACCGTAGGGTAGCGCAGCAGGATCGGAATCGTGTGCGGGTGGACCGAGTGAGCGTCACCGGCACGCCCCTGGGAGGACCGCCGGGGGCAGGGTGACGTGAGGCAGCCCGGAGCGGCGCGCAGGAGCGCCCGCTCCGGGGGCGCGGATGACGCGCCCGCCGGGAATTGCCACACTACCTCACTTGGCGGCCCCGAGCCGCGTTCCCGGAGCTTCAGCCCCATGGCGCACAGCCCCCCGCTGTCGTACCACGATCCGAAATTCATCGACTCGGACGAGGGACGCCCGATACGGATCGTGTCCGAGTACCTGGCGCCGCTGCGCACCTTCAGCGAGTGCCGCGTCACCGCCACGGTCGTGTTCTTTGGCTCGTCGCGCGCCCGCACCGGCGGCGTGCTGGGTTCCTATGTCGAGGCGGCGACCGAGCTCGCGCGGCTCGTGACCGACTGGGGCCGCGGTCTGCCCGGCGGCGAGCGCCTCATGGTCTGCTCGGGCGGCGGTCCCGGGATCATGGAGGCGGCGAACCGCGGCGCCTCGCTCGCCGGCGGGCGCAGCATCGGGCTGAACATCGGCCTGCCGGAGGAGCAGCGACCCAACCCGTTCATCACGCCCGAGCTGTCCTTCGAGTTCCATTACTTCTTCATGCGCAAGCTGTGGTTCGCCCACCTGGCGCACGCCCTGGTGGCATTCCCCGGGGGCTTCGGCACCCTCGATGAGCTGTTCGAGATCCTGACGCTGGCGCAGACCCGCAAGCTCGACCGCTCGATTCCGGTACTGCTGTACGGCTCGGCCTACTGGAAGGAAGTGATCAACTTCGAGGCGCTGGTGCGCCACGGGACGATCGAGGAGGCGGATCTCGATCTGTTCTCCTTCGTCGACGAGCCGCAGGCGGCACTCGCGCTGCTCAAGCGCCGCATCCAGCTCACGCCCGAGGCGCCCGTGGCTCCGTGCTTCGCCAAGTCGCGGACGTCCGCGGTGTCGTGATGCGGACGGCGCGGCCACGCGGCGCGCGCTGAAGCGACGCCTCGCTCAGGCCACCGGCAGCGTCGGATCGACCTGCGCCGCCCAGGCGGTGAGTCCGCCTTCGAGGTTCGCCGGCGACGCGACGCCCACCGCGAGCGCCAGCGTGCAGGCGCGCAGGCTCCGGCCGCCGCTGCGGCAGACGAATACCGGACCCCCGACCCGCGGGATCTCGCCGATGCGCTGCGGCAGCTCGCTCATCGGAATGTTGACGGAGTCGGGCAGGTGGCCGGTGTCGAACTCCCAGCGCTCGCGCACGTCGATGAGCGGCGGCGCCTCGGCCGGTGCCGAGGGATCGAGCAGCGCCTTGAGCGCGAGGGGAGCGAGGCGGCGCACGCCGTCCGGCGCCGCGGCAGCGCGCTGCGGCGGCGGATCGCGCGGCTCGGTAATGGTCGGCGCATCGCCGCACACCGCGCAGTCGCGCCGGCGCTCCACGCGGAACTCATGAAAGCGCAGCTCGAGCGCGTCGTAGGTCAGCAGCCTTCCGAGGAGCGGCGTGCCGACGCCGGTGATGAGCTTGATGGCCTCCGTGGCCTGCAGCGTGCCGAGCACCCCGGGCAGGACGCCGAGCACACCCGCCTCGGCGCAGTTGGCGACCATGCCGTCGGCGGCTCGCGGAAACAGGCAGCGGTAGCACGGCCCGCTCCCCGGCACGTAGGTCATGACCTGACCCTCGAAGCGGTGAACCGCCGCCGATACGAGCGGCCGCCCGAGCAGCACACAGGCATCGTTCACGAGATAGCGGGTCGAGAGCCGATCGCTGCCGTCGACGACCAGATCATAGTCCGCGAGCAATGCGCGCACGTTGGCCGCCTTGAGCTCGAGGGCGTGGGCGATCACCCGGATCTCGGGGTTCAGGGCCGCGAGGCGCGCGCGCCCGGCCTCGGCCTTGGGTTGCTCGAGTCCGGCGGTGTCGAACAGCACCTGGCGCTGCAGATTGGAGACATCGACTCGGTCGAAATCGACGAGTCCCAGCGTGCCGCAGCCGGCCGCCGCGAGATACAGCGCGGCGGGCGAGCCGAGCCCGCCCGCGCCCACGATCAGCACGCGTGCCGCCTTGAGCCTCTCCTGGCCGGCGGCACCGATCTCCTTGAGGGCGAGGTGGCGCTGGTAGCGGGCGCGCTCAGGTACTGAGAGCGTCATCGGCCTCATCCTCCCGACAGCGCGCAGATCACGTGCACCGTGTCCCCGCCGCGCACCGCCGCCGCAAGATCCCGCGCCTCGTCCGTGTTGATGAACAGCCGCATGTGCGGACGGATGCGGTTCTGCTCGTCGATCATGCGGAAACGGATACCGGGGAAGCGCTGCTCGAGATCGCCGAGCACCTCCGCGAGCGTGTTGCCGTGCCCGTCGACCCGGGATGCGCCCGCCGTGTAGGAGTGCAGGGGACTCGCGATGCGAACCGTGCAAGTCATGGGAGCGCCTCAAATCGCGTGACTGACGCAGTAGATCTCCGGGAGGTGGCGGGCGATGCAGCGCCAGCTGTCGCCGGCGTTGGTGCTCGCCCAGACATCGCCGCCGGTGGTGCCGAAGTACACCCCGGTGCGCTCCCGGCGGTCGGCGCACATGGCCTGGCGCAGCACCGTGAACCACGCGCGGGCGCGCGGCAGCCCGCGGTCGAGCCGCTGCCAGCTGCGGCCGGCGTCGCGGGTGCGGTACACGGCGGGCTTGCCGTCGATCGAGGTGCGCGGCCAGACCGTCTGGCCATCCATCGGCAGCACCCAGGCAGTGTCGGGATCGCCGGGATGGAGCACGATCGGAAAGCCGATGTCGCCGATCTTCTTCGGCATGGCGTTGCCGATGCGCTCCCAGCGCCGGCCCGGACGATCGAGCCGGTAGATGCCGCAGTGATTCTGCTGATACAGGCGATCGGGTTTCGCGGGATGCAGCGTCATGCAATGCGGGTCATGGCCGAAGGGCGCGTGCGGGTCGGGCAGAAAGTCCGCGGCGCAACCTTCGTTGAGCGGCGTCCAGTCCGCGCCGCCGTTGGTGGACTCGAACACGCCGCCGACCGAGATCCCGATGTAGAGATGCTGCGGGTCGCGCGGGTCTACCAGGATCGAATGCAGGAACTCGCCGTCGGGCGTACCGTTCAACACCCATTTCGCTCGCATCGGGTTGTCGTTGAAGCCGGCGATCGGCTCCCAGCGCTCACCGCCGTCTGCCGAGCGGAACAATCCCGCGGGAGAGCTGCCGGAGTACCAGATGCCGGGCTCGGCGGCGTGCCCCGGCGTCAGCCAGAACACGCGCTCCACGGCGCGCGCCTCCTCGCCGTCGGCAGCCCGGCGAAACGCAGGGGGCTGCGCCGCCTCGCGCCAGGTGCGCCCGCGATCGTTCGAGCGGAACACCGTCGGGCCCAGGTGGCCGGTCTTGGCCGCCATCAGCAGAGTGCGCGGCGCGCGCGGATCCTGCACCACGTGATGGATGATGTGCCCGAGGAACTGCGGGCCGGTGAGTTTCCAGCTGCGGCGCCCCGCGTCGGCGCGCAGCGCAAACAATCCCTTACGAGTGCCAAGCCACAGCGTGCTCATGCGATGAGCATCCTCGCCCGGCGCTGAGGCTGTCAACGCCCCGCGGGGCAACGCCCGCCCGCGGCCGAAGCCGGCTATGCTTTCGCGGTGGACCGCCTCCGTCCGTTGACAGTGCTCGCGCCGCTGCTGGCGGCGGGCGTGATGAGTGGCGGCGTGCTGGCGCAGACTCCGACGCCGGCCCACCCGCCCGTGACTCCACCGCGCGCGCCGGTGGCGCAGCCGGTGCAGAAGCGCCCCTGGGCCGATGCGCGCTTCGCCGCGGTCGAGCACGACTACGTGGTCTATATCCTCGGACGCTACCCGGTGGTCGCGACCTACCTGGGGGGCGGCGCGTTCGACCCGCAGCTGGCTGGCGTCGACGGCCGGCTGCGCGATTACTCGCCCGAGGCCATCCGCGAGGAGGACGCGCGGCTCGCGGAGTTTCGGACGCGCTTCGCGCGCCTCTCGCCCGCGGGCCTGTCGCCGCGGCGGCGGATCGACCGCTCGGTGGCGCTCGCCGAGATCGCCTTTCTCGAGCACCAGCACCTCGTGCGTCGCCACCAGCAGAAATCGCTCGATTCCTACGTGGACGAGCCGGCGCGCGGCGTCGACTGGCAGATCCAGGGCATGACGCCGGGGAGCGGCACGGCCTACGGCACGGACGCGGAGTGGCAGGCGGTCATCGCCCGCGTACGCGCAGTGCCGGGATATCTCGCGACCGCGGAGCGGCAGCTCGCGGCGGGCGTCGCCGCGCACAACACGCCGGACGCTCGCGTGCTCAGCGACTTCGGCAGGCGCAGCGCTGCGGCCGATGCCGAGTACTTCGGCAGCGCGCTGCCGCAGCTGGCGGCCGCGGCCCTCACGTCGGCGCCGCGCGCGGCGCTGCTGCACGATCTCGCGGCTGCGGCCGAGGCCGCAGCCGCCGCCTACCGCCATCTCGCGACGATGATCACCGGGGTCTTTTTCGATGAGGCCGGCGGCGGCGAGCCCGTTCTGAAGGCGGAGTATCGCGCGGATCGCTTCGCCCTCGGCGAAGCCGAGTATGACTGGGCGCTGCGCAACAATCTGCGCCTCGCCAGCACCGCGGGCGAGCTCTACGCGCAAGCGTGGCCGGCGGTCGAGGCGACGCGTACCGAGATGATCGCGCTCGCGCGCGAGATCGCCGCCCGCCATCAGTGGCCGCTGGCCGGCGAGGGGCCCGCGACCGTCCGGGCGGTGTTCGAGCAGCTGAGCCGCAACGCGCCGCAGAGTGACACCGAGATGCTCGAAGGCTACCGCCGCGCCGGCCAGAGACTCATCGCCTATGCCCGGGCAACGGGACTCTTCGACGTGCCCGCGGACTACCGCCTCGAAGTGCTCATCACTCCCGCGCCGCTGCGCGCCTCGGTGGCGGGCGGCGCCTACTACCCGGCGCCCCCGTTCAAGAGGACCGGCGTCGGGCGCTTCTACATAGCGCCTACGGGGGACAATGTCGCGGCGCTGCGCGGGCAGCACGACTACGCCTCGATGGCGGACCTCGCGGCGCACGAGGGCTTCCCCGGGCACGACTGGCATTTCAAGGTGATGACGCGGTACCGCGATGAGATCTCGCCGACGCGCTGGCTGTTGCCCGGCGCGGTCGAGGACTCCTCTTCGATGTGGCAGGACTCGATGGCCACCGAGGGCTGGGCGCTGTACTCGGAGGCGCTGCTCGCGGAGGCCGCGCCGGGCGCGCCGCACGGCTTCTACACCCCCGAGGAGCGCCTCTACCAGCTGCGCGGCAAGCTGCTGCGCGATCTGCGCGTGCGCATCGACACCGGGATCCATACGGGGCGTCTGGGCTTCGACCAGGCGGTGACGCTCTTTTCCGAGGTCGTCGATTTCCTGCCGGGCTCGTGTCAGGACGCGGCCAGCCTGAGGCTCGAACTCAAGCAGGCGAGCTGCAGCGCGGCCCGGGCGGCGATCACGCGCTACGCGCGCTGGCCGACGCAGGCGGTCACCTACCGCCTCGGCAAGGAGCAGATTCTGGCGCTGCGGCGGCGCGCGCAACTCGAGCTGGGTGCGCGCTACTCACCGCAGCGCTTCCACCTCGAATTCATGAAGCAGGGGACGATCCCGCCCGGCTACTTCGGCCAGGAGCTGCTGCACACGCTGCGCGCGCGGTAGTCATGAAGCTCGGATCGGACATCCTGTCACGATCCTCGCGCGACTCGCAAAAGGCGTGACTTTTGCTCGTCGCTCGCCGCCTGCGGCGGCGGGCACGTCCCTATGCCTGAATTGAAGCTCGTGTCGCCTGAGTTCAGGCGGCCGCTGGCTGACAGAAGAACAGGTGCGCCGGCAGCACGTTGAGCGGCTCGAACTTACGCCCGACGTAACCGAAGATGCGCTTGAGGTCCGCGAGCACGCGCGTCGAGAACTGGTAGACGAGGAATGCACCGCCGGGCGCCAGCACGGCGCGGGTCTTGCGCAGGATGCGCTCGCGCAGCGGCGCAGGAATGGTGCTGAAGGGGATGCCCGAGATGATGTAGTCGGCCTGGCGCTGGGCGAAGCGGCTCAGGATCTCGTCCACCGACTCCGCCGATCCTTCGACCACGCGCAGCCTGGTATCGGTCAAGGCGCCGCGCAGGTAGCCGACGAAGTCCGGGTTCATCTCGATTGCGATCAGGAGCGCGTCGGGGCGCATGCGTCGCAGCACCTCCGCCGTGATGCCGCCGACTCCAGGCCCATACTCGACGATCACGCGTGCGCGCGTCCAGTCGACCGGGCTCAGCAGCTCGCGGATCAGGAAGCGCGAGCTCGGCACGATGGAGCCGAGCATGCGCGGATGGCGAAAAAAGTTGCGCGCAAAGAGCAGGACGTGGCCGTCTCTGGTCGCAGGTGCCGTCTGAAGATTGTCGTTCACGTCATGCCCCCGCTGCGGTGCAGGTTGAGTACTCTACCGCAAGTGCCCGCGGGGATGCCGCGTACGCATCACGGGCCGGTGCCGGCCGGCGCCGGAGCGCTCAGCCCCCGGCGCGTTTCGCCTCGTAGCCGAGCTTCTTGAGCTCCGCCACCAGCCGGTCGCGGTGCTCGCCCTGGATCTCGATCGCGCCGTCCCTGACTGCGCCGCCGGCACCGCACAGCCGCTTCAAGCGCGCGGCGAGCTCTTCGAGCGCCTGGTCGCCGAGCGGCAAGCCGCGGATCACCGAGACCCCCTTGCCGCCGCGTCCGGCCACCTCGCGGGAGATGCGCACGCGCGCTGAGCCCGCCGTTGCAGCCGGCGGCGGCCGCGGCGCGGACCTTTGTGCCGTGGTGCGCAGTACGACACCCCGGAATGTGGCTCGCGGCTTCACCAGTGTCCTCACTCGTAGTGTTGGCGGTGTGAGGCGATTACAATCCTGTCGGAGCGATGCCCGCAACTGCAATTTGAGCCGACCAGGCCCGTCATGACCCCACGCTCGCGCTTGCATGTTCCCACGCCGCCGGCCCGCCCGGGGCAGGAACCCGACTTCAGCTACGTGCAGATCTCACCCGCCGGTGCCGTGATCCGCCCGGACGTCACCGCAGCGGCGCGCGACATCGAGAGCCTGGCGCTCGAGATGGTGCGCGTGCTCGACGACGAGCATCGCGCGGTCGGCCCCTGGAACCCGCACCTCGAGCCCGAGGAGCTGCAGGTGGGCCTGCGCCACATGCTGCTCACACGGCTGTTCGACGACCGCATGCAGAAGATCCAGCGTCAGGGCCGCATCTCCTTCTATATCAAGTCTACGGGCGAGGAGGCGGTGGCGGTGGCCGCCGGCATGGCGCTGCAGCCCACCGACATGCTGTTCCCCTCCTACCGCCAGCAGGGCCTGCAGGTGGTGCGCGGCCGCAACCTGGTGGATCTCATGTGCCAGTGCCTGTCCAACACGCACGATATGTGCAAGGGCCGGCAGATGCCCATCATGTATCACTGGGCCAGCGGCAATATCTTCACGATCTCCGGCAACCTCGCCACGCAGTTCCCGCAGGCGGTCGGCTGGGCGATGGCCGCCGCCATCAAGGGCGAGGATCGGATCGCCTCGAGCTGGATCGGCGAGGGCTCGAGCGCCGAGGCCGATTTTCATTACGCCATGACTTTCGCCGCCGTGTACCAGGCGCCGGTGATCCTCAACCTGGTCAACAATCAGTGGGCTATCTCCACCTTCCAGGGCTTCGCCGGCGGAGAGCACAAGACCTTCGCACAGCGCGGACCGGGCTACGGCATCCCCGGGATCCGCGTCGACGGCAACGACTTCCTCGCCGTGTACGCGGTCACCCAGTGGGCCGCGCAGCGCGCGCGCCAGAGCGGCGGTCCGACGCTCATCGAGCAGGTGACCTACCGCGCCGCCGCGCACTCCACCAGCGACGATCCGTCGCGCTATCGCCCCAAGGAGGAGTGGCGCGCGTGGCCGCTCGGCGATCCGGTCGCGCGGCTCAAGCAACACCTGATTTCGCTCGGCGAGTGGTCCGAGGAACGGCACGTCCGTCTCGAGAAAGAGCTCGAGGCCCACGTCACGACCTGCTGGAAGGAAGCCGAGAGCTACGGCACGCTGACCGGGGGGCCCGCACTCGATCCGCTCACGATGTTCGAGGACGTCTTCAAGGAGATGCCGCCGAACCTCAAGGAGCAGCAGCGCGAGCTGCGCTCGCTGCGCGAGGCGCAGGGCGCGACGCGTGCCACGGCGCCGACTTCGTCCGCGGCCGGCAAGGGGTGAGCTCATGGCGCGCATGAACATGGTCCAGGCGCTCAACTCCGCCATGGACGTGATGCTGGCGCGCGATCCGCGCGTCGTCATCCTCGGCGAGGACGTCGGTTACTTCGGCGGCGTGTTCCGCGCGACCGAGGGGCTACAGCGCAAGCACGGCGAGCATCGCGTGCTCGACACGCCGATCGCGGAGGGCGGCATCATCGCGACCGCCATCGGCATGGGAGTGAACGGCCTGAAGCCCGTCGCCGAGATTCAGTTCGCCGACTACATCTATCCCGGCTACGACCAGGTGGTGAGCGAGCTCGCGCGGCTGCGCTACCGCTCCGCCGGGGATTTCTCCGCCCCGGTGACCATCCGCACGCCCTGTGGCGGCGGAATCCGCGGCGGCCAGACCCACTCGCAGAGCCCGGAGGCGATCTTCACTCATGTGTGCGGCATCAAGGTAGTGATGCCGTCGAACCCGTACGACGCGAAGGGCCTGCTGATCAGCTCGATCGAGGGCGAGGACCCGGTGGTGTTCTTCGAGCCGAAGCGCCTCTACAACGGACCCTTCGACGGCGACCCGCACAAGCCCGCGGTTCCGTGGAGCGCCCATCCGCGCGGCGAGGTGCCCGAGGGTCATTACACCGTGCCGCTCGGGCGCGCCGAGGTCGTGCGTCCCGGGACGGGCGTCAGCGTGCTGACCTACGGCACCATGGTGCACGTGGCCGAGGCCGCGGTGCGCGCCGCGGGCGTCGATGCCGAGATCGTCGACGTGCGCAGCATGGCGCCGCTGGACGTCGACACGCTGTGCACGTCGGTGTGCAAGACCGGCCGCTGCGTGGTGGTGCACGAGGCGACGCGCTTCGGCGGCTTTGGAGCCGAGCTGGTTGCGACCGTCCAGGAGCATTGCTTCTGGAATCTCGAGGCGCCGGTACAGCGGGTCACGGGTTGGGATACCCCGTATCCGCATGCCTTCGAGTGGGACTACTTTCCGGGACAGGCGCGGATCGCGGCGGCGCTCAAACAGGTGATGGAGGCCGCATGAGCAGGTACGTCTTCAAGCTGCCGGATCTCGGCGAGGGCACGGTCGAGGCCGAGATCGTCGGCTGGCGCGTCAAGGCGGGCGACGCGGTGGCCGAGGACGACGTGGTCGTCGAGGTGATGACCGAGAAGGCGGCGGTCGAGGTGCCGGCGCCGGTGAGCGGACGCGTCGTGTCGACGACGGGCGAGCCCGGGGACAAGGTGCCGGTCGGTGCGGAGCTGCTCGTGCTCGAGACCGAGCCGCGTGCGGCGCTCGCCGCCGCCGCGGTGCAGACTCCCGCGGCCAGCGCGCCGCCGGCGCGTGCGGCAGGTGCGGGCAACGGCGCGAGCGCGGCGACCGAGGCCCACGGGGCGATGGCCGCCTCCCGCGGACGGGTCGCGACTTCGCCCGCGATACGCCGCCGTGCCCACGAGGCGGGCATCGACCTGCGGCAGGTGGCCGGCTCCGGACCGAGCGGGCGCATCGTGTCGAAGGACCTGGATGCCTATGTCGCGCGCGGCTCGCAGGGACAGCCGGTGCCCTTGAGGCCGGCACCGCGGGCGGTTCCGGCGGCGAAGTCGCCGGCGCGCGCGCCGGGCGCCACCGAGGAGATCAAGGTCATCGGCCTGCGGCGCCTCATCGCGCAGCGCCTGAGCGAGGCGAAGCGCAACATTCCCCATTTCGCCTATGTCGAGGAGCTCGACATCACCGAGCTCGAGTCGCTGCGGGCGCATCTCAACAGCAAGCTCGAGCGCGGCGCGCCGGGCCTCACTTATCTGCCGTTCCTGGCGCTCGCGCTGGTGCGCGTGTTGAAGGACTTCCCGCAGTGTAATGCGCACTACGACGCCGAGCGCGGCGTGATCGTGCGCCACGCGGCGGTGCATCTCGGCGTCGCCACCCAGACCCCGGACGGCCTCAAGGTGCCGGTGGTGCACGATGCGGACCGGCGCTCGCTCCGGGACCTGGCGGCCGAGATGCGCCGGGTGAGCGAGGCGGCACGCACCAACAAGGCGACGCGCGAGGAGCTCACTGGCTCGACCATCACCATCACGAGCCTCGGCAAGCTCGGCGGCATCGCCAGCACGCCGATCATCAACGCGCCGGAGGTGGCGATCATCGGCGTGAATCGCGCGGTCGAGCGCCCGGTGGTCTTCGAGGGAGCGATCGCGATCCGGCGTACGATGAACCTGTCCTCATCCTTCGACCATCGCTTCGTCGACGGCTATGACGCCGCGGCGATGATCCAGGCCCTGAAAGAGTGCCTCGAGCACCCGGCGACGATCTTCATCGGCAGTTGAATCGCGGACGCCCGGCGCCCGCGCCACGTCTCGTGTGCGTCGCGCTGCTCGGCTGCAGCGCTGCGGCACAGGCGGCCGACCCCGGGACACCTGCGGCGAATCCCGCAGAAGCGCTCGAGCTGCCGACCGTCACGGTGGTGGGCACGACCCCTCTGCCGGGCCTGGGCGCACCGCTCGAGGAGGTGCCCGCTAACGTGCAGATCTACACGAGCGGCGACTTCTCCCGGGCGCACGCCACCACGACCGACTATCTCGTTCAGAACGCGGGCAGCGTCAGCAGCAACGCCGCGCAGGGCAACCCCTTTCAGCCCGACATCGCCTTTCGCGGCTTCACTGCCTCGCCGCTCCTCGGCACGCCTGAGGGCCTGTCGGTGTTCCAGGACGGGGTGCGCGTGAACGAGCCCTTCGGTGACGTGGTGAACTGGGACCTCATCCCGCAGTCGGCTATCTCGAGCATCCAGCTCATTCCGGGCTCGAACCCCGCCTTCGGCCTGAATACCCTCGGGGGTGCGCTCGCGATCTACACCAAGAGCGGTGCCGAATACCCGGGGGGCGCGCTCGAGGTGAGCGGCGGCTCCTTCGGTCGGCGCACCGCCGAGTTCGAGTGGGGTGGGGCGCACGGCCCGCTCGATGCCTTCGTGACCGGCAATTACTTCCACGACGACGGCTGGGCCGACCACAACCCGAGCGAGGTGAAGCAGCTCTTCGCCAAGGCAGGCTGGCAGGACGCGAAGACCGACGTCGACCTGGCCCTGACCGCCGCCGACACCGCGCTCGAGGGAACGCAGACCCTGCCACTGTCCTTTCTTTCCGATGAGCGGCAGGCCTACACCTGGCCCGACACCACGGCGAACCGCCTGGCGCTGCTCACCCTGAAGGGCAGCCATTTCCTCGCGCCCGCAGTGCTGCTCGGCGGCAACGCCTATTACCGCAGCTTCCGCAGCAGCAGTCTCGACAGCAACGTCAACGGCGACTACGGGCAGGTCGATCCCGCCACCGGCGCGCCGGATCTGACCGAAGGGTCGAACAACCTCGCCCAGATCGACGAGGACGGCTTCGGTGGCGGGCTGCAGCTCACCGTGAGCACGACGGGGAAGCACGCCAACCAGCTCACGATCGGCGCGAGCGACGATGCCGCCCACAGCCACTTCCAGCAGCTCACCCAGAGTGCGGCCTTCACCGCCTCGCGCGAGACGATCGCTACCGGCGCCTTCATGGCGGTGACCAACGCCGACACCGACGCCAACAATCTCGGGCTGTTCGTGGCGGACGCGTATCACCTCACGCCGCGCTGGACGCTCAGCGCATCGGGACGTTACGACCGCGCCGAGGCGAGCATCGCGGACCTGAGCGGGCTTGCGCCGCGGCTCGACGGCACTCACGTCTTCACACGCTTCAGTCCCGCCGCGGGCGTCAACTTCAATCCGCGCCCGGGTCTCACGGCGTATGCCGGCTACAGCGAGGGGATGCGGGCTCCCACGGCCATCGAGCTCACCTGCGCCGATCCGAGCGCGCCCTGCCAGCTCCCCAACGACTTCCTCGCCGATCCGCCGCTCGCGGCCGAGGTAGCCCGAACGCTCGAGCTCGGCGCGCGCGGCCGGTCGGCCCTCTGGCAGTGGAGTGGTGCCGCCTACCAGAGCCTGCTGCGCAACGACATCGAGTTCATCAGCGCGACTCCCGGGGCCAGCAACGCCGGCTACTACGCCAACATCGGCGCGACGCGGCGCCTCGGCCTCGAGCTCGCCGCAGCCACCCGCTTCGGGCCGCTGGCCGTGAGCGCACGCTACAGCTTCATCGACGCCACCTTCCGCTCCAACTTCAGCGAGTTGAGTCCGTTCAACTCGAGCGCGAATGCCAGCGGCGCCATCCTGGTGACACCCGGGGATCGGATCCCGTCGATCCCACGCCAGACCTTCAAGCTCCGTGGGGACTACGACGTGAACGGCCGTTTCTCGCTCGGCGCCAGTATCCTCGTGGCGAGTGGTGTATACGCGCGCGGTGACGAGAACAATGCCGATCGCAACGGGCCGCTGCCGGGTTTTGTACTGGTGAACCTCGATGCCCGGTGCCGCATCAGCGGGAACCTCGAGCTGTTCGCCCGCGTCAACAACGCCCTCGATGCGCGTTACTATGATTTCGGGATTCTCGGCGAGAATTTCTTCACCGGACCGGATCACAGCTTCGGGCCCGCCGCGGGCGCGGCTCCGGTTGCGACCCAGTTCCGCGGCCCGGGCGCGCCCGCGGGGGTGTGGGTAGGCCTGCGCTACGGATTCGGCGGCGCGCACGCCGGGGCGGGCGTCGAGGACTGACGGAGAGCGGATGAAGCGGACCGGATGCGGCCTGGCAACTCTGGTGGCGCTGCTTGCGGCCTGCGGGGGCGGCGCAGGCGGAGGTGGCAGCGGCAGCAACCCGGCACCGCCGCCCTACAGCTCCGTTACGCTGGTACAGCTCTCCCGGAATTCGACGTTCGTTGCCGGCTGCGACGGAGCGACCCCGAACGGGACGCTCTACACCAACACGGCCGCCGAGCCCTCGGTGGTCGTGAACCCGGCCAACCCCATGAACCTGATCGCCGGCTGGCAGCAGAACCGCTGGTCGAATGGCGGCGCGCAGGGCCTCGCACTGGCTGCCTCCTTCGATGGCGGCACGACCTGGACGCTGACGAGCGCGGCCTTCTCGCGCTGCACCGGCGGCGGCAGCGGCAGCGCGGGTGATTACGCGCGGGCGAGCGACGTGTGGCTCACGGCCTCGCCCGGCGGCGTGGTCTATGCGCTGTCCCTGTCCTTTACGGGCGGCGTGCTCGCCGCGGGGTCATCGAGCGCCATGCTGGTCGCGCAGTCGCAGGACGGGGGGCTCGACTGGAGCGCGCCCATCGCACTCATCCAGGACGGCGCGCAGTTCTTCGACGACAAGGGCTCGATCACCGCAGATCCCACCGACTCGAATCACGTCTACGTCGTATGGGACCGGCTGAGCGGGCCGACTTCGGGGCCGAGCTACTTTGCCGTTACCGCCGACGCCGGCGCCACCTGGGCCGCGGCGCGCAGCATCTACGATCCCGGTCCCGCCAATCAGACCCTCGGCAACCAGATCGTGGTCCTGCCCACGGGGGTGCTGCTCGATATCTTCACCGAGCTCGACACCTCCGCCGGCGGGCAGACCACGGCGCTGGCACGCGTGGCGCAGTCGAGCGATCACGGCACGACCTGGTCGGCGCCGACTACGATCGCGGAGCTCGAGCCGGTGGGGACCGCCGATCCGCGCACCGGCCAGGCGGTGCGTGACGGCGCCGACATCGTCTCAGCGAGCGTCGCCGCGGGCGGCGTCGTGTACGTTGCGTGGCAGGATGCGCGCTTCTCGGGCGGCGCCCGCGACGGGATCGCGCTCACGCGTTCCACCGACGGCGGAACGACCTGGGCTGCGCCGGTCGAGGTGAACGCCGACACGGGAGCGCAGGCGTTCACGCCCACCGTGCACGTCGAGGCGAGCGGAGTCATTTCCGTCGGCTACTACGACCTGCGCAACGATGCCTTCGCGCCGTTCGGCTCGCTGCTGGCCGATGCCTGGATGGTGACCTCGAGCGACGGCGTCACCTTCAAGGAGACGCACCTGTCCGGGCCCTTCGACCTCGATCTCGCTCCCGTGTCGGGCGGCTTCTTCGTGGGTGACTACGAGGCGCTCACCAGCACCAGCGCCTCGCTGCCGCTCTACGCCCAGACTGACGCCGGGGCCGCCATCCGCAGCGATGCCTTCATGGCGTTCCCGCCGGTCACGGCCTCCGCGCCGGCGGCGCTCGCGGCACCTGCGGCATCCTTCGAGGCGCTGGCGGCACCGCCCGGACTCGCTGTCGCGCCCGCCGCGCGAAAGCGGATCGCGCAGCGCATCGAGCTGCGGCGCGTGGAGCGGCGCCTCGAGCCGTAGTGTCACAGGTGGTGCTCGGGCCCGCCCGCGTATTTCTTCTCACCCGCCGTCACGCGCAGCGCGAGGCGGTTCTGCGCGGGGGGCAGCGGACAGGTGGCAAACTCGTTGAGCGCGCACGGCGGGTTGTAGGCCTTGTTGAAGTCGACCGGCACGGTGGCGCCCTCGGGAATGGGTATATCGAGAAAGCGGCCGGCGCCGTAGGTCTCGTGGCCGCTGGTCGCATCCGCGAACATGATGGAGAGCTCCTGGTCGCCGGGCTCCTCGAGCAGCGTGTCGAGGCGCCACTCGCGCCCGTCCTTCACGAACACCACCGCTCCCGGAGACTCCATGTCGAGCTCCATGCCGAGGACGTTCACGATCCTCAGGTGATGTGCCGGCTGGTAGCGCTCGAAGCGCGCGTTCACGACCCAGTCGCTGCTCACTGGAAAATACTCGAGGCCGCGGAAGCCGGTGCGGTGGGGGTTCGCGAGGTCGCGCACGCGCACTCCGAGATTGCCGGCGCGCTCGATGACGAAGAAACGCAGCGTGCCGCAGCTCAGCACCGTGGGATGGCCGCTCGTGTCGGGGGCGAGGTCGATCGCCGTGACTGGCTGGCCGTCGTGGGTGATATGACTGTCCGGGCGGGCGAGGAAGCGCACCTGCTGAGCGCTCAGGACGAAGGAGCCGGCGGCCTCGGCCAGCGCGCCATGGTCGAGGACCAGGGCGTTCGCCGGGGCGCGGCCGAAAGTGTTCTCGCCCTCCTTCAGCCAGAAGAGCCCGGCGAGCGTCAGCCAGCCGTTGTCACTCGTGAGACTCTCGAGGCGCTCGCTGCGCCATGCCGCGATCGTCGCCTGCTCGCGTGCGAGCGCCGCGGCTCGCGCGTTGTCCGGCGCGCCGGACACGGGCCAGGCGCAGGCCGCGAGCGCCAGCGCCGCGAGAGCGCTGCGGGGGCTCTCACCGCGGGTCGCGACTTTCGCCGTCATGACGCCTCTCCTCGCCGTGAGGCTCCTATGATGCCATCACGGCTCGCGCCCGAGGATCTCCTCGCGCACGTCGGCGATCTCCCGGGCGCGCGAGGGGGGTGCGCCTTCGCAGCGTTCCCGGCGTGGGCAGCGGGTGCTGCGCGGGCAGATGACGCGCGCCGGTGAGCTGAGCGCATCCTCGATCCAGGCGATGTTGAGCACGTTGGCGAGCGCGCTGAGCGCCTCCGTCGCATCACGAGGGATGCGCGCCTCGCCGCGACGGTGCAGGCACTCGCGCAGGATCGAGTCGACCGTGGCCGCGGTGTCGGCACCGTTGGCATCGAGCGCGGGGGCGAGGTCGACGCCCACCGACAGCACGTGGGGATTGCCGGCCATGTCGCGCACGCGGATCGAGTGACAGCAGTAAAGCAGCGACCGCTCGCCATCGCGCAGCACCGAGATCTGCGAGCCCGACTCGCCGTGCTGCCCGTCGATCATGCGAAAAACCGCCCAGTTGGGGCACGGATCGCTCACCTGCGCGAGGTTTCCCCAGGGAAGCGGAATGCCGTTGCCGCGGTAAACCGCCCGCAGGTACCCCGGCGGATAGGCGTCGAAGAAGTGCCAGTAGGGGTAGGGCGAGACCTTGGTCATGCGCCGCATCACCACCGCCGGCGTGAGCTCGAGCTTCGCGCCGGCCTCGACTCGGTGCTGCTCGCGCGTGAGGAAGCGCCGGAACGGCACCCGCGGCGCGAGCAGTGCCCCGGCGAAGAAGCTGCACTCGAAGTCCCGCCAGGCGTGCAGCACATCCTGCGGCTCGAGTCCGGCCGCGCCCGAGCCGCCTTCGGGGCTGCCGCCCATCTCCCCGCCGGTGGCGTGCGGCGACTTGAGGCCGTCTCCTCCGTGCAGCACCTTGTGGGCGATGTGCGCCGCGAGGTCGAACTTGAGCCGCGCCGGATCCGACTGCAGGGCGCGGTTGGCGTACACCACCCCGGGAGGCTCGAAGAAGGAGCGCACCATGCTGCGCACCTCGCGATCCTTGTCGCGCGCCAGCACGGGTTTGCGCTCGAACCAGCGAATCTCGAGCCCGTGACGCCTGGCGAGGCGCATCAGATCCTCGACCCCGAGCGGGAAACGTCGCTCGCCGACACTCTCGGCGGCGCGCTCGAGGTCGGGGAAGTCGTTGCGCGACATCTCCTGATGAGAGCGGATCAGCAGGTGTGCGAACTGCCTCCCGCTGGTACCGGTCTGCGCGAGCAGCTCCGGGATCGCCGCCTGCAGCAGGCTCCTGGAGAAGAGGAACGCGGGCTCGAAGGGTATCCGCGGGACTCCGCCCGCGGGAGCTCCCGGGGCCGCCGGCTCAGGCTCCGTGCTCTCGTCGAGGAACCAGGCCAGGGGCCGCTGAAACACCGCGGCCAGGAGCTCGAGCAGCGCCGCCGAGGGGGTGCGCTTGCCGCTCTCGATCATGCTGAGGTAGGACACCGAGGGGGCGAGGCTGGCGTTACGCTGGATGCAGCGCACCGAGAGCTCCTCCAGCGTCAGTCCGTTGCGCTTGCGGAGCGCGCGCAGCTTGGTGCCGAGAAAGTGGCCGCGGCGCATCAGCTCAGGCATATGTCGTCTCGTCCTTGCGTCGGTCCCCGTTATCTTGTGAAATTAACAGTGTGAAGTTTCTACAGTCAAATTCCCTCAGGAGACAGGTATGCTGAAGGGCATGCAGGGCAGCGCCTCGGAGCGGGTCTATTCCCGCGAGCAGACCGGACCCAGGGTCGAGATCCAGGGCCCGCGTGTCGAGCGTTCCGAGGAGGTGCTGACGCCGCTCGCGCTGCAGCTGCTCGCGAGTCTCCATCGCCGCTTCAACCCGCGCCGGCTCGAGCTGCTCGCCGAGCGCAATCGGCGCCAGGTGGACTTCGATGCCGGCGCGCTGCCGCAGTTCCTGACGAGCACCGCCAGGGTGCGCGAGAGCGAGTGGCGCATCGCCCCGGTGCCGGCCGATCTCCTCGACCGGCGCGTCGAGATCACCGGTCCCGTCGATCGCAAAATGATCATCAACGCGCTCAATGCCCCGGTGAGCGCCTTCATGGCCGACTTCGAGGATTCGCTCGCGCCCACCTGGGAGAACGTGATTCGCGGCCAGGTGAACCTCGCCGACGCCATACGCCGCACCATAAGTTTCGAGGACGGCGCGACCGGCAAGGTCTATCGCCTCGCCGAGCGCACCGCGACCCTCATCGTGCGTCCGCGCGGCTGGCACCTGCCCGAGAAGCACGTGCGCATCAACGGCGAGGCGGTGTCGGGGGCGCTGTGCGACTTCGCGCTGTTTCTCGCCAACAACCACGAGGCGCTGGCGCGCCGCGGCACCGGTCCCTACCTCTATCTCCCCAAGCTCGAGAGCCACCTCGAGGCGCGGCTGTGGAACGAGGTGTTTCTCGCGGCGCAGGATGCGCTCGGCATGCCGCGCGGCACCATCAAGGCGACGGTGCTCATCGAGACGATCCTCGCAGCCTTCGAGATGGACGAGATCCTCTACGAGCTGCGCGAGCACTCGGCCGGTCTCAATTGCGGCCGCTGGGACTACATCTTCAGCTTCATCAAGAAATTCCGGAACCGCCCGGACTTCCTGCTGCCGGATCGCGCCGCCGTCACCATGGAGCGGCATTTCCTCAAGTCCTACGTGGATCTGCTGATCAAGACCTGCCACCGCCGTGGTGCGCACGCGATGGGCGGCATGGCCGCGCAGATCCCGATCCGCGACGACCCGGCGGCCAACGAGGCCGCGATGGCGCGGGTGCGGGCCGACAAGCTGCGCGAGGCACGCGCCGGGCACGATGGCACCTGGATCGCGCACCCGGGACTGGCGGCCATCGCCCGCGAGCCCTTCGACGCGCTGATGCCGGGTCCGAACCAGCTCAAGGTGCTGCGCGAGGACGTGCGCGTCACGGCGCAGGACCTGGTGACGATTCCCGAGGGAGCGATCACCGAGGAGGGCCTGCGCAACTGCATCCGCGTCGGCGTGCAATACCTGGAGTCGTGGCTGCGCGGCAACGGCTGCGTGCCGCTCTATCACCTCATGGAGGACGCCGCCACGGCCGAGATCTGCCGCTCGCAGCTGTGGCAGTGCCTGCGCCACGGCGCGCGCACCAGCGACGGGGTTCCCGTCACGGTGGCGCGCTTCGACCGGCTGCTGAATGCCGAGCTCGATCGCATCCACGACGAGGTGGGCGCGGCGCGGCTCACCCAGGGCGTGTTCCCGACCGCGGCGCGGCTGTTCGAGCAGATGATCAAGTCCGAGACCTTCGATGAGTTCCTGACGCTGCCGGCGTACGAGCTGCTCACCTGAAGCCCCGACACCGCACCGAGAGGTCACCGCATGAGCGATAGCACCATCACCCCTCTGTCCCGCTCGCTCGCCAGCGCCGAGGAGCTGCGCCGCGCATGGCGTGACGCGCCGCGCTGGCGCGGCATCCAGCGCGGCTACGACGCCGCGGACGTGGTGCGCCTGCGCGGCACGATCCCGGTCGAGCACTCGATCGCGCGCCTCACCGCCGAGAAGCTCTGGCGCTATCTCAACGAGAAGCCTTTCGTGAACGCGCTCGGCGCGCTCACCGGCAACCAGGCCATGCAGCAGGTGAAGGCCGGGCTCGACGCGATCTATCTCTCGGGCTGGCAGGTGGCGGGCGATGCCAACCTCGCCGGCGAGATGTACCCCGACCAGTCGCTCTATCCGGCCGACTCGGTGCCGGCGGTGGTGAGGCGCATCAACAACACTCTGCGCCGTGCCGACGAGATCCATCACGCCGAGGGCGATGACTCCATCGACTGGCTGAAGCCGATCGTCGCCGACGCCGAGGCGGGCTTCGGCGGCGTGCTGAATGCCTTCGAGCTCATGAAGCAGATGATCGACGCGGGCGCGGCCGGCGTGCACTTCGAGGACCAGCTGTCCTCCGCCAAGAAATGCGGCCACATGGGCGGCAAGGTACTGGTGCCGACCCAGGAGGCGATCGCGAAGCTGGTGGCCGCGCGGCTCGCGGCCGACGTGTGCAACGTGCCGACCGTGCTGGTGGCACGTACCGACGCCGAGGGCGCGACGCTCCTGACCTCCGACGTCGACGAACGCGACCGGCCTTTCATCGACGCCGCCCGGGGCCGTACCGCGGAGGGCTTCTTCACGGTGACGGCGGGCATGGCGGCGGCGATCGCGCGCGGCTGTGCCTATGCGCCCTACGTCGACCTGGTGTGGTGCGAGACCGCCAAGCCGGACCTCGACGAGGCGCGTGAGTTCGCGGAGGGCGTGCATGCGCAGTTCCCGGGCAAGCTTCTCGCCTACAACTGCTCGCCCTCCTTCAATTGGAAGCGGAAGCTCGATGATGCGCAGATTGCGCGCTTCCAGCGCGAGCTCGGTGCCATGGGCTACCGCTTCCAGTTCATCACGCTCGCCGGGTTCCACGCGCTCAACTACTCGATGTTCGATCTGGCACGCGCCTACAAAGCGCAGCAGATGACCGCGTACGTCGCCTTGCAGCAGGCGGAGTTCGCCGCTGAGGCCGCCGGCTACACCGCCACCAAGCATCAGCGCGAGGTCGGCGCCGGCTACTTCGATGCGGTGACGCAGACCGTGAGCGGCGGCCACTCCTCGATCACGGCGCTCGCCGGCAGCACCGAGGAGCAGCAGTTCGCACCGACGAAGCCGCGGCTCGAGAGGGCGGGCTAGGTGTGAAGTCTCAGGACGTTATTCCTGGTTGAAGGGTTGTCCATTCGGGAGCATCCGGTGATGCTTTTGGTTACCAGGCCGAGAGTGTCAAGGGAGCCCCGAATGGACGTGCACAAGAATGCGCGGCTGACGCCGCACTGTCGAGCGTTGCTGGTGGAGCGCATTTTGAAGGGTCGGATCAAGGCTCAAGCCGCTCGTGAGCTGGC